>Ga0226835_1000014_pt1 | contig 477870 bp, 397 predicted proteins | sample LAC_MetaG_1_FD_163627 | JGI IMG/M metagenome (GOLD analysis project Ga0226835, IMG submission 163627) | Anaerobic ammonium oxidizing microbial communities from anammox membrane bioreactor (MBR) in UC Berkley, California, United States -... | ecosystem: Engineered > Bioreactor > Anaerobic >... | reverse complement strand
GAACCTGCGACCTTCCCGATCAAATCGGGACGCGATAGCCGATACAACCAATATATTCGAAAATCATTTCCAAGAACAACTTAATTAAGATACTTCGTCGGGGCGGCAGTCCGCCTATGGCGGAGAACCTGCGACCTTCCCGATCAAATCAGGACGCGAAGCCGATACAACCAATATATTCGAAAATCATTTCCAAGAACAACTTAATTAAGATACTTCGTCGGGGCGGCAGGATTCGAACCTGCGACCTTCCCGATCAAATCGGGACGCGATAGCCGATACAACCAATATATTCGAAAATCATTTCCAAGAACAACTTAATTAAGATACTTCGTCGGGGCGGCAGGATTCGAACCTGCGACCTCTTGCTCCCAAAGCAAGCGCGATAGCCGGACTACGCTACGCCCCGATATTAAATTTTAACTTCTTTTCCAGAACCCCAAATAATTTTAAACTTTTTAAAAACTCTGCTACCTTTCCGATCAAATCGGGACGCAATAGCCGGACTACAACTCTAAAATATCAAATATCCAATCCAAAAACATAATTTTCAAAAAATAGATTGAAAATATATACGATTGATACTTTAAAAACAATTTTTTAGGACTTGGATATTACTTAAATTACAAACAGAAACTTCTAAAAAATTATAATAAGGCTATGTAACATTTTATTTTTATTCCTAAACAAGATTCTTAAACAATAAGCTTTAAATAACCAAAATGAGCTTCAACATTTTTTAGCTTTTTGAATAAATTTTCAGAAGTATGAAATAATTATAATCTACTTTTTTTAATGAAATTCCCGTTATTTATATCAACAAGATATATTTTTTCTAATAAAGATTCACGATTACTAAATCTTATATCTGTAATTGCAGTTGCTGGAATCAGTCTGGGAGTTGCAACTCTTATTATTGCTTTAAGTGTACTAAATGGATTTGAAAATACACTAACAAAAAAAATTACAGATTTTGATTCTCATATTAGAATTTCTTCATTTAACGATGACTTACCAAATTACAAATATAATATTGACAAAATTTCGCAAAGGATTGGAGACCAAGTAGATTTTATATCACCCTTTGTGTCTAAGTTGGCAATAATTTCTTCAAAGCACCGCAAAGAAGGAATTAACCTTCAAGGACTAATTGAAAATCAACATATCAAAAGAATTAAATCTAACATAATACTTGGGCAATATCCGGAAAACAGTGATACTTCTATTTTACTTGGGAAAACTCTGGCAACAAAACTCCTGGTTAAACCAGGAGATAAAGTAAAACTTTTTGCATTAAAAAATGATAAACTCCCTTCTCCGACCGATTTACCTAATATAAGGGTTTTTATAATATCCGGAATTTATGAAAGCGGTATGGCTGAGTATGATAATATGATCGGGTTTACAAGTTTAAAAGCAGCTCAATCTCTTTTTTCTATGCAAGATAAAATTAATGGATTGGATATAAAACTTAAATCAGTTACAAAGATTGACAGTCTATCAACATTAATCAGAAAGGAATTAAAATATCCTTATTATGCCAGAACAATTTTTGAAATCCATAGAAATATTTTTACCTGGATTGATCTGCAAAAGAAACCTATCCCTATTGTTTTGGGATTAATAATAATCGTTGCGGTTTTTAATATTATCAGCACGTTATTGATGTTGGTATTGGAAAAAACAAAATCCATTGGAATATTAAAATCATTAGGGGCAAAGAGTCGTGAAATTATCAGAATTTTTCTTTATCAAGGGATTTACTTAAGCTTAATTGGAATTATTGCTGGTAACATTTTAGCCTGGATTTTAATGAGTATCCAATTAAAGTTTGATATAATTAAAATCCCCTCCAGTGTGTATTTTGTTACAAGAGTGCCGATTGAAATGGATATAAAATTTTTTGTTCTGATTTCAGTAATAACCTTTATATTATCTTTAATCTCAGCTATTCTTCCAAGTTACTTTGCTTCCAAAACAAATCCTGTTACTGCATTAAGGTTTGAATGATGAATTACGAAAGATTTATTGCTAAAAGATATTTGTTTTCGAAGCATAAACTAAATTTCATCACAATCATTTCATTGATATCAATTTCCGGTATTACAATCGGAGTAGCGGCACTAATAGTTGTTCTTTCAGTATTTAATGGATTTGGAAGTCTTGTTACAAAATTTTTAAGGAACTTTGACCCGGATTTAAGAATAGAATATCAAACTGAAAAAGCATTAAACACTGATGAAGAAATAATTTCAGCTATGAAGCAAATTGATGATATCAATTCTTATGCACCATTTGTTAGTGGAAAAGTCCTAGCATATTCAAGTGGAATAACGCAAGTAATTTCGCTTAAAGGTATTGATACATCAGCAATAAACAAATTATATAATATTAAAAATAATATTATTTATGGTGATGATAGTTTTTCTGAACCTGACAATTTATCCGGAGCTATAGTTGGGCTAAGATTGGCTGATAAACTTCGAACACTGATTGGCGATACAATTACTTTAGTTTCTGCTGAAGGTATAGAAAGAACCATTGCTCAATTTGGCATGCCAAATATGCAGAAATTTGTGGTTAGCGGAATTTTCAGTTCACAGAATAATGAATATGATGGTAACCTGATGTTTGTTCCATTGGATGACGCTCAATATCTTTTAGGTTATGATAATACTTATCAAGGATATGATATCAAACTCAACAATTTTGATAATTCATTTAAAGTTAAAAAGCAGCTTGAAACTTTGCTTGGCACTGAAAATTATTCAATTAACACATGGTATGATTTTCATAAAGAGCTTTATTCAATGATGCAAATTGAAAGATGGGTAGCGTATATATTACTTTCGCTTATTATTGCTGTTGCATCTTTTAACATACTTGGTTCACTTTCAATGTCAGTAATTGAAAAGAAAAGAGATATTGGCATTCTGAGGTCAATGGGCTCCAAAGAAAAATCAATTCTAAATATTTTTATGTATGAAGGATTGATGATTGGATTAACCGGAACGTTTTTGGGTGTGATTTTAGGCTACTTTATTTGTCATCTTCAACTTCAATACAATATCTATCCATTAGATCCAACACAATACAAAATTAATTCTCTGCCACTAGAACTTAGAATGACAGATTTTTTCTATATAACCGGAATATCAATTTTTCTAGCGTTGATTGCTGCTTATATTCCTGCAAAGCGTGCTGCAAAAGTAGATGCATTACAATCTATTAAATGGGAGTAAATCAATGAGTATAATTTTAAGTGCACATAATCTTAATAAATCATATCACGTAAATAAAGAAAACAAACTAAATGTGCTGAAAGATATTTCCGTTGATATCGAAGAACAAAAAATATCTGTTATAGTTGGTGCTTCAGGTGCTGGTAAATCTACGTTATTACATTTGCTTGGTGGACTTGATAGACCCGACAGCGGAGATGTTCTTTTTGAAAACAGTAACATTTTTAAATTTAACAATGACAAACTCGCAAAGTTCAGAAATGAAAATATGGGATTTGTTTTTCAGTTCCATCATTTATTACCTGAATTCACTGCACTTGAGAATGTTGCCATTCCGATGATGATTAACGGTAAGAGTTTAAAATCTGCCTTAAAAGAATCACAGAAACTGCTGGATATAGTTGGTCTTAGTCAAAGAGAAAATCATAAACCTGCTGAACTTTCTGGCGGAGAGCAGCAAAGAGTAGCTGTTGCAAGAGCAATTGCAAATAATCCTAAGATTATTTTTGCTGATGAGCCAACAGGGAATCTTGATTCAGTTAATAGCGTTTCAATCCATAAACTATTATTTGAACTCAGGGACAAATATCAAAAGACTTTTGTCATCGTAACTCATAATCCTGACTTAATGAAACTTGCTGATGCAATTTTTGAAATAAAAGATGGGATGATAAAGCAAACTAATAATCAATCGATCAAATAATGCTTTATCACTATTAGTTTTAATTGCTTTATCAATTAAATTAAATTAAAGATTATTCAATCCTAATTCAAATCTTATTTGATAGATAATCAAACAATAATCTTACTCCAAAGCCAGTCATATATTTTTTTGTATAACTTTTAGATGAATTATTTATTGCTGGACCAGCTATATCGAGATGAGTCCAGGGAATATTTTTATTAACAAAATGCTCAAGAAATTTAGCAGCTGTAATTGCTCCAGCCCATCTGGTTGTGCCAAGATTAGCCACATCAGCAACATCACTTTTAATTAATTCATTAAAATCGTCCCACATTGGCAAACGCCAAACCCGATCATAAGTTTTCATTCCGCTTTTATAAAACTGTTCAGCCATTTGTTCATCTTTTGTAAACATACCAGCTACAAACTCTCCAAGTGCTACTACACAAGCTCCTGTTAATGTAGCAAGATCAATAATCTGATCAGGTTTAAGCTGTGAAGCATAATGTAAAGCATCAGCAAGTACTACTCTACCTTCGGCATCTGTATCATCAATTTCAACACTTTTTCCGTTTGAAATTTTAACAATATCTCCGGGTCTTATTGACTCTCCAGAGCACATATTTTCTGCTGCAGGAATAATACCGTATAAATGAACTTGCAGATTTGATTTTGCAGCAGCACTTAATGTTCCTACAACAACAGCAGCGCCTGACATATCTGCTTTCATTGCGCCCATACCTTTTGAAGGTTTCAAAGAAATTCCACCGGTATCAAAAGTAATTCCTTTTCCAACCAAAGCGATAGTCTTTACATTTCTTTTTTTATTCTTTTCAGATTTTAGCGAAGGCTTATATTCCAGAACAATAAATCTCGGTTTGTTGATACTTCCCTGCCCGATTGCAATCAAACCGCCCATCTTTCTTTTTTGAATTTCTTTTTGTCCGAATACAGTCACTTTAATTCCAAGTTGACTCAGTTCATTTGATATTCTTTTTGCAAACAGATCCGGTGTAAGATTATTTGCTGGTTCATTTTGCAGATCTCGTGTAAGATTAACTGAAGAAATTAAATTTTGGGCAGTTTGTAATGCAGATTTAAGCTTAGTTTTATCTTCTGCATAAAAATAAACACTAAGAGATTTATTTTTTTGTTTTTCTTTTCTATACTTATCGAATGAATAATTACCAAGTAAAATACCTTCTGCCATTGATTGATAATAATATTCTTCATTATCAAAATACTTTTTTACAGCAGAAAATGATGGAATAAATATGTATAAATTTTCAACTACTTCAGACTGCAGATTGACAATAAACTCTGCTAATTGATTTCTAAAATAATCAGAATTTAAATTATCCGGTTTAACTTTATAAAATATTATTGTATCTGGTTTCCCTGAAGGCTTAGTAATTCTTATTTCATTAACATCAGAAGAAAGAAAACTTTTCTTTTGAAGTTCAGAAAATTTTATGTTAAAAATCTTTTCAAGATTCGGGAGATTCTTTGCAAGTTTATTATCATCAATTAGATATTTAAGAGTAATTGATAATGGTTTATATGAAATTTTTTTATCCCCGCCGAAAAGACTTATTTTGTACATATTTACTACCTTTACTAATTAAGATAACCTTTTGCTTTAGAAAGAATTACAGGTATCATCTCCTGCATATTGTCTGTAAAAAACCTAGCACCCGATGCATTAATATGTCCGCCTCCTCCAAACTCCTTTGCCAGAAGATTAACAGGGATATTTCCTTTTGAACGGATACTAACTTTGAATCCATTTTTAAGTTCAATGAATAAAATTCCAATTACAACATTTTCAACAGAAAGATTATAATTAACAAAATTCTCAGTATCACTTTCTAAAGCACCAAGCTCATCAAAATCTTTTTGAGTTATTACCATATATCCTATTCTGCCTTCTGCATCTAACTTTACGGAATTTAGTGCTCTGCCTAATAATTTTATTTTACTGAATTTACTTTGATCATAAAGCTGATCATAAATTTCCCATGGACTAACACCAAGATCGAGTAATTCTGCTATTATTCTGTGCACTTCAGAAGTTGTTCTCTCAAATCTGAACGAACCAGTATCAGTCATAATTGCAGCATATATCGGATTTGCAATTTGTAAATCAAGTTCTATAATATTTGTTTGTTTTATGAAATCATAAATAATCTGCCCTGTTGCACAATAATCACAATCAATAAAAAGATGATCGACAAAATCTTCCGGCAGCTGATGATGATCGATACAGATTTTTAATTTATCAGACTTAGTAAAAGGTTCTTTCATACTTACAACCCGGTCAGAACGGTTAAAATCCAGAGCCACGAGCACATCAACATTATTAAACAAATCCTTATGAAGATTTTCATCGTACTTATGAATGATTTTATCTTTATTGAAAAACTCCATATTGTAAGGTGTTGCGCTGTGATTGATTATAAAAACTTCTTTCCCAAGTTTCTTCAGCAGATAATAAAATGCTGTTTCAGAGCCAATCGCATCGGCATCCGGATTAACATGTGTTGTTAGTAAAAATGAATTATTACTAAGAACAATTTCTTTAAGTTTAAAAAAATCTATCATATATCATTTAAAAATAAAAGGGCTTGATAAAAATTCAAGCCCAAATAATAATTTTAAGTTTAACAATAATTCAAATTTGAAAAGCTCAATTAACTTCCCAGGTATTTCCGCCAAACAAAACTTTTTCCAGGTCACCTTCGCCTTTTCTCTTCTTTATTTCTTCAATCTGTTCTGTAAGTCCCTGTCCATAAGTTGGTTTAAATATTTGTCTGAATACACCAACCGGAGTCGGGAAACCAGGCAAAGTAGTAAAACTTGATAATATAGTGGCACGCAGAGGAGACTCATCAAACTCGTCGTGAACCAATACATCATTGATTGAATATTTACCGTTTGTTATATCAACGACAATTGGTTTTAGTCCATCAAGTTTAATTCCTTTATCTTTATTTTTTCCAAAGACCATAGGCTGATTATGTTCCAACATTAAAACGTTATCGTCCTTTGTATCTTTTTCAGTAAGCAGAGAGAACGCTCCGTCGTTAAAGATATTACAGTTCTGATATATTTCCAGAAAAGCTAATCCTTTATGCTTTGCGACTCTTTTAATCATTTCCTGTAAGTGTTTTGTATTCCTGTCAATTGAACGAGCAATAAAAGTAGCATCAGCACCTGTTGCGAGCAATGTAGGATTAAACGGATAATCTACGCTTCCATAAGGAGTAGTTTTAGTAATCTTACCTCTCTCGGAAGTAGGTGAATATTGTCCTTTTGTTAATCCATAAATCTGATTATTGAACAGAAGCACTTTCAGATCAATATTTTTTCTGCAGGCATGAATAAAATGATTACCACCGATACTAAGTAAATCACCATCTCCTGTAGCAACCCAAACATCCAATTTAGGATTTGCAAGTTTGACTCCTGCTGCTAAAACTGGTGCTCTTCCATGAATTCCGTGGAATCCATAAGTTCCCATATAATATGGAAAGCGGCTGGAACACCCAATACCGGAAATCCAAACTATATTTTCTTTTGGTACTTCAATTATTTCAGGAAAAGTTCTCTGTACTTGTGCAAGAATAGAGTAATTACCACATCCGGGACACCATCTTACTTCCTGATCCGATGCAAAATCTTTAGCTGTTAACTTTTCTGTATTCATCTCAACTTTACTTTCCATTACTTCCTCCGTGGATTTCTTTAATCTTATTTAATATATAGGATACTCTTAACGGCAATCCTCTCATCATATTAAATTGTTCAACTTCAATTAGATATTCACTTCTTAATAACCTTGCAAGCTGTCCAAGATTAATTTCTGGTACAAGTACTTTCTTAAAGCTCTTGAGAACATCACCGGTATTCTTTGGAAATGGATTAAGGTACTGCAAATGAGCTTGAGATACCTTGTAGCCTAAGATCCTTGCTTTTATAACTGCTTCTTTAATCGAACCGTATGTTCCGCCCCAGCCAAGAACTAAAAGATCACCTGACTGGTCACCATCAACTTCAAGCAGTGGAATATCATTTTCAATATTTTTTATTTTCTCAGCTCTTAACCGACTCATTTTATTATGGTTTTCAGGATCATAACTTACATTTCCTGTTATATCAGCTTTTTCCAGTCCACCGATTCTGTGTTCAAGATCCGGAGTACCGGGAATTGCCCAAGGTCTTGCAAGAAATTCATTTCTTAAATACGGATAGAATCCTTCTTTCTCAGTTCTTAATTTCACTTCTATTTTAGGCAGGCTTTCTACTTTGGGTATTCTCCATGGTTCACTTCCATTTGCCAGATAACCATCAGTCAAAAGAATAACCGGTGTCATATATTTTAACGCAATTCTTGAAGCTTCAATCGCCATATAGAAACAATCTCTCGGTGTTTTGGCAGCAACAACTGCAACAGGAGATTCACCATTTCTTCCTAAAACAGCTTGCAAAAGATCTGCTTGCTCTGTTTTAGTAGGCAAACCAGTACTAGGTCCGCCTCTTTGGACATTTATAATAACCAAAGGCAATTCAGTCATAACCGCAAGACCAATCGCTTCAGTTTTTAATGCTAATCCAGGACCGCTTGTTGAAGTAATTGCAAGATTACCTGCAAACGAAGCTCCTATTGCAGTTGCAATACCAGCAATCTCATCTTCAGCCTGAAATGTCTTAACTCCAAAATTTTTATATGTGCTTAAGAACTGTAATATTTCTGTAGCAGGAGTAATTGGGTAAGAACCCAAGAACAATGGTAATCCGCTTTTAACTGATGCTGTAAGGAATCCTAATGCAGTAGCTTCGTTACCAGAAATATTTCTGTAAGTACCTTTTGGCAGTTTTGCAGGTTCAACAGCATAACGAGTTGTAAATACTTCTGTCATTTCGCCGTAATTATATCCGGCATGCAAGGCTTTAGTATTTGCTTCAATAAATTCGGGACTTTTAGCAAACTTTTCTTCAATCCATTTTTCAGTATTTTCAAGTGGTCTGTTATAAAGCCAGTACATCAATCCAAGTGCAAAAAAGTTTTTACACCTTGAAATTTCCTTTACTGATAATTTAGTATCCTTAAGTGCATTTTCAGTTAATGAAGTTATTGGTACAGTAAATACTGTTATACCTTCAAGAGTATTGTCCTCTAACGGATTTGAATCATAGTGAGCAAGCTTTAAATTCTTTGAATCAAAAGCATCGCTATTAACTATTATCATTCCGTTTTTCTTTAACTCCGAAAGATTTTTCTTTAATGCAGCAGGATTCATTGCAACTAAAACGTCAGGTTGATCACCAGGGGTATGAATATTTTCACTGCTGAAATGTAATTGAAATCCGCTAACACCATAAATTGTTCCGGCGGGTGCACGTATTTCAGCGGGATAATCAGGCAGAGTTTTCAGATCATTACCTACCCAAGCTGTTGTATCACTAAATTGAGAACCGGTAAGCTGCATTCCATCACCTGAATCTCCAGCAAATCTTACGGTAACCTCTTCAATTATTTGTAATTCTTTTTCGTTTGTCATGTCGTTTACTCTAAAAATTAATAATTTGCTAACACTAAACTAATAAGACTGTTTAGATTTTACAATCTATTTTGCAGTCAACTATATCAAAGTAAAAAGCCATATTACATCCGCCAGCCTTGAACAATAGGATATCTTCTGCCATATCCAAAAGCTTTTGAAGATACCCGAAGAACAGGTGCAGACTGATTACGCTTAAACTCACTTGTATCAACCATTCTTAAAACTTTTTTTACTATTTCTTCATCATTAATAACTTTATTGATTTCTTCAAATTCTTTATTCTCCTCCAAATACATTTTTAAAATTTTATCCAGCAATTCATAAGGAGGCAAAGTATCCTGATCAGTTTGATTTGGTTTTAATTCTGCTGATGGTGCTTTATCAATAATATTCTTCGGAATTATCTCTCCATTTCTATTAATATTATTTGCAATTCTATATACATCTGTCTTATACACATCAGCAATAACAGCAATTCCACCGCACATATCTCCGTATAAAGTACAATAACCAACCGCACATTCTGATTTGTTACCAGTTGTAAGTAAAAGATGACCAAAATTATTTGAGTACGCCATCAGATAAATTCCTCTTACTCTTGCCTGTAAGTTTTCTTCTGTTATTGATTTTGAGTTTGAATTCAGAATAGTATCTAACTGCTTTAATGTTTCATCAACTACCGGTTGGATGCTGACATTATCTGATTTAATATTCAGATTTTTTATTAATTCCTCTGCATCTTTTAAACTTTCTTTACTTGAATATTTTGACGGCATAACTAAAACATTAACATTTTCTGCACCGATAGCTTTAACAGCAATATAAGTTACAAGTGCCGAATCTATTCCCCCGCTTAATCCAATTACAACTTTTTTAAAATTAAGTTTAGAACAGTATTCTCTTAATCCAAAGATCAGTGAGTTCAATACTTCTTCTTCAAATGTATCTTCACAATTAGAAATTGGATTCAGTTTTTCCTTAGTATCGTACACAAAAAAATCTTCTTCATAAGCCTTACCAAGTTTTACCATATTTCCATTATTATCAAAGCACATACTTGTGCCGTCAAATATCAAATCAGTTTGTGCACCAACACAGCAGACATATACAAGAGGAGTTTTATCTTTTTTTGATAAAGCAGATAGCATTTCTTTTCGGGTTGAGCGTTTGCCGTAATAATAAGGACTTGCGGAGATGTTAATCAATAATGATGCATTCTGATTCATTAAATCTTTAATTGGATCTTTTCGATATCTTCTTCTGTACCAGTAGTTTTCATCATTCCAGATATCTTCACAAATCGAAATACCAAGTTTTTCTCCTTTATATTCAAATACACTAACACTTTCTACTGAATTAAAATACCGCATCTCATCAAACACATCATAATTTGGGATCAGTGTTTTATGCTGAGTAAATTGTATTTCTCCGTTAAAACAAAGTACAGCCGAATTATAAATATCTCTTCCTACCTTATTTAATTCTTCAGTGATAGTTCCAAAAATCAATCCAACAGAATCTGTCTGTGATGCGATTTCTTTAGCAGCATTATTAACAGCTTCCCTGAATTCAGATTTTTCAATCAGGTCTAATGGAGGATAACCCACAAGTGCCAGTTCAGGAAAAACAGCCAAATCAACTTTAGCTTCAACTGCTTTATTATATCCTTCAATAATTTTTTTCTTATTGTATTCGAGTTTCCCTACAATGGGGTTTATCTGGCAAAGAGCTATTTTCATAAAGTAATTTTATCTCAATTTAAAATTTAATCTGTAACTAAAATAAGATAAGTTTTACTGAATACAATAATTTTGGCAGCTTTATCCACCATTCACCGATACTATTCGCCCGAAAATAAATTGATTTTTCCTGTTCTAATCACACATTACCATTCATACCATAAAATCAACCTTCCATCTATTTATGTATTAGTTTTGCATCAGGAATTTGATTTAGAAAGGAATTCTGAAATGAACAAAAAACTATATCGGTCAGTTACGGATAAAATGTTAGGTGGGGTTTGCGGCGGTATTGCTGAATATTTTGGCATTGACCCTGTTATTATCAGACTTACTTTTGTTTTAGCTGTTATCTTTGGCGGAAGTGGAATATTAGCTTATATAATTTTATGGATTATTATTCCTCAGAAACCATACATTGTTACTCCTTTTAATCAGGAGAATAAAAATGATGATAACTTACATAACGCAGAAACTGAAAATAAAACTTCAGATGATTTGCAATCAAACAAGTTTCGTAAAAATTTAAATAATAATAAAACCGCTTTCGCCGGGATATTTCTTATTGTTTTAGGCGTGATTATTTTATTAAGTAATTTTGTTCCGGGATTTTATTTTAAAGATTACTGGCCGGTTGTTTTGATTTTTCTTGGATCAGCTATAATCTATAAAGCAAAAAACAATAAAACTAATGAGGTGATTTAATGAAACCATCAAGCATTTTTTGGGGAGTATTTTTTTTAGCAATAGGTGTTTTATTGCTGCTTGGTAATTATGCCAACTTAACTTTTACTTGGGATTCTGCCTGGAAATTCTGGCCAACTGTGCTGGTTCTTTTAGGTGTTTCAATTCTTGTAAAAAATCAAATCGGTAAGGCAATAGTAGCTGGGCTGGCTGCATTAGTTTTGGCTTTAACCATATATGCGTCGGTTAGTGCAACTACAAATTTATTTAATGATGATTTTGAGATAAATTTTGATGACGGAACCCCAATGTATGATACTACTTATTTTTCGAAAGAGTTTACTGACTCAATAAAAAGTGCAGCATTAAATTTTAGTGCCGGAGCAGGCAGTTTTAAAATATTGGTTCCAACGGAAAAATTGTTTGATTTCAAAACCGAAGGATCACAAAATAAATATAAACTTAATCTTCAGCGGGAGGATTTTGATTCTCATGCTGAAATTAATTTTCAAATGAAAAGCACTAAATTCAACATTGGTGATAAAAATTATAAGAATCTTGTTGAGATGTCATTAAATACAAAACCTGAGTGGGAATTAAATTTTTCTGTTGGTGCGGCATCAGTTGATCTTGATCTTACACATTATAAAATCAGAAAACTTGATGTTGATATGGGAGCGGCAAAATTAAATGTTAAACTTGGTAACCTTTCGGATATAACCAAAATAGATATTGATGCCGGTGCTTCTGATATAAATATTCTTATTCCGGATTCCGTTAGCTGTGAAATAAAATCTGATGCAGCACTTTCAAGCAGAAACTATGAAGGGTTTGTTAAGACAAGTAATGATTTATATCGGACAGAAGACTATGAAAAGTATCCTAAAAAAATATATATCGATATTGACTGCGGAGTTTCTTCAATAGATGTAAAGAGATACTAAAAAGCAAAGTAACTACATCTAAAAAAAAGCGGTTCATTTGGACCGCTTTTTTGGTTTCCAAAGATGCTTATCCAGTCTTACACAGCCTTTTTCATCAAACTCAATTCCTTCGCTGCGTAAAAGCTCTTCCATCAGATTCGGATCCCCAAAATGAAACTTTCCTGTCAATGCACCATAACGATTAACAACACGATGAGCTGGAATATCAGGAGCACTGCCGTTTAATGCCCAGCCAACAGTTCTTGCAGCAGAACGAATCCCACAGGCTTCAGCTATATCACCATAAGTTGTTACTTTACCATAAGGAATTTTTTTTGTGATCTTATAAACTTTATTAAAAAAATCCTTGTCTGCCTTTTCCTTTTTCTGAGTCAACTTCTTTTTCTTTTTCACAGTGCAAATGATTTATTTTTAAATGATACTTTAATACAATAATTTTGAATGCAAAATCACAATAAAACAGAATCATGGCAAGTTTAAAACGAAGACTTTTAAAATATCTGATTTGGTTTAAAGAACTTTTTAGATTTTGTCCTGTAAGTAATTCCAATGTTGATAGAGATAATTTATTTTTAATCTGCGGACACCGCGGTTCTCCGGTAAATGAACCTGAAAATACTATCCCGTCTTTGGAGCGTGCTGTCAGAGAAGGTGCTAATTCACTTGAAGTTGATATCTGTATAACAAAAGATAACGAGGTTATACTTTGGCATGATTGGAATCCGGATGACTTAACTGCGTTACTAAGGGAAAAAGGATTTGAACCAGAGGTTGCTTACAAACCTGATTTTCCTGCACCTTTTAGCGGATACAGAAATAAAACATCTGAGTTGACTTTACAAGAGATGCGGACACATTTTAATTATATAAAAAAAGGGCAATCAATTCCGGCTAATGCACATATCCCGACTCTTAGAGAATTTTTCATATGGCTTAAAGATAAACCACAGGTACAATTTGTATTTCTTGATATAAAAGTAACAAAAAGTGAAAAGGAATTAGTTTTAACAATTCTTGATCAGCTTGATAAATTAATAAAAGAATTTTCCCCGGCTTCCAGTTTTATAATTGAAACTTTTATTCCTGATGTTTTAAATATTGCTAAAAGTAAATATCCAAATTTCAACTACAGTTTAGATGTAGAGATACCGCCCGGATTTGTATTCTCGCCTAAAAAACACAGCACTGTTAAGGTAGCTGCAAATAACAATAATAATATCGCTTTGATTTTGAAACCAAGACAAATAACTATTGGGAATTGGGTTACATTCAGAAGATTAATAAAATATGATGTGAGAAAAAGAAAATCTTTTAATAAAAATAATCCTGAAGCGAAAATAGATTTTATTATTGGCTGTACAATAAATGATAAACGGGAAATGGAGTGCTTAATTAAAAGCGGAATAAACGGAATGCAAACCGATTATCCAAGAAGACTAAAAAATCTTGCAAACCAATATAACTTAAAGACGCAGCCAAAATGATTTCACTTTTTTATCATTACTAAAGTTTTATTGTCTTTAATTTGATTATCAGATATTTGCCAATTCCGCTTCAGATCAGATGAAGGCAGATTATCAAACCATTCTTTCCATTCAATCAATATTGAAATATTCTCGCGGGCTATATAGTTATATAAATAATTACCCTTAATTGCATTCAGGGCATTGTTGTTAACCTTACCATCAAGATTTATAACATTATCGAAAAAATATCCGGATATTCCGCTTTGAGCCATTCCGACCTTTTTATTAAAAAAATTATTTTCTTCTAAAAAGGCGGTTCGCAATGCTAAACTGGTTACCTGCTTTGGATAATGAAAATAATATCCTGTATTTATAAAGAAGACAGACAGAACTATTGATATAAAAGTGTATTTGAATTTTTTTGATCTGTTTAAAAGAAGATTTAAAATTAATAAAGCTAAAAATGGTATAGCAATCAACATATTAACTGATAAATATCTGAAAAAGAAATAAGGCTGGGATGCAAATGCTAAGTACACCGCTGAAATAATAATAATTCCGGTTGACCAGTATTTTATAACCGGTATTTGAAAGAACTTTTTTACAAATACTTTTTGAAATCTGAATAAATACCCGATGAAGATTAGTGCAGCTAAATAAATTATTATTGATTGAGTTTGACCAGAATGCAGCCAAGGCAGATAATTACTAAACATAGAATAAAAGAACTGATCAATACGATATGAAAACTCAACACTTGTAAATCCTGTTTGAACAGAGGCAGAAGAAGGAATAATACTTCCCTGAGTAACTAAGATGAAATACAACCAGGGAAGGACTGTAAAAAATATTATTATTAAAATCAGAACAAATTCTTTTTTACTTAAAGCTCCAGTAAACAATAAAGTAAACAGTACTGTTACAGCTATCAGCATAAAGTCAATTCTTGCTAAAACTGTCAGTCCTAAAACAAATCCAAATAAAAATATCCGACTTAAATTTTTCTTTTGTTCAATAATCTTTTTTGTCAGAATCATTGAAAGAGCAAGAAAAGTTAAATAGATCCCTGTTTCCAATCCATTGAACAGATTAAGCAGTAACTTGAAATTAAAAAGTACCAGCAGAAATATCAGTATCAACAAAGTCTTATGATGTTCCTTTTTTTCGAACTGCTTAGTAAACTGATAAAAGGAAAATGATAACAACAATGCAGTAAGACCTGAAAACAGAATTACTAAACGCAAAAAAGTTATCTTATCACCACCCAAACCAGAGATAATAAAGGCAAACATTGAAAGCAGAAAAACATATAACGGCTGAAATCCGGTAGTTGATTGATTATAGTTATAGGTTATTCCCTTCCCTGTTCCAATATTCCAGGCGATCTTTAACGAATAAAAACCATCTTCAGTCAAAGGTCTTTCTGATAAATACGGGAAATATGAATTGTTAAATTCAGAATCCGGGAATTCGCCTCTTGAGAAAAATGATAATACAATCACATAAAAGATAAATATTAGGGGAAGAATATATTTCATAAAACTTGGTTCAGAAGGTTACTGGTTATTATTTTTTAACAAGTAAGCTTTAATAAACCTGTCAAGTTCACCATCCATCACTCCCTGAACATCGGAAGTTTCTTCATCAGTTCTGTGATCTTTAACCAAATTGTATGGATGAAAAACATAACTTCTTATCTGGCTGCCCCACTCAATTTTCATTTTATTTTTTTCAATTTCATCTTGTTCAGCAGTTTGCTTATCCAACTCTAATTGATACAATCTTGATCTTAACAGTTTCATTGCGTTTGTTCTGTTCTGAAGCTGAGAGCGCTCAGTTTGGCAAGCAGCAACTATTCCGGTTGGAATATGGGTTATCCTTACTGCTGTTTCAACTTTGTTAACATTTTGTCCGCCTTTACCGCCGGAACGATAAGTATCAATTCTAAGATCAGCAGGATTTATATCTATTTCTATTGTGTCATCTATTTCCGGAATTACAAATACAGAAGCAAAAGAAGTATGTCTTCTTTTATTTGAATCGAATGGAGAAATTCTTACTAAACGATGAACTCCGTTTTCAGCTTTAAGGTAACCATAAGCATATTCACCTTCAACTTCAACGGTTGCTGATTTAATCCCGGCACCATCGCCGTCAAGCATATCAAGAATTGTCATTTTGAATCCGCTATGTTCACCATATCTAAGATACATTCTTAGCAGCATATCAGCCCAATCCTGCGCTTCTGTTCCGCCGGCGCCGGAATGAATAGTTAATATGCAGTTTTTATTATCATCTTTACCACTGAGCATATTTTTAAACTCAGCATCTTCAATAGCTTTATCTAATTTATCCAACTCCGAATTTATCTCATCATAAAGAGTTTCATCATCGTCCATTTGTGCAAGTTGAATAAGTTCATCAGCTTCTTCAGCTTTTTTGTTAACTGATTTCCAGAGGTCAATCCAGGTTTGAAGTGTTTTAATCTCCTGAAGAATTTTTTGAGCATTAAGCTGATCGTTCCAGAAATTTGGCTCTTCAGTTTTTCTATGCAGTTCTTCTGTTTTAGCTATTTTGCGGTCAACGTCAAAGATAACTCCGTAAATTATCTATTCTTACTTTATAGTTATTCAATGATTTAATCTCATCGTCGTACATTATATCTCCGGATTATTATTTTCAAATTCTAATTCCATTCTAAGCAGTGCTGCTGCTAAAGTTTTTCCCTGTGCATCGTGTTTTAGCGAAACTGTTCCGCCTCCTCCAAGAGTATTATGCAATAAAAAGTTCAAGGCTCTCAGATTCGGTAATTCAAACCTCTCAACTTTACCAAAGCATATTCCTTCAAAATGTTTTTTTACTTTTTCTGCAGTAAGATATTTCTCAATAATTTTATATCCGTTATCATCATAGGCAATTATACCAACATTTGCGGCATCACCTTTGTCTCCGCTTCTTCCATGAGCAATTTCTATCAATTTGATTTTTCTCATTTATAACTCCATAATTGTGATGATAGGTTTAACAAATTTTTTATCAATTAGTGCAGGCCAATAAGCTACTACTTCGCTTGGTTTTGGTCTTCCTCCGGCAAAACCGGTAACACTCGGCGGACCTGTTAAAATAAGCGGAGCGATTTCCTTTCCAAACCTTTCCACAGAGCTGTAATCGTGCGATCTTACACCAATTCTTAAAACGATTTCATTTATTTCATCTTCATCAAGTTCTTTTGCTAATGGTCCGTGAGTAGAATTATAACCAACAAACTCTGTTCTTATCTCATCAAACTGTAAATTAAGATTAGCTAATCGTTTGCGCAAAATCTCATCAGCAGCTTTTGCTTTTGAAAGAGCTTGCGGCCAAGAGTAAGTTAATGAAGATACAGCACTGAAACCATCAGCATAGGAACAGGAAACTTTATAAAATTGAGTTTCAGGAAATCCTTTTACATCATATACTTTTACTTTATCATTTCCCATATCCTGAAGTTTAATAGATGTAAAATCTGCAATACAATCCGGAGTGATATAAGATTTCGGATCACCAATTTCATAAAGCAATTGTTCTGCAACAGTTTCAAATGATATTCTGCCACCTGTATTCGGATGTTTTGTAATGATTACATCACCATTCGGATAAGCCTCTGCAACAGGGAATCCAATCTCAGCCATATTTGGTATTGATTGCCAATCACCTAAAAAATTTCCTCCGCTTGATTGGGCACCACATTCAAGAATATGTCCTGCAACAGTACCGGCGGAAAGTAAATTGTAGTCAGTATTTTTCCAGCCGAATTCATAAATCATAGGCGCAAGAGTTAAACCTGTATCTGTAGTTCTTCCTGTAATAATAATATCAGCACCTTTTTCAAGTGCTTCTACGATCGGGAAAGCTCCGAAATAAACATTTGCACTTAATATTTTATCTTTTACCAATTCAATTGGTTCATTTGATTCCATATTTTTTAATTCAGCGCCTTCTAAAATCAGTTCATCAAGATTATCTTTTATATTATCACCAAGTACAACACCGATCTTTAAGTTTTTTATTCCAAGATTTTTTGCTGCCTGCAGAACAGCATTTGCACATGCAACAGGATTAACTCCCCCTCCGTTTGTTATAACTTTGATATTTTTATCTTTTATAATTGGAAGAATCTTTTTCATCAGTTCAGGAATGTCTTTTGCATATCCAAGTTCAGGATTTTTATTTTTCTGTTTTTGCAGAATTGACATTGTTACTTCAGCAAGATAGTCCATTACAAGATAATCAATATCTCCTTTTGTAACCTGATGATATGGTGCATCGATAAGATCACCCCAAAATCCTTGTCCGGATGCTATTTTAATTTTTTCTTTCATTTACTTCCTTTGCAATTTCTTCAGCAAGATTATTTAAATCACTTTCATTATTAATATTATACCACTTAATTCTTTTATCTGCATTAAACCAGGTCATTTGTCTTTTAGCATAATGCCTTGTATTTCTCTTAATAAGCTCGATAGCTTTATCAAACGTAATCTGATTGTCAAGGTATTTTATTATTTCTTTATAACCTACAGTGTTTAATGCATTAAGCGTTCTTGGATATCCCATATCCAATATATTTTTAACTTCATCAACCAATCCTGCGTTAATCATCTTATCAACACGTGTCTCGATATTATTATAAAGAATTTCTCTTTCCCAATTTAACCCGATTTGATTAAAAGAAAACTCTCTTTCAGCTTGTTGATTCTGATAATGCTGCCAGATTGGTCTGCCGGTCAATTTAAATACTTCAATAGCGCGAATTACTCTTTTCCAGTTTTGCGGAAGCATTTTTTCTGCGCTTATCATATCAACTTTTTTAAGTTCATTATACATATACTCATTCCCCTTGTTTTTTCTAAGTGTCAGCAATTCCTCTCTCAATTCAAAGTCTGTGTCAGCGGAATCAGCTATTCCATCAATCAAAGCTTTTATGTATAATCCTGATCCGCCAACTACTATTGGAGTTTTATTTTTCTCCAGCAGTCTTTTAATTATTTCATTGGCATCAGCAGCAAATTTACTTGCATTATAATCCTGTTCAGGATTTATTTTATTAATTAAATGATGCTTGATTCTTTTTAATTCTACCTTTGCAGGTTTTGCTGTTCCGATATCAAGAATTTTGAAAATCTGTCTGCTGTCAGCAGAGATTATTTCTGAATTGAGAAGCTCAGCCAGTTTTAAGCTTAATTTTGTTTTCCCGGAACAAGTTGGTCCAACTATAACAATTACAATTTCCAACCTTCTCGTCCAATTAAAGGAACAAAAGTAAATTCAGGTATTATTTCAGAATCAAATTCATTTTCAGATTTTTTTATCAGCAGATAAAGCTTTTGTGAAATACGATCTCCAACAGGAATAACCATCCTGCCGCCAATACTCAACTGATCTTTTAATTTTTGCGGGACAGTGGGAGAACCAGCCGTTACAATTATTCCTTCAAAGGGTGCATACTCTGCCCAGCCAATTGTACCATCGCCATATTTTGCATGAACTCTTATTCCAAGTTTATCAAAAAGTTTAGCAGCCCGATGATGTAAATCCATATTCCTTTCAATACTATAAACATCACAGCCCATTTCATCCAAGATTGCTGCTTGATAACCAGAACCGGTTCCTATTTCCAGAACCTTCACCCCGGGTTTTTTAATATTTAATAATTGCGTCATATATGCTACGGTATAAGGCTGCGAAATAGTTTGTTCATATCCAATAGGTAAAGCCGCATCTTTATATGCAAAATGACGCATCGTTTTTGGAATGAACTTTTCTCTTTCAACATTTCCGATCGCTTTAATTACAGCCAAATCAGAAATTCCTTTTTTTGTCAGTTCATTAATCAATTCTTCACGTTGAACTTTAAACATTTTAACCAAGTTTTTATAGATTTATAAAGCAAAGATAAAATTTTTTGTAAAAGTAACTTAATACAATAATAATAATACAAATATAATGTTAGAATCAATTTCTGGCGCGCTGCTGATAATGCTGATGCGTATCTGTGATGTTTCAATCGGTACAATGCGTACTATCCTTGTTGTTCAGGGCAGAAAATATCTTGCAGGGCTTGCGGGAACAATAGAGGTATTAATCTGGGTTTTTGCAATAAGATATATATTTCAAAATCTCGATCAGGTATTAAATCTCTTTGGTTATTCCATTGGATTTGGACTTGGAAATATTCTTGGGATTACCCTTGAACAAAAAATAGGATTAGGATTTGCTCAACTTAATATTATTTCCAGAATTGCTTCTGATAAGATTGCAGAGATTTTAAGAAAAGAAAAATATGGTGTTACTCAACTTCCGGCAACTGGCGTATCAGGTGATGTGTCGTTATTAGTGGTAATTGTTCAGAGAAAAAATCAGAAAAAAGTAATCTCTTTAATAGAATCAATAGATTCAAAAGCATTTATCACTGTTCAACATTCCTTACCTTACCGGGGATTTATCCATGGTGTAAGAAAATAATATTTAAAAATTCTTGATGTTTGTTTTTAAAATATTTAATATCAAATAGTAATTAAAATAATTTACGTCTTATAAAAAAAAACTATTTCAATCATTTAACTAACTTATATCTACTAACATAACCATGGAGTACTAATGAAAAAGTTCAATACTATTTTTCTGGTATTATGCTTTACTGCTTTTTCTTTTGCACAAAATTTTTCAGTTCTTCAGAACACAAAGCCGGGCGGATCTCCAAATGTATCTGAAGCGCTTGTAACAATTAATTATGATGGCGCTAATAATAGTGCAATTGGCGATGGAGGAACGACTTTCATCGGTGGGGCAAGATTCACTCCTGCAATCCTAGGTCCGTTAACAGGCGGTGAACTGCAATTTGTTCAATTTTATTATGCTCAAGCTGCAACAGGCTTAACAATTAAGATTTATGATGCTGGTACATCAACAGCTCCTGGTACACTCTTATTGGATCAACCCTTGAATTTATCATCTTTAACAATGCCAGGATGGAATGAAATTGAATTAAGTACTTATATTCCAATTTCAGGCAATGATTTATGGATATGTTTAGAAGTTGCTGATGCAACTGGGGCAAGCTATCCATTTGGATGCGATGCAGGACCGGCAAACCCGGATGGTGATTGGGTAAATGATACTGGAGTATGGGAACATTTATCAGGCTTTGGATTAAATTATAATTGGAATATTCGTGGTGTTGTTGAGGATTCTCCGACACCTTCTACGATACTATTTGCTGATAATTTCGATTCGTACACTGCTGGAACAGGATTAGCAGCTCAAAATCCTTCCTTCTGGACAACCTGGAGTGGCGGTGCTGGCGAAGATCCATTAGTTTCAAATGCTTTTTCTAACAGTTCTCCAAATTCTGTAGTTATTGTTCAGGATAATGATTTAGTAAAGACTTTTGGAGCTACCCCTTATTCTACAGGCAAATACAAAATTAGCTTTTATGCATATATCCCAGCAGGTAAGGCAGGATATTTCAATACACTTGCTCTTTTTGCTGCTACTTCTCAATGGGGTATGGAATGCTATTTTGACCTTGGTGGAAATGGTAGAATGTTCGGCGGATCGACCACAGCAGTTACTTTTACCTGGCCTATTGCAACCTGGTTTCCTGTAGAAGTTGATGTTGACCTGGATTCTGATCTTGGTATCATTACGATCAATGGCGTTTCAGTTCTTAGCTGGCAATGGTCACTTGGCGCAAGTGGAACTCCTATACAAAAAACTTTACATGCAAGCGATTTCTACGGAGACAATGCTAATTGCCAAATGTTTGTTGACGATTATTCAGTCGAAGATATGAATGTAGTTCCGGTTGAACTTTCAGCATTTACTGCTAATGTTAATAAAAACACAGTTACACTCAACTGGACAACTGAATCCGAATTAAATAATAATGGATTTGAAATTCAGAGAAAATTTGCCGATGATCAATTTATAACAATTGGAATAGTTCAGGGTGCTGGAACAACTACCAAAAGAAATAATTATTCATATACAGATGTGGATTTAGTTGATGGAAATTATGTATATAGATTAAAACAAGTTGATTTTAGCGGAGCTTTTGAATACAGCAATGAAATCCTTGTTGAAATCAATGCACCAACTGTGTTTGGAATAGAGCAGAATTATCCAAATCCATTCAACCCAACAACAAATATTAAATACTCTGTTACAGAGCCATCATTTGTTAAGTTAGCTGTTTATAACATGTTGGGCGAAGAAGTTTCAGTGTTAAAGAATGAGTATATGACTTCCGGAACATTTAACGCAACTTTTGATGCTGCATCATTACCAAGCGGAATTTATATCTGCAAACTGGAAACTTCTTATGCTGTTAGTGCTATCAAAATGATGTTAATGAAGTAATTGTTAATTACAATACTGCAAAGAGCCGCATTTAGCGGCTCTTTTATTTTAAAATATTGCAAAATAAACTGCCGGATATTATATTTCGCCCACGTTTTTTGATTTGTTGTGTAATTTAATTGCGGGAATAGCTCAGTTGGTAGAGCGCAACCTTGCCAAGGTTGATGTCGCGGGTTCGAGTCCCGTTTCCCGCTCAAAATCCACTTAGGTGGATTTTTATTTTTATAATTATGGCGCTGTACCCAAGTGGCTTAAGGGGAAGGTCTGCAAAACCTTTATTCGTCGGTTCGAATCCGACCGGCGCCTCAATATTCAATTCTCTTTCTCTCCTTTTGAAACATCTATCTGTTTGTTCTTTTTTTGAGACTCAATTTTCTATCTCAATTTATTTTAAAACAAATTTTCTGTAGGTTTTAATCTGGCATACAAGTGGCGAGATATTATATCAAAACTATTTCAATATGCTTAAAACACTTTTATTCATTATCACCATTTTTGCAGCCGGATTCTTTTGCGAGGTTCATTCCCAATCTGTTGCTGATACTTCAAAAGTTCTACTTAGATTCAATGAGCCGATGTCGAGAGATGGTATTTTTGATACTTCCAATTATATTATTTTTAATGATGATGACACTCCTGTAAGAATTTTCAAAATTGGTGTAGTTCCCGGTGATTCAGCAGTTGTCCTATTTACAGAAAAACAAATTCCAAACGGTAAATACAAAGTCATTATCAAAAATCTAAAAGATAAATCCGGTAATATTATTAGTGAAGATCATAATGTAGCTTTCTATTGATTTTCCCCTCTCTTTATTTCTCTTCAAAAAAAAATAATTATCTTTAAACAACACAATTATAGGTTTATTGTTGGAATACTTTATCAGCAGCCTTTTAGGTTATTTATTCGGGTCAATCCCCACTGCATATATTGTTTTAAAAAAAGCAAAAGGCATTGATGTAACACAAAGCGGCACAGGCAATGTTGGAGCTATGAATTCCTATGAGGTATCCGGATCAAAAAAATTGGGTATTTTGGTTTTTGTTGTTGATTTTCTGAAAGGAGTTATTCCTGTTTTAATTATTTTACAATTATTTGGTCAAAAGTATTCTTTTGCAGGTCTGACACTTATATTTTCAATATTTGCACATTGTTTTAATCCATGGTTAAATTTTAAAGGCGGACGCGGATTGGCAACATCTGCCGGCGGCAGCGTTGTAATAGCACCTTTACTTTTAGTAATATGGATAATTATCTGGTTAGTTTTTTATTTAATTAAAAAAGATATTTTGATTGCAAATATTTTTGCAACTATTTTAACATTGATAACAGTACTGCTCGGTAGTAATTTTTATTTGGAGTACTCAGCAATTGCTGATAAAAGTATAAATGAATTAGTTATGTTGTCATCAATTGTACTAATTCTGATTTTCATTAAACATATAGGTCCGTTAAACGAAATAATTAATAAAAATAATAAGAATAAAAATGATTAGTAAAAAAGTCTTCATTGCATCAGTCATTGCACTGATAGTTGGTGTTTCAGGAGCATTTATCTATTTAAATTCAAAAATAAATTATGATTTTGTCAGCTCTAATGAAAAAGGAAATCTTACCCTAACAAATTTGCAGTTAGCAAAAAAATTTAATGATGATATTGCTAATTCAAGAAGAAATATCATTACAGAAACTGTTCAGAAGGTTAGCCCCGCAATTGTTGGAATTAATGTTATTGAAATAAGAAAAGTAAGAGATCCCTTCAGCTCTTTTTTTGATGATCCGTTTTTCAGACAATTTTTTGGAAACAGAGGAAATTATAATCAAAAAGTACAGGGACTTGGCTCCGGTTATATTATCTCGCCTGATGGTTACATAGTTACAAATGATCACGTAGCCGGAAATGCTGCCGAAATTACAATTACAATGACAGATGGTTCACATCACAAAGCAGAGATTATAGGCAGCGATCCTACATCTGATATTTGCCTGCTTAAAATTGATGGAAAGGATTTACCTTATGTCGAGTTAGGTACATCAAATGATTTGATAATCGGTGAATGGGTAATTGCATTAGGAAATCCTTTTGGATTGTTTGAACTTAATGATAAACCAACTGTTACTCTTGGTGTTATCTCAGCAATTGGAATGAACCTCGAGCCGATAAATGACAGGTATTATTTAAATATGATTCAGACAGATGCAGCAATTAATGGAGGTAACAGCGGAGGTGCATTAGTAAATTCAATTGGGCAGGTAATTGGAATGAATACGTTAATTTATACTGCCGGCGGAAATCAGGGAAATATCGGACTTGGATTCGCAATTCCAATTGATAAAGTTAAACGAATCGTTACAGAACTTAAAACCAGCGGTAAGATAGACAGAGATTTTCAGATTGGAATGAGCATCCAATCAATTGATTCAGGCATAGCTAATTATTATGATCTTAAAAGCACAAAAGGTGTAATAATTACAAAAGTTATCCCTAACACTCCCGCAGATAAAGCAGGATTAAAAGCAGGCGATATTATTGTTGAAATTGAAGGTTATAAAATCAACAATGAGCAGACAATTTTTGGAGTGTTTCAGGAATTCAGAGCCGGACAGGAAATTTCTGTTAAGATAATCAGAGATAATTCGGAGTTAATAAAAAAAATGAAGCTGGATAAAAGATAATGATTGAAAGATATACTCTTTCCGAAATGGGAAAAATTTGGGAAGATAAATTTAAATTTGAAACCTGGTTAAACATTGAGATATATGCTTGTGAAGCTCGAGCTCAAATGGGTGAAATTCCTGCTAAAGACGTCGAGGTAATTAAATCTAAAGCTAACTTTGATGTTAAACGTGTTCTGGAAATCGAAGAGACTACAAAGCATGATGTTATTGCATTTCTAACAAATGTAGCTGAATATGTGGGACCTGAATCAAGACATATTCATTATGGTATGACTTCTTCAGATATTCTTGATACCACACTTTCTTATCAAATGAAAGAAGCAGGTAATTTGCTTTTAAGCAGATTAACAGATTTAAAATCTTCATTGAGGAAAAGAGCATTAGAACACAAAAATACTATCTGTGTCGGCAGATCCCACGGAATACATGCAGAAGCAACTACTATGGGATTAAAGTTTGCTTTATGGTATGAAGAAACTAAAAGAAATATTAAAAGACTTAAAAGTGCTATTGAAACAATAAGTGTCGGACAGATTTCCGGTGCAGTTGGAACCTTTGAACATCTTTCACCAAAAGTTGAAGAATACGTTTGTATTAAAATGGGTTTAAAACCTGCTCCGATATCAACACAAGTAATTCAAAGAGACAGACATGCTGAGTTTGTTTCTACTGTTGCAATTATAGGGGCATCCTTAGAAAAAATTGCTGTTGAAATCAGGCATTTACAACGTACCGAGGTGCTTGAAGCAGAAGAATATTTTTCAAAAGGTCAAAAAGGTTCTTCAGCTATGCCGCATAAGCGTAATCCAATCATTAGTGAAAGAATAACCGGACTTGCCAGAATTCTGAGAAGTAACTCAATAGCAGCTTTAGAAAATATTCCGCTGTGGCATGAACGCGATATATCACATTCCTCAGTTGAAAGAATAATTATTCCGGATAGTTGTATTGCACTGGATTATATGCTGGATCTGATGATTAAATTAATTTCTAATTTAATTATATATCCAGAAAATATGATCAAAAATTTAAACCTGACCCGAGGCTTAATTTTTTCTCAGACAGTATTGTTAAAACTTGTTTCAAAAGGTATTTCACGAGAAGATGCATATAAATTAGTTCAGGATTGTGCTATGAAAGTCTGGCAGGATCAATCATTGAATCTTAAAGATGAGCTGCTCAAATCAGAGGGCATAAAACAAGTTATATCAGAATCTGAAATAGCAGGAATTTTTGAAAGTAAAAATATGCTTAAAAATGTTGATTATATTTTCAGCAGGACAATCAATAAAGATGAATTGTAACTAATCCGGTAAAATATTGATGCAGTATTAAAGCAGATATTTTCAAATTGAATAAAGATACAACCGATTATTCTTCATCTTTCTTTGAAAACATTTTATATAAACCATAACCAGCCATTGTCAATCCCAGTAAACCGCCGGTAGTTTTTAACACTTTAGAATTAGCTAACTTTTCAAAACTCATTCCGCTTCCAGTCTGTTTCATCTCTTCATTTGCATAAATAGAGTTCATAAACTCTACCCTGTCTTTTAATGACTTGAAAGCAATAATAACTTTTGCAGAATCATTGAGTGGTGTAAATTGAATAGCACATTTATCGGGATCAGTTTCGTCGATATCCTCAAGTGGTTCAAACTCCCATTTACCTCTAAAGATTGAATAATTTATAATACTTCTCGGTTCACGTGAAAAAAGCGGATCATTAAAGACAATAATTTTTTTTCCGTCCTTCTCAATTACCTCAACCTCATCTTTATTTTCTATACTGTTTTGAATATCAGAAAATATATCCTCAACAGATGCACTTAACGGGTCTGTGTATTGCGCTTTTCTTTTAAGTATCTCTCTTACTTTTGCCATTTTCAAACCATTATTAAAATTTCTATTCAAAGTTAAAAAAGTTTTTAATCATTTTTCTTTCACTGAACGTTAATTGTTAGGGAACACATTACGCGTCACAGAAGTCTTAATATCTTGAAATTTCTTAACTAATTGTATATTTATCATTGAAGTTAGATGGGTTTTTACAACTATTATTAATCAGAGCACTTAATGAAAAAAATAAGCATAATATTATTTGGTTTAATTGCACTCTTAACATTAAATTTTTCGATTTCAGGTTCACGGAGTACTTTTTCATATTCAGATTCAGAAGAAAAAGATACACTTACAATAATTCAGCCGCTTAATCATTACAAAACTGAAAGCCAATTACTAGTTTCACTCTTGTCGCGTTATCATTACAAACAAGTTGAAATAGATGATTCGTTATCTGAAAAGATTTTCAATCGTTACCTGAAAGTTTTAGACAATGGAAAAAATTATTTTCTAAAATCAGATATTGATAAACTTATTTCTTACAAAGATAAACTTGATGATAATCTGCTTGACGGTAATTTAGATTTTTACTTTGAAACATTTAATCTGTATCGTCAAAGATTTAATGAAAGGTTACAATTTATTGATTCGCTATTAAACACTGAATTTGATTATTCTGCCGATGAGAATTATCAGTACAATCGTGATAAAGCAAACTGGGCTAAAGATAAATCCGAATTGGATGAACTTTGGAGAAAGCGACTGAAAAATGATGCACTAACATATAAACTAAATGGTAAGGATTGGGAATTTATACAGAAGACTCTTAGAAAGCGCTATAAAAATCTGGCAAATTTTATAAATCAATACAAACCAGAAGATGTATTTCAGTTTGCAATGAATTCCTTTACAGAGAATATTGACCCGCATACAAATTACTTATCTCCTGTTTCTTCTGAGAATTTTAAAATTGATATGAGCCTTTCACTTGAGGGTATCGGAGCACGGCTGCAAACTGAAGATGATTACACTAAAATTGTTGAAATTATTCCCGGCGGTCCGGCATATAAAAGCGGATTGTTAAAAGCAGATGACAAAATTATCGGAGTTGCACAGGGAAATGATGGTGAATTTGAAGATATAATTGGCTGGCGAATTACAGATGCAGTAAAGCTTATTCGGGGTAAAGCCGGAACAACAGTAAGATTACAAATTATCAAAGCCGGCAGTGATTTAAATTCTAAGCCTATAGAGATAACTTTAGTCAGAGATAAAATAAAACTGGAAGATCAGGCAGCTACAGGTAAAGTATTAGAAATTCTTAATGATGATAAACCTTTCAGAATCGGTGTTATTGATATTCCAAAATTTTACAGTGATTTCGAAGCTCAAAGAAACGGAGATGGAGATTTCAGAAGTACTACCCGCGATGTTAGAAAACTAATTGACTCTTTATCCAAAGAAAATATTTCGGGGATTATTATTGACCTTAGAGAAGACGGCGGCGGTTCTCTTCAGGAAGCAATTGAGCTAACCGGTTTGTTTATAAAAGACGGACCAGTAGTTCAGGTTAAAAACTCTGACGGAAAAATTGATGTTGCAAAAGACCCTGATTCTCAAATAGTATATGATGGACCGCTTGCAGTTCTTGTAAATCGTTTCAGTGCTTCAGCTTCTGAAATTTTTGCCGGAGCAATTCAGGATTATCAAAGAGGGATCATTATCGGTGAACAAACATTTGGTAAAGGTACAGTTCAAAACCTTATAGATCTAAACAGAGTTTCTTCAAATAAAAAAAATACTCTTGGTCAGCTCAAGATTACTATTGCAAAATATTACAGAGTAAGCGGAGCTAGTACTCAAAACCGCGGGGTTATTCCTGACATAACATTTCCATCAGCAATTGATCCAAAAGATTTTGGTGAAAGTGCCGAACCAAGTGCTTTACCATACGATGAAATTAAGCCGGTGTCATTTAATAAATTTGAAGATATCAAGAAGTTTATCCCAGAATTATTAACTAAGCACCAAGCTAGAATTTCTAATGATAAAGATTTTGAATTTTTAAAAGAAGATATTAGGATTTATCAGGAGAATAAACTCAAAGAGTCGATTTCCTTAAATGAAGATAAAAGGAAAATTGAAAAAGAAGATGAAGAGCAAAGAAAATCTGATAGAAATGCTGAAATAATCTCTAATTCAGATATTGAACTTTTAGATGGAGAGATTCCCGTTACCAATAATCAAAAGAAAGATTTTATTCTTGATGAGACCGGAAAAATTTTATCTGATCTGATTTTGCTGACATCCGGTTAAAGATAAGGTTCTATTCCATTAACTGAAGATAATAGTTTTTCTTTTATTACCGGAAACATTGTTTCCTTAAATGGAAAATCAAGTTCAGTTTTACAGATATAGATCATTGGGTCAAACAATGTACTTGAATTTAGTACAAACTCATTCATCAATTCTTCAAGGGATTGATTAACCATCTCTACCGGAATAGATCTGAGCAAAGTCATTTCCAAATATTCTACCGGATCATTTATTGACCAGTTTATAGAAAGATCATAAAGATAGATTTTATAAACACTTAATTTGTTATCCGGAATTAAAATATATCCTTTCCCTCTGTATTTATCTTTATTACAGCAAGCTTTTATTTCAATATTTTCCTGAACAAATTGTTTGACAATTTTTGCTTCATTTACAATTTCCTGATTCTCTTTTAATGCCCATTTTACAAAGTCAATTAACTTATCCAATTGAGAGCTTATCTGATGAGCTTTTTCGAGGATAACGAGTTTATTATCTACAAAAGTTCCCTTTACTTCATTTTCCAGCCAGGACTTTGATTCAATGTTTTCGGTTAGTATATCATTAAATCTCAATTGCAGATGATCTGCATATTCAACAGCAGGATAAAGTTTATTTCGATGGATTTCACTTCTCCAGCTTTTTAATGTTTGTAGAAAAGTGTACCGATTAGTTTCCCAATCTGATCCGCAAGAAGTTATTTTAGTTATATCTAAATTCATTTCAGTATTTTTTTATCCCCTGATAAACAAATGTCAGGCCACTTAGCCAAATGTTTGTGAAAATTTAGCATGACAGAATTGACCAAAGCAACTTGTAAGTTGTTTGAGAATTTAATTGAAAAACGAATTAATAAAAGCGGAAAATAATGCAGGTAATTTTTTCTTATCTGGGTTTGAAGTCAAAATGTAAAGGGAAGTAAAATTTTACAACCTTACTTCCCTTTTTTACAATTGAAGTTTTTAAATATCGAACTTAATTCCTTGAGCCAAAGGAAGTTTTGTTCCGAAGTTTATTGTATTAGTCTGTCTTCGCATATATGTTTTCCATGCATCAGAACCAGATTCTCTGCCGCCTCCGGTTTCTTTTTCACCGCCAAAAGCACCACCGATTTCAGCACCTGAAGTACCAATATTTACGTTTGCAATTCCACAATCAGAACCTTCTGCAGAAAGGAACAATTCAGCCTCACGCATATTGTTAGTAAATATTGAAGAAGATAATCCCTGAACAACACCATTTTGTAATTCAATAGCATTTTTAACTTCACCGGAATATTTTATCAGATATAATATTGGTGCAAAAGTTTCTTCCTGAACAATTTTATAGTGATTTTCTGCTTCAACAATTGCAGGTACCACATAGGAACCAGATTTGTATTGTTCGCCTTCCAGAACTGTTCCGCCATAAACTATCTTTCCGCCTTCTTCCTGAACTAATTTAAGCGCATTAGTAAAATCTTTTACAGCAGTTTTATCTATAAGCGGACCAACATGATTTTTTTCATCCAGCGGATTTCCAATTTTCAATCCACTATAAGCTTTAATCAAAGCATCTTTTACTTTATCATAGATAGATTCGTGCACGATTAATCTTCTTGTTGTTGTGCATCTCTGTCCTGCTGTACCAACTGCTCCAAACACAACTGCAGGCATTGCCATCTTTAAATCTGCATCCGGAGTCATAATAATTGCATTATTTCCGCCAAGTTCTAGAATTGCTCTGCCAAATCTTTTTGCTATTACTTCTGCTGCATGTCTTCCGACATTTGTTGAACCTGTTACAGAAATTAAAGGAATACGTTTTTCATTAAGTATTTTTTCTCCGATAGTTGATCCTTTACCAATTATCAAAGTAAAAATTCCTTCAGGCAAATTGTTTTCAATTAATACGTCTTTTAAAATATTCTGACAAGCAATAGCTGAAAGCGGAACCTTAGATGAAGGTTTCCAGATATTTACATCACCACACACTGCAGCTATCATTGCATTCCACGACCAAACTGCAACTGGAAAATTAAATGCTGAAATTGTGCAAACGGTACCCAACGGATGGTATTGATCATACATTCTGTGCATCGGTCTTTCCGACTGCATTGTAAAACCATAAAGCTGTCTTGATTGTCCTACGGCAAAATCGCAAATATCAATCATCTCCTGAACTTCACCCATTCCCTCTTGCAATGATTTTCCCATTTCAAACGATACAAGAGTACCAAGATCTTTTTTGAACTCTCTTAACTTATTAGCTATTTGTCTTACTATCTCTCCTCTTTTGGGTGCCGGAATTGTTTTCCAGTATGCAAATGCTTTATCAGTTACATCAAGCAGGTTCTTAAGATCGTTTTCTGAAGCCTGATAAACTGAAGCAATAAACTCACCGGTAGCTGGTGAATAAATTTTCAGTTCACCCTGATCAGTAGTATTATTCCATACTGTTCCAGTGCAGCAGCCGAAATTTTTATCTTTTATTCCGAGTCTTTTTAAGAATTCCATAATCACTCCTTATTTAATATGATTTAATATATTTTTTAATGTAATGTTTTCCATTTTATTTTCTATTTCTATCTGAATATCAGAAAACAGTTTAATGAAGAAATTATTAATTTTCTTTGAGTTTGCAGATTGATTCAACTTCTCTTTATTTACATTAAGATAAAAAGCTTTTCGGTCCTCAATTGCACAATAAATTTCCTGTAAATGAATCTTATCCGGAGTTTTATTTAAGGAAAAACCGCCAAGCATTCCAGTATCACTTTTAACAATCCCAGCTTTTCCAAGCATAGCCATAAGTCTTCTTATTTTTGAAGCATTAATTCCTATTGCATCAGCAATCTCATTACTGTTTTTTGGTAAGGGATTTACTGCAAGAAAGCATAAAGCTTTTACTGATGTAGATAATTTTGTTGATGCAGACATAATTCTTTTAATTGTTACACTAAGTGTAACTATTGTTTAAATAAAAATCAATAAAAAAAAAGCCGCTCAAAAACTGAGCGGCTTGCATTTATGAGCAATTAACAAAGAATTACTTCATCAGCATCATCTTCTTTACAGAAGTATAGTTCTTTGTTCCATCTATAGAATTTGCTTCTATAGTATATAAATAGATACCGGAAGCCAATCTGCCGGCATTCCAGGTTATATCGTGATAGCCTACTTCTTTGATACCTTCAAACAGCATATCAACCTTTTCACCTAACAAATTATAAATTATAATTCTTACACTACTTTCGAAAGGTAATGCAAATTTAATTGTTGTTGCCGGATTGAAAGGATTCGGATAGTTCTGATACAAAGCATATTCTTTCGGTGTAAAATCTAATTCAACTGAGATTACATTTGAATAAGAAATTGTTCCGTCAAAATCGATTTGTTTCAGTCTATACTGTGCTGTTCCCTGATAAGAAGTATAAGAAAACTTATCAATGTATGAATAGTTTGTTTCCTCTAATTTAGTTCCTTTTCCTGCGATAAAGGTTAACTTCTCCCATTCACCGTTAAGTTTTCTTTCAAGATCAAATCCTCTGTTATTCAACTCAGTTGCAGTTGTCCAGGATATCACCACTTCGTTATCACTAATGTTTGCTGCAAATGATGTTAATTCAACAGGAATAATGGTAGTAGCGGTAATCACGTTACTATATAGAGAATAACCAACCTGATTAAATGCTCTTACTCTGTAAGTATAAGTAGTATTTGGTGTCCTGCCTAAATCATTGTATGAAGTTACATTTGCACCAACTGAATCAATTTCAACAAATGGATCAACACTTAAAGAATCACCATTTTTTCTCTCAATCTTAAATCCGAGTTCAGTTGCAGAGTTATCATCCCAATTTAACAATATTGCAAATGTATCTGCTACTGCCGTTAAGTTGGATGGTGCTGTTGGAACCTGTGCAACATCAAAACTGAAATCGTCAAAACTTAAGTACCATGGAACTCCAGTGGCGTTAACTCTGATAGCAAAATAATATGTTCCATTTGCTGATGGCGCAAATGTATATAAAAATTGCTGATATGTTTTTGTAGTTGTCGTTCCACTTTCAACAAATGAAGTTCCAATCTGAGCAGCACCTGTAGATACTTGTGATGTATTCATAAATACATCTCCTGTCCAACCTGCGTAATTATCTCCTGCCCACCAGAATGAGAAATCATATAATGTTCCTGCTGTAAGTTGGAAACCAGGAGTCCACATATATTCATCTGTTGCTGTATAAGATTCACGCAAGAATTGCGTACCAGTGCGGGCATCGGCATCATAAGTAGAATTGGCATTATTTGTTGTTATCCAATCACCATTTTCCTTAAACCAGCAATCTGGAAATGCAGGTATCGTAACAGTTTCGAAACTCTCAGTCCAAGGGAAAGTAGATATTGGTAAACAAGGTGTTGTAGCATTTGTTGTAATACCTGGGGAGTAATCAGTTCCATCATAAGAGAATAATTTGTAATAATATGTTGTTAACTGAGTAAGCCCTGTATGTGAATATGGAGAAGTTGTTGTTATTGCAATAACTTCACCACCTGCTAATGGCTGACCAACTGTTGGAGTACCGGTCGGTGCAGTGAATGTGCCAGTAAGATTATATACAATTACAACATTATTATTATTTGCATTTGGTGTAAATGAAATATCTATCTGATCTCCGCTAATTGCAGCAGCAGAGACAGCAGTAGGATCAACGACTGACGGTATAACATAAACATATTCATCAGCGCCTATATCAGGTGTAGTTGCGTTTCTTGAATCATTATCAATGTCTGTAAGAACTGCAGCAATTGGCTGAGCTTTACCATCTACAATATTATACTGTGTTTGAATATGTAAATCATTTGTGCTTTCAAATTTAGGATCTGCTGATATACTGTTTACATCTTTACCGGTAGCAGTCTGCCAGGCTGTAAGGTCTAATTGGTCACTGCCAAGATAACCAACTCTCGGTCCAACACCATCTACAAAATAATCGTTATAGTTTATATCTGTAAAAGCAGTGTTGGCACTTGCAGAATAAACACCGAATGTAGTATTAGTCCTTGTTGAGCCAGGATATGAATCCATTGAATTCTGGAATATGTTATTCCTGAAGTCCAATAAAGTAATACCCGATGCAATTGAAACACAGATACTTCTTCCGTTGTAGGTGGTACCTCTTCCAAGTGTACTGCCAGACATATAAATTGAATTATAATACAAGTTTATGTTTCCGCCGGAGATAATATAAATACCAGACGGAGAGTAAGTTTGACTTGAACCATCGCCATCAGCTTTAATATTACTAATAAAGTTATTAGATATCTCGGTAACGGTTGTTGCATCAGAATTATACCGGATCCCAAAGCATCCGTATCCTGATGTACCAGTATAGTAGAAATCGTGGATTTTGTTTTTAGTAATCTTACTAGATGTTGAGCCAGCCAATAATGAAATTCCATATTGAGAGTTATTGGTATTGCCATCAACCTCACCAAAAATATCATTTTCAGTAATTGTTAAATTATCAACATAACCAGCAAGGATACCACCTTGTTTTATTGGCTTAGTAACTTCTCCAATTATGTTCCCGGAAATTAAACCGTCATTAGTCTTACTTCCGTCAACACCAACAAATTGAATTCCAACTCTGACATTTTGAATCTTATTGTTAATAAAAGAAGTATTATGATAAGCACCACCGTTTGCATTTAGAAACAAACCGTAACTGCTTGTAGGTGTTGGAGAACCTTCAATAATACAATTTTTAACAGTAGTGTTGGTTGCAACTTTACCACTACTGTTCCATAAGACAACTCCAAGATTGAAACTTCCGCCTGTATAACTGTTGATAATAGTTAAATCTCTGCTTGTACCACCAACAGTATTTGAGCCATCAATGGTTACATAACTATCATATATACCAAACACATTTTGTGCAGTTGAGCCAGTAATTGTAGCTGTTACACCTGTATTTGGTTTAAAAGTAACAGTATTTACAGCAGTAGGAAGAGCAGCGCTTGTAATAAAAACTGAGATTGGGAATGATTCACCACTTGAATAAGAAGCATCAGTTAATAAAAATCTGACTGGAGCGGAAACACCTCTCAGATTCAAATCATTAACGGCTGCAGTTATGGTAGAATAAACACCATCCACTCCATCCGGGAAATTTAATTCAGGATGCTCTGATTTTTTCACATAAAGATCACCTGTATAAGGGATTCCATTATCCATTGCTATCCAGGTAGTTTCTTCAACTTCCATTAATTGTTTTTCAGTAATTGGAGCAGAAGAAGTTTTCTCAATAATCTGCCCTTTTTCATCTTTCATTTCAGGGGCAGCAACTAAAACATCAACTTCTTTCACTACTTTATTTACAACTTTTTCAAATGATAAATTCAAACCGGTAATTTTGTTAAACAGTGCTGTGCCAACTGTATAATCACCAGCAAGCGGAACATCAATTATAAAATAACTGCTGGGATTAGTTGGTGGAGTAGATGCAGCAGGCGGATTAGCGGTAAAACCACCGGCTCCGGCAGAAGGTGATGCTCCTACGTTAGGTACAGATGCATTATCTTGAGCAACTATGTAATAAAATACTGTATCATTTAATGCTACACCGCCGCCAAATGAAAATGTAAAATCATCTCCACTTGCATAAGCTCCGGTAGCTGAAGTATAACTTCCGCTTACTCCTATTTTCCAATATAAGACAGGTAAACCTATACCAGAAGTTGGTACTCCGCTGGCATCAGTGATTGTAACTGTCAAAGTTCTGTTATTAATTGAGCTTGTATTCAATAGAGGTGTATATGAAATAACCGGAGGGGATAAGTCTAATCCCATACCAGAAAACTCATCAGCACCAACATCGGGTGTAGAAGCATTTCTTATATCTCCATCAAAATCATCAGCAACCACTATCGGTGTATTAACCGGAATACCGCCGCTTTCAATTTGAGTAGGTACAGTAGTCTTTAGATGAAGGTCAAAAGGTGCTGTAGTTATATCTTCAAAAGGTGGATTCTCACTGAAAGAAGCAGCATCTATTGGACTAACTCTTGTTTTATAATCTGTTATTGTTGAGTCAAAGTTAGTACCATCTGAAAATATCAGATTTGAGGCAGAAGGAGTTCCGGCAAAAAAATCATTGTTGTTTGATGCACTATTATAATTTGTTAATGTAGTGCTGCTTCTTCGATAGGCAACTGTTAAACCTGTACCGGATGGTGTAGAAGTATTAACAATGATATTATTTCTCATATCAAGTGATGCTGTTGTAGCTGTAGCATTTGAAGTATGAAAAATACCTGAGCTTCCAAAATTTGCACCTGTAGATGAAGCATTTAAGTATATTGAATTATGATATAATCCAACAACAGATGAAGCAGTGGCACTTGTAATATTTATTCCTCTGATAGCATCTGTGCCCGCAGAAAGAGGGGCTTTTAAATCAGATATAAAATTGTTGTAAACATATACCGGATTTCCAGAAGTAATTGTAATTCCGTTTACAGAGGCAGCAGTAGTTGCAGCAGTATTATTTGTAAGATTATAGATATTGTTATTATAAATACTGGCATTACCAAGATTAGTACGAATTCCATTTACTATACCTGATGCTGCTGTAAGCCCATAAATATTATTATTATTTATACTTTTTACATCGCCAGCAATTGTATATGAGTAAATACCATCATTATAAGAAGTGGTAGCAGTATTTGTACCACTAACAGAATTATTATAAATATTATTGTGATGTATATTTTCAACTGTCGGAGAGCCTAAATTATAGTACCCATATATTGTTGCAGCAGATGTTCCACTGCTATTTGGAATACTATTATTGAAAAGATTATTGTGATGATAATTAACAATAGATGTACTTGCATAAGAAAGATACATACTACCTGAAGCACCTGTTTTCTGGTTGTTACTGACAGTATTCTGCTGAACAAACAAGTTAACACAAGCTCCACTGTAAACGCCATAAAATGCCCCTGTTCCAGCCAGAATATTACTATTAACAATATTATCAATTAGATTTACAGTATTTGCAGAAGCTGTATTATAAATAGCATAGAAAGCTCCGCTGGTGGCAGTAGGATAAGAACAGTTCTCAATAGTGTTACCTATAATGTTCACAGTATTACCTGCAGCAGTTGAACCCATCGCATTACTGATACCATACATACTGTTTGTAGTAGCACCACCAGTAATTGTTATGGAGTTGTTTATAACATCCACATTTGAACTTGTACCTGTGGAGTTAAAAATTCCATAAAGTGTTCCTGCTCCAGAACCAATTATTGAATTATTTTCAACTTTAAGATTGTTCTGATAAATAGTATAAATTCCATACGCTGTAGCGCTGCCTCCTCCATAATTTGAAATTGTATTTCCTCCAATAGAACCAATATCATTGTTTTGGTCGTAAAGTGTAAATGGTGATGTATGACTATAACCGCCCAATCTGATCCCTACATAAGCACTGTCTATAGTATTACTAAAAAATCCGGAATTATTCATTGCATCAGAAGGATCTGTTATAGTTAATGCAGTAGTAGCTGTTGCAATATGATTGCCGGCATAAATACCAACAGAGCCGGTATTTACATTACTTAAAGTAATCGAACAATTCTTTATTGTAACAAATTGGCAGCCATCAAATGGAGAGGTGCTATTCAATTTTACTAAAGCATAACCCCATTCCATTTGTTCGAGAGGTGAAATATTACTTGGATTCTCCCGCAGGTCTATTCCATCAATTGTAACGTAATCCGTTCCCTGTATTATCCAGATTCCGTCAACAGAGGTAGATGTTCCGGGAGTAAATGCAGTAATTAATGGATTATTACCCGTACTGCTTTTTTGAAATACAATAGGACTGCTTGCAGCAACGGAAGCATTTAATATTGTACTTCCGAGTACAAAGCCTCCTGCTGGTGCTGTTTCCGTATATCCGGCAGCAATGTTAAAAGTAACACCGCCGGTATCAACACCTACAAGATTTAAGGAATCTATTGCCTGGTTAATCGTAGTGAATTGAGCACCAGGAATTAGAAATGTGCCTGATAACTGTGCAAATGTATTTACCGGATACACAAGCATCAGAACAATAAGAACCAAAAGTAACCTGCGTAAAGTGTGTCTCATTTGACTCTCCTGATTTTATTTATTGATTATTTATTAATTAAGCTTGGTAAGCAAGTCTTCATTATCATTTGAAAGATTTTTAAAGTAGTTATTCATCAAAAAATAAATTATAGCAAAAATATATCGCTCCGGTTACTGCACAGTAAAAAATTAGTCCCTTTTATTAAAACAAATATTAATACTGTTTAGTATTTACTCATTTTTAAACCAAAAGTCAAAGAAACAGTATATTTTATTCCAGATTCTGATGAGTGGAATCTTCAGAAAAAATACAATGAATTTTAATCCTAAAATTCTTACATAATCTAAAATCCATCGGAAGGAAGAGTTTAACTTAAGCTTTCTTCAAAGTCTTAATTCTGAGCTTACAGCAGTAACCTCAACTAACATTTTTCAGAAAATCCAAATTGAAATTATCCGCAGTTTTTGTGTATATTGGAACTAAGAATAAAAAAATTATGATTACTTGGAATAAAAATCTAAAATTCTCTCAAAGAAGCTACTTTGTATCCAGCTTCGAAAATCTATTCTAATTATCCCCTGCTCTTCAATTATAATTTCCAATAAGTTTTAACCCTAAAGAGGAGTCAAAAAATGAATTCTTTAATTTCTGATAAAATAACTTCAAATATTTATAAACCTGAAATAGATGCAAAAGATGTACATTCTGTTTTAAGCAAACACATATTAGCTGATGGTTTTGATATCGTATTGGACCTTGAGAGAAGCAATGGTATAACTTTAGTCGATCAGGTTACAGGAAATGAATATTATGATTTTTTTACATTCTTTGCTTCTTCGGCCATTGGATTAAATCATCCATATCTTAATTCTGATTTAATTAAATGTACTCTCGGAACAGTTGCGGTAAACAAACCTTCAAATTCTGATATTTATACAACTTATATGGCTGACTTTGTTGAAACATTTGCTAAAGTTGCAAAACCAGATTATATGAAATATTTATTTTTTATTTCAGGCGGAGCACTTGCTGTTGAGAATGGTTTGAAGGTAGCTTTTGACTGGAAAGTTAGAAAAAATTTTCTCAAAGGTTATAAAGAAGAAAAAGGTCATCAGGTTATTCATTTTAAAGAGGCTTTCCACGGACGAAGCGGTTATACAATGTCTTTAACAAACACAGATCAGACAAAGGTCAAATTATTCCCAAAATTTAACTGGCCAAGAATCGATAATCCTAAAATCAAATTTCCACTGGAAAGTAATTTAAGCGAAATAATCAAGAGCGAAGAGACTGCAATTCAACAAATTAAACAAGCAATTAAAAACAACCCTGATGATATTGCTGTAATTATTATAGAACCAATACAAGGAGAAGGCGGAGATAATTTCTTCAGACCGGAATTCTTTAAGCAGTTACGACAAATAGCTGATGAAAATGAAATCCTCTTAATGTTTGATGAAGTGCAGACTGGTTTTGGTTTGACCGGAAAATTCTGGGCATACGAGTATTTTGTTAAACCGGATATTATTGCTTTCGGTAAAAAAGCGCAGGTATGCGGAATAATGGTCTCAGATAGAATTGATGATATTAATGATCACGTTTTTAAAGTTTCAAGCAGAATTAACTCAACCTGGGGTGCAAACCTTACGGATATGGTAAGGGCAAAGTTCATTCTTGATGTTATTAAAAAAGATAATCTTGTTGAAAATGCCAGAATAGTAGGTGAGCATTTAAAAAATGAATTGATGAAAATTCAAACCGAATTTCCTCAGCTAATTTCAAATGTAAGAGGTTTGGGTTTAATGTGTTCCTTTGATTTTCCATCAGGTGAACAAAGGGATAAGTTTAGAAATATATGCTACAAAGAAAAATTAATAATACTGGGCTGCGGCGAGAAATCTGTCCGATTCAGACCTCCGCTTACTATCAACAAAGATGAAATAGATAAAGGCTTGAATATTGTTAAAAAAGTTCTCAAATTAGTTATGTCAAATTAACAAATATATACATACTACTTGCACGGTGCGGCTCCTAAGTTGGAGCCGTTGCTGTTTTAAAGTAATTTACCGTATGAAATTATACATAGTTAGTACTCCTATAGGCAATCTAAAAGATATTACTTTAAGAGCACTGGAAACTCTTAAAGAAGTAGATTTCATTTTATGTGAGGATACAAGAGTTTCAGTAAATCTTCTTAATCATTATGGAATCAGCAAAGACCTGATATCATTAAATGCAGTAAATGAGAGTCAAAAAATTCAATCAATAATTACGAAACTGAAATCAAATAAAACTGGTGCTTTAATATCTGATGCTGGCACTCCGTTAATTTCAGATCCAGGGGCAAGATTAGTATCAGCCTGTCTTGAAAATGAAATTGAGATAATCCCTATTCCTGGTGCTTCTGCAATTTTATCAGCTTTATGTATGAGCGGGTTACCTACTGATTCTTTTGTGTTTGATGGTTTTCTTCCGCAAAAGAAAGGTCGCCAGACAAAGCTTAAACAGTTAGCTTTAGAAGAACGCACAATTATATTGTATGAATCAATGTACAGAATTGAAAAACTATTAAATGAACTTAATGAATTTATGCCTGAAAGATATATTGTTGTTTGCAGGGAGATCACAAAAAAGTTTGAGGAAACCTGGCGTGGATTTCCAAAAGATATTTTACACAATTTTTCGGATAAAGTTGTTAAGGGAGAATTTGTAGTTGTAATTGCACCGCTAAACTGGAAAAGCAAAAACCCTATTTAGAATTTAAATGAGTATAATCCCTGATAACTGTATTTAGGAATCTTATTCCGTTTGTATCAGGCTCTACCCCCATCTTCATTGCAATTCGTTCTTTTGTTTTATCAATCAAATTCTGATATACAATTTCACTTGCGCTAATTTTGTGATTGAGCACATCTTTAATTATTTGAATATCGCTGTCTGATAAAACACTTACCTGAGTATATACTGCATCATATGTTTCTTTTGTTTCAGGTACAAGAATATCTTCAAGTTTAACCTGCTCTTTAATTTTGATAACAGTTGTATTAGCAGCAAGATCACCAAGACGCTGACCTTTCCCGTTAATCAGAATAGTTATCAATCCAACTGCGCCGTAAGTAAAAAAAACATCAATTGGTTTAAGTATCCATCTTAAGAAATAACTGCCAATACCCGGTTGTGTTCCATCAATCTTTACAACTTTTATCTTTATTATTTTTTTCCCGGGTGATTGACCATTAAAAAAAACTTCAAAAATAAAATCATAAAAAAACGCAGGAAGATAAAGTATTATAATCAGAGCTACGGGATAGTAGTAACGGCTGTTAGAATAATAGTCAATTACATATATCCACAAAAGAATCGTTGCAAAAAAGTATCCTCCGAGTATTAAAGAATCAATTATCTGAGCTAATACACGCTCACCTAAGCTTGCAATTCTATAATTAATATTAACGTTTTGAGTAGTTTCAATTCCGATGTTTTCCATTAAATCATAGCCCTGGCTTTTAATTCTAGATATTTGTTTATTGTATTGATTGATAGTTTTTCGGGAGTAGTCAAAATAGATTGTATCCCAAATGAAGCTAATTCCTTTTGTATAACTCTCTTTTCATAAGCAAATTTTTCTGCAATTGTTTTGTGATAAACTTCATCAAGAGATTTTGCTTTGTTGTAGAGAAGTTCGTCCAATCCGACATTAAAAAAGAATATAACTATAAGCAGATGAGACCGTGAAAGACTTTTAAAATATGGCAGCTGTCGTTTTAAAGAATTAGCAGTTTCGAAGTTTGTAAAAAAGAGCAGTAAACTTCTCTGTTTTATTTTTGTTCTCACAACTCCGGCAAGTCTTTCATAATCTGACTCCATAAAATCAGTTTCCTGCTTATATAACATATCAAGAATTTTTTTCATTTGAACAGAATTTCTTTCAGCCGGTAAAACAGAATTTACTTTGCTGTTAAATGTTATTATTCCCGCTTTATCGTGTTTTAATAAAGCAATATTAGAGATAACCAGTGAAGTATTAATTGCATAATCCAGCAATGACATTTTATCAAACGGCATCTTCATTGTTCTGCCCATATCAATAACCGAATATATCTGCTGTGCTCTTTCATCAATGTAATGATTAACCATCAGTTGTCTTTTTCTTGCAGTGGCTTTCCAATTAATTGTACGATAGTCATCTCCTCTTACATAATCTTTAATCTGTTCAAATTCCATCGAGTGACCTATTTTCCTGACTTTCTTTATACCAACTTCCATCAGTCTGTCTGATATTGCCATGATTTGATATTTTCTCATCTGAACATATGAAGGATAAACTTTTACGTTTTTATTTTGATCAAATCTCAGTCTTCTGCTTACTATATTTAAAATTGTTGATATAAACACATTCAGATAGCCGAACTGATATTCACCTCTTTTAACCGGATGAATTATGTAAGAAAATATCTTTGTGTTTCCTTGTTTTACTTTTGAAGATATTTCAAAATCCCTTATTTGAAAAATGAATGGCAGCTCATCAATAATCTTGATATTGATATCGAATGTATAATTATTGGTAAGAATAATTTTTACTTCATTATCATCACCGTTAGAAAGCCGGTCTGATAAAACTCTTTCGGCAAAAATATTTTTTTCCCTTGTAAAAAGAATGAGCGTTTCAACAAATATTACTGTTATAAATGATATCAATAATAATTTTGCAACAAAAAATAACGGATCGAAAAAATAACCAAAGAAAAACAGCAGTACTATTATTGCAGTCAGCAATAGAAATCGTGATGTGAGATAAAATTCTTTTAAGAATTTCATTATCTCGGCACCTCAACTCGGTTTAATATTAGTTGTAAAATATCATCAGGATTTTTCCCTTCCATTTCTTTTTCGGCTGTAAGTATAAGTCTATGCCTTAAAGCAGGATAAGCAATTTCTTTAATATCATCCGGAATTACAAAATCTCTGCCTCTTATTGCTGCCAGAGATTTTGCCCCCATCATAATTGCAATCGAAGCTCTCGGAGATGCACCGAGATACAAATCACCTGATTTTCTGGTTTGATTTACAATACCTGCAATATATGATGCAATTTTTTCTTCAATATGGATTGACTTTATTATTGACCTGAAACTATTTAAATCAGATTGTGTAAATACCTTATTGATTTGATCTAAATCGTTTACTGATTTCCTGTTATTGAATTCAAGTAATATTTTAATCTCCTCTGAAAGTTCCGGATAACTCATTTCAATCTTAAACAAAAATCTATCAAGCTGTGCTTCAGGAAGTTTGTAGGTACCTTCATGTTCAATTGGATTCTGAGTAGCGAAAACAATGAAAGGTTCATTCATTTTATAAGTTTTACCGTCGATTGTAATTTGTTTTTCTTCCATTACTTCAAATAACGCAGCTTGGGTTTTTGCGGGTGATCTGTTAATTTCATCTATCAAAATGATGTTTGAAAATATCGGACCTTTTTTGAATTCAAATTCCGATGATTTCATATTAAATATTGAAGTGCCAAGAATATCGGAAGGCATCAAATCAGGTGTGAATTGTATCCGCGAAAAATCAGCAGATATTGTCCTTGTCAATATTTTTGCGATCAGAGTTTTGGCAATTCCCGGAACACCTTCAATCAAAACATGTCCATCAGCAAAAATAGCAGCAAGCAGCAGTTCGATTACTTTATCCTGCCCGACAATTATTTTTTTTATTTCCGCTTTAACTTTTTCAATTGAGGTTTGTAATTCTGTTAAGTCAATTCTGTTTGATAAATTATTTTCCATAGACACCTGTTTTTAAATAAAAATTTTCTAATAAATTATTAAGCTCAAGCAAGATTTCTTTTTTTATTGAAGTAGAATTTTCGATATTAAAAATAATCGTTTTAATTTTATTCAATTCCCTTTCGTCATAATTACTCTTTTCTGAAAGCTGTTTGATTACATCGTTATTTAATTCATTCGTACGTATCCCATACTTATTTCTGATATGATCCAAAAAATAAATGATTTTCTTCTTTGCAATATTTTTATGATTTGACTGTTTCAAATATACATTACCAACTGTTTGAATAAACTCTAATGTTGTATTTGTTAATGGTTTGATTACAGGAATTATTCGCTGCTCTCTCTTACCTTTAAAAAGCACAAACAGAATCATTGCAAAAAGAAATGTAAAATATCCCCATTTTAACGAAGGCTGACTTAAAATATATCGTATCGGTGTACTTTGATATTTATTTACTTCCTTATAATATTCATCCCAGATAACATCCCTGACTTTCAGATAAGACAGACTTTTATAGATGTAATCTCTTTCGCTTTTCAGGAGATTATAATTTGTAAAAACATTCGGGATTGTGTGTAAGAATAATGTTCCACTGCCTATTTTCATCTTAATAAAGTTCGGATGTCCCTGTCCATTTATTCCCAACACTAAAGCATTAGTAGTATCAAACATATAGAAATAATGCTCATAGTTCCCTTGCGAAAATCTGTAATTTACTTCTCTTTTCAATTCAGGATTTACAAAATTAAATTCATTTGTATCGAGATCGTTAAAGTAAGAATAGTATGTTTGTATTTTTAACGAGTCAGAAAGTTTATTGCCAAAAGAAGCAGAAGCAATTAAAACATCATTACCATTGTCTAATAGTTCAAGCAATACTCTTGTATCAAGTTCATCAGGGTTGAAGTAATTACAGATAATAATGATGTTCTTTTCTTTAATCTCTCTTTGAATAGAAATATTATAAAACGGCAGATTTGTTGATTCGATGTTTTTACCGGGGAATAGTTGATTTAATTGTTCATAGAGTATATAAGAACCATAGGGGATTTTATCATTTTTTGAATAGCTTTGCTTCCAATCGGTTGGTTCAGGTGTAAAGATTTTAACTATCAGGAATATTATTGCAACAATAATTACAGGTAAAATAAATTTATAAGTTTTCACTATTGATATCTCTCCAATAATGAATGAATATCCCTGTATCTGCCAACTAAAAGAGAATAATTATTCTGATCAATTATAAATCCGCCGTACCAGATATTTTCAAAATCATTTGTAATAACCGAAAACGAGGAAAACAGAGTATTTGATTTTATCTCTTTTAGATATTCGTGATTTGTTTTTTCTGGACTCCAATTAATTATTTGTTTGTCGGATAACAGCTTAAGTATTCTTAAATAATTAAGTCTTATTGCATATCTGTAATTTTTATTTTGAACTGCTTCTTCAATCATTTTGTTAAAATCGATAGTATGAATGTCTTCAATTACCTCATTAACAATTATTTGTTTAATACTTTTATTTCCAAAGAACAAACCTTTTATTTCATTCCTGTAAAATCCATACATTAAAGCAAGAACAGCAAATGCAATTAATAAATATTGAATAATATCCTGTCTTATACCTTGTGGATCCAAAGAATAGAGCATATCAATTTGTTCTTGAATCCAATCCTTAAATCTTTCCCATAAAGTTTTAGTATCTTCGGGATTTTCAAAGTATCTGAAATCTTTATCTTTCAAATATGATTTTATTATTTGAGAATCAAGTTGTCTGACTTCGACAAATGATGTATCCAGATTAAATTTACTGCTAACCCCGGAGGCTTGCACAGCATTAGGGAAATAACCTTTATATTGAGCTGAAAGAACATAATTACCAATCAGCACAAAAAGACAGATAAAAAATATTTGATTATTGAATTGATTCAATTCTTTCAATTAAGCCTTTTCCCTCTTTTTGTTCAACCAAACTAAAATATAAAAATGCCAACGCTATTATTATTAAAGAAAATAAAAGATATTGAAACGCTGCAATAATAGAAGTTAACATAATTAAAATTTCTGTTACTCCCGAAACTCCGCTGCCATCTAGTGAATTAAACATTGTTGTAACCATTATTATGTATTGTGGTATCTGGAAAATAAAGCCCATTAAAGATTGAATCAGTGACAATACAAAAATCAACCCGAAAGAAAACCACCACTTGTTTTTTGTTAAATAAAAGGATCGCTGTATTGAAGCCCAAATTCCAATTCTTTCATACAGCATTATCATATATGCTAAGCACATCTTAACCATAATGAAAACAAGAAGAATAAATAAAATAAAAAACAAAAATATTCCTAAGCCACTACCGGAAGTGCCGCCTGATACAGCCACAATGATCAATAAAAAGACTGTTAGATAAATTAAGAATAAGAAAAAAATTACTGTATTTAGACCAAGAACCTTATAAAAGTTTTGTTTAACACTATCCCAAATCTCTTCAATTGAAATAGGTGTAAATTCAGTTTTGGACAGATAAATCAGAATAAATGAATAAACTGTTGTCAACATCATTTGCGTTACAAGAAATACTAAAATAATCAGTAACAAAGCGATTATTCCAGTTTGAGAAAATGAAGTTATATTAAAAATTGTCAATACACTCTTTTGATAAAATCCTAATAATATTCCGGTTATCAGCAGGAAAGGTCCTACAATGAAGATCAAAGACTTTAACAATGGTAAAAAATTCTGTCTAATAAATTCAAAAGTGGAATTAAGTATCTGTCCGAAATCACGATAACGCATAAACTCAATTTTATTTTGTGTCATAGCTGCCTTCTTTCTTTAGCTTAATTGGATAAATTATTACATACCATATAATAAAGGAAAGTGAACCAGCAATTATCAAAATATTAATTATTACCGGCATATCTGTAAATCTGGTAACAAAAGATTCAAGGAATCCGGCAATAATAAAGAGCGGAATCAGTCCGATAATAATTTTTATTCCGTCTTTTGATGAGATTAAAAAATACTGACGTCTTGAATAGGTTTTTGGAAAAAGAATTGAATTGCCCAGAATTAAACCAGCAGCACCTGCAATTATAATTGATGATATTTCTAATGTGCCGTGTATCCAAACAACAGAAAGTGATTTTAACAACAGATGCTGTGAATAAAACAGATGATGAAAAGTACCGAGCATAATTCCATTATAAAGCAGCAACAAAATTGTTCCTATCGATAAAAGCAACCCCGCCATAAATGCATAAAACGAAACCCTGATATTATTAAAAGTAATTCCCATAAACATATCAATGCCATTTACCTTTTTATAAACTGCAAGCGGATCACCCTGTTTAATATTTTCCAAAGTCATATTTACATAAGAATCACCTAGTATAAGTCTTACAAAACCAGTATCACCGGTTGATGATATTACTCCAATTAAAATTGAGATTAGAAAAACAAAAAATGAAATGAGCAATTCTTTTCTTCGATTAAAAAAAATCAAAGGTAATTCATATTGCCAAAAAGTAATTAGTCTGCTTCTTTTTTCTTTTTTATTTTTATATACAGATTGATGCAGCCTTGCAGTAATTGAGTTTAGGTATTCAGTTGTTTTACTAGAAGGATAAAATGTTCTTGAGTAAGAAAGATCATCCGTAAGCTGAATAAATAATTCTGCTAATTTATCCGGATCCTGGAAAGAAGTTTTTTTAGAAAGGAATAATTCGACTTCCCTCCATCGCTCTGAATTGTTCTTTATGAATTGTACTTCTTTCAATTTTATCCAAATGATTAATTTTCATCAATATAATTGACAATGGAACGAATATCATACTTATTTAACTTTTCTCTTCCTTGTAAGAAAGACAACTCAATAACAAAAGATAACTGAACAATTTCACCGCCAAGTTTTTCAATTAAATTACAAACTGCATTCATTGTTCCGCCGGTTGCAAGCAGATCATCGTGTACTAATACTTTATCTGCCGGTTTGATTGCATCTTTATGTATTTCGAGTTTATCTTCTCCATATTCAAGCGAATAAGAGACTGCAGCTTTTTCGGCGGGAAGTTTACCAGGCTTTCGCACCGGAATAAATCCTGCATTAAGTTTATAGGCTAATACTGAGCCAAAAATAAATCCGCGTGATTCTACACCAACTACCTTATCAATATTTTTATCTGCAATAAATGATAACAATATATCTGAAGTATATTTAAACACTTCGGGATTTTTGAGTAGGGTTGTAATATCGCGAAACATAATTCCCGGTTTCGGAAAGTCTTTAATATTCCGAATATGAGATTTTAAATCCATCTACTTATCCTTATTTAGAAAAGAATTAATCCCGTTCTTAAAATCTGCAGTTGAACGGCTAATCACATTTAGATTTATACAATGATTAACAGCTTCCCGGACAGAAAGATTAGAAATCTGATTAATCATTTGTTTGGTCTGTTTAATACTCGTTAAAGAATTTTTATTTAATCTTTCTGAAAGCGACAAAGATTTTTCATATACATCTTCACTTAAATAATTTACTAATCCGATTTCATAAGCTCTCTTCCCCGGAATTATATCTCCTTCCAAAAGCAATTGCTTTGCCATTCCCTCACCAATTTTTTTTAATAAAAATATTGAAACTATAGCAGGTATAAATCCAATTTTTACTTCACTGTAACCAAATTTACTTTCTTCGGGATGAGCTAAAATAAAATCACAAACAGAAGCCAAACCACAGCCGCCTGCAATAGCTGCTCCATTTACTGCTGCAATTGTTGGCTTTGGAAATTCGTAAATCATTAAGAACATCTCTGCTAATAGTCTTGAATCATCATAGTTTTCAATTGCAGTATTATCAGATAAGTTATTAAGATATTCTAAGTCAGCACCAGCACAAAAAGTATTACCTTCACCGGTAATAATTAAAGAATGAACAACATCTTTCTCAGCAAGTTCTTTAAGATTTAGTTTCATCTGCTCAACCATAAAAGGATGTAAAGCATTTCTCTTTTCAGGGCGGTTTAGTGTTATAACTGCTGTGTTATTTATAATTTCTGATTTAATCATTTAATTGATATAGTATTTAGTTATATAATACATCTGAATATAAACTGATACAAATGCTACAATTATTCCTGTCAAAACTTGTGCAATACTATGACATTTTAATTTTACCCTTGACCAGCCAACAAGAATAACAACCGGCAGCAGTATTAAGCCAATCCAGCCAAACACAAAAATTAAAACTGCAAAAGGACCGGAAACTCCCATAGAATGAGCACTGATTTTCCAATATTTATTAATAAATATGGTAATTACAGTGATAGAAATATAACAAAACCAAAATGCGATTGAAATAATGTTAAGATTGAATTTTATCATTAACAATAATCCTATTAAATAAAAAACAATTGCGACTAAAAACGGAAAAGTCCTTTCCTCTTTAATTGAAGCATCTTGATCAATCAATTTCCCTCTTCTTCTCAGATATAAAAACAGTGCAATAGGTAATACAAAACCAAAAATAAATGGTATTAAAAATGTTATTATTTTTTTAAATGATTCGGCCTCGAGTGTAAAAGCAAATATGGCAAAAATGATAATAGTAAAAGATGGAGGAACAAAAATAGTTGATATAATCCGTGCAAATCTATTTGAAATATAGTCTTCCAACAATCATCATCATATAAATTATAGTTAGAATATTGGTTCAGATTTCTTTAATTCTTCTAAGAATCTGAACAAAGTTTCTTTAAGCGGATTTGATTCTGTGTATTGCATCAACTCGTTTCTTATTCTTGACGCATGATGCATTCCCTTTAAATATCCCGAATAAAATTTTCTATGCTCAATTACTGCCCGTCTTTCCCCTTTTATTTCAACAGCTAGATCTAAATGCCTTAAACAAGTTTTGATTTTCATTTCATCATCAATTTTTGTCCGGATATATCCTTTTGATAAAATTTCTTTTGCTTCTAAAAATATCCATGGATTACCAATTGCTCCCCGTGCAATCATAACACCATCGGCATTTGTTTCTCTAAAAGCTCGCTTAACATCCCCCGGATAAAGAACATTTCCGTTAAGAACAACCGGAATTGAAACTGACTCTTTAACTCTTGGAATCCAGCTCCAGTCTGCATCGCCTTTATGCCCCATTGATCTAGTTCTGCAATGAACAGTCAAAGCTTTTACTCCGATATCTTCAAGTCGTTTTGCTACATCAACGATTTGAATTGAGTCGTTGTCCCATCCAATTCTGGTTTTAACAGTAACAGGCAGTTCAACTGAATCAACAACTGCTTTAACAAGTTTTGTCAGATAAGGAATATCTTTCAGTAAAGCTGAGCCAGCACCGTGTCCAACTACATTTTTAACCCAGCAGCCGGCATTGATATCAATCATATCAGGATTTTCAGCCTCAGCAATTCGGGCAGCACCAACCATTGATTCAATATTATTGCCATAGATTTGAATTCCTACCGGTCTTTCTGCTTCAATAATTTTAAGTTTGTTGTGTGTCCTTTCATTTGAGCGGACTAATCCTTCAGAGTTTACAAATTCAGTGTAAACAACATCAGCTCCAAGCTCTCTGCAAACCAAACGAAATGAAACATCAGTAACATCTTCCATTGGGGCAAGTAGAATTGCTTTCTCTATTTCAACCTTTCCAACTTTAAACATTTGATATAATATTTGATACTTTCTTATCAGTTAATATAAATAATTGGATTAATAAATATGTCGTGAATAAAAAAGTAATTTATTCTTTAATCAATTTCTTTTATCTCTTTTAACTTAGGATTTGCTGAATACTTCTTTATTATTTCTCTTGTATCCTGAAATGCCTGATTCATTTTTTTTAAATCTGTTAACGACAGATCAATTGTGGTATCACTTTGCAATGTTGCAGGCAGTATCACATATTCCTTGCCATTCAAAGTATTCCCTTTAAATACCCAGGTCGGAAGAAAATTTACTTCATTGATAGAAATTTTATCCCTATTAAGATCTTTTAAGATATTTATAGTAATTATAATACCAGCATCTTTAAATCTATCTCTTTGATTTGAAATAAAATTACCCATTGAATAAGCAACAAATCCGGTATCAAGTTTTCCACTAATTGTCTTAAAAAAATCAGCAGGCTGCAGAACGTGCGGATGTCCTCCAATAATAATATCAGCACCAAATTCAATCGCTTTATTAACAGCATCCTTCTGAGATTTAACCGGCTCCCGGATGTATTCATCTCCAAAATGATAATGAACCAATACTAATTCAGCACCTTTGCTTCTTGCGGTTTTTATATCATGTTCAATCAGGTTAAAATCAATAAGATTAATTAAATAATCTTTCCCTTTTGGGATAACATTACCATTTGTTCCATAACTATAAGCAAGAATAGCAATCTTAATTCCTTTGATATCATACAATCGGATAGAGTCACGGTCAGTTTGAGAATTATATGTGCCAACATAATTAATATCACGTTTAACCAGTTCATCAATTGTTAAAAGAACACCCTTTTCACTTCTATCAATAGAATGATTATTAGCAGTTACAAGCAGATCAAATCCAACGGATTTTAATGCATCCAGATATTCAGATGGTGTATTGAAGAAAGGGTATCCGGTAAAACCTCCATTTTTTCTTCCTGCAGTAACTGTTTCCAAATTTCCGAAAGTGAAATCTGATGATTCAAGATATTTTTTTACATTTCTGTAAGTAGGAGTAAAATCAAAACTATCTTTACCAACTTTAGCATATTCAAACTGAGGACTGTGACACATTAGATCACCGACAACTGAAATGGTAATTGTAATAGTGCTATCCGGTCTAATAACACTTTTACTATCATCAAGAATCTGATTTGACGGGATATTAAATACAAATGCAGATAGAACCGACAGTGTGATAATTATATTCTTCATATAATATAAAACAAGGCTGAGCTATCTCTAACTCAGCCTTTTACTATGAATATATTCCAAGCTCTTATGGTTTAGGAGCTTTTCTGGCAGCTTTTACTGCCTGAACATCATTTCTGATTTCCTGACATAATTTTCTGAGATCGCTCAAGCCTTTGCGTACTCTTGTACCTGCAGCAGCTTGTTCTTTCACATAGAATTTTTGGAAATCACCTTCCAAACTCTGAACAAATTGTACTAATTGATTAAATTTTTCCATACGAACCTCCGATATAAGTTAATGAATTAATTATTTTATGTTTTCCAGAATTATTTCTGCAATATCTTTAACTGCAACTTCATCAGTCTTTTCAAAATGCTTTACCCCATCAGTCATCATCGTCATACAAAACGGACAGGCGGAAGCAATTGTATCTGCTTTTGTTTCCAAAGCTTCTCTGGTTCTTTCTTCATTTATCCTTCCACCTTCGTCATCTTCAAGAAACATTCTTCCACCACCGGCTCCACAGCAAAATCCTTTACTCTTATTTCTTTTCATCTCAACAATATCTAAACCAGCTACTTTACTTAATGAATTTCTTGGAGCATCATAAATATTATTATATCTGCCTAAGTAACAAGAATCGTGATATGTAACTTTATGATTCTCAGATTCTTCTTTAATCTGGATTTTACCTTTTGCAATTAACTCTTCAATAAAAACGGTATGATGGGTAACTTCATAATTACCGCCAAATTGAGGAAACTCATTTTTTAACGAATGGAAACAATGAGGACATGCTGTTACCACCTTTTTTACTCCGTAATTATTCATCGTTTCAATATTCTCACGCATCATCATCTGAGAAAGATACTCGTTACCCAATCGCCTTGCAGTATCACCATTACATTTCTCTTCAGTTCCAAGTATTCTGAAATCAACACCTGCCTTTTGCATTATAGCTGCAAATGCTTTTGTAACTTTTTTATATCTTTCATCAAATGAACCGGCGCAGCCTACCCAGAATAAAATTTCTCCATCTTTGTCCTCCGCCATCGTTTTTATATTCATTCCCTCAGCCCAGGCTGCTCTATCAGCAGCATTAAATACCCAAGGAGTGTAATTGGTTTCCAGGCTTTTAAACACAGAATTTAATTGCGGCGGAAATTCTGATTCAGTTAAAACCAAATTTCTTCTCATATCAACAATTGAATCAACATGTTCAATCATTACCGGACACTCCTGAACACAAGCCAAACATGTGGTACACTGCCAGAGCACTTTATCTGAGATATAATTATGAATAAGAGTTTTTTCATAAAGCTCGCCTTCAGTTTTTCCTTCAACAATAAGAGGAGCTTTATCAAAAGTTCTTTTTCTAATATCTACAATCAATTCTCTTGGAGATAAGGATTTACCAACAATGTTTGCGGGACAATTCCAGGTACATCTGCCGCACTCGGTACAGGAATAACCATCTAAAATTTGCTTCCAACTAAATTGTTCAATATCTGCAACTCCAAATGTTTCAGCATTTTCGTCTTCAAGATCAATTTTTTTAAGTGTATTTCTAACCGGATCCAGGTTAGCAAAAAACACATTAGGTATTGAGGTTAAAATATGTAAATGTTTAGAGTAAGGCAGATAATTTAAGAATCCAAATATCATTAAAACGTGCATCCACCAAAAGACCTCATAAAGTAAAAGTGTACTTCCGGTTGGACCGTTAAAAAATATTCCGGCTAAAAATGAAGAAATTGGTCTCAGTTCATACGGATGATACATCATTCCATTATTAGCAAATCCGGAAGCATTTTGACCATACATTGAAATAACAATAAACATAATCAGGATAAGAATAAAAGCTGCATCTTTCATCCCATGCTTATCAACCTGCAATCTTGGTACTTTCTGGATATATCTTCTGTAAAGTGACAGCAGGACTGAACCAATAACCAATAATCCAAAAACATCCTGAACCAAAGTAATAACAGAATAAAACGCTCCAAGAAAAGAGAGTGAAAATGATGAATAGAATCCTTGAATAATACTTTCCAGTACAGCAAAAATAAATAAAACGAACCCCCAGAAAATTAGAAGATGGAGCAGACCTGCAAGCGGTTCACGTAAAAGTTTTGTTTGAGCAAAGGCAATATTCCATACTCTTTTCAAACGTGTCGGTATATCATCAAATCTATCATCCTTCTTCTTTGCAACCTTAAGATATTTGATCAGATTATTGACACTATAACCAAAAAAAGCAAAGGTGATAATAAAAACAAGTATGAATATTATGTTTTTTAATTCCATTAAAGTCTATCTAAAAAAATCAAGATTTTATAAAAATTTCATTCAAGAAGTCTTCTGTTTTCTTAATGACCTGATCAAATTTCTTATTACTGCCCGAAAAGGGATGAACTATATCAAAAGTATGTCCGCAAGCTGGAATTCTTTTCAACTCTGTAATTGATTTGTTACTCCAATCATAAATCTGTTCACCTTCAGCAATAGGAACTGTAAGATCTTCAGTACCATGAATAATCAACAGAGGTTTGTTTAGTTTATTTACCGCTTTTTTAACGCATAGCGAATTATTCTTGTTATTTTCAATATCTTCCAACATTTCAACATTCATCTGCAATACTTGTTTTGTACGCGAATTCACTATCTCAATTTTTCCTTGTTTTCTCCATTCGGTTTTTTGTCTTTCAGTATATCTATCAAACTTTGCAATTGATGCCCAAACAACATACGCATCTGCATCTTCTATCAAACTACTTAAAATTGCTATTCCACCGCCTCGGCTGTGCCCGATTATTCCGATCTTTCCGGTAATAGTATTTCCAAAAAATCCGGATTTATAAGCTCTGATAATTTGAACAAGCTCAGATATCTCCAGAGAAATCGTATTTTTTGCAAAACTTTCAACATTAAAGAAATCCGAACCATTTTTACTAACGCCGTTATGCGAAAAATCAAAAGAAACTACAAAGTACCCGCATTTAGATAGTATCTCAGATGTATATGGAAAAAATCCCCAATCCTTAAATCCTTTAAAACCGTGCACTAATATCAAACAAGGAGCTTTACTTATATTTTCTAATCCAACTGCTGAAATATCAAGAACATTACCCTCATTTGATTTTAGTCTAAATTCTCTGTTCATTACTTTGAAATATGAGTAATAAACACTGAAAAGTCAATATTTTTTAAAATTTTGAACAAAAATAATTTATATTTTATTTTCATACAAAGTTAACCTTTAGCAATTATTCTTTTTAGCTTTCAAAAAAGATGCGATTTTAATGATTAAAAGAGACTTTTGTATTTGGAATGTAAAAATTCAAGGAAAATAGTTTTAATTAAAGCAAAAATTATTTCTAAAAAAATATCAGGCGCATTGTTAAAGTCTCCTGAAAATGAAGCTCATTCTTTATTTCAAATCAGAAACAATAAAAAATCAATAATTCAATAAGGTAGAGTAGCAGCTAAGTTTTAATGTATTTGGTTTATTTTGAAATTTAAGTTCTTGATGGCGAATGATTTTATCACCAACTTAAATTTTTATCTGAAACGGAATAGGATTGTTAAAAACAAACTAGTCTTGTTCAAAACAAATGCTAATAAAAGATTAAGACCTGGCAAGCCTGGTTTTTAAATATTCAGAATAGTATTACCAGCAAAACACCGTATAATTTTTTTCTGAAACTACTTCAGCAATAAAAGCTTCTTAGTATCAGTAAATGAATCCGATTTTATTCTATAAAAATAAACACCGCTTGCAAGATCACTTGCATTAAATTCAACTTTATATTGACCAGCGTTTACAACATCGTTATACAACTCTTTAACTTTTCTTCCAAGCAAATCGTAAACAGCGAGTTCAATCTTTTGAGTAAACGGCACATCAAATTTAATGTTTGTAACAGGGTTAAAAGGATTCGGATAGTTCTGGTATAAATTAAACTGAACCGGAATTGTTTCAGTAATTTCTTCAACACTTGTAACCAAAGAATCTTGTCCGCCCGCTTCATAATATCTGGCAGCAAATTCCTGCAAATAGAAGTTTGCAGTTTGCGCATCTTTAATGATCAATGTATTTTCATCATTAACATTTTCTGCAGAAGACGACCAGTTATGAGATCCGGTAATTACCACAGCATCAAATCCGAATGGCTCGGCATCAATAACAGCATATTTATGATGCAATAGTCCTGTAGTAAATCCTTTTAATCTTATATCAACTCCGGCAGATAACATATAAAAGAATTGACTTCCAGTATCGGTATTATTACTCAATATCACTCTGGTTTTAGAACCTTTATTTTTAATTGCAATTATAGTATCAGCAAGATCACGTCTGGTAAAAGAAAGTAATGCAGCATTTATGGATTTTTCAGCTTTGCCAAGCGTTCTTCCAATCTTTGCATTGGTTCCGTCACTTGGGCTAAAATACAATTGAACTTTATTGCCAGCGATTACAAAATTATGCGGCGTGTTATTCAATTTTCTTGGTCCAAATCTTGAGTTTGCAGCATTTGGAATATCGGTATTACTTCCCCACTCCTCATTGAATTCCAATGTATAAGCACCGGCAAGAGCAACATCCTGAATAAGTATAAGATTTTGTCTGTCATCATTTGTTCCCGGGTCAGTTGGATTCCAACTTCCGGTGATAACCCAAACACTATCAGGCATACCGCCGCGATAATCGATTATAAAAAACTTATTATGATGAATTCCGCTTCCGTCGTTATTGCCAAATCTATCGTTAATATATGGTATTCCGTTATTGATTAAAGTATTCCAAGGCGCTGTAGTTCTATTATCGTATTCACCAATTAACCGGATTTTAACCCCTCTATTTTTTGCATTTAACAGAGCTGCTGCAATATTTGCACCCACTGTTCCGCTTAGACTATAAAGAGCAGCATCAATAGATCTTTTTGCTTTATTTATTCTATCAATAAGGATGTTTTGAAAATTGGCATTACCATTTGCAGTAATTCCTGAAGAAACCGATGTATTAATTGTTTTGTTAAAATAAACCTGAATTTCACCAGTAGTTGGAAAAGCTGAAGTTGTACTTGAAACTATATCGCTGGAAAAACTTGTATCTCCATTTGCTACAGAAAAGACCTGAAGATGATAAATTTTTGCAACTTCTAGTTCATCAACGGTAAGATAATGATTTGTTCTTAACACATTATCAAGTTCAACTACACCAAGCTCATAATTAGTTGTAGTTCCATACCTGATTCTTGAAGTGCCCGGGTTTATAGTTGTCCATTCCAGAGAAATAGAATTGCTTGTAAGATCTACTTCCTCAGGATATTTTTCGATTATTGGACCGTTAGAAAGAATATCTGCCGGTACACGAGGCATTATCTGATATCCGCCAATAAATGGTAAAGCGGGTTTATACTGGCTAAGCACTCCAACAACATCAAACTCTCCTGCAGGAGCAACAAGTCCGATAATCTGTGTATTATTATCAATTCTAATTTGAACAGTATCAGAAGGATTAGAACCTGTAAGTTTATAATTTTTATATGCCCAGTTACTTACTGAATTTCCATTTAATTCCGATACAACAACTCCATTAACTCTTACCAATCTTCCTTCATAATTCTCAACTCCATTTATTCCGTCACCGCTTAAAACTGCTGGAGTAGTAATAACGGGTTCAACGGTATTACCTGAACTGATTATAGAATGCAGTGTCGGATTTTCTATCTGATTTAATCCGTTAAACTGAGCAACAGTCCCGGTAACGAGAACTTCATCACCTATTTGTACAGCGCTTGAAAAGCTTGAACCAAAAACCGAAATCCCTCCTGTATTATCCTGAATATAACTTGGACCTCCAAACTGATCACTGACAGTTACAATTCCCCTTAAAGTAACAAGATCACCTAATCTTAAACCAATTCCATTGCTATCATTTATTTTAGCATCTGCAATTGGAATCGCAGCACCATAAACCAATATTGATGGTAACGGACTTACATCAGCAAGAACTAAATTAACGCCTGATTGAAATTTAATTTTATATCTGCCTGTATAATGCGGAGAAGTAACTTCATTTACTGTTATAGTTACAGTATCACTAATAAAATTAATATTGCTGAAAAATATAGTATCACCGCTGATGCTAAGGTTCGAAGTAAAGTTAGAATAATCAATATCTGATGCTGATTGAGACCACAAAAAATCTTCAGGTATAATTATTCTTAAAGAATTAATATTATACAGCGGATTTTTCTTATAGGTAAAGTTCAAATCTATTATCGAATCGCCTACCACAATTTGAGGCAAAAGTGTTGCAGTTCCTGAGCCTTCTAATTTAGCTCTTAGCGAATTTATCCATGCAATATTTGCAGCAGAATTACCCAGCCCCATCGATGAGCTTCCATTAATTGTCCAGTTAGCTGTATTAGTTAACTTGGATACATCATCCTGAATAAATATTATCGATGTGCCGCTTGAAGATGTACCGGTAAAATGAACTTTGGGATTCGGAATACTGTTAGCATTATTTGAGCCCCAAGATACACCAAACTGATGTACCTGCGAAGCATTTCTTATCTGCACAGCATCAGATGTTCCGGCAATTGAAAATTGATTACCTGATAAATATATAGCATTACTGGATTTAACAATCAATAAATAATCACTTGGGTCAAGGTCTTCTGAAAAAGTATTTTCGGAACGGGCAACAATAATAATTGTACCTTTTCTTAAGTTACTCCATAAAGAATTTGATGTAAAACCAAGCGGTGCCTGTGGACTTCCGGTACTGCTGAAATCTCTGATATCCCAATTTCGCAAATCAAGACTATCCTGAACGACTAATAATTCAATCCATTCATCACTGGAACTTGAATTATAAATTTCATTAATTATGATCGGTTGTGAAAAAGCACTATTGACTAAAAGGAAGGCAATTAAAAAAAAAATTGTATGTTTCATTGTGTATCTGTTGATAATTTAAATCTAAGTATCTGATTTTTTCCGGCATCAAGTACGAATAAAACTTTATCAAAAAAAGCAACACCGGTTGGTTCAGTAAAAAAATTCGTTCCTCCAAAAGAATGCATTTCAACACCGTTTGAATTAAACTTTAAGACACTGTCTTTGCCGGCATCAGCGATAAAAATATTTCCCGATGGGTCTATACACGAACCGGTCGGTGCCTGAAACCTGTTTGGTTTTACAAATGCAACTCCATCAATAACAGGATCGAATTTACTGTAATATCTTTCTTCAATTCCAGAAGAATAAAAATAAAACCATTGCGCTTTAAAACTTGATTCGCCTGCTAATGTAGCAATAAAGTCAATATTCCTTTTGTTAAACGAGGTCATTGAATTAATACCATTAGCAGAGATCAAACCGCGGTTTAACGGATCAATAAATGGAACTCTTCCAATGGTAAGAGTATCTTTATCCTGTGGAATTAATATATCTCCGCCAGCATTGAGTTTTTTAGGTGCAATCTTGAAAATTGAATTATCAGGATTTGAAATACTTGAATTATTAGGACCGGTTCTGGCAACATATATTGAATTGTCATAAAATGCTGTAACTGCAGTATATTTTCTTTGAAGGTTAAAATCAGTATCGCGTAAAGGAAGTATTCTGACTACCGGTGCATTTTCTATCTGATGCCCGGCAGCAAATAAATTAATTTTGTAAAGTGCACTGTAAGTAACATTTGCAGTATCAAAATCAGCACAGACATAAAGATTAAAATGATAATCCTGAGCAATAGCTACCGGTCTTTTAATGGACAAAGAACCATGCCACTGTCCGGCAATATCAAGCATTACAATTCTGTTATTATCTGTATCGCAAACATAAATGAAAGGCTCTTTACCCATTAACATTGCACGGGGATTATTAAATCCGCTCCATGGTTCTCCATTCTGAATATATAAAGTATCGCCGCCGATATTAATATTACCGGTATATTGATCAAATTGTGTAATATCAAATTTATCGGAACAGCTTATAAGAATAAGTATTCCCAAAAGTGCAATTATGTATTTTTTCATTTCGTAAATTTTATTTTTCAAATTACTGACCAAAAAGTAATTATTATAATTATTCTACAAACCAAGCAGAATTGAAAATCTATGCGCTGAGCCTAATTTAACAAAATTAGAATATGCATAGTCCAGACTAACATTTGCTATACTAACAGGAACATTTACACCGGCGCCAAGCGATAAATTTTGTTCATCAACATTAAACTTATATCCGGCTCTCAGATAAAAAGTCTTCTTCCAGTTATACTCTACACCAGTAACAACATTTTCACTATTATCGTTAGGATGATTAAGTTGAATTGAAGTTGTAACCGAATGTTCTTCATCTTCATAAGGTTCGATGGCAAATCCGATTCTGAATATTGTTGGCGGTGCAAAATCCTGCCATTCAGATTTTTTTCTTTTTCCAACTAAAACGATTTCACCATCGGGGGCTAAATTGCTGCCAAAATTTGAAACAGCAACAGCAAATCTCGAAGATCCAAGTCCTGTCCAGTAATAAGTACCAAGGTCTATCATAAAACCGCGCATCTTCAACTTATCAAGAGTTTCTTCAATATACTTTACTGTTCCACCAAAACTAAATTTATCAGTCATTTTTCTAGAATAGGTTACTGCAAAAGAGATATCGCTAAAGCCAAAATATTCTCCGGTTCCAAAAGGAGCAAATTCTGTTGTTACCGGCATATCCTGCATTGTAAGCGCAACGAAAGAAACGCCAAAAGCATTTGTTTCATCAAGATGATAAACTGCACCTAAAAAGTCATGATTGATATCAACTACCCAATTGTTATGAGAAAACATTATCTGATTCTCAGAAAATTGTGTTAACCCTGCAGGATTCCAATAGAGCGAAGAAGCATCATTAGCAACAGCAACAAATGCATCGCCCATTGCGGTTGCTCTGCCGCCTACTCCGATTTTAAGAAACTGTGCTGCTGATATACCAGCACGCTGACCGCCAAGTACAGGAAAAAGCTGACTAAAACCTGTTGCTGTTAATAGAAAACTGATAATAATTATTTCAAATATTTTTTTCATCACTTAGTAATAATTCTACTTTTAAAATTTTAAGCTTACACCAAACTTGATATTACGTCTTGTTAAATATCTTGCAGGATTAAAAGGGTATGCAGATATTGGTGCTTGTAAATCAGGGTATAAAGGATCATTCCACGAAATCGGTGTTGGATCACCATATTCATAAGCTTTACCGGTTACCGGATTAATTATAGCTGAGTTCTTGGTGTCCAGAAGATTATTTATTTCCAGAATTACCGAAAATTTCAATTGACCGATTGAGAAATATTTTTCAAAATTAAGATCTATCCAGTACCAATCATTTCCTATTTTACTATATCTGTCATATCTGCTGGTTTCATATTCAGGTCTGCCGGTCTGTGCATCATAACCGGTAAGGACTACCGGTGTATATCTTTTCCCGGACCTAAATTGCGAGCGCACACTTATATTATAATCATCAAGTATTCCATTACCAAAACCGAATAATGCATTATCCTTCTCAACATAAAAATTAGCAAAGACTGAAAAATTAATCGGTCGGTCCCAAGACATATATAACTCTTTTACGGATTCGTTAATATCACCTTTCAAAACCAACACACCTTCATCAGGAGTTGTACTTTTACCTGTTACAATCGAATATGAGAAATCTGCTGAACCAGTAAACCATCTTCCTATTCGCTTTTTATATTCAATCTCAATCCCTCTTGAACGGGCATAATCCGAATTAACATAAGTAGTAAAACTTTGTGATGATAATCTGATAGAACTGATTTTTGCAGAGCGTGTGCTTACATAATCAAATATATCTTTGTAGTAAGCGGTAATTGTCAGTACATCATCATTGGTAAATTGGGTTTTCAGTCCAAGCTCATAAGCAACAGTTGTTTCAGGATTCAGATTGGGATTACCGAACTTTTGATAAGATGATTGTGCACTTACCGGATTTAATTTCGCATACACAAACTGCGGTTTCGGCCATTTACTAAAATGACCATAAGAGAAGAACAGTGTTTGATTATCTGAAACAGGATGGGATATTCCTAAACGGGGACTTAATCTTGCTTTAAATCTTCTGTTCCCAAACCAACTGAATGAGTTTTCTTTATAAGAATCCCTTACCTGATCAGGTATAGTGATTACATCAGGATTATCTATGGCATCATCAACATATTTACCGGGGAACCAATAGTCCAATCTCAAACCAAAATTAAGTATCATCCCGCTGAAATTAATATTATCCTGTGCATAGAATGAACCCATAGCCGGATGAACTTTATAAATATCATTGTTAAATCCAAGTTCACCGACCCAAGGCTGATAAATATCAATAGACTGCATCTCCTGAAAATGAAAATCAAAACCGGCTTTAAATTTATTCTTCTCATCAAAAAAGCTTGTGAGATCACCTCTGATAGAAAACTCTTCAACAAAATGGTCGTGCCAGGTAGATGGATTTCCTAAATCCCAAAATCCATCTCCTGGAATTATACCAAGTGTATCTCTGTTTGTATTGTAATACTCAACAGGAAAATTAGGAATATCTTTCGGCTCGTTGTACTGATACCATTGTTTGCCGTTAGCATCAGCTCTTAAATGCGTGAAGAAGTAATTTATCTTTAACTCATAAAAAGTTTTATTATTAAGTGTATGTGTTAAACTGAAAGTCTGGTAAATATTATTATGGGTATAAGTATTAGCGCTATCTAAAATATTTTGATAAGTGAACTGATAGCCCGGACTCGGCTCAACATATTCAAGATTTGACTGTAATGACTGAGAGTTCTGATTAATATTTACAGATTGATTTATTGAATAATTAAACTTTAATGTTGGTGAATATTTATAAGTTAATTTACCCATCCAGAACCAGTTATTTTCTGCTCGTGGAGCAAAATCAGAGCCTTTGAATATAGAGGAGTAAACTTTATTCGCTTTCTTTTTAATATACCCCTGTGCAATTCCATCTGTTAAACCACCGTAAAAATTTCCAAAGAATGTTAAATCACCAGGTATTTTTAATCCCAGTGCAGGTAATAAAAACGAAGTAATTGGTTCAGGTCCGTTAAGGTTTGCTTCAAGAATATCAGTATTAAAAATAAAATTTGATTCAGTACTTCCAAGATGATCAGTTTTATAAGAAATTGCACCGTGATATTTTTCACCGCCTTCTCTGGTTCGTACGTTTACCACTCCCGAAGTCGCTTGTCCAAACTCGGCATTATATCCTCCGGTAATTATCTCAACTTCTTCAATAGAATTAGCACTTAACTGCAGACCAAAACCAGTGCCTGCAAGCGGATCCTGAACAGAGACTCCATCTAAAAGAAATGCATTTTCATACGACCGACCGCCTCTGATATGAATTTCATTATCAGATTTTATTACACCTGCCTGCATACTTACAAGGTCTGTAATATTTTCAACCGCAGCAAGTTCGATTTCATCTTTGGAGATAGTTTTTTTGCTTTGTGTTTCTTCAACATCCATAAGAGGTTTTTCACCAACAACCACTACATCCTGTCCAAGTGTAAGAACTGTTTCTTCAAGTTCAATATCTAACTTTTTAGTTTGACCGGCATTAAACTGATAACCGGTAAATTGAACAGATTTATATCCGATAAGAGATACTTCTACATTATAAGAACCGGGATTAATTGCTGTGATTGTGAATTTACCATTAACATCAGAAGCAGCACCATAGTAGGTACCTTTTAAAATAATATTTACACCTGGCAAAGCTTCTCCGGTTTCTTTATCGGTTATTTTTCCGGTAAGTACTGCAGTTTGTGCCTTTATCTCCAATTGGCTTACAGAAAACAAAATTAAAATCAGGAATAATGTTTTAATATTTATTGCTGATAAAGCACAAAACTTAAATGACAGTCTTTTTTTCAGTAGATAAGATTTCATAATGTTAAATTAAAATCCTGAAATAGTACTTGGAATAATAATTTTTTAATACTGCCCGGGTTACCATCAAGACGTTGTAATGGTCCGCCAATAAAAAATAAATTCTTGCTGCTGCTTTCAAAACCGATATGTCCGTTTAATACTCCGCTCGGGAAGTAATACAATGGTTTAACACCAACATCTTTTAATTTAAATGATCTGACTCTTGAAAATGAACGGTTTGTAAGCAGGTTTGGATAATTAAGTGAATCACGTGAAGCAATACTTGTATTTATTCCGATGGAAGATTTGTAGTAACTTGTATCAGATTCAATTGGTAAAAATCCTTCGATCAGTTGAAGATCGATATCATTAGGAAACTGCATTGAGAAAAATATTTTACCGCCGGCATCTAAATAATTCTGAACCGCAGCATTTGCAAGATTTAATGAAGGATCATTATCGGTGTACCAGATTATATTATCATATAATTTAATAGTTTCCAAAAATGTTGTATTCAGATATGGCAGCTTATTTATATTCAAGTCAAGAATATCAAACTTATTTGTTAGGCTAAGACTATCCATCATACTTGAATAAAACTGTGCAGCATCATCAAGCAATATATAATCATCAACTATTAAAACTTTACCTTTGGGTTTCTTCACAAACCAATTTCTTGAAGTATCCGGAAGGGATATCCATGAAGATTTTGCACCTGAAATATCTTCTGCCTGAACATAAAACCTGTTATTTGAATCGAAGATAAGACCGGGAAGCTTAACAGGCGCCATACCGTTTGGATTACCATCAATGTAAATATCCATTAACGGATTTGGATTAGTAAAATCATTTGTTCTTATGGTTATTATTCTTACTCCCCCATTTAATAATACAGCATTGTTTGTATCATTAAGAGCAATTTTAATATTTGTTATAGTTTCATTTCCATCAAGATCAAAAATATCCCATCCAAAAGTCATAGCAGGATAAGATACAGCCGGAATCGTGCTTAATACATTCCAGGAAATTATAGGTGCAGAATTCCTAATCGGTAAAATAATCTTTGCAGGATTAGGATCAATGATTCCAATATCTGTATAATCTTCGCCTATATCCCAGATTCCATTTCCATTTTTATCAACAAAAGGTTCAGCTCCGAAATTTATATTATTCTGAAAAACCTGTGAATCATATTTTTCATTACCAGAGTTATCAACTGCAGAAACCAGAAAATTAAAAGTAGTATCAACTGCACCGATTTTTAATTCAAATGAGCTGTCATTCTTTGTGGTAAAAGTCCAGTTTACTCCATCAAAAGAAAAATAATAACCAATTACCAATCCATCCGGATCATCGCCGGACCAATGGAGATTAATTTTACTCGGCTGATTAGATATGCTCGAATCAGGTTTTAAAAAAATCTTAGTAACAGGCGCTTTATTTGGGATTGGATTATTCGGCATTTCATCATAACAGGAATTTAACAATACTAATAAGGCAAGGCTTAAACCTAAAACTGCTTTTAGATTATTAGCCTGCCTTAAAAATGAAACTCTTGAATAATTAAATTTGAATCCGGGTTTTATTTTCAAAATAATTTCACCTAAACTGATTTATCAATAATATATCAAGCTTTATTTACGATCTTTATTTCATCAGAATCATTTTCTTAACATCTGAATGATTATCAGCCTTTACACTGTAGAAATAAATTCCTGAAGAAAGTTTTGAAGCGTTGAAATTTATTCTATGAACTCCGGCGGACTGAACATCATTTAACAGTGTTGCTACTTCCTGACCTAACACATTATATACTTTAACTGTAACAAATGCTTCATTCGGAATAGAGTACGAAATCACAGTAGATGGATTGAATGGATTAGGATAATTCTGATTAACAGTAAAGTTTCCTGGTATTAAATTGTTCTGATCATCAACATCAACAACAGTATAATTTTCAAAGTCATCGGTTATTCTTGGCACTAATTTGTAATAGCTGTGTGAAAAATATAAATATCCTGTAAGGCTTGTTAATGTTGCTCCGCTGTCAACCGAAACAAAATTAGGATTACTGCCTAAGTTAGCGTTCCAATCGTTATGATATTTATGATTTCCATCCTGCAATTCACATCTTACATTACCGGTACCATCATTAATAACAATCTCACCAAAATTTCTGCTGCTTCCGCTTCCGGGATCGGGTCCCGGATTTCCATCTGCATTAACATCTGTAATACTAACATTTTCAAACTTAATTAATACAGATTCCCATTGTTCTGCTGCAACACTATTTGACGGCAATGTACCAATGCTTCCGGTTGTTACAACAGTAGGAGCTGGTAATTGGTTATTAGTTGAGTTAGTAATCAGTTCAGAGATGTTGTCAAGCCGTGTAAAATCATAGTCTTCTTTAACCACACCAGTTACAGTAACATGATCACCCATTTTTAATCCAAAAACATCTTTGGTTGTATTAGCTGCATTCAACCAGATTCCGCTCCAGGATCCGGTTCCATCCTGTATTATTATTCTATTAGCACTGCTCGGTGCATTAAAACCTGCACTTGAAGATCTTCCGGCAGTATCAGCAGTTACAATTCCGGATACAGTAACAGAATAATTATAATACCCGCTTAATCCATTACCAAACGGAGAGTATTGAACTTCTCTTATCGTTATAGGTCTGTTTAATACGAAATAAAAATATCTTGAATTATTTGGATTAAATGGATTAGTCATTGAAGTGCCATTAAGGTCAGTTGCCTTTACATAAAAATCAACAAAAGCAGAATCTGCCGAAACACCCGGTATTGTACCGGTAAACAAGGTATCACCTGATGTGGCTGACATATCTACTGAATCAAGAACACCGTTATTAACTCTGAAAAATATTTTAACACTCTGAAGATTTGCCTGAACTCCTTTAGCTATACAGCTTACTTCTACAGATTGATTAGGTGCAACTGTTACCAAATCTCTTGTAACATTTGTTACTGACGGCGGTAAAATCAATGGGTCACCTAAATCTTCAGGATATAAAGGAACAATCCAATAATCAACTCCTATTGATGGGTTAGACCTCATTGTGAGTATTCCGCGTATATAAGACAAGTATGTTCCGTTCACAGGTGATTGATATCCTGGTCTGATACCGTTCGAATTCATTTTAAAATAAGTTGATTGGGCATAAGCCATAAAATATCTGCCTTCTCCATCATTTACTTTAAAATTACCGGAAGTAGAACCGTTACCAGTAACTCTGTCAGAAGTAATAAGATTATTATTTGTATCAGCAATTACTTCAACATAGGTGTTCATATATTTCCTCATAGAGTAATTACCTGATGTCCCTGTAAATAAATCTTCCATTGTAATTTGAGTTGGGGCAGGTCTCTCGGGCAGAACTTCAATTTCTTCAATTGGAATCGGAACCGGGCTAGTTATCAAGAACAGTTCCGTTGATTGAAAATACGGAGTTACTACACCTGTAAATTCATATACAGTTGCTGTATCAGCCAGATCAAATAAAGTCTGCTGTGCATTAGTACTTGAAGTATCTTGTTGATAAACCTGTATTCCTCCCCATTCAGGATTATTTTTATCCTGAATGTAACCAGACCATGCAGTGCCAGCCCAAATCACCGGTCTTCTATCTCCAACACCCGGCTCATCAGAACCAACTACAGTTCTGACCATAACTACTCCTCTTACTCTAACTGTATCACCGGCTAAAGGTGAAGGAGGGAAACCCGGATAAGTAGTTGAATCTGCTATATAATTAATATCATATAATGTTACTAACGGATAGTTTTGACTGAATCCGTCAGTATAAAAAACCAACAACACTAAAGTCATCAGTCCAAAAATTGAAACCAAGCTGCTAATTCTTTTTTTCATAGCATTCTCCAAATTATTGATTATTTAATTATTAAAAATTTTCCTGTCTTAATATTTCCATTGTTTCTGTTCTTAACAGTAAACAAATACAGACCCGATGCAATAGCCTGATCATCATCAGTAATTAGGTCCCAGCTATGTTCCCCACCTGCAAACTGCTGCTTATTATCGCTTGCATACTGCTCAAACCATCTAATATTACTTCCGTTTTGTGTAGAAGAGTGTTCCATTCTTTTAACAATATCTCCTGACAAAGTATAAATAGTAATATCGCATTCGGAAGGTAAATTATAGAAATAAATTTTTCTCAGTCGCTCAGAGCTTCCATCCCAGATAGCATTACCATAATATGGATTTGGATAAACACCAACTTCAACATTATCATCTTCAACTGCAGGTGTACCGGGTAATACCCTTTTAAGATTTACTAATAAACTTGATTCAAGCGGTTCAAGATTATTAACCAGATCTCCTTTATCAAACGCTGTTACTGAAAAAAGGTACTGCCATCCATTTAATAAATTAGTCACTTCCATCTTATAAAAATATCTGGTTGTATCATTTGGAAAAGTAACCGGCTCATCCAGCTCAACCTCAGAAAAGCCGGTATTAAATCCTGTTGAACCAGCACTATCCGCTTGCAATAATAAAATTAATGATTTTAAGATATCCTGTTTTTCAGTAAGATCAAATCCTGCCTGTGTTCTGTAAATTCTATATCCGGCAAAATCTTTTAATCCTGATATCGGATCAACAGAATGTTCAGCTCTCTTATCCCAATAAATTGTAATTTTATTATTTTCAGGTATAACTTTTACAACCGGAGAATTTGGAGGTGCTGGTAAAATATATCTGTGAATCTTGCCGTCGCCATATATGTCTTCTTCGGGTTCAATAATTCCATTTCTGTTCCGATCATTCCCAAAATAAGCTCTTAAAGCCCAGTCTGCATTGTTGATTAAAATACTTCTTTGTTCGGGTAAATCAAGTGATGCAGGATCGTTTCCATATTTTTTGGCACAAACAATCGCAAAGACAACATTAACAGAATCGCCTGGTGCTAAGCTGTTAAAATATCCTCTGGTTATCATAATTGACCGGTTAGATGCTAACTTTAATACACCGGGAGTAATTCCTTGATTATATCTTTTATTACCTCCAAAGTATCCCTGCATTTTTCTATACCGCTCAACATCATCTTGTGGAGCAAAAAAATCAGGATCAGAAGTATTACTGTGAGTCCATGAATTAAAACTTGTTCTTGATAAAGTATCGCCTTCGGGAAGCACAAAACTATTTTCTAATGTTGGTGTAGAACCTAAAAATATTAAACCGATATAACTGTCTGTAAAACCAGGGTCACCATCAACATCAAACTCGTACGCCATGTTTAGTGAATCAATAAAACCTTCACCACCATGGGAATAAAATGCCGTTCCACTAGGACGTCCGGTTAATTTTGTATTTCGGACTACGGCATCAGTCCATAAACCAACATAAAAACTATCAAGATACTTATTAGTTACATTCTTAATTGAATAATTTAGAATTACAAAAAAATCAGCGAATGGAAAATTCCAGGTATATGTTTCCTGATGCACTGAAATGCCGTAAGGGATATGCTCAGGGATAATCTGTCCATTTAAATATCTTTTATTTGTATCGGCAAAATCCATCAGAAAATCCTGATGTGAAATTGCATCCGGATTATAGAATCTCGAATCAAGTAAACTCGATCGTTCTACGATTTTATCTGTCTGTGAATTTGTATATTCAAATCCACCGCCTCTGTTTGAACTTATTGTTGAAACATCAATAACTGCTGTGGAAACAAAAGGACCGGTTTTGATAATACTGTTTACACTGTCTTTTTTAAAACCGCCAACCCATAGTCCGCCTGCAAAAAGATGTTCTATCCCGCTGCCGAGAGGATATTCGCATGATGGTGTGTTTGGCCATCCAACCCAGCCGCTTCCATACATTCCGAAATTTGTAACAGATAATCCAATGTTTCCTGAATTTGTGAATTTTGAATCATCATATAATGTTTTTGAAAGTGTTTGAAGGGTTTGTTGAGCTGTTACTAAAGCGGTGCAAAACAAAATTAAATAAATTACTTTATAAATAAACTTCATCAGCACGATTACTTCAATTTAAATTTACTAATTAATTTTAAGGACTTAAAAATAACATGTTAAGAAGTAATAAAAAATTAAAAAGTAAGGAGAATTTATATGAAGTGTCAGGATTTTGATATCATATTCTAAAAATCATAAATTGCAGAAAGTCATTCTGTCTGCCAAGAACCGTTACTAAAACAAGAATTTATATATTACTATTGATCAGATATTTCATTTTTATAATAGCAAACTTATCTGCGGAAATACAAATCTTAGGATTATTAAGTTTCAGATAATTACAAACTGCCGTCAAAATTTTCTAATATTTCCTTAACATTCTTCAGGAATAATCCACCTAACATACCATCAATTAAGCGATGATCGTGGGATAGAGTTAAAGCCATAATATGTCTTACCGCAATAGTATCCGAATCATCTACTTCTATAACAACAGGTTTTCTCTGAACAGCACCTACACCAAGTATTGCAACTTCGGGCTGATTAATAATCGGTGTTCCGAATAAAGTGCCGAATACTCCGTAGTTAGTTATTGTAAATGTTCCGTTTGAAATGTCGTCGGGAGTGAGTTTTTTTGTACGTGATCTGTTTGCTAAATCTGCAATTGCTCTTGCGAGTCCAATAATATTTCTATCACCAGCACCTTTAATATTTGGTACAATTAATCCGGTTGGTTCAATTGCTACTGCAATTCCAAGATTAATAAATTTCTTCTGAAGAATTACACTACCGTCAATTGTAGAATTTACGAGAGGATATTTTTTTAAAGATTTAACGACAGCATCCGCAATAAAAGCCATATATGTCAGTTTAGTATTTTCATTTTTTAATAATTCATCTTTTTTTGAATTGATGAAATTATGAATCCTTGTCATATCAACTTCGATTAGCCCTGTTACGTGAACAGAAGTATCTCTGCTAAGAACCATATGATCCATTATCCGCTGACGAATATTATCCATTGGAATTCTTACAACATCCGCATCACTGTAAACAACTGGTGCTATTGAAGGTATAAATTCAGGTGCCGGTGAAGCAGTTTTGATTTCTTTTTTAAGCTGAACCTGACTTTGACTTTTTACATCAGCCTGAATATGAGTTTTAGCAGTTTTTCTATTCTCAACATAATTCAGAATATCTTTTTTAGTTACTCTACCTTCCAAACCGGTTCCATCAATCGAGTTAAGTTCATCCAAACTTATTTTTTCTTTTTGAGCAATACTTAGTACCAATGGTGAATAAAAACCTGAACTGCTTCCCTTTTCTTGAGAAGATTTTTTAACAGTCTCAGCAATATTGTCCTTTACTGAAACTGCTTTATCAATAACTACTTCCTCTCTAATAACTTCCTGCTGAACGGCTGGAGTAGTTTTAACATCAGAACCAACAGCTAACTTTGCTACTATAGTTCCAACTCCGACAGTTTCCTGTTCACCTACTAAAATTTCTTTTAATATACCATTTTCAGGTGAAGGAATTTCAGTATCAACTTTATCAGTGCTTATTTCAAAAATTGTCTCATCTTTCTTTACAGTATCTCCGGCTTTTTTATGCCATTTAATTATTGTTCCCTCAACAATTGATTCACCCATTTTTGGCATTGCTATATTAACCACATTTCCCGTTGGAGATGTTGGCATTTCCTTTACAGCACCAGAGGTGTTTTCGTCAGATTCGGGAATTGGCTGTATTATCTTTTGCGGTTTAACTTCCTGAGTTGGAATTTCTTTTGCCGGTTCTTCAGAAGTCTGAATTCTCGCAACAACACTTCCTACTTCAACAGTTTCTCCTTCTTTGACTAAAATCTCAGACAATACACCTGATTCGGCAGCGGGAATTTCGGTATCAACTTTATCAGTACTTATTTCAAAAATAATTTCATCTCTTTTTACAGTATCCCCTGTTTTTTTATGCCATTTGATTATTGTACCTTCGTTAACGCTCTCACCCATTTTGGGCATTATTACGTCCATATAATTCCTCTTTTAAAATTTTATTTATTAAGTAATAAAGTATTAATAATTTAAAATTTACCTTAATACTTTAATAAGCTCTTTATGCCATTAAAAATCTCTTCACGATTCGGAAGAATTTCATTTTCAAGTACGGGTGCATAAGGAATATGAGAATCTTTTGCACCAATACGTTTAACAGGCGCATCTAAATACTGGAAACAGTTATCAGCAATCTTTGCAGCAATTTCAGCTCCAAATCCAGCAAATAAAGTATCCTCGTGAATAATAATAACTTTATTAGTTTTCTTTACCGAGTTAAAAATTGTCTCTTCATCCAATGGAACAATTGTTCTCAAATCTATTACTTCAACAGAATAATTTTCATCTTCAAGTTTTTTTGCAGCCAGCATAGAATCCCAAAGAGAAACTCCCCAGGATACAACAGTAACATCAGTTCCTTCTTTTACTACCTTAGCTTTACCGAATGGCAATAAATAATTTTCATCGGGTTCAGGAGTAATAGCATAACTCTGTCTGTATAAACCTTTATGTTCACAAAACAACACCGGATCTTTAATTCTGCAGGCAGTTTTCAACAATCCCTTTGCATCAGCAGCATTGCTTGGAAATGCAATTAAAATTCCGGGAATGTGTGCAAAAAAACTTTCGATACTTTGTGAATGACACAATCCGCCGTGAATATATCCGCCGACTGCAACCCGTGTAACAACAGGTGCAGACCATGCATTATTTGATCTGTATCTTATTGGTGCCAACTCATTTCGCATCTGCATAAAAGCAGGCCAGATATAATCTCCAAACTGAATTTCAACAACAGGTTTCATTCCTGTTAAAGCCATTCCAATTGCCACACCCATTATGCTTGCTTCTGCAAGCGGAGAATTAAATACTCTTTTTCTGGTAAATCGTTCTGACAGCCCTTTTGTTGCAGTAAACACACCGCCTTTTGCATCTTCAATATCTTCACCAAAAATGTACATATCGGGGTTTCTTTCCATCTCTTCATGAAGTGCATGATTTATTGCATCAACCATTACAATTTTATCTCCAGACGGAGTTGAAGATTCATAATTAAGTGTTTCCTTAAATCCGCTTTCATCGAAAACAAAAGTTGCTGCATCTGTTGGTTTTGGGTCAGCAGCTTTTATTGCTTTCTCGGCTTCTTCATTGATTTCATCAATAGAATTCTGTTTTAATATATCAAATTCATTTTGTGTAATAATATTCTTGGAAATCAACAGCCGTGCAAATTTCTCAATCGGACATTGTTTTAAATCTTCCTCAAGCTCCTTCTTGTCCCTGTATTTTCTATGATCGTCAGATGAAGAATGAGAATCCAATCTTACAACATCAGCTTCAATCAAAGCAGGACCTTTACCGGACTTAATATATTCAACTGCTTCCTGAACTTTTTCATAAGAAGTAATAAATTCTGTTCCATCAATTCTGGCTCTGAAAAGATTATGATATCCAGCCATCATCTCTGCAATAGAATTATCTTTTCCACCGCTTTGGTCCGAAACCTTTACTGAAATTGCATACCTGTTATTCTGAATAACAAAAAGTACCGGTAGTTTTTCTCTGCTTGCCCAATTAACAGCTTCGTGAAACTCACCTTGTGAAGTAGTTCCTTCTCCGCTGCTAACATAAGCAACATTTTTTTCTCCCCGTTTTGCAATAGACATAGCAGCACCAACTGCCTGTAAAAACTGTGTACCTGTGGGTGAAGATTGAGAAGGCATATTAAAATTTCTTGCCCCCCAATGTGTCGGCATTTGTCTGCCTCCGCTTGAAGGATCATCTATTTTTGCAAAGCTGCCAAGAAAAACTTCTTTAACAGATATTCCTGCAGTTATTATTGCAGCCATATCTCTGTAATACGGAAACAGCCAATCTTTCTTTGGATCAAGAGATAAACCAATTGCTAACTGGATTGCTTCGTGACCGGAACTGGAAATATGGAAAAAAGTTTTTCCCTGTCTTAATAAATTCATTGCTTTGTTATTAATATTGCGGGCATTTAACATAGTTCTTAAAACATAAAGCAATTTATCCTTATCAAAACTCTCTTTGCCGATTTTAATCAAATCCTTTTTACCGTTAGTTGGCTTCACTGAAGTTTTATCTTTCGATTTAGCCTGTGTTGAAGTGATATTTTTTGACATTATATCCTTTTATTTTAAGATATTAAAATTGATATTTAATTAGTTAAATATGAATTGCCTCACCATAAGCATTAGCAGCAGCTTCCATTATTGATTCCGATAGTGTTGGATGAGCGTGAATAGTATTGATTATAGAATGTCCGGTAACTTCAATTGCACGCGCCAGAGCGACCTCAGCAATAAGCTCAGTTGCTTCACTTCCAATAATATGACCGCCAAGCAGTTCACCATATTTTGCATCAAAAATTAATTTTACAAAACCTTCACGCTCACCTACCGCAAAAGCTTTTCCGCTTGCCATAAATGGAAATTTACCAATCTTTAATTCATATCCAAGTTCTTTTGCCTTTACTTCAGTTAAGCCGACACTTGCAACCTGCGGCTGACAGTAAGTACAACCGGGAATATTATCATAATCTATTTCCGGCTTATTTATTCCTTTTAACATTTCTACACAATGTATTCCTTCAGCAGAAGCAACATGAGCTAACCAAGGCGGACCAATCACATCTCCGATTGCATAAATATTTGGAATATTTGTCCGGTAGTTTTTCTTATCAACCTTTATATGATTTTTAAATAACTCAATTCCTAATTCTTCTAATCCAAAACCTTCAACATTACCAGTCACTCCAATTGCACTTAAAACTTTATCAGCAGACAATTCTTTTCTTTGTCCATTTTGATTGATAGTTACATTAACTTTTTGACCTTTGACTTCAGCTTTCTCTACTGTTGTTCTGGTATAGATTTCAATTCCTCTTTTCTTGAAACTTTTCTCAAGTGTCTGAGATACTTCTTTATCTTCAACAGGCAGAATATTTTCGAGCATTTCAATTATCGTTACTTTAGTTCCAAGGACAGAATAGAAATAAGCAAACTCAATTCCGATTGCACCGGCTCCAATAATAATAAGCTCTTTTGGCTGTTCAGCAAGATTCATTGCTTCAGTACTTGTAATAATATTCTTTCTATCAATTGGAATATTTGGAAGAGTTTTTGGGCGGGCACCGGTTGCAATTATTATATTGTCAGCCGTAACAGAAAAAGAATTTTTTCCATCTTTATCAAAAATCTGTATCTGATTTTGACTGATCAGTTTGCCAAAACCACGAATTCGTTCAATTTTATTTTTCTTAATTAACAGCTCAACGTTTTTTGTGATTCTATCAGAGATGTCGCGGCTTCTCTTAATTATTTCGTTAAAATTAAATGAAAGCTCCTTTGCGTATAAACCAAAATCTTTTCCATGATTTTTAATGCTATCGTAAATCTCTACATTTTTTAAAAGTGATTTTGTTGGGATACAACCCCAGTTTAAACAAATTCCGCCCAAATTATCTTTATCAATTACCACTGCCCTAAAGCCTAATTGCGCTGCTCTGATAGCTGCAACATATCCACCCGGACCTCCACCAAGAATGGCTATCTGATAATTATCTGACATATTTTTTTTAACCTTGATTAGTTGATATCTGTAATCCAAATATAGGCAGTACTATTAGAAAATAAAAAGTAATAGGTCACTTTTTCTACTGACTATCATGAAATTAAATCTCAGCTCAATTTGATTTCTTTCATCTAAAATAAAAAATATTTTTATCTGGGTTCTTAATTATCTTCAACAGTCTTGGCAAGTTATAAAGATTAAGATTTGTTTATTGAGTGAAATCTGAACTCCTCATCAAAAATTAAAATTCAATTTTATCCAAATACTACAGTTGGATTATCAAAAAAAAATTTATACTTAAAAATTATTGATATGAGTTTCTTTAATCTCATTTTTAAGAGCTTCATTTTGCTAAAACTCAAATGAAAACTTACTTGAAATCTCGTCCTACATATTTCTCGCTGAAATACGCCAAAATTATCATTCTTAATACTAACAATTATTGATTCCCATAAATGGAGAGGATTATTCATAGTTCTTAATTTTGATAAAGACAAATTTAGCAATCCTTTATAATTGTCAAAAAAAATGCTTGTTATTTCAAATTATCAATGGCATAAAGCTTGAATAATTTGTACATCTAATTTCTAGTAACCACTAAGGTAATAAAATGAAAAAATTACTATTAATCCTTATAATCCCAACATTCTCATTGTTTATGGGATGCTCAGAAGATAAAGAAGAACAACCGATTGACATTTCATTAAAGTCAGTTGCATCATGCGAAGGCTGTCATACAAACTATGCACACCTGAAAGAAGTTTATACTCCTGACCCTCCATCTTCAGGTGGAGGCGGATGCGGCGGCGAAGCACCACATTATGAACCTTATGATAGAGTTTTTATGGGAGGTTCAGGTTATGCAGATTTTAAAAGTGATCCGCACGGAAAAATCCCTTGTACTGCCTGCCACAATGGAGTGGATAATACGGCTGATAAAAATCTTGCACACTCAGGAGATTTTTTAGTTAAACCATCATTGGACGCAGTTAAGAAATGCGGAAGTTGTCATGCTGATATAGCAAGCAAATCAGTAAATAATATTCATCAGGGATGGGGGCAAAAAAATATGGTTTGCCAGAGAGCTGGTTTGGGAAATGTGCCTGGCGGATTTGATTTATTAAGTCAAACCATGAAAGATGGATATACTGAAAATTGCGGAAAGTGTCATGCAACTTGTGGTGATTGCCATATAAACAGACCAAAAGCCGGAGGCGGCGGTCTTTATGCTTCACATAGTTTTTTCAAAACACCGAATATGGTTGATCATTGTACAACTTGCCATGTAAGCCGCGGTGGTCATGCTTATTTTGGTGTCGCTGCTGGAACAGTACCTGATGCTCACCTAACAAAAGCAGGATTTAATTGTATGAGTTGTCATACAAAACACGAAATTCATGGTGATGGTGTAATGTATGATATGAGATATAAATATCCTGAGTTACCAAAATGTACCAATTGCCATTCAGGTTTAAAAAATTCAAATGCGTACCACACTGCTCATTTAAACACTTTTAGCTGTTATACCTGTCATTCACAGGATTATAATAATTGCGGCAGCTGCCATGTTGGAAGTCTTGAAGGTGCAAGAATTCACTCTTATCAGGGTTATAAGATCGGAATAAATCCAATTCCACAAACAAAACCACAATATAAATTTTCTTTATTAAGAAGATCGTTAATGGCTCCGGACAGCTGGCAGAATTATGGAATAGCACTTTTATCTAACTTTAGTGCTGCACCTACTTATAAATACACAACTCCTCATAATATTATTAAGATAACTAGCCGGACTGGTTACAAAGATACAAATGGACAGTGGCAAACAAACACAACCTGTTATGAGGGCTGTCATATAATTAAACAAAGTGACGGCACATTCAAGAATAAGGAATTATACTTATTCGATTCGGATAATATTGAAACCTGGGAAAAAAATTCTAATGGACATATAATTGTAGATGGAAAACTACCAGCGAGCTGGCAAGTTAATTAGAAAATAAAAATAATTATCAAACAATAATCTGGAGATCAAAAAATGAAAGAAAGAAAACTCAATTTAATGTTTTACTTTTTTATCGCACTAACATTTGCATTCATTAACATCAGTTGCAGTGATGATAAAGAAGATCCGGTAACCCCGCCTACAATCAGCGAAAGCGAAGAACTTGTAAAATATCTTGAAGGATCTGATGGAGGTTACATAAATAACGCAATACCTGCTATTATTTCTGCTTCTACTGTTAACACAGATATTTTAGCTGGTACGGATATTACTATAATTGATGTCAGAGGCGCTAATGATTTTGCTGCCGGTCATATACCAGGTGCGGTAAATGTTGAAATTAAAGATATTGTTACTTATTATAAAAACAACAACTTGTCATCAAAAGCCAAAGTTATAATCACCTGCTATACTGGTCAATCTGCGGGTTTAGCCGTTGCTGCTTTAAGATTATCAAAATTTTCAAATGTGTATAGCTTAAAATGGGGAATGTGCAGCTGGGCATATCCAACAAGCTGGAACAATGCAAAAACCTATGGTCAAACAAATCCAATTACAAAACAAACAACTCCAAATGCTAAAAATCCTGCAGGAAATCTTCCAACTTTATCAACAGGTAAAAATACAGGTGCAGAAATATTCGAAAGCAGATTAACAACTGTTTTGAATGAAGGATATTCAGTAATCGGTATTACCCGCGAAACTATTTTTGCCAATTTGAGCAATTATTATATAATAAATTATTGGCCTGTTGCTGAGTACGATCAGGGTCATATCGAAGGAGCTATTCAATACACTCCAAAGAATGATTTAAAATTAGCTAATTACTTAAAAACTCTTCCTATTAACAAAACTATTGTTGTTTATTGTTATACCGGTCAAACTTCAGCTCAGATTGCTTCGTTCTTAAGAATACTTGGTTATGATGCAAAGTCACTTCAATTTGGTGCAAACAGATTGTTTTATGACACTATGCCAGGTTCAAAGTGGGATGAAGCCACAGAATGTATGAATTATCCAGTTGTTCAATAATTTTAGTTACCAGAAAAAAAGCCTGAAGAAATTTCTTCAGGCTTTTTCATTTTAATGCAATAGTTTTATTTACCAACGTTTCAAACTAATCAACAGCTTTACCTTGTGAAATATTTTTACTTCTTTCAATAGACTGCAGTGCAAGATATCTGTCACCAAACTTTTTAAGATTATCTGTCTCAACATCATATTGATCATAATGTCTTTCTTCATCTGCAACCAGACTTTCAAATAGCTGTTTGGTCATTGAATCTGCATTTGCTGAGGCTTCATTTGCCCATAGATTATATTCATGAGCACTTTCCTGCTCCATTTGTGCTGCCTTCGCAAGCATCTTTTCCGGATCTTTAATCTGTTCTACCTTGCCGCCAACTTTCATCTCAACTTCGCCTTTAAGAAATAAAATTCTTTCTGCAAGTTTTTCAACATGTATCATCTCTTCAATCGCGGTTTTTTTAAATAAACCTGCAAGTAAATCATATCCCTGATCATCCAATAAAAAGTGGAAATACATATATTGGTGAACAGCGTAAAGCTCATCTGCAACTGCTTTGTTTAACAGTTCAATACTTTTTTCGAACATAATATTTTCTCCTTAATATTTTTTAATTAGTTAACTGAAATTTACAAAATAAATTCTGGATTTCTAATCTGATAATTATGTGGTATCACAAAAGTTATGAATTGTTTGATCAGCTAAGGTTATCAAGCAGCATAAAGCTGCTGGCTCTGTTTGATTTTGTTGTTTCAAAATTCTTATGCTCATATTTACATATTTCAACTAAAGGACAAATTGAACATATTGGTTTCTGAGCTTTGCAAATTTCTCTGCCTAGCCTGATTAAATTTGTGTGAAATGAATGTGCTGTTCCTACAGGCAGTTTATTTAACAAAGATAAAAATGTTTTTTCCGGACTTTTGGTTTTTACAAGTCCTATCCGATTCAATGTTCTGTGTACATGAGTATCAACCGGGCAGACATTTCTATCAAGAGAAAAAAGCAAAACACAACTAGCTGTTTTTACACCAACACCTTTATAAGATATAAGCTCATTAAGAATATCTTCGTTTGATGCTTTTTTAATATATCTTAAAGAAACTTTACTTTGTGTTTTCTTTAAGTTCTTAAGTAATTCGTATATAGCATTTGATTTTTGTTTCCCAAGTCCGGCAATTTTAATATACTTTTCAATTTGAAATGGCTTGAGCAATGCAAGTTCATCCCAGGTCTTAAAATTATCTTTAAGATTTCTGTATGCTTTATATGAATTATTATCATTTGTGTTTTGTGAAAGTATGGTTCCGATAATTGTATCAAGCGGATCAGGAAGTTTTTTTGCTTTTGGCGGTACCCCGAAATGCTCTATTAAAAGCTTGTTTATTATTTCTATTTTGTTCGTCATTGTAAATCTAACTGCAAAGATATTCATATTAATTGTTATTTTAGCAAAAATATTTTGGAGTTTTAATGTCAACACTTATGGTAAGCATTTCCGGTATCAGAGGAATTGTTGGTGATGGACTTGATCCTGAAGTGATAGTTGATTACGTAAATGCATATTCAAAATTTATCGGCAGTGGTAAGGTTGTTGTTGGACGTGATGCACGAATAACAGGTGAAATGGTTAATCAGATAGTAACTGGTACACTGTTATCAAACGGCATCGATGTAGTTGATATTGGAATTTGTCCGACACCAACTGTTCAATTCACAGTTAAATCTTTAAAAGCCGATGGTGGAATTGCAATTTCTGCAAGCCACAATCCAAATGAATGGAATGCATTAAAATTACTTAATAGCACCGGACAATTTATGTCTCCGGATGAGCATGAAGAGATGAAGAAATTTCTTAATGTTAATCCATTATACAAAAGTTGGGACAAAATTGGGAAGAGGACTGTTTTAACAGATGCAATTAAAAATCATGTTAATGCTATCCTAAAACTCCCGGTCATTGATGTCGATAAAATCAAAAAGAAAAACTATAAAGTAGTTGCTGATTGTGTTAACGGTGCAGGAGCATTTTGTATCCCTGATTTATTAAAGTCATTTGGATGTGAAGTAATTGAACTTAATTGCGAAAAGACCGGTATATTTCCGCGGTTACCTGAACCATTACCTGAAAATTTAACTGAAACAATAAAGGCAGTTAAAACACATAATGCAGATTTTGCGGTTGTTGTTGATCCTGATGTTGACAGGCTTGTATTAATCACAGACAAAGGAGAACCATTTGTTGAGGAAAACACAGTTACAATTGCAATTGATTTTGTACTGAGTAAGATAAGTGGTAATGCAGTGGTTAATTTTTCCACCAGCAGATCGGTTGATGATATTGCTAAAAAATATAATTCTAATGTTTTCCGCTCCCCTGTCGGTGAAGCAAATGTTGTAAAAAAGATGAAAGAAGTTAATGCAGTTATTGGCGGCGAAGGAAGCGGCGGTGTAATTTATTCCCCTTTACATTATGGAAGAGATGCTTTAATTGGAATTGCTATTGCACTTCAATATCTGACTGATTCAAACAAAAAGCTCTCTGAGATTAAGGACATTCTGCCCCAGTATTATATTTCAAAAAAGAAAATTGAGCTGAATAAGGTTTCACCTGATTCGGTAATAAGCAAGCTAACTGAGAAATATTCAATCGAAAAAATAAATACTGAAGATGGACTGCGGATAGATTTCGATGATCACTGGGTTCATTTCAGAAAATCAAATACTGAACCAATAATAAGAATAATAACAGAAGCAAAAACTCAATCGTATTCAGAAGAGTTGTCGAATAATTATTTTAACGAGATTAAAAATTTAATGAAGCTTTGATCTCTTTTGGATGTAGCTGAATAATGCCTTATCAAATGGAGTTGATGTATCAATCAGATTATAATCAAAATTTGAATTCAGACATTCCCGTTTTATTTTCTTAATAAATTCATTCATAGCTTGCTGATATGCTTTCTGAATATGAAATGGCTGAGTAATCATTTCCTCATTGGTTTCCAGATCTTTAAATACTGCATCCTTACCAAATCCAAAACTTCTTTCCATCGGGTCTAATATCTGAAAAATAATCACTTCGTTTTTTTGATGAGAAAAATGTTTAAGTGCTTTTATAACGCTGTCAATATCATCAAAAAAATCTGAAATTATAATAATTAATCCGCGCCGTTTTATCTTTTCTGCAACCTGAGTTAATGCCGAAGCAGTATTTGTACTTGCTGATGGACTAATAACTGCAAGTTCTTTCAGGATCAAATGCAGATAATTGTATGAGGACTTTGCCGGCAGAAAGGTGTTTAGTTTTTCTGAATAAACTGCCAGACTTACTGCATCCTGCTGGGTTATCATAAGATATGCTAAAGCAGCAGCAAGTGTTGCAGCATAATTAAGTTTTGATATTTGTTTATCCGAAGCATAGCTCATTGACTTGCTGTTATCCAGTATCAAATGACATCTTAGATTTGTTTCTTCTTCGTATTGCTTGATAAAATATCTGTCGGTTTTCCCAAATACACGCCAATCAACATTTCTTAGATTATCACCCTGCATATACGGGCGGTGCTGAGAAAACTCTACACTAAAACCATGATATGGGCTTTTGTGCAATCCAACCATAAATCCTTCAACAACTAATCTTGCTCTCAGGTCAAGATTTTTAATTTTAGAAATTATCTGCGGATTTAAGAACTCGAGATATTCAGCAGATGATTTAATCAATTATTTGCCGGCTGATTTTTATTTATTATATCGTTTGGGTCTATACCCATTATATCAAGTGATTGCTGAACCACCTGTGTGTATTTATGATCAGGATATTTCTCTAAAAAAAGATTGTAGGTTCTTGTAGCCTTATCATAATCTTTAAGTTCGTTATCGTATAGAAATCCGCTTTGAAACAATGATAGGGGTGCTTCTTCACTTTCAGGATATTTTTCAAATACAGTATAATAAGTTTCTGCAGCTTTACTAAATGATGCCTTAAAACTAATTCCCTTAATAAGATGCTGCTCATACAAAGCTGCTATTTGCATTATTGATTTGGGTGCTATCTTGCTGTCAGGATATTCGTTAATTAAATTTTCAAACTCTTTTACCGCTTCCGTATATTTCTTTTCTTTTACTAAAGAATCTGCTTTGTCAAAATATTCTTGTTCACTTGTTTTCGAACAGGCAATTACAGTAATAATAATCAGAATAAAAAGCTGGGATATTTTCATTTTGTTCCTTATTTATAAATTAAATCGGTTAAAGTTATTAAATGCTGATTGAACAAACAATGCAAGTATATGTAAACAAAAAAGCCAACCCATATTTCAGAGCCGGCTTTCTTTAAGTTCTATTAAACCAATGCTTACTTGGTTAATATCATCTTCTTTATGGAACTGAATTTCTGTCCATCTATTCCATCTGCTTCTAATCTGTAGAAATATACACCGCTGTTCAATGAACTTGCGTCAAAGGAAACCTTCTGACTGCCTGCTGACATCTGTCCATTTAACAAGGATGCTACTTCCTGACCTAATACGTTGAATACCTTCAGGCTTACTTTGCTATCTACTGCAAGACTGAAGTTTATTGTTGTACTTGGGTTAAATGGATTTGGATAGTTCTGTTCCAATGCAAATACTGATGGAGCAATTACTTCGGCTTCTACAACATTTGAATATTCAAAGTTGCCATTATAGTCAACTTGTTTTAATCTGTAACTGTAGTGACCAGCTTTTAGGTCTTTATCAATATATGAATAATTGCGTATTTCTGTTGCTGTACCTTGCCCTTGAACAAATGTAATTGTATGGAATTCTTCGCCAGAACTTCTTTGAACTTCGAATCCATGATTGTTTGTTTCAGTTGCGGTTGACCAGTTTAAGGTTACTGAATTGTTATCAGATTTGGCTATAAAGGATATTAACTCTACAGGTATTAGTTGTCTTACACATAAATTATCCCAATAGATATAATCTATATTGAATGAATAGCCGTTGTATGATATCTGAAGCTGAGCATTATCTGAACCTGTTGCAGGTGTGGTAAATGAACCTTCAATCAATGTTGGACCAACATTTCCTGTTGGATCAACTACCTGATATAATACTTCTTCGGTTGTACCGCCATCATAAGTGATACCTACGGTTACTGTTCCGCTTGGTGCAGCATAATAATCAAGGAAGAAATTGAATGAAAAAATTGATGCCATATTATTTACTAAAGGTATTTCATTTGATCTAATCAAAGACACACCTGTAAATGATGGGGTCCATCTCATTCTAAGTTCAGGAGCAGTGCCGCCTGCATTTGCTGTGCCACTTGCTGTCCAGTTGGTCACTCCCAATGGTCCTACAATTGTCCAGTTTCTTAGATCTGCAAAAGGCTCACAAAAATCAACTAAACTTGGATCCTGGATTGTCCTGAATGACCAGGTTGAAGAAGAAATATTACAAGTATCAATCTTATTAACTACTTTCCATTGATATTTTCTATAATAATTTAAAGAACCTGGAACAGCAAACTGAGTTATTGGTGCACCGGAATAAAATGATACCATATAACCGGCAAAACCGAAAAATACTTCAACTTGTGTCGGTGGCACTGTTCCGGGTCCGCCATTTGACCAGCTTAAAACTACACCTGAAAGTGGAAGATCAACTGCGTTATTAGCAGGAGTCGGATTTTCAGGAGTTTGAACAGGACAAGGAGGACCGGTTAAAGCCAACTCATAACCGAATAATTTATCTGGTGTGCCCTGTAAAAGACCTCCAAGGATGGCTTTACCTGGTACTAGATCATCAGTAACAAATAATCCGCCTGCAATACCCTGTGCATTACCAAGACCAACATCAGATATAACATCGTGCTGTACGCCGGTATATGTACCTGCTGTATAATCCATTTGCATTATGTATTGAGGAGTGCCTGCTCCTGCACCCTGCGACCATACCCATAAAAATGGACCGCCGACAGACCAGTTATCATAAGCGATTCCATATACTCCCGTTACAGTACTAGCGATAGTTCTCAATAATGTACCAGACATACTAAATTCATAAAAGCTAAGATTTGGTGATGTCCAGTTACCTACTATAAGACTTCCTAAGCCGCCGTCACCATCAGGATTGTAAGTAATAAATCTTGCACCATTTGGTGCAGCACTAACTGGAACAGTTCCAATTAGTGATCTTGAAACAGGATCAACTATCTGAACAACTGAAGTATTTATCGAACAGTAAATAAACTGTCCATCAAAAGCCATTCCTCTTGTTCCGGAAAATGGAAGGTTAAATTGAACATCAAGTGTCCCATCAGAATTCCATTGATGAGCAACAGCAGTTGCCCAACGACTTGTCCAAAACTTACCTAAAGTTGGAATATAAACTGCTCCAGCATTACCTGCTGCACCTGTAATTACAGTTGCATCATAATCGAATTCAACATCCCAAGTAGCTTCAGTAACAGGTATAGTTGGTTCGATTTTTACCCCTGTAATACTTGGATCAATATCTCTGTTTTGCAGAGCTTGCTGGGGAAACACGATACTTACGGTAAATAAAACAAAAAGCACAGAAAATGTAAATAGTTTTTTACACATATAAGCCTCCATATATTAGAAATGATAAAGTAAAGTTGATTAGAAGAACGGTTAGATTTTAACTATTTTTTTCATATAAATCAAGCAAATCTCAATAAATATTTCAGTCCGAATTATTTTTCAAACATACATACTTAATTATAACAGGTTAAAGTATCATTTACTTTTAATATGGATAATCCTCATTTAAGGGGATTTCTTAATAATATTAAAGTTATAAAAAAAGCCGACCCATATTTCAGAGCCGGCTTTCTTTAAGTTCTATTAAACCAATGCTTACTTGGTTAATATCATCTTCTTTATGGAACTGAATTTCTGTCCATCTATTCCATCTGCTTCTAATCTGTAGAAATATACACCGCTGTTCAATGAACTTGCGTCAAAGGAAACCTTCTGACTGCCTGCTGACATCTGTCCATTTAACAAGGATGCTACTTCCTGACCTAATACGTTGAATACCTTCAGGCTTACTTTGCTATCTACTGCAAGACTGAAGTTTATTGTTGTACTTGGGTTAAATGGATTTGGATAGTTCTGTTCCAATGCAAATACTGATGGAGCAATTACTTCGGCTTCTACAACATTTGAATATTCAAAGTTGCCATTATAGTCAACTTGTTTTAATCTGTAACTGTAGTGACCAGCTTTTAGGTCTTTATCAATATATGAATAATTGTGTATTTCTGTTGCTGTACCTTGCCCTTGAACAAATGTAATTGTATGGAATTCTTCGCCAGAACTTCTTTGAACTTCGAATCCATGATTGTTTGTTTCAGTTGCAGTTGTCCAGTTTAAGGTTACTGTGTTGTTATCAGATTTGGCTGTAAAGGATGTTAACTCTACAGGTATTACTTGTTTGACACATAAATTATCCCAATAGATATAATCTATATTGAATGTATAGCCGTTATAAGTTATCTGAAGCTGAGCATTCTCTGAACCTGCTGCTGGTGTGGTAAATGAACCTTCAATCAATGTCGGACCAACATTCGCTGTTGGATCAACTACCTGATATAATATTTCTTCGGTTGTGCCGCCATCATAAGTGATACCTACGGTTACTGTTCCGCTTGGTGCAGCATAATAATCAAGGAAGAAATTGAATGAAAAAGTTGATGCCGTATTATTTACTAAAGGTATTGCATTTGATCTAATCAAAGACACACCTGTAAATGATGGAGACCAACCCATTCTAAGTTCAGGAGCAGTGCCGCCTGCATTTGCTGAAGCACTTGCTGTCCAGTTTGTTAATCCCAATGGTCCTACAATTGTCCAGTTGCTTAGATCTGCAAAAGGCTCACAATGCTCAACTAAATTTGGATCCTGGATTGTCCTGAATGACCAGGTTGAAGAAGTAATATTACAAGTATCAATCTTATTAACTACTTTCCATTGATAGTTTGTAAAATAATTTAATGTGCCAGGTGACCACTGAGTTACCGGTGCACCGGAATAAACCGATACCATATTACCAGTAGGACCGAAAAATACTTCAACTTGATTTGGTGGCACTGTTCCGGGTCCGCCATTTGACCAGCTTAAAACTACACCTGAAAGTGGAAGATCAACTGCGTTATTAGCAGGAGTCGGATTTTCAGGAGTTTGAACAGGACAAGGAGGACCGGTTAAAGCCAACTCATAACCGAATAATTTATCTGGTGTGCCCTGTAAAAGACCTCCAAGGATGGCTTTACCTGGTACTAGATCATCAGTAACAAATAATCCGCCTGCAATACCCTGTGCATTACCAAGACCAACATCAGATATAACATCGTGCTGTACGCCGGTATATGTACCTGCTGTATAATCCATTTGCATTATGTATTGAGGAGTGCCTGCTCCTGCACCCTGCGACCATACCCATAAAAATGGACCGCCGACAGACCAGTTATCATAAGCGATTCCATATACTCCCGTTACAGTACTAGCGATAGTTCTCAATAATGTACCAGACATACTAAATTCATAAAAGCTAAGATTTGGTGATGTCCAGTTACCTACTATAAGACTTCCTAAGCCGCCGTCACCATCAGGATTGTAAGTAATAAATCTTGCACCATTTGGTGCAGCACTAACTGGAACAGTTCCAATTAGTGATCTTGAAACAGGATCAACTATCTGAACAACTGAAGTATTTATCGAACAGTAAATAAACTGTCCATCAAAAGCCATTCCTCTTGTTCCGGAAAATGGAAGGTTAAATTGAACATCAAGTGTCCCATCAGAATTCCATTGATGAGCAACAGCAGTTGCCCAACGACTTGTCCAAAACTTACCTAAAGTTGGAATATAAACTGCTCCAGCATTACCTGCTGCACCTGTAATTACAGTTGCATCATAATCGAATTCAACATCCCAAGTAGCTTCAGTAACAGGTATAGTTGGTTCGATTTTTACCCCTGTAATACTTGGATCAATATCTCTGTTTTGCAGAGCTTGCTGGGGAAACACGATACTTACGGTAAATAAAACAAAAAGCACAGAAAATGTAAATAGTTTTTTACACATATAAGCCTCCATATATTAGAAATGATAAAGTAAAGTTGATTAGAAGAACGGTTAGATTTTAACTATTTTTTTCATATAAATCAAGCAAATCTCAATAAATATTTCAGTCCGAATTATTTTTCAAACATACATACTTAATTATAACAGGTTAAAGTATCATTTACTTTTAATATGGATAATCCTCATTTAAGGGGATGTCTTAATAATATTAAAGTTATAAAAAAAGTCGACCCATATTTCAGAGCCGGCTTTCTTTAAGTTCTATTAAACCAATGCTTACTTGGTTAATATCATCTTCTTTGTGGAACTGAATTTCTGTCCATCTATTCCATCTGCTTCTAATCTGTAGAAATATACACCGCTGTTCAATGAACTTGCGTCAAAGGAAACCTTCTGGCTGCCTGCTGACATCTGTCCATTTAACAAGGATGCTACTTCCTGACCTAATACGTTGAATACCTTCAGGCTTACTTTGCTATCTACTGCAAGACTGAAGTTTATTGTTGTACTTGGGTTAAATGGATTTGGATAGTTCTGTCCTAATGTATATTCCCTTAATCCTAATACTTCTACTTCAACTGCATTTGAGTATTCAAATGAACCATCAAGGTCTATTTGTTTTAGTCTGTATGTATATGTACCAGCTTCTACATTCTGATCTAAATATACATAGTTATTTGTACTTGTAGAGGTTCCGTGACCTGCTACAAAACCAACTGACTGATATTCACCGCCATTGCTTCTTTCAATCTGGAAACCGCTGTTATTTAATTCGGTTGCAGTTGTCCAGTTTAAGGTTACTGTGTTGTTATCAGATTTGGCTGTAAAGGATGTTAACTCTACAGGTATTACTTGTTTGACACATAAATTATCCCAATAGATATAATCTATATTGAATGTATAGCCGTTATAAGTTATCTGAAGCTGAGCATTCTCTGAACCTGCTGCTGGTGTGGTAAATGAACCTTCAATCAATGTCGGACCAACATTCGCTGTTGGATCAACTACCTGATATAATATTTCTTCGGTTGTGCCGCCATCATAAGTGATACCTACGGTTACTGTTCCGCTTGGTGCAGCATAATAATCAAGGAAGAAATTGAATGAAAAAGTTGATGCCGTATTATTTACTAAAGGTATTGCATTTGATCTAATCAAAGACACACCTGTAAATGATGGAGACCAACCCATTCTAAGTTCAGGAGCAGTGCCGCCTGCATTTGCTGTAGCACTTGCTGTCCAGTTTGTTAATCCCAATGGTCCTACAATTGTCCAGTTGCTTAGATCTGCAAAAGGCTCACAATGCTCAACTAAATTTGGATCCTGGATTGTCCTGAATGCCCAGGTTGAAGAAGAAATATTACAAGTATCAATCTTATTAACTACTTTCCATTGATAGTTAGTAAAATAATTTAATGTGCCAGGTGACCACTGAGTTACCGGTGCACCGGAATAAACTGATACCATATTACCGGCAGGACCGAAAAATACTTCAACTTGTGTTGGTGGCACTGTTCCGGGTCCGCCATTTGACCAGCTTAAATTTACACCTGTAATCGGAACATCAACTGCGTTATTTGCAGGAGTGGGATTTGCTGGAGTTTGAACAGGACAAGGAGGACCGCTATTTCCTAAAACTATAAATGGAATACCTTGCGGATAAGTACCATCAACAGCAGCTGCCCAGCCTGTGCTGGTTAATTGTAAAGCATCACCTGTTGTTGTTTGACCAACTATCGAAACAGCAGGAGCCCAAGGTCCTGAAGCTAAAGTACCGCCAAGGCTTACTTCAACCCAATATGTACCTGGTCCTAAGGTTAAAGCAGGAGAAAACTGAACAACAACTCTCATAATTGGTCTGTCACTTGCTGAAGGAGATGTATCCAAAGCTCTATAAATATTTGTCCAACTTGTTGAACTTAAACGGTTAGTTGTAAGATCTCCAAAAACTATTGTACCGCCAGCATTTGGAGCACCATTCCAAATCCGAATGCGGGCATCATTGATGGTAGAAGTTGTACTGGAACCTGTTTGATATGTAAAGAATTGTAATTCTTCAATATTCCATGAAGCACCACTGATTGTAAAATCGTCAGCTACAGAATTTCCTGCACTTATTTGTGCTCCAAAGCCGTAAGTACCTAATCCAATTGCTGATTGAAGTGCACTCAAATCAGCTCCGCCTGAGCCGCCTGCCGGATGTGTTACAAGCGGACCGTTGTCAAAAAGCAAAGCCAATGTACCATCATAAGGGATTGGAATGTTTTGACCTGCCGGTGTTTGAACTTTTGTGTGTGTACCAGTATATACTTCTTTAACATTGCTAATTGATGAAGATTGCGCAATAATAGAACCCGCAAATATCAAGGCAACAAGAACTGTTAAGGAAAGTGTATAGATTTGTTTAAGCATGAGACCTCCGAAAATAATGTTTAAAGAAAGTTAATTAATTAAGAACCAAATCATACTTTTAAAACTACTTTTAATCATTATACGCAAAAAATAATTAGTTATTTTTTTACCTTGCGCACAATACAATTTTTTATTCTTTAAATCAAATAGATTTTTAAAATTTTCTATAAAAATTTTTAAACTCTTTATAGATGTAAGAGTATTATATAATTGGATGAATATTTCCACAATAATTTACAGAGATTCAAGAAATTTTTTGCTTGTTATTTTATAGATTTACTTTCACTTGAGATTAATTTGAAATCTCTTATCATTATTAAAATTCCCGATTTAGTATGAATAAAGTTAAAATAATTTATCCTCCAGGAAATTCATAAAAAAAAGCCGACTCATATTTTCAGAGCCGGCTTTCTTTAAGTTCTATTAAACCAATGCTTACTTGGTTAATATCATCTTCTTTGTGGAACTGAATTTCTGTCCATCTATTCCATCTGCTTCTAATCTGTAGAAATATACACCGCTGTTCAATGAACTTGCGTCAAAGGAAACCTTCTGGCTGCCTGCTGACATCTGTCCATTTAACAAGGATGCTACTTCCTGACCTAATACGTTGAATACCTTCAGGCTTACTTTGCTATCTACTGCAAGACTGAAGTTTATTGTTGTACTTGGGTTAAATGGATTTGGATAGTTCTGTCCTAATGTATATTCCCTTAATCCTAATACTTCTACTTCAACTGCATTTGAGTATTCAAATGAACCATCAAGGTCTATTTGTTTTAGTCTGTATGTATATGTACCAGCTTCTACATTCTGATCTAAATATACATAGTTATTTGTACTTGTAGAGGTTCCGTGACCTGCTACAAAACCAACTGACTGATATTCACCGCCATTGCTTCTTTCAATCTGGAAACCGCTGTTATTTAATTCGGTTGCAGTTGTCCAGTTTAAGGTTACTGTGTTGTTATCAGATTTGGCTGTAAAGGATGTTAACTCTACAGGTATTACTTGTCCGATACATAAATTATCCCAATAGATATAATCTATATTGAATGTATAGCCGTTATAAGTTATCTGAAGCTGAGCATTCTCTGAACCTGCTGCAGGTGTGGTAAATGAACCTTCAATCAATGTCGGACCAACATTTGCTGTTGGATCAACTGCCAGAAATAATACATCTTCAGTTGTGCCGCCATCATAAGTGATACCTACGGTTACTGTTCCGCTTGGTGCAGCATAATAATCAAGGAAGAAATTGAATGAAAAAGTTGATACCGTATTATTTACTAAAGGTATTGCATTTGATCTAATCAAAGACACACCTGTAAATGATGGAGACCAACCCATTCTAAGCTCAGGAGCAGTGCCGCCTGCATTTGCTGTAGCACTTGCTGTCCAGTTGGTTAATCCCAATGGTCCTACAATTGTCCAGTTGCTTAGATCTGCAAAAGGCTCACAATGCTCAACGTAATTTGGATCCTGGATTGTTTTGAATGCCCAGGTTGAAGAAGAAATATCACAAGTATCAATCTTATTAACTACTTTCCATTGATAGTTAGTAAAATAATTTAATGTGCCAGGTGACCACTGAGTTACCGGTGCACCGGAATAAACTGATACCATATTACCGGCAGGGCCGAAAAATACTTCAACTTGATTTGGTGGCACTGTTCCGGGTCCGCCATTTGACCAGCTTAAATTTACACCTGTAATCGGAACATCAACTGCGTTATTTGCAGGAGTGGGATTTGCTGGAGTTTGAACAGGACAAGGAGGACCAAGCTGCTCTACAACTGCGGCTATATTCCAATTAACATTAATCTGTCCACTAGATGCATCAATAAGTCTTTGCCAAGTTCCACTAAATTTAATCCAGTCACCATTTAAAACAGCTGGACCAGCATCACAACCGGCTGGGTAGGTTCCACCTGTATGAGTAACTTCATAACCAACCCAAATATCATTCCCGGTAATAGTAACAGGAGTAGCCAAAGTAATTGTATTCCAACTTGTAGCAGTAACATTTAAAGTTTCAGAGTACAACAAAGTACCTGGAGCTGTTGGGGTTCCCTGGTCATAAATTTTTAAAACACAGGGACTAGGTATATCATTTATATATATGATCACTTGTGTTAATGACTGCCCTGCATAAGCTCCCATCATACTTGCCGGAAAACTTGCAGATACTTCAAATGTGCCACCATTAGTTAGACCAATCGCATCATCATTTACACCGCTATCCCACCTTAGTGTAGTTGCTTCTGTATTAATTGGACTTTGTAAATTATTACTTTTATTAGCGGCTGTAAATGTTTTGCCATCTAATATTGTTTTCTCTTGTGCAAATATGGTAACTGATAAGAAAAGAACCATACTCCACAAAAGAGCAGAACGAAAAGATTTAATCATAGCGAACCTTTCAAATAAATGAGTAAGAGAAATAATTAATTAGTGATTATCTTAAACAAGAAACCTTTTCATAAATAAAGAGAGAGACGGATTTTTTTTAATATATGAGCAAAGCTAACGCTTAATAATATGAATATTTAGTTTCCTAGTCAAGTATTATAAATTATTTAACTTAAATCACAAAAATCATTTTACTAATCCTATAAAAATATTTGCATGTAGAATCCATTTCAAAAAGTTATTGTTCTCGATTAACAATAAAACAAGAATGAACAGAAGTCATCCTAATTTCATTTCAGAGTCTGAGTTGTACAGAATCAGAATAATTATATTATAAAATATTATTCTTTTGATCAGCAATTTAGGTATAAATACTTTTTACTATTTAAATAATTCATTAACAATCTGTGAAACATAATGTAATCTATCCTTGATGACTTAAATAAAAGTCAGACTCTTATTTTTTCATTCTTTGCAAGTGATTCACTTTCAATTTTTTTCTTGTAATCTTTTAATTGAGAAAGAACAGTATTATCGGAAAGTGCAATTATCTCAACTGCAAGTATCGCTGCATTCTTTGCACCGTTGATTGAAACTGTAGCAACCGGAACTCCCGGAGGCATCTGAACAATCGATAATAGTGAATCCATTCCTTCTAAAGATTTACCTTTAATGGGCACTCCGATTACAGGCAGAGTTGTATGGGCTGCTGTTACTCCCGGTAAATGTGCAGCACCTCCGGCTGCAGCAATAATTACTTTTAATCCTCTGTCAACAGCAGATTTTGAATATTCAGAGTGTTGATCAGGAGTCCTGTGTGCAGATAATATTTTAACCTCATAGCCAATACCGAAGTCTTTAAATATTTTAAATGCATCCTCCATTATTGGTAAATCAGAATCGCTGCCCATTATTATTCCAACTATAACATTATTTTTCATTTTATTATTTCCTTAATTGTTTCTCCAATTAATTATTTTAATTTCCCTTCCATCAGATTGCAGTAAGACTGCTCCAGAGCGATCGGTCCTTAATATTTTAGAATTAATTTTACTTAAGTTATCAATAACTTTTTCCGAAGGATGACCAAATTTATTTTTTATCCCTGCACTTATCAATGCAATCCTTGGTAAAACAAGGCTTAAGAAAGCCTCTGATGAACCTGTCTCACTGCCGTGATGACCAACTTTCAAAACATCTGAATTAAGAACCTTGGAAAAATTAGCTGCAAGATAATATTCTCCCTGATATTCACAATCTCCTACAAACAAAAAAGAATTATTTCCATAAACAACTTTCAGTATTCCGCTTTTATCATTACTTGAAAGATATTTGTATTGAATTGAATATGGATTATTGAGGACGTAAATTTTTGTGTTACCTATTTCCAAAATATTTTTATCATAATGATGTGTTTTCACTTTCATATCTTTCAGGAATTTTTCCAGCCGTAAAGATTTTTTGGAAGAATCAGGCAAAGGTCTATAAACTTCTTTAATTCTGCCGGAGTAAATTAAAGAAATAAAACCGCCATAATGATCTAAATCCAAATGTGAAATAAATCCATAATCAATTTTATCTATGTCAAGATAATCTAATAAAGGCATTATAACACGTTCGCCATTATCTATAAAAGGATTTGCTTCACCGGCATCAATCAAAGCTGTTTTACCATTTGGGAATTTTATTAAAAAAGAATCTCCCTGCCCGACATCAATCATTAAAACACTTAATTTATTTTTATCAAAAAAATCAGAATCATCAAAAGAAGAGTAAATTATGATTAAAACTAAAGCAATTAATGTTACACTTAGTTTAAAGAAAAACTTCTTTGAGTGGTGATAAGTCAGCAGAACAATACTCAGTAATCCATAATAAATCAGTGAGTCATACAAAGAATAATTTCTTATCCATAAGAATGAAAAATCAAGCTTACCCGCAAAGCTTATTACCTTTGTTAGAAGAAATGTTATTAGATCGTTTGCCGCAGCAAAATAAACTGCAGCAATATGAAAAAAATATCCGGTTATAATTGTTATAATACCTATCGCAAGAATAAAACCGATTGCAGGAATGACTAACAGGTTAGCTAATAAAGCAATAACTGACAGCTTGCTGAAATACGCAAGTGTAAAAGGCAGGGTTCCAATCTGTGCACTTAATGAAACAGCAGCAAATAAAAAAAGATTCTTGATCAATTTTGATTTTATTCTTAAGCTATTAACTGACTTTTGAAAAACCGGATAAATAATTCCAATTGAAAGTACTGCTGTAAATGATAATTGAAATCCCGGATTATAAATTTCATCCGGATTAATAAATAAAATTACAATCGCAGCTAACGAGATAGAATTCAAAAGATTGGTGCTTCTGTTGGTAATGAAAGCAATTATAATAACAATTGACATGATAGTTGCACGGGTTACAGAAGGAGATGCGCCGGTAAGCATCATAAAAAACAATAATGCAAGTACTGTTAGTACTGCTCTTGTATAAATCCCAAACCTGCCAAAAGCGAAAACTACTATCATCAAAATATAGCCGACATGCAGACCTGAAACAGCCAAAACATGAATTACACCTGTATTGATAAACTCAGTTTTTGTTTCAAAACTTATTTCATTCCTGTCAGCAAGTATCAATCCCTTTAGAAGAGCAGCAGTTTCCTGATTATGCAGCTCTTTAATTTTCATATCGATACTTTTTCTTATAGAAAACAAAAGTGATTTAATAAATATTTTTGAATCATTTATAATCTTTACACTATCATTATCATATATTGTAAATATCCCTGATATACTTTTTGTTTTTAAATATTTATGATAATTAAACTCACCCGGATTTCTGTCTTCCCTTCCCCTTTGATAGGTGCCGGTTAGAAATACTTTATTGCCCGGATTTATTCTTTCGTAAAAATTTTTTCTGTCTAACGAATCGTTTCTCAATTTACAAATCAGCAGCTCTTTACTTTTAAAAAGTGAATCAGCAATAAACAAAGAATCAATTCTCACTTTAAACTCAATCTCATATTCTTTTGCTAATTCAACCGAAATTACTTCACCGTACAACTCTGAGTTTTTTTCTTTGTAATATTTTTCAAATACTGATGTGTACTCATTGGATTGTAATTCCGCAATTAATAATCCTGCAGTTAGATAAGATAAATACAGAAAGATCAAAGGGATATAATTAGAAGATAAGCCTGAAAGATTTTTAATAAAAAAATAAATCAGGGTAAATGATATAATTACTATTATTAAAAACCAGAATTCGACATTGATAAAGGGATGTAAAATAATTCCAACAATAAAACCAACAGTAAACTTTATTACCGGATAATCTTTCACAAGCAATGCTTAAGAATTGTTGATTTAATATCTGTCAGATTAATTATCTCTAAAGCAAATTTATCAGCATGCTTACCTGCTGATATTCCTAATGCAGGATTATTGGTATGAGTTTTAACTGATAAATCCTCAAAGTTTCCGTGATCGGAACAAATTATTAAAGATAAATCTGAATTATTAGTTTTAGTTAAAAGTGTAAAGAGAAAATTATCAAGGTTATGATATATCTGATCAAACTCATCAGCAATTCTTCCATGTCCTAAATGGTCGGTAAGAAAAAATTCATATAATGTGAAATCGTTTTTTAAAGCTATGTTAATCAATCTCCCGGCAGCACTTTCAGGAGAGATGACATTAAGTTTATAATTTAAATTTTTATTCCATCTTTCGTTGGTTATCTCAGCGGTTAATGCATTCCCATCAATTACATCATTCACATCGTTTAATCTTAATCCCGCCGACTTTGCAGAAAGTGCAGTTACATTAAGTCTTGTTTTACCTGAATTCATATAGTCAAAAAAGACTTGCGGATATGCATTAGCAAAACAGGCTCTCTTATCAGCTTCAATATAGCTTTTAAAAATGTTTAAACTTTCTATTACCGGTATCGTTGTTGAATATGGAAACGGACCAAAATGTTTTCCAATAAACTTAGGTGCATTCATTCCGCAAAATATTGAAACCTGTCCGGTTCCGCTTTGCGGCAGACCATCAACACCAAGATTTGCATCAATTGGAAATACATAACAGCCATTTTTACTTAATCTTTGTTTATCGATGGCGGGAATATCATCAAATAGTTGTTCAAATGTTTTAAATCCATATTTAAAGAAAGGATTGTATAGATAATCTTTCTTGCCAATGCCTACACCATCAATAAAAATCATTAAGACGGGATTCATTTTGTTTTATTATTTTTTGATTCAACAATAATTGTTACAGGACCATCGTTTAATATTTTTACCTTCATCATAGCACCGAACACACCAGCCTTAACTTTTTCTTCACCGGTATTTTTTTTCATTCTTTCAATAAATTTTTCATAAAGAGGAATAGCAGTTTCAGGCCGGGCTGCATCAATAAAACTAGGTCTGTTTCCCTTTTGAGCATCACCATAAAGAGTAAATTGTGAGATAATCAAAACTTCACCATCAACATCTTTAAGTGATAAATTCATCTTTTCATTTTCATCTTCGAATATTCTTAGCGATGAACATTTATCTGCAACAAATTCTGCATCAGCTGAATTATCATCCGATTTAATTCCAAGTAGTATAACCATACCTTTTGATATTTCGGCACTATAATTTTCTTTTTCAATGTAAACACCGCCTTCAGATACTCTCTGAACAACAGCTCTCATAAAAGTTCTCCTTTAATTATTCTTTCAATACCTGAATAGTCTTTTATTATTTTCAGATTTGAAAATCCGTTTTCGATCATCATCCCGGAAATAAACTTATACTGACCTTTTCCGATTTCAAAATAGAGCTGTCCTTTTGGATTCAATATTTTTTTTGAAACAAAAATTATCTTTTTATAAAATGTCAAACCATCTGAATTATCGGTTAAAGATATTTTCGGTTCATAATTTTTTAATTCCGGTTCAAGTCCATTATAATCTTCAAGTGAAATATATGGCGGATTTGAAACGACTAAATCAAATTTGCCAAGAACTTCAATGTCATCATTCAGAATATCAAACTTCAAAAAGTTAAGATTGTTTTTTTGAAGTAATGCATCTCTGTTTTTTTCAGAAATAAGGATTGCCTTTTCGCTGATATCAATTCCGGTAATATCTGAATTAAACATTTTATCAGCGATAACAATTGAAATATTTCCGCATCCGCTTCCAATATCAAGAATTCTTAATTCACCCGCCGCAGAATTATCTTTAATAGCTTGTTCAACCAATAACTCAGTTTCAGGTCTTGGAATTAAAACATTTTGATCAACAATAAATTTATATCCGTAAAAATCAACATAACCTAAAATATACTGAAGAGGGATTCTCATTCCTCTCTTTTTTAAATATTCGCGGTAAGCAATTACTTCCTCTTCACTCAAAGGTTTATCGAAAGCCAAATATAGTTCAAGTCTTTTGCAGTTAAGAATTTCCGCTAATAATAGTTCAGAGTTAGTTCTGGCAGATTCAACTCCTTTTTTCTCTAAATAATCGGTTGAAAGCTTAATTGCTTCTAAAACGGTTAACATATTTTTATTTGATAAAAAAGAATCGGCACGGTAAATCAATTATTCTGATAAAAATCTGTAAAGAATATATCCAAAATTAATCTGCAGAGCAGTAAATGTAATTCCGCTTACAACATCATATTTGTTTGTTTCATTAAGTAAAACCGGATCACCATTAGATTGATACTTATCATAGGTATTATCGGCTTTTAATTTATAATAAGCGCTGACAGCTCCGAGAGCAACTGCCGTAGCAGCAAGAATATGAAATGTAGATGAGTAAAAGAATGACTCCTCTTTAGGGAGCTGCAATGATTTAAGTGTAATTATGTTTTGCCTTGCAAGATCATCCGGTATTATACTTTCAACTGAATAACCGGGCTTGGTGATAGTTAATATTTTATCGTCACTGGAAATAAATAAAGGAGTACTACCAAGAAGAGAATCACCAAATAAAACGTATGCATCCTGCGGTGAAGTATTAAGATAAACTCTTTGTTCAGTTTTGAAATTAATATTTTTAGTTACACAACCTGATAGAAATACTGAATCCTTAAAAAATGCTTTGTCCCAGTTATTACTGTTTTTTACAACTAAGATATTATACCAGCCGTCATCAAATTCAGAATCAAATTTGTTTGATACAGACACAAGAGAATCATTAATAAAAATATTAACCGGTTCTATATCTGTTTCGATTATCAATCTTGATTTACAATCCTGAGGAAATAATTCAGGAATAATAATCGCAGAGACGATAATAATTTTAATAAACAAATTCATAAGCTGATAATTTCCCGTCATCATAACCAATTATTAAAATATTGTCATACAACACAGGTGAAAGTTTACCTCTTCCATTTAACTCAAATGTTTTTCTGATTTTTCCATCCAGCTTATTTAAAATACTGAATGATCTGTTCAGGTTTACTGTAATGATTTTATTTTTTGTAATCAACGGCGTACTCCGGATTATCCCATCAAGTTTTGTCATCCAGTTTAATGAACCGTTATTTTGATTAATTGAATATAAGTTCCCTTTTAAATTTCCTATAAAAAGGTTGTAATCATCCAATGCTGGATTTGACCTTATCTTATCACCGGTATCATAATTCCAAATTAACTTTCCTGATAATATATCAACACAATACACAATCCCGTTATTATCAGCAAAAAATGCTTTGCCTTCTTTAACTGTAATTCCTGAAAAAACCGGACCAGCAATTTTATTTTTATAAATTATTTTTCCCGTCTGATAATCGAGGGCGATAAAGTAACCATTTATATCTGCAAGAAGAATTCTATTATCAGCCAATGCAGGGTTGGAATAATTTTTTGAGTTTATTTTAGTACTCCAGATTTCCATAGCTCCGATAGAAAGTTTTTGAACTTCACCGTTTTCAGTGCAGAGAATAATATTATCTGATTCTAAAATCATTTCTGAAAGAACTCTGCCTTTGATTTCCACATTAAATAGCTCCACACCTCTGAATAAATCATAAAATATCAGCTCAGTTTTATTTTCATTATCAATTACAAGTGCGTAAACAAGATTATAATTTTTTATGAGCGGAGCAGAAAAAACCGATCCTTTAGATCTGAGAATTCCAACCTGCTTACCGGAATAAACATCGAAGCAAAAAATTCTTCCGCCAAGATCGCTTGTAAAAATTAATGAGTCTTTAACTACAGCCGATGAATTATCAAAACTGCCATAGACATCCTGATTCCATATCTCAACCAATGAATCTGATACTTCGACCGGATAATAGAAATTTCTGCCGGAATTTCCGCCAAACATTAAATGCTGGTTTTCATCTTTATCAAAAGAAATTTTTATCAATGATTTGGCACATCCGTAAATGAAGATTACTGAAATCAGTATAATTAAAGATAAAAGCTGTTTCATCAGAAATCCCATCCGAAGAAAAACTGATAGAATAAACCCGGCTGCAAGCGGGTAAAATCTTTCTCAATCTTTTTTCCAATATCATATCTCAAAACTACAACATTAAACAGGTTAAATCTTATACCTCCGCCTATACTTCCATAAGTAGTTTTATATTCCTTATCCCAGGCACTTCCTATATCAAAAAATGCTGCGCCGCGTATTCCGAAAAATCCTATATCAAGAATCGGAAACTTAATAACTATCTGATCGATAAGTGGAAATCTGAACTCAAGTGAAGACAACCACATTTTTTCACCTCTGATAGACCAGCGCGGCCATCCTCTTAAATCCCAGCTTCCGCCCATAAAATATCTGCGCGCTTCTTTACCTTCATTATAAAATAATCCTAATCGTAATGCCAATGCTGTCTGATAACTTAATCTCTGATAAATCCGGTAATCAGCTATTATACTGAAATAATTAATATTACTGTATTTTATATCGCTTGTATATCCGAGAAGCAGCAAAAATCTTGATCCATCAAGCGGACCGCTTGGTCCCCATAATGAATTATCGTGCACATAAGCGGCAGAATTACTTAACATCAGTGATTTTCGCGATGTTATACCTTCGATAACTTCACGGTCAGAATTTATCAGAGTAACAGTGTATTCAAGTCTATTAAATTTAGAAATTGGATAACTGAGAAACGTTGAACCGCCAAAACTTCTTTCAAAAAAGAACTCATCCGATTCTCTTATATCATATCTGTTACCGCTGAAATTAAAAACTCCAAATCCGTAATTAACTCTTTTGGAGAGATTAATTTTCTGCAATGCAACATTAAAACTTCTTAGTATATCGCTTTGAACAGTGGCAGTATTATAAAGCAGAAATAAATATTTATCATCTCCCAGCATATCGCTTAGTCCTAATATTGCACCGCCGCTTGTTCCAAAAACAGGATTGGTTGAGACTACTCCTGTTGCAAGATCAAGCGAGTATTCTTTTTCGTACTCAACTTTTTTTATATCAAAAGTATTTCCACTAATACCTGCTGTCCATCTGCCATACGCTTTACTAAGGTCCATCGTCAAAGTTTCAGTTGAGTCATTATTTTTATTATTTAAATTCATCTGATAAAGATGGAATGAAAAATTCTGAAAGCCGGCAAAAATTAAGATAGAATCATTCATTAAACGCGGATCAAAAGCGCTTGTTAAAAAGTAAGTTACTTTATTTAGCTCTTTTATATCTGTATTCTGCTGAAGATTCATACTCCACACATTTCTTATACCATCAGCATCTGAAGTAATAAATAATTCCTTTTTGTCAACAGATAAAACCGGATTGTAATTATTAAATTGATTATAGGTAAGATATTTAATTTCTTTGGTTGAAAGATTGCAGGAGAATATATTATAATTTTTTTGAAAAGCACCCGAAGTTCTGTCGGATGAAAAATAAATTTCATCATTCAAACCAAAACTTGGATCTCTGTCGTCATAATAATCATTTGTTAATCTTGATAAAGAATCCTGAACAATATCATATTTATAAATATCACCATATCCTTTTTGGTCAACAGCCTGAAAAACAATTCTGTTTCCGTTAGCTGAAAACTTTGGTGATGTCATATAAATAAGATAATCTTTCTGCAGGGATTTAATAATCTTGTTTTCTTTAACCGAGAAAAAATGAATTGCATCAGTTGCATCGCTTTTGGCTACAAATGCCAGCAGTCCATCTTTGGAAATATCAATTGCAGATTGCAGTAAATGAAATGCTTCAAGTTCAGATGTTTGTTCGGCTGAAATTACTAATTCCGGATCTTCAGCAGGAATCATATCTTCATCTAACTCAACCCTGTAAATTGAAGAGTATCCCGTTCTGTTTGCAACGAAGTAGATAAAATTTTTTTTGTCCAGTTTATAATGCACAGGCGAAAAGTTGAAACCAAAATCAGTCAGTTGTTTTGCACCGACATTAATTGGCATTTCTGATTGATAAAGCGGAAAATATTTTTTTCTTAGATAATACAGCCATTCAATATCTATTTGTTCTATCTTCATTCCCAGTACATCTTCTATTACATCATTAAAAGATGAATACATCCAGAAATTTTCCAGCATCATTTCAATTTTTTCAGCTCCGTATTGCTCACCAACAAACTCAAGAAAACTCTGTCCTTCTTTATACATCAGAAAAGTTCCCGAAATTTTCCAGATATTTTGAATTCCGAAGTGATAGTTATTTAATACTGCATCGCGCATAACCATTTCGGCTTGTGCATCAGGTTTTGTAGAATAATATTCAGCAAGACCTTCTACAAACCATAAAGGCGGCATCCTATCAGTTGATAATCTATGATCGCGCAGCACTCTGAAAATTTTATTGGTCATAAAAACATGCACAAGTTCATGTCTGATAACATGCCGGAAATCCGTCAATGAACCGGTTGATGGAATAACAACCCTTCCTTTAAGAAACTCAAAAAATCCTCCAACACCTTCGGGTATAAAACCCGGAGTAACATTAGTTTGCTGAAAATGATTTGAAGTATTATAAAAGATAAGCGGAATTTTTCTGGTAATTATATTATTCGTTTTGACTTTCAGTTCATCAAAAACTTCTTCTGCAATTCCCGCACCTATCTCTGCAATTATTTCCGTTTCTCCATAGTAATAAACATTAAAATGCTCAGTCCGCAGAATCTTCCAGTCAAAATCTTCATATTGAACTTTATTTCTGCCGAAGTAATAGAACTGTGCATAAGAAATCTGAAAAGATATCAGACACAGCAGCAGTGAATATTTCAGTGCGCTTTTCAAATAATTAATTGGTTATTGTCAGCTAAGTTTTTCTTTAAGCGTGTGGATATTATCAATTTCGCTTGGATCATATCCTCTTAATATACCTGTGTAATAACTTATCCAATCCGAAAGATAAATCAAATCCAATAGTCTGACCTTAAAATTATCTTCAGTGCTTTTTAGTACAAGGATTTCTACACAGGCTTTTTCAAATAATTCTTTAAGGATGGAAAATCTTTTTTGGGTCTGAGGATGATAATTATCATCTATTATGCTGATTATCTTTGAATGAAATATCTTCTCCTGATAAGATTCCCACCCTATAATTTCATTGTGATTCATTTCAGGTACTTCGTGATGAAATGCATGCAATTTGGAATTTTCGTTAAGCTGACATTTTAATCTGTAGCCGACTGAGTTTGTAGAATCTGACACAGAATAGATAACCGGAATAAATCCAATCAGTGATTTAGCAAGTGTGATGGCATGATTATCTTCAGCCGAATACAATAATCCTTTTTGCTGCCAGATTAGTCTGATCCTTTCAACCAAATCTGTCTGATTGCTAATCAGTCTTAAGTGCTGAAATAATCTGAGGAGTGAAAAGAAACTTAATCCAAGTGCATATCGCGGCTGAAATCCCTTTTGCAGTTTTATATTACAGATATTATTAGCTTCAGCAAGCTCAGCAATTTTTCCGCCTGTTGAAATACAAATAATTTTACAATTTGATTTAATTGCTTCATTCAATGCAGAAATAGTTTCTTCAGTATTTCCTGAATAAGAAGAGGCAATAAACAGTGTTTTTTCATTTGCATATTTTGGTAAATTATAATTCCTGTTAACCGAATAAGGTACCGTCAATTCATCCGCAATAAAATTTCTTAAAAGATCTGCACTGATTGCAGATCCGCCTAAACCGCTAACGATAATATTGTTTATATCCTTTTTATCAATCTCAGGAATATTTAATTCATTCTTCCATGCATATTCAATTTGCTGATATGAATTAATCAAAACATCAAATTGATTTTGTGGATCATACTTTTGAACATATTCTTTTATTTTCATAATTATATAATATTCCTTGTTCTTGAAATGTTATTGTCCTCAAAAAATTTCTGCACTTTCTTTTGAATGTCTATTTCAGTTTTACAGAGTAAACATTCATTGGCAAGAATTTTTGCTTTCTTAAAATCAAAACTTCTGATAATTCTCTTTGCATTAAGAATTGTAGCGGGGCTCATACTTAAAGAATCCAAACCTAAACCAACCAATAAAGGGATTGCAAGTGTATCGGCTGCCATTTCACCGCAGATGCTTACCGGTACTTTGCCTTTTTTTGCTTCTCTTACAATATGTGCAATTGTTCTTATTACAACAGGACTGAATTCCTGATACAAATTTGAAACCTGATCATTACCCCTGTCAACTGCCATTAAATATTGAATCAAATCATTTGTTCCGATGCTTACAAAATCAATTTCATCAGAAAATTCTTTAGCCATAACAGCAGCAGATGGTACTTCTACCATTATACCAATTTTCATCTGATTATCGAATTTAATTTTTTCTTTTCTAAGTTCGCTTTTGCATTCCTGAATCAGTTTTATTGACCGCCATATTTCTTCAAGGGTTGTAATCATAGGTATCATAAATTTTACATTTTTATTTTCACTTGCTTTTAATACTGCACGGATCTGAGCTTTAAATAAATTTTCGTTTTCCAGCAGAAATCTTATTCCACGCAAACCAAGAAAAGGATTCGGTTCCCTGTATTCATTAATCCTGAATTTATCTCCGCCGATATCATAAGCCCGGATAGTTAAGATTTTCGGATACATCCTTGAAGCAAGTTTAGAATATATTTCAGTCTGCTCTTTTTCATCCGGAAATGAGCCAAGCTCATTCAGGATTTGTTCTGTCCTGTAAAGTCCTATACCATTTGCACCAGTTGTAAGAACCAGATCAATTTCACCTGAAACATCAACATTAGCTTCAATATTAATTTCCTTGCCATCTAAGGTTTTAGCCGGTAGGTTTTTTAATTCTTCTAATCCTTTTTGAAGAATCAGAAGTCGTTCTTGCTTTTCCCGGAAAAACTCTAACTGAACTTCGGTTGGATTGGTAATTACATAACCGTGGAATCCATCAACTACAATCTGTTCACCATCCTTGATAAGCTGAGTAGCTTTCTGAGTTCCAACAACCGCGGGAAGATTAAGCGATCGGGAAATAATTGCAGCATGCGAAGTTAATCCGCCGTGATCAGTAACAAACGCTAATGCTTCTCTACGGGAGAATAATAAAGTATCAGCCGGTGTTAATGATTCGCTTACCACAATAAGGTTTTTTTCTATTTTCGACTGCCACCGTTTCTTCTGCAGATTACGGATTATTCTTTGCTTTATATCTTCAATATCATGTGCACGTTCTTTCATATATGATTCGTGTGAAATTATCATCAACTCCTGATATTTGGAAATTTCATCAGCAACAACAAACTCAGGCTGAACCATTTCATTGCGGATCCTTTCTCTTATATGCTCCAAAAGAATAGGATCATCAAGAATCATCAATTGAGCTTCGAAAATTGCAGCACGGACTCCATCCATTTTTTCTCGTGCAAAACCAAATATTTTATTCAGTTCTTTTTTTGATTGTTTTAATGCCTCTTGAAAATTATTTATAGCTTCATCAGCATTTACAATTGGAGTTTTGTTTATCTCAAGCTTTTCTTTGGAAAACAAAAAAGCTTTCCCTATTACAATACCGGGCGCTGCGGCAATACCGGTTACTTTATTATCAGCGTTTTTATAAATTTCTCTAAAAGATTTCATAATTCATCAAATCCCCTTTCAAAGTATGCTGAAATTTCTTCACAAGCTTGTTGTTCATCAGGACCATCAAAAGTAAGTTTTAGCTCAGAGCCAATATCGGCTGCTAAAGTCATTACGCCAATAATACTTTTACCATTAATGTTCATTCCATCACGGTAAATGAAAAAATCACTTTTGTATTTAGCAGCAAGTTTAACGATAGTTGCTGCTGGTCTTGTATGCAGCCCTGCTTTGTTAACAATCTTTACTGTTTTTTCAATCATTATTTATTTCTTTTGATTAATAAATCTGCAAGCCAATAGAAAATTTCTATTCTGGATTTATCTGATAAATTATCAATTGACCTTAAAGCATTTTCAGTCCGTATAATTATTGCTTTCTTAGCTTCATCCAATACACCTAATTTTTCATAAAGTCTTTTATATTTTTCAATCTGATTAGATCGAATTCCTTTGTTCTTAATAACTTTTAATAAGTCTTCTTTATCTTTACCAGTTGCTCTATCTAAAGCAACAATAAATAAAAAAGTTTTTTTCCCTTCAAGCAAATCCCCGCCGATTCTTTTTCCAAACTCAGCTTTATCTGCGGTAATATCAAGAAGATCATCCTGTATCTGAAATGCAATTCCTAAATGTTTTCCATAATCAGATAATGATTTTATGTCATTATTTTTTCCATTTCCAAGATAAGCACCAATTTCACAGCAGGTTTGAAGCAAAGCAGCGGTCTTCTTTGATATCATATCAATATATTCTTCAAGAGATACATTTGCCTTTCTTTCAAAATCGGTATCAAGACTTTGTCCCTCGCATACTTTTACCAATCCATTTGTAAAAGAACTAATTACCTGTTGAGCATTTATATTACAATCTTTTAACAAATACTCGTAAGCAACTGCTAAAAGAGAATCACCGGCAAGAATTGCAGTATTTAAATTATATTTTTTATGCAATGTCAGATTACCTCTTCTCAGATCAGCATTATCCATTATATCGTCGTGGACTAATGTAAAATTGTGCAGCATCTCAACAGATAAAGAAGCATTTAAAACCTTTTGCGGCTCTGCACCAACAGCCATTGCTGATAAGATAACCAGTAGAGGTCTTAATCTTTTACCGCAGCTTTCTAAAATATAAGATGAAGGACCATATAAAGATTCAGGTTTTCTTTTCTTTAAAGCATTCGCAAGTTTTTTATCAATTATAGCTCTCTGCTGTTCGTAAAACTTATTGAATTTACTATAATCAGAATCTTTCAAAATAGAAATTCCTTTCTTATGATTTTACCTTTTTTTAATTCATTAAGATTTTTTGAGCCAGTTAAAAACATTACTTTCTTAAGATAATCAAACCAGTCTTTAATAAGAGCGATAACACTTTCTTCACCGTTATTAATAAGTGTCTGTAGAATAATTCTTGCTGAAGCGGTTAAATCAGAACCAAGCGCAAATGCAGCAGCAAGATCATGTGCAGAATTAATTCCGCCTGAACCAATAAGAAGAAAATTAAATTTCTTTTTAAGCGGATAAATTTCTTTCAGACAATAAGCGGTAGGTAATCCCCAGTCCCAAAAAGGATTTTGAGTTTCTTTGTTTCTCAAAATTTCAACACCAGCCCAGCTTGTTCCGCCTGCACCGGCTACATCAATTCCTTTTACTCCGGTTTCAAGTAATTTAATTGCAGCACTTTTGCTTATACCGGAACCAACTTCTTTAATAAAGATTGGAACTTTTGATTTGCTTACTAACTTTTCAAGTTTTTTCAACAAACCTGTAAAATGCGGTTCACCTTCCTTCTGAAGCAATTCCTGCAAAGGATTTAAATGTATATAAAAAGCATCCGCCTCAAGCATATCAATAAGTTTAAGAATTGCTTTTAATTCTTTTGATTGAACCAACTGCGCTGCACCGATATTACCAAAAACAGGTACAGCAGAAGAATTCTTCCTGATTATTTTATAACTATTATGATACTTTTCATCTTCCAAAGCTTGTCTTTGACTTCCTACACCAATAGGAATTTTTAAATATTGCGCTACATTAGAGAGTCTTTCATTTATCAGCTCTGCTTCACTGGTACCGCCGGTCATACAAGAAATTAAAAACGGGTATTCGATGTTGTATGAAAATAATTTTGTTTTAAAAGAAATTTTGGAAAGATCAACTTCAGTTATAGCATTGTGGATAAACTCATATTTTTCAAATCCGCTTGTTTTGGTTTTAAATGAAACATCATCGGTCATACAAAGATCAATGTGTTCTTTTTTTCGCTTAGATATATCTGCTATGGATTCAGTCATTTATGAATTGCTATAAAATTTAGGTGCAAAATATATAAAATAAAATAAAGTTGCAGTTACTCTTAAAAGATAAGATTACATTTGAATTTTAGTTTTCACTGAAACTTGTTATCTAAATTAAAATTGATTCTTTATTTTTCAGTGCAGATAAATAAATTATCCTTAGGAACAATTATGAATAAACCGCGTCTATCTTTCTGGCAAATCTGGAATATGTCTTTTGGTTTCCTTGGTATTCAGTTTGGATTTGCCCTGCAGAATGCAAATGTCAGCAGAATTTTTGAAACTCTTGGAGCTAATATTGATGCAATCCCTATTTTATGGATTGCCGCACCTGTAACCGGATTAATTGTTCAGCCAATTATCGGTCATATCAGTGATAAGACCTGGAATAAACTTGGAAGACGAAGACCTTTCTTTTTAGCTGGAGCATTACTTGCATCGGCTGCTATTATTATTATGCCCAACTCACCTGTATTATGGGTTGCTGCCGGAATGCTCTGGATTATGGATGCATCAATAAATATTTCTATGGAACCTTTCAGAGCATTTGTCGGTGATATGCTGCCTTCTGAACAAAGAACTGTTGGCTTTTCGATGCAGAGTTTTTTTATCGGTGTCGGTGCAATTGTTGCTTCCGCATTACCCTATATGATGACAAATTGGTTCGGTATCTCCAACACCGCCGCTGCTGGTGAAATTCCTGACTCTGTAAAATTTTCATTCTATATCGGCGGAGCAGTTTTTTTACTTGCTGTTCTTTACACAGTTTTCACAACTAAAGAATACTCGCCCGAAGAATTAAAAAAATTCAGTGAGCATGAAAATAAATCAGAAATAAAAAGATCACTTGATAATACTCCGGTCTCAGCATCTGCTTTTAATAGATATGGAATGATCTGGATTGCAGCCGGACTAATTGGTTCAGCACTTTTATATTTTTTCCTTCAGGAAAATGATTACGGACTTTATGTGCTTTTTATTGGTTCTGTAATTTTTGGATTACTGCAATTAATAGCAGGAGTTTTTACCAATCAAAGTAAAACTTCGTCAGGATTAGTTTCTATTTTAAATGATCTTTACAAAATGCCTAAAACAATGAAACAGCTTGCAGTAGTTCAATTCTTTACGTGGTTCGCTTTGTTTGCAATGTGGATTTATACAACACCTGCGGTTACTCATCATATTTACGGTGCTACTGATCCGGCTTCAGAATTATATAATCAAGGTGCAGATTGGGTTGGAGTTTTGATGGCTGTATATAATGGTTTTGCAGCCATTATGGCTTTTGTAATTATGTGGATTGCTAAACTTACAAATCGTAAAACTGTACATATAATATCCTTAATTATCGGAGGAATTTCATTTGCATCTTTTTATGTAATTAAGGACCCAAACTTACTTTTAATATCAGAACTTGGAATCGGATTAGCCTGGGCATCAATTCTTGCAATGCCTTATGCAATTCTTGCAGGTTCACTTCCTGCAGAAAAGATGGGAGTTTATATGGGTATCTTTAATTTTTTTATTGTAATCCCGCAGATAACAGCAGCAGCAATATTAGGATTTTTTGTAAGATCAATTTTTAATGGTGAAGCAATTTACGCTCTTTTACTCGGCGGTGCTTCAATGATATTATCCGGAATATTTACAATGTTTGTTGATGATGTAGATTGACCGGCATAAAATTATTAAAAATTACTTTTGGTTTTAATCTTTATCTAAAGTTTTAAAAAAACTATCGCTGCAATACCAACTGCAATAGCAATTTTGCCAAACAGATTAATTTTTTCCTTCCAGAAAATATACGCACCTATTGCGGTAAGCAGAATAACCCCGATGTTCTGAACAGGAAAAACAATAATAGCAGGCAATGTTAATAGTGCAGCTAAAAGAAAGTGAATTGTTAAGACATTCGGAAGACCGAGTACTAAACCAATCATATATGTTTGCTTATCGTATTTTATTTTAGCTGATAAGATTCTTGTTAATGTATAAAGAAATGCAAAGAAAAAGATCATGAAAACAAATGTTTCTTTCTCAGCAATATCAAAAGTCCGTTCAAATATTTTCATAGAAAAATCAACAACACCAATTCCAATTAATAACAGGAAAAGGTAAAAATATTTTTTTACTGAATCTGCAATACTGTCGTGATTTTTGAGTGATAAATAAAACAGATAAAGCGTCAACAGAACAAGAACGAATCCTATAATTATATTCTGACTTGGTTTTTCATCAAACAATATGATAGAAAAAATAACCGGAATAATAATAGATAATCTGGCACTGACAGTAGCAAGAGCTGTTCCGGCAAAACTGATAGCTTTTGAATAAATCACAAAAGTTTCTGCGAAAATTATCCCAAGAAATGCTGCAAACAATACAGCACTCCATGAAAAATGAAAACCGCCTTTATATATTATTAGCCCCAATGCGAAAACAGAAGCAGTCAGATAATTACCATTTATCAATAATATAATATTTGTTTTTCTTACGCTTCCATATTTTAAGAGAAGAGCTAAACTTGATGAGCAGATGATTGCTAAAACTAAAAAAACCATTAATTACCTATTTAATGAATGCTGAATTGTTTCTTATACTTTTTTATCTGAGTTATCAAAAGATCAATCGCTGTACAGTATTCTATATTTTTTTTACTTATGTGATACAAGATCTGCAGTTGATCTTGGCTCTTTAATAAACAACCAGAAGACAACTGAAAAACAGACAAATACTCCGCAAAGAATATAAAGCAACTGATAATTTTGTGTTTCGGAAATTATATTTGCTACTCCCTGACTCATCATTTGCGGTAAAACAACAGCAAGATTAAATATTCCCATAAACAATCCCATTTTATTCTGATTTATTCTTTCCGTAACAATTGAAAATACAATAGAGATTACTGCCGACCATCCAATACCGGTTAAAAACATACCCGAATAAAAATTAAGTTCATGTTTTCCAAAAAAAGCGATATAAAAATAACCAACTGCACTAAAGATTAAAGCTGCGGTATATGTTCTTACTCTTCCAATCTTTTTTGCTATTGCGGATAATGCCATTGGAAACACGGCACCAACGGCATTAAGGATTAAAAACCCAAAAGAAATTATATTACCGGTTGTTGTATCTTTTGTTTGTTCAACACCGGTTAAGAACTCAGCAAATTTATTAGCAAACACATTTGTAAGATCAAGATTCGGAATGATCTGCTTGTCTATAAAAAAACCTGTCATAACAAACATACTTTGAAATGCAATCCATGTAAAAGTATGGGCTAACATTATCTTTTGAAACTCTATGTTATCAGATTTATCTGTTTTACTTTTATATATAATATATACACCGATTATAACTGTATAAATCAAAGCGGAAATCAAAAGCGGGTTGTGAATTGCTCTTAATTCAATTTGATAGAAATGAAAGATCAGACTGAATACACCAAAAACTAAAAATCCATACAAAGGAAAAATAGATTTGAAAATATCCATCACAGTATGGGCATCTTCTTTTGATTCTTTAAGTCCCTCTAATTCTCTTGGCTCTTCTATTATTAGGATTGGAAAGACAGAACAAACTAATACAAATACTGAGGCAATCAGTAAAAGAGTTTCATTACCAAAAACCATAGAAAGGAAATATGCTAATACACCAAAGGTACCAGATATAACCTGCATCCATACATAACCCGCTGTTCTTTTCTTCCCTTCCGGGGTAAGATCTGCAATAATAGATCTGGCAGGATTGAATGTAACGTTAATAGATAAATCCAGCATCAATGCTATAACAGATGCTATTAAAATTATATTAGTAATTCCGGTTGCTTCAGAGATAACACCAATCTGGGGTAAGGCTAAGAACATCAAAGCACCTATAATTCCTCCAATAATTATAAAAGGTCTTCGTCTGCCTTTCATAAACCATACATTATCGCTTATCATTCCAACAATAACTTGTCCAAAAATTCCTGCAAGCGGTCCTGCCAGCCAAACAAATGCAACTTCATGAATGTTTAAACCGAATTTTTTGTTAAGTATCCAGCTTAAAGCTGCAATCTGAGTTGAAAGTGCAAATCCAACAGCAGTTGCCGGCAGAGCAAGTATTGCATAAAAAGTGTTGGTAAGTTTTTTCTGAATCTCTAACATAAATTTTAACCTTAATTATTTTCTACATTTCGAGCAAAAATATTTCTGCTGTTTTTCTTTTAATGTTTATTTTACTTTTTTCGGTAATCTCAAGTTCTTTTTCTGATTTAATGTTTTTAATCTTTTTTGTTAAGCCAAGGGTTTCTTTATAATTCTGCAGATCAACTTCTGCATCTGCATCATTTCCGTTTATAACAATCATTGTCTTTTCATTTTCGGTTACTCTGAAATAAACATAAATATTATTGAATGGGAAAAAGTGAATCAGTCTGCCTTCAGAAAGTGAATAATAATTTTTTCTTATTTCAATTAGATTTTTTGTAAAGTCAAAAATATCGTTCTGATAATTATTCCTACCGCTTTCAGTGAAAGCATTTTGTGAATCATCTTCAAATCCACCGGGAAAAACTGATCGTATTGTCCCATGTCTTTCATCTCCAACAATTCCGATTTCAGATCCATATAATATTTTTGGTATTCCCCGTGTTGTTAGCAATATTGTCAACGCTATTTTGTATTTATCAACATCATTATTTGCAGTAAATAAACCTCTTGCAATATCATGATTATCAATAAATGTTAACAGGTTATTTGCATCGTGATATAAATAATCTTTTGCAAGTGTATTAAAAACTCCATCAAGATTTTTTTTACCGCTAAGATAATCTCTTAAAGCATCGGACAGACCAAAATCGGTAACACATGGTAAATGTGAATCCGGTTTAATACCAAATTTATTTTCCCGTTGATAAGCAGCAAGAAAAGCGGGTTCACCTGTCCAGATTTCTCCAACAATATTCAGCGTCGGATATTCGATTAAAATTTCTTTAACCCAATCACTCATAGCATATTGATTGCAATATGGATAAGTATCCTCCCGGATCCCATCAATGCCTGCGTACTCAATCCACCAAATGGTATTTTGCAGAAGATATTTTTTTAAGAAAGGATTTGTCTGGTTCAAATCGGGCATATAATTTTCAAACCAGCCATTCCAGGTATGCTTTACTGCTTCATCCGGACTATAAAGATCAGGAAAAGTCATTTTGTTATGATTTGCCGGAAGATGATTTTCTACTGTTCCGTTAATCCAATCTTTAAACGGAAGATCTTTCATCCACCAATGATTTATTCCGATATGATTTGAAACATGATCTATTATGATTTTCAAGCCATTATCGTGAGCATTTTTAACCAGTGCCTTGTATAATTCATTAGTTCCAAACCTCGGATCAATTCTGTAAAGATCGGTTGCTGCGTAACCATGATAACTCATCCACATATTGTTTTCAAGCATCGGTGTTATCCAGATTGCAGTTACACCGAGATTTTTCAAATAATCCAATCTGGAAATTATCCCTTCAATATCTCCGCCCCTTCTTCCGTCCAAATCATTTGAAGTAAATTGATCCAAGCTGTCATCTATCTTATTATTTGCAGGATTACCATCACAAAATCTGTCTGCCATTATCAGATATACAACATCATTTTGATTAAAACCATTGAATCTGTATTCATTATTTTCTCTGTACAGAATTGGATATTTAATTACAGTATCTTGTTCATCTCTGCTGAATCCTATTTCAAAACTATAATTAGATTTTACGTTATCAGGAATATATAAATCAAGAAAAATGTAATTTGGACTTTCCGCTTTACTAACCTTTACAATTTCAATAGGACCGTGCTGAGGATAAATTTCTACTTCTGATATATTCTTGCCATAAACCATTATCTGAACGGTATCATGCCTCATCCCCGTCCACCAGTTTGGCGGTTCAATTCTTTCTATTTCAAAATGCTGTGCAATAATTGAAATTGAAAAAATTAAATTCCAGATAAATAATTTCTTGTTCACTTAATTCCGATTTTTTACAAAGCAAAATTAGTTAATATTTGATATGATTACAGTATGTGTAATCATGATTTTTAACAGTTTTATGAGAATTATGTGATTTGCTCAGTCCATATATAAAGGTTAATTTTACAATGTTCTTTTTAATAATTATTAAAACAGAGTAAAATCTTATTATTGAACAAAATCAAGGGAGAATAATCATGAAGAACAAATTTTTTGCATCTTTAATACTCACCATATCTATTCTTTTTTTTGCCTGCGATAAAGAAGAAGATTCAAAAGATCCAAACATTATAAATGGAGAAACCAATATTGGTATAAATACAGTTGGAAATTCGTTTGGGGCTTCAGTAAAAGTAGGTAATACAAATACCAATATTTGGGATTCAGTTTACATAGTAAGTAATAATAATGGTATAATAACTTTAAAAGTTAAAGCGGATTTAACAAAATCGCCGGCACTTTCATCAATCAATGCTGCAATACCTGATGCTTATAAGGATCAAAGTGGAAAAATAGACGCAAGTGTTACTTTTAAAAGTACCTCAGAAGGAATACAAGATTATGGACTTTTCAATAAAACCGGGAAATACCATACAATAGCAAAGTATGATGCAGTTGTTGGTGATACTTATCCTATGAAGAAAGATGATGGAACAGAAATAGTAAGAACTGTAACGGAAAGAACAAATCAGGATGATTTCCCGTATGGCTTTTATTCTATCAAAACTATAAAAGTTGAAGAAGACCCTAAGATTCCGGGTATTAAAAAGAAAGTTTACAGAGTTAATCACAAATTTGGTTTAGTATGGTTTGAAATCGAGATGGAAGATGGTTCAAAAGCCAGTTCTTATATCTATGCTAATTATACAAACTAAATTCTGATCACTATGAATATTCTTCTGCCAAGGAAGTTTAGATTAGCAGGATTTATTCTTGCTTTTATTGGAATTGTTCTTGGTGTTATTCGTTTTTATTTTGATATAAAACTAAAGATTTTTGATGTCAAAGTATTTGCAGTTTACTCCAAGTATTTTGAAACTAATTATTTAAGTATAATATCAAATCATGTATCAGAGGAATTGACAGCCCTGTTTTTAATAACCGGGCTGTTTTTTATTTGCTTTTCTAAAGAAAAAGATGAAACCGAATCAATACAGACAATTAGATTAAAATCTTTTCTCTTAACTTTTTATTTAAACACTGCGTTCATCCTTTTTTCATTTCTGTTTATTTACGGTTTTGTATTTATACACATACTTATAATTAATCTTTTTAGTCCATTCATTATTTTTATTATTGTATTCAATTGGCTCAAATTCAAAGCGAAACAAAAAAGTAAAAATAATCTGAGCATCAGTTAAAAAACTTTAATCAGAATTCCTTGCATTTTAATACATTTAGTTTGATTTTTGCTTTTCGTTTTGAAGAAAATGAAACAACAAGCAGAAGAGAAAAATATTGCAGTTAACAGGAAAGCTAGACACGAATATGCAATTTTGCAGACATTTGAAGCTGGGATTGTACTTGTGGGTACAGAGGTAAAATCTCTTCGAGAAGGTAAAGCAAATCTTGTTGATAGTTATGCATTGATAAAAAATAACGAAATCTGGCTCTTAAGTTTACACATTAGCGAGTATAAACAAGGCAACATCAATAATCATATACCAACCCGTGATAGAAAATTATTGATGAACAGATCTGAAATAAGAAAGCTAATAGGTAAAACAAAAGAAAAAGGACTAACTTTAATCCCGTTAAGATTATATTTCAAAAGCGGCAGAGTTAAAGTTGAATTAGCTTTGGCTAAAGGCAAAAAAATATATGATAAACGACAAGATATTGCCAAAAAAGATTTTCAGAGAGATCAGGAAAGAAAAATTAAATACTAATTGAAGTAGAATTAAAATTAAAAAATGAGCATAATTAAATTTCCGTCATTAAATGAACAAATGGATATTATCAAGCGGGGAACTGTTGAGATAATTCCTGAAGAAGAACTTGTAAAAAAGCTTGAGAAATCATTAAAGACAAATAAACCATTAAATGTAAAACTTGGCTGCGACCCAAGCAGACCTGATCTTCATATTGGTCATTCGGTAGTGATCAGAAAACTTGCTCAATTTCAGGAGCTGGGACATCAGGCAATATTAATTGTAGGTGATTTTACAGGAATGATCGGCGATCCTTCAGGTAGAAATGCAACCCGCCCTGCTCTTTCACTCGAACAAACCAGAATAAACGGAGAAAGTTATTTTGAACAAGCTTCAAAAATTCTGAACAGAGAGAAAACTAAAATCGTTTACAACTCTGAATGGCTTAGTAAAATGTCATTTGAAGATGTAATTAAACTTTCTTCAAAATATACTGTTGCAAGGATGATTGAACGGGATGATTTTACAAAAAGATTCAAATCAGGTGAGCCGATCAGTATTCACGAGTTTTTATATCCGCTTGCTCAAGCAATGGATTCGGTTGCAATCGAAAGTGATGTTGAACTTGGAGGAACAGATCAGAAGTTTAATCTTCTGGTCGGGCGTGATATCCAAAGAGAATTCGGATTAGAACCACAGGTTATTCTTACAATGCCTTTACTTGTTGGAACTGATGGTGTGGAAAAAATGAGTAAATCTCTGGATAATTATATCGGTATTACTGATGAGCCATCACAGATTTTCGGAAGAACTTTGTCAATTCCTGACAATCTGATTTATACTTATTTTGAATTAGCAACAAATATATCCAGCAACAGACTTGAAGAATTAAAAGCCCAGCTTAATGATAAAAATATTAATCCAAGAGATTTAAAGCGTGAATTAGCAAGAACTTTAGTTACAATGTATCACAATCAGGAAGCTGCTGAATCCGCTCAAAAAGAGTTTGATAATATTTTTATTAACAAAGGTTTACCGGATGAAATAGAAGAATTCAGTATTGGTAATAACAAAGAAATTAATATTTTAGATCTGATTGTTTTAGTTAATTTTGCACCCTCAAAAGGTGAAGCACGAAGATTAGTTCAACAAGGCGGTGTTTCGATAGATGGCGAAAAAATCAACGATTCCCATCAGATTATTTTTCTAAAATCAGGTATGATTTTAAAAGTTGGAAAACGAAAATTCATTAAATTCAATTAACTTAGAATAGAAAGGGACGAAAATTGTATCTACCAACAAAAGTTTTTTTTACCAAAGGTGTTGGAAGACACAAAGAGTACTTAAGCTCTTTTGAACTTGCATTAAGAAATGCAAAAATTGAAATCTGTAACCTTGTAACCGTAAGCAGTATCTTTCCTGTTGGATGCAAACGCATCTCTGTAGATGAAGGAGTAAAACTTATTACACCCGGTCAGATCACTCATTGTGTTATGGCAAGAAATTCTACAAATGAGCCAAACAGATTAATTGCAGCTTCATTAGGTGTAGCAATACCGGCAGATAATAATGCCTATGGATATCTCTCAGAACATCATCCATTCGGTCAGACAGAAAAAGTATGCGGTGAATATGCAGAAGACCTTGCTGCTACAATGCTTGCTACTACTTTGGGCGTTGAATTTGATTCAGAAAAAGATTGGAGTGAAAGAGAAAATATTTACAAAATGTCCGGGAAGATTGTCCGCTCTTTTAATGTTACTCAATCTGCTGAAGGCGATAAAAACGGTTTGTGGACAACCGTACTAGCAATTGCAGTATTTCTTCCCTAGGAAGTTTGTCCAGTTTGATAGCTGAATCTTCATATTGGTATTTTTTTTCTGCAATAGTTGCATTACTTCTTTTTATTGATTTATATGTAACTGATCATAGACGCGGAAAAATAACTTTAAAAGCAAGCCTTATTTGGAGCGGTGTTTGGATATTAACCGCTCTTCTTTTCAATCTGTTTATCTTTATTTACATGGAAGACGGTCATCAAAAAGCGATTGAATTTTTAACCGGATACATAATCGAAAAATCGCTCTCAGTTGACAATCTTTTTGTATTCCTGATGATCTTCAGCATTATGGATGTTAAACCTGAAAATCAACCGCACGTGTTAAAATGGGGTATTATCAGTGCTGTAGTTTTCCGAGTTATTTTCATTTTAGCCGGTGTAACTTTAATAAATCTTTTTGAACCGGTTATTTATGTGTTTGCTGTAATCTTATTGCTTGCAGCTTATAAGATGGCTTTTGGCGGCGATCAAAAAATCGATGTGGAAAATAACTGGCTGTTAAAAATTGCCCGAAAATATTTTAAGCTGAATACAACTTATGAGGGGAAAAGGTTATTTATTAAAGAGAACCACAAGATTTACGTTACAACAACTTTTCTTGCTCTGCTTTTAATAGAGTCATCAGATATTGTGTTTGCAGTTGATTCTATTCCAGCAATCATTGCAATTACAAAGGATACCTTTATAATTATATCGTCAAATATTTTTGCTATACTTGGTTTAAGAGCATTGTATTTTGCTCTTGCTGGTCTTATTGACCTTTTCGTTTATCTTAAATATGGTGTATCCATTGTGTTGTTTTATGTCGGTATCAAAATGTTAGTTTCTGATTTTTATAAAATTCCAACTGAGTTATCACTTTTAATAATAATAGTTGTACTCGGCGGATCAATTCTGCTTTCACTTATTAAACGAAAAAGATTTACAAATTAATCCTGTAAAGTGAATTAATAACGCAACCGTAACCCCAATCAGCATTGGTTCAATCTCATAAATTAATCCATGAAAATTATTCCGGATTGCTAACCAAATTGTTCCTGATAAAACTGCCAGTACTATCTCAACCATAATAATTTTATTTGAAATAATAATTCTGGGATAATATGCACTTATCACAGGTAAAATAATTCCGGGAATAAAAAGTGATCCGATTGTATACCAAATCTGAACAACTGAAGGAATAGTGTAAGCGATGATTACCGACAGCACTGAAGTAATAATTATCCCAATTATGGTATAGAATTTAATTTTATCAGCTCTTTCCTCTTTACTTAAACGATAAATAAAATCTTTACCAATAGTTGTAGCACTTAAAAACATAAAACTGTTTAATGTAGAAATTATAGTAGCAAACATTGCTGCATAAAAAATTCCTTTTAAACCGGGGGCAAGAATTTTTTCTGCTAATACTGGATACGCCATAATCGGATTTTCCAGATCTGGAATTATAGCCTTTGCATATAATCCGGTTGAAGTGGTCAGAAAATCAAATAAAGCCCAGAATATTATAGAAATCAAAATTCCATATTTAGCAACATTACCTGTTTTAGCTGAATAAGACCTTTGGTGAAAGCCGGGATCCGCAAATGTCCATAAAGCAATAAGAAACCAGACAATTAAAAATGTAACCGAAGCATCACCGGTTAAAGAAATGTGAGAGTGAGGTAAATTTGATTTGAGAAAATTGATTCCGCCAAAATTTAAAGCTGCAACTAATAGAATTACAATAAATCCTGCAAACATTATAAAAAACTGAAATGCATCTGTAAAAATGTTTGATCTGAATCCGCCTTTAACAAGATATGATGCCGATAGTATTATCCCGATTAGAAGAGAGATTAAATCACCGGTATCAAATACAAGCGAAATTAGGTTAGCACTCATAAGTAAATAGGGTGCCGGTGAAACAAGTATGAAAACAACAACCGCAGAAAGCAGTGCAGTATTTTTGCCATATACTTGTTCAAGTTTTTCGGGAATTGTAAACAATGATGCTTCACGAATTTTTTTTGCAAAAAACATTGCAAATAAGAAAGCGAAAAAATAATAAGGTAAACCTTGCGTAAACCAGCTTACCAATCCGTAACGATATGTAAACTCCCCTACCCCGATTATTCCGCCATACCAAGTAGAGACATTAACAAGAACAAATAAAATCAATCCCATATTTCTGCCGGAAAGCAAAAAACTCTCCGCATCCGATTTTACCTTGCGTGAAGATAAAAACCCTATTATCAATAATGCTGAGAAAAACAGAACGATAATTATTATATCAAACATACTGAAAGAGATCATACTTTATAAGGCTTTGTAATTCTCTTATAACAAAAGCAATACCATTTTTAACTTCGATAGTTACATTATTGCTTACACTAACATTCGAGGTGCTTTCACTAACTCCAAAAGGAAGTGTACTGTTCTTTAATTTATATCTCAATCCATTTGATGTAATTTTTGTTTTTTTATCAAACGCATAAACAGAGATAATCTCGCCGGGGACTGAAGGAAACTTAATTGTATTCTTAACAGGAATAAGAAAAGATTTTTCAGCAGCAATATAGATTTTTATTCTTGGATAATATTTAATCACCATACCTAAATTACAAATCGTATGATCCAACCTGTCGCCTGTAACACCTAATAAAACAGCCTGAGTATATTTATTTTTAATTGCAAACTTTATGCTCTTATCAACATCTGTATCGTCTTGTCTGTTATATTTTATTATCGAAACTTTTTTAGAATAGTATTTTAAATTAGAATCGGTTATTGAGTCCAAATCACCAATAATAAAATCCGGTAATAAATTTAATTTTCTTGCAGAATTTGCTCCTCCGTCTGCACAAATGATTGTAGTGAAACCTGTCTTATAAAAATATTTTATAACTGTATTGGTTGGTGATTTGCCATTTGCTAAAATTAAACAACTCTTCATAATTTTTATTTAAATAGTTTAAAGATTATAATTAGATAAATTCTCATATATCAAACTAAAATTATTTTATAACCCTAATTGGATGCCAGCAATAAAGTTTCTGTCTGCCGCAGGAAAAAACTCTTTACCAATAGCATAGGCAGAGTATAAATTGTTAAAAATGTTGTTTACCTGTAAAAATATTTTTGAACCGCTTATACTGCCGAAAAAATTAAAATCATAACTGCAATAAAAGTCTGCTGTAAAATATGATTCATTAACATTATCGTTATAATCAATAAATCCCGGATATTGTGTCAGATACTTAATTATGTTGGAATCAAAATTATCCGAATAAAAACTGCTTACATATTTGGCATTAAGTTTAATATATAAACTCTTCGAGTGAAACTGTATTCCTGCATTTGCCAGCATTTCCGGAAAGCCGCCTATTTTATTGCCGTTAAGATCAATCCAATCAGAGTTACTGATAAAATATTTTCCATTATTAATTTTATTCGAACTTAAAGTAGCGTTGCCAAAAAACTCTAATGTTCTGTCTGGTTTATAAATAATGCTTAATTCAGTGCCTGCGTGTGTTGTTTGATCAACATTGCCTGTAACCGGCTGCCCGAATCTATCAAGCTTTCCGCTTTTAACAATTTCATTTTCAAAAATCATATAATAGAAATTAAGATTAAGTAATAGGTTTTCAGATTGATATGATAATCCAATCTCGATATCATTCATTGTTTCCGGTTGAACATTCGGCTCTGCAAAATTATAAGAACCATCGGTATTAAGTGCAAATTGAGGTTGCTCTCCTCCGCTTGACTCTGCTGCGTCGTAATAATTTTTTAACCTTGGCTCTCTTGTTACTCTTGCAAATGACACAAATGAGCTGATAGCTTTGGAAAATTTATAATTAAATCCTACTCTTGGATTAACAAATAAATTATCAATTGTAAACTCATTTCCAAGATATCTTTCATTATAAAAATGATATTTATGATAAGTTAATTGAATCTCACCAAGTAAATTTACTTCATCATTAAGATTATATAGTTCGTGGATAAAGCCTGAGAAAATATTCTTTGCACCGTTATAAAAATAATATTTATAGTCTTGATTGACTCCTGCGGGGATATTTTCAGCATAATTAATATTTCCCCAATGTTCGGATCGATGAAATCGGAATTCTCCGCCTAAAATCAACTGACCATTAAGATGATTAATACTGATTTTAGGTATCCATCCGAACTGCTTGTTTTCAACCTGAGCACGAATAATAGCGTTAACAGGTATTTGAGTAGAATCAAAACCATTAGATTTTAATCTAAAATAATCATCATAAAAAACTGACCACGAACCATCATAATCAAAAAAGCCAGAACCATATACATAAAATAAAGCTGAATTAAATTTAAGATTATCTTTAAGATAAAATTCATTTAGCAATTCAAAATGCGGCTGTGAAAAGTTTTCAATTTCTTCAGGTCGTCTGTTTAACACATAGTTGTAACTGTTTCCATCCGCTTCCCAATAAGAATAATTAGCTTTTCTTTCTACAGGATCTTTAATTGCAAACTTAGCAATTCCGGTGTAAGCTAATCCATCAGATATAGGACCGCCGTAAAGATTCACTTGAGTTGTAAACTTATCATCGTATCTTACAAATGACAGATGATATGAATTAAGTTTTGTCCAGGATAAATTTCTATAACCTGAACTAAGTATCTGTGAGAGTTTTGCATAAACTGAATAACGATCATCAATTAATCCGCTTGCAAATGATGCACTATACTTTTTTGTATTATATGAGCCGGCAGCAATAAGTAAATCGAACTTTGCTTTATCAGAAAAAGGCGATGTAATTATATTGATTGAACCGCCTACCGATGGAAAGCCGATAACTCCTGAACCTGAACCTCTTTGAACCTGAAGCAATTCGGTGCTTGCTAACAAATCAGGAAAGTCTAACCAATATACATTGTGATCTTCAGGATCATTTTGAGGAATACCATTAATTGAAACTGAAATTCTTCTCTGATCAAATCCCCGGATACTTAAGTAATTATAACCTATTCCATTTCCGTTTTCTGAATAGAATGTTGTTGAAGGCAGTTGAGACAAATAACCCGGAACATCCTGAACAACATAATCTCTGTTAATTTCTTCTCTTAAGATTTTATCAAAAGAAATCGGAGTTATACCTTTTTTTCCAACGCTTGCTTCGATAAGTATGGTTTGTGAGGATAATATTTTACTTTCAAGCGGAATGTTTATTTCATCTGCTTTATTTTTTGCTATCAAAACTTCCTTAGTCTTATAGCCGATAAAACTTATCACAATAATACTCGAATCACTAAAATTATATTCAAGAGAAAACAATCCATTTTCATCAGTAGATATTCCAATGTTTGTTCCTTTAATAATTATATTAGCGGATTGAAGAGGCATTCTGGAATCAGAATCAAAGACGATTCCTTTAATATTTTTAATCTGCGGAAATATCTCAAAGCACAAGAATAAAGAAAGAATGATTATTTTTTTCATAATTGCTCCAAAAAAAATAGCCGTTCTGGAAAAACGGCTACTTAAAAAATAATTCTTTCACCCGTTTTCCTACGCTGGCATTACCCAGTTCAGGTTTTAGGGTATTATCTCAGATATCCCACGGGTAGGCGGGATAACACCCCTAACGGCTCAGTCAATAAATAATGATGTTTAATTAACTAAAAGTTTTTGTCCTGCTTGAATATTATTTGATTTTAGATTATTAAGTGATTTTAATTTAGCAACTGAAGTATTATAACGCTGCGCAATTGAAAATAATGATTCACCTTTTTTAACAGTGTAAACTTGATTATTGTTTTTGGAACTCTTTATTGTCGTTTTAGTTTCAGTTGGAATATCATTTATGTTTGCATCAGAATAAATTTTAAGCGTATTGCCTGCTAAAATTTTATTGCCTGATAAATTATTCCAGTTTTGAATATCTGAAATCTTTACACCGTATCTTTCAGCAATCTCTCCGATTGAATCACCTGGTTTAACTTTATAATAATTTACGTTTGATGTATTCTTAGTTGTATTATCACCATAAGTTGAACTAGAGGTTCCGCTGTAAATTTTTATAGTTCTGCCGGCGATTAATTTATTATCAGAAAGTCCATTCCATTTTTTAATCTGACTGATTGAAACTCCAAATTCTTCTGCAATTTTGCCAAGGTTATCGCCTCTTTTAACCTTGTATTTATAAATGTTATTCTTGGTAATAGTATTTGTTTTTTCAATATTGGAGGAATAATTAGAGCTTCCTTCAGAATAAACTCTCAGATTTTTTCCAGCAACAATTCTATTTCCGGAAATATTATTCCAATCTCTTAATTGGTTAACACTTACACCATATTTAGCAGCGATTAAACCTAAAGTTTCACCTCTTTTTATTTTATGATATAGAATTCCAGAATTTTTATTTGACTTATTTGAATTGTTTGAGACAATATTTTTATTCTTTTCAATTTCTGTAGATTTATCAAGAGAAGCATAGTAATCTTTCATCGTTTCAGGAACGTAAATATTTAGAGTTTGACCAATTTTAATTGTGGTTGTGTAAGGAATATTATTCCAGTTTCTGATATCACTTACTCTTGAATTAAATAAATCAGCAATACCTAATAAACTATCATCATTTTTTACCTTATAAGTAACAGCTACAAAACCTTCCGGAATTATTGATGCAGTGGATTCCTCAATCAAAGTTTCTATATTATCAATGTTTTCTTTTGATGTTGTCTGAACGTTAGTTAATGCTTCAGTATCGTCATAGGATTCCTGAGTTTCATTAGACGCTACAGTACTATTTCCATTAAGATTTGCATAAGGGGAGATATAATCTTCATTTGGGTTTTGTGAATTCAAATCCTGTGCAATTTGTGTATCGGTGTTATCGGAAAAATCATTTACATTAAGACTGGTTAAAACAGGGATCTTTAACTTGACTCCGGAATATAATTTGGACTTAACAGTAATATTATTTGCATCTGCAAGATCTAACTTAGAAATACCATATCTGTTTGCAATTTTAGTTACAGTTTCACCTTTTTTAACAGTATGAACTAAATAAGTTCTTCTTGCTGATTCTGGAATATTCTGCATCTTTGATACAAAACTGCTTAATGATCCTTTTGGGATTTTCAGCGGATATCCGCCCTGAAAATTTGATGGAGTCGAAAGCTGTGTTAATTCAGGATTCATCTCCTGCAATACTTGTAGTTCGGTATTGGCACAAGTTGAGAGAAATTGTAAATCAATTGCACCATCAACTGTATAAACATCATACTCGTAAGGCTTTTGATAGCTTATATCAGTAAAACCATATTTTTCAGGTTCCATTGCAATCATACTAACAGCAATGTAAATCGGAACATAGTTTCTTGTTTCTTTTGGCAAATGAGGTCTGACTGACCAAAAAGTATTATCTTTTGATTTTCTCAATGCACGTGTAACTCTTCCTTCACCACAATTATAAGCCGCAAGAGCAAGGTACCAATCACCAAGATTTGTATAAAGATCTTTTAAATGTCTGGCGGCAGCATAAGTAGATTTAACAGGGTCTCTTCTTTCATCAAAATAAAAACCGGTTTCAAGTCCATATAGTTTACCGGTTGATTTAATAAACTGCCACAGACCAACAGCACTTGCCCAAGACCTTGCAGTCGGATTTAAGCCGCTTTCCATCATACTCAAATAAACTAATTGTTTCGGTGCGCCAACTTCTTCGAATACTTTAGTCATCATCGGAAAATATTTACCTGAGCGTTCGAGCCATCTTCGCATTGCAGTACTGCCTTTACCGGTAAAATAACTCAGCCACTGTTCAACATAAGAATTTAATTCAAGTGGGATATCAGCAGGAATAACCACGCGCTCAGTTTTTTCAAAATCATTATTTGTAAGCATAAGTTCAGGTACTGATGCTTTCATCCATTCTTCATAAGCAGCAAATGAAATTGATTCAGGCAGTTCACTTAATCCATCAATAAAATTTTTATAATCATCAATAATTGAGTTTTCTAATTCAACGTAAGCAGCGTTATCATCAATACCCGGATAATAGCTAAGATTATTGATTATTCTTAAGGCAGCTTCGTAATTCTCAACTGTTTCCTTAGTGCTGTTTAATTCCTGTTTCTTTAATGCCAAAACATAATACTGTCTTGCTTCTTCTAACATCTCGGAAACAATACCTACTCTTTTAGTATTTTCAATTGTATCTGATTGATAATGGTTTGTAATTTCTGATGTGGATGAACAGGATGCAAATAAAAGCATCGCTAACATCGCTATTGGAATAAGTAAATATTTATTCATCAGCACTCCGAAATAAAATTATGGATGTTAATATAAGTTTTCATTATTTTTTTTACAAGTAATATTTTAACCAAAATAAGATAACATCAATAATAACAATGAGTTATAAAATCAAAGCGGAATATTACTATGTTTTTTCTTTGGATTATTATCTACCTTATTCTTTAATAGATCAAAAGCATTTATTAGAACTTTCCTGGTTTCTTTTGGATCAATAATATCATCCAAGAAACCTCTTTCAGCAGCAATATAAGGATTAGCAAACTTTTCAATGTATTCATTCAATTTAAGTTCAAGTTCCTGTTCAGGATTTTCTGATGAATCAATTTCTTTCTTAAAAATAATTTCAACAGCTCCTTTTGGTCCCATAACTGCAATTTCAGCAGTAGGCCATGCAAAATTATAATCACCTCTGATGTGTTTAGAATTCATCACATCATAAGCCCCGCCATAAGCTTTACGTATAATTAAGGTAACTTTAGGTACTGTAGCTTCACTAAATGCAAATAACAATTTGGCTCCATGCCTGATTATTCCATTCCATTCCTGTTCTGTGCCAGGTAAAAATCCGGGGACATCAACTAAAACAAGCAAAGGAATGTTAAATGCATCACAAAAGCGTACAAACCTTGCACTTTTTACCGATGCGTTAATATCCAAAACACCCGCCAAAACTTGCGGCTGATTTGCGACAATTCCGACACTCATTCCTCCCAATCTGGCAAAACCACAAATTATATTTTCAGCATAGTTTTTATGAACTTCAAAAAAATCTCCATCATCAACTAGATTAAGAATCACTTCTTTCATATCATAGGGTTTGTTCGGATTATCAGGTAGAATTTCCCTTAATTTGGTATTCTCAGCAGATAAATCCAAATCAAATTCAAACTGAATTGATTTCTCTTTAAAATTAGAAGGAATAAAACTTAAAAGCTTTCTAACATTTGATAATGTTTCAATTTCATTATCATAAACAAAATGAGCAACACCGCTTTTTTGTCCATGTGTATCAGCTCCTCCGAGTTCTTCAAAAGTAACATCCTCGTGTGTAACAGTTTTAACTACATTTGGACCAGTTACAAACATATGGCTTGTTTTTCTTGTCATGAAAATAAAATCAGTAATTGCCGGTGAATACACAGCTCCGCCGGCACATGGACCAAGAATAACTGAAATTTGCGGTACTACTCCGGATGCTAAAGTATTAAGAAGAAAAATATCAGCATATCCTCCTAAACTATTTACACCTTCTTGTATTCTTGCACCGCCGGAGTCATTCAACCCGATAATAGGAATACCAGCTTTCATAGCAAGTTTCATAATTTTTACAATTTTTTCGGCGTGCGTTTCAGATAATGAACCGCCGAATACTGTAAAGTCCTGCGAAAACAGAGCAATCGCTCTACCATCAATCTTAGCAAATCCTGTAACAACTCCATCACCTGGATAATTCTGTTTATCCAATCCAAAATCCATTGCTCTGTGTTTTACAAACATCCCGATTTCTTCAAAACTGCCCTCATCAACTAACAGTTCAATTCTTTCGCGGGCAGTAAGTTTACCTTTGTCATACTGACTTTTAATTTTTTGTTCACCACCGCCAAGTTTAGCATCTTCTTTTTTCTGAGATAGCTCGTATAGTTTGTTTTTCATAACAACCCTGTAGAAATAATTAAACAGTGTGATTTAGAAATGGATTAAATATTTTTTCTTTTCCAATTGTACTGGTTTGACCGTGACCGGGAAATATAATTGTCTCATCAGGCAGTGAAAGAAGTTTATCCTGAATGCTTTGTATCAAAGTATCATAATTACCACCCCAAAGATCTGTTCTTCCGATACTTTCATTAAAAAGGACATCGCCGGTTATGCAATATTTTACATCAGGAATATAAATACAAAACTCGCCGGCAGTATGACCGGGAGTAAATAAAAACTCAAGTTCAAATTTACCAAGACTAAGTTTTTTATCTTCAGATAGAAAATTGTCCGGTCTTATACTGATAGAAAATTCTATTCCAAGCATACCAGCCTGCATAGAAGCATTTTCAATTAAAGGTAGATCCAATTCGGGTGCTAAGTACAGAGGATTATATTTTTTCTTTATGAATTCACATCCAAAGATATGATCTATATGACAATGTGTATTGATAAGGTATTTGACTTTAAGATTTTTTTCATCAATAAAATCTGAAAGTTGATCTTCTTCATATTGATTACTGCAGCCAGGATCTACAACTGCACTTTCTAATGATTCATCATCCCAAATGACAATTGTATTTTCAGAAAACAAATTGAATGTGAATATCTTTATCTGAATCATATTTATCTTTTAAAATTATTTTTTATTCTCGAAAACAGTTTCCTGTTATATGAATTATAATTATCCCTCATTTCTTCCAGAGAATCTCCGCCAAACTTCTGAATAAAATATTTAGCAAGAGACCATGCCATCATTGATTCGGCAATTACAGCACAAGCTGGCACTGCAACAAAATCACTTCGTTCTCTTCGCGCATCTACTTTCTTCATATCAGCAAGGTTTACACTTTCAATAGGAGACATTAAAGTAGCAATCGGCTTCATAGCAGCTCTAACAACTATCGGAAGTCCTGTAGAAATTCCGCCTTCAATTCCACCGGCACGATTTGTTTTTCTAGAAAAGAATTTTTTCTCTAAAGTAATTTCGTCGTGTGATCTTGAGCCATATTTATCAGCTAATAAAAATCCCTCACCCACTTCGACAGCTTTAACAGCATTTACAGACATTATTGAATATGCGATCTCAGCATCAAGTTTTGTATCATAATTCATAAAACTTCCAAGCCCAACCGGAACTCCTGTTGCAACAATTATAAAGGTACCGCCTAAAGTATCTCCCTTTTTTTTAGCTGTTTTTATCTTATCTATTATTTTTTCTTCCTGCAAACTCTCTAAAACACGCACCATACTTTTATCAGCTTTATCTGATACAATCTTCGCAGTAAAGTTTTTTTGTAATTTGTTTTTAAATAACTTTTCAATGAATGGTTTTTCAGGATAGATTCCGCCGATACTTTCAACATAACTTCCAACTGCTATTCCAAATTCCTGAAGTAATTTTCTTGCAAAGCAGCCGGCAGCAACACGAGCAGCAGTTTCTCTCGCAGAAGATCTTTCAATTGAGTTTCGTATATCATCAAAATTAAATTTCGAAATACCAACAAGATCAGCGTGCCCCGGACGAGGAATTGATACTTTCTGAATTTTATCATTAACCGGATCTACCGGCATAATGTTTTGCCAGTTTTCCCAATCATTATTTCTGATTAGCATCGAAACCGGTGAACCAAGAGTTTTCCCAAATCTGAGACCAGAAATAATTTCAACACTATCAGATTCAATTTTCATTCTTAATCCACGCCCATAGCCCAATTGTCTTCGCTTAAGCTGCTGATTAATATAATCTTTTGATATCTGTAAGTTTGAAGGAAAGCCGTCAACTATTGTTGTTAAAGCTTTACCGTGCGATTCTCCTGCTGTAAGAAATCTTATCATTTACTTTCCAATATTTGCAGCAAATATAAAAAAAACGTCCCGAATAATCGGGACGTTTAAAGAAAATATTTATTTCTTTTTACTCAGGAATTTCCAAGCCAATAAATTTAGAGTTACCATCTTTATCCTGAACTTTTAATAACACTGCTTTACCTTTTTTACTGTCAAGGATTTTTTCAAAAGTAGAAACATCATTAATCTTTTTCTTATCAGCTTCAACAATTACCAAACCACTGCCAAGTCTTTGTTCTGCAGCTTTACTGAAATTTTCAACTTTAGTAATAACTATACCTGAGCTAACGTTCAACTCTTCCTTATCTTTTTCACTCAGATTCTTAACTGTCATTCCAATGCTTTCAAAACTGACTGTATTGGATTTAGATTCGCTTTTAGAATTATCTTCATTTTTCATAACCACCGGTTTATTTTTAGTATCTTCATCGCGGGCTTTTAGTGTTACTTTTCTATCAATTTCTTTCCCATCTCTGAAAATTTTAAGATTTACAGAAGTGCCTGCAGTTTTAGAAGCAATATATCCTTGTAATTCATTTGGCTTATTTAACTCACGTCCATCGACTGACAGGATTATATCTCCGGACTTAAGATCAGTTTCAGAAGCAGCACCGCCTTCAACTATACCCTGAATAATTATACCTTTCGGTTTATCAAGTCCAACTGACTTTGCCAATGCATCATTTACCTCGCCGATATTTATTCCAATATATCCCCGGTTAACTTTTCCATAGGCAATAATTTCTTTAGCAACTGTCTTAGCTAAATTGATAGGAATTGCGAATCCATATCCAATATAAGTGCCGGTTCCGCGTGTAGCAATGGCTGAGTTAATGCCCACAACAGCGCCTGAAAGATCAACTAAAGCACCGCCGCTATTGCCTGGGTTTATCACTGCATCTGTTTGTATGAAATCTTCAATACCGTAGCTATCATTAATCAATCCTAACTGCCCTCTTCCAATCGCACTAACTATACCAGCCGTTACAGTTGAAGAAAGTGAAAGAGGATTACCAATTGCCATTACCCATTGCCCTACTTTTAGATTATCAGAATCACCAAGATATGCTGAGGTTAAATTTTCAGCATCAATTTTTATAACAGCTAAATCAGTTAAAGGATCTGTTCCAACAACCTTTGCACTAAATGTTCTTTTATCTGCTAACCCAACACTTACTTTTGTTGCATTATCAACCACATGATTATTTGTTAATATGTAACCATCATCAGAAATTATTATTCCGCTTCCGGATCCCTGCTGCTCTTTGGGTATCTGATTATCAAACGGGAAAAAGAAGAAATCTTTATGAGGATTTTCTCTTTCAGCAACTACGTTAATCTGCACAATTGCAGGAGTAACTTTATCAGCAACCTCAATGAATGCTTTTGAAAATGAAGTAGCATCTGCATCAAGATTAACCGGAGGATGATTTGCTCCTAAATTAATATCTGCCCAGCCCGGTCTTACCAAACCAAAACCCGAAACCAGTAAAGCTCCGAACAGAATCCCTACTACTACAAGCGCAGCAGCACCAATTATACCTTTAGTTTTCATTTTTATTCTCCTATTGTTTTTTTTGTATTTATTAGATTCACATTTTATTCATTGGTATCGCTGTTCCCGATAATTACCTCTGCTTCTATTTATAAATTCTGAATGATTGAATTCCTTTAAAACCGGTGATATGAAATTTTAAATATTGTTCCATTAAAAAAACAAATTTATCCATCAATTCAACTTTAAATTCTTCTACTAATCTATTAGTTTTTAGACAAAAGATTAAATCAAAAAGTTCCGCAGATATTACTTCGACACCTGAATGTGATTCAAAACAATCAGAACATAATATACCTGTGTTAAAATCAAAACCAAGAGTTTTTCTTGCAGTCAATTTGTTTCCGCAAACAGAACATTTATCTGTTGATAATTCATAACCTAATTCTGACAGGAAGAAAAGAAAAAATCTTCCGAATAAAACAGCAGGATTTTCTTTTTTGTCATTGATAAGATTTAAAATTTTTATCAATCCTTTGAATAATTTCTGATTAACCTCATGCTCAACTGTCAGATTTTTTACCAGTTCAATTATTGCAAAACTATATTTTGCTGAATTAAGATCTTCTTTAAGATTTACAAAATGTGAAATTAGGTTAGCATCAGTAAGTATTTGTACATCGCGGGTATTTTTTTTGTAAATAATTATCTGCAGATAATTAATCGGATCAATAATTCTTCCGGTTTTTGATTTTGAGCTTCTGCCGCCTTTAACTATAGCAGATATTTTCCCATCAGACTCAGTATAAAGTGTAACTATGCTGCTCGTATCTCCGTAATTCAGTTTGGAAAGCACTACAGCTTCTGTTTTAATTATCTCACTCATTTTATAAAATTATACGGGAAAGAATAAAAATCTTCTTCAGTGATTATTCCTTTAATTAGATGTGCCGGGGTTACATCAAATGCAGGTGAAAAAGTCTGCAGATCCGGATCTGTAATTTGTTTTCCATCAAAAGACAGTATTTCAGATCCGTTTCTGTATTCAATTTCTATTTCATTTCCTGCTGCAATTTTTCTATCGATTGTTGTTGAAGGGGCAGCGATATAAAACGGAATATTATGAAAATTACAAATGACAGCCAGATTATAGGTTCCAACTTTGTTGGCACTATCTCCATTAAGTGCAATTCTGTCAGCTCCGGTTATTACCAAATCAACCTCACCTTGCTGCATTAGTATCGCAGCCATTGAATCAGTTAGAACTGTAAATGGTATTTTATTTTTCTTTAACTCATAAGCTGTTAATCGTAAGCCCTGCAGTAATGGTCTTGTCTCATCAACATAAACATGCTTTACAAATCCATCATCAAATCCTTTTTTAATAACTGCGAATGCTGTTCCAAATCCTGCTGCTGCAAGCGCACCTGTATTACAATGAGTTAAGACATTAGATTTTTTAGTAAAAATATTTGATCCGATCTCAGAAATTCTTTTTGAACACAGTTCCTCGTAATCAAGAATTTCTTGTGCTTCCTTAATAAGTATTTGAAATGTATCTGCATAATCAGAAATATTTTCAAAAGTATTTTTCATTCTATCCAGTGCATAAAAAAGATTAACTGCGGTTGGTCTTGTTGAAGCTAATCTTTTATAAACTTTTTCAAAATGGTTTTTATGATCTGAAGAAATACTTTTAAATGAAATTGCTATTGCGAAAGCAGCAGAAATCCCGATTAAAGGTGCGCCCCGAAGTTCCAATCTTTCTATCGCTGATGCAATTCTCTCATAATCATCAGTTTTAATATAAACTTCCTGCATTGGAAGCTTTGTTTGATCCAGATATAAAAGGCTCTGTTCAGAAAATTTTATTGCAAAATAATTATTCATTACTCTTACATAGTTCTGATTTTATAATTGAATTAAATAATCTATAGAATAAGTGAAGCAAACAACGAGTCCAAAACTAAAGAACCCCTTATTTTATAAAAAAGGGGTTTCTCAAAAAAAATAATTCTAAAACCAAATTGCTGCTCTTACTCATCAAATCTGGAAAGTGTCATAAATTCTCTAAAACGATCTTGTATCTGCAAGTTAGATAATTCTTCAAGACCTTTTGTACTAAACTTCTCAACACAAAAAGATGCCATAGTACTTCCGTAAATAACAGCACGTTTCAAACTATCGGGTGAAAGACTGCGGGTTTTATAAAGATAACCAATGAATCCTCCCGCAAATGAATCCCCTGCACCAGTAGGATCAAAAATGGTTTCCATTGGATAAGCAGGAGCAGAAAAAACAATATCCTCAACAAATAGAAGTGCGCCGTGCTCACCTTTTTTGATTATTAAAATCTTGGGACCGAGTTCTCTTATCATTCTTGCTGCACGAATTAAATTTGGTTCGTGAGCGAGCAATCTCGCCTCGCTGTCATTAATTATCAATACATCAACTCTCTTTAAAAGTTTTAACAAATCATCTTTTTTTCCCTCAATCCAAAAATTCATTGTATCACAAACAACAAATTGCGGATCTTCCATCTGATCTAAAACCCGCGATTGCAATACAGGATCAATATTACCAAGACATATAAATTTAGATTTTTTAAAATTATCAGGAATAACAGGATCAAATTTTTCAAAAACATTTAACTCAGTTGAAAGAGTATCACGCATATTTAAATCGTAATGATATTTTCCGGTCCACCGAAAAGTTTTACCTCCTTCGACAATTTGTAATCCTTCAGTATCAACATTGTGATCTTCAATGATTTTTATATATTCTTTAGGAAAATCACTGCCGACAACACCAACGAACTCAATCGGTCCGCCAAAATAACTTGCTGCAAGTGATATATAAGAAGCTGATCCGCCTAATGCTTCTTCTATTTTATCAAAAGGTGTTATAACAGTATCTAAACCGAGTGATCCGACAACTAATAAGCCCAAAACAATCTCCTATTTATTTTTACTTTTATTGATTCAGTTATTCGAAGGAAACAGTATTAATAATTTTTTAATTAATGACATAGTTAAAATAGAAAAATACCTGATGAATGCACAATCTAAAGAGTAATCTCAATAAAATTCAGAAAAGAATTTCTGTTAAGCAGATAGTCAACAATTACATCAACTGATTTTCTTTGTCCTTCCCATGCATACAATTCTTTTGCTTGTTCAGGGCTAACCCATTTATACTCTGTATGTTCATTACTTATTTTAACTATGCTTTCATATTTGACTTTAGCAGCAAAAACAGGCAGCAAACAGATATAATCTTTATCAGGTGAGTAAAACGAATTTACAGTTGGAGCAACCCAAAGTTTCTCCGGTTTCAGTCCGGTCTCTTCTTTTATTTCTCTAAGTGCAGATTGATATGCAGTTTCATTTTCCTTTATCTTTCCGGAAACCATTTGCCACAGATCAGGATAGTATTGTTCCGGTGATCTTTTAAGCGAGAGAAATTCAAGTTTATCTTTTTCTGTTCTGAAAATATGTGCTTCAATTAAATTTGATATTATGTTCATAATTACCTTTAATGATTTTTTCTTCAGCTATGCTAAGTATTACAAATTGCGGTTAAAAATATGCTCTTGCTTCCGCCCGTGCTGTATGTATAACTCTGCTTCCACTTCCCTGCACCCTTCCGTCATAACTGATCGTTGTTTGCAGAAATGATGAGAGACGATAATCAAAATTTAATCTCCAGAAATAGTTTTTCCCAATCTGGTTCCCGTTTGTTAATTCATAAGGAATAAAATTTTCTGTAGTATTTGACAGAAGTTCGCTTCTTTCAATTTCAATTCTTAATCTGCCGGTACCTAAAAACGAAAGATTAAATCTTAACAACTGTGAGTTAAGATCAATTACCGTTGGTGTCAGTGGATGAGTATCCTCACTTCTGCCGGCTTTTATTCTAAAACCAACTTCAATATTTTTATCAGGGCGATATGAAAATTCTGAAATTAAATTATTACTATTTATCTCTCTTATCCTGTTTGAATTAACCGGTGCGCTTACGTTATCTATCAGATTAACAAAATCTGTTTGATTTGAAACTTCTTTAATCATTTTGAATTTTACTCTGATACTTTGCTCGCGGTTGTAATATCTTTCAAAACCAGAACTGAATTCATTCAACGCTTTTCTCTGTGTAAATCTTAATCTGAAAGATAATTCCTGATCATTTTCAAAAATAAAAATATCCTGCTGAATATAATTTGATCCGCGAATTGTAGTATTTTCGTTTTGGAACGTTGAGAGTTTTAATAAATAAATATTGGCATAGTTTAAATCTCGGCTGTTCTCTTCTATTCTCCACAATGTTTCTGAAGATAACGGACTAATTATCTTACCGATAACAGTATTCTTATCGACCAGTTCAGAAAAATTAATTTTCCATCTTGTGCTTGTTTTAAGATCAATTACTGGAAACAGCTCATCTGTTGGTAAAGTAACCTGAATAAAATCCCCATCAAATAGTGCAGGTTCAAATTCATTCTCATCTGCAATTCCGTTGTTGTTAATATCACCAAGATAAGTAAAGTTACCTGTTCCCTGCTCTACTCTTACAAATACTTTTTGTAAACGTGCGGATTTTTGAGTTGATACTTCATAATACAAATCACCATTAAGAAGCCGCTGCCAAAAGTTAAATTTTGTTCTGGATCGTATGAGTATTGTTTCGTTATCCAGAAAACCTTTTTGTTTAAGCTGTTCCTCATATTTTTTATTTCTGAATGTAAGTACAAGATTTGTATTTACTTCCCGTATTCCGTTATAATTTATTTCAAGAGAATAAGTTTTTGATCCGGATTCTTTTGTCATTATTCCATTAAAGGGTAAATGATCATCGCGAAGTGAGAACTTTGTTAAAGCTTTAATACCTGAAACTTCAACTAACTCAATGAACGGTGAATATTCAAAATATTTCAGACTTCCATTTAGCAAAGAATCTTTTGCAGTCTGTTTATCTTGTTTATCTTCAGCTATAAACTCAAATCCGGGCTTCAAAAACCAGAATGAATAATAAGCATTTCCTTTATGCCTGAACCAATTACTTTTAAGTATTGAAGTCTTTGAATTAACAATATCCAGATTGTATTCAACATTAAAAGATTTCATATCAGAAAATCTGACTGAGTTATTAAAACGGTCAGAAGAAAAATCATTGCCCTTCCTCAAAAAACCGGCAGATGAATTTAATGTTAGCTCATTTACCGGTTGAAGCAGTAATCCTATTTCTCTTAAAGATTCATCTTGCTGCTTTGCTTGTGCAGATGAATTATAATTTCTGTTAAACTCAACTTCATCAAATCTATCTAAGGATGTAAACTTACCTTGTATAAATCTGTCTTTGTAAGAGAATCCTGCTCTGCCAAGATTAAGTTCGCCAAGTGTAATTTGTGAAGGTAAAATTTTTAATAAAATATTTCTTGCATAACCATAGTTATTGCCATCATCAAGAGAAGAAAACCGGTTTTTGTCCCAAAGACTTCCGGAATACTCAAGACTTAATGAAATATTTTCAAATGGCATAATATCAACCGCTACATTGCCAAGCTGCTTTAGCTGCGGAAGCGGCAGGTAAATAATCGGCAGATAGCTTCCTTTACCTATTCCGGTAAAATTATAATATCCCAAACTTTGTCTTGAATAATCTCCATTTCCATCACCGACAAAACTAAAGCTGACATTATATAGTGATGCTGAATCACCCGGATTATAAACATAATATGAAAACTGATTCCCATTAATTATTGTATCAACCTTTGTATAAATACCTTTAATTTGCCCGAGAGAATCCGGTTCAGCAAGTCTTACACCGGATTTAACTGCTTTATTACGATCATCGCCAGCGAGTGATAAAATATTTTTATCATCTTCACTTAGTGATATATCGATAGGTGAATCCTGATCATCGCCTTCACGTAAATATTGAAATCTGAGATTAACTTTTTCATTAAATAGTTTGACCGAAGTTCCAGCACCAAAAAAACTTCTTGCAAACTGCCTGTCAGTATATTCAAAATCCACACTTATTCTGCTTGCAGAAGTAATTAATTTATTCGGAGTAAAAGTAATTGTTGCGTTTGAGTATTCGATTGTATAATCATTATTATCACCTCGTTTAACTTCAACTCCATCAAGAAAGACTTTTTCTGTACCGGCAATGATTATAATATCTCTTTCGTTATTAAGTCCGCTTAATCTGTATGGGCCTTGTACACCATCCGAGCCATTAAAACTGTTAGTATTAAACTTACCTCTTGAATTAGCAATTGAAACATAGCCTGAAACATCACCATAATTAAAGTCTCCCATTAAACCCTGAAGTTTTCTATCAATAACTCCAAACTCACCTGACCTTTGCTTAAGCTGATAATCACCGAATGTTCCTGTAACATTTTTATGCTTCATCTGAATAAAAACTTTATCCAGCTCTTCTAATCTCTCGGTGTTCCCTTCAGGTTGAATTGGAGTGTTTTCATCAGTAAGGGCAGCCACAATTTCAATGTCATCGGATATTTTACCTGATAGCTGCAGCCGCAATCCACTGGTAAGTGAAAAATCTTTTGTTGTACCTACAGTAAACCCACGCACAATTGTTCCGCTTTTGTGCATATCAGAACCAAATATTGCATCAGGTGAGAATCCACCAGAGACTGATGAGAGCACTTTTATAGTATCACCTGTCTTTTCATCATATTTAAAAACAAGACTCTTTTTATAATATTCTTTTTTCAATGAAAGTTTAAAGGATCTGTATTTTACAATAAGAGTATCAAAAATAGAATATGGCAATGAAGGCGATAGAATGAAATATCCATCTGAATAAAAAAACTGGTAATCTTCTGTGGTTAACTGTTTTCCTTTCAGGTAAATCTGCTCTGAATTAGGAATAATATTAACCTGTGAAATCGGATAATGATTATTAAAGTTTATTGTTATCGTATCTGAGACAATAATTGTAGAGTAATCAGTCTGGGCATTAGAAAAATTTGACCACAAGCTGAAAAACAATATTATAAGATTTAATAGCTTTATAGATTTCAAAAAGAAGTAGATTTTTTTTTGAAAACTAATTTAAGGTATTGGTTAAATCAATGCTAAATAATTAACTACTTTTGATCCGTCAGAAATTTTTAGCAAATCTTTGTTAGTGCAAAGGCTTCAGAAAAACAATGATTAAAATTTAATCTTTCTCTTTAGTGTCTTAAAATTCTATTGGCATTTACATGCAATGTAAGGGATTACTGAATCTATTTTTATGAAGTTTTTTTCCACTATCCTTTGCGAATTGTGAAATAACAACAATTAATTGATTGTGATATACAGGAAATCAAAAAGAATTGTTTAGAAAAAATGACAGGTATTGTTTAATTTTGCAATAAAGTAAAATCTATTTAGTTTAGAATAGTTTTTTCTATAGTGCTATTCATAAAATCATAAGACAAATATGCAAAGTTCAAAAATTGATTTTTTAAGCAAATACAACGAATTAATACAGGCTGCTATACGCTCTGCAGCAGATTTCCCTGGCAAACTTTGTGATTTCTTAGTTAAAGAATTTGAACTGGAAGCAACCGCATTGTTCAAATTAAAAAGTAATAACAGTCTGGAAGTAATCGGTAAATCATTGACAGCAAAGAAGACCTTAACTAATGAAGTTCAGATCAATTGTCCTAATTGCACAAGTTTAACAGCCAAACAACAGTTTCAGCATTTCACTATACAATCCAACTGTGCATTTAATATAACAGATCACTTAATGAATGAAGGCTGTGTACTTTTTAATCTTGGCGACGGTCAAATCGCATTGTTAAAAATTGCAAAGAAAACCTCTTTCACACAAAGTGATTCTGATAATATTGAATTGATAAGTGAAGGAATTAAAAACCTTGTTAAACTCTGGATAGGCAGTAAGGGTAATCTTAATAATTCTTTAAGCTCAATTATAGCCGGTATAGCACAGGAGTTAAGAACTCCGACTAATAGTATAATGGGTTTTGCATCCTTGCTTAATGAAGAAAATCTTTCACCTTCACAGACAGAATATGTTGGAACATTAAAGGATAATGCTTTTGAACTTCTTTCTGTAATTAACGATCTGATTGATCTGAGTAAACTTGAAAGCGGAATAACCAAAATAAATTTTACAAATACAAACTTTAAAGATTACTTAAATGAGATTATATCATTGTTCAGTTCAAAGATTGATAAATCCAGAATTGAATTCTTGTACGAAATTGATAAAAACATTCCTGAAAACATAAAGATAGACACTCAGAAACTAAGATATGTTCTCCTTAACATTATAACTAACTCGGTTAGATTAACAGAACACGGAAAAATTTCGATCATTGTTTCAGCTCCAACAAATAAAAAACTGGTTTTCAGAATAACTGATACAAGTCAAGGATTAAATGCTAAAAAAACAACTGAATTCTTTCAACCTTTTGCAATGAATGAATTACAGATATCCAAGTTTGGTAATTTAACAGGTCTTGGTCTTACTCTTACAAAAAAATATATTGAATTCTTAAACGGTGATATCAGCATTTCTACTGGTATTGGAAAAGGGATTACTTATACAATTTCAGTTTCTGCAGAAATCGGCAGCACAATAGAAAGCCAACTTTCAGGTTTACCAAAGCCAATAGGAACAAAAAATAAAGTGCTGGTTGTTGAAGATGACTATGCTACTTCTAAACTATTGAGTAACTACCTTACCAAATGGGGCTACGAGCCAACAATTGTTAATTCAGCACAACAGGCGATGAAGATTGTTGAGACACAGCAATTCTTAGCCGTAATAATGGATATAATTCTTCCTGATGCAAACGGATTTGAGCTTTTAAAACAGTTTAGAGAAAGCCCGATTACTAAACATATACCCATAATAGTCTGCTCTGTAGAAGCAGAACAGCAAAAAGCTTTTATGATGGGTGCTGTTGAATATTTTGTTAAACCAATCAATTATAAATATCTTGTTGAAGTCTTAACAAGCTATCGGTTGAAGAAAGATTCAAATATTCTCGTTGTTGATGATGACATTCCAACTCTAAATCTGATTAAAGAAGTTATTGAACAAGCAGGATTTAATGCAATTGCAGAACATCAGTCATCAAAAGTAATCGGTATGATTGAAAATCTTAATCTTGATCTTGCAATTATTGATCTTGATATGCCTGTTGTTAATGGTTTTGATCTGATCAAAATGATAAAATCAAACAAGAACTTTTCAAAACTGCCTATCATTATTTATACGGGTAAAGAAAATTATCAGGATGATCTGAAGAAAATAGACGGATTATTTTCTGACCTGCTCCATAAAAGCAGTTCAAACATTGAAGATCTGGCAGAAACAGTTAATTCATTTATAAACAGATTCGACGAACCTGCAAATCCCGAAGAAGTAAAAAAATCCAAAGATACTGTTAAGATACTTTTGGTAGAAGATTACAAACACTCACAAATTATTGTTACCAGATTACTGAAGAAAAATAACTTTGAATCAATTGTCGTTGTTGAAAACGGATTACAGGCTTTTGAACAAGTGCAGGAACAGAAATACGATCTTATTTTAATGGATATGCAAATGCCGGTAATGAATGGATTTGAAGCAACACAAAAAATCAGAGAACTGGATGATTATAAAGATACTCCGATTATTGCATTAACTGCATTTGCAATGAAAGGTGATCGTGAAAAATGTCTTGAAGCCGGCGCAACTGATTATATACCAAAACCAATTGACAGCCAGGAATTTATTGAAAAGGTAAAATACTATACTGAAAATAAAATTTCCAAAGATTAGTATTCTGTCTGATTATTAATTATGTGATGCATCAGAAATTATTTTTCTCTTCTGCTTATTTACACAGGAATATTTAAATGATAAATGAAACTATACGGGTTAGATTTGCTCCTAGTCCAACCGGATATTTACACGTTGGCGGATTGCGGACTGCTTTATATAATTATTTATTCGCTAAAAAAAACAACGGCACTTTTGTTTTAAGAATTGAAGACACTGATAGAAACCGTTATGTTGAAGGTGCAGTAGAGAATCTTATTAAAGCACTTAATTGGGCAGGACTGCAATTTGATGAAGGACCCGGAATCGGAGGAAATTTTAATCCTTACTTTCAATCTGAAAGATTAGATTTCTATAAAAAGTATTCTGATGAACTTTTGCTGAAAGGAAAGGCATATTATTGTTTCTGCACACCTGAAAGACTACAGACACTAAGAGAAGAACAGGAAAAACAGAAACTCCCGCAGTCAAAATATGATAAACATTGTCTTCATCTGTCAGAAGAAGAAATTGAAAAAAATCTTTCTTTAGGTATTCCAAAAGTTGTTAGAGTAAACGTCGAGCCGGATCAAGTAATTAAATTTGATGATGTAATCCGTGGTCATGTTGAGTTTGAAAGTAATAATATTGATGATCAGGTTCTAATTAAAAGCGATGGCTACCCTACTTATCATCTTGCAAATGTTGTTGATGATCATTTGATGAAAATAACTCATGTAATCCGCGGTGAAGAATGGTTATCTTCAACACCAAAACATGTTTTATTGTATGATGCTTTTGATTGGGAAAGACCGGTTTTTGCCCATCTTCCATTGCTGTTAAATCCTGACCGTTCAAAACTCTCAAAAAGACAAGGTGATGTTGCAGTTGAAGATTATCGTGATAAAGGATTTTTAAAAGAGGCTCTTATTAACTTTGTTGCTTTACTCGGCTGGAATGCTGGTGATGATAAGGAGTTTTATTATTTAAATGAACTGATTGATAGTTTTTCATTAGAAAGAGTTAATAAAGCCGGTGCAGTTTTCGATCTTCAGAAATTAAATTGGCTTAATGCCGAGCATCTGCGTAAAAAAACAAACAGTGATTTAATTGTGATGTTAAAGGATGAGCTTTATAAATCTAAATATAAAGATCAAAATTTTTCTGATGACTATCTGTCACTTATTATTGAAGCAATGAAAGAACGGGTATCTTTTGTAAAGGAATTTATAGATAACTGCACCTATTTTTATGAAACCCCAAAAGAGTATGAACAAAAATCAATTGATAAAAACTGGAAACCTGATACTCCTGATCATCTTAAAAAACTTAAAAGTGAATTTGCAAATCTGATTAATCCGGCAAAAGAAGATTTTGAAAAATCCCTGACAAAAGTTTCTGAAGAACTGAATATTGGTAAAGGTAAACTTATACATCCATTACGATTAGCAGTTTCGGGACAAAGCACCGGTCCAGGAATGTTTGATCTGCTGTTTATACTTGGTAAAGATGAGGTGATTAAAAGAATTGATAAAGCGATAGAAAATATTTCTATAAGTCTTTAGGAGATCAAGTTTAGTGTTTCAATAGTAAGCAGAGCAATGGTAATCCCGATTGCAAAACTTAAAAGTGTTCCTATTAAAACATACTCTACCATAACTTTATCATTATTATTTTTTATCTCGCCATATCTTAATATTGATTTGGCAGTAATTAAAAAACCAACTATGGTTGGAAGATTTGCTAGGAATAAAATCAAAATAGCAAACCGTTCTAAATATCCTATAACTCTTCCGGTTTTAATCTCATCTTTATTATTATTTTCATCCTTAAACATTTTTATCTGGAAAGGTCTTATTATATAACTGATTATTATGCTGCTGAACTTTGTAACCAATATCATCGAAATTGCAATTGTTAACAATCTCAGATAATTATTCCCAAATAAATCACTCCAGTACGGATTAAATTGCTCTACTTCAATTTTATTACTCAAATAAAATGATAGTAAAATTATTACCAGATAGTGGGCTGATTGATCAAGTACAAACAATAATAATGAATCATTTTTAAAAGATTTTTTAAGAAGATCAATAATAAGATGTGAGAGAAATATTATAATTGGTATTAAAAAACAGTTCCATATACCAACCAGAAAATAACTCAGTATCGTTACAATGATAATATGCTTGCCAAATATCAGTAAGCTTTTTTTATTCCTGACATCCTTATCAGTTTGAAATATAAAATCGCCGAGGAAGTGTGCTGCCAATAAAGGTAATAATATTTGAATAAACTCTGTTTTCATTAAGATATAATTTGCTGGTTATTCAAATTAATCATATAAACTTTAACACTTATTTAATTCTACTATAAGTTTAACGCTCTGATCGGCAACTCCAATTATCTGCAGTAATCGAGAAATACAACCTTCTAAAGTTGTAAATGACTCATACAACCTTTTAAGGTTGTAAACAACCAATACAACCTTTTAAGGTTGTATTAACAAAAACAACAATATTCATTTGCTGATAATATTCCTGTTGTTTCTGAGCAAAGCATTAGTAAAGAACTCAATATTATTGGAAATAATATTCCAGCCCGTTGAATCCAATTGTTTGGAAACTGCCTGCTGTGATATTTTTAGTTTAAGAGCAATTTTATTCTGGTCATATTTCTGCAGGGCAAGCAGAATAATTTTACTTTGATTCCGTGTCCATCTTGATGAAATGAAATCGGAGTTATAAACAATCAAATCAATAACTTCAGGATTTTTAATAACCTCCGATACAAATTTAATTTTAGGTTTACCTTTTTTATCCAAAGCCTTACCGGAAATTTTATAAGCATCTCCCACACCGGCAGAAGATTCAATATAGTCAACCGTTCCAACCGATATTGCCATTCTTGCATCAATTTTATTTACCATCAAATTGGCTTTTAAATATGCACGATAAAACAAAGCAATACTTAAAGCTTTCTCCGGTTTTTGGATTAATAGCTGCCAGCTATCTCCACGAAATAATTCAGGTTCGTATTTAAGTGCACCGGTAAATACCTTTGATACTTCTTTAGAACAATTCCGTAAAACTTTTACAAGTTTTTTGTGCATCTCTATACTCAGCTTTGAAGACTTGATAATATCTCCTGTAATTACCGAATATAATTTTGGGTTTCTATTCTGCGGCATAATTTAACTAACTATTTAAATTCTATTTTTATTTACAGTTTTAGCCCAGGTATCTTTTAATGTTACTGTTCTGTTAAAGACTAATTTTTCATTTGTTGTGTACTTTGTATCAATACAAAAGTACCCCAATCTTTCAAACTGGAACTTTTCTCCGGGTTTAAATTTTTTAACAAAAGGTTCAAGCTTAGCATCTGAAATTATCTTAAGTGAATCTTTATTTATCAGGTCCTTAAAATCTTTCTCTTTTTCGCCGGAAGGATCTTCTGCAGTAAACAAGCGGTCATACAATCTCACTTCGCAGTTGATTGCATCTTTTACATTAACCCAATGAATTGTTCCCTTAACTTTTTTTGTACTTGTTCCCGTACCGCTTCTTGTATCAGAATCATAACTGCAGTTAAGCTGCACTATTTCTCCTTTATCATTTTTTATTACCTCATCACATTTAATGATATAGGCATAGCGTAATCTTACTTCACCACCCGGAACTAAACGATGGAAACCTTTAACAGGATTTTCCATAAAATCATTTTTTTCAATATAAATTTCCCGTGAAAAATTAATTTCACGATGCCCCATAGAAGAATCTTCGGGATTATTAACTGCTTCTAAAACTTCCTCTCCGTTATAATTTGTAATTACAACCTTTAACGGATCAAGGACAGCCATTACTCTTTGAGCCTTTTTATTTAACTCTTCACGAATAGAAAACTCAAGTAAAGCAACATCAGTCATTGCATCACGCTTTGCAACTCCAATTATCTCAGCAAAATTTTGAATTGCTTCCGGTGTATATCCTCTTCTTCTGTAACCAGAAATAGTAGGCATTCTCGGATCGTCCCATCCATCAACAAATTTTTGTTCGACAAGCTCCAGTAATTTTCTTTTACTCATAACCGTATAAGTCAGGTTTAATCTGGCAAATTCAATTTGCTGCGGATGGTAAATTTCCAATTCTTTTAAGAACCAATCATACAATGGTCTGTGCACTTCAAATTCGAGTGTACAGATAGAATGAGTTATCCCTTCAATCGAATCTTCTAATCCATGCGCCCAATCATAGGTCGGATAAATACACCATTTATTTCCTGTTCGATGATGCTCGGAATGAATAATTCTATACATAACGGGATCGCGCAAAAGCATATTGGGTGAAGCCATATCAATCTTTGCACGAAGAACTTTTTCACCATTCTTAAACTCGCCGTTTTTCATTCTATTAAACAAATCAAGATTTTCTTCAACTGAACGATTACGATGCGGACTTTCTTTTCCAGCTTCGTTTATTGTTCCTCTTAGACCGCGCATAGTTTCCGGGTCTGAATCATCAACATAGGCTTTACCTTTTTTAATTAACTTTTCAGCCCATTGAAACATCTGCTCAAAATAATCTGAAGCATAGAAAACTCTGTCTTCAAAATCTCCACCAAGCCACTTTACATCTTCTATAATTGAATTTACATATTCCTGATCCTCTTTGGTTGGATTTGTATCATCAAATCTTAAATTAAACTTACCGTTATAATCGCGTGCAATTCCATAATTAAGACAAATTGATTTTGCATGACCAATATGAAGATACCCATTTGGTTCAGGGGGAAATCTTGTATAAACTCTTCCGTTCCATTTGTTTGTTTTCATATCTTCATCAATTATTTCATAGATGAAGTTCTTGGATTTTGATTTTAATAAATCGCTTTTATTTGACCAGTTGTTTTCCATATTTTAATATCATTGTTTGATACAAAAATACAGAAAGATGATTTAAAGAGTAATAGCTGCCGGGAAGTAATTTGTGAGTGAAAGATCAGGGGACAAGCAGAAAAGCAAGAGTTTATACCCGTCCCGAGACCTTATAAATATTCAGCAATTGAAGAAAGTATTCAATCTTATTCCGATCCAATAAATTTGGTATCTTTTTGAAATTTGAATACACTTTTGTAATGCCGGTGAATCTTCCAAACTCATTTACCATTTTTTGGATTACTCTGCCGTCGTCTTCAATTTCATAATGACCGTCAAGTCCGATATATGTTTTACTCATACTGATAACCTTTTTCTTTAATCGAAAATAATATACTCTGGTTTCTCAATTTCTTCTATATATGATATTTCAGGAATATTATTTTCTTCCAGAAGATCTTCAATTTCTTCTTCTGAATAATCTTCTACATTTTCCCACTTGCTAACAAGAATATACAAATCCTGCTTCTTGTTAAATTTTTTTGTTTTGTTGTTGTAAGTTTTTTTCATGATAACTCCTGTTGTTTTTAACTAAGCTAATCAATCACTGTGCCACTTGCTGGCTTTAACCTATTATCGAAGGAAGTTTGAAAAACTTGAGACCATTTAGGTAGAATTCTATTATTGAAGCACAATTTTGTTAGTTAGTTAAATTAAGTTTTTTTATCTTTTGCACACAATTTTTGAAAGTTTGTATTGAAGCAAAGCTTCAAATTGATTTGATTTAGTGAATTTATACTAGCCGAAGTGGCGGAATTGGTAGACGCGCTGGACTCAAAATCCAGTCTGGCTTACACCAGGTGCCGGTTCGAGTCCGGCCTTCGGTACTATGCCTCCCTTGCGGAGGCTTTTTTTTGAATTTTATTCTTTTGACTAATATTATTCTGCAATAAGTAAAAATTATTTACAAAATGAGAGTAAGTTTAATTAGAATTTTCTGGATCATTCTCGTTTCGATCCTCATTTCTTTTGTATATAATCATTTTAATCCAAATGGTCTGAATCTAATTCGTGATGAAAGAGTATTAATATGGGAAGATAGCTCCGCATTAGACAATTCAGAAAAAGATAGTTTACTTATTGAGAAAAATTTCTCATCTAATACCGGAGAACTGACTCATAATGAAATGAACCAGAGTTTTGATCAGCCTAAAGCTATTAAAATAGATTTTGCTTATAAGTTATTTAAACAAAATGTTAAGTTTATTGATGCAAGATCAGTTGAAGAATTTGCAGAAGGACATATTAAAGGTGCTGTAAGTATTCCCTTTTATGGATCGGAAGAATACCAATCTGTTCTTAATCAAATTTCAAAAGATGAATATCTTGTAACATATTGTGACGGTGATGATTGTGATTTGAGCATTTTACTGGGTGATGAATTATTTCAGAAAGGTTATAAAAGGGTTTATGTTTTTTACGGAGGCTGGCAAGACTGGTTAAAAAATAATTATCCTGTGGAAAAGTAGCTCTATGAAATTATTATCAAATAAATATTTATTGTTTCTAATAAGAATTATACTCGGATTTATTTTTATCTACGCTGGCGCAGAAAAAATCTCAAACCCGGAAAGCTTTGCACTATCAATTTCAAATTACAAACTAATACCTGCTGCTGCTTTAAATATTTGTGCAATAACACTGCCGTGGATTGAATTAGTTGCAGGACTGCTATTATTATTGGGCATTTTGGTCAAGGAAAATTCTTCAATAATATTATTTTTCCTTAGTCTATTTACAATAGCTATAATTATCAGTTTATTCAGAGGATTAAATATTGAGTGCGGATGTTTTGGTAAAGGAAATCAAATCGGGCTACTCAAGCTCGGAGAGAATTCATTGATGATTATCGGCTCTTTGTTATTAGTCTTTTTCGGTTCAGATTTTTTCAAACTTACAGATAAAAATTAAATTTCTTTACTTCTGTTTTCTAAGACATTCATCGTATCTCTTAAAACCCCCAAAGATCTTTGACTTAACAAATCAATCTTAATCAAACCAAGGTCTTCAATTGAATACATATCCGGCTGAGTAATAATTAAACCTAACCCCTTATTCTTTGCATATTCAAGAGCGCAGTATTCTGTTATTTTTCCCGGAGTTATAACCAATCCGCTTGGATGAATACTTAAATGACGCGGAAAATCTGCAAGTCTTGAAGCTAGTCTTACAATTGTTTTCCAGGGTTCTTTATCGAATCCTATTTTTTTTGATTCAGGAAATTTATGTGATATCTGATCGAGGTTTGCTGCACTTGTCCATGGAATTTTCTTACTATAAGCTGATATTTCTCTTTCAGAAAATCCAAATGCTTTTGCAGTTTCCCGAAATGCTGATCTTGCTTTAAAAGTTACAATTGTCGATATCATCGCAACTCTTTCGTAACCCCATTTTTCAAAAATATACTTTATAATTTCGTCTCTTTCTTTCCAGGAAAAATCAAGATCAATATCCGGTGGATTACTTCTTGCTTTGTTAAGAAATCTTTCAAAGTACAGATTATATTTTACAGGATCTATCTGTGTAAAATCCAGACAATAAGATACGATACTGTTTGCTGCAGAACCTCTTCCGATCAGCATCATTCCCCTTCTCTTTGCTTCTTTTACGATATCCCAAACAATTAAAAAGTAATCAGCAAAATTAAGTTCTGAGATAACACTCAGCTCATATTCAAGTCTTTTTAAAGCTGTTAAATTATCTGAACTGTATTTTTTTTTAAATCCTTCTAAAGCGATTTCTTTTAACAGATTTATAGAGTCAGTTCTCTTGTCAGCAGTGTAAATAGGATATTTATATTTGCCAAGATTTAAATCAACATTGCACGCTGATGCAATTTTGTATGTGTTTTCAATTGCCTCTGGAATTTTTTTAAATATCTTCTGAATTTCATTTTTATCTTTGAAATAAAATTCCTCATCAACTAAGTCATTTTCTGAAATTGAATCTAATGTTTTATTCTCTCTTATTGATGAAACAAGCTTATGAATTTCGTAACCTTCTTTAACTAAAAAATAAACCGGATTTGATGCAACAAAAGATATCCCATTTTCTTTAGCATAACTAAATAAAGTTCTGCTGTTTTTTTTATTCTTATCGGTAACAATTAATTCTGCATAAACACTGTTATTTTTATCCGCAGCTTTAAGTAATTCAATTGAGGGAGTGATTATGATTAAATTTTCCAAGTGGTTTTGAATTATCGACTTGAGTTCAAAATCATCATTTAATTTCCTTTGAGTTATAATTCTGCAAATGTCTGAATAACCCTGATTATTCTTTGCAATTAACAAAACATAAAGCTCATTGTTTATCCTGTCATTTATATAACTGCCGAATAACGGTTTTATATTTTCTTCTCTTGCTCTTTTTGCAAATTGTATAAGTCCTGCCATCGAATTTGTATCAGTAACGGTAAGTGCGGTAATATTTTCAGCTTTGCATTTGTTTATCAGTTCATCAATTTTAACAGTGCTTTGAAGCAATGAATGATTTGTATGTATGTGAACAGGTATCATTATTAAAGAATAATTTTGATACGAAATTAAGAAAAGGGTCTCTCAGTGGAAAGTTCAGAAAATTTAATTTAATAGCTAAAAAGAAAAATCCGAATAATGCTCTTCCAGATATTTTTTTACATTTAAAATATCAGATTTACTTGTAAGATCAGGCACGTGCTCGGCTAAAGGATGGACAAAAACAGAATTAGTGATTTTATTAGCTAATTTTTTAACTGCCTCAGGAAGTTCCTTTTCATCGCGTTCAGGATTCGGTTCAATTGTTTCCAGAATCGGTAAAATCAAATCGTACTCTAATGAAAAGATATTCATACTTACACCAATGTATCCATCTTGTTTAAACACACGATCAATAATTTCCGGGGTCGGTTTTTCAATTATGTCGGTTAAAAAACCTTGTTTATTTTTTATTGTTATAGCAAATCTTTCGATTCTTGAATATTCAAATTCAAGAGCTTCACGATTGTAATCTATCAATATGCCGGGATATTCAGAATTTAATACAATTCTTAATGCTTTTTGAGAATAAAGATTATCACTGTTGCAGACAGTAATTTTTTTTCCTGCCCAATTTGTTTTTGATTTTAAACCCCACATCAATGCATCTGCAGTACCAAATGGTTTTTTTCTTCCGGCAGGAATTGGCTGCACTGCATAGGAAATTTTTAATCCATAAAAATTGTTATCATAATCTTTCGTACCATAGTATTCCTTAATTGAATTATCATTTTCACCAATCACAATAACAATATCGTAATAGCCTGATTCTCTTGCATTGAATAAAAGGTAATCCAGAAATGGTCTGTAATCTTTACCAACACCGATCATTGATTTAGCTTTTTCATCAGCATCTTTTATTAATTTATTTTCAACTTTTAGATTTTTAGCGGGAGGTTTTTTCATTCGTGATGAAATACCGCCAGCTAATATTACCATCCTGCCGTCTTTCATTTTGCTTTCTCCTGAAATTCCACTCGTGAACCAGAATCAGGTAAAATTACAAATGCTTCGCCGTCAGCATTTTGAATTGCTGATTTTATTCTTTCAGGTTCTTCGGGAGAATATGCAAACATACAACCGCCGCCGCCTGAGCCGTTTATTTTTGCACCATAAGCACCAGCTTTAATTGCCACATTGATCATCCCTTCAATTTTGGGAGTAGAAATTTCTAAAATATCTCTCAATACAATATGATGTTCGGTTAACAATTGTCCGATTATTTTGTGGTCAGGATTTACTTTTGCTAATTCTTTTCTGGCTGTTACTGTTAAATCTCTGTTCTTTATTGTTCCATCAAGAATCTGATTTTGAGACTTGTTCAGATAATTATTGTAGTTATTTATATCATCTGCTTTAACACTATGCAAATTAAAATCGGGATCAATACTTTTAAGAATTCTATCAACATCCAATATCTGATTTTTAACATGACTTAAAATGTACTTTGTATCTTTTGGCTGGTTAGAATTTCCGAGTACAAATGATTTAAGCTCGGTATTTAATCTTGAAATATTAAGTTCAGGTAAAAAATCAATTGCTATAATTCCGCCAATCGAAGTCGAATACTGATCCATCATCCCGCCGGGTTCAGAGAATTCAAGAACTTCAGCTTCGTATGCTAAATGAGCCAGATTTTCATCGGATAAAATTTCGGATTGATCGCTCATCCTTGTAAGAAAATTAATCCAGGTTACTATTAAGGCAGAAGAGCTTGATGTTCCTGCATTAATCGGTATTTGTCCATCAATAACACAATTAAATCCGGTTGAAAAAGTAAATCCTTTTTTTAACAATACCTTAAATGAACTTTTAAGATAATCTCTTTCTTTTGAATAGACGATTGGTCTATCTATAAAAAAAGATTCCTCATCAGAAATATTTGGCAACCGGATATTAATGATCATATCGTTTCTGCGGGTACCTTCAACAGATATCCTAAGAGATATTGCACAAGCAACGATTGGAAGATGTAAATAATCCTGATGCTCACCAAACAAACAAACTCTGCCGGGGGTTGATATTTTTAATTTATTTAATTTGTGACTTGTCAAAATCAATCCTTAGTTAGTATAAGTCCTGAACAATCCGCCGATAAAATAAATAACCATACCTGTTACCGCAACTATTGAAGCAGCACTTGAACCGCTGCTGCCCATAAACACACCAACTAAAAATACTATCAAACCAGAAAAGAAAACTAAAAGACTTAGCTTACCTTTAAATGTTTTCGGCAGAATGTTATATACATTGTTACTTTCTATCTCCTCATCGCTGATTGTTCTTGCTCTCCATATTGCTTCAATTTTTTCGTTTGAAACTTCTTTTGTAAACAAACTTACAAGCGGGGTAAAGATTAAAGTAGTTCCAGCAGTTATAAAAGTTGTAAGATTAAAATCAAGATCGAAAAAGAACTGACCTATTATTCCTGAAATTGCGCCCAATATATATCCAGAAACAGCACCCTGCCAATTTACCCTCTTCCACAGCAAACCATAGACAACTGCAATTACAAATAACGGCATATCCATAATCGCAATTATTGTAAGATAAGCATTAACCGCTCCGCCAAGTATAGGAACGAGATATGCAAAAAGAATCATTCCAAATCCTGTTATCAAAGTAATAATTCTTGCAATACGCAGTACGTCTTTATCGGTTGCTTTTCTATTGATAACATTTTCATAAATATCACTTGCAAAGATCGTTGCTACTCCATTGAGATTTCCTGAGATAGTTGAAAGTTGTGAAGACAATAACCCAATAACCACAAATCCTAAAACTATATTCGGAATTAAATTTGCGATTAAAATTGGAACAGCAGAATCTGCATTAGCCAGATTTGGATAAATAATTCTTGCCGCTAATCCGGGCAGATTCCACAAAAGTGCAAAAGGAGTAGTTATAATACCAGCCAAAACCAAACCCTTTGCAACACTCCTTGTGCTTTCAGCACCAAAGGCTCTTTGCAGTAAACCCTGATCTACACAAGCCCATTCGATACCTAAAAGAAAAATTGCAATTACAAATCTCCAATTATATGTACCGGTTTCTTTGACTAATGTTAAAGCCCCTTCGGGTAACTTGGCTGACATTCCGGGAAACCATCCAACCGCACTCATAGCTAAAGGTAATAACAATAAAGCTCCGGCAAGCATCAACACAAACTGAATTACATCTGTAAAAGCAACTGACCACATACCACCGAGTATGGTATAAATAACCACTACAACAGAAAAAATTAATACCCAGGCAGTAAATGAAGTTAATCCGGAAATTGTTTGTGCAGCAATTACAGCTGTATATAAAACTATCCCTAACCAAAAAGTAAGACGTAATATCCAGATAAATGCAACGAAAGTTCTTACTCCTTTACTGTATCTTTTTTCCAGAAATTCCGGAATAGTTCTAATTCTTAATCTCCTGAAAATGGGAATAACAAATAACCCTGAAATAACCATAGCCATATTTCCGGTCCAGGTTTGCCAGATAATCGGTATTCCCTCTTTATATGCAATTCCAGCCTGTCCCACAAAACTATAAAGATTAACATTAGTTGCTGCAAGAACTGCGGCAAGAATAAAAGGAGTGAGTTGTCTTCCTGCAAGATAAAAATCATCAGAACTTCCTACCCATTTATAAAAGATTGAACCTATGTAGAACATTGCAGCAAGGAAAACAAATACGATTATATAATCAGCAGTAATCAATTTTTTTCTCCGTTAAGAGTGATTAGTTGAGCTTGTTTTGTTTTTTTAACTCAGTTCTTTTTTGCTGAAGAAGCTTTTTAAATTCGCGTATAGGAACAACAATCCAGATGATCATGATAATGACTCCAATCAGCCAAATAGACCATGTTATCCAATCAAAATACATTATGCGTTCCTCTCAGAAGATTATTAAACTTGATTTTTTATTTCAGATATTTTTCAGAATTCCTAATTCCCTGAACTCATTCCATTTGCCTCTTGTGTAATCAGGAAACTTAACGGGGATACTCCCAAGTTCAATTGATATTGTAGAAAGCGGAGCGACAACTGACCAGGCAGCTCCATCATAAACATCCTGATCAAGAAACCATCCATTATTAAGACAATCAATTATTCTGTAAATCATTACGAAATCCATTCCACCATGTCCGCCATATTTTTCAATTCCCTCTTTCAGTTTTGTCCATAGCGGATGCTGATATTTATCCCAATATACTTTATAATCTTTTTCATTAAGCCATCGATGTCCTTTATCAATGTTTACAAGTGATAGTCGGCTTGGATATCCTTCGTGATAACCTTTTGTTCCTGCTAATGCATTAATTCTATTATATGGTCTTGGAGTAACAACATCGTGCTGAACAAGAATATTTCTTCCCTTAGCTGTTTTGATCAATGTATTAACCATGTCGCCATGTTTATAACCGGTTCTGTTATAAAATTCATTTGTACTTTCAATTTGTTTTGAATATTCATCAAGTGATGCTTGCAGAGAACTCATTGAAACCATATTTACAAATGAATCACCTCGATTTATATCCATATATTGTGCTACTGGTCCTAAACCATGAGTAGGATAAAAGTTACCATCTCTTTCTTCATGATGACGAATGCGCCACATATTATAATAATAATCTTTACTAAACATAAGTTCACGCAGATTATGTATATACGCACATTCCGCATAAGTAAGTGTTCCTAAAACTCCTTGCTGAGCCATATTAAGCAGCCAAAGTTCTTCATCACCATAACAAACATTTTCCATCATCATACAATTTACCTGCATTTCTTCGGCAGTATCCACAAGCGCCCATAGATCATCAAGTATATATGCTGCAGGCACTTCTACTGCAACATGAATTTTATTTCTCATAGCCTCAATACTCATAGTAGTATGATACTCCCAATGAGTAGATATTATAACTAAATCTATATCATCACGCTTTATCATTTCTTTCCATATATCAAGTGTTCCGGAATAGACAGCTGGTTTTTGTCCGTGTCCGGATTTTTTTAGTTCTTCTAAAGCAGCATCAGTCTTTACTTTTTGAACATCACAAATTGCAGTAATAATAGCTTTATCTGGTGCAAGTGCATTTACCAGTTTTAAATGTTCTATCCCTCGATTACCTAATCCAATAAATGCTACCTTAACTTGTTTAATTGGAGGAACTGTTAAACCGATTACTGATTTTCCTTTTGCTATCGGAGATTTGGATAAATCCTTAATCTTTTCCAGAACAGTTTCACGACTTACAGGAGCTGTAAACCCTGATAAGCCAAGAAAAGCACTGCTAAGAGCGGAAAGCTTAATAAAATTTCTGCGGGTAAAATTATTTTTCATTTTATCTCTTGATATTTTGATGACTAATTATTCTTATATCTAAGTAAAAAATAATAATTTTTAGATTTACTGCAACTTACTTTTACAAAAATTCTACTGAATTTCATTTGAAATTATTTATTCTGTTTTATTAACATGCAATGCTTGGTTAAACAGGTATTCTGTTTTTATGTGTTTGTGTTAATAAAATTTAATGTTATTTAACAAAGTATTAATGAGCAATGAATTGACTAAATCTTTTGTATTAGTATTTTGATACCCGATAATGATCTAAAAAAAATTTAAGAGTATCGAGGAATAATTAGTTGGGTTGGAAGAATTTTTTAATTATTTAAATAAACTTTAACGCCTTGTCAGATATATCTTTACGATAATACATTCTATCAAAGCTTATTTTCTCAATAGCCTGGTAAGCAATCTTCTTAGCGGTTAATAAATCATTTGAATTAATTACTGAAGTAACTCCCAAAACTCTGCCGCCATTGGTTAAAATATTACCATCCTTTTCAATAGTTCCAGCGTGATAAATAACAATATTCTCATTAGTTAAATCAAGTCCGTTAATTAAAAGACCTTTTTCATACTTATCCGGATAACCACCGGAAGCAGCGACGATACAAACTGAGCATCCGCCTGAATATTTAATCGAGTTCTTTTCAATTTTACCATTCGCAGCGGAATAAAGAAGTTCAAGAAAGTCTCCTTCAATTAATGGCAGAACAACCTGCGCTTCCGGATCCCCAAATCTGCAATTAAATTCAATCACTTTTGGTCCCGATTCTGTAATTATTAAACCTGCATAAAGGCATCCAATAAATTTATTACCTGATCTTTTTAATTCATTTAATGTTGGAGCAATAATTTCTTTCTCAATTTTCTGCTGTAGTTTTTCGGTTATTAATGGAGTTGGGGCATATGCACCCATACCACCTGTATTTTTGCCGGTGTCATTATCACCTATTCTTTTATGATCTTGAGCAGCAGATAAACACACAAAATCTTCACCGTCAGTGATAGCAAAAACAGATGCCTCTTCACCTGTTAAAAATTCTTCAATAATAATTTTATCACCTGAACTGCCAAATATTTTATTTACAAAAAAATCTTTAACTGCCTCTTTCGCTTCAGAAAAATCTCCACAGATGATAACTCCCTTTCCTGCAGCCAATCCATCAGCTTTTAAAACTATTGGATATTTGATTCCTTTTAGATAATCAAGTGTTTCTTCAAATTGGTTAACATAAAATTCTTTATAAGCAGCGGTTGCAACTTGAGCATTATTCATTATTCTTTTTGCAAATGATTTGCTTGATTCAATTCGTGCTGCATTTGATGAAGGTCCAAAGACTAAAATTGAATTTTCTCTCAGACTATCAGCTAAACCATCAACTAAAGGCTGCTCAGGTCCAATTACAACAAGATTGATCTCATTCGATTTACAAAACTCAATTACATTGTTGTGATCAGATATATTCAGAGCAATGTTTTCAGCAATAGTTTTTGTTCCTGGATTTCCGGGTGAACAGAACAGTCTTTTTAATTTTTCGCTTTTTCTCAAAGCAAGTGCTATTGCATGTTCTCTTCCACCTGCTCCAATTACCAAAACATTCATTACAGTTCTGCCCTTAATTTCATTTGAAACTGTTTTGTCAATAGTTCTGTTATATTATCCCGTCTGTATTTTTCAACCAGTTCATCCGGTGGAGTTGGTAAAGTTCCTTCTTTGTAGGCGTTATAAATATTGAGGATTGTTTCTTTTATTTCATTTATGTTATCAGGACTACAGATAAATCCTGCTCCTGATTCTTCAACAGCCATTTTAGCAGCACCATCAGGAACGCAAGCTAAGATTGGTTTCCGGGCACCTATATATTCATAAACCTTACCAGGTAATATTGCATCAATATTTTTCCTTCTTCCGACCATAAACCACAATATATCCGCTGATTTAATTTTAGCAATAGCCTCAGTGTGATTTACATATCCATGATCTTTTACAAAAGGCTGTAGTTTAAGTTTTCTTATCAACTTCTGATTTTCTTTTCTTAAGAATCCAACAAAATGGAGTTCAATGTTTGAAGCAATATCGGGACGCTCAATTGTTATCTGCTTAAATGCTTTAAGAAAATATTTTGGTGTATTGTAAACCATAAATATTCCTGAATACATTAAAACCATTTTATTTAATGGTTTAGGTTGGGCAGGAATTTTTTCAAAATCTTCCGGATCAAATCCGTGAGAAATTATCACTACATCTTCAAAAGTTAAAAAAGGATATGTGTTTAACAGCTTTTCCTTAATCTTTCTGTTTGTAACTGTAATTCGATCGGCTGCTTTAAGTGCTTTATATTCTTTTTTCTTGTGCAGAAGTCTGTGAAATGGAGTAGCATAAAACGAAAAATAGCTCTTATACCATAGATCACGATAATCTGCAAATAGAGGTATATCGTGTAACTTTTTAATCTTTGATATTATATCAAAAGCCGAAAATGGTGGACAAGTTATAAACAACGCATCATATTTTTCTTTTGATAATATTTCATCAATCTTTTTATATGCAAGTTTGGACCAGGATTTTTTATTATCAGGAATAAAAACAGTTTGACTAATTTTATCAAAAATATTTCTAACAAACTCACTTGGGGGTTTTATAGTACCTAACTTCGATAAAATAGAATTTGGTTCTTTACTTCCAGAAACTCTGATAACTTTTATTTCAGATTCTTCCAATTCCTTCATTAAAGATACATCATGTGCATAATAAGCAACATTTCCACTAGTAATGACTGTCGGCTCCCAGTTAAAGTTTTTCATATACTTAACAAACTTGAGAGTTCTTTGAACACCGCTTAAGCCCATCGGTGGAAAATAATATGCTACAACAAGTACTTTGAACATAAAAACCTTATTTACTGCTTCTATAATTAGGTGCTTCTTGAGTTAGTATAACATCGTGAGGATGACTTTCTTTTAATCCGGCAAGAGTAATTCTGATAAACTTTCCTTTTGATTTTAATTCCTTTATGTTCTTATTTCCGGTATAACCCATTGATGCTCTTAACCCGCCAACAAGTTGATAAACTGTATCTTCCAATGGTCCTTTGTACGGAACTCTACCTTCGATTCCCTCTGGAACAAGTTTTTTAATATCATCCTCAGCATCCTGAAAATATCTATCCTTACTGCCCTTTTTCATTGCACTAAGTGAACCCATTCCGCGATATAACTTAAAACTTCTTCCTTCATATAAAATTTTTTCACCGGGACTTTCATCAACACCGGCGAAAAGTCCACCAATCATAACGGTATCTGCTCCGGCAGCAATTGCTTTGGGAACATCACCGGTTTGTTTAATTCCGCCATCAGCAATTATCGGAATTCCATATTTTTTTGCAGCTGAATAAACATATCCTATAGCGGATATTTGCGGAACTCCTACACCTGCAATAACTCTGGTTGTGCAGATAGAACCCGGACCTATACCAACTTTAATAGCATCAATTTTACAATTAATGAGATCAATTGCCGCTTCATAAGTACCAATATTTCCAGCAATTAGCTGAATATACCTAAATTTTTTCCTAATTTCCTTTATTGTTTTAATAACCCCTGTCGAATGACCATGAGCAGTATCAACAACTATAACATCTGCTCCAGCATCAGAAAGAGATTTTACTCTTTCCAAAGTATCATAAGTTACACCAACCGCAGCTCCAACCCTTAATCGTCCGTGTTCATCTTTACAAGCATTTGGGTGCTTTTTCTTTTTCATAATATCTTTAAATGTAATCAATCCTTTTAAAGTCCCTGACTTATCAACTACAGGAAGTTTTTCAATTTTATATTTCTGAAGAAGAGTTTCTGCTTTCTCTAATGTAGTTCCGACTGGTGCAGTGATTAAATTCTCTTTGGTCATTAAATCCGATACTTTCAATTTTCGATTAGGTTCAAAACGAAGATCGCGGTTTGTCAGTATCCCAACTAATTTATAATTCTGATCCACAACCGGAATACCTGATACTCTATATTTTTTCATAATTTCTAAAGCATCACCGATTGTTTCATTTGGTGTAAGAGTAATAGGATTTATTATCATCCCACTTTCTGATCTCTTTACCTTATCTACTTCATTTACTTGTTCTTCAATTGAAAAGTTTTTATGTAATATTCCAATTCCGCCTTCCCTCGCTATCGCTATTGCCATATCAGACTCAGTGACTGTATCCATAGCAGCAGAAAGAATTGGAATATTTAGTTTAATTTCAGGAGTAAGAAATGTTGTTATATTTACTTCGCGAGGTAGAACAGAAGATTTTGCCGGAATAAGAAGAACATCATCAAATGTTAATCCCATTTCTAATTGTTTTTTATCTAACATAATCCCTTCATTAAAAAAAAATTATTCAAATGCTGAAAAACCAGTAATATCTTCACCAATAATTAATGTATGCATTTCATGTGTTCCTTCATATGTTATCACTGATTCTAAATTAGCAGCGTGTCTCATTACAGGGTATTCATCTAATATACCATTTGCTCCCAGAATTTGTCGAGATTCACGAGCAATATCAAGAGCAACTCTGCAATTATTTCTTTTTGCCATTGAAACCTGGGTATGCTTTAATTGTCCTTTGTCCTTTAACCTGCCTAGCTGTAAATTCAATAATTGAGCTTTGGTAATCTCTGTAACCATCTGTACTAACTTAGTTTGTATAATCTGATATGAAGCGATAGGTTTACTGAATTGAATCCGTGATTTTGCATAGTTCAGTGCTGAATCGTAACATGCCATCATTGAACCAACCACTCCCCAAGCAATACCATACCTTGCCTGATTTAAACACATTAATGCGTTTTTCAAACCCTCAGTTTTTGGGAGCAAATTAGATTCAGGTACAAAAACATTATCAAAAACAAGTTCTGATGTGATTGAAGCTCTCAATGAATGCTTACCTTTCATTTCTGGTGCTGAATAACCTTCCATTCCCTTTTCAACTAAAAATCCTTTAATGACACCATCTAATTTAGCCCATACTACAGCAACATCGGCAATTGTACCGTTAGTGATCCACATCTTTGCACCATTAAGAATATACCCCCCATCTGTCTTTTCTGCTTTAGTAATCATTCCTCCTGGATTTGAACCATAATCTGGCTCGGTTAGACCAAAACAGCCTATTTTTGCTGCACTGGCTAACAATGGCAGCCATTTATTTCTTTGCTCCTCACTTCCAAATGAAAAGATGGGGTACATTACAAGTGCACTTTGTACAGAAGCAAAACTCCTTATTCCGCTATCTCCCCTTTCAAGTTCCTGCATGATTAATCCATAAGCGACATTATTTAATTCAGCACAACCATACTTTGAGGGTAATGTAGGTCCAAACAATCCCATTTCAGCCATCTTAGGAATCAATTGTTCAGGAAATTTTGAATCTCTATTGTATTCTTCAATAATTGGAATCACCTGCTCTGTCACAAAATCCCTAACGGTATCTCTTATCAATAACTCCTCTTCTGATAAGAGAGAATCAATATTAAAATAGTCAACTCCTTTAAACGTATTCATCTTTACTTTCTGAATTTTTGTTTAGTAAAATTATTAAAAGGCTGGTAGAGAAACAATTATTTTACACCATTTGTGATTAACTCAAATTAAGAAATTCTTTCAGACAAATTGTTTTTAACTTAAAATTAAACCTAAAGAAATAAAATATTTATACATTTTTAATTTGTTATTATCTCATCTCAACCTTACCAGTTCAATCAGAGAGGATTATCAATTCATTTAAATAAATCAATAAAATGTTTCTTTCAAAAGATCATAAATCTTTTTATTGTTAACTAGTTTCACTCCTTTCGAGTAGGAGATTAGAGAGTTTTTTTTGATATCTAAATGATTCTAAATAAGGTGTTTTAGGCATTTCGCTGCTATTTCGATTTTTTATTGATTTCAGGAAAATTTCTGAAATAACATTTCTTTTATCTTAAACCTGATTTCAGAAGCCCTTTTATTATTATGATTAGAATAATTACAGCAAAGATTGACAAATTAAGTGTCATTGATTTTATTGTTAATGATTTTTACTTCTCATTGTTTTTTGCTGCCATTCATTTAAGCATTTCTAAAAATTAAACAACCAGTCCAGTCATTTCAATTTTTTAATGATCAAGCTTAACCTTTTAGATTATTCTACGATTATTAGATAGACAAAAAAGGATTATTATGAAAAAAATATTGGTAATGCTGGTATTTGCTTTTTCAACAAATACTATAGCTCAAACTACAGATAAAAAGGACATAAATTTAGAATTTAAAGGATTTGTAAGAACTGATGCGTTTTTTGATTCCAGAAATACGATTAGTTTAAGAGAAGGCGCAATCTTATTGATGCCTGCTAATAAAAGTTTGGATATTTCGGGTGGAGATATTTACGATAGAAGTTCACTAACAGCTTTTGCATTTCACACAAGATTAGCTGGAAGTTTATCGGGACCTGAAGTATTTGGGGCAAAATCAAGTGCATACTTCGAAGGTGAATTTTTTGGAAACTCTGATTCAGATATTCATGGATTTCGACTTAGACATGGATTTACAACCTTAGACTGGGGAACCACTTCAATTTTATTTGGTCAATTTTGGCATCCGCTTTTTAGTACCAATGTAATACCTTCATTTAATTTTGCTGTCCCCTTTATTCCTTTTTCAAGAAACCCACAAATTAAATTTACACAAAAGTTTTCTGATGTTAGTTTAATTATTGCATTAATTACACAAAGAGATTTTTTAAGTATGGGACCTGACCCAATTACTGGTAAGTCATATAGAAGCGCATCTTTTATCCGTAATGCCGGTATCCCAACTATTGATGCTGTTCTTCAGTTTAAGTTATCTAATCTGTTTATTGGATTTGGTGGAGAGTACAAGACTCTACTTCCTCGATTAAAAGATTTAACCGGAAAAAAGACAGATGAAAAGATAAATAGCTTTACTTTAACTGTATTCGGAAAGCTTAACCTCGATGATTTCTTTTTTCAATCTCAGTTTGTCTATGGACAGAATCTTGCAGATATTACAATGTTAGGCGGATATGCAGCAAAAGCACTTGATTCAACTTCTTATACAAATTCAAATACAATGTCTGTATGGGGAGAAATTGGATACGGAAAACCACTTTCATTTAACTTATTTGTCGGATATACAAAATATTTAGGAACAGATGATAATGTAACCGGTGACTATTTTTATATGGGTAATTTAACAAATGTTGATTATGTATATAGAATCGCACCAAATGTCCAATATACTTCGGGCAGTTATAAAATTGTAGCTGAAGTAGATTATACAACAGCAGGATTTGGCTTACTAAATAAGAATAATAAATCCGAAATATCTGATGTTAAAGCAATTTCAAATGTCAGAGTCGCTCTTGCAACAATTTTTTATTTCTAACAACAGGTAATTAAAATGTTTACTTTAAAAAATAAAAGAGCCTGTAAAATAATTTGTGTAAATGAGTTTTAGTGTTAAAGAATATTGTTTAATCTCTAAACAAAAATAATAGACAAGCAAGATGAAGCAATAATCTAATTTAATAGGGGCATCCTTATCCATTTTTTAAGAGGAGTAACTGAAATTTAGAAATGCATTTTTTTCACAACATCACCAATGAAAAAATTATTGTCGTCAGGAATTTTTCATCGGATTTTCAAATTGTGTGAGGTCTTTTATTTTAACTGTAATTCAATTTCTCTAATACTTTTTTCAATCTTCTCACGATTGATATTCTTTTGAACACCATATTCATTCTGAGCAGAAACTGTAAAGAAGTGGTGCTTTGTTATAAAGTCAAGTGAAATTTTCAACCACTCAAGCTCATTTGTTTTTTTTATTCCTTTAATATCTAATTCCTTACGCAGCAACTTACTTTTGATCTCCATATCAGGCATGCCCAGATGATGTAGATCAGCATCGCAGATAATTTCTTCTAATTTATTTTTAGGATTTTGAGGGCATTCTGTTGCTTTGATGCAATTAAGGACGATTTCAGTCTTTTCAACTGGATAAAACTCTTTATCTAAAAAGTCTTTTGCATATTCTGAGCTTTGCTCTTCGTGTCCATTACAACAATGGAAATAACCAGTATCATGGAACCACGCTGCAATAATGAGAATTACTTCATCACTTTCAGTTATGCCTTCCATCTTAGAAAGTTTCTTAACTGTCTCAACGACTTCAAGAGTGTGTACAATATTATGATAGAGGTCTTCTTGTGCTGACCTATTGCTATAAAGTTCCTTTACATAGATTTCAACTTTATTTAATATGTTATTATCAGTAACCATTTATCTTATTAACAAGACAATTAGATATAAATCATGATTTATTTTAATTCGATTTATTTGCGTCCAAAATTAGAACTTTAGAATACGTTAAATGGTGATAATTATCACAAAAAAAAGGTCAAGTGCTATTAGATGCCCAAGTGATATTTAGTAGAGTAAAAAAAAATTATTTTTGATTGGACTTTAGATTATATCACGGGTGAATTTTTAGTTCACCCGTGCAAATTAAATAACTCTTACTTCTTCAAAGAGTTTTGATAAGCTTCAACAACAGCAATTGCGGTCATATTGTATATATCGTCAACGGATGCTCCGCGTTGTAAAACATGAACCGGTTTTTTCATTCCCATTAAGATAGGACCAATTACTGTTGCCTGCCCAATTCTTGCCATAAGTTTATAAGCAATATTAGCTGAACTTAAATCAGGAAAGATCAACACATTCGCTCCGCCTTTAATATTGGTAAACGGAAAAGTTTTTTCCAGTATCTCGGGCACAACAGCAGTGTCTGCCTGCATTTCTCCATCAATAATCAATTCAGGCATTTTTGTTTTTACAATCTTGACTGCTTCTTTAACTTTATTTGATTCCGGATATGGTGCACTGCCAAAATTGCTGAAGGACAGCATGGCAATTTTGGGAACAACATCAAAAGCTTTAACGGTTTCAGCAGCTGAGATAGCGATTTCTGCAAGCTGTTCAGAATCTGGATTTATATTTACAGTACAATCAGCAAAGAAGTATGTTTCTTTTTTAGCAATAACAATATAGAGTCCTGATACTATCTTTAACCCTTCTTTAACTCCAATACATTGTAATGCAGGTCTAATAGTATTTGGATAACTAGTTGTATAACCGCTTATCATAGCATCTGCTTCATCCAGTTCAACCATCATAGCACCATAATAATTTGGTTTTTTTATCAAGTTTTTGGCATCCCACAATGTTGCACCTCTTCTCTGACGCTTCCTAAAAAATGCTTCTGCATACACATCACATTTTTTGCAATCTTCCGGATCAATGATCTGAAATTCGTTTACATCATAGCCAATTCTTTCAATCTCTTTTTTAATAAACTTTTCATTACCAAGTAAAACTGGTTTTGCTATTCCATCCTGAGCAACTGTATGAGCAGCTCTGATAATATTTTCTTCTTCTCCTTCTGGATATACTACTTTTTTAGGATACTTCTGTGATTTATGAATCATCACTCTTATTATCTCTTTTGATAATCCGAGTCTCTCTTTTAATTCTTCTTCATACTTAACCCAATCTACTTCTGTAATTTTTGCGACTCCTGTTTCGATTGCAGCTTTAGCTACAGCTGGAGCAACATACCATAAAACTCTCGGATCAAAAGGTTTTGGAATAATGTAATCTCTGCCAAACTCAAACTCTTCTCCTCCATAAGCTCTGATAACCATCTCCGGCACTTTTTCCTTTGCTAATTTAGAAAGAGCTAATGTAGCAGCTAATTTCATCTCATCATTAATCTGAGTAGCCCTTACATCTAATGCACCGCGGAAAATAAATGGAAATCCTAAAACATTATTTACCTGATTTGGGAAATCGCTTCGTCCTGTAGCCATAATAAGATCCTGTCTTACAGACATTGCATCATCATAAGTAATTTCAGGATCAGGATTAGCCATAGCAAAAATTATTGGATTTGGAGCCATTGTTTTAACCCAATCTTTTTGTACGACATTTCCTACCGAAAGTCCAATGAAAACATCCGCACCTTTAAATGCCTCTTCTAAAGAATCGTATCCTTTTTCCTGAGCAAATTCTTCTTTGTATTTGTTCAGATCTTTCCTTCCTTTTGTAATACAACCTTTTGAATCGAACATAAAAATGTTTTCTCTTTTAGCACCTGCCCTTACGTAGTGTTTACAACACGAAATAGCTGATGCCCCTGCGCCATTAACAACAATCCTAATCTTGTCCAATTTTTTTCCTGCAACTTCTACAGCATTTATCAATGCAGCACACGAAATAATAGCAGTTCCATGCTGATCATCATGAAAAACAGGAATATTCATCGTTGCTTTTAATGTTTCTTCAATTTCAAAACATTCCGGAGCTTTTATATCTTCCAGATTAATCCCGCCAAAGGTTGGTTCTAATATCTGTGTTACACGTATTATTTCTTTTGGATCGTGAGAATTAACTTCAATATCAAACACATCGATATCAGCAAATCTTTTAAAGAGAACTCCCTTCCCTTCCATAACAGGTTTACCTGCTTCCGGGCCAATATCACCTAATCCCAATACAGCAGTACCGTTTGAAAGTACAGCAACAAGATTACCTTTTGCTGTATATTTATATACTTCTTCAACGTTTTTATGAATCTCTCTGCAAGGCTCAGCTACACCTGGAGTATAAGCCATTGATAAATCTCTTGCTGTTAAGCAGGGCTTTGTTGGAACAACCTCAATCTTGCCCTTCCTATCAGAACTGTGGTATTGAAGGGACTCTTCTTTTGTAAGTTTCATTTATCTCTCCTGTCATATTTTGATAATTGATAATTAAAAATTTTAGATACAAAGGTCTGTAAAAATCCATTGTGAGTTAAGGTTGCATTCTCAGATGATACTGCATTAGTGTTAAAGAAATGATGAATAATTGATCTCAAAATTTCACCTGCAAACTTATGTTATAAGGATATTTGTAAAACTTATGCTTACAAATATTTGTTAATTCAAAATTAGTGAAAAATTAAATTTTGTGCTCATCAATTTTTAAAAAAGATTAATTATTTATCAGTTTAAGTATAGGATGTAATTATTAAGGACTTTGAGAATCTGTTTATTTAATAAAAAAGCGGCTCCGGTTGTTCCGGAACCGCTCATTTTATGGAGAGCGAGCTATTTCTGAATTTATCTGCTTCTTGTTTTATTATTATTTACACTTTCTCTTGTATTATTTTTAGTCTCATTACGATTGCCTGATTCATTCTTTCTTACGTCAGTATCTCTGTTTGTATTCGAATTAACACGATTTCGATTTTCATTAACTCTGGTTTCAATCTTTTGTTCAACTTTTCTATCAGTGTTTTGTTTTATGACTTCAGTATTAGATCGTTTATTTTCTTCTCTTACTTCATTTTGATTGTTATTAACGGTTCTTTCTTCACGATTATTATCCTGATTTCTTTTTATTTGTTCATTACGGATAATCACATCGTTTCTTTTAGTCACTTCATTATTCCTATTTTCAATCTCAGAGAATCTTTTTTCAATTTTTTGTTTTTCCTGAAGTCTCTTTTCATCTTCAACACGATTCTTGTTTATATCATTTCTGGTTCTGTCAGTGTTATTTCTGTTTACCTCTACCGTACGCTCTTTCTCTATCTTTCGGTTCTCTTCTACTTTTCTTTCATTGATTCTGTCAGTTGTTCTTTCCTTTCCTAATTCAATTCTTGACATCTCAAGAGAAGATTTTCTATCACTCTTTTCAATCTTTACATCCCTTAATCCATCTCTCGAAAGATCTCTTTCATCGGCAAAATAAGTTCTTATTTCTCTTTCTTTTGTATTTCCATTTCTTTGTCTGTTAAGTTCATTAGGATCTTTGACAGCAACCAGATTTCTCTTTTCAATTTTTCTTCCAACTTTTTCTCTTATTCTATCAAACTCAACTCCATTGTTTCTAACTCTTCCATCATAATAAGAGTAATTTGTTCTAACTTTTGTGCGGTTGTAAACCCTGTACTTATATTTTGGAGCAACATAATAATTGTAAACATTATTTTCACAGAATCTATTGTATTTTACATAATTCCAATGATTGTAAGGAACATAGTAATCGTAGGTATAATGAATACCAATATTTACATAAAATACTGCATAAGGTGATAAAGGAGCCCATCCTACATAATCATCATCATATCTCCAATCAACCCAGGCAGGAGCCCATTCGTAATCAGGGATCCAAATCCATCCATAATAATCGTCATAGTACCATCTTCCATAATGATAAACTATAAATCCAAATGGTTCGTAAGAATCCCAATACCATCCGTAATTTGTATAAACCCATTGACCATAATAATAAGGCGACCAGTTTTTTCTGATTATTGTAGGACGCCAGACCGGGGTTCCAAATCCAACATCGATCCAGGTTCCGTGTGTTCTAAGTGATGTGTAAAAATACCCATCAACTCTTCTTGCATAATCAGTAGCAGCATTAGAATAGTTACTAATACCAAAGATTATGATTGCTGTAATTATGATTAACTTTTTCATGTCAATCTCCTTTCTGTCGATATTTATCAGCCAAGCTTTATGCCATTTAAATAGTTTTAATTTGAAGCAGAAAAAAAGAAATGATTAAATGATTGTATAATTGAATGTACAGTTATGTATATGCCGCTTTTTTTTATCGTTTGATCTTGCGGTTTTTCCAGTTCAGGTTACCAAACATTCCCATAAATCCTGCAACAATAATATAAGGGACCTGCAATAATTCTGTAATTAAAAAAGGTTTAAGTAAGGTTGGAACAAACAGTTTTTTCGAACCCTTTGTTATGATAAGATACTCAAATAACATTTTGAGCAAAATGGATAACCCTAAAGAAATAAAAAATACTTTTGAAAATAAAATTCCAAGAACAGGCTGCACAATCAATGATAGGTAAAAGAGAAAAATCAACACTAGTTTTATAATCAGAGCTTTATTATTATAAAAAAGTCCTTTACTTGCCCATCTTTTTCTTTGTGCATAAAAGTCGCTTACGGTCGGATTTGCATCAGTAGAGACCAAAGCCTTTTTATCATAAGCAAATTTAATTTTATACTTTGTATCTTTAAAAATCTTCTGCATTAACAATTCATCATCACCTGAGGACAAACTCATCTGATAAACGAACCCGCCAACTTTATAAAAAACATTTCTCCTATATGCAATATTTGCTGCATTACATATAGTTGGATTACCGGAACCGATTAATCCAGCCCCCGCAATTACAAGTCCGGCAAATTCTAATCTTTGCATATTGTTAAAAAGTGAACCATCTGATTGAAACTCAACCGGTCCTGAAATGAATGCTGTATTGTCATCAAAATATTTTAACAAATTCCCTAACCATTCTTCTGAATGAAAGCAGTCAGCGTCAGTTGTAAGGATAATCTCTCCTTTTGACTGTTCAATTCCAAATCTTATTGCCCGCTTTTTATGAGCAGAAGCAGAATAATCATTTGGTACTGTAAATACTCTGACATTCTTTTGAAGTGTCAATGATTCCAAAATTTTTAGAGAATTATCTTCTGACAAATCATTTACAAAAAGTACTTCGTATTTATCGGCAGGATAATTCTGTTTGGTTAAATTCTTATAGGTTTGTGCAATATTTTTTTCTTCATTTCTAAAAGGAACAATAATTGAAACAAACTCATTTAATACTTTAACCGAAAGATTGCTCTCTAATTTGTTTAGACCAAATAATATTTTTAGAAGAAAATATATGTAGTGAAAAAGTAAAATAAGGATAAAAGAAACTACTAATAATTCAGTCATTGTTTCTCTTTAAAAGTAAAATCAAACCAAACAATGAAGGCAGCAACAAGTTGATCAAAAAAAGAAAAATAGATGCATTGAAACCGGTTGAAGCTGTGCCGCCAACTTGTTTAATAAAATAAACTGAAGCACCTTCACGAATTCCTAATTCTCCAAATGAAACCGGTGGAATAATTGTTTTGGCAAACATAACAAGATTACCAGCCCAGATGTAATTAAGAAAATCATAATGACTTGAGAAAGCTGCTGCAAGAAATGCAAACTGAATTATAAAACAAGTATAAAGTAAGAAAGATACAAATATCATTTTAACTGCATATTTTTTATCGAGCAAATGAAAAAGTTTGATCTTTTCAAACAGCCATTTGAATTTCTTTGACTTACTTATTTTTCTGAACAGGAAATTATCCCAGAATTCTGCGCTAAAGATCATCAGCATTGCCAAATAAAACAGGATAAACACTGTTAAAAACAATGCGATAGTTATGTAGTAAGTTATATTATAATAATAGTGCAAATAAAGTATGCTTGATAATGAGCCGATAAATGCTACCATCATCAGAAGGAACAATTTATCCAGCAAGGTTGCTAAAGTTACAGCTAACAAAGATTTATCTTTATATGCTAATGCCCTTCCGATATACTCTCCTGTTCTAGCTGGTGTAAAAACTCCGGCTGAAAAACCATAAAACAATGATAACCAGATTCTGGAGTTTTTATTTTCTTGCAGAATTACATTTGATGTTAGTTTCCATTTATAAAACTGAAACCAAATATTTAATATGCTTAATGCAAATGCGATTGATAATAGAACTATATCTGCGTTTTTAATTGCAGAGATAATTTCGTTTAAGTTTACCGAGTTTATTAAATAATATAATAACCCTAAAGCAATTGCTGCTTTGGCAATAAGAATAATAACAGTTTTATATCGTTGTATAAAAATGTTTTTGTTGACAATATCTTTTACAACTTCAACCAATTTTTATTGTTCAATTTCAAAAATATTTACTTTTAATCCTTCAGTGCAGTTTCTGCAGATATCATTTCCGTTTCTGTTCAGAAGCACGGATTGTCTGAATTTTTGATATTCATTTGAAGTCCAAATATCAGAAAAACTTTTACCATTTAGAATTCCTATTGTATGTTTAGCATCTTTATCAAAGCAGCATGGAACAACTCTGCCGTCCCAAGTTATCACTGAAGTTCTCCATAAAGCGAAACAATGATTTTTCAATCCATTTTTCATTTCAAATGATTCATCGCCAATTTTATATCTTTTGTATTTTGGATTTGACGGTAGAAACTTTATGGCGTTCTGGTAAGATGAGATTTGCATAGTTTTGAACACTAATTTGTCCACGCCAACATCCTTACAATATCTTTTTACATCTTCAAGTTGATGTTCATTTTGCTTCATCACAATAAATTGAAATTCTACAAATGGTCTTTTTTGTTTAAGTTCATCCCGTTTTTTAATCAATAATCTTAAACCTTCATCTGCCTGCTTAAATGTTCCGCCGACTCTGTAATTCTGATAACTTTCCTCATCAAGACCATCAACTGAATAAATAAGTTTATCAGGAGCATTAGCAAGAATGCGGTCAATATTTTTTTCATTTATAAAGTGACCGTTAGTACTTATGGAAATATAAACATTACAGTCTTGTGCATATTTAATCATCTCAGGCAGATGTTTGTTAATGTAAGGTTCGCCTTGAAAAAAAAGCTGAACATAAAAACCTTTATTTTTTATTTGATCAATCCAGTTTTTAAAATCATCTGGTTTTAACAGACCAAGCGGTCGGGTTAAAGAACCAAGTCCAGACGGACATTCAGGACATTTTAAATTACAATGATTTGTCGGTTCGATTGAATATGAAAGAGGCATTCCCCAAACTATTGGTTTACGGAATAACCTGGATAGATTGAAAGATAATATAATGCTCACTGCATTTATCAATCTTTTAAAAGTAAAATATTTAAGAAAATTTATTTCCAGATAATACCTTATTTTTTCTGCTGAGAAAATAATCAAAGCCTGCAACTGATAAAAGTTTTTAACCGGAGTAATGAGTGTTTTATGATATTGTTAGGCTTATAGCTTTTGATTACTTTTGCCTTTGAAAATTCATTCATTGAGGCGAAAATGTTCATTAATTTCAGCGAGATACCTAAACATCAGAATTTATTCCTGGATTATCTTTACAGATTTGATAACGTTAAAGAGTTCTATAAGCATAATTTCCGGAATAAGGAAAATTTTTCCAGCCTTTTTAAAAGTATCACTGATTCAAAAAAAGACAAACAATTTCAAATCTCGCCAATTATCAAAAATCAATATTCTGATTTCAACTCAGTCTCTGAAAAGACTCTAAAAAATATTGACTCGCTTGATATTCCCAAGACTATAGCTATTGTAACCGGACAACAAGTTGGAATACTTGGGGGTCCTCTTTATACGGTTTATAAAATACTTACTGCAGTAAGACTTGTAAATCAGCTTAATGAAAGATTTGAAGAGTATAAGTTTGTACCTGTATTCTGGCTTGAAGGTGATGATCATGATTTTAATGAAGTCAGGTCAATGAATATTTTTGACACTGAAAATCAAGTTCTTAATATTGGATACAAAACAGAAATTGAAGATGATGAAGCTAAGTTAAGTGTTGGTAATATAAGTTTTGATGAATCTATAAACGATTTTTTAAACTCACTGGAAAATTCTTTAAGACAGACTGATTTTAAGGAAGGGTTACTGAGTAAACTAAAAATATTTTATGCTCAGGGTAAAACTTTTAAACAAAGTTTTAAGGAGCTTATCTTCTGGCTGTTTGATGAATACGGGCTTGTAATTTTTGACCCGCAGGATGCAGCAGTTAAACAATTATTAAAACCAGTCTTTAAAAAAGAAGTAAATAATTTTCAGCAGCATACAGAAAAATTAATTCAGGTAAGTGCTGATCTTGAAGAATTATATCATGCTCAGGTAAAAGTTAAACCGGTTAATTTGTTTTATCATACTGATGACGGCAGATTTTCGGTTGAACCCGTTGACGAAATATTCAAACTCAGACGGAAAAGAAAACAATTCACTAAAGAAGAAATATTAAACGAAATTGAAGAACACCCCGAAAGATTTAGTCCTAATGTTTTATTAAGACCAATTTGTCAGGACTATCTGCTTCCGACAGGATTCTATATTGCCGGACCAAGTGAAATATCGTACTTTGCACAAATAACTCCATTATATGATTTCTATAAAATTACAACACCGGTAATTTATCCAAGAACTTCTGTTACTCTTATTGAAAAGAATGTTAATGATGCACTTAATAAATATGATTTAACATTGAAAGATGTTTTTTCAAGTTTAACCGATCTTAAACATAAAGTTATTGCTGGTCTTTCAGAAAACAGTATTGATACCTCATTTATAAATGCTGAAAATGACATTGAGTTGATTTTCGATCGCATAAAAGAAAACCTCTTTGCAATTGATAAAACTCTCGTTGATTCGAGTGTAAAGTATAAAGACAGAGTTATCTCTGTATTTAATGAGTTAAGAAATAAAGCTGTTAAAGCTCAGGAAAGCAAACACGAAACAACTGTAAGACAACTTACGAGGATATCTCATCTTTTATATCCTAACGAGAATCTTCAGGAACGGGAAATTAACTTTACTTATTTTTACAATAAATATGGAATAGAGTTGATAAAAAAGTTATTCGAAGAAATATCCATAAACGATTTTGAACATCAGATAATTATTATATAGGGACCTCTGAAAAAATTATTGAACTATTGAGTTGATCTGTTCTTCAAATTTTGGATTTGAAATATTTACACATTCAAAATCATTTATTTCTCCCCCGTTTTCAGAAAGCATACTTAAAATTGCAAATGCCATTGCAATTCTATGATCCTTAAAACTTTCAAAAGTTAAAAATGATTTCCTGATTCTGCCAGATACTATAAATCCATCATCAAATTCTTCAACCTCTAATCCCAGTAAATTAAGATTATAACAAAGAGATTTAATTCTATCAGACTCTTTTACCCTTAGTTCTTTTGCATTCCTGATTTCAAAATCTCCTTCTGCAAATATTCCGGCGATAGTAAGTATTGGAATTTCATCAATAATATTTGGAATTATCTCTGAAGAGATAATAATATTTTTCAGAACTGATGATTTAACAATAACATTCCCATACGGTTCATTACTAGAATACTTAATATCCTCATACTTAATATCAGCACCCATCAGCCTTAATACTTCAATGAACCCTGTTCTTGTCGGATTAAGTGAAACACTATTAATTTTAAGTTCAGAATCAGGTGTAAGTAAAGTTAAAACAATATGAAATGCAGAAGTAGAAATATCACCAGGCACAAAATATTCGTTAGCAGTTGGATAATATTTTAATGAGGATGAAGAAACAATTTTTTCATTTTCAGTTTTTACCGGTAATCCAAGCATCAGCTCAGTATGATTTCTCGTTCTTTCATTTTCAATAACTTCAGTTTCATCTTCCAAATGTAAACCAGCGATTAAGATTGCACTTTTTACCTGAGCACTTGCAATCGGCATTTCATAAGTTATATTCATTATTCTTTTTGCAGGAGTAATATTAAAAGGCAGTGTATAACTTTCGTTAGTTATAAATTTAGCTCCCATTTTCTTTAGCGGTTCTATAACACGTTTCATCGGTCTTTTGGAAAGAGATTCATCACCAACTAATTCAGAAGAAAATTTTTGTACCGCCAAAAGACCTGAAACTAATCTTGCGGTAGTTCCTGAATTTCCGCAGAATAATTCTGAAGAAGGAGTTTCAAATCCCTTATAACCAACACCGTTAATAACAACACTCCTGTTTTTTGTTAATACTCCTGCTCCAAGATTATGCATTAAAACCAGTGTTGAAATTACATCGTGACCCTGTGAAAGATTTGCAATTGATGATTTTCCTGATGCCATTGCAGAAAATATAATTGCCCTGTGTGATATCGATTTATCACCTGTCAGGTTTAATTCCCCTTTTACTGATTTAACTTTTGAGAAATTTTTAATCAATTATTTTGCGCACCATTCATCAATTATTTTTTCCAAAGCAGCATTATCCAATTCACTTTTTTTATACATTCCTTTATTTAATCTCTGCCTCATTGCTTCATAAAGAATTACTGCAGCTGCAACAGAAACATTCAGACTTTGCACCATCCCAAACTGCGGAATTAAAAAAACATCGTCAGCATATTTTGCAGCTTCTTCGGAAACACCGCGATGTTCGTTACCAACAACAATTGCAGCTTTTTTTGTTAAATCAAGTTCATAAAGTTTTTTAGAATGTTCTGTTAATGATGAAGCATATATTTTAAATCCATTATTACGCAATTCAGAATAGCATTTATCAACAGTTTTGAATTTTTCTTTTTCTACCCATTTAAAAGCTGATGCAGAAGATTTTTTGCCAATTTTCGGAAAGGTTTCAAAATTATAAATCAAATTAACTTTGGGAATTCCAACTGCATCGCAGGTTCTGAAAATCGCTGAAACATTGTGAGGATCGTGAATATTTTCAAGCACAACGGTTAACGAATGCTGCCGGGATTTAATAACCCGTGTAATTTTTTCAATTCGCTTTTCAGTCTTGTTATTTCTCACAAAATTTATTTATCAAAAATAAGTTTATAAATAATCCTGTTATCTTCTTTCCTTGCACGATCAATCTTTAGTTGTTTAACTGGAACCTGCAAATAAAATGAACTTAACTCAATTATTTTCTCAATAACTGTATCTTCATCGTGAGCCCAGCTTTCACAACCTTTAATAGAAGGAATTTCTGCAGTATAACCATCATTCGTCTTTGTTACAACTAAATCTATAACCATTAAGTATAATCTATATTATTATAAAGCCATTGCGAGTAAAACAAAGCAATCTAAAATAAAACAGAGTTCTTCTCCCAATAAATCGGGATGGCAAAGTCAACTGATTCTAATAATTACTTTCGGACTTTTGACCTGAAATAATTTTAATTCCAGCACTAGCTCCTAACCTGTTCGCACCGGCATTTATCATAGCCACAGCATCTTCATACGAACGAATTCCGCCGGCAGCTTTAACTTTGTGCTTATCTCCAACAACAAATTTCATCAAAGCAACATCACGGATTGTTGCTCCTGCTTTGGAAAATCCAGTTGATGTTTTAACAAAATCTAGTCCCGCTTCCTTTGCCATCAAACAAGCAGCAACTTTTTCCTGATCTGTAAGCAGACAAGTTTCAAGTATAACTTTAGAAGTGCATAAATATTTTTTAGAAAGATCTGCAATTGATTTTAAATCATTAAACACATAATCGTAATCTTTATCTTTCAATCTTCCGATATTGATTACCATATCAAGTTCTTCAGCACCATTTTTTATTGCTTCCTCTGCTTCAAAAAACTTAGACTGAGTTGTTGTTGCACCAAGCGGAAATCCAATAACTGTACATACTTTAACATTTGAAGATTTAAGAAGATCAAAACAAGTCGAAACGTAGGATGGATTTACACAAACCGAAGCAAAATTATGCTGAATCGCTTCTTTACAGAGCTGATTAATTTCAGATAAAACTGCTTCAGGTTTCAGCAAAGTATGATCGATCATTCCAGCCAATTCTTTTTTATCAACCTCTGTTTTTTCTTTCATAAATGATTTTTCAAAATCAGTAAAATCATTTAATATCTTTTTAATACTATTTTCTGACAGCAGATCTTTTAAACTCATTTTTCACCGTAAAGATTATAAGCTTTAAAAGTATTACTTAATAACATAGCAATTGTCATTGGTCCAACTCCGCCTGGAACAGGAGTAATGTATGAAGATTTTTTTGAAACATTTTCAAAATCAACATCACCTACAATTCTATAACCTTTTGATTTAGACGGATCATCAATCCTGTTTATTCCAACATCAACCACAACAACTCCTTCTTTTACCATATCTGCTTTTATCATTTCAGCTTTTCCAATCGCCGCAATTAAAATATCAGCTTGCTTTGTATAATAAGAAATATCTTTTGCAGCAGAATGAACAATAGTAACAATGGAATTCGCTCCTTCAGCTTTTTGCAGCATAATGTTTGCGATTGGTTTCCCGACAATGTTACTTCTTCCAACAACAACAACGTGTTTGCCTTTTGTTTCAATTTTATAACGGATTAATAGTTCCTGAATACCAGCCGGAGTGCAGGATGCAAAAGTATCTTTTCCGATTACAAGATTCCCAACTGAGATCGGATGAAATCCATCAACATCTTTTTTAGATGAAATAGTCTCAATTATTTTATCTTCATTTATATGTTTTGGTAAAGGAAGCTGAACTAAGATTCCATGAAAATCATTATTCCCGTTATATGATTTAATCAATTCAAGCAGTTTTTCTTCTGAAATATCTGCAGGAAGTTTTTCTGTTTTTGTCCGCATTCCGATTTCTTCGCAGGCTTTCCCCTTACTTGATACGTATATATGAGAAGCAGGATCATCGCCAACAATTATGGCAACTAAACCGGGAATATTTTTACCTTCAGCTTTTAATTTAGATACCTTTTCTTTTAGTTCATTGCGGATATCAGCCGCAACTTTCTTTCCGTCAATTAAATTCATTTTCTCTCCCTTTAATATTTGATATTATAATCTTTCATTAGCTGGCTCAATATTTTATCATCATTTATTTCATTATAAAATTGATTTGAAATCTGCCAGCTGTTTTTGTTCTTACTTTAATTTTATAACCTTCTAAAAAGTTATTTTATATTAAACAAGATTATTACCAAAATCAAAACATACACTTCAATATTATAAAACCTGCTGAAAATCTATTCTGACATTTCCTGCACAAATAAATTTTGATTCACTTATTGCATTGCTCTCTCTGTACAATTTCCGTCAACTTCTTTATCATCCTCTTAGCATTCAAGCATCATCAATTCAGTGCGGTAGATGATTCAGCATCTTTATTAAGGGTTAATTTATCAAACTCCGGAAAAAAAATCCTTTCAAGTTCTGAAGTCTTCCCTGTTTCTGTATCTACTTTAAAAAACAACCCTGCAAGATGAATATTATCTTTTGCTGTTTCATATTTTTGAGGTGTTGCAAATAAAAATCTGTTAACTGCTGCAGTTGATTTCATACCAATAACTGAATCATAAGGGCCGGTCATTCCGACATCGGTAATATATCCTGTCCCGTTTGGTAAAATTCTTTCATCAGAAGTTTGAATATGTGTATGGGTACCTATCAGCATACTTACTTTACCATCGAGATAATGAGCCATAGCCATTTTTTCGGCAGTAGCTTCTGCGTGAAAATCTACAATTACAATTTTTGTTTCCTGTTTTAATTTTGTCAATATCCAGTCCATCGATCTGAACGGACAATCAATCGGAGTCATAAAAGTTCTGCCTTGCAGACTTACAACAGCTATTTTTTTTCCATTTACTTCACCGATATAATATCCGTTTCCGTGGGTACCCTTTGGATAATTTAACGGACGGAGTGAACGCGGTTCGGCTTTAAGATAATCCTGTGATTGATGTTTATCCCAGGTATGATTACCGCCAGTAATCACATTAACACCGATATTAAAAAGTCTTTGACCTTCTTTATCAGTGCAGCCCTTTCCGTCAGATGCATTTTCTCCGTTTACAATTACAAAATCAGTTTTATATTTTTGGATTAAACTTGGGAGCCAGGTTTGCACAATATCCATTCCCGGCTGACCGATGATATCACCAACAAAAAGTATATTGATTGAAGACATGTTTTCCTAAATTGTTTTAAGAAATATATCCAAAATGAGAGTAATTGAGAAATAAAGTTTGCTTTGATTGATTGAGCAGTTTAATATAGATTTAAGTATGCAATACGATAATATTTTATCAACACCGTTAGAAAAAGCTTCCTTTAGCGTACTGGACGTTGAGACCACCGGTTTATCTGCAAATAAAAACCGCGTTATTGAAATAGCTATCGTAAAAATTGAAAAGCTGAAGATTACAGATAAGCTGCATTACTTAATTAATCCGCAAACCTACATACCAGCGTTTATTACATCTCTGACAGGAATTGATAATGATGATGTTATTGGTGCACCGGTATTTTCCGAAGTTGTTGACGAAATTTTAAATTTTATTGATAACACTGTTTTAACTGCTCATAATTTTTCATTCGATTCATCATTCCTTAATACTGAGTTCATGTTAAGCGGAAGAGAATTTATCAGTGATGAATCCTGCTGCACATTAAAACTTGCAAGAAACATTTATCCGGATTTAAAAAGTAAATCTCTCTCTTCAGTGGCTGATTTTCTGAATCTCAGAAATAAAAATGCTCATAGAGCGCTTGGTGATGCAGAAATAACTGCAAAAGTACTCTTAAAAATGATTAGAGAACTTCAGGATAAAGATAAAATTAAAACTGTTGGCGAATTATTGAGTTATCAAAAAGGATATCAGCATAATTATTTAACTAATGTGAAAGAGGAATTACAGGGAGATTATTTATCACTGCCAAATGCACCGGGAATTTATTATTTCACAAATAAAAAAGATGAGATAATATATGTGGGAAAAGCTAAGTCAATCAAAGACCGTGTTAAAAGTTATTTCTCGCCTTCTGCTTTAAAAAAAGCTCAGAAAATTGTTAAACAGGCAGCGAGATTAAAGCATATAATAACCAATACTGAGTTAACTGCATTATTAACCGAAGCCGAAACAATAAAAATACTTGAACCAAAGCATAATGCTCAGTTAAAATTATTCGGTAACAAATATTTTTTAAGAATAAACAAAACACATAAATATCCTAATCTGGAATTGACAAATCATTTTGATTTTGATGGCAATGATTATTTTGGACTGTTCATATCCCGCAAAAAAGCAGCAGAAACACTTGAGTTCATAAACAAGTCTTTTGCATTAAGAGAATGTTCCGATAAGGATTTTAAGAAAAATAAAACCTGCTTCCTTTACGATATTCACAGATGTACCGGTGCTTGTGAAAATGATAATTATGCTGATTATAAAAATGAACTGGAAAAAGTATATGATTTTCTTTATGGGAAAAATCAATTTGTACTTGACAGACTATTAAACAAAATGAAGGAATACTCAGCCAAACAAAAATATGAACATGCAGCCGGGATTAAAGAATTAGTTGATTTCATTCTTAATCAAACTCATAAATCATCAATACTTGCTGAACCTGTAAATAAAGCAAAAGTATTGTTCGAAGTAATTTCAAGAATTGAAAATGATTTTGTGTTAATGATTGAAGGTAAAATTTATATAAGAAATTATCTGCACGATAAAGATAATAAATTCGATCAGGCATTGGATGAATTTTATAATAATACTATAAACCTAAAATCTAATCCAACCGATGAAGACTTTGAGAAAATGAAAATAACCCTCAACTGGTTAATAAAAAACCGTAATCAGGTAAGGATTTATTATCTAAAAGATTATAACTCAAAAGAAGAATTATTTAGAAACGTAAGCCAGAATTCTGATAAAATTTCTTCTAAAGATGAAAAGTCAATTCAGATTAAAAAAGACCCAACATACGATTACGATTTTTAACAATATGAAAAAAAAGATTTCACTAAATAATATACTTAATGATAAAGTCCATGGCTCAAGTGAAATTTTAAAAAGGTTTATTATTTATCTTAATGAAAACAGCAAGGATATATCTAAGTTAAAATCCGCACTGCCATTGGTTAGAAAAAAGTTTTCACACTTCCCGGGTATATCTGGAATAGTTGATCAGTTAAAAATTGCATTAAAGAATAATAACGCTTTGGAATTGACAAAACTTATTAATAGTTACAAAAAAAATAATACAAATACATTTATCAGAATTTTTGACAATGCTGAAAAAGAATTAAGGAATTACAATACACTTTTAACAATCTCTCATAGCAGAACATTAATTGAAATATTCAGATTCTTAAAGAAAATAAATCCAAAATTAAAAGTGCTGATTTGTGAATCACGCCCATTAAATGAAGGTAAATTACTTGCTGAAGAACTGAGAATACATAAAATTAAAAATCAGATTATTACAGAAGCATCAACTGGTAAGATCATAAAACAAGTTGATGCAGTTGTTATCGGTGCTGATCAGATATTTAAAAATGGTTCAATCGTAAATAAAACCGGAAGCAGAATGTTAGCAATTATAGCTAAGTATGAGCGTATTCCTGTTTATGTACTGGCAAGTAAAAGTAAACTCATAACCAAACAAACAGCTAAATTACCGGAGGAGTTTGAAGAAGTTGAATCAAAGTTAATTTCAAAAATCTTTACTGATTAAAGTTGAATTATCTGTTTACTTTTATAATTAAACCTTATAGTCAGAAGAACTGCAGCAACCGATAAACCGATCAGTAATCCGACCCACACACCGTAAACACCCTGATTAAAAATAAACGCAAGCAAATACGCAACCGGCAGACTGATTAACCAATATGCAGTAAACGTAATAATTGTTGGACCTTTAATATCAGTTAAGCCTCTAAGCACTCCAATCCCTACAGCCTGAATTCCATCAGAAAGCTGAAACAGTGCAGCAATTATTAATAAACCGGAAGCTATATCAATCACATTCTGATCATTAATATAAAGTGAAGGTAAAAAGTGATTTAATACGATGAACGTAATTCCGGAAAAAACCATAATACCAGCACCAAGTGCAATTGCTGTAAATCCGGCTCTCCTGATTTTCTTAACATCTCTTTCACCCATTGCATAGCCAACTCTTATACTTGATGCTTGTGAAATTCCAAGAACTATCATAAAAGTTATTGAAGCTAAATTTAAAGCTATTTGATGTGCTGCAAGTTCATTTGCACCGATCCAGCCGATCATAATTACTGCGATTGAAAAGGCACCAACTTCAAAGAAATTCTGAAAACCGCTTGGTATCCCTAATTGAATTATTTTTTTAATCACTGCAAGGTTTAATCCGCGGAAATGTAAATTAACATCATAATCTTTAAACTTTTCATTTTTCATAACATAAATAATCATTGCTGATGCCATAAAGACCCGTGATATAAATGTTGACCAGGCAGCACCAGCTAATCCAAGTGCAGGAAATCCCAACTTACCGAAAATCAAAATCCAATTGCCAAATATATTAATTACATTTGCCAGCAAAGCAATTATCATCGCCGGCTTCATAATAGAAAAGCCTTCAATAAATTGTTTATAGGTTTGATAAATCATTAAAGGCAGAGCAGAAAGACCAACTATCCCCATATAAATTACTGCATATTTTGTTATCTCTTGCGGCTGATTAAGATAACCAAGGAAATTTATCCCGATAAATATTACTACTATCATCAAAAGAGATAAAGCAACATTAACCAATAATGATTGTCTGAAGTAAATCCCGCATTCGGAATATCTTTTACTGCCAATTAATATTGCTATCAATGGAGTAACTACTGCTGAAGAGCCTATTCCAAGTATTAAAATCAAAAAAACCAGACTGTTTCCAAGAGATGCTGCGGCGAGCTGAACAGAGCCAAACCTGCCGACCATCATACTATCAACAACTCCCATCATAATAATACCAAGTTGTCCGATCATTACAGGATAGGCAAGTTTGAATGTCTTTAATATATCGTCTTTATATTTCTTTAGTATTCTGAATTGCATTAAATAATTAAATTCTATTTCTAAAATAAAGCCTGATTTTATTTAATTAAAATAAGTTGAGAAAAATTTGTCTCGGATTGCTCACTTTACAAACAGTTATCATGCTCATGAAACGAAGCAAAAAACTGATTGCTCCCTTTGAGGAAAATAATAATTAAGTAAAGCAAAATTTTTATTCAGAATACTGATAATCAATTGCCGGGAATGATGTTTAATATAAATTCTATTCTTAAAGAACAGGAATTTTATTTAAGTAAGTTTACAGAAGTAAAGTAGTAGTTATTTGCAGCAGTAATTTCTTCGATCTCTTTAATGGATAACTTATTATCATCTTTTACATACATATCTGCTGTTATTGTAATATCGGAAGGCGGTTTAGGTTTAAAAAGCAGATCAGCAGTGCCGATTATTCCGGCAAACAGAAATACTATTAGAATGAAAGAAATTATTATCCTAAACATTTTGCTCAAAGAGATTATTTTTCTGTGGTGAAATTGATTATTATTAAGCATAAAAGCAATAGATGTTATAAGAATTATTAGATAAATTTGAATAAATATTTTTTGATAAAAATGAAAAATAACCCCAAGCCAGATATTGAATCATTCTTAAAAGTAATTAGAAATCAAACCTGTAATTATATCCCGATAGTTGAATTAGGCGTTCATCCACTAATTAAAGAAAGATTTATCGGAAAAAAGTTAAACGGATTAGAAGATGAAGTTGAATTCTGGTTTAATGCCGGATATGACTATGTTAAACTTCAGCCAAAAGCGGATTTTAATCCCGCAAAGATTGGATTAAGCAATAACTTATCTTACAATGATGACGGAACCGTTTTCAGAAAATGGGCTTCTGAGGGCAGCGGTGTAATTACAGATTCAGAATCGTTTAACAATTATTTATTCCCATCCAAAGAAGATTTTTCATACGAAAATTTTGAAAGAGTCAAATCCTTTTTACCTGAAGGAATGGGCGTTATTGGACAATACGGCGATATCTTTACAATGACATGGGAGATGATGGGATTTGAATCTTTCTCTTATGCACTGTTTGAAAATGAAAGTCTGATTGAGGAACTAAATAATAAATTAGGCAGCTTGGTTTTGAGTATGTTTGAATATTTTGCACAAAGTGAAAATGTTGATGCACTTTGGTATAGTGATGATATTGCTTATACAAATTCATTGATTGTATCACCTCAAGTATTGGATAAATATTTTTTCTGTTGGTTAAAAAAAATCGGAGATCTTGCCAAGAAGTACAAAAAGCCTTTAATATATCATAGCGATGGTGTTTTATTCAGTGTAATGAATAAGATAATTGATAGCGGAGTTACAGCTCTTCATCCAATTGAACCAAAAGCAATGAATATTTTTGAAGTCAAAGAAAAATTTGGTAAAGATCTTTGTCTTATCGGTAATATTGATGTTGATTTATTGAGCAGAGGAACTGAAGAAGATGTTACAAAACAGGTTTTGGCTATCATAGAAAAGCTCGGCAGAAACGGAGGCTTTTGTATCGGATCGGGTAATTCAGTTCCTGAATATGTAAAGTTTGAAAATTATCTTGCAATGATTAACACAGTTAAATCGGTCAATTCTGATTATCTGTAAATTTATCCCGATAATTTTTTACAACATCTGCGATAACTTTAATATGTTCCGGTGTTGTTCCGCAGCAGCCTCCGATAATGTTTGCACCGGCTTTAATCAACTCTGGGATAATACTTCTTATAAATTCCGGAGTCTCTTTGTAAACAAGTTCACCATTAATAATTTCGGGTAATCCCGCATTAGGTTGGACAAAAACAGGAATCTTTTGAGAAACGTTTCTTATTTCTTTTACTATTTCAATCATATCAGCAAATCCTCTTCCACAGTTTGCTCCAATAATATCAGCACCGCAGATGATAAGTTTTTCAGCCATTTGTTTCGGACTGATTCCCATTAGTGTTCTATAACCATAATCAGTTTTATCGAAAGTAAAGGCAGCAATTACTTCAAGATCAGTATTTTCCTTAACAGCTTTTATTGCTTGTTCAGCTTCATCAAGGTCATAAAAAGTTTCGATACACGCAGCATCTGCCCCGCCTTTCTCTAAAGCTGCAGCCTGAAGTTTAAATGTATCGTATAAATCTGCCGGGGTTAATTCACCCATTGCTAAAAATTTTCCTGTTGGTCCGATTGAACCTATTACTATTTGGTTTTTATCAATTACTCTTTTAGAAATTTTTGCACCATTATAACATATCTCTTCAAGTTTATCCTTTAATCCATATTGATCAAGTTTAAATTTGTTAGCACCAAAAGTATTAGTTGAAATTAATTCAGCTCCGGCATTTAAATAGCTTTCAGCAATCTCAGCTACTTTTTCAGGATGATCTAAGTTCCAGCTTTCGGGTGCAAAACCGGTTCTTAATCCTTTTGAAAACAATTGTGTTCCCCAGGCGCCATCAGATATTAAAATCTTTTTATGCAGAAGTAATTCAACTATTTTATTCATATTTTTTTCTTTTATAACAGAATTCATCATCACAAATTGAACACTCGTAATCTTTACGTTCAACGTTTTTTCCAATTCCTAAAACTGCACTTACAGATTTAATTGGAATCATCATTGCACTTTCGGAAAGTGTAACTCCGCAAAAGCGGGCTGGCAGCAGACTAAAAAATTTCTTCTGCTCTGATACATCCCATCCGCAATAACCGGGACTGTAGCGATTGGTCATTTTTAAAGATTGTATTTTCAGATCTTCTTCAATTATCATTTCCATTTTATCTGCAGCAGCCTCCACAATCTCAGAAGCAAACTTATCTAATAAAAACATTTCCAAATAATCATTATTACTCTCAAGTGAATTCAGTAACCTTTCAAATACATCTCCCAATGAAGCAACAAGAAAAATTATTGATTCAGAACCTCTCAAATACTTACCGATAATCTTTTTACAATTAAAATCCTGATTCTCTGCTGAAAAACCTGAACTATAAATTTTCACTGCTGAGTTATCAAATTTCTTATAACCGCATTTAATGTTCATTTCTTTATCAAAATATCCGATGATATTATGAACACTTTCAGCAACCTGTCCAGGAATATTTGACTCGGAGTAGCCTAATGACCTGATAAAATAGGTTTGAGAGATATTCAGATCATTCAGATTAAATTTGTACTCCTTAACATCATTTGGTCTTTGTAACAAATCATCGTTCATGATTATAAAATTATATCATTATTTAAATAATCCAGAAAGCTCTGCGGATCAGGGAAATATTGATCTGCATTTACAGACTCAGCAAATACCTTTGTCAATGGTGCACCTCCTAAAACAATAATCATTTCAGGAAATTCAGTTTTAACTTTTTTTACTATGTTTGACATATTTAACATAGTTGTTGATAGCAGCGCACTCATTCCGACCACTTTAACTTTATGCTGATTTATTGCCTCAATAAACTTATCGGCTGAAACATTAATTCCAAGATCAACCACTTCCCATCCCGCTCCTTCCAAAACCATCTTAACAATATTTTTTCCTATATCATGCAGGTCACCTTCTACGGTTCCAAGGATTAATTTTCCTTTAAATCTTATCTCACCACTGATAAAATATGGTCTGAGAATCTCCATTGCTGAATTCATTGCTTTAGCAGAAATCAACACCTCAGGCAGAAAGATTATTCCATCTCTGAATTTTTCACCAACTACTTTCATCCCAGATAAAAGACCATCATTTAAAATTATTTCAGGGGGAATTCTTAAATTCAATGCTTCGCTGGTTAATTCAGTAACACCGGGTTTACCGGTTAATTCGGAAGGATGATTTGAGGAAATATTTATCTTCCCTTTTTGGATACAATAACTAAGCTGATTGATAATATTTTCTATATTGTCTTGCATTATTAAAAAGCTTAATAAAAAACCTGAAAAAAATCACTTAGCTCGCCATCTTGAACTTTTCGTCTTGAGCTTATCATGCTTTGCTTGCCGAAGGATAAGAAAGTAAAATAATTTAAGATGTCAACAAACTAAGTCAGACAGTTTAATCTGATCGTTCAAAATTTTTTTTGAAGTAACCTGATGCTAAATTAAACATATATCAGATTATAATGAACAGATTTTTTTGTTGTCATTACTGATAAAAAATGATTGAAGAACAATTTGTTTTGCTCTTTTGGGTTTATTCCATTTAATTTTGATTATTAAAAAGAAACATTATTTGTAATTTTAGATATCAGAATTTAGGAAAGGTGCCGGAGTGGTTGAACGGGGCGGTCTCGAAAACCGTTATACCGGGTAACTGGTATCGAGGGTTCGAATCCCTCCCTTTCCGCATTTTGATTAAACCAAAATTCTACAGTAATCAGTTTAAACTTTCAATTCTTATTATATCATCAAAGAAACTTTGTTAACAAAAGCATATTGAATATATTTGAGCCCTGAAATTTGATTTACCCGTAACGGAGAGATGCAGGAGTGGTTGAACTGGCACGCCTGGAGAGCGTGTGTATCTTAACGGGTACCGTGGGTTCGAATCCCACTCTCTCCGCAACAAAACTTACCTTATAAACAATTACAAGTATTTCCTGTGTTTTCTTATTCATACCACTTTGAAGTATTAACTATAATTCTAAAAGTATCTTTGCAAACTAACCGTTGAAGCTAAATAAATTATTTTGAGTTTTACTTACAATAATTTCTGATTCATTATTCTTACAGTAAAATTTTCTAAATGTACTTTTTAAGTCACAATATTTTAATAGTTAAGACTTTTATGAACACAATGTAACACTTACTTGTTATCTTCAATCTGCTTGTTGTTATGCCAATCATTCTTCATCTGTCAGTCTGAGCGGAGACGAAGACTGATTTTGTTCTGGTCACTTTTCGACTTCGCTCAAAGTGACACTCATCTGTCAGTCTGAGCGGAGTCGAAGACTGATTTTGTTCTGGTCACTTTTCGACTTCGTTCAAAGTGACATTGGATTAACAATTACCAACTAGTCAGTCTGTGCGGAGACGAAGACTGACTTTTATTAGTCATTAGTCATCACAAATTTATTAGAAGCCGATATTAAAATTCAGGATTGATTTTTTCTTAAAAAATATTATTTTTCAAGAAAAGTTATTTATATTGTGTTTAAGAAAATATATTGTTTCAACTAACATATAAGAAAGGATAAGTAATGAAAAAAATTGTCTTACTTTTTTCTGCGGTTCTTTTAATTACTTCCGCATTGCAGGCTCAAACTACCCCTATTGAGGTGCAAAGTTATGCAACTTTTAACGCTTATGCAGGCACTGCACCTGATTCCTCCACTCCATATTTCAATGACTTGGGTGTTAGAAGAGTTATTGTAGCGGATGTTGATAATGATGGGGAACAAGAAGTTATTTCTACAGATTATTCAAACGGTGGTAGAGTTCATGTTCTTAAATATGATGGTGCTGGAAATCTTGAAATTATCTGGTCATCTCCTGTTTCAACAACTTCCAGCGGCTCAACCCCAAGATTCCCGCAAGTTGGTGATTGTGACGGTGATGGAATGCCCGAAATAATTTTTGAACAAAATGGTGAAAGAAGAATTGCATTTTATGAATGGGATGGCTCTTCGTGGGGAAGTGAACCAGCATTTGAAATAACAGATGCTATGTTCTCAACTGCAACCGGTACCAGCGAGACATTAAGATTAAACCGGGAAACTTTATTAGTTAAAGATTTAGATGGTGATGGCAAAAGTGAAATTATTTGTCATACTAATTTACAAAGAAATGTTTTTATATTATCAATTGATGGACTTTTCCCTGGTTTCGCAAGCTTAATTTGTGAGGGCGGCAGACTTGATGAAACTCAAAACGGAAGTGATTACGGAATTACCGGTTCATACTTCAGTTCAACTCCTGCATATATTAAGAACGATGGATTACCAACTATAATTAATAACCATTGGGATAGATGCGGTATGTGGGCAATACAGGTTAATGGAAATGATACCTATGCTTATCCTGATACAAGTTTCCCAGGTTTTTATAATAGATATTCACCTCCGGGTAAAGACGGAGTCAGTTATTTTGGTATGGCTGCTGCAGATGTTAACGGTGACGGAATAGATGAAGTTGTTGGTACTTTATATCAGGATAACTTTGATATGGTTCTGTTTCAGTTTTCACCAAGTAATGTAGGTGCAAATCTCTTTCACAGCGATCCTGATTCTGTTGCAAACAGATTTGGAAGAATAGCTTTGAATGCAGATTTGGGAGCTTTAGGTGGTAAGACCGGTCAAGTTGAACTCTGGCCCTGTGTAGCAGGTGATTTGAATAAAGATGGTAAAGATGAAATTTACACCGGCGGCGGCAGAGGTATAAATGTTATAGCTGTTCAGTATAATGGCTCTGGCAGTTTATTGGATAAAGATAATTATACAGCTAATCTTGTCTATACAGGTGAAGGCGGTGATGTATTTGCAACTCTTAGAATATATCATGGCAGAATTGATACAGTTATAAACGGTACGGATACTACTTATGTATTAAATCCTGCGATTATTGATACACTACGGCAGGAGACTCCATTTACAGCCTATATTTTTGCTAATAATGTTGATATAGATCAGGATGGTAAAATGGAATTAGTTATATCCGAGCAGAGTGTTTACGACTCAACAACCGTATATGAATATTTCTGGGTAGATTCCACACATTCATGGGAATTAGATCCTAACTTGACTCATAAATTCATTAATGAATACAGAAAGACCATCCGTATTCTGGAATATACTGGAGCAACAGGGTTAGTTGATCAAGGATATAATGTCGTTATGCCTGAAGATTATGTATTGGAAAATAATTTTCCTAATCCTTTCAACCCTTCAACAACCATTAAATTTATCCTTCCATTACAGAAAAAGATATCTTTAAAGATATATGATATGCTTGGAAAGGAGGTAGCTACTCTGATCAACAACGAAGTTTATGAGAAAGGTAGCCACGAAATGGTTTGGGATGCTACAAACAATAGCGGCGTTAAAGTAGCAAGCGGTAATTATGTTGCTACATTAACTTATGGTAATTTCAGCAAATCAATTAAAATGACCTTATTGAAGTAAAGAGCAGCATTTTATTGTTTAGGAGGCTGATTTAAAGTATTTATTAATACTTTAACAGCCTCTTTTATTATAGCAACCCTGAAAATTATTTATTGTTCAAGTTATTTTATTAACTAATCAAAGTTTTTATCAAACGATGTTAATTTTTCATTTGACTTAGAAGGTCCCTGATGTATAAAAAATTTTTACTGCTGTTATTTCTAATTGCTTCATTTGTTATTAATTCACTTTATGCACAATCAACCGGAAAAATTATGGGGAAAGTTATTGATGCATCTACAGATGAAGGAATCCCTTTCGCAAACGTTCTTATTGATGGAACTTCTTTAGGAGCGGCTTCAGATGTGGAAGGAAATTTTGTCATATTAAATATTCCACCGGGCTTATACAATGTAACTGCTTCTTATATTGGATATCAGAAAGTTACTATCAAAGATATAACCGTTAATGTTGGTTTTACTACTAGTTTAGATTTTAAATTAAATCCAGGGGAAATTACACTTGAAGCTGTTGTAGTTCAGGGTGACAGAAATCCCCTGATAAGGCAGGATTTAACCAATCCTACTGTGGCTATTACATCCGAATCACTGGAAAATTTGCCCGTTGATAATATTGCTGATGTAATAAAATTGCAGGCAGGAGTTGTAACAGGTGATGACGGCAGTATCCACGTAAGAGGAGGATACGGTAATGAAGTAGCATATACTCTTAATGGTCTTTCATTAAATGATCCTTACGGAAATTCAAGATCAGTAGGATTAGCATCAAATGCAGTTCAGGAAGCTTCAGTTTCAACCGGAACATTTAGTGCAGAATTCGGGAATGCACTGAGCGGAGTTGTTAATTATGTTACTAAAGAAGGATCGGATAAATATACATTTAGTATCAGAGGATATGGCGGCGACTATGTTACTTCCAAAACTGACTTTTTTACTAATTTAGATAAAATTGACGTTCTTAACAGAGCTCGTATGGAAGCAACTTTTGGAGGACCGCTGCCTATCAGTTCATCTACACAATTTTTTGCTTCTGGAATTTATGAAAATTTTAAAGGCGGATATTATGGTTACAGATTGTATAACCCTGGTGATTCATATTTAACTCCGGCTAATTTTAAAAATACTGATCCGAGATATGGTGATGCAACAGGTGCTTATTTCTTTAATCCTTTTACACCAGGCAGCGATGGTACACCAACAGGCGATAAAAAATATGTCCCGATGAATCCAAATCAAACTCTTAACTTGCAATTTAATATCAGCCAGAAATTCGGTTCCTTGATTAAACTAAAATATGAATTTGTTTATGATAGAGCTAAGTCAAAAGATTTCAACAGGAATTATTTGTTTAATCCTGATGGCTTAGGATGGGATTACAGCAGAGGAGTAATCAACACACTTGATTTAACACATACAATTGATGATAAAACTTTCTATACATTAAAAGGATCTTATTCATTTAACCGAGCAGAACATTATCTATATGAAAATCCTGAAGATGCGAGATATCTGCCGAATTTTTATAGAAAAACAGTTGGCAATACAACATACTATTCTGGCGGAACTGATAATGATATCTGGCACAGATCAACCGAAACTTATAGTATCAAAGGAGATTTGGTTTCTCAGATGTTCGGTGTTCATGAGGTTAAAGCAGGATTTGAGTTTAGAAAGCATAATATTAAAAGAGATGGTTTTACATTAGACTTTTATAAGCTTAAAGATATCGGAGGCATAACTTCAATTACTCCGCTTAATATTAATGATGTTTTATATGATTCTTCACTTACAATTATTCGAGGCGGTATTTTCAGTGTTTCAACTTATGATAAAAATCCTTTACAGGGTGCAGTTTATCTGCTGGATAAAATGGAGTTAGCAAAAACTTTAATCCTTAATATCGGTTTGAGATACGAATTTTTTGACGCAGCCTCTGAATACAATTATGATTTTTCCAAAAATCTTACTGATTCATTATCAGGATATATGAATGCTCACCTGAAACCAGCAGAAATCAAGCATATGTTATCACCAAGATTCAGTGTTTCTTATCCGATTACTGATAGGGGTGTAATAAGATTTTCTTACGGACATTTCTATCAGATAGGTTCATTATCAAGTTTATATTCAAATGATTTAAGATGGGTGCCTAATGTTGCCTTTATTCCTACATTTGGCAATCCAAATGTTAATCCTCAACGCTCTGTTCAATATGAAATCGGATTGCAGCAGCAGCTAACAGATGATTTCAAATTTGATTTAACCGGTTATTATAAAGATGTAAGAGATTATATCTTTACTCAGACTATTTATACAGAACAAGCCCGTCAATACAAAGTATTAACAAATCTTGCTTATTCTAATGTAAGAGGAATTACACTTTCCTTCCTAAAAAGAAGAGGACCGGGAGAATTATTTTCTGCAACACTTGATTATACATTTCAGGTTGCTGAAGGAAACAGAACTGAGCCGCAGGAAGATTTATTCTTTAGTGAAGCTTCAGGCAAACAGACAGAGACTTACTTAGTGCCTTTGGATTTCGACCGCCCGCATTTAATAAACGGAACTTTTACTTTGACAGATCCAAATTCCTGGTCTTTAGGTGTAATATATAATATTCAGGCTGGAACCCCTTATACACCGGCTTTACCTCCGAGTTTATCAACAATTACTTATCAGCAGAACTCAGGTTCCAAATCAATGCAATGGGAAGTTGATCTTAAATTTGAAAAATACTTTTCTTTTGGTCCATTGAACTATTCTGTTTTTATTCATATTAACAATCTGTTTGATACACAAAATGATAGATATGTATATGCCAGCTCCGGAAAATCATTGTCTAATATTGAAGAGGTTTTAAATGCAAATCAGTTTAATGACTTGCGAAACAGAATCAACAGAGGTGATCCGGGATTGATTGATAAGAGCTTTATTGATAATTATTATACAAGGCGTCCGGAAAATGTAAGCCGCCCGCGTGAAGTAAGGCTTGGTTTTTCTATAATATTTAATTGAACATTCTATTAGGGTTTTTATAATGAGAAAGAAAAATTTATTAATACTGCCACTCCTGATTTTTTTAACCGGCTTTGCTGTTGCACAGGTTCCTGATAGTGTTGATCCTTATTTTTATAAGAATCTAACACCAGAGCAGTCAGAAGCTCTTTTTGGACCAATAACAGGTGTAAAGCTAAACAAGGTTACCGGTGAAAAAAGAGAAATAAAAGATATAACTATCAAAGGCAATAAAATAACTACGATTTTATATAATTATGGCTCTGTATGCGCTCCTAGTGTATTATCAAATGTACTTGATCTGGTTTGGAATGGATTAGGTTATGGATTTGAATTTGGCTTATTAGCCGGTGCAGAGGTAATTGATGTTAATGGAGATACATTACACATTGTCAGTGATTCACATGTCAGAACTACTGAAGGTGATTATAATCCTTCTGGAAGTTTAAAATGGGGCTGGCTGCCTAAGACAGGTTACTCGGATCCAAATCAGAATAAAATCGCATCTCTTTTAGCAGAAGATAAAAATGGAGACGGTAAACCTGATTCCTGGCCAGACCAATGGTATTCTCCTGTTGCGGGAAAATATCTTTGGCCGGCATTCTTAGGTGATATGGCTACTGCGCCGGATGAAGAGGTATTTTATGCCATTGATGATTATACCAATTATGAATTTATAGATCGTTATCAGCCATTCCCAAGCGACCCAACCAAAGGCGGATTAGGTTTAGAAGTTACTGTAAGAATATTACAGTTTAATAATCCTATGGCTGAAGATATTATTTTTATGGTCTATCAGGTTACAAATGCTTCGGAGAAAGATCTGGATAAGGTTTACTTTGGTATGTATGGTGATCCGCACGTTGGCGGCTCAACAGATTACCCTGATGACAGAGCATTTTTTGTTCCTCCTATTCTACCGCCTAACTTCCCTTCTTTCGATCAGAGGGCAAGAAGTATGGTTTATGCATGGGATGAAGATTTTATGGGAATGGGTGGAAAAATTCCAGGTTATTTTGGGTGGAAATTCCTTGAATCACCTTCATTTGATAATGATGGAATTGATAATGATGATGATGGAATTATTGATGAAAGTCCATTTAATGATAAAGGATTTTATATTGACGGTGTAGCAACACCGCTGACTTATGGTATTTATGATGTTGCAAAATATACTAAGGTTTATGGCGCTCCTAAACCAAGATGGTCTGGTGATGAAGATGGAGATTGGGACCCTGAAAAAGATGATGTCGGAATTGATGGAATAGGACCAGAATCACCGAATTATCCGGGACCTGATTATGGTGAAGGCGATGGAGCACCTTCACAAGCATGGTATTTTGATTCAAACAATAATGGTATTATGGATCCGGAAGAAGAAGCTTCTTTAAGTGATATCAGATTATCCGGATATAAATGGGCTGGGTCAGAACCAAACTTCGGGTATAGAGATATTTCAGAATCTGATATGATGGGCTTAACCGGTTTTACCGCAGGACGATATGCTGATTCAAACTTTCCTAAAGAAGATGAACTTATGTGGCAATGGTTTACTAAGCCTTACATTGATCCGGAACAGCCGTTATTAAAAACTGCCGGAGATAATATATTTTGTTTCTCCACCGGTCCTATGTCACTAAAGAGAGGTGAAACACAAAGATTTTCGATGGCAATTATAATGGGTGAAAATCTTAATGACCTGCTTCTTAATTCAATTACATCTGTAAGAATCCTTGAAGCTGATTACAGATTTGCACAACCGCCCGCAAAGCCTATTGTTACAGCGGTTGCTGAAGATGGCAAGGTAAGATTATACTGGGATGCTAAATCTGAGGATTCAGTCGATCCCCTAACCCGGACAAAAGATTTTGAAGGGTATAAAATTTATAGAAGCAGAGATTTTAACTTCTCAGATGTTTATACAATTACAGATGCAAATGGAGTCCCGTTTTTAGGACAGGCACTTGTGGATCCTAATACAGGCAAAAGAGCTCAGTTCGATTTGATAAATGAATATTCAGGATTAGCAGAACGTGAATATGACGGACGCGGTGTTAAATATTATCTTGGCGATAATACTGGTTTACAGCACGAGTATGTCGATTCTACGGTACAAAATGGTATTACTTACTATTATGCTGTAGTAGCTTATGATCATGGCTCCCCTGATTTACCACCGACAGAAACACAATCTGTTATTCAACAGGATCCATTAACCGGTAAGTTAATTTTTGATGTGAATACAGTTCAGGTTACACCTGGTCCTGTTTCAACAGGAATAACTGACCCTGAAGTTGGATTAGATGGTGAACCAACATCTGTAAACTCAGATGCAACCGGTAAAATAAAAATTAAAGTATTAGATAAACTTGCTGTTAAGGATAATTTTTATAAAATAGATTTTGATGATGCAAAGACATATAATGTACTCGATTCAACAGGTATTCAGACTACATTTATTTCTAAAGACACTGTTCTGGTTACTCTTCCTCATAAAAACATCTTACCCGGTAGTCTGCAAGTATTAGATGAGTCTAACAATGTTGTTGATACATCAAAAATAATTATTAATTATATCTCCGGTCAGATTGCTGGAAGACGATCCGGATATCTGCCTGCCGGTGAACAATTTAAAGTTTATTACAGATATTATCCTGTTTATCAAAGTAAACTTTTAAATAATGAAGATGGTAATCCTGCATTTGACGGATTAAGAGTTTTCATTAAAGCAGATTCACTTCATTTTGATGCTGAAAATACTAAGTTTATTCACAACAGTAATGTAACTGTATTAGATACTATTTTCTATCCTGCATTAATTGGAACTGCAAGCTTAAGAACAAAAATCAGTGCTGATTGGGAAATAAGATGGAACGATACTGATACTTTAGCTGACGGAAGCTGGAAGTTTGCTGATACTGTTAATACCGTAATCGGCAAGTTTGCGATGCCTTTCAAAATCTTTAATGTAACTGCAAATGCACCCGCAACTTTTGTAATTGATGAAATTATACCTTCAAGAAGAAATAACAAAAGATGGGACTGGGGTGAAGGTATTGTCCTTCAGCCTCAGGGAGCAACAAATGCAGCTACAAGTTATGAAGTTATATTAAAACTGGATAATTCCAAGCCTAATCAGATTCTTCCAAAAAATGGAGATGTCTTTCAGATAAAGACTAAGAAGCCTTTTGAATACGAAGATACTTATGTCTTTGAAACAAAGAAAGTAAAAGAGAACAAAGAACTGCAGAAGCAGTCGCTGGATAATATTTATGTTGTGCCCAATCCTTATGTAGCATACGGGTTGTCTGAAAATCCGGGAAGAACTTTAACAAAGCGTGGAGAAAGAGAAATTCAGTTCAGAAATCTTCCGCCAAGATGTACAATCAGAATATATACAATTACCGGTGAACTTGTTGATACAATTGAGAAAGATGATTTAACAAGTATGGCTAGTTGGGATCTTTTAAGCTCCGAAGGTATGAGAATAGCTTATGGTGTTTACATATTTCATGTAGATATTCCCGGAGTTGGTGAAAAAATCGGCAGATTTGCTGTAATTAAATAGATTATAAAAATATTAGAGATAGCTAAAATTCTATCGCAAAAATATTTGAAATGAATTTAACGGAGTAATTTAAAAATGAGAAAATTTTCTATACTAATAATTCTGATATTGAGTTTTGTTATTAGTCAAATAAATATCTATCCGCAGATTTTCAGGGAAATTTCTAAAGTTGGTACTACAGCAGGACAATTTCTTAAAATTGCACCAGGTGCCAGAGCACTGGGAATGGGTGGTACTTATGTTGGAGTAAGCGATGATATTTATGCTGCGTATTATAATCCCGCAGGTATAGCGATTAATAAAGGAAACGGACAAGTTGCATTTAGTCATACTCAATGGTTAGCTGACGTAAATTTTGATTATGCTGCTGTATCGTTAAACCTTGAATCTTTCGGAGCTATTTCTTTTTCTGTTACTTCTTTTAGAATCCCTGAGGATAAGGTAAGAACTTTCGAGTTTCCCGAAGGTAACGGACAGTATTGGGATGCAGGCTCAGTCTCGTTTGCAGTTGGATATGCAAAAAGCTTAACTGATAGATTTTCAATCGGCTTTAATGCTAAGTTTATCAGGGAATCAATCTGGAGTACCTCATCAACTGGTTTTGCATTGGATGTTGGAACGTACTATATCACCCCTTTTAATGATTTAGTAATTGGTGCCAGCATTTCCAACTTTGGTACTAAAATGAAACTGGATGGAAGAGATATACAGATAAATTATGATCCTGATAATAACACTAGTACAGGACCAAATAATATCCCGGCAAAATTTGAAATGGATCAGTACGATCTCCCGCTTATCTTCAGAATCGGATTTTCAATGGATGTGATTAAATCAAGATATATAAGAGTTAAAGCAGCTTTTGATGCAACACATCCTAATGATAATAGCGAGTATCTTAATGCTGGATTAGAATTAGCCTATGATGAATTAGTATTTATCAGAGGTGGATATAAATCATTATTTCTGGCTAACAGTGAGCAAAGTTTTACTTTGGGTGCTGGGATCAATTATGAAATGTCCAGCGGTTTAAGCATAAAATTTAATTATGCTTATGGAGATTACGGCAGATTGAAAAACATTCAATACATAGATATCGGATTGGTATTTTAACTAAGTAGTAAAACCTTAAGCTGTCTCTCATAGGTGAAGTTTAGTGTCACACTGTGCTTATCAAGGTGTGATTCCATTTCAATTTATAAGTATTGCTAAACTAAGCTTAATAAATTCTGACTTTTGAGACAGCTTTTTTTTTATGCTCATTCAAAAATGAAACTTCTGCCTTTAAGTTTAAGGATAGACTGGTGAAATCAAGTAACTGATATAATTCTCTTCAATGAAACAAATCAAAAACTAAACTGTTATTTTAAAACAATACACCAGTACAAAAAAAAAGCCGCATCTTTGTGCGGCTTAAATTTTAATTTTCTGTATTACTTGATATTGTTAAAACTCAAATTCATTATCAAAAACATTCAGTTTGCCATTGATATGCTTTTCTTTATTAACTATGGTATAATTACCATTGTTGTTTTCAACTACATCACCATGACATTGTTGACAATTAAGACTTGGCGGATGAGAGCCGCCTTGTGAAGGAGTTTTTGGTAAAGGATTACCTGTGGCTGCATTACCGTGGCAGGTTCCGCAAGCCGCACCTTGTGATTGAGCAGTAAACAAAACTATGTTATCCAAATTACCATTCTTAAAATATCCGTGGCAGTAAGTATTTGAGCAGCTTCCGTCTGAAACATCAAAGCCAGGGTTTGGAACAAAATTGCCAAGGCTGGACTGATAATTAAAACCACCGGAAACATTTGTTTGTAATTTAGAAAGAGATCCAAATACAATTTCAGCACCCGGTGTATTATCAATATGTGATGGATCAGAAAATCCGGAAGCAGGTTCTATATGGCATTGATTACAGCTAACAATTTTACCAAGTTTATTATCATAAAGATGTTTAGTATGTGCTCCAACTCCCCTATCATAAGAAAGAATATTACCATTCAATGCTCTTGGTGGTGCAATTCTTAAAGTATTTGCAAAATCACCATGACAGGTATTACAGGCTTCAGGTCCTCCGGGAGTTTTATGACAATTATAACAGCTTGACTCTGCTGTACCTCCGTTATAGTTAGCAGCATGACATTGCTGACATTGTTTCATATCCCAATTAGCATTTGAAACAAGCTTACCGTGGAAATTCGGAGAAGCTGGATTCTTTATTCCATCTTTATGAAGTGTAATTTTAGGTGCAGAAATTGGAATGTCTTCTCTTATATCACTGCAGCTAATAAAAAATAAGAATGAAATAATAGATGCAAAAAATATTCTTAAGTACTTCATTGATTTTCCGTTGTTAAATTTCATTTAAATTCCATGACAATAATTACAGAATCCTGCTGTACGTGGGGAATTAGGTGTTGCGCTTGTATGACAGTTATAACAAACAGAACCAAAGTCATTATGCCAATCGCCTTTTTCTCCTTTCATAAACCCAATCGGATGAGTTTTAGGATTGGTACCTTTTATTCCATCAGCATCAAAGTGACAGGTAATACAAGTTGGGTCAGCGCCATTAACATCATGACAAGACATACATCTTTCTATATCTCTTTTTGCCAAAGTTGCATGATCTCCGCCGCCGGTTCCTACACCAAAAGTTTTAAATGTAGGTTTAAGATGAGTGGCAGGTACAATTCCGCCGAAAGCAAAGTCCTGATTATCTGATTGATGGCACTCAGCACAAAATGTTTCTACCTGATGGCATGTCTGACAATCTGAAGTCTTCCCTTTTGCATCAATGCCATGAGTAAATCTGTAATTTAATTCGTGTACACGACTGATAGCCTGAACTTTTGCACCATCAACAAAATTGCTTGGATAATAAGGCTGATAAAAATCATTTTTCAAATTAACTTCGGTAACTCCGATTGTTGCGACATGGCATTCATCACAGCTTTGATTATCATGGCACATTATACAATTAGCCTTAAACTCAGATGCTGCAAACTTATGTGTTTTGGCAAAGCTTACAACTTTATGGTTTTGTGGAATCAGATTAACAGTAGAAATATGACAGGATTCACAAGCGTTAGAAGCTGATGATTTATCATTATGACAACTGTAACACTGTTCCATCGGCGGATTTGGCTGAACAGCCTGCCAACTATAATCAACTTCCGAAATACCTTTATGACAGGATTCACAATCAATTTTCTGATCAGTAAGATGGAATTTATGATTGAATATCAACTCAGTTTTATTAGCTGATAATGCTTCAAAATTATCATCATAATGACAGGTTGAACATTCTTCGTCATTATCTACTTCATGACAATCTGAACAATTATCGTGAGTCGGGAATAAACGGCTTTTAAGACTTATACTTTCCATTACTGCTGAGTGACAAGTCTGACAATCAACAAGATCTTTATGAAGCGAATGAGAAAATTTAATCTTACCTTCATTTGAAGATAGAATATTTTCTTTTTCACTGCTGATTGCACCAATTAATAATAAAGCAGTTATCCCAATAAAGATAAACAGATATAGAACTTTAATTTTTTGCATAATATGAGATTTAAATATTTAAGTTAAACCAGTAATTAAGTTTGAAGAATAACCTAAGATCATTTTTATAGATTTTATTATCCATATACTGTCCCTGAAGATCAAAGGATAACACTCTAAATGGTCGAATATTTGTACCAACTAATAATGAAGTAACACTATTTGATTCTGCTTCGGGACTGAGCTTGTAATTTGTATATGATAATCCAACCGATGGGGTTAATAAACCATCAAATAAAGTATAACCTGAGTATAGTGAAATTGCATCAAGTTCACCTGCATAGCCAAATGTCTTTCTATAATTTACTGATCCATAAGAAGTTGATAAACCAATTGCAACTCTCTGGGAGTTTTCATCCTTATACTGAACATTACCAAACTTCCCAATTACAGTAATCATTTGATTTATTTTATAATCAGCACCTACTTCAATCTCGTGGGTATTTCCATAATCAAATACGGAAAAAATTGAATTATATCTGATTTTTGGTTCTCTGAAATTATAATAAACATTCAAGCCAAGGTTTTTAACAGCTTCGGTGCGGGCATCGAACTCAAATCTTGATGTCTGTTTGAAATTTACATCATAATCATAACGGAAAAATGTCTGCACAATTTCAGGCATTGTATAATTTAATTCACCGGTAACAAACTGATACTGATTCGATTTATTCTCAATTTCAACTTCAATCAGGTTCAGATTCGGGTCTAATCTGTTGGCAAAATAGCTTTCCGGTTTAAAGTTCTTATTAACGTAACCGATCGATAATTGAGAATTTGGAATAACAGTAGTGGTAAACTTTCCGCCCAATATAAAATTGTTCTTAAAGTCATTTGTTATTTCCAGTTTCTGATAAGCAGGCACGTTACCGCCGTAAAATGCACTCAACTTATAATCAGTATGTTTTAATATGATAGAACCGCCGTCAAACAAGCCTCCGACAACATTGTTGATTATCGGCTGCCTTCCGATTTTAACAGTAGCTATATTAAGTAAATCTCTTGCTTCAAGATATAAGTTGTAAAATCTTAACCGTGGGTCTGAAATCTGTTCCTTAGTTAAATCAGTTTCGAAATTCAAAAATGATCTGATGGAAAACTTATCGTAGTTAAGATTAAGGTTAAGCATTTCATATGCTCGCACATAGTTTTCTGAAGAATTAAGTGAATCGTATCTTTCAAAAGTGTAAACAGAGCTTGAAAAACGACCATTTATATTCTGAGCAAAAACTATCGTGTTTATTGCAAGCAGAAAAACAAGTATAAGTTTCTTCATTTATGTATCTGCTAAATTATTCTTTAATAGATTTTTTATTTTATGGTTTCGGGTGCTTTATTTTATTCCAGGCTTCCTCAATATTCAGATCTACAAATGTAGGACTTTCAACATTATGACAGCCAATACAGAAATTCTCCAGTTTATCATGAACTACTAAACCATTTTTAATGGCAAGTTCTTTATCTTTCATTATTTTCATGTCCTTATAAGCAGAACCTGCTCCGTGGCAAGTTTCACATTGCACGCCGTCTTCAACTTTAAACTTTTTTCCTAATAATGACGGATCAACATTGTATCCGCTGGCGTGGCATTTAAGACACTCAGGTGTTTCAACTGCCGGAGTTGAAAAGCCTTTTTCTTTAGCAATATTATTGGCTTGTTCTGTTTTGAGGGTTTCGTACGCTTTGGCATGTTTGCTATTCTGCCAAATAGATAACTGACTTCCCTGTTTTTCAGTTTTATGACACATTGCACATGCTTCAACGCCAATGAATGAATTCCCGTTCTGAGGGAAAACATCAACTAATGTAATAAGCATAATTACAATTAGAGAGCTACTAAAGAGTTTCATATAACCTCCTAAAATAAAGTTAATACTTATTGCAATATGGAAAGAAATAGCAATAAAGACAAAAACAAAAAATGATAAATAATTCTTATTTACTGAAAACTAATTTTAACAGTACTCTCCCTGAATATTGATGTAGATGACTGCATAAAACAAATTAAATACCAAAAAATATTTCTTTTTTCAATCATTTTTGATTAGCAACTAATATGCTTTTCTTTGTTTTGAAAAATGGATAAATAATTCTCCCAATAATGAAAATAAAATACATTTCAATAGAAATACATTAATTAAGAAAACAATAAATTATTTTTTCATAGAGCAAAAATTCATATTTTGGCAGCCTAATTTTTTAACTATTTCATTAATCCAAATATGAATAAAAATTTTTTAAAGGTCGATAAATCATTAGTCCATGGTAAAGGGTTATTTGCAAATACTTCATTCAAAGAAGGAGATGTAATTGTTCAGATAACCGGCGAAGTTATTGATTCTGACGAATGTGAGCGCAGAGAAAATGAAGAGAATAATGTTTATATCTTTTATAAAAACGATAATGAATTTATTGATGTATCTGATAACTCTCTTTTAAAGTATATAAATCATTCGTGTAATTACAACTGTGATGTTGATGAAGACGAGAAAGGAAATTTACTGCTCCTTGCTGTTTCAACTATTGAATCGGGTGATGAGCTGACAATCCATTATGGATATGAAGAGATTTATAGATATTGTGCATGTGTAAGCTGCCAAAACAAAAAGAATTGAACTAAGTAATTATTTGAGTGTGCAGTGCGATCTCTTCTAATACAGAAGATACTATCAGACAATCTTTCATACTGCCGTTAAATACAATTGCTTTACCTTTAACGTGAACTTCAAATGCCAGACTTCTTGCTTTTTCAAAAGTGCATTTTGTTGCAGATATTAATTGCGCAATTACTTCATCAAATGTGTGCCAGTCATCATTAAACAGCAGTACACGAGAACTCAAACCAATATTGGTAGTCTCATCAGTTATAACTTCATTTTGCTGAGATTCATTTGGCTGCATTTCCATAAGCAATATTAATTCTTTTCTAACTTTGCTAAAGATAATATAAGATATTGTAATTTTTAAATGCAAAAAAATAATAAAATTGTTTTTAGGTACTTACATGTTTATATTTTTGAATAAAAATCTAAGAAATTTACGGAGGTTAAATGAAAATAGCTGTGTGTATTAGTCATGTACCTGACACTGCAACAAGAATAAAGATCGGCCCTGATAGAAAATCCATTGATTCAACCGGTGTTACATATATACTTAATCCTTACGATGAGTTTGCAATTGAGGAAGCTCTAAAGACAAAAGATAAATTAGGTTCTGATACGGTTGTTTATGCAATCAGCGTTGGCGGAGAAGCTAATAAAGAGACAATCCGTAAAGCCCTTGCTATGGGTGTTGATGAGGGTGTTTTATTAAAAGATGATTCTAAACGGGATTCTTTTGGAATTGCTCATGCACTCAGTGAAGAAATAAAATCATTAGGTTGTGAAATAGTCTTTTTCGGAAAGCAATCAGTTGATTTTGATAATTCAATAACAGGACAATTAACTGCTGAGTACTTAGGTTTTAACTGTATCCCTGTTGTTGTTGATTTTAAATTAGATGGAAATAAAGTTATTGCTGAAAGAGAAATTGAAGGTGGACGTGAAGTTGTTGAAACTGAAATACCGGTTGTAATTACTGCTCAAAAAGGTTTGAATGAACCAAGATATGCTTCATTAAAAGGAATAATGGCCGCAAAGAAAAAAAGTATAACTGAAAAACCAGCAGCAGCTTATTCTCAGCTTACCGAAACTCTTGAGATGAATCTTCCGCCATCAAAGCAGCCAGGAAGAATATTGGGGACAGACAGCAGTGCGGTACCTGAATTAGTTAAACTGTTAAGAGAAGAAGCAAAGGTAATATAGGTGTAAATATGGCAAATAAAGTTTTATCAATAATTGAACAAAGAGAAGGCAGTATTAAGAAAGTTTCTTATGAAGCTGTTAGTGTTGGCGTTTCGCTGGCTAAAGAATTAAACCTTGAATTTGAGGCTGTTGTAATTGGTTCTGAGATTGAAGGACTGTCGGATTTTGGAAATTACGGTGCAGCAAAGATCACTCATTTAAAAAATACTGAACTGCATAATTTTAGCTCAAGTGCATATTCGGATTTAATCGGCAATTATGCTAAAGAATCCAATGCAAGTGTAATTATCTTAGGCAATACATCCTTCGGAAATGAATTAGCCCCCCGAATAGCAGTTAAACTGAATTCCGCCTGTATTGTTGATTGTGTAAGTTTAACTGTTGAATCCGGTGAAATTATTGCAACCAGACCTGTTTATGCCGGAAAAGCACTTATAAAATCAAAGCTGAACTCAGATATAAAAATCTTTACAATCAGACCAAATGTTTTTAAAGCAGAAAAAATATCTGATCAAAATTCTGAAATAAAAGTTGAAGAGATTACAAATCCAAACCTGAAAGCCAAAGTGGTTGCTTACAAAAAGGCTGAGGGAAAACTTGATGTTGCAGAAGCAAACATTATTGTAGCCGGAGGAAGAGGAATGAAAGGACCGGAACATTTTAATCTTATTGAATCTCTGGCAAATGTTCTCGGTGCAGCAATCGGAGCATCAAGAGCAGTTGTTGATGCCGGATGGCGACCACATAGTGAACAGGTTGGACAGACAGGTAAAACAGTTTCTCCTTCACTTTACATTGCTTGCGGAATTTCAGGTGCAATTCAGCATCTGGCAGGAATGTCTTCATCAAAATATATTGTAGCAATTAATAAAGATAAAGATGCACCTATTTTCAGTATTGCAGATTATGGTATTGCAGGAGATGTATTTGATATTCTACCTGCATTAACAGAAGAAATAAAAAAGATTAAATCATAATTCAACAGGCATAAAGTTGGAAAAAGTTCAATGCGAAATACTTGGACTATCTTCAAGCGCTTCTACCGGCGGAGCCTATGCAATTCTTCTAAAAGAAGTTAACGGTGCAAGAAGATTGCCGATAATTATAGGCGGATTTGAAGCACAGGCTATAGCTCTGGAAATGGAAAGAATAAAACCACCAAGACCATTAACACATGATCTGTTAAAAATTCTGATTGATAATCTTGGTGCTAATGTAGTTGAAATAGTAATTAACGAATTGAAGGATAATACTTTTTTTGCAAGGATAGTTTTGGAATCTTCAGGGTTAACTAATGAGATTGATGCTCGGCCAAGTGATGCAATTGCTTTAGCAGTGCGTTCCGATGCACCGATTTTTGTCAGCGAAAGTGTAATGGCTGCCGCTGCATTTTTACCATCTGATGAAACAGAAATACCTGGTTTTGAAAACACCGAACTGGAACAGGATAAAAAACCTTTATCAAAAGATGCTAAAATTGCTGCCTTACAAGATAAGCTTAGAGAGGCTTTGGAAAGTGAAGAGTTTGAGAGAGCTGCAAAGTTAAGAGATGAAATTAAAAGGCTTACTCAGAGTAATTAGTAAAAACCTTTTTACCAATTTCACACTGAAGACATTTGTCCTTGATACAATAATTTCTGAATAATTCAATCATACCCTGGTAATAAACACTGCGATATTTTTCATTTTTAAAACCCAGATTTTCATTTATCTGATCTACTAAATGATTACTTTCCTTCTGATAATAATTTAAAAACACATTGAGAACTTTTTTTGATATTTCCTTTTGATTTATCATTTCAAAGTAAACAGAGAATAAAGGCAGAACAATGTTTATCACAATTTCATCAGCACGCCCAATACCGATAAAATAGTTTAATTTATTTTTTGAGGGCTTATTAAAAGTATAATAGTTAGCCCAATATCCATCACCTTTAATAATTATTGTATTCCGGAGTTTATTTATAATTTTGTTTGTATCGGAGTATTGCTCAAATATCTTAACAAGATTATTAAACAGATCAGCGGTAGTAAGTTTTTTAAGTATTCTGGCTCCGGCAGCAATTCTAAGTGTGGGGAAATTCTGTGGTCTAAGCTTAAAAAAATTCCATTCGCTTTTATTCATTATCCCTGAATCAAAATTCATCTTAACTGTATTCCATATATCCATACAACTTCGGATATACTCTGAAGTTCTTTCATCAGCTATTTCGGTAACTTCAGGAAATAAACCGCTTATATGAAATAAGATACTTTCAATTATTTCTGAATTAAGATTTTCAATTTTATTAATATTATCTATCTCAGCGTACCTGCTTAGCTTAAGCATACTATCTTTATTCTTTGAATATCCAAGCGCTTCAAATATTTGCTCGTATAGCAATGTTTCCCATATCTGCTTCTGTTCAAATTCGGATTGATTGAAAGTCCTGCTTGACACTTCTTTATGGAAGTCGTGATAAACTTTTGGCTCTTTAATCTTTAGCTGTTTCAGCAAAATTAGCTCTTTCAATCTCTCAATATCATTTTCACATTTCTTTTTAAATCGAACTAACCCAAGGTTTTTGACAAATTGTAATTTATCTTTTCGCGAAAGCTGATCGTTTAATCCTTTACAGGGCATCTTTAATTCTGAGCTATGACTTATTTCAACCAGATCTTTGCTAATGTTTTCCTTTATCGGAGTGCTGAGATAATTCTCTATCGAAATAGTCGGAACTTTTCTTCCATTCTGAGTAATAACAAAATGATTGGAGGAATCGTTAGATAAAACTACATGAAGTATAACTTTATTATACCTTTCATTAATATTATGTCCATGTGATTTCCAATCGGAGGGAACAGTATCAATTTCTACATCGCCGGTAAAAGTAATATTGCCAATTTTTATTCTTGCATGTTGATAATCAGGACCGGCAACTTCATTATTTCTAACTCCGGTATCCATAATATCTACTGGAAGTCCTTCAGAAGTTTTCAAGGGCAGATTAAAGCGTTTTTCTTCCCAAATTTTATAAATGATATCTTCGGGAAATTTACTTTTTGTTTTCAAGAGAAACTCAAAACTAGTTTAAGTATTATTTTATGAATATCCTAAAGACAGAATAATTTGACTAAAGTAAATTTATTGATTAGCTCTTCATCATTCAATTATTGATTTGATGCAATGAAATAATTTCACTTCTGGCTGCTTCTGCAAAATCTGAATCAGAGCTTTTATAAATTATACTTCTGCTTACATTAACTATAAAATTTTCTCTCTTATTATCTTTAAAAACCTTTTTAACATCCGGCATACTGCCTCCCTGAGCACCAACACCAGGCAGCAATACAGTTAATTCTCCAAAATCTTTTATGTTGGATTTAAGTTCTTCAAGTTTGGTTGCTCCAAACACTATTCCGCAATTATGATTTTCATTCCATTGATTTACACTTTTAAGAATCCTTTGATAGACAAATTTCCCATCATTCAAAATGAGTTTTTCAAAATCATTTGCACCCGGATTTGATGTAAGCACCAAAACAAAATTTAATTTATCAGAATAATCCAGAAAAGGCTGCAGCGAATCCTTACCCATATAAGGGTTCAGTGTTACAGCATCAAATCTGAAATGTTCAAAAACAGATCGGGCATACATTTCGGATGTATTACCAATATCACCTCGTTTAGCATCTGCAATTGAGAGAATATTACCGGGAATCAGTTCAACAGTTTTTTCCAGCTCACTTAAACCCTTGGAACCATTTTGTTCATAGAATGCAAAATTAATTTTATACGCTGCTGCATAATCTTTTGTAGCTTCAATAATTTCTGAGTTGAACTTAAATACAGCATCCTTATCATTCTTCAGAATTTCAGGCAGCTTTTTTAAGTCGCTATCCAGTCCAACACAAACAAATTTACCTGATTTATTATTTTCTAAAATTTTTTCGACTGCTTTCATAATTTTTATGTAAAGTTTTTTCTGCTTCTGAATATATTTGCAATCATACCGAGCATAAACATATTGACTAAAAGAGAACTGCCTCCGTAACTTACAAAAGGCAGCGGAATTCCAATTACAGGCAATATCCCCACAACCATTCCTATATTGATTAAGAAGTGAATAAAATAAACCGACAAAACACCAATGATAGTTAAACTTAAGAACTCATCTTTTGTAGTAGATGCAATTTTCAGAATTTTTAAGAATAAGTAAAAAAATAAAATCAGAACTATCATTGAACCAATAAAACCAAACTCTTCACCTATTACGCAATAAATAAAGTCAGTCCATTGTTCAGGTATATATTGAAGCTGGGTCTGATTGCCTTTAAGAAATCCTTTACCAAATAATCCACCGCTTCCGATAGCAACTTTTGCTTGTATAGTATTATAACCAGCACCGAGCGGATCCATATTAGGATCAATAAATGATTGTATTCTTTTCTGTTGATGAGGACTTAAAGCATGATATAAATAATCCGCAAAAAATCCTGCAGCAAGATTTAACGCAAATATTGATCCGCTGAAAAAAATATCTTTACGGAAAATTAATAAAACAATTAATGTTAGAACCAAAGCACCGAGAAAAGAATAAAAACCAAATAATGCTGATATGGCTACAAATCCCGGCGATAATACAATAAATAAACCAAAGACGGATATACCTTTCCAGAAAATAAGCAGGAGTATCATCCCGACAAAAACAATTGCTGTTCCCATATCAGGTTCAAGCAATATCATCATAACCGGTAAAAAGCCAATACATAACGCAAGCACAATATCCTTAAATGATTCTATATCAGTATTTTTTCTGCTTAAAAACAAAGATATAACAAGTATGGTTCCTAATTTTGCTAATTCCGAAGGCTGAAATCCCAATGGTCCAAAATCCAGCCAGCTTCTTGCACCTGAAGTTTTTCTACCAACAACTAAAACAATAACTAAAAGTAAAAGCGAAAAAAGATATGTTGGAATTGCAATCATTCTAAAAGTATTTGAAGGAACAGAATAGGTAATAAAGAAAACAATAAATGCAGCTATACCAAAAACCAATTGCCTGTTAAAATTTCCACTCATTGTCGGATGATTAAATGTTGAACTGTAAATAGCAGTTAATCCAACAAGAAACAAAATGAGTACAGGAATAAATAATCCGAAATCAAATTTATCGCTTAGCTTATAATCAATTCTCAAGATTAACTCCTGCAATAGTTTGATTACTCATTACTCCACCGGACTTTGGATCATTTAACTTCTTCTTTAAATAAGTTTCAATCAGAGCTTTAGCAATCGGTGCGGCATGCGTTCCGCCAAATCCCACATTTTCTACTACAACTGCAACTGCTATTTTGGGATTTTCTGAAGGTGCAAATCCTACAAATAATGCATGATCTTTACCATGCGGATTTTGTGCAGTACCAGTTTTACCTGATATGTGAATATCAGACATTCTAATATGCGTTGCAGTACCGGAACCATTTACAACTAAAAACATACCTTCTTTTACTATATCAAAAACTTCTTTTTTTATTCCCGTGTTTACTTCCGGGAATTTATAAGGTATAATTTTTTTTGTCTGATCATCCAAATAACCTTTAACAATGTGTGGTTGAAATGACTTACCATTGTTAGCTATAAGTGCAACATACTTTGCTAATTGTAATGGAGTAACACTAACTTCTCCCTGCCCTATTCCAAGACTTGCCATAATACTACGAGGCCACTTTTCTCCATACAATTTAATATAATAATCTTCACCTGGTATAAAACCTGCTGCTTCCTCACCGATATCAATTCCTGTTTTCTGAGAGAACCCAAACTTCAATGCATACTCTTTCCATTTATCAAGCCCAATCTTATAGATGAGTTGGTAAAAGAATGAATTACAAGATTTTTCAATTGCGTGAATAACATTTACTGAACCGTGCGAACCATGACATTTAAAAAATCTGCCAAAAGTAAATCCGCCACCGCAATAAAACGTTGTCTGAGGAGTGATAACACCTAAATCCAAAGCAGCTATTGCAGCAAGCATTTTAAAAGTAGAACCGGGCGGTTTAAGAGACATTGTTGCTCTGTTAAAGGACGGTTTATCAGGATCATTATAAAGTTCCTGAAGAAATTCTTTGGAAGTAACATAAGAGAATTGGTTTAAATCATAATCTGGTGCACTTAAAATTGCTAAGATTTCACCTGTAGCTGGTTCAATAGCAACAACAGCACCTCTTTTGCCAAGCATCTGTTCTTCGGCTACTTTTTGAACATCAGCATCAAATGATAGAACCAAATCTTTGCCTTTGATTGAATTCTTATCTGCTGTTCCATCCTTGTACTTACCGATTTCCTTTCTGTTAGAATTCACCAGCACATAATTAAATCCCTTAATACCTCTTAAATCTTTCTCATATTGTTTTTCAATTCCGTTATGTCCCACATAATCACCGGGTGCATAATAATCCTTTTCATTTTTTAACTGCTGCGGTGAGATTTCTTTTGTATAACCAAATGAATGAGAAGCCATAATTCCAAACGGATAACCTCTCTGCATTTCAACAATATAATCTACTCCGGGTAAATACTCTTTATTTTCTTCGTACCATGAAACTACCTCAAAGCCAATACCTCTTTTAATTCTGATTGGAATAAACTTAGAATAAATCTTGTTCTTTTTTAAAATTAAAGCAACATATCCTGCATTGACTCCAAGTATTTTATCAATCATCTGATTAAGCGATGTATCATAATCTGCAGGAGTAATGCGAAGAGTATAAGCAGGAATATTATCAACCATTACTTTCAAATTTCTGTCGTAAAAAACACCACGGAAAGGTATTTGTTCTATAGCTTTAATGCTGTTATCTGCTGACTTTTCTTCATACGACTGCCGGTCTAATATCTGCATCTGAAATAATCTGAATGAAATAATCCCAAAGATGATTATTAAAAAACCACTGATAAAACTTCTTCTGTTTATTGATGCAAAGTTTACTGATCTCAAAACAATCTCCTTTTAGGATAAAAGATCATACCTAATAGCGCAATTGAAGAAGTATATAATGCTGGAAATAATGCATATTGAATAAAGAGGATAAAAATATTGGTATTTAAACTAACTGATGAAAAAAATGCACTGATTGTAGATTCGATGAGTGAAGCCAGTAAAACAATTAAAGCAAAGTTATAAGAAATCAGATACTGATCCCGTTTATTTTCTGATGAAAAGTATCCTGCTGTAAACCCTGCAATTGTTTTTGATATCATAGTACTTCCTAAAAGGCTTCCGGTAATAATATCAAATAAGAAACCATAAATAAATCCTAAAACTGTTCCATATATCTGCCCTTGAGTGATTGAGTAATAAACCAATATTATTATAATTAAATCCGGAATAATGGTATCAATTGCTACTAATGGAATTATTGTCGTTTGAATAAGCAGCAAAGGGAAAAACAAAACAAATGATAATATGTAAGCTGGTTTGATCATCTTTTATTCAAAAAATTAAATTGAATATCATCAATCTCTTTATCTTTAACCAAGCCAAGTACAAAAACATTTTCAACATTCTGAAAATCAACAAACGGCTTAACAGTAACTTCATTAAAAATTCCCATTTCAACATTGCCAACTTCAGCAACAATTCCTACAGGAATAGGAACCGGAACAATTGAACTTATCTCAGATGTTACAACTCTATCGCCTTTTTTTAATCCGAAAGTTTTGGGCACATTTATCATTACAAGTCTATCGCCGTTCCATTTCATTACTGCATTTTCGCGGGTTCTTTCACATTTAACTGTCAGATTAAGATCAACATTGTTAAGTGTTCTTGCAATTGAATAATTAGCAGAGACCGAATATATAACCCCTGCTATTCCTTTATCGGTAATAACAGGCATACCTGTTTTAACTCCATCTGATTTACCAACATTAAGAGTTACAGTTCCCTGTGATTTAGATAAAGACTTTGAAATTATTGAGGCAATAATAAGCGGATAATCAGTTGAATCCTTTAAAGCAAGTAACCCTTTAAGATCATCGTTAACAATTGCAGATTCTCTTAACTTGCTTAGCTGCAGCATTATTTCCGCATTAGTACGTCTTAATTCTTCATTCTCTTTTTTAAGATTACTAATGTTAAAAATATCTGAAAATACAGATGTAACAGTAGCAAAAGAACCAAAAGCTACCGCACGGACTTTTTGAATTCCCTGTGAATTATTTTGCGAGAGTAATATTAAGCTGATTATTATTAAAACGACAAGTACAATGTATTCTTTAAACTTTTCCCATGCTGAAGAAATAAATCTTATCATTAATATCTTCGATTACGGATTAATACCTTTGAAAACTGACTTAAATTATCGATTACTTTTCCTGCACCTCTGACAACAGCCGTTAAAGGGTCTTCTGCTATATGAACAGGTAAATTAGTTTCCATTCTAATTCTTTCATCCAATCCTTTCAGTAATGCACCTCCACCGGTTATCATAACACCACGATCAAGTATATCCGCAGAAAGCTCTGGCGGAGTTCTTTCAAGAGTCTGTCTTACCGCATCAACAATTTGTACAACTGATTCATTTAATGCTTCTCTAATCTCAACTGAACTAACTTCAGTTGTTTTGGGAATTCCTCCGACCAAATCCCTGCCTTTAACCTGAATTGTTATTTCCTCTTTAAGCGGAACTGCAGATCCGACTTCACACTTAATTGCTTCGGCTGTTCTTTCTCCAATTAAAATATTATGATTTTTTTTGAAGAACTGCATTATTGCATAATTCATTTCATCACCCGCAACGCGGATAGATTCTTCATTAACTATACCTGATAATGCGATTACTGCTATTTCAGTAGTTCCACCGCCTACATCAATAATCATATTTCCGACCGGAGCTTCAACATCGATACCGATTCCAATTGCAGCGGCCATAGGTTCAGCCATCAAGTGAACTTCTTTAGCTCCTGCATGCTCAGCACTATCTCTAACTGCTCTTTTTTCAACTTCAGTTACTCCGCTTGGAACAGCAACAATAACCCTCCGGCTTGCCATTGCACTTCCGCCGCGCACCCGTTTAATAAACGCTCTGATCATACCTTCGGCAATTTCAAAATCAGCAATTACTCCATCACGCATCGGACGAGTTACTTTAATTTCTTTATGTTCCCTTCCCTGCATTTCTTTTGCTTTGTTGCCAAGTGCAATAATACGCTTAGAATTTTTATCAAATGCTACAATCGAAGGTTCGTTCAATACTATACCTTTTCCTTTTACATAGATAAGAGTATTTGCTGTACCTAAATCAATTGCAATGTCGTTTGAAAAAAGATCGAATATACCCATTGTTCCTCTTAATGTTTAAAGTGCCTTATACCTGTAAATACCATTGAAATATTACTTTTATTTGCTTCATCAATTACTTCCTGATCTCTTACAGAACCTCCCGGCTGAATAACTGAAACAGCACCATATTTAATAATCTCCGAGAGTCCATCCGCAAATGGAAAGAATGCATCAGAAGCTGCTACTGATCCTGTTAAATCAAGCCCATGTTCTTTTGCTTTCATAACTGCAATTTTAGCAGAATCTATCCTTGACATCTGACCGGCGCCAACACCCAATGTCGAATTGTTTTTAACATAAACTATCGCATTAGATTTTGTGTGTTTTGCAACCTTCCATGCAAATTTTAAATCTTTCAATTCTGTTTCAGATGGTTTTTTATCTGTTACAAATTTTAACTCTGATTCATTAAGCAATATAATATCAGAATCCTGTGCTAGCACTCCACCAGGAATAGACCTGAAAGATTTTGAACTATTTAAAATATTTTTTTTCTTAATAACTAGTCTTCTGTCTTTCTTCTTTTTCAATAGTTCCAACGCTTTACTGCTAAATGACGGAGCGCATACTATTTCTAAAAATATTTTATTTAACTCTTCTGCAGTTTCTGCATCAACCTCGCGATTAAAAGCAACTATGCCGCCAAAAGAAGAAACAGGATCACACTTTAATGCAAGATTATAAGCCTCAAGATTAGTATTTGCCGTTGCTGCACCTGCAGGATTGTTATGTTTTATTATTGTGCAGGATACTTCTCCAAGATCTTCACATAATTCAACTGCTGAAACAAGGTCTAAAATATTGTTATAAGAAATTTCCTTGCCATGAAAAACTTCAAAGTAATCATCAAAATTTCCAAACACTGATGCTGATTGATGAGGATTTTCTCCATATCTCAAAGTGTAATTTAATTTTTCATTAATCCTGATATATGATTGCGGTTCTTCAAATTCTGCTTCAAGGAAGTTTGCAATATGTGTATCATAATTTGCTGTATGTGAGAAAGCCTCGACAGCTAATTTTTTACGAGTGTTTTCAGATATCTCGCCTTTATCTAATTCATCAATAAACGAATCATATTGTTCAGGATTGGTTAGTATAGAAACATATTTATAATTCTTTGCTGAAGCTCTGACAAGGCTAGGACCTCCGATATCTATATTCTCAATAATATCTTCTAAAGTTGAATTGAGATTTGAAATAGTTTTTACAAATGGATAAAGATTAACACAAACTATGTCAATTGGAAGAATCTGATTTTCATTCGCCTGAGTAATATCGTGAGCATTATCCCTTCTGAATAAAATTCCGCCAAATACTTTTGGATGCAGAGTTTTTACTCTTCCGTCAAATATTTCCGGAAAACCGGTTAAAGAACTTATTTCTGTAACTGTCAGATTATTTTCTTTAAGAAGTTTTGCTGTATTACCAGTAGCAACAATTTCATATCCGTTCTTAATTAAGGCAGCAGTAAAATCAATGATTTTTGTCTTATCTGATACGCTGATTAAGGCAAGTTTCTTCAATTCAATTTCCTTATGAACAGAAAATATTTTTCTATTCTTTTATTATTTCAATTCTATTTGACCCGATTTTTATTTTTTTAAGCGCAAATGCTTTTATAACTTCAGGCAAAATTTTATGTTCAATTTTTAATACTCTCTCAGCTATTTCTTCAGGTGAGCTGGCATCAGAGATATCAACACACTGCTGAGCAATTATTTTTCCGGTATCATAGGTGCTATCTACCAGATGCACAGTAGCACCGCTTACTTTTGCAGAGGAATCAAAAACAGCTTTATGAACATTAATTCCATACATTCCTTTTCCACCAAAAGAAGGTAAAAGTGCAGGATGAATATTTATCATCTTGTTTGGAAAAGATTTAATAAGAACATCAGGAATCAACTTTAAGTATCCGGCTAAAACGATTAGTGATACATCTAAATCTAAAAACTTTTTTGTTAACTGCTCTGCATTAATTTTTGTATCTCCATCACCGATAGTATAAGTTTCAATTCCAGATTTCCGTGCGATTTCAAAAGCTTTACAGTCTATCTTATCACTTACAACAGCAATTATACTTATAATTTGCTTTAACTCAGAATCATTTAAAATAGCCTGAAGATTTGAACCTCTACCAGATACAAAAATTGCAATATTCAATTAAAAATACCTGAAATGTTGGCGAAAATTAGCTAATCACTAAAAAAGAAGCAATTAAAGAAGAGCTAAAAATCAATTATTTCTTAAATCCTGGGGCAGCAGCCGATCTAAAGTATAAATCTTGTTCTCAAGTGAACTTCTGAAATCATATTCACTTATTCCTTTGATCTGCAGCAGGAATAACTTTGAATCTGTATAATTCTTTAATTGATAACTATCCCAGGCAGCAACATAATGAGCGAAAGCATGGATCCAGAATTCTTTTTTTATTTCAATGTTCAAACAATCTACTGCAGCATTAAGCGACTCTCTATATTTTTTCTGCTGATAAAATACCTGAGCCAAAAGTAGTTTTGCTTCTGCTTTCAACTCATCTTTAATTTCAGCAGAACTTAAAAAAATAATCAATGAATCTTTTGCAGCATTTAATCTGTTTTGTTTATATAAACTACTGATTAAAATCAATCTCTTTGCTGATTCAGTCAGAGCTGAATCTAATAATTCATTTCCTTTTCTTTCTGCATAAAGATCTTCTTCAATATCAGAGTTTCCTGTATCCGAAAGTTTGTAATATTTTACTGCATCTTTTCTTTTGTCTGATAATTCTAATGAAAGCCCGATTTTGAAATTTGCAAATCCTTTAAAGTCATTATTCACTGCGTTTTTCAAAAAGTTTTGATAATACACTCTTGCTGAATCAAACTGGCTTTTGTCGAAAAAGATATTTGCCAATAAAAGATTTGAATTGGATGAAATGAAAGGGAAAAGCTCATCTTTTGTATTAAGAACTTTACGCAAACGTTTTTCAGCATTATTCAAATCACACAATTCATACTCAACCCATGCAAGTGAAAAACCAAACAATAAGTTTTTAGGATATCTTCTTACCAGACCAGAAAGGATTTTCTTAGCTTCGGGATGATCAACAATTACACGGGAATATAACTGTGATAAATAATACTGAGCATCAACTTTGGACAACTTACCTTTTTGCACTGATTTAATAACAAGTTTTAATCCCTTTTCTTTATCGGCAATAATACCTACAAGATTAGCAGCCCATTCAAGACTTGAAGGTATTTGCGACAATGCAAAATTATATAATCCCAATCCAAGAAAAGCATCATAAAAATCCGGTTTAACTTTAATCGCATCTTCAAGATTTGCTTTCATCTGACTGCTTGTCCATAATGCCTGAAGAAAATTTCCGTTTCTAGCTTCTGCAATTGATTTATTATAATATATTGAACCTAACAGATAACTTAGTTCAGCAGTAGGTTTCTCCTGCATTTTTTTCTCTGTTAATTCAATAGCTTTATCAGAATATAAATAAAAAGAATCCAGATTGTCTTCACGAAGATTTCCAAGGTAGTACCACAAATAAATTATTGATTTATAATGATAACCGCGAGGATCATCAGGATTTTTGGTTATTACTGAATTAAAGGCTTCAAACCCTGCTTCCCAATTAAAGTTATATATTTTATCTAACCCAATTTGTATTTGTCTGTCTATTGAAGTCTGAGAAAAAATTTGAGATTGTAAGAACAGTGTAATAAACAGAATTAAAAACTTAAAGGAAGTTTTATTTGTTATCATAAATTCTTTCCCCGTAATTCACTCAATGATGCTTTGACGAACTCTCTGAAAAGCGGATGAGCCTTTGTTGCCCTCGATTTTAATTCCGGATGAAACTGACAAGCAACAAACCATTTTTTATCTGGCAGTTCAATCATCTCAACAAGCGCTCCATCAGGTGAAAGCCCGCTTAGAACCATTCCATTTTCTACCAGTTTAGTTCTGAATTTATTATTCACTTCATAACGATGTCGATGTCTTTCAGAGATATAATTATTTTTATATGCTCTGAAAGCCAGAGTTTTGTCCTTTATATTGCATTGATAAGCACCTAATCTCATAGTTGCACCCATTGATTTGATATTTTTTTGATCAGGCATAAGATCAATAACACTATATTTATTTTTCTTGAATTCAGAGCTATGAGCTTTTTTAATATTACATACATTTCTTGCGAACTCAATTACAGCACACTGCATACCCAAACATATCCCAAAGAAAGGAATATCATTTTCTCTTGCATATTTAACTGCTTTTATTTTTCCTTCTATACCTCTTTCTCCAAAACCGCCGGGCACAAGTATTCCGCTGATACCGTCGAATAATTTTTCAATATCATCTGTTTCAAGTTTTTCAGAACTAATCGGTCTTACAATAACCTTACAATTATTTTCAGCACCAGCATGGACAAATGATTCCATTATACTTTTATATGCATCTATATGCTCAGTATATTTTCCGCAAAGAGCAATTTCAACACTTTGTGCCGGGTTTTTAATTTTTTGAACAAATTGGTCCCAGTTATCAAGATTAATTTTTCTATCAGGTAAGTGAAGTCTTTCGATAACAATCTGATCGAGCTTTTCTTTATATAAAACCAAAGGTACTTCATAAATCGAAGAGCTGTCATAATTTGAAATTACCGCTCTTGAATTGACATTAGTAAAGAGTGCAATTTTTTCTCTTAATTCCCTTTCAAGTTTTTTTTCTGACCTGCAAATTAAAACATCCGGTTGGATTCCAAGCTCCAATAAGTTTTTTACGCTATGCTGTGTAGGTTTTGTTTTCACTTCGCCCGCAGATGCAATATACGGAACAAGTGTAACATGAATATTCATTGTGTTTGCTCTTCCAAACTGCAGCATCAGTTGTCTCATTGCTTCGATAAAAGGTAAGCTTTCAATATCACCAACAGTTCCGCCTATTTCACTTATAATAATATCATATTCACCAAGTTCACTCAACTTTAACATTCTGTTTTTAATTTCATCTGTGATATGCGGAATTACCTGAACGGTTGCACCGAGAAAATCTCCCCTACGTTCTTTAGTAATAACCTCATAATAAACTTGCCCGGTAGTAGTATTATTAGCACGGCTCATATTAACATCAAGAAATCTCTCATAATGACCAAGATCTAGATCAGCTTCTGCACCATCATCAGTTACATAAACTTCTCCATGCTGAAACGGACTCATAGTTCCGGGATCAACATTAATATATGGATCAAATTTTTGAATTGTGACTCTGAAACCGCGCTGCTTTAATAGAAGACCAAGTGAGGAGGCAGTAATTCCTTTTCCTAAACTGGAAACAACACCGCCTGTTACAAAGATAAACTTAACTTTTTTCCGTGACGACATTTTGTTTTTTTTTGTTATCAAATATAGAGTGCAGTTTTAAGATTTCAAATTTAGAATTTTAATCAGTTTACTTTTATGAAATTTTTTTAAGTAGTTCAGATCCAGAATATTTTGAATAAAGTAAATAAACTTCTGATATGAATTATTTAATATTCACTGCCAATGATAAATTACTTCAAAAAATAAAAGTTATCTATGTTATTAGTATTCCAAAGGAAAAATAATCAAACTTTTTATCAGGATTTAATGCCAGCTTAAAATGACTGTACACCACTCTTTCAGAAACCTCAACAAATATTCTTTTGAGTGTTTGATTAATCCACCACTTATTTATTAAAGAATCCATAAATTACAATCACATTATTATAAACTTTGGTATTTTGCAGCAGAGAAACCTGTGCGTGATAAAACAATTATTAAATCGATACTTTTATTTTTATTTCTAATCTTAATTAATACAATATCCTTTAGTCAGGATTCTACCAAAAGTCTAGCATTTAAAAAAAACAGACCATATAAAAACAATCCATATTTTTATCAACCTGATTTATCCTATCAACTATTACAGCAATTTAAATTAGTACAACTTGCAAATAGCGGTGATCCGCTTGCTCAACATGAACTTGGACTTAGATTGTTAACCGGAGACGGTATTGTAGCTGATACTGTAACTGCTGTGTATTGGATAAAAAAAGCTGCTTCACAAAAATTAACTGCTGCAATGCATAACTACGGAATTATGCTGATGAATGGCTGGGGAACAGAGTGGAATCCATTCACTGCTTATGAATATTTTTTATCAGCAGCCGAAGCTGGTATGAGCCAGGCACAATATGTTATTGGTATTCTATATACAGATAACCTTATTGTAAAAAGAGATTGGAATAAATCTTATTATTGGATAAAAAAATCCGCTGATGATGGTTTTGAACCTGCAAAAGAAGTATTAGCAGAGCTTAATTCTAAAGTTTCAGACGAGTTTAAAGATTCAGTAGCTCAAAATAAATTTTCATATCTGAGTTCTAACAATTACAAAGATGAAGAAATTACCGGTAACATACAGCCTTCTGTTGGACTGGTCTTTATTGATTTTAATTCAGAAATGGATACAGTAAGAGAATTTCGTGATGAGGTCTTATTAAATGATTTAATCCGGATTAACAATAAGTTAATTAATGATTCATTAAAAGCTGTAAAGGATTCATTATTCTTTAATAATCTGTCAACCTATGATCTGAATATTATTTCAAAAATTGCTGAAGCAGGAAGTCCTGAAGCTCTATCTGCTTTAGGCAGATTATATCAAACAGGTAATTCAACAGGAATAAATCCATTGCTTGCTGCCGAATATTATATAAGGGCTACCATACTTGATTCACCAAGATCTGCCTATTTACTTTGGCAGCTAATCAGGGAAAAAAATTTTTACACAACTCTTAATGATGGTATTAGTTTTAATAATCCCACAGCTCAATTTGTATGGTATGGATTACATAAACTCGGTTACGATAATAGATTGACTGAAAAAGATGCACTAAATCTATTAGAAAAATCCGCAGCACAAAATCATCTGCCGGCAATTATTGAATTAGGTTATAATTATTATTCTGGTAAATATATTGCTCAGGATAAAAATACAGGTATTCAGCTTTGGAACAATGCGAGTAAGCTAAGTAGTATAGAAGCAAATGTAAGATTAGCAGTATCTAAAGTTTTCGATCAGAAAATCTCTGATAATTTTTCAGAGGAGATTAAGATTTTGCAGGATGCTGAATCTAAAGGCTCTCTTCTTGCACAATTTGCATTAGGATATTGTTATGAAAATGGAATAGGTTTAAACAAATCAATACAAGAAGCAGTAAAATATTATCGTGAATCTGCACAAAGAGGTAATCAATTTGCTTACCAGCAGTTAAAAAGACTTTACGATAATCTCAGACCTGCTGTTGAAAGATTTAAAGTTGAGTAAAAAATATGAATGAAATAAAAGAATTAAATTCTAAACTGCCGGATACCGGAACAAGCATTTTTGCAGTTATGTCAAAACTTGCAGATGAGCACAATGCAATAAATTTGTCTCAGGGTTTCCCGGATTTTAACTGTTCAGATAAGTTAATCGAACTTGTTAACAGCTTTATGAAAAAAGGATTTAATCAATACGCTCCGATGCCGGGTACTATTGAGTTAAGAAGAGAAATTTCAAGAATAATAAATAAGTTATACGGCAAGCATTATAACCCTGATACTGAAATAACAATAACTGCCGGAGCTACTCAGGCTTTATTTACAGCATTTTCAACTCTTATTGAGAAGGGAGATGAAGTAATTATTTTTGAACCTGCCTACGACTCCTACCTCCCTGCAATTAAATTAAATGGCGGTGTTCCGATAACAATTAAATTGAATGAAGAAGATTATAGTATCCCCTGGGAAATTGTTGCAGATTCAATTACAGAAAAAACAAAATGTATTGTATTCAATTCACCACACAATCCCACTGGTGCAGTCTTAAATAATAATGATATATCTACTCTTATCGAATTAGTCAAAAATAAAAATATCTATTTGATAAGCGACGAAGTATATGAACATATTATATTTGATGGGAGAGAACATCTAAGTTTCGCAAGATATGATGAACTTTCAAAAAGAAGTTTTGTAATCTCATCATTCGGAAAAACTTTTCATACAACCGGATGGAAGGCTGGTTATTGCTGTGCATCTGAAGAGTTAATGAGAGAATTCAGAAAAATCCATCAGTTCATTGTGTTTGCTGTAAACACACCTGTTCAACTGGCTATTGCCGAGTTTTTAAAAGATGATTCAAACTTTTTAAATTTAAAGAGCTTTTATAAAGCTAAAAGAGACTTATTCAGAGATTTAATCAAAGAATCCGATTTTAAACTTCGTGAATGCAGTGGAACATACTTTCAACTTTTGGACTATTCAAATATTTCCGGAATGAATGATATGGATTTTTCAAAACAACTTATAGAAAGAACCGGTGTAGCAGTAATACCAATATCACCGTTTTATTCGACAAAAGTTAGTTCACACATAGTCCGGGTTTGTTTTGCAAAGAAAGACGAAGTGTTAATAAGTGCATCAAAAAGATTATGTAGTTTATAAATGGACGATCAAAACTCAAGGTTGATAAAACTCAGGAAGAAAGCCGCGATAATTTCTCTTATTGTCGGCGTAAGTATGTTAGTTTTTAAAATATTAGCATACCTTATCACCGGATCAGCGGCAATCTTTTCTGATGCGGCAGAATCTATTGTTCATATTTTAGCTACAAGCATGGCACTGTTCAGTATTTTTCTTAGCTCTCTGCCGGCAGATACTTCTCATCCCTATGGACATGGAAATGTTGAATACTTCTCTGCAGGTATTGAAGGGTTATTAATTATAATTGCTGCTGTTGTTATTATTATTGAAAGTGTTAACTCAATTATTGCAGGACCGGAACTAAAACAACTCGGCATCGGTGCTGTTGTTATTTCGTTTGCATCTGTAATAAATCTTATCCTCGGCAATTATTTAATTCGAACAGGTAAGAAAACAAATTCTCTTACTTTAGTTGCAGACGGAAAGCATGTTCTCACCGATTCTATTACAAGTTTTGGAGTTATTGTAGCAGTTCTACTTGTAATTATAACAGGAATTGAATTATTGGATCCTATTATTGCAATTCTTGTTGCACTTAATATTTTAGTTACAGGCTATAAACTTATCAGAGAGTCAATTGCCGGGCTGATGAACGAAGTCAATCAGAAGATGCTTGATAAATTAACTGATAAAATTATATCAATAAAAAAAGATTACTGGATCGATATCCACGAATTGCGTTTCTGGCAATCAGGCGATAAAATCTTTATTGATTTCCATTTAATACTCCCGTATTTTTTTAATATCAGACAAACACACGACGAAGAATCTTATATAAGAAATGAATTACAAAAGGAATTTCCTCAAGCAGAATTGAAAATACATTTTGATTATTGTATTGATGATTTATGTAAATTCTGTAATTTCAATAATTGTGAATACAGAAAGGAAGAAAAGAACAAATCTTTTGTTTGGGATCAAAAAAAATTAATTGGCTCTCCGATTTATAAAAATTATAAAGATCACTGATCCGCTTTTGGATCATTTACCCATAACAATATAATCAGTCCGATCAGAAAAAATATTCCAATTGAAAATATAGCAAGTCTCTGATCGCCTGAAATAAAACTTACGAATCCGAAAACCAATGGACCAATAATAGCAGAGCTTTTCCCAAAAAAGGAATAAAATCCGAAGAACTCCGTCTTTTTTTCCGGCGGGGTAAGTTTGCTCATTAAACTTCTGCTTGTAGATTGACTTGAGCCCATTGCTGCACCGGCAATTAATCCAACAATATAAAAACTACTTTTATCCTGAGCTAAATATGCAAACAATACTGTAACCAACCACATTATCAATGTGATAATTATTGTTTTCTTTTGCCCGATTGAATCAGCAATAATACCAAGTATCACTGAGCCTGCAATAGCAGTTGTCTGAACTGTTAAAAAAAAGATTAAAAGCTCTGATTCAGTAAATCCTAAAGTTGTGCTTGCATAGTTGCCGGAAAAAAATATAATGGTATTAACACCCTCTATGTAAAAGAAATACGCTAATAAAAATATTGCAAGATTTTTATAATTCTTTAAATTCGAAATTGTATTCCAAACCCTTGAGACCCCAATATTAAAATAAGAAACCTTTTCTGATTTTATCTTTCGGTTATCTTTCAGATAAACAAATAAAGGAATTGCAAATATCAAAAAGAATAGTGCAGCAACCGGGAATGACTCTTTTATCATTTCAGCTTGAATAAACGGATAGATAATTGCGAGTGTTGCAAGTGAACCTAAATAACCCATTGCAAAACCATAACCGCTCACTCTGCCAAAATTTTTTGGTTCAGTGATTTCGGGAAGAAAAGAATCATAAAAAACTAATCCCGCTTCAAATCCGATATTTGCTAACACAAATAAAACAACTCCCCAAAACACTTCTCCCCTACCAATAAAAAACAGCAAAGATGTTGCAGCTATACATAACAGTGTAAAGAATAACAAAAATCTTTTTTTCCCTGCAGAGTAATCAGCAATTGCACCTAACACTGGTGAAATAATTGCTGTTATTATCATAGCGAGACTTGTACCAATTGACCAGTAAAGATCACCGATAGGTTTACCTTCTGCTACTACTTTCTTAAAGTAAACCGCATAAACAAAAGTTACAACCACTATCGAAAATGAAGTGTTGGCAAAATCGAAAAGTGTCCAGATAAATACTTTTTTCTTACTGGTCATCAGTATTTTTTTTATGGGATTTTATTATTGTTTCATCGACCAGTCCCCTGCCCGTTTTTGTTAACCTACCCGTTGATTTTTCATCCATAAGAATTGCATCGAGGATTCCGTTGATAAATTTTCCGCTTCCGGCAGTACTAAAAGTTTTAGCAATTTCAATAGCTTCATTAATAGAAACCTTAGGAGGAATATCAGGGAAATAAATTATTTCACAAAGTGCCATTCTAAGGAGGATCCGGTCTATTAATGCTATACGATTCATTTCCCAGTTACTAACTCTCTGTTTAATCCGCTGATCAAATTCACTTTTATTGATAAGTACTTTGTTAATTAATTCTTTACCAAAACTAATCAGTTTTTCATCCTGTACCTCAGCTAATAAACTATCAGAGAGTGCTTGTAAATTCTCATTATTTACTTCATAGGCATACAATACCTGCAAGACTTTTTCTCTAACTACTCTTCTTTTAAATTTTAACGACATTTATTCTCCTAAAATACTTAGTACGCAAAAAACCAAAACATCACCAGAGCTAACGCTTCTCTGAATTTGAAATACAATGCGTTTTCAAAAGTTAAATTAAGCTTTGAAGGGACAGCCTGAACTTTAATGTTATGGAATTTACTAATCTCAATTATTCTAACTAAATGATAACCATCGGATATGATGATAATATTTTTTGTTTTATCTCTTTTCAAAAGATAGTTCTTTATAAAACTTATTTGTTCAATAGTTGAAGTTGTATTTTTTTCAATAAATATATTTTCAGTTGACTTTCTTTTGCTCTCAATATATCGATAAGCAACCTCTGATTCAGCAAGTTCACCAGGTGCATTGCTGCCGGTAAGAAAAATTGAATTCACTTCACCGGAATCTAATAAACTTAGTGCCCTATCAACTCTTGCTGCTAACGAAGGACTTGGTCTATTATCCGACCACACAGCGGCACCTAAAACAACTGCAATATTCTCTTTTTTATTTTTAGTTAATTTTTCATCAAACTGATTTTCTTTTATAACAATAAAAACAAATGAAAGAATTATAATTGCAAACATTAGAAGTACGGAATTAAATACCGAGCGAATAAAAATCAGGTTCTTAGTTTTATAGATAGTAAGCCATACCAGAAACAAAAATATAAAAAGCAAAAACTGATAGAACGTATAAACGAACCCAATAAAAAGTCTGTTGCCAGACTGTCCCAGCACATAATACTTTCCAAACGGAAGTTTATAATAAAAAAGAAAAAATGAAATAATTAGAGAAACCTGAAGCAGTGCAATCAAGAACCAGAAATATCTGATGTTGTTTATGTTTTTTACTTTTAGTGCTATAGTCAGTAATCCGATTACAATTATGACCAAAGTAAACAGGTTTAGTAAGTTTCCAAAGTTTAGAATATTAAATTCACTGAAACTAATGTTTTGATTTCGGTACTTTAGATAATAAAGAAATGCCAGATCAATTATCAGAATAAAGATAAAAGCCCAAATGCTGCTTTGCTTATTACTGCTTTTACTTTTATTCATGATTTCAATGAAGATTTTTAAATTAAAACTAAGCTAAAATACAAATTCTGATTATTTGATGAAACTTAATTTTAACCGATAAAATGTGTAAAAAAGGCGTCATTATGACGCCTTAAAATTTACTGCAATTTGAAATTTACATGAACCCATACCTGCACTTTAACAGGTTTTCCTCTTTGTTTCCCTGGTTTAAATTTTGTTTTCTTCACAGCATCCAAAGCTGCTTCATCACAGCCGGCTCCTATGCCTTTCATTATCTTAGCATCTGTTACTTTCCCCTGTTCATTAACAAAAGCGAGAACATAAACCTTTCCTTCAACACCTGCTCTTTTAGCAATTTCAGGATATACAATTTTCTTTTGAATCTCTGCAATACCCCCAATTGGCTCAGGCATTTCCTCGGCAGCAATAAAATATATATTCTCTTCTTCAACAATTTTTCTGTCTTCAACCGGTGGAGGAGGTGGCGCCAATATCTTTTCAGTAACATCAATTTGTGTATCACCGATTTCTATATCTTCAAGTACTTCTGAAGAAGGTGCTTCAATCGGAATTGGTGGTTTTGGAGGCGGCGGAGGCTTTCTATTTTGCTGAGTGGGTAAAATATCTTCAATATTTATAATTGTCGGCGACTTTTTTTCCTCTAACTCCTTAGTCTTTATATCAGGAAAAAATTTAAATGCTGCGATAAGAAGCACTAAAGAAAAGATTAAACCGATCTCAAAAATTCTTTTATATTTTGCCATAAGGTCAGCTTTTTTTGTTTTATGAATTGACATTTGCTCCTCTCCTTACTCTATTAAAGAATTACTGGTTTAATAATTTTTATTACGCCTGATTTTACTTCTAACAAAGTCTTTTGTTCCAGTTAAAAGTCTTTAGTCCGGTATTTACAATTGTCGTTATATTTCTTTATTTCCTGGAGATGATTGAAGCAGAAAAATTTTCAGTATGATTGATGAGATTAGAATAGAAAAACTTTAGTTTGCTCTCCTCAGCCTTAATTGATAATAGGGAGTTTTCAGCTTAAAAAAAAAGGCGTCACAAGGACGCCTTAAAATTTATTGCAGTTTGAAAACCACAGGAATCGATACCTGCACTTTTACAGGTTTTCCTCTTTGTTTCCCTGGCTTAAATTTTGTTTTCTTCACAGCATCCAAAGCAGCTTCATCACAGCCGGCTCCAATGCCTTTAATTATTTTAGCATCGGTTACTGTTCCCTGTTCATTAACAAAAGCGAGAACATAAACCTTTCCTTCAACACCTGCTCTTTTAGCAATTTCAGGATATACAATTTTCTTTTGAATCTCTGCGATACCGCCAACTGGTTCAGGCATTTCCTCAACAGCAACAAAATAAACCGGTTCTTCCTCAACAATCTTCTTATCTTCTTTTGGTGGCGGAGGCGGTGCTTCTATTTGTTCAGTAATATCAATTTCAGTATCACCGATTTCTATATCTTCAAGTACATCCGAAGAAGGTGCTTCAATCGGAATCGGGGGTTTTGGAGGCGGCGGAGGTCTGTTTTCCTGTTTAGTCTGTTGAATATCCTCTACCTTAAATAATTCCTGCGGTCCCTCTATTATTACTTCCTGTCCCTTGAAATCCGGAAAGAATTTAAAGGCAACAATCAGAAGTGCTAAAGAAACAATTAAACTGATTTCAAATACTCTTTTGTACTTAGACATCAGATCTGCTTTTTTAGTTTTGTTGATTGCCATTACTTTTACTCCTAACTAGCAATTAAGTGGTGCTAACTTAATAATGAGTTTTTCTATTGTCAAATAATTTTTCAAGTCTTTTACAAAATTATTTTTTAAAAGTTCCAGTATTTGATTTGCTTTTTTCAAATTCTGTTCTTTTAATATATTCTAATAAATATTTGGTAATTAACACAGCTATAACTGAACCTGTAAAATCTGCCAGCCAATCCAGCACTTCTGCAAATCTACCCGGTACATAAATCTGATGGATTTCATCCAGCATCCCGTAAAATGATGCGATTATTATTGTAAATATCCCGGGATATTTCTTAAGTAATAAGAATTTATCCTGAAAATACATTGTCAAATATAAAAATACACTTAGCAGACCATAAGCACCAAAATGACTTATTTTATCTCCAAATTCTGTAATGATAGCTACACTTGCCGGTAATGAAGTTAATACAAAAAGTATTAGCCAGTAAATTATAAGCGGCAGGTGAATGAGATATTTTTTATTTTTTTCTAAAAAACTATACAACACTTCCCTCTATAAATTTTATTGAATTGGGAAAATTTTTTATTATATCAGTTGGAAGATAATTGGATAGTGGTTTTTTCTGTAATAAAAGATCAGCGGAAAGGCTGTGCAGATAAACCGCAGTATAAGCAGCTGTTTCTGTATTTTTTATTTGTGCAAGTAATCCGCCTAAAATACCGGTTAAAACATCACCCGTACCAAACTTTGCCATACCACTGTTGCCTGTTGTGTTAATAAAAGCTTCACCGGATTTGTTGAAAATAATTGTTGGAGCACCTTTTAATATTAAAACAGTTTTATGTCTTACTGCAAAATCTCTTCCGTATTTTAAAATATCTTTTCGGATTCTGCTGATATCTGTATTGATTAAATTAGCAAACTCTCCGAGATGCGGTGTAAAAAGACAATCATTTAAATCAATCTGAGCTAAAAATTTCTCATCAAGTGCATTCAAAGCATCAGCATCAAGAACAGTATATTTAGTTCCTTTATTAAGTAACAGCTTTCTAACTGCATCTTTTGTTTCTGATGATCTGCCTAATCCGGGACCAATAACTAAAACATCTGCCCACCTGATTCTTTCCTTAATATGTTTTAATGCATCTGAATTAAGCCAATATGTTTTAGAAGTTCCATAAGATTCAACCACTACCTCTGTTAAACTTTTATGTACCAGCTTCTTTGCACTTTCAGGTATATATAATACTGATGCGCCAGCGCCGGCAACCAAAGCTGAATGAGATGCAAGAACCGCTGCTCCAGGATATTGATATGATCCTGCAATTGATAATACTTTGCCGGCTGAATATTTATTTGCCAGCTTACTTCTTTTTGGCAAAGACCGAAAAACATCTTCTGGTTCTATTAAATATGTATCAATTTTAATGTTATTAAAAAAATCATTCCCAATACCAATTTCTTTTAATTTCACATCACCGCAATTTTGATATCCCTTTTCAATAAAAAGACCTTTTTTAAATTCTCCAAGTGTAATAGTTAAATCGGAATTGAAAACACAATCACCAGAACCAGTATCGGAATTCAGTCCTGTCGGATTATCTACGGCACATTTAACCGAACGGAATTTATTTACCGTATTTACAATACTGTAATATGGTTCTTTTAACTCACCTTTAAATCCGCTTCCAAGCATAGCATCAACAATCAAATCACATTTTATTAACCAATTGATATCATTAACAAATTTGAACGCCCTAATTTTGAGATTGTTTCTTCTTAATGATAATCTTTTTAAAATCTCATAATTTGTTCTGCAGTCGCCGCTCATACTATTTGCAGCCCCGACATAAATAACTTTAACCTCAATACCTGCATTTGAAAAATGTCTTGCAACAGCAAAACCATCACCGCCATTATTACCTTTTCCACAAATAATTCCAATTGATTTGATCCCGGAATACTTTTGATTAATAATCTGATATATACCGATAGATGCATTTTCCATAAGTACGATACCAGGTACTTTTAAGCTATTAATAGCAAAAGAATCCAAACGCCGGATATCGGATGTATTATAAAGTGGAATCATATAAAAACCAAAGGAAAGAAAGAAGAAATTAAATTTCTTCCACAATTAAATAAACTTTGTAACCAGATCAATAAAACTCCCGGGAAATACTCCCATTAGTACAACAATTAAGACTGAAAGAATAATTGCTAACATATAGTTATTACTTCCTTCAAATTCTATTTCGGTATCAGAAGTTTTAAAATACATCAGTACAACAATCCTTATATAAAAATAAACACTAATCGCACTTGAAATTACACCAAGAATTGCGAGCCAGGTTAAATTGGCTTTTATAGCTGCAATAAATATATAGTATTTTCCGAAGAATCCTGCAAATGGCGGAATACCGGCAAGACTAAACATAAGTAAAGCAAGAAGTGCAGCCAGTAAAGGCTTTTTGCTTCCTAAACCTGAATAAGAATTTATTGAAAGATTGGTTTCATCTTTCCCTTCAATCAATGCTACCATTCCAAAAGCTCCTAAATTCATAAAGGTGTATGCAGCCAGATAAAAAATTACTCCGGCAACTGCGTCATAATTTCCTGCAGCTAAACCAATTATCAGATAACCAGCGTGTGAAATAGATGAGTAAGCAAGCATTCTTTTAATGTTATCCTGTGCAATTGCAACAATACTGCCGTAGAACATTGAGAGAACAGAAATAACAGCAAGAAATGGAGTAAAGAAATTTCCTTGTCCACCGTTATTAAAAAGAGCGAATAATGTAGCTATGATTGCACTAAATGCAGCAGCTTTGCCGCCAGTTGAAAATAATGCTGCAACTGATGTCGGTGCTCCTTCATAAACATCAGGCACCCACATGTGGAATGGAAATGCAGCTATCTTAAATGAAAAACCAATTAAGAATAACAAAACGCCAGCGACAAATAATAAATTACCTGATAGTAAATTAAAATCAGATGTTATAAAATCTATTGAAGTTGTATGAGCTGCACCATAAATCAGTGCAATACCATATACGATAAATCCTGTGGCAAATGCGCCTAATAAAAAATATTTAAGAGATGCTTCATTAGCATTTAATCTTTTTCTGTTCATACCGGCAAGGATATAAAATGATATTGACATAAGTTCCAGTCCAAGAAATATAACCAGAATATCCTTTGCAGCAGCCATCAGCATCATACCCAATACAGAGGTTTGTAGTATTATATAATATTCTCTGAAATAAATTCCATATTTTTTCAGATAGTCAATGGAAAGAAGAGTAACAACCGCAGCACCCAGTGTAAAAATCGCATGAAAAATATTTACATTACCACCGGTAGCTAACATATTCTGCAATACAATTGAAATATCGCCGATATAAAAAAGTGCGTGTAAACCGGCAGCTAAAAACAATAGTATAGAAAACCAGGGAAGTATTACTTCACTTTTCTTTGAATACATCTCAATAATCAGTGAGATAATAATACCAGCACCGATGATTATCATCGGCAGCAAATTCCAAAATTCTTGATAGTTATTAAACATTATAATTAATCTTTAAACTTCTTTACTTTGTTGATTGAATTAAGCCCATTTGAACTGGATTGATTTTTTCAGGATTATACATCTGCTTTACAACCTTGGCAGTAGATTTATCAGAAACCTTTAGAAAAGTACTTGGATAAATTCCTATCCAAACGATAAAAATAAAAATCGGAAAAAGAACAAATATTTCTCTGTTGTTCATATCTTTTAATCCGTTAAGCTTTGGATTTGTTACTTCGCCATAGACAACTCTTTGGTACATCCACAATAAATAAACAGCGGCAAAGATAACACCAGAAGCTGCAAATACCGTAAACCACCAGCTTCCTAAAACCGGTGATTTAAATGAACCAAGCAAAATCAGAAATTCCCCAATAAATCCATTCAACCCCGGCAGTCCAACTGACGAAAGTGAAGCAAACATAAGTGCAAATGCAAAAACCGGAACCAGTTTAGCGATACCACCGTAATCAGAAATTTCTCTTGTATGAGTTCTCTCATAAATTATACCTACCAAAAGAAATAATGCTCCAGTTGATAAACCATGATTAACCATCTGTATAATAGCACCTTGTATTGATTCCTGAGTCATTGCAAATATTCCGAGGACAACAAATCCTAAGTGTGATACAGAAGAATAAGCAACTAATTTTTTTATATCTGTCTGAACCATTGATACTAAAGCACCATAAATAATTCCTATTATTGCAAGTATTGAAATATAAGGTGCAGCAGCAACAGAAACTTCAGGGAAAAGCGGAAGATTAAATCTCAGCAATCCATAAGTGCCCATTTTAAGCAAAACGCCTGCAAGTATAACAGAACCAGCTGTTGGAGCCTGAACGTGAGCATCGGGCAGCCAGGTATGTAATGGAAAAACAGGAACTTTAATTGCAAAGCTGAAAGCAAATGCAATAAACATCCAGGTCTGAATATCTATTGGAATTTGAGGTGATACAGCATATAACTCAATCAGGTTTGTTGTAAAATAACCTAATGGACCAATTGCATAAACAGCTAACCAAATAAGTGCAACCAGCATTAATAAACTGCCAAACATTGTGTAAATAAAAAACTTAACCGCAGCGTAAATTCTTTCTTTTCCACCCCAGATACCAATAATAAAATACATCGGAATTAACATTGCTTCCCAGAATACATAGAACAAAAACAGATCAAGCGAAATAAACACGCCAAGCATTCCGACTTCAAGCATAAGAAAGAAAAATGTAAACTCTTTTACTTTACTTTCAATACTTGACCAGCTTGATACAAGTGTTAAGGGAGTTAAAAATGTAGTAAGTAATACTAATAACAATGACATCCCATCTATACCAACATGGTAATGGATATTGAGTCCTTTAATCCAATGAAATTTATCTATAAATTGAAACCCGGCGTTAGCAGAATCAAACTGAAAATAAATTATAACTGAAATAATAAAAGCAATAGTCGAAATTGCTAAAGCAGTGTAACGAATCAGATGTTCCTGTCCCTTCTTAAAAAACAAGATAAGGAACGAACCAATAAATGGTGTCAGAATTAAATATGTAAGTAGTAAACTGTTTTCCATTTTATAAACTTAAAATAATCCAGAAAAAAGCTGCTACAATTCCGAGCACCATTACCAGGGCATAAAATTGAGCAACACCATTTTGTAATTTTCTGATATTAACAGAAAATATATCAATTAATTTTGCTGTGCCATTTACAACTCCATCAATTATCTTATTATCTGCAATCTGCCATAAAAAAGATTTTGATGTTTTAACAATCGGATTAATAATAACAGCATCATAAACTTCATCAACAAAATATTTATTCCACAAAAGATTGTATAACCCTTTGAATCTTTTTGCAGTATCTGATGCAATCGATGGCTTTTTAAGATATACATATCGTGCAAACCAAATAGCGCTTACAGCAAATACAACCGATAGAACCATCAACAAAATTTCTGTTGAATGTGAATACAAATTGAAATGAGCAAGTTTACGGTCTGCGTCTTTGAATATTGGAGCCAGCCAATTATGAAATTGATTACCATGTTCACCTGAAAATACTTCCGGGATACCTACAAAACCACCGATAACCGATAATACTGCTAAAACTATTAATGGGATAGTAATTACTGCTGGAGATTCATGAGGATGTTTATCTTTACCAAATCTTTCTTTACCATCGAAAGTTAATATGTAGAGCCTGAACATATAAAAAGCAGTCATCATTGCTGTTCCTGCACCAATTATCCATAAGAATAATCCGCTGTTTGCAAAAGAGAACCACAGTATCTCATCTTTACTAAAGAAACCGGACAGGGGCGGAATACCGGAAATAGCCAAAGCAGCAATTAAAAAAGTAATATGAGTGCGCGGCATATATTTTTTCAGTCCGCCGAATTTTTGAATATCCTGTTCTTCATGCATTGCATGAATTACTGATCCCGCAGCAAGAAATAAGAGTGCTTTGAAGAAGGCATGTGTCATTACATGAAAGATTCCGGCAGAAAATGCGCCAACACCCATTGCTAAAAACATATAACCGAGCTGTGAAACAGTTGAGTAAGCAAGAACTTTCTTTATATCATTCTGAACTATACCTACTGTAGCGGCAAAAAATGCTGTTAATGCTCCGATGATTGCAATAACCATCATTATTTGAGGTGCACTTGCATAAATAATTGATGTTCTTGCAACCATATACACACCTGCAGTAACCATTGTTGCGGCATGTATTAAAGCTGAGACCGGAGTGGGACCAGCCATTGCATCGGGCAGCCAGACAAACAAAGGTATCTGCGCCGATTTACCGGTTGCGCCAATAAACAGAAAGATTGCTATAAACCCATACACATAAGCCGGGACATTGAATGAAACCGCACGCGAAAATACTTCATTAAAATTAAGACTGCCGAAAGTCATAAAAATTAAAAACATACCAAGCAAAAATCCAAAGTCGCCGACTCTGTTTACTATAAATGCTTTTTTAGAAGCCTCAGCTACGGTACTTTTTTCAAACTTTCTATCATACCAAAATCCAATTAACAAATAAGAACAAAGTCCTACCCCTTCCCATCCAAGGAACAACAGAACAAAATTATCCGCAAGTATAAGATTCATCATAGCGAAGATGAAGAGATTCATATAAGAGAAAAATCTCCAGTAGCCTTTGTCTCCGTGCATATATCCAATTGAATAAACGTGGATAATAAATCCAACACCGGTTACAACCAATGCCATAACTAATGAAAGCTGATCGACCTGAAAAGCAAAACTGACATTCAGTTTACCAACCACCATCCAGCTAAAAAGACTTACTATCTTTTGTCTTTGTTCTAATGGTAATGCAAGTGTTTCAAAGAAAGCACCTAGCGCTATTAAGAATGAAATACCAACCACACCGCTTCCAATAATTCCGATCAGTTTTTCATTCTTGATTTTACTTCCAAAAATGCCATTGATCAGGAATCCAAGTAAAGGAAGTATAACAGTTAAGTAAATTAAATCACGCATAAGAATATATTTTGGTTTTTACCACTTAAGAATATTTATTTCGTCAATATTTACAGTGAGCTTATTACGGAAAATCGCAATAATAATTGCTAAACCTACGGCGGCTTCTGCAGCGGCAACAGTCATAACAAAAAACACAAATAACTGTCCGATTGAATTTCCGAGGAAAGAAGAAAAAGCAACTAATGTAAGGTTAGCAGAATTGAGCATTAATTCTATACTCATAAAAACAACAATTGCATTTCTGTTTATAAGCACTCCGGTTACACCCACAAGAAACATAAATGCACTTAAGATCAGGTAATATTCAATTGTAATAATCATAATAAACTCTTTAATCAAATTTCTTTTTTGCTAATACTAATGCACCAATTGTTGCAGCAAGTAATAAAAATCCTGCTGCTTCAAAAGGGACAATGTAATTTGTAAATAATTCCCTGCCGATAGATTCTATCGTACCGGCTTCAACACTTTTTGAAACATCCTGTGTAATATTTGCTGAGGGACCTGCAAAGAATATCATATAAACAAGTTGAACAAATACAACAAATGCAATTATCATAGCAAAGATTTTGGTTTTTGGATTCAACTCAAAAAGTTTCTTCTGGTTATCCGGTCTTAAGAGCATCAAAACAAACAAGAACAATATCATTATTGCCCCGGCATAAACTATAATCTGGGTTACAGCAATAAACTGAGCATTTAGAGTTATGTATAAACCAGCAAGTGCGGCAAAATTGAGAATAAGGAATAAAGCAGAGATTACCGGATTACGTCTGGTAATCATTAAAACTGCAGTAACAGCAGCAATAATACCAAAAACAAAAAATAAAAATACTTCTAAATTCATTTAAACTTTTCTGTTGTTTATTTAAACATTTTTAATTGTCAGGGTGTATTCCTGTAAATCATTCTTGGAAAAGGAATCGCCTCTCTTAAATGATCCAAACCGCAAATCCAGCTTACTGTTCTTTCAAGACCTAAACCAAAACCAGAATGAGGAACAGAGCCAAATCTTCTTAAATCAAGATACCACTCAAATGCACTTTGCGGAAGATTGTGCTCTTTGATTCTTTCCAAAAGAAAATCAAGATTATCTTCTCTTTGGCTTCCGCCTATAATTTCTCCATATCCTTCGGGTGCAAGCACATCAACTGCAAGTGCATATTTAGGATCAGCAGGGTCCCTTTTCATATAAAATGCTTTTACCTCAGCCGGATAATGATGAACCATAACAGGTCTGTCATATTGTTCTGAAATTATTGTTTCATCAGCACCGCCTAAATCATTACCCCATTTAAAATCTATTCCATTCTTTTTAAGAATCTCAACAGCCTCATCATAATGAACACGTGGGAAGGGACGTTTAACATTCTGTAATCTTGTTGTATCTCTTTCCAATACTTTTAATTCGTTTGCATTTTCTTTCAGCACAGTCTGAACAATATATTCCAGAAATTCCTCTGCAAGATCCATATTATCATTTAAATCATTAAAAGCTACTTCAGGTTCAACCATCCAGAATTCTGTTAAATGTCTTCTGGTTTTAGATTTTTCAGCACGAAATGTGGGACCAAAAGTATAAACTTTTCCAAGAGCCATTGCACCGGCTTCAGCATATAGCTGTCCTGATTGAGTTAAATATGCATTACCAAGATCAAAATAAGGTGTTTCGAAAAGGGTTGATGTTCCTTCAACAGCATTAGGAGTTAAGATTGGCGGATCCATCAAAGTAAAACCTCTGTTATCAAAAAAATCCCTGATTGCTTTTACAATCCTATGCCTTATTTTCATAATAGCAACTTGCTTACTGGATCTTAACCAAAGATGTCTGTTGTCCAATAAAAATTCGATTCCATGATCTTTAGGGGTAATGGGATAATCGTGGGCTTCAGATATAATTTTCAAACCGGTTGCATCAAGCTCGTATCCGCCCGGAGCCCTTGGTTCTTCCTTTACTTTCCCGTTAACTTCTATTGATGATTCCTGACCGATTTTATCAGCCATATCAAAAACTTCAGGTGAAAGATTGCCCTTAAAGTAAACACACTGTAGATAGCCCGAGCCGTCACGCAGGATAATAAACTTTATTTTACCGCTTGAACGTTTATTGAACAACCAACCTTTAAGCGTTACTTCCTGCCCTACAAAATTTCCTAAATCGCTTATTCTGATTTTCTGCATTAACTCTGCTTAATTCCTTTGAAAATTGTTTCAAATATAAAGAGTGCTGCAAAAAAAACCAATCTAAGCTATGGGATAAAGAATCAAATTAAATTTGTAAAACACGATATTAATTATTACAGTTAACCAATTGCTTATTCACTTCAAAACTCAGGTGTTCATCCACGAAATTATTTTATGAATTTCTAAATATTTGGGATTTTTAGATATATTGTAAAATATATTTTTAATCTTTATGGAAATCGATAATTCAGATATAGTTTTAGTTACACAAAAAAATAAAGAACCCGGGTTTAAAGGAAGTTTTGATTTAAAAAAGCCAAAGCGAAGTTACTTCCTAAAAAATACAGCAATTAGTCTATTAATTTATACAATTACATTTTTTGTTTGGTATTACTTTAAGAGAAACACAATTCTACTGGATTCTGAATATCAGTCTCTATTTGCTTACTATCTGATATCTTTATTTTTTTCTTCTATAATTGCTAATAAAGCATTTCTAACGAGGGAACATGAGTATACCCAATCATTACGAAAAATCTATATATCAATTATTTTAAGTCTTGGAGCACTTTCATTCTTTCTATTACAGATAAATGCTGAAAATCTTTCAAGATATGTAATACTTGGCTCAATGCTAACTGGTGCAGCAGCAGAGAGTGTGTATTTTTATTTTGTTTCTTACAACAAGGGAATTAAAAAGATAATAGATAGAAATCCTGTTGCCTGGAAATATATGATACCTGATTTTATTCTCTTAACTCTCTCGATTTACTTTTTTATAGTTAATAAAATCGGGATTCAAAAAATTAATGAAAGGCATCTGATAGTTTTAATTCTAATATATCTTAGCTGGTTTTTTGCAGCACTTTTTACACATAAATTTAATCCTTTAAAACAATCTTCAAACAACTGGTCAGCAGCCGGTCTGCAAATAAAATTTTATCTGCTGATATTATCTATCATTACACTGGCAGTATTTACTGTTAATATTAAAAGTGAATACTGGGCTTATTTTATTCAAGCAGTTTCTATTTATTCAGGTGTGTCATTTGTGATGTTTCTGTTTTTATATGTTAGAAAATTACCTTATCCCACAGATGAAGTTGTCAATATTTTTCTAAAAACATTTGAAATAGGAAATCCGGCTATCTCTTCTTATAAGAAATCTTATTTGGGTAAGTACAGACTAATAAACAGCCAGCCATACGAATCCGTTCTAAAACAAAAATTCCAATTTCAATATTTTAAGGATTTCCCGGAAGTATTTGACTTCTTGGAAAGAGAAATTGAGCTTAAAGCATTTGATGCAAATAAAACTTTGGTGATAAGGTCTGCAGATAAATACAATATCGATGTTCTGGATAATTCATCAATGGAACTGATTGTCAATCTGCACGAGCTTAATGATCTTCGAAGGATTAATGATTACTTTAGATTAGTTAACCAAAAATTAGTTAAAAATGGTGTTTATTTAGGCTGCGTAATACCAATCAAAAATCATTATAAAAGTTTTCAAAAAAAGTATCCTTTCTTAGTTGCCAATATTTTTTATCTGATTGATTTTATCTGGAAAAGAGTATTTCCGAAACTGCCTGTTCTAAGGAAAGTTTATTTTTATCTTTCAAAAGGCAGGAACAGAGTAATTTCGCTTGCTGAAACTTTGGGCAGATTGGTTTATTGCGGTTTCGGAATTCTCGATATGACTGAGATAAATAATTTGATTTACTTTGCAGTAAGAAAAGTTAAAGAGCCATCAACCGATAAAAATCCTTCTTATAGCTTGGTTTTTAAGATGAAAAGAATTGGTAAAGAAGGTAAACAAATATTTGTTTATAAAATCAGAACAATGCACCCTTATTCTGAATATCTGCAAGAGTTCGTTTATAACCAAAATAATCTTTCCGAAGGAGGCAAGTTTAAAAATGATTTTAGAATCTCAAGCTGGGGTAAGTTTTTAAGAAAGTTTTGGATTGATGAACTTCCGATGTTTGTTAATTTGTTTAAGCGTGAAATGAAACTTGTTGGCGTTCGACCTGTTAGTCCACATTATTTGTCGTTGTATTCTCCGGAGTTTCAGCAAAGAAGGAAAAAATATAAACCTGGTTTAGTCCCGCCATTTTATGCTGATTTACCGACTACAATAGAAGAAATAGAAGCTTCTGAAAAAAAGTATTTAGATCTATTTGATAAAAACCCGATTAAAACTGATATAATATATTTTATTAAAATTGCCGTAAATATTGTATTCAAGCGGAAAAGAAGTTCATAAGAATTACTAATCATTTAACAGTTTGTTTAATTCAAATATTTATTAGCGTATGATATTATATCGGTTTAGAATCAGTAATTTTAATCCACAATATAATTATTAAGTGAAACCATTGCATTCTCAGAAAAATTCTTTCAGATACTTACAACTCTTAACCGGACTTTTATTTTTTTCAGTCTCTGTTTTTCAAAATTCTTCTGATATCTATTCGCAGGTTGTTAATGTATCCGTAGATAATGGAATTTATGATTTTCTGGAAAAAATGAATTTAAAAGGTTTAATAAAACTTGATGATGAAGTAAAACCATTTTCCAGAAATTATATTGCCGGTAAAATTATTGAAGCTGTAAATCTGATCGCTGAAAAAAAATCTGCACTAAATAGTCTGGAAATTGAAGAATTAAAATTTTATAGCCGCGAATACAAATTTGAAATTGATTTCCTATTAAGTTCATCATTATCAATACAGAGCAGCTATGTAATGAATTTCTTTTCTGACCTAAATGAAAGATGGTATTTACTTGGTTATAGTGATTCTCTCTTTAATATTAAATTTTCACCGATTGCTTCTTATGGAATATCGGCTGCAAATAAGTTATCAGGTCATTCACGTTCTATTGGGATCTCTACTTATGGAAGTTACTCTGATTGGTTCGGTTTTAGTTTTGATCTTAGGGATAAAGGAGAGTTTGGTGATAATGTGGATAAGAAAAAATACTTCTCCCCGCTGCGGGGTGCCTGGACAAAAGGTGCACCAAATGGTATCGAATATTCCGATGTTAAAGGCAGTATAAATTTTAACTGGAAGTGGGGCAGCATTTCGTTGATTAAAGATTATCTGCAATGGGGGCACGGTAAATTCGGACAACTAATATTATCAGATAAATCTCCATCTTATCCTCACATTCGGTTACAATTAAAACCTGTTGAATGGCTGAGATTTTCATATATACATGGCTGGTTAAGCTCTCAGATATATGATTCAGCTTATTTTTACAATTCTTATCCTGGTTCTATCAGCCAAACACTTATTAAAAGTTATATCCCTAAATACATTGCTGCAAACATTGTAACATTATCTCCATTGCAATGGCTTGATGTATCTGCCGGAAATGCAGTTATTTACGGAGGAGAATTAAGACCTGAGTTTTTCTTACCATTTATGTTCTACAAATTTCTTGATCATAACTCCGGAAGAGGTGATGTTAACGACGCAAACGGAGTAATGTATTTTGATATCGCTGTAAAATATCCTGTTAATTTCAAATGGTACTCTACCTTATTAATTGATGTAACTGAAATTAGAAATATTCTTGATAATGATTTCAGAAATACTTGGATTGGGTTTACTCTCGGAGGAAAATCCATAGACCTGATAATTGATAATCTTGATTTATCAATTGAATATACGCGAATAAATCCCTGGGTATATGAACATAAAAATGAAGTAACAAATTATAAGCATTTAAAATACCCGCTTGGTCATTGGTTAGGGCAAAACGCTGATCAATTCCGGATTCAATTTGATTTCCAACTATTGCGCGGATTGAAATTTAAACTTTATAATGAGTATATTAGAAAAGGCGGATTGGAAGAAATATACTATGCTTATTCAGGAATGAAAATAATCGATTTACCATTCCTTTATCCGCCATTAAGAACTGAAAACAGATTGGGCTTTGAATTTATATACGAATATTTACACGATCTTATTCTAAAAGGATCTTATGTCTATTCTGATATCAATGATCAGGAATCTGCCCGAGAACCTGTTTTTATGATTGGGTCTAAAAATTCATATTCAATTACATTATTTTACGGACTATAATTTTCACTATTGCCTTAATTACAGAGGAGAATAAAATGAGAAGTGTTTTACTGATTATATTCTTTGTGATTTTAACTTTAAATATCACGCCTCAACAACGTTATGAACCTAAAATCTTTCATCCCTTTTCAAACAAGTTTGTACTCTCAGCGGATGGAGGAATTACTTACAGCAGAACTGATTTCAAAAAAAATGGAATAGATTTTCTTACAAGGGCTTCACTCGGTTACTATTTTTCAACTCTCTCTCCAGCAACTTTTGGTTTTGAAATAACTGGTACTGCTGGTTACATAACAGGAGAAGGCGGTGCAAGTTCAAGCTTGCCAACTGCTAATTACAGAACCCTGATTTATTCATTTGGAGCAGGTTCATCCTTTAACTATGCATTAGGCAAATCATTTATACCATACCTCTTTGGCGGTATATCATACTTTTATTTTGAGCCAAAGGATAAAAACGGTAGCGCACTGATTCCTTCTATACAGTCTTTCAGTCCTCATAAAATGATGTTAACTGGAGAGTTCGGTACAAAAATTCTTTTTAGTGATTATCTGGGAATGAAACTAGCCGCAGGTGTTAATTACATTAATTCAGATTTGCTTGATGGATATCAATTAGGCACAGATAAGGATATTTATTTTCATGCTCTAGCCGGTTTAACATTTTATTTTGGCGGAATAAAAGATACAGATGGCGATGGAGTCAGAGATGAATATGATTTATGTCCTGATACTCCTCCGTTTGTAATTGTTGACGAATTCGGATGTCCCGTGGATTCAGATAAAGATGGAGTACCTGACTATTTAGATGAATGTCCTAATACTCCAGTAAATATTCCGGTTAATGAAAAGGGCTGTCCTGTTGATTCTGATCAGGATGGTGTACCTGATTATAAAGACCTTTGTCCGGACACTCCGAAAGGAGTAAAAGTAGATGACAGAGGCTGCCCGGAAGATTCTGATGGTGATGGAGTTCCTGATTACAAAGACCTTTGTCCGAATACACCAGTTGGAACAGAAGTAAATAAATGGGGATGTCCGATTGATGAGAAAGTTTATGAACCAATAAAAAAAACTGAATTCATTTTAAGCGGTGCAGTAAATTTTGAGACCGGTAAAGCAAATTTGCTTAACTCAGCATATTCTGAACTGCAAAAAGTTCTTAAAGTTATGATTGATTATCCTGATACAAAATGGAAGATTGAAGGACATACAGATAATACCGGCAGATATGATAAAAATTTAGAACTGTCAAAACAAAGAGCGGAATCTGTTTACAATTATTTTATTGCCAACGGAATTGATAACTCAAGATTATTTACTACCGGTTACTCATCAGATTATCCAATTGCAGATAATAATACGGAAACAGGCAGGGCACTTAACAGAAGAGTTGCAATTGTGCTTATCGATAATAAAGAAGGAAGCTTCGATAATACTGATATCAAACCATCAGATAAACAAAAACAAGCTGACTTTACTTCATCAAGAGTTTACAATCCATCCGTTGAGCGTAATGTTGGCAAAATGGTTTTTACAGATGGATATCTGTATTGTTATCAGGTCTCATCATTCAGAAATAAGATAAAAGCTGAAAGCGAATCTTCTGAATTAAAGACAAAGGGTTTCAATTCTTTTGTAGTTATTGCAAACTCACCTGATCTTGACGGCACCTGGTACAGAGTAAGAGTCGGATATTTTAACACTCTTGAAGAAGCTTTAAAGAACCGCAGCTTGTTGATTAAAAATTAATTGTTTTATCAGGCTGAGATATCGGCTGATAAAATAATTTAACTTGATTACCAAAATATTTTGAGATTTGGTTATTATAAATCTGTATTTACATTTTATCCAGTGATAAATATTTTTTTAAATCATTTAGATCTTCAAATACTTTATCGTGCTTCAATATCAATTTCTCTTTTACCTGATGACCATTAGCAATCAGCACACAATCAACACCCATAGCATTTGCAACTTCTGCATCGTGTAAAGTATCACCAATAAATAATATTTCATCACCCGGCAGATTAATCTTTTCAATCAGCTTTAATCCAATATTTACTTTACTACCGGCATAAATATTATCTAAACCATTTACATAGTCGAAATACTTTGTTAAACCATAATGATCTAAAATCTTGACAAGATTTTCGTGTAAATATGCAGAAAGGACAGATTGAGTAATACCTTTCTTATGAATTAAACTGAGAACTTCAACAGCATGATTAAATAAACTGCAGGTAAGTTTTTTCGATTCATATTCATCAATAAAATTTCTGCCAAGAATTTCAAAAGAAGTTTTTGAAAAATCTAATCCCGCAGCTACATAATAATCCTGTACCGGAAAAGTAAAAATCTCCCTGTATTTTTGTAAAGATAATTTTGGCAAATCATTATCTGAGAGAATATTGTTAATAATATTTTTACTATAATCAACATCATTCAACAAAGTTCCGTTCCAATCCCAGATTATATGTTTATAGTTATTCATTATTAGTGGATTTTAATTTATTAATTAATTCATAAACTAACTCTGCTGTTATACCCCAGATTATCTCCTCGCTGTTTTTATACACAAGTACACGATGTTTACCATTAGTCCAAGGCAAAGCATAACGTTCAGGTAATCCAAGATCTTTAACCGGAAGCAGTTCTAATTTATCCCCATTATCATTAACCGTACTTGGATGTAATTCAACACGAGTGAAAAACTCAAGTGGATTTGCTTGCATAAAGAAATCTATTGGCAGAACAAATATTCTATCTACTTCTTTTTTATCAATATTTAATTGCTTAAGTGAGCTAATATTAAGCTTACCGATAAATGCTTCAACAATAACCCCCATTGGCCCGAAAAAAGTACCAAGTTTACCAAGAATACGAATTTTCTTTTTTTCAATTCCAAGCTCTTCACAAGTTTCTCTTAAAGCTGTTGAAAGGAAGTTATTATCCCTTTTATTTTCATAATGTCCGCCCGGAAAACTAACCTCACCTGGTTGTCTTACTTTTTGAGACCGTTTTTGAAAAAGTAAATATTCTATACCATTCAAATTAACGATTGGTATTAAAACTGCTGAATTCAAATACCTTTCCCGTCCGATAATTACTGGTTCCTTAGATATTTTTTTAGATATGAGTGTAGAATACTTCAATTTGATAATTATGTTTTGATATACTTTTAAAAAATCAGTATAAGTTTTTTAAGTCGGGAATAAATTAGCAATTTCAACAGTTGATTATTTCAGATTATTGTTCCTGAACCAGATTAAGATAATCATTACACAAATTTTTCAAAAAATCCTTTTAATAAAAACAAAAGGCTGAAATCATCAGACTTTCAGCCTTTGTAAGTGGGCCCAGATGGACTTGAACCACCGACCCTCTGATTATGAGTCAGATGCTCTAACCAACTGAGCTATGGGCCCAAATTTTAAGCGCACAAAAATAACGTATTATCTTTCTTAAATCAAGCAGATGTTATTGAGATGATTTTACTTTTTAGAAACTAAAATGGAATCAATTAATTTATCTTCTTTATAGGTTCTGATGGTTATTGGAGTTCCTGTTGAGTCGTAACTTTTCCACTTACCGTCTCTTTTACCGTCAATATAAATACCTTCCTCGATAATTTTACCATTGGGATGATACCATTCCCAGTTTCCTGATGGTATATCATCCACATAATGCCCGATTGTTTCTAAAGTTCCATCTGGTCTGTAATATTTCCATTTACCAACATTTTTATTGTTTGACATTTTCCCAATCATTTCAATATTCTTGTTTGGGAAATAAACAATAAAATCTCCTTCTTTGATTCCGTCAACCACATCATACTCTACATAATACTCCAATGCTTTTGACTTATTTCTGCCGGTAAAAGGAATCTGCGAAGTTGAATCGGGATACAAAAGTCCATCGCGCAATACAAGCGGAGTTGTTTTACCATCCACAGGTTTAGCTATTTTATTATCACAACTATAAAATGCAATAGCTGCTATTAAAAGAATTATTAGGTTTTTCAAGTTACTTCCGAAATTATTTTTAATTAAGAGATTACCGGATTATTCTATTTTAATAATTCTGAATAAGCCTGGATTAATCTGAACTTAGTTTCCTGAAGATCCTGAGAGATAACTTTAACCTCGCCAATCACGGGCATAAAGTTGGAATCCCCATTCCATCTTGGAACAATATGAAAATGAATATGATCTTCAATCCCGGCACCGGCAACCTTACCAATATTAGCGCCAATATTAAATCCGTGCGGATGTATAACTTTTAACAATGCCTGCTGTGCAAGTTGTAAATTTTTCATTAATTCGGAACATTCTTCCTTACTCAAACTTATAAAATCATTTGTATGCCGGTAAGGAACTATCATCAGATGTCCATTATTGTAAGGGTACAGATTAAGCAAAGTAAAAGTATATTTATCTTTATAAACAATCAGGTTATCAGGATCATCCGGGTTTAACGAAGCAATTTGACAAAAAATACACTTGGATAAATCCGGATCTGAATTAAATGATTCAATATATTTTGAACGCCAGGGAGACCAAAGTTTTTCCATTTTTAACCTAACAAAAAAAAGCGGAGTATAACTCCGCTGTAAATATTATTTATCCTCTTCTCTTGATTTATTATACTCATCAATTACTTTCTGTTCAACTTCTTTAGGTACTTCTTCGTAATGAGAGAATTTTCGTTTATGCACTCCTCTGCCCTGAGTTAAGCTTCGTAATTGTGAAGAATATTTATGAAGTTCTGATAAAGGAACAAGAGCTTTAATTATCTGAAATTGTCCATCCGAATCCATACCTAATATCTTACCGCGTTTACTTGAAATATCACCCATTACATCACCCATATATTCATCAGGCACAACGACTTCAATTTCATAGATTGGTTCCAGTAAACAAGGTTTACATTCTAAGAATCCTTTTTTAAAACATTGTATAGCAGCCAGCTTGAAAGACATTTCATCAGAATCAACATCATGATAAGAACCAAAGTGCAGCGTAACTTTAACATCAACAACTTTATTACCAGAAAGCACTCCTTTGTTCATAATCTCGGCTATTCCCTTTTCAACAGCAGGAATAAATCTACCGGGAACTACACCGCCTACAATTGCATCAACAAATTCAAATCCTGTTCCCCTTGGCAAAGGCTCCATTTTAAAGTGAACGTGACCATACTGCCCTCTTCCGCCGGATTGTTTTTTATGTTTGTATTCTACATCATCCACTCTGCCTTTGATAGTTTCGCGGTATGGAATTCTTGGTTCGATAAGATCAACATCCACTTTATACCGCTCCTTTAATCTTTTAGCAGCAAGAGCAAGCTGAAGCTCTCCCTGTCCTGAAATAACAGTCTGAGATATTTCGGGATCATATTTTACAAAAAACGAAGGGTCTTCTTCGTGGAGTGTATGTAATCCGGATGCAATCTTATCTTCATCTCCCTTTGCTTTTGGTAAAATTGCACTTCTTATAACAGCTTCAGGAAATTCTATCTCATCAATAATTACAGAAAGATTTTTTGATGCCAGAGTATTATTAGTATGAGTATCTTTTAATTTTACAACTGCGCCAAGATCTCCTGCTGATATCTGTGTTACATCTTTCCGGTTTCTTCCGTTTAAGATAGAAAGCTGACTCAATCTTTCAGTTTTACCGTTTGATTCATTTATCAAATCCAAACCAGCTTTAACTGTACCGGAGTAAACCTTAAACAAAGATAGTTCACCAACATGCTGTTCAGCTACTGTTTTAAATACAAATAAAACCGGCTCACCTGCTGAATCTGGTTTTACCAAAACTTTTTCATTCTTACCTGATAATTGAGCATTTTCGCCGCCGCGGTCAACCGGCGAAGGGAAATACTGTGTTACAAAATCCAGAAAGTTATTTAATCCGACTGCTTTACTGGCAGAGACTGCAAATACAGGAGATAAACTTCTGCTTACTATTGAGGCTTTGATTCCGGTTTCAATATCAGCGTCTGATAACGATCCCTCTTCAAAATATTTATTCATCAGTTCTTCACTGCTTTCAGCAATTTTTTCAATCAGTTGAGTTCTGTAATCATCAGCTTTTGCTTTAAGATTTTCAGGTATTTCACCTTCGGTTACTTTTTTTGAACCTGCATCACCGTAGGTAAAAACCTTCATTTTGATAACGTCAACAACTGCGTTAAAGTTTACACCTTCTGTAACAGGAAATGTAACTACTATTGCACCTGAAGTTAATCTGTCTTTTATTTTTTCCAGTGTCTCTTCAAATGTAGAATGTTCGTTATCAACCTTATTAATAATTATTGCAGAAGGTAATTTATATTCATTAACAAATTTTCCTGTAACCTCAGAACCAACTTCAATTCCTTCAGCAGATTTAACTATCATAACAGCAGTATCACAAACCTTAAGAGCGGATTTGACATCTCCCATAAAATCAGAATAACCGGGGGTATCAAGGATATTTATTTTCTTACCGTTCCATTCTATGTGCATTAAGGATGTTGAGATAGATATTTGTTTTTCAATTTCATTTGAAGTGTAGTCTGATACAGTGTTACCTTCCAGTACGTTTCCTATACGATTAATCTCTCCGGCAGTGTATAATAAAACTTCGGATAAAGAAGTTTTACCGCTTCCACCATGTCCAATAAATGCTATATTACGTATTGATTCAGGTCCATATTCTTTCAAGGGAATTCCTCCTAATAAATTAAAGGTGAGAATAAAAAACGATTACTTACTTTTAAAACTTCTCCAAAATGTGTCAATTCCTTTTCCGATTGCATTTAGGTTATTAACTAAGGGCATAATAGCATCCTCTATACCAGTTCGGACTTTGCTTTCAAAATTCAGAATTCTATCAGCTCGCTCTCTAACATCATTTATAACCGATCTGGAAATTTTTAATTGTTCCTTAGCATCAGAGGTTATTTTACTTAAATTTTCGGAAAGTTCAAGAGATGACTGAATAAGCGGCTTAAGGCTGGCTGCTAATTCTTTAATATTATTATCAACAGACTGCACTGATTTTACTACTTTATTCAGATAGAAAATCAGTGCAATACAAAGTGCAGAAGCAGATGCAATTAATATTACAGTAAAGATTTGTACTACATCCATAAATAAACTTTAAGAGTTTTTTGCTTCCTTATAAGCATCAATCCCTGCTTTAACAGAAGATTTTATCCTTTCGGCTTCAGATTCAATCTTTTCTTTTCCTGAATGAAAAGCATCAGTTGTTTTAACTTTTGCATCTTTAAAAATCTTTTCTGCATCCTTTAAAATATCTTCTGATTTTGCTTTAGCATCAAGTATTATTCTTTCAGATTTTTTTTTGCCCTCATTTATCAACTCTCTTGCTTTATCTTTTGCCTCAGCAAGATATTTTTCAGCTTCATCTAAATATTCTTCGGATTTCGATTTTATATCTGCTCTTAGTTCTTTGCCGCTTTTGGGAGCTGTTAACAGCGCAATAATTGCACCTACAGTACCCCCTGCAAGAAATCCAATTAGAAATCCTTTGGCGAGATTATTATCACGTGACATATCAAACTCCTTTCATTATAAAATTACCTGTCAAAATATATCAATAGAGCTTTCTAAAATCAAGGAAAAGTAATCTCTATGTGCCAAAATCAGTTTTTAATTAGTAAAATTATTTCCTTGTTGCCTGAATCATTTACCGATGTTATAAAACAATAAATAATCAATCATTTTCAAACGATATATCTTTACCAAACTTTTTTTGATAAAATATAAGTCCGATTGCTCCAATTAAAACAGCAAACCATAAAGTAACAACTCTTATTATAAATGTTGAAGCAGTAGCATCATTCTGGGAAAGTCCTTGCTGAACTGACATCAAAGTTAAAGAACCCTCGGTTACTCCTAATCCTCCGGGCAGCATTGATACCGCACCTACAATTGTAGCAAAACTGTAACTAAACAACGACCATATCAGATTAAAACCTGAATTAAAATTTGAAATAACTATATAGTAACCAATCCCTTCCAGTCCCCAGGAAAACGCACTTAAAGCAGTCATAGTCATAAGCGGAAAAAAAGATAACAAGGTAGAAGAAGAATCATAAATGTTTTGCATTTTAAGTACATGCTTTTTCATAAAACTTATTTTTAATGCAAAACGAATAATTATCTCAAAAATTTTCCGATTAGTCAGGATAATAATTCCAATTAAAATCACTCCTAAAATTACAATAGCAATGATTTTCCCGTAATTAAAATAATGAGCACCTAAAACTGATAATAATGTTAAAGCTAAAAAATCTGTAATCCTCTCGGCAAAAATGATAGGTGCGGTTTTACTAACCGGTGTGCTGTTAACTTGCTTAACAAGATAAGATTTTAACAACTCACCCATTTTCCCGGGTGTAACACTCATTACTAATCCGGATAAAAATATCGCAAGTGAGTCCAGCATTTTAAGACTAACTTTAATTAATTTAAGATAATACTGCCATTTCAAAAATCTGGTAAAATAATTACCAAGCGACAAGATTAATAAAACAGGCATCAGCCACCAATTAAATCTGCTGAAAGACAAAATTATTTTCTGATAATCAGCATATATTATAAATGCAAGATAGATAATTGCAGCAAGACCAATTGACAATAGTATTTTCTTATGCAGCAGTTTCAGCATTGATAATCCTTAATAACGCCTGATACAATTTTGCCAAAGGCAACCCGACTACGTTATAATAACATCCGTTTATTTTTTTGATGAACACAGCACCATAATCATCCTGTATTCCATACGCGCCTGCTTTATCCATTGGACTTCCAGATGCTATATATTTTATTATCTCCTGATCAGAAAGATTATGAAAAGTAACTTTAGTCTTTTCGTATTCGGAAATTGATTTTTTATTAATCGAATTATAGACAGAGAATCCAGTATAAACTATATGAGTACGACCGCTGAGTAATCTTAAAGTCTTGAAAGCATCTTTACTATCCTTTGGTTTACCTAAAATTTTTCCATCTAAAACAACAATTGTATCGGCGGTTATAATAATTCCATTTGTTATTTGCTTTTTTGCAAGTTCTAACTTTTCTCTTGAAAGCCTTACAACTGCATCGGAAGGTTTTTCATTTTTCTTTACAGTTTCATTTATATCAATCCCGAATGACTTGAATTTAAGCCCTAATTGTTTCAATAATTTTCTTCTTCTGGGAGATTTAGAAGCAAGATAAATTTGAATTTTAGAATTTATCATCAATTAAAATAATTTTTGTTCCTGGATAATAATGGTTTAAAATATCTTTAAAACTGATCCCTTGTTTTGATTGACCAATAGCTCCCCATTGACACATACCGACACCATGTCCGAAGCCCTTTCCATTAATAAGAACATTTTTATTTGAATCCAAAGATATATTAAACATTGTGCTTCTTAATATTGAACTGCCATCGGATGTTCTTATTATATTTCTAATATTATTGCTGAATAAAGAAATATTCTTCAACTGACTGCCATTACAAATCAAATTGATTCTCAACTCATTTACTCTTCCGGATTCAAATCTTGATTCAACTGAAATATCCTGGATTGAGCAATCTGAACTATTCAAGAATCCTGCATTAAAAAGTCTGTTAACAAAAAGGCTTTCAGAATATTTTTCAGACCATTCATATCTTGGAGATATCATACAAAATGGTTCTGTGCCATCTTTAATACTTATAAGATATGGCACTTTCACAGAATTAAAAACATTCTGTACATCCTCTGTAAATCCGCCGCAAGTAGAATGATAAAAAACCTGTGCAGGTTTTCCATCAAAAGATAATATTTGTCCGGCTGTTTCATCAACAATCTGATTTGTAAAATCAGTTTCAGAAACTACTCCGCCGTAAACCTGATCTCTGGTATCGGGATAAAGATCAAATGAATCCCTTTTTTGTGCTATTCTGTTAAATGCATAAGTTCTGATACAAATAGAAAATGCCTTAAGAGCATTGTAATTATCATTTCCCTTTCCAACAGGCATTTCGCGGGTTATAACACCTTTAACATAGTCTTCAAGTTTCAGTTCATTAACAATTTTAATTTCATTATTTAAATTAAACACCCTCAGTTTACCGCGATATTTTTTCTCATCAATAACAATAATTTTATTATCAGTACCCGATTCAATCCAAAAAACATTTGAAGTAAAAGTTTTACCGGCAATTTTCAGTTTTATGTTTTCATCATCTAAAGAAAAGTTTAAGATATTTCCATTTTTTACCTCTGCTATAATTTCTGACTCATTGGATAAATAGATTTTATCCTTTACAAGAAGAGATAGATTATCCGGTTTTTCATTTACTAATACCCGTACAAGAAATGAATCATAACTATCAGATGTCCTATCATCATAAACCCTTTTTACAGATGAACAAGAGATAAGGAAAATAAGAGTGAAACAAAAAATAAGTTTGAAATGGAAATTTTTATTAAAAGTAAGATACAGCAGAGAAGAAAACGAAGGATAGAACTTCACAAATTATCTGAACATAGCCTTAATACTGCCCCAGGTTCTTTTAACACCTGAAATGCTATGAGAGACTATGGTTTCGTTGGAATAAGTAACCTGACCGTTATTGTCAACAATCTTTAAACGATAAATGAAGATCAGCCCATTTGTTTTATAAGTGTTCTGATCAATAAATGAGTAATAAGAATTGCTTCCTTTTGGGGTAATTGTTCCAATTTCAGCAAAACTACTTTGCGGTGTTTTACGTTCAATAACAAACTTCTGAAGATTATTTTCTTCACCAGTCTGCCATTCAAGTTTTATATTATCTGATTCGCTTTTACCCTGAAAATATTGAATAAATGCACCGCCATAAACAGTAGCAATCAGAAGTAAAACTGTTAAAATTGTTGAAATTTTTGTTTTCACAACCAAAATATATTCCCATTAGTTAAGATTGTCAAGTTTTTTACACAAAAATTATCTTCAATTTAATTTTAGTCGGATCAGACAATTTTTTAAACCAAACCGTACTTATAGATAATGACTAATTTTCCAGATTTATCGGAATGTTTGTATTCCAGTTCTTTGAGTTGAATCTGATAAATATAGCGATTGAATAAATGATAATATAACCGGGCAATGCCATCCAGGCACCTGTTAGTCCAAGGTCTAATACAACACCTAAAAAATATGCTAATGGTACAAATATCAAAAGATTTGTAACCATTTCAGCTATCATAACAAAGACAGTTCTGCCTGCAGCTTGTAGTGCATTTGCCAATACTACACCGGTAGCATAGAAAATTTGAGTTATACCAGCAATTCTTAAAGCAGGTTTTGCCATCTCAATTATTCCCCAATCATTTGTAATAATAAGAAGAACATATTGCGGGATTGAAATAAAAACAACTCCAATGATAATTGTAAAAATTGTTGCAACTTTAACAGTTTCAAATCCATAAAGTTTTGCAAGATGAAATTTCTTTGCTCCAAGATTATTTCCTACAAGCGTTTGGACTGCAGCTCCAAATCCAAACAGAGGCAAAAAAGAGATAAATAAAGTTGATATAATTGCCTGAGTAGCTGCCTGCTGTTTTGTACCAATTATTCCTGTAATTGATACAAAACTTAAAAAGCCAATTAATACAAAAACATTCTGGAACGATACAGGCAAAGAAATTTTAAAGATACCTTTTATTATTTCTGTATCAACTTTAAAGAATTTGAAGTTCTGATATCTTTTTCTATATGCAGGCAGAAGAATTATTATCAGATAAAACAAAACATCAATAAAAGTTGCAAGCGTAGAACCTAATCCGGCTCCAGCAAGTCCCATTCTTGGCATTCCAAACTCGCCATAAATAAATATGTAGTTAAAAATAATATTGAAAAAATTTGTAAAAATTCCAGAGATCATAAAAATCTTGGTTTTACTTATACCAAAGAAAAAACCCCGGAAGGAAACAGAGATAAGAAAGAATGGAATTCCTAAAAATCTGAATAAAAGATATTCAGAGGCATACTTTGCAACCTGATCATCGCTGGCAAAAAAGTTAGCAATTGAAGATGCAAAAAATACTCCAATTAATGCTACAACAATACCGATGGTAAAAGAGATTATAAGTGAATTATTTAACGTATTCCCACATTCTAAATAATTAGTCTGACCAAATCTGCGGGCAACTATTACATGTGTACCTGTAGCTAAACTGGAAAAGAAACTAACCAAAGCCCAGGTTGCGAGAACTCCAATTCCCATTGCTGCAAGTGCATAAGTTGTTTCTTCTAACCTTCCAACCATGGCAGAATCAACTAACGAAACAACCATCTGTGTTGAAAGTCCGGCTATTGCAGGTAATGAAACCTGAAGAATTTTTTTATAATAATTATTAACAGGTAATAAATTCATTCAACACAAATATAAAATAGTTAAAACATAATAATGCAGCCCCCTAAAAAAAATACCCACAATGAAGCGGGTAATCAAAGTGGAGCTAAGCGGGATCGAACCGCTGACCTCTTGAATGCCATTCAAGCGCTCTCCCAGCTGAGCTATAGCCCCGAATTTTTTATTTTATCTAAGAGAATATTCTGTCTTAATTACTTCAAAGAACCGATTGATTTTTTTTCCAATTTAATATTTGTAAACCGATGACCTTCCCGATTACATCGGGATGCTCTCCCAGCTGAGCTATAGCCCCGAATTTTTTATTTTATCAAAGTAAATATTCTGTCTTTAATTATTCAAAAAACCGTTTGAATTTTTTCCCAATTTAATATTTGTAAACCGATGACCTTCCCGATTACATCGGGATGCTCTCCCAGCTGAGCTATAGCCCCGAATTTTTTATTTTATCTAAGTAAATATTTTGTCTTTAATTATTCAAAAAACGTTTGAATTTTTTCCCAATTTAATATTTGTAAACCGATGACCTTCCCGATTACATCGGGATGCTCTCCCAGCTATAGCCCCGAATTTTTTATTTTATCTAAGTAAATATTTTATCTTAATTACTTCAAAGAACCGATTGATTTTTTTTCCAATTTAATATTTGTAAACCGATGACCTTCCCGATTACATCGGGATGCTCTCCCAGCTATAGCCCCGAATTTTTTATTTTATCTAAGTAAATATTCTGTCTTAATTACTTCAAAGAACCGATTGATTTTTTTTTCCAATTTAATATTTGTAAACCGATGACCTTCCCGATTATATCGGGATGCTCTCCCAGCTATAGCCCCGAATTTTTTATTTTATCTAAGAGAATATTCTGTCTTAATTACTTCAAAGAACCGTTTTAATGTTTTGTTATCAAAAAGGAATTCTATCTCAACTAAAATTTTAAATAGATAATTTTTCAAACATCTGTTATAAAAATAGAGAGGTTAAATAAGAATACCAATTTCAAAAAAAAATATTGGATTATTTTTTTCATTTTTATATTTGTTCAAATTTATTAAATAGTTTTCAGTAAGTAAAAGCATTATGAATATTTTAGTAAACAAAAACATATTAAGATTTTTAGTTTTAATAACACTTTCAATCGTTTTGATCTCCTGCGATGATACTCTTACTGTTGAAGATGTAGATTCCAAACCAATGCCTCAGTCAAATATCAGTTTTGCTGAGAATATTTATCCTATTTTGCAGGTTAAATGTGCTTTCTCCGGCTGTCACGCTCAACCCAATCCATCAAAAGGTTTGGACCTTTCTACTTATACTGGCGTTACAGCAGATCCGAGAATTGTATTTCCTGGTGAACCTGACCATAGTAGATTAGTCTTTACCATTGAAGCAATACCGCCATACCCGCCAATGCCGCCAGTTGGTTATGCAAAGCCTGTAACAAACGAACAAATCCGCGGAATTAGAAAATGGATTGAAGAAGGTGCACTGAATAATTAAAACCACTTCATTTCTTTATACCATTTTACAGTTCTTTCAATACCTTCTTCAACAGAAATTTTTTGTTTATAACCCAAATCTCTAACTGCTTTGGATGTATCACAAGTCCAGTATTGTTGTGTCAGGTCCTTTGCTTTTTCGATGTTCAGTGTTGCTGGATTTTTACCAAACATTGCAAAGAACTGTGCAATAGCAGCTATAGTATAAACCAAGAAATGCGGAACTTTTATCACTAAAGGTTTTTTGTTCAGAACTTTTGATGTTATCGAATTTATTTCCAGCCAGGTATAAAATCTTTCAGAGCTGATAAAATAAATTTCTCCTTTAGCTTTTTCATTTATTGCTGCAAGATAGAATCCTTCCACCAAATCAACAGCGTGAATAAGACTCAGTTCCTTCTTATTAAATCCAATAGTAGTTGTTATTCCTTTACTAAATGTTTGAAAGTAAATAAAGATTTCAGTATCACGCTCACCATAAACAGCCGGTGCTCTGCAAATTGTTATCGGAAGTTTATCTTTATAAGATAAAACAAGTTTCTCTTCTTCATATTTACTTTTTCCATAGGTTGTAATGGGCATCGGAATCGTATTTTCATTAACAGGTTTATCTTTTGCCGATGGACCTGTTACAGTTTGACTGCTAACGACTAAAAATCTTTTTATTGATGATTTAAATTCTAACGCAACCTCCAAAAGTGTTCTGGTTGTATCAACATTACCTTTAATGTAGCCTTCTTTAGTTTTTGATTTAACAACACCTGCAACATGGAAGATATAATCAGCATCTTTAAATGCTTTTCTCAATCCATCTTTATCTGATAATCCGGTTTTAAATAGTTCAACATTTTTACCTTCAAGCCATCTAAGATTGCTTGATTCCCGGACAATACATCTTACGGTAAAACCTTTACTTAAAAGATTATCTACCAGATGGCTCCCAACAAAGCCATTCGCTCCTGTTACTATAGCTATATATTTGTTCTGCATTTTGTGTTTATTTGTTTTTAAGTCTATTTAATGATAATTTTTACACACAATTTAATAAAAAGTGGAATCACTTTTAGTTAATCCTTTTAAACTCAGGAGGAATTTTTGGATCTTTTTAAGAAATGTTACGAATTTACCCGCGCTGATGAAGTTAAAGCTATGGGCTTTTATCCTTACTTCAGACCAATCGAAGAAAATGAAGGACCGGTAGTTCAGATTGAAGGTAAAAGAATAATTATGGCTGGGTCAAATAATTATTTAGGTTTAACCGGTCATCCGTATGTTAAAGAAGCAGCTATTAAAGCTGTAGAGAAATATGGAACAGGTTGTTCCGGTTCACGTTATCTTACCGGCACTCTTGATCTGCACATTGAACTGGAATCAAGACTGGCTAAGTTTTTTAATGTAGAAGCTGTATTACTTTTTAGTACCGGTTATCAGTCTGCTCAGGGTGTAATTCCAACATTGGTTCAGAGAAATGACTTTGTTATTTCAGACAAAGACAACCACGCTTGTATTGTTGCAGGAACTTTAATGGCAAAAGGCGCTCTTGGAGGTATTGCCCGATATAAGCATAATGATATGGATGATCTTGAAAGAACTATTTCTAAGCTGCCATCAGATGCGGGAAAATTAATTGTATCCGACGGAGTTTTTAGCACAGGCGGTGAAATTGTTCATCTGCCGCGTTTAATAGAAATTGCTAAAAAATATGAAGCAAGAGTAATGATTGATGATGCACATTCGGTTGGTGTGATTGGCAAAGGCGGAAGAGGGACAGCAAGTGAATTCAATCTTGAAAAAGAAGTCGATCTGACAATGGGTACGTTCAGTAAAACATTTGCATCATTAGGCGGATTTGTTGCAGGAGCTGAACGGGTAATAAACTTTTTAAAACATTTTTCACCAGCTTTGATATTCAGTGCTTCTCCAACTCCGGCTTCAGTTGCTTCTGCATTGGCAGCATTGGATATTCTGGAAGCAGAACCACACCGCGTCAATATGCTAATTGATAATGCAAATTATATGAGAAAGAATCTAAAAGAAAAAGGCTTCAATGTCATTGATGGAAGAACTGCGATAGTACCGGTAATTGTAGGAGATGATGCACTTGCATTTCAGATGTGGCGAAAACTTTATGATAGAGGAGTTTTCGTGAATGTATTTATTTCACCGGGAGTTCCTCAAGGCAGACAGATGATGAGAACAAGCTATATGGCTACTCATCAGAAAGAACATCTTGATGAGATCATTAATATTTTTGAAATAACCGGTAAGGAGCTTGGACTTATTTAAGTTCAATCAAACTAAATAAAAGCATACTCATTATAACGGGTATGCTTTTTTTTATTAAGGAGAGTTTATGCAGGATATAATAATTAAAAAAGTTGAATCAAAATCCGATCTAAATACATTTATAAAATGTCAATGGAATTTTTATAAAAATGATCCTTATTGGGTACCGCCATTAATTATGGAAAGAAAAACCCTGCTGAATAAAGAAAAAAATCCATTCTTTCAGGATGCTTCTGCAGATTATTTTATTGCTTATAAAAATAACCAAATCGCAGGCAGAATCGCAGCAATCAAAAATGATACTCATCTGAAACTTCATAAAGATAATTCGGGGTTTTGGGGATTCTTTGAATCGATAGATGATCAGCAGACTGCCAATGCTCTTTTTGATACTGCTAAGAAATGGCTGAAGGAAAAAGGATTGACAAGAATGTTAGGACCAGCTAATCCATCAAGCAACGATGAATGGGGAATGCTTCTGGAAGGATTTGATGACTCACCAAGATTATTAATGACTTATAATCCAAAATATTATCTTACATTATGTGAAAACTATGGAATGACTAAAGCTAAAGATCTTTATGCTTATAAATTAGAAAATCATAAGGTGATGTCTTCAGAAAAAATGAAAAGAGTGCAGCAGATTGCAAGAGATCGCTACAAATTAAAGATCACACAATTGGATATGAAAAACTTTCAAAAGGAACTGGAGAAAGTTAAGATAGTATATAATAAAGCCTGGGCACCAAACTGGGGATTTGTTCCTATGACAGGGGCACAAATTGATGCTATGGCAAAAGATCTTAAGTCATTGGCAGAGCCTTCTTTAATTTTATTCGGAGAAATAGATAATCAGTTAGTTGGTTTTTCTCTGGTAATGCTTGACTATAATCAGGTATTTAAAAATATGAACGGAAGACTTTTACCATTTAATTTCCTGAAACTATTTACTCAAAAGAAAAACATTACCTGGGCAAGAATTATTACTCTCGGGATAGTACCGGAACATCAGAAAAAGGGACTTGATGCAGTTTTTTACTGGGAAATTGTCAATCGTGCACACGCACTTGGCATTGACCTGGGCGAAGCAAGCTGGATTTTAGAAGATAATGAAATGATGAATCGGGGTGCAGAAATTTTAAACGGCGAAATTTATAAGAAGTACAGAATCTGGCAATCTAATTTTTAGTAAAATTGATTCTGTTGTATTAAAGTCATTTTATTATAAAATCTTTGTAGCCGTTAAATCCATTATTGTATTTTATCTGTCAAGAAGAATTCTAAATAAAGCACTAAGTAAATTGTGGTAATTAATTGCTTAGATGTTTTTGCATTAAATATTGCCTGTCTTAATAAGCTGATCAGAAGCATAGATTAAGTTTCTAATTAACTGAACAAATAGAATGCTATCCTCTGAACTTAACTAATTATTTCATTGCCTCGTCATATTTTGAAGCGTGTGATGGATCTATTTTTTTCAGTCTTGTAAACATTGATAAGTCAGGATAATCACGTAGCAGCTCGATAAACTCACCGTATTTTGTATCGAAAAACTGTTTAATCAATACACTGTTAGAAATTCCAACTTTCTTTTGCATATCCTCAAGAGTATTTATCATATTAACTATTTTATCCTGTGCATCTTTTTTGCGTATCTGATATTCATCAACACCATAATGATATTCATAAAAAGCTTCTCTGAAAGGACGATATCTATCATTTAAAAGATCATTACATAATCCCCATTTTGAATAAGAAGCACTGCTTTGTTCCCAGCCTTTTTTAAACGGACTGCTGATGCTTAAATTGATAATATCAAGAGCTTTAATAAAGTACGGAGTGCCGCCAAGTTCTGCCCATGTTTCCCAATCAAAGCCAATAATTATATTGGCATAAAAATCTAAAAAACTTGTAAGAGGATCGAAAGTTGCCTGATTTGCAATCAAAGGCTGATTAGGTAAATATCTGAATGACCAATTAGCATCGTTGATAGTAAGCATTGGAGTTTGTCTTGTGGATTTAAACACCGGTCTTGTTGAAACAATTACCATCTGAGCAGAATAATCAGTTTCATTTGAAACGCCAGTAAAAAAAATATTTAATGAACACTCTATCTTTTCACCTTCCCAGCTATCGGAAGTAAACTGAGTGTTATTCATATAATCCTCTACTATACTTGCAAAATCAACTAAACGTTCTCGGCTGATTACTGCCAGCCCTTCATAGTTTACAGTTACTTTACAATGTAATTCCTGTGAAAAAGAAAATGTAAAAGGCAACAAGAGAACAAAAATCAAATATCTCATTACAATCCTTAAATTCTTTTATTTGACTTAAAATATGAATTTAGATATACTCGAACCATAAAGTCAGGAGTTTATGAAACTATCCGTTACAATTATAATAATTTACTTATTAACTTTTAGTGCATATTCTCAGTACAACCCTGGTGCAAAACAGATATCCTTATCTAATTCAGATGTTGCATTAAGTAATGATGTGTTCAGCGTTTTCAATAATCCCGCAGGATTATCTCAGATGCACTGGAGGGAAGCTGGGATTTTTTACTCCCCTGCCCCTTTTGGTATGAGTGAACTTTCAAATGGTTTTATTGCATATCACGAACCAACAAGTATTGGATCTTTTTCATTAGGCGGAATGACTTATGGGTTTGATCTTTTCCGTGAGACAAGAATTTCAATTGCCTATTCAAATAACTTTACCGGCAGGTTCTTTATTGGTACAACAGTTAATTATCAGACCGTATCAATTAAAAATTATGGTAATGACGGAATATTTTATTTAAATCTTGGCGGATTAGCATACATTGCAGACGATCTTAGATTAGGTTTCTATCTGCATAATATTAATCGCGCATCTTATGGTAATACAGAAAATCAGATACCTGTAGTTATTAATGCCGGTCTTTCTTATGATGTGATTAAGGAATTGAGTCTTAACTTTTCTGTTGATAAAGATATAAAGTATAAAGCATCATTTCAGTTTGGAATTAATTACGATATAATTGAATATGTTTCTTTGAGAACAGGTTTTTCAAATGAACCTTCAAGATTCAGTGCAGGTATAGGAATCAACTATTTGAACTATAGTCTTGATTATGCAATGTTCAGTCATAATGCTCTCGGCTTTACTCATCAGGCAGGAATCATTGTAAGCTTTGGACGAGAAGATAATAGAAATAAATCCATCCGAAAATATCTTGGGATAGAATAATTGAAATATTTATTTACAATTATTTTTTTAATTGCAATTATTATTCCCGCTTATACACAAATTGACAGCACTGTTTTAAAGACAGAAGAAATTCTTGATGATGTTTTAATCGAAACAGAAAGTGAATCAGAGGATGAAGATCTTTACGATTATCTTGAAGAAATAATTGCTAATCCGATAGACCTGAACAAAGCAGATATCTTTGAGCTAACTAAAATCCCGGGAATGGATAATGTCTCTGCTGAGAAAATAATTAAACACAGAGAGAAATTCGGAAATTTTTATTCTGCAAATGAATTATTTGCAATCAGAGATTTAAACAAAAATCTGATTGAAAAGATCATTCCGTTTCTAAAAGTAGAAAATAAATTTGATCAGCCGCAGTTTTCTGAGTCTGATGAATCTACAACTCCATTTTATTCAAAATTAAGAACAACTCTCAGAAGCAGAATATCAAATGATTTACAAACAAGACGAGGATTTTCAAATCAAAGATTTGCAGGATCAAAAATTAAAACTTATAACAGGCTTCAAATAAAATATGATAAAAATTATCAGGCTGGTGTTCTGATTGAAAAGGATCCGGGAGAAGTATTACATACCGATTTCTCTTCTTTCCATTTTCAAATGAAGGATGAAGGTTTTATTAATAATTTAATAATCGGCGATTATACAATTGAACTTGGGCAGGGATTAGCACTATGGGGTCCATTCGGTTTTTCAAAAGGTGCTGATGCTGTTTTCCCAGTTAAAAAAAGTTCAAGATTCATAAAACCTTACACAAGTGCGGCTGAATATAACTTTTTTAGAGGTGCTGCTTCTACTTTTCAGTTTGACGGCTTCCGGCTTTCCGGATTTTATTCAAATCATTTTATTGATGCAAGTATTAATGAAGCAACGAACGAAATAATTTCTATCAGTCAAACAGGATTTCATCGGACAGCTACTGAGATAGCAAAGAAGAACTCTGCACAGCAAATATTTTATGGAGGATCATTGGATTACAGAACTGCAAATGTTTTTAATATAGGTGCAGTTTATTATAAAGTAAAGTTTGACAAACCTTTGGAATATGGTTCGCTGTACGATGTTACGGGAGACAACTTTAATTATTTATCTGTTTACTACAATTTAAATTATTACAAATTTTCTTTATTTGGAGAAGCATCCTATGATCTGACTTCTGTTGCATCACTAAATGGATTACAATTTGCAGCATCAGATAATCTTATCTTTACAACTGCGATAAGATCATACCCAAGAAATTATAAGAATCTGTTCGGTTTTGGTTTTGGAGAACGCTCCGGCAAAACTAATAATGAAGTCGGCTTTTATTCCGGAGTAAAATTACGAACCAAAATTGGCATACTGAATTTATACTACGACATATTCAAATTTCCGTTTAAAACAAATGAAAATTCGCTTTCAAGCGAAGGTGATGAATTACTAATTGATTTTTTAACAAACCTCAATCATAATTTTGAAATTAAATTAATGTATAAGTATGAGAATAAAGAGATTACAGAAATAATTGATAATGAAAGCATGATTGTAAGAAGATTAAAACAAACCGCACGAACTGAATTGATTTATGAGACTGAAAACTTTATCAGACTAAAAACCCGGATTGAATACAATAATTTTTTAGTTCGCTTAGCTGATAAAAACGAAAATGGATTATTGATTTTTCAGGAGGCAAGGCTTTTACTATTAAAAAAACTTGCCGTATATGGAAGAATTATTTTCTTTCACACAGATTCATTCAATTCTGCTGTTTACGAATTTGAAAACGATCTGATTGGAGTAATGCCAAATTTAGCAATGTACGGAAAAGGAATCCGCTGGTATTTTTTGATAAGGTATAAGCCTATTAATCTGATAACAATATCTGCAAAATATTCTGAAACTTATAAACCTGATGAAACTTCTCTCAGCTCCGGTGATAATGAAATAATTGGTAATCTTGATAACCGGTTTAGTTTACAAATCGATTTGAGTTTTTAATCTTAAGAAATAAATATTTAAGATCGATTTCTTAAACTTAATAATCCAATAACTCCGTGTAAGAACAAATAAAATGGAATAAATATTATTATTCTATCACGATAGTTAAACAGCAAATCTTCATCAAGTAAAAATTCATCAATTAAATAAAAGCTGATAATGGTAAGTGATAATATAAAAAGTGCTGCCTTACCAAGTTGAAATGAATAGAACCAAAACTCGTCTTGTGGTAAGATTTTTTCTCTTTCCAGTATAAAAGGTCTGATAGCAAAAAGAGCTAAAAATGCAATCGATTTTGGTCCTACAATAATTATTAGAATTGAAGTGATCAAACCAAACAAAAATTCTAATGAAAAAGAAAAGAATAAATTTTTATATTTCATAAAAACTCAATTCTATTTTTAATGAATCAATTACTTATGAGCATAAATTTCAATCAAATCAATAAAAAAACTCTCCGTGGTTCTCGGTGCTATCTCAGTGGAACTCTGTGAAAGGATTTTAAATTCATTTCACGGAGAAACACAGAGAAAATCGACACTCCAAAACTCCACTACTCCTATTTACTCGTATCGTAATGCTTCAATCGGATCCAGGTTAGAAGCCTTATAAGCAGGGTAAGTACCGAAAATAACTCCAACTGCAACGCACATTGTTAAACCAATCAATACCCAATCCCAGGGCACAGCAGTTTGTGCATTAAGAAAACTGCCGGCAAAATTTCCTATACCAACGCCTAAAATTATTCCTAAAATTCCTCCGAGAAGACAAAGAATAATTGCTTCAAACAGAAATTGAGTTAATATCCACAACTTACGTGCACCAAGAGCTTTTCTGATCCCAATCTCACGTGTTCTTTCAGTAACTGAAACCAACATAATATTCATAATACCAACACCGGCGGCTATCAATGCAATTAAAGAAATTGCCAGTGCAATAAGTTTTATTGGTCCGGTAATTTGATCAGTTTGTTCAATCATTGACTCGTTACTGAAAATATAAAAGTCATTTGGTTCACCCGGAGCAACTTTTCTGATAGTACGCATATAACCTGTAGCAGCTTCAATAACCTGATTATAATCTTCTTTGCTTTGAGACATTACAGTAATATTAACCGAACGCCCATATTTTCCGTACATAGCCTGCCAGGTTGTTATTGGAACAATAACATAATTATCCCTGCTTTGTCCGAACAAAGCAGTCTGCGGTTCAATCACACCAATCACCCGCATTGTTCTTCCATCAACTCGTATTTCTTTTCCGATAGGATTACCATTCGGGAAAAATTTATCAACAATAGGTTGAAAAATCAGACAAACATTTGAAGCAAAATTTATATCACTCTCCCGGAAATCCCTTCCCTCCTGCACATTCCAGTCATTTGTTTTCATTGCATCTGTGTTTACACCAGCAACGGAAATATTAGGATTAGTTTCTTTATTGCCATACTTAACTATAATACCAAACTGCCATTGTTCTACTCCAACATACTTAGCCTGAGTAAGCATCTTTCTTAATCTTTCCCCATCCTCAATAGTTAAATCTTTCCGGTTTCTGTCTCTCATTCTTGGTCCGCCGCCAAAAACATTTTCGTGTTTCTGTATCTGAAAAGTGTTTTTACCTAAGCTCGATAGTCCCTCATCAATACTATTCTGGAGCATTGTTAGTATTGTCATAATTACAATTATCGAAAATATTCCAACCACAACACCTAATATTGTTAAAAGGGTTCTTAGTCTGTTGCTTTTAAGAGATTGAAGAGAAATTATTATTATCTGATTAAGTTTCATTATAAATACCTTTATAAATCCTTACATCACTCAAATGGAATGATGGAGTATTGGAGTTATGGAGTTTTTCCATATTCAATTTCTTTTTCGCGAACTAGATTATCCCAGGAGCCATTTTGTTGTTTTGTTTGAAGTGATTTCACCAAACCTAATAGTTTGTTTTCAACTTCATAATGCTTCGTATCAAACTCTTCAAAATCATTTTCTTGAATCAGGTTGATTTCTCTTAATCCGATTATTCTAGTTAATAATTCTGCTGTTGAACCTAAACTAATATTTAAAAAATATAAATACTCATTAATTGATTTTCTTCCATAACCTTCAGCGATGTTAGATGAAATAGACTGAGCTGAATCCACAATTTGAGTTTTTAATTTGTAATCAAGATTTGAAATTTTATCAACAAGATTATAAGTTGATTTAAATAAATTGATTGCATCATTCCAAACTTCTAACTTCATATAACCACGATTCAAATTTCTTCTTTTAGTATGTTCTTTCATTTTTCCTCATTCCAAATTTCCAAAACTCCATTACTCCACTTTTATTCATACCTCAATGCATCTACTGGATCTAATTTCGCAGCAGTATAAGCAGGCGCCAAACCGGATACAACTCCTGTTAATAATGAAATAACGATAGCTAATATTACAACATCATACTGAACTGAAGTTGGAAAGAACTGATTAAGCATAAAACTTAAAAGTATAGCAGCTATTAATCCAATTATGCCCCCAATCAGGCAGATGACGGATGACTCTAATAAAAACTGTGTTAGTATTGTTCTGCGTTTAGCCCCGATTGCTTTTCTTAAACCAATTTCCCTTGTTCTCTCTTTAACTGAAACAAACATAATATTCATAATACCAACCGCACCGACAAAAAGAGATAATCCGGTAATGAATAATCCGGCTATCTTAATAATAATTGTGATCGAATCCAGAAAACTTGTCAATCCCTCCTGCTGATTAATAGAAAAATCATTTGGTTCATTATGCGCCAAACCTCTGATCTTTCTCATAATTCCCTCAGCTTCATCTTTAGTTGCTTCTAACATTTCAGGATTTGCTGCACGCACATTGATAGTAATTGATCTCATATTTCTGGAGGCAAAATATTTAAATATTGTCCCGAGAGGAACAAAGACCTGATTATCCGGATTGAAAGCACCTAACAAAGTGCTACCTTGTTCTGCCAATACACCTACTACTTTATAATTTACAGGACCAATTTTAATGGTTTTGTCAATAGCATCTCCTCTTGGAAATAATTTACTGCTTATCTCGCTTCCAATTACAGCAACATTTCTTGCACCGTCCGATTCAATGTCACTGTAGAATCTGCCCGCGCTAAAATCAAAATTAGTTGTTTTCACATAATCTGAAGTGGAACCGTTCAGGAATACCATTTCAACTTTTCTGTCACCGTATTTTATAGTTTGAACTGTGTTAGAAACAGGTGCAATAGCTAAAGGCAATTTTACTAAATCTTTAAATCTGTAATAATCATTCATTTCAATGTTCCTTCGGTTACGCATCCGCCACCATTCCTCATTTGAAAACCAAGCCCACTTATCAATATATAATACATCAGAACCAAGTGAACTAACACCCTGCTGAAGTGAATTGTCAATCCCTTTTATTGCTGTTGACATAAGAACTACTGCTGTTACGCCGATAAAAATTCCGAGCATAGTAAGTATTGCACGAATTTTATTCGCTCTTATTGCCCACCAGGCAATTGTTAATCCTTCACGTAATTCTAAAAACATTGATGTCATTTACTCTTTTTCCTCTGCATATAAAATTCAATTTAAAGATTTTTTCATAAAACAATGAGTAGATTAAAATCCTTTTTTACAAAATAGTTTCTCTTGCTTTTGGAATGAATCTTCTCTCAACCAATTCATCTTTCTCAATTAAACCATCTCTTAATCTTAATATACGCATAGCATGTTCAGCAATGTATTCTTCGTGAGTAACCAGAATAATTGTATTTCCTTTTTCATGAATTTCCAGAAAAAGTGCCATAATTTCTTCACCCGTTTTTGAATCCAGATTACCTGTAGGTTCATCGGCAAGAATGATTGCCGGTTTAGTAACCAAAGCCCTTGCAATAGCAACTCTTTGTCTTTGTCCGCCGGAAAGTTCATTAGGTTTATGATGCATGCGGTCACCCAGTCCAACATCTATTAAAGCCTGTCTGGCTCTTTCTTTTCTTTCAGCAGAAGGAACACCTGCATAAATCAAAGGTAGTTCTACATTATGCACAGCATCAGATCTGGCAAGCAGATTAAATGTCTGAAAAACAAATCCAATTTCTTTATTTCTGATTCTTGCCAGTTCATTATCAGTCATTTCGCTTACACTAACACCCTTAAAATCATAAACACCGGATGTAGGTGTATCAAGGCATCCAAGCATATTCATTAAAGTTGATTTACCAGAACCAGATGGACCCATTATCGCGACATATTCATTTTTATCAATCTTAAGAGATACATCTCTAAGTGCATGAACCTGCTCCATTCCGACCTGATAAATCTTTGCAATATGTTCTATATTAATTATGTTCATTATCATCTACCAGGTTTATTTCTTGTTGAAATTTTTATTTTTTTCTTCTACTCTAACCTGTAAACCATCATTCAATTCTCTTGAGATTGCTTTATAGCTACCTGAAATTACATCTTCACCTCCTTTTAATCCGCTTAAAATTGCAATGTAATTATCATCACTTAAGCCTGTTTCAACATTGACTTTCTTTGCTTTTCCGTTTTCAACAAGAAACACTATTTCATTTACCTTGTGTATTTTTTCTTTTTTAATTTCCTTCACCTGTTGAAATTCTTCAGGCTGCCCTTCTGTTAAATTATCTACTGACTGAGTTCCTTCTCTTGTTGTAACACTTTGTATCGGAACACTTAAAACATTTTGAATCGTTTCAGTTTCAATATCAGCAGTACAACTCATACCAGGTCTTAAAGAATTTTTGGGATCGATTAGTTTTATCTTAACTTCAAAATTAACGACTTCATTCTGTGTACCTAAACCGGAAGTCTTTGCACTATTTCCAATTTCAGATACCAACCCAATAAATTCCTGATCTTTAAAAGCATCAACCTGAATTCTTGCCGTATCACCGATTGAAACCAGAACTACATCATTTTCATCAACATCAACTACTGCCTCAATATTACTTAAATCGGAAACTGTCATAATATCTGTACCCATCGAAAAACCTGCACCAAATACTCTTTCACCAACCTCAACATTTAATTTTGTAACAACTCCATCCATAGGTGAAAGGATTGTAGTTTTATAAAGCATCTCAAGAGTTTCGCGAAGTGAAGCTTTACTCTGCAGTACATTAGCTTCAGCGGCTTCGAGCGATGCTTTTGTTGTTAAGTAATTAGATTTTGCTGCTTCAAGTTCAGAATCACTTGCAAGACCTTTACTATGCAATTCCTTAACACGATTGTAATCAAGTTCTACTTTTGTTAATTCAGCCTCTCTCATTTTCAAAGTCGCCTGAGCAGCTAAAAGATTAGCCTCTAATCTTTGCTTCTGTGCCTGATATTGATCTCCTTTTATTCTTATTAAAAGCTGACCTTTTTTTACAATGTCACCTTCTTTAACAGGAAGTTCAACAATCTCTCCGGTTACTTCCGGATTAATTACAACCTTAAATTCAGGATTTATCTTTCCGGTTGCAGCAACGGTTTGTGTTATAGTCCTCTTAACAACCTTTTCAACCTGAACGGAAATGATTTCTTCTTTATTTCCACCTATAAAGGCAACAATTAATAAAATAAGAATCAGTAAACCTATTCCGCCAAATATGAATAATTTTTTCTTTGATTTTTTCTTTCCATTTGCCATTTGAGATTTTCTCCTGTTATAAAATTTTATTCGTAAGACTTATAATCCAAAGTGCCCAGATTATATTTAAGCTCTTCACTCAGTTTGATATAATTAAACTGTGAGTTAATGTAATTTGTTTTAGCATTTTGATAAGAAGTATTTGCAATTAAAACATCAAGAAGTTTACCTGCACCAAGATTATATTTTTCCTGTTCAATCTTAAGATTTTCTTCTGCAGCACTTACATTTTTTTGAGTTACAAGTAAACCTTTTTTAGCGGCTTCAAGATCAAGAAATGATTTCTGGATTTCCTGTTTTATCATTCTTTCGCTGTCTTTAACCTGAAGTTCATAATTCAGAGCATCAACTTCAGCACCTTGTATTAAGTTATGAGTAGAGAAGCCTGAAAAAAGCGGAATACTTAAAGTAAGTCCCGCTGAAAATGAATGATCTTTAAAAAGATTATTTGGAGTTGCAGCATCAGTTCCATAACCTACTCTTCCGGTTAATGATGGAAGATGTCCTGATCGTGCAATTGTCAGATTATCATAATAAGAATCCAGTGTTAGCTTTTGAGCAAGATAATCCCTGCGATTGTTTAATGCCTGCTTAACCAGTTCCGACAGCCTGTCATAATCGGTATTAATATCAGTATCCAATATTTTAATTTCTCTTTCGGAAAAACTATCTGAGTACTGATAGTTCTGGAGAACATCCAATCCAAGATAAAATAATAAATTACTTTTTGCAGTTTCCAAAAGATTTTTCTGTTGAATCAGTTGTAACTCTGCATTGCCCAATTGTACCTGCTGCTGATAAACATCAGCTTTAGTAACAGAGCCTAATCTGTTCCGTTCTTCAATTGTTTCAAGATTTTTTTGCTGCTGCTTAACATCTTCTTCTCTGACTTTTAACACCTGTTCAGCTTCCACAATAGCATAATACAGATTAATTGTCTGAAATATTACTTCCTGTTTTTTCTGTTCAATCGATAATTTAACAGCTTCATAATTATTTTGACTTCGTGAAAGGTTAGCAAAATTTGAAAGACCATCAAATAAAACTATACTTGAATTTATGCCGACAGACCAGCTTCGGGAATCAATCTCATATCCATCTCCTTTATTCTTATTCCAATTCCAACTGCCCGAAGCTCCAAGATCAGGTAAAAAGTTTCCATAAGCAGCAGTAAGAGCAGATTCACTTTTAAGCATATTGTTCTGATTAGTAAGCAGTCCGCTGTTTTTTTGAAGTGCAATCTTTATAGCTTCATTTAAAGATAGCTGATCCTGAGAATAAACGCTGATATTTAATAGAAGTAATATTGAGAAAAAGAAAAATTTCATTTGTTTCTCCACTTGATATTTTTAAGACCTAATTTCGGATCAAAAATACTATAAAATTTTCAATCATACACTGATAATAACCACCCAAAAATAGTCTAATAGCTTAAAACTTAGTTTACTTAATTATAAATGGTTAAATAATTACACATACGGTAATTAATTACTTTTGTAAATAATTAATTATGTATTCCTATTTAGATTTTTAGAAAATTGTTTGCAAAGTTAATCCAAATTAATTCTGGGATTAGATTGAGGAGACAATGAAATACTCGATTCTTAGCAGTTACCAAAACATTTTCTGAATTTTGTTATCAGATTTTTTTCAGAAGTTAGTAAAAGTCAGTCAGACTTTTCAGTTGAAACTGTTCTGTTTATTGAGTATTATTTTTCAGAAATAAAAAAATTTATGTAAATGAAATGAAATCAAAATCTATTTTAATGATGCTGTTAGTTGTAATTATCTGCTTAACCAATACCTCAGAAGCTCAACAAGTTAACAGAATATTTGAGCAAATCGGAGGTGGTTCTGGTCAACCAGCCAATGTAAACGAATCAAATGATAACACTGTTTTCTATATTGCCGGAGCAGCAATAGTTGCAGGAATTGTTATCTATGCAATACTAAGTGATAAAAAATCCGGCAAGGCAAAGGAAGATACCACTGCTGTATTAAACGATGAAGAACTAATAAATAAACACCTTTCATTTAACGAAATGATTCAGAATTACCAGACAGCAATTCCAATTAGTATTTCAGCAGGAATTCAAAATGATATCGTACGGATTGAAGAGAAAAGATATTTTCTTGGTTTAAGTTATAATTTTTAGTTTGTTATTCGTTAAGAAACCCGTCTTTTATTTTCATCAGATAACTTAGCGCCTCTTCATAATTATTTCCGATCTTACCATCAAGAATTGCCTCTTCGATTGCAGTTTTTATTTCCCCAACTTTTTTTGATGGCTTAAGATTGCAAATCTGCATAATCTCATCTCCCCTAACCGGTGATTGAAAGGCACGCAGTTGGTCCCGCTCTTTAACATCACGTACCTTTTGCATAACACGCTCATAGTTGCCAAGATATTCTTCAACTTTATAAGGATTTTTACTAGTGATATCAGCCCTGCACAATGTAATCAGATCCTCAAGGTCATCGCCTGCCTGAACTACCAATCTTCTTATAGCTGAATCGGTTACTTCTTCTTTGGCTAATGCAATCGGGCGCAGATGCAGTGTAATAAGCTTTTGAACATATTCTAATTTATTAAGAGGTAATTTCATCCGGTGAAATATTTTTTTCATCATTTTTGCACCAAGATTTTCATGTCCATGAAATGTCCAGCCAATTCCTTCAACAAATTTCTTTGTCGGTGGTTTAGCTATATCATGAACTAACGCTGCAAATCTTAACCAAACATCATCAGTCTCTTCGCAAATATTATCAACAACCTGTAATGTGTGCAGAAATACATCTTTATGATGAAAATCTTTTCGCTGATCAACACCAGACATTATTGCAATTTCAGGAAAGACAATTTCAAGAACGCGTGATTCAAATAAAAGTTTTAATCCAATAGACGGTTTAGGAGTTGAGAGGGTCTTTAAAAATTCATCCGTTATTCTTTCCTGCGAAACTATTGAAAGTCGATTACGCATATCATAAGCTGCTTTCATTATGTTCTTATCAACTTTAAAATTTAATTGAGCAGCAAACCTGAACGCTCTCATTATTCTTAAAGGATCATCGTCAAAAGTTCTGAATGGATCTAACGGCGTTTTGATAATTTGATTTTTTATATCAGTCAAGCCATCGTAGGTATCAATTATTTTTCCAAAGTCAATTGCGTTAAGTGAAACAGCTAAAGTATTAATTGTAAAATCTCTTCGGCTTATGTCGTCTTCAAAAGTGCCGTCTTCAACAAAGGGTTTACGGGTATTTCGATCGTATGATTCTCTTCGTGCACCAACAAATTCAACATTCATATTATCAAAGCTGAATTGTGCTGTACCAAAATTTTTATAATAGTTAACATTACTGATATTAAGTTTTTCAGCAACTGTTTTTGCAAAATCAATTCCGCTTCCAATAACAAGAATATCAATATCGCTTCTTTCACGTTTTAATATCAGATCCCTAACATATCCGCCAACAACAAAAACATTTTTGTTTTCACTCTGTGCAATCTGAGCTATTTTATTTAAGACAATATTCTCGCTCAGTTTTTTTGTAATTGATTTATTACTAATTGATAACATCCGTTGTATCTGTAATATTTTTATTTATTAAACTATCTGCGTTATTAAAAAACCATGTCGTTTTGTTAAAATTTTGCTTTATAGCAAAGTAAAATGGATTCCCGTTTTTATATCTTAACGCTAACGCAGAATATTTTCTTGCATTTGCATAATCTCTGTTTGCCATCATAAATTCTGACAGCTTATAAACTGCATAACTGCTTTCTAAATTATCAATAATAAAAGTCTTATTAAAATTCTTTAGAACCTGCTTATAATTAATGCTCATACTCTTACTTAAATTTAAGATAGATGGAATCAGATTATAGTCAAGACTATCGTTATTTAAGTTAATCAGTATCGTATATTTTAATGAATCATCACCCTTAAGATAAGTTTTGAGCAAATCTTTATCTAACAGCTTTAATCGCTGCTTGGATAAAGATACAAGATTAAAAGATGGATTACTTTCAATAATCTTTTGATAAATTATTCCAGATATCGGATACAGATCATTAAGGGCATTAAGATCACCTAATCTTAACATAAGCAGATACTCATAAGGGGAATCAGAGAATTTTTTCAGATTGCCGTCCGACAAAAGCTTTATTGCCTTATATGTTTCCTTTTTTTTATGATAAACTTCTGACAGTCCAATCAAAGCTGAGTAATTTATTGCTTTACTGTTAACTTCAGTAAATAATTTTTCTGCTTTATTCAAATCACCTTTGGCAAGATAGTTATAAGCTTCTGTTAATCTATCTGAGATGTATCTCGGACATACTTTCTGAATTATTGACAAACGCCCGAAATAATAATCAGCCATCTCCTTACCTGCAATACCCGGTAACACTGATAAATACTGCTCAAATAATTTCTTTTCATCTTCTAACTTTTTATTAAAGACTGACTCGAAATCATTTGTTGCATAAAATTCTTTTACTTTGTTTATATCATATTTATCGATAAGGTATTTAATAAAAGCTCCACTGTATGTATAACCCAAAGCTGCATTTGACCGGAAGAAATTGAAGCCGCTAAACAAAGGGATAATGTTTAATCTATAATTATGATTGTATGCCAATGCAGTGAAGTCTATTAGTTCATAATCGTATGATACTCCTTCAACCGCTTTTGCAACACCTTCAATAAGTGCAGGATTAAATCCGGCAGCTAACTTAAAAATACCTGTTCCAAACTCAGCAGAAAATATATGAACAAGTTCATGTTTTAAAGTATTATCCCAGGATTCTGCACTCAGATAAACAGTATATTGCCACGGTTTAGTTACATCGGCATTCCCTGCTCCAAACAGGTGTTTTTTCTGTTCGCTGTTATTAAAAACATAAACATTTATTTTTCTTGCCGGATTAACCTTCAAATAATCTGTAAGTATGTAGTGATAGTACTCCTGACTTACCGAAATGTATTCAGCTTCCTGCTCAGTTAACTTATCGTAATGCAGAATAAAGTTATCTGTTTCAATTGTTTTATCAAGCGTATTATCCAATTTATAAAATGAGGTAGAAAAACCTAAAAATGGAGAGAGAAATTGGAATAAGATAAATAAAAAAATTACTCCGCTTAAAATGCTGTTTCTTTTCTCTAACAGAATTTTTGGTCTTCTATAAATAAGAAGAATAACTGCAATGCAGAAAAATAAAACTACTATTTGATGCCAGAATAATTTTAAATCGGGACTTAATCCTTCATCATAAATATTACCAGGAAAGAAACCAATTAAAGGGGAATAAAAATAAATCTGCGGATAAAAATATATTTCTATTACCGGAATCAGTGCGAGCAATAATATTATAAAAATAAAGACTGATCGTTTTAACTTTTTGAAATAAAAATCTATTAGCAGCGCCAAAGAAAATCCCAGCAATAAAGAAGGCAGCGATATTAAAAGATAAAAAAGCATTCCATCCCAAAAAGAACAAAACATTGTTAATAGAGAATTAATCAATGTGATAATCAAAGGCAGAAAATAAAATACAAGCAGATATTTTAAGATTTTTATTAAATCAAACTCAGCTTTTTGAATTTTGTTAAGAGTAAACAATCCGGCAATTATAACAAACAATAATCCATTAACCGCTGCAAACTCATAACCAAAAGTATTAAGGAGGGCAATACCGGTAAACAAATAGTTTATAAGAATCAGAATTAATGCAGATACTATAAAGGATAAATTAGTTTTAAGCTGAAAGAATAATTTCATAAAAAATAAAGCTGAATAAAATCAGTGAAGAGATAATTTAATCATTTCTTTTGAAGAGTACTTTTGAATAAGCTTCCGTTATTACCAGCGATCATATAATTACCGGAGTTCAATCTTTTAATATCATTTAAAACGACAGGTTTCCCAATTGATTTCATCTTCCAGCTTTTACCCGCATCTGATGAAAGCAATACTTCACCTCTGTTAGTTATTATGATACCATTATCATTGTTATCAAAAAATATTTTATATAAACCCGAGGTAGAATTCAAGTTGACAGCTTTCCAGCTATTACCTCCATTTTCTGATCTTAATATCAATCCATTACCACCAACAATAAAACCTAAAAACTCATTAACAAAAATCACATCTTTAAAATAACTTTTATAATCAGAGCTAATTCTGCTCCAGGATTCTCCGCCATTAATAGTTTTGAGAATAACTCCATCCCAGCCGACGATTGTTCCGTTAAGGTTATCAGAAAAATCAATTGAGAAAAGATTTTCCGAAACATTACTTAATCTCCTGTTCCAGGTAAGCCCCCCATCTTCTGTTTTTAAAATCAAACCATTAGAGCCGACTGCAAATCCGTTATATTCAGAAATAAAGATGATCTGAAAAATTGATTCCGACACTCCAGTATTTATTTTTTTTAATTGCTTATTCTTGTCATTGTAAATACCAATAAAACCTTTTGAACCTGCAACAAATATCTTATTATTTGAAAATGAAAGAGAATGAAAATCGTTGGTGTAAGAAGTTTTGATCGGCTCCCAATTAACCCCTGCATTGACAGTTCTGAAAAAAATGCCTGAGTCTCCCGCAATAAAACCATTATAATCATTTGTAAAATATAAAGTATTCAAATTGGCATCAGTATTAATTTTTATATTTATCCAATCAGTTGATAAAACAAAGTGCGGATTTTTGGAATAATCTTGTGAATAATTCAGTGAGTTAATATCATCTTTCTCATACTCATCTATTGTTTTCTTAACTACATTATATACGATTACCGCAAGAACAATAAAAACAAGAATAAGCAAGATGTTTGTAATTCTGCCAAATGCTTTGGATTCTGTTTTTTCTGATTTATCATCATCTTCACCGAGCAAAGGCGTAAAATCATCTTCAGGTACAAACTGATTTAAGCCTGATGAAGTAAAATAATCAATCTTAGAAACAAGCTTCAGAGCCTCGTTAAATTCCCGTGCATTCTGAAAAGAACTATCACCTGCTTTACCAATTGCTCTTAGAATTATTTCGTCAATAAAATCCGGTATCCCGGGTAAGATGTTTGTTAATTTTTCAGGTACCTGATTTACATGTGCATCAATAATTTCATAAATATTATTTGCCTGATACGGATGATTACCGGTCAGCATTTCATAATATGTAATTCCAAGTGCATAAATATCACTTTTAATCGTAACAACATTACCGCTTAATTGTTCAGGACTCATATATAAAAGCGTCCCTGGTCTGGAGTTATGCTGTGTAACAGTTTTCACATCTTCAATAGATTTTGATATTCCAAAATCCATGATTTTCGGATTGCCTTCGTGATCAAGTATAATATTTGAAGGTTTTAAATCTCTGTGAATAAACCCTGAATTATGAGCTGCCTCTATGCCATTTAAAATCTGTTCCAATAATTCAGTAGCATAGTATAAATCAAACCGTCCATTCTTTCCGATAATATTTTCAATCGTCTGACCGTGAATATATTCCATTACAATACCAAGAATATCTTTCTCCTGAACAAATCCATAAACTGAAACAATATTTGGATGTGAAAGATTTGCCTGATTTCTCGCCTCTCTTTTAAATCTTTCAATAAATCTTGGATTAGGAATTGAATTTACATTTATAATTTTTAGCGCAGCATATCTTTCAAGAAAAGTATCATAAACTTTGTAAACGGAACCCATACCGCCAATACCAAGCAATGAAACAACTTTATAGTTTTGTATTCTTCGTCCGATCATCTGAATTTTTCTAAAATTATAAAAGAATAATCATCAGGTGCGCCGCGTTGTTTAATTAGTTTGACTATCTGGATTTTCATCTGTTCCAGATCAGCATAGTTTAATATTTCTTCTAATTCTTTATTGCTAACTATGTTTGATACTCCATCCGAGCAAATAAAAAATTTATTAGCCTCAAAATCATTAACTTTTATTTTACTTATATCCGGTTGTGTATGCTGATACTCACCTAACGCATTTATAATAACATTACGCTGTGGATGATTTTTAGCCTGACTTCCGGAAATAAATCCCTCATCTAAAAGTTTTTGTACCATAGAATGATCTTTAGTCAGCAGATGTAATCTTTGAGATCTTAAATGATATATTCTTGAATCACCTATATGAGCCCAGTAGATGAAGCTTTCTGTAAAGAACATAAGCTCAATTGTTGTAGCCATATTTTTTTCAGACACGGTATTAAGAGAATGATTAAATAAAAAAGCATTCGCCTCTTCAATTGCGTATTTGATTCTCTCAATATAATCTTTAGAATCAAATGATGAAAAAAAATACATTGCAGATTTTAATGCAATTCTTGCCGCAAGATCTCCGCCATATTCACCGCCCACACCATCACAAAGCAAACACAATAAACCATCCTGCATCTCAATAACTTCTAAAGAATCCTCATTAAATTTTTTATCAGCTCCGGCAGAGGTAAATTTCACATAACGATACCCCATTGAGATACCTCACATATAGATAGTAATTAAATATGATTTTAATTATAAAAATAAGAAATAATAAACTTATCTGCCGAATGTATTGAAAATTTGATTAAGACTGCAAAAGCAGCTTTAAGTCAATTTGTTTGGCAAAACTTGTAAGAGTATATTTGCAAGCGTTTTTTCAATAAAAACGAATGATAATTGAGATTTGTGGTCTATTTGTTCAAGATTTGTCCCACAATCAAAAATCGCGAGAATGGCGGAATTTGGCAGACGCGCTAGACTTAGGATCTAGTACCGAGAGGTGTCGGGGTTCGAGTCCCCGTTCTCGCACTTTCTTATCAATTCATTTATTATTTTTTTAAGGTTATTGTTATTATGGAATTTAATGTTGTTGATTTAAACTCTTCAGAAAAAGAAGTTGAAATAAAACTTCAGTACGATGAAATTAAAAAAGAAATTGAAGAAGAAGTTAAAAAGCAGACTAAGAAAATTCAGATACCTGGATTCAGAAAAGGAAAAGCACCGCTTTCTATGCTGAAAAAAATGTACGGTGATGCTTTTGAATACGAAGCTTCTGAAAAAATTGCTAATTCTTTTTTTTGGAAAATTGCTGATGAAAATCAATTGAAACCTATTGGTCAGCCAACTATGACAGATCTTAAATTTGAACCAGAAAAAGATCTTTCATTCAAAGTTAAATTTGAAACTGTTCCGGTATTAAATGTTAAAGATTATACAAATTTAACTCTCGAGATTCCTGAATGGATTGTAAATGAAACTGAAATTCAAAAGGAGATTGACTATTTCTTAAAGACAAATAATAAGTTAGAGGATGCAGAACAAATAACTGATAATCAATTTGTAATTGATGCTGAAGTTTTGCTGATTGAAAAAAATGGAGAGAAAATTCCGGATGTTAAACCGGAAAAAATGCAGATAGATTTAACTGCTGATGGTATTTCTAAGGAGATAATTACTAACTCTAAAAATAAAAAAGTTGGTGAATCATTTAATTTTGTTTTTAAAGATGAGCACACACACAAGCATGATGACGGAACCGAAGAGGTACATAAAGAAGAATATCACTATGATGTAAAGATTCTCGGATTAAAGAAAATTATTTATCCTGAGCTGAATGAAGAAATGATAAAAAAAATGAGCCGAAATAAATTTACTGCTGAAGCTGATTTACGCGAAGATATCAGAAAAGATTTACAATCATATTATGATAATCAGACAGAGGAAATGATCAGATTTAAACTGATCAATGAAATACTGAAGAACAACGAATTTATTCCGCCTCGCACTTTAGTTAATAATATCCTTGATGAATATCTTAAAAAAGAAGAAGAGCATGCAAAAAAATCTAAATATCCTTTTAATAAAGAAGAAGCAAGAAAGAGAATGGAAAAATCAGCGGAGACTGAAGTAAAATGGTATTTGGTTAAAAACGAAATTCAAAAAGCAGAAAATATATCATTAACAGAGCAGGACTTAAACGATTTGGCTGAGTCAGAATCAGTTAAAACCGGTCTGTCTGTTGAAAAGCTGATTAGCTATTATAAATCATCAAATCAGGGTGAGCGTATATTGGATAAGAAGTTGTTTGATTTTCTTAAGTCAAGCAATACTATTGTAAAAGTTGATGCTGAAAAATTTAAATCAAAACAAGAGGTAACAAATGAAAAATAATATTGAAATATTTAACCAGTTAGTACCTTATGTAATTGAGCAGACAGGACGCGGTGAACGCGGAATGGATATTTATTCGCGTTTGCTCAGAGAGAGAATTGTATTTTTAGGAACTGCAATAGATGATCATATCGCCAGTTTAACCATTGCACAATTAATTTTTCTTGAAGCTGAAGACAGTGAAAAAGATATTCAGATGTATATTAATTCACCCGGTGGAAGTGTTTCGGCTGGATTAGCAATTTATGATACGATGAAATATATAAAACCAGATGTTGCAACTATTTGTGTAGGAATGGCTGCAAGTATGGGGGCAATACTTTTAGCCGGCGGAGCATCCGGGAAAAGATCCTCGCTTCCACATTCAAAAATTATGATTCACCAACCCTGGACTCAAGGGATTGGCGGACAGGTTACCGATGTTGAAATTCATGCTAAAGAAATGATTAAAACCCGTGATACTTTGTATAAAATATTAGCTGAACATACTTCTAAATCAATTGAACAGATTACAAAGGATTGCGACAGAGATTATTTCTTGTCTTCTGAGGAAGCCAAAGAATATAAGCTGATTGATAACATAATTGAAAAAAGGGTAACCATAAAATAAAATTTATAAGCTGTCTTTTGACAGCTTTTTTTTATTGAACACTTTCGAATAATGCCGATTGTTAAAAAAATAAAAATATTTTTATCCATACTTTTTGTTTTTGCTCCTTTTCAGATAAACGCACAGCAAACAATAAACAAAGTTTTAGATGAATATTTATCTAACTATATAAAAATAAAACAAATCCCTTCTGTTTCTGCCGGTCTGTTGGTTAATAATGAAATAAAATGGACTAATAGCATCGGTTATTCTGACATCGAAAATAATGTGTCTGTTTCAGATAAATCATTGTTCAGAATTGCTTCAATCTCAAAACCAATTACAGCTATTGCTATTATGCAGTTATGGGAAAAAGGTATTCTTAACCTTGATATAGATATTAGAAAATACCTCCCCTACTTTCCTGAAAAGAAATATAAGTTTACAATCAGACAATTATTAAATCATACTGCTGGTATAAGAAATTATAAAGAGGGTGAATTTGACAGTAAAAAACTTTATCTGACAACAAAAGATGCGTTAAAAGTTTTTGAGTACGATTCGTTGATGTTTGAGCCGGGAACAAAATATTTATATACATCATTAGGATATAATATTCTTGCTGCAATAATTGAAGAAGTAACTAAAAAACCATTCGATAATTACATTGCTGAGAGTGTTCTTAAAACTGCCGGAATGTTAGCAACAAGAACAGATAAACAACGGGAAATAATTCCGTTTAGAATGCGGGGATATGAAAAAAATGTTGAGTATAATTTTATAAATGCCCCGCTTGCGGATTTGAGTATCAAGATTGCCGGAGGTGGATTTTTATCCAACTCTAAAGATCTATTGCTTTTTACAAAAGCTTTACTTGATAATAAATTAGTTGATGAAACTACATTAAGGATAATGACTAAAAGAACACGTCTTAAAAACGGAAATTATATAAACTATGGACTTGGATTTTCACTTGAAGTTGAGAATGATACTTTGAAATATTTTGGTCATGCAGGTGCCGGAACTGGTTTCAGCGGTTCAATGATTATTTCTCCGGATAAAAAAATAGCGGCAGTTTATTTAACAAATATCAGAGATATAAATCTTGGAGAGCCGGCAAAAGACATTTTAAATATTTATTCCACAGGCATTCAGCCAGTAATCACCCAGACAATATCACAGGAGTTAATGAGAACATACAAATCAAGCGGTATGGATTCGACTATTTCAAAACTAGCTTTTATTTATAAATACCAGAAAGAACTCTATAATTTTGGCGAGGATGGTATAGTTATATTAGCTAAAAATTTATTAGAATTAAACAAAGTAGCAGATGCAATTATTTATCTTAAAGAACTTGTAAAACTGTTTCCCAAATCATTTAAAGTTATGAGTGTTTTAGGCGATGCTTATCTGACTGATAAAAATGAAGGTATGGCACTCCGATATTATAGAAACGCTGCACAAATAAATAACTCTGATCAAAGAATTAATGAGCTTATAAAAAAATTAAGCAAGAAATAATTCCCTTTCCTATTTTATAAAATATTATTATTTAGAACTTAATTATTAAGATTACTCAATTATTAAATTATTTCGATCAGGTTAAATTATGCTTGGTTACAGATTTACAAAGTTTGACCCTTCAAAAGCTAAAGTTCAATCAACTTTTGATAACCTTTTAAATATTTTTCTTCAATTGCTTACCATTTCATCAGGTGATGTGGATGAAGCACTTAATTGGATGAATGATATAGACAGAAAATACAAGATTACAGACAATAATTATGGAATGGCTGACTTTATTGAAGATCTAAAAGATCAAAACTATATTAAACAGGATGATGAAACACTAAAATTTATTCCCACAAACAAATCTGAAAGAACAATCAGAAAGCGATCTCTTGAAGAGATATTCGGAAAGTTAAAAAAGAATTTAACAGGTAATCATAAAACTTTTTCAGCGGGTCAGGGTGATGAACAAACTTCTGAGAAAAGACAGTATATGTTTGGTGATTTGCCTGAGCAAATTGATATAACTGATTCCATAAGAAGAGCACAAATAAATCACGGTATTGAAGAGTTCAGTTTAACAGAAGATGATCTGGAAGTTGAAGAAAGAGATTATAAAACTTTAACTTCAACCATTCTTATGATAGATATTTCACATTCAATGATATTATATGGTGAAGATCGGATTACACCTGCTAAAAAAGTAGCGATGGCTCTATCTGAGTTAATTACTACAAAATATCCTAAAGATACTCTTGATATCATTGTATTCGGAAATGATGCATGGGAAATTTCAATAAGAGATCTGCCATATCTTGAAGTTGGACCTTATCACACAAATACAGTTGCAGGGCTTGAGTTAGCTGGAGATATTTTAAGACGGAGAAAAACCAACAACAAACAAATATTTATGATAACAGATGGTAAACCAACTTGCTTAAAAGAAGGAATAAGATATTATAAAAATAGTTTTGGTCTTGATAGAAAAATTTTGAACCGAACCTTGGATCAGGCTGCAAAGTTCAGAAGAGCCGGAATAACTATTACTACTTTTATGATTGCACGTGATCCTTATTTACAGCAGTTCGTAAGAGAATTTACCAAAATAAACAATGGGAGAGCTTTTTACAGCAGTCTATCAGGATTAGGAGATTTTATTTTTGAAGATTATATAAGAAACAGAAAAAAGAGAGTAAGGTGATTGTATGAATGTAGGCAATATTAAAAATTTAGCCGAATTGAAAAAGAGCGGTTATAAACCGGTTTCAATCAAGGATGAGATGCGTAAAAATATGATAGCATCGCTTAGGAATAACTCAAATCCATTTGAAGGTATCTTCGGCTACGATGAAACTGTACTGCCTGAATTGCAGACAGCAATTCTGTCCAGACACAATATTCTTTTACTTGGATTAAGAGGACAAGCTAAAACAAGAATCGCCAGATTGTTGGTTAATCTTCTTGATGAATATATCCCGGTAATTGAAGGAAGCGATTTAAATGAAGATCCATTAAATCCAATAACATATCAATCAAGATTAAAAGTAAAAGAAATGGGTGATAATCTACCGATTACCTGGCTGCACAGGTCTTTCAGATACACAGAAAAACTTGCTACTCCCGATGTTACTGTATCTGATTTAATTGGAGATGTTGATCCGATTAAAGCTGCAAATTTAAAATTGCCTTATTCAGATGAAAGGGTTATACATTTCGGATTAATTCCAAGATCACATCGTTCAATATTTGTTATAAATGAATTACCTGATTTACAGGCAAGGATTCAGGTTTCTTTATTCAATATTCTTCAGGAAAACGATATTCAGATACGAGGATTTAAATTACGGTTGCCGCTTGATATTGAATTTATTTTCACTGCAAATCCGGAGGACTATACTAACCGCGGCGCTATCGTTACTCCGCTTAAAGATAGAATTGACAGTCAGATAATTACTCATTATCCAAAATCAATTTCGATATCACAAAACATCACCGAGCAAGAAGCAAATTTAGCAGAAGAGCAAAGTGATCATGTTATTGTTTATCCGCTATTAAAAGAATTAATTGAACAGATAGCAGTTGAAGCAAGAAAAAGTGATTACGTCGATGAAAAAAGCGGCGTATCGGCAAGATTAACAATTTCTGCTTATGAAAATTTAATCAGTTATGCTGAAAGGAGAAGAATCCTTAACTCAGAAAAAATAGTTTATGCCAGAATATCTGATCTTGTTGGAGTGATTCCAACTATAACCGGTAAAGTAGAACTTGTTTATGAAGGTGAACAGGAAGGTCCGGTTAAAGTAGCGAATATTCTGATCAATAAAGCGATTAAAACAATTTTTGAAAAATATTTTCCGAATCCGGAAATTCTGAAGAAGAAACAAGGTAAAGACCCCTACTCCGAGATTGTAAACTGGTTTTCCAAAAATAATCAGGTGGATATACTTCTTAATGCAACTAATGAAGAATACAAATCCATTCTGATGAAAATACCCGGACTTAAATCAGTATTAAATAAATATCAGGCTGATGCTGATGAAAAACTTTCGTTACTTTTTATGGAATTTATTCTTCACGGTTTAGCTGAATACTCTATGCTCAGTAAGTTTGGTATTCATTCCGGTTTTCAGTTTAAAGATATGTTAAGTAGTATGCTAACAATCAATAAGACTGATAAGTATGAGGATCAAATAAACGACGAAGATTCAGACTTATATTAAAATGCTGAAAAAGAGTTTATCATTCAGCTTGTTTTAATAATTCCGGCGGCTATTTTTGCCTGTGATATTCATCCAATAAATATTTTACAACTGCATCAACTTCCTGAGGAGTTAAGCCGGGATTGGGCATCGGAGGATAAGCAGGATCTACTTTTACAGGATTTCTGATAAAAGCAATTAACTGAGCTTTTTTACCTTCATATTTAGGGAGCACATCAAAATGAGCCGGTCCAACAAACTTCTGATCAAACTTATGACAGCTTGCACATCTAACATCATAAATTTCTTTACCGTTCAATTCAGCAATTTTCCCCTCCCCTTTTAATTCAGCAAGCTTCCGATCATAATCTGTACTAAGAATTAATGAGTGGCTTACAGTTGCATTAGTCATTGCCTTTTGATCTTTGATAATTAAAGCTACCCAGCCAAAAATTAAAACAAAAAATATAATCGATCCAAATCTGTATTCATTCTTATTTGCTATCATATAGAATAAATGGTAGGCAAGAAAAATTAAAATAATACTGACAACAGAATAAATAAATACTGAACCGGATAATGATTTTCCTGAAAATGAAAATAAATTAATTGCAATTAAAACCGGTAACGGAATTGAAGCTCTTAATCCTGCTTTTGAACAGATATCTTTTATGAATTTAGTGTAGTCAGAGTCAATAATCTCTTTATCGCGCTTCCAATACAGATGAACGAATAAAAATGCAGCATTACTTAAAGCTAATGCAAATACAATAAAGATCAATAAATTTAATAAAACTTCAGGAGCAGCAATCGATGTAATAACTCCGGGAAAACTCCAGGTTAAAAAGTTTGTTGCAGATGTTATGGCTGCAGTATAAAACCAGATACCAATAAATAAAAATATTAAACCAATTTTTCCGTAATTTGATTTTAAATAAAAAGAATTTGATTCAGATTTTCTGTTATCTTCTTTAGTATCATCAAAATTATTAGACTTGATTGAAACCATCGAATATCTGTAAGCATAAATCAGAATCAAGGCAGCTAAAACAAAAATAAACGAAAGAACGAGAAAACTTACCGTCTGTATCCTTGCAGTATGAAGTAACTGAGCAACTATTATAATTGCGGTTAACAATGGAATTAATCCAAGTATAATTCCAACAAGAGGTTTAACAGTCAGAAATTCAACTAACTCAATAGAAAATTTTCTGTAATAAGGAAGTTTTGTTTTTCTGTATCTATTTAGAAAATAGACAGAAGTAAATGTTCCTCCAAACACAACACTTATAAAAGGTACAAAAAGAACAAGAACAAGTGTAAGTATATAATGAAGAAGTCCGATATGTTCAGCAGACTGCGGTAAAACTAAATTATCTAAAAATTCCATACGTATTTATTTTTTATGATTAAGACAAAAGTTTATCAATTGAGACCATCAGCACAACAAATAATGCAAAATAGTTAATGCCCTTAAATGCAAATTTATATGATGTTCTCTCGACAGTGTTTCTGATAAGGCTGAAAGATTTATAACTAAGCCAGATTGCAGCAAGCAATAAACTTAAATTGATGTAGCCATTTTGAGATATCTGGAACAATGGTAAAAGCAAACCCGTTACTGCAGTTGCAATAATCCAGATAAAAGTAATTCTTCCTAACTGCTGCTGATTAAAAATCTGCGTTAATGTAGGAAAGCCGGCTTTCTGATAATCTTTATCAAGCAGTAAAAGAAGCAGCCAGAAATGTGGGATTTGCCATATAAAGAAAAATATAGCAATCAATAAAATTTGCGGATTAAAAACATATCCGCCCGCTGATACCCATCCAACCATCGGAGGTAATGCACCCACAATTGATCCCGGAATTATAGCAAACGGTGTTTTTTTCTTAAGCGGTGTATAAATTATGTTGTACCAAATCAGATTAAGAATACCAAGTAACATAGCTAATAAACCACCGCCGAAAAATAACATAACAGAACCACTGACAGCAAGAAATACAGCCATAAAAAGTACTGTTGATGCTTTTATTTTACCTGAAGGAATAGGTCTTTTCTTTGTCCTTTCCATCAAGCTATCTGTATTCCGTTCCTGATAATGATTTATTGCGGCAGACCCGCATGCTAAAAACAGGATACCAATTGTAGGAAGAATCATCTTTGAATTAAGAACACCCGAATAAGCAATATAACCGAAAGCAGTAGTAACGGTAACAAAAATAGTGATGCTTAGCTTGGTAAGCTCTGTAATTATTTTAACTTGATTTAACAATTTAGTTCAGTATCGGCTTATTTTTTTGTCTCAGTATCAAAACTTCCGTATAACCAATCGCTAAAATCTTCTTCAGATACAACTTTAATTTTGTTGTACATATATGAATGATTTAATCCGCAATATTCTGCACAGGCAATATCATAATCACCAATTTCAGTAGCCTCAAACCAAACAACTCTGTTTTGTTTAGGAAAGACATCTTTCTTAATTCTAAACGCAGGAATATAAAAGGCATGAACAACGTCCATGGATTGCAAATTCAGTACAATTGGTTTATCAACAGGTACATACAAAGAATCAGCAACTTTTCCATTAGCATATTTAAAACTCCAGCTCCACATTTGTGCGGTTACATCAATGGTCATAGCGTTTTCCGGAATATCAGACATAGTTGAATACCCTTTCCAGCCCCACCAGAACATAATAAGAACGAGTATAGTGGGAATCAGTGTCCAGGTAATTTCAAGTTTAGTACTTCCATGATAGTTAGTTGCTTTAGGGTTTCTCTTTCGATTGTATTTTATAACAAAGTAAATCATCAATACTGTTATAAGAACCAGAAAGAACACGGAAACAATCAGTGTAAAGAGAAAAAGTGAATCTACATCGTGAGCAAAATTGGATGCACCATTAAACATATTTAATTCCTTACAATAAAAGAATAATCAGAAAATAATAAAATGAATGAAACTAAAAGAAAAATCAGAGCTACAGCAACAAACACTCTGAATATTTTGCTTTCGCTTTTTAAATGCATAAAAATTGTTAAAACCAGATAAGCTTTAACAGATGCAATAATCAAAGCAGTTGCTACTGTTAATCCGCCAAGATTAATTCCTGCAACAGCTACAGTAACAGCAGTAAGAGCCATCAAAGCAAGCCACACAAGAATATAGTTTCCATAGCTATGTGAATTATCTAAATATTTTTCTTGTTTTTTTTCCATATCAATCCTTTTTTCAATCTTAGGTAATCAGATAAAACAGCGGGAATAAGAAAATCCAGATTATATCAACAAGATGCCAGTATAAACCAATAGTTTCTAACTTAACATAGCTGTCAGATTTAATTATTCCTTTAGAAGTAAATCTCATCATAATTGCAATTAAAACTATTCCTATAATAACATGTATTCCATGCAAACCTGTCATTACATAGTACAATCCAAAGAATATAATTTCACCGGCAGGTTTTGATAACAAAACATCCGATCCGGGATAAATACCATGACTAAACTTTGCACCCCATTCAAAATACTTATTTACCATAAATCCCAGAGCAAGAACAATAGTAATAAACTGTAAAAAAATCGAAAGTGATTTCTGATTTCTCTGAATAGCGGCAATTGATAATGCCATAGTAAGAGAACTAGTAAGCAGGATTGCCGTATTAAAAGCACCTATTATCGTATTAAGTTCTTTTGCAGCAAGATGAAATGCATCCGGATATGTAAATCTGTAAATAGAATAAAGAATAAACATACCTCCGAAGAGCAGCAGCTCAGTAAAGAGGAACAGCCACATTCCCATTCGTGCACCAATATCATCACGATGGATGTAAGTTACTGTATGTTCTTGAGTACTCACTTAACCTCCTGAAATTGTCTGATATCAGTTTCGTTTTGTTTGTATTCATAAGGTGCATCGTGCACTGTAGGAATTTCTAAAAAGTTTTCATGAATTGGCGGGGTTTCAATAGTCCACTCTAATGTTTCTCCACCCCAGATATTTTTTTCATTTACTTTTTTACCGCATATCAATGCAGCAATAAAATTTGAAAACATAATTAGTATTCCTAAAATCAATATCCATGAGCCAATTGTTGAAAGCAAATGATAAATATGAAATTCCGGTAAATAGTCATAATATCTTCTTGGCATACCTAACCATCCCATAATAAACATCGGGAAGTAAAGCAGATTAAATCCGATAAATACCAGCCAGAAAGTATTCTTAGCAACTTTTATATTATACATTCTACCGAACATTTTCGGCAGCCAATAGTGTAATGCCGCAAAAATTCCAAAGCCTGCTCCGCCAAACATAACATAATGAAAATGAGCAACCACAAACGAAGTATCGTGAACCATAATATCAAGAGATAGGACACCGAGCATTACTCCAGTTAATCCGCCGATAGAAAATTGAAATATAAATGCAAGAACATAAAGCAGCGGCGGAGCTAAATCAATTGAGCCTTTATAAAGAGTTGCAGTCCAGTTAAAAACTTTAATTGCACTTGGTATAGAAACAATCATTGTTAAAAGCGAAAAGATAAACTGCCCTGTATCGCTCATTCCTGCTGTAAACATATGATGTGCCCATACTAAAGAACCAAAAAATGCAATAGCCACACTTGATAAGGCAATAAACTTATAACCAAAAATTGTTCTTCTTGCAAACACAGGAATAATTTCCGATACAATACCCATAGCAGGCAAGATCATTATATAAACAGCGGGATGAGAGTAAATCCAAAAAAGATGTTGAAATAAAACAGGATCACCGCCAAGAGCCGGATCAAATAATCCGACATTAAATGTTCTTTCGATTATAACCAAAAGTAAAGTAATTCCAATAATTGGAGTAACCAGTACCTGAACCCATGCAGTTGAATAAATAGACCAGACAGATAACGGAGTTTTAAACCAGGTCATACCCGGTGCTCTTAAGCGATGAACAGTAGTAACAAAATTAATTCCGGTTAATATAGAAGAGAACCCAAGAACAAAGGCTGCAAACAAAGCATATATAACATTTGTTCCGGTTCTTACACTGTAAGGAATATAAAAAGTCCAGCCGGTATCTGCAGCACCGCCAGGTGCAACTATTGAAAGTATAGCAAGCAATCCGCCGATAATATAAAGATACCATGAAAGCAAATTAAGTCTTGGGAAAGAAACATCTCTGGCACCGATAAGAATCGGGAGAAAGAAGTTTCCAAAAATTGCGGGTACGGCAGGAATTAAAAACAAAAATACCATAATTACTCCGTGAAGAGTAAAAAACGCATTGTAAGTCTGTGGATCCACTATTGTTCTGCCGGGTGCAATCAATTCCAATCTTATTAAAAATCCAAATGTTACCCCGACAAGAAAAAAAGAAAGTATAGAAATTAAATATAGTATTCCAATTCTTTTATGGTCAGTAGAAAGTATCCAGCCGAGAAAACCTTTATGCTTTCCCTGATAATCCAAATAGCTTGGATGCTTTCCGTTTGTCGGAACTGTTATTGTTTCATTCATCTAAATAACTACCTCGTTTTAGTATCATCTTTTTTTGGTTTAAATTTTAAAAATATTATAAATACTCCAACTAATAATAAAATCCCCGCACCAAATATTCTTGTAAAATTCAGCACATAAGTCTGTCCTTCAGGACTATAACTAAAACAGAACTGTAAAACTTTGGCAATAGTCGGGGTAACATTACCTTCGGCTGTTTCTGTTATTGCCATTTTAAAATCAAAAGGTAAGATTCCAAAACCACTTCTTTCAGAAAAACTTGGATATAAATAGCGGCATATTTTACCATTACTGTCAACAAATATAAATGCGCCTGTGTGGAGAAAATCTTCACCCTGTCTTTTAAAATAAAATCCGGCAGCATCAGTAACTTCTTTGATAGTTAAACTATCTCCTGTCAGGAATTTCCAGCTTTCCGGCGGAATATTTTTATTAATTGCTTTGTAGAAAGTTGCTTTTCTTTCAGAGGCGTCTTTCGGAGTTTCATACTGATCCATACTTATTGATACAACATTATAATCAACTCCGGCAACAAGATCAGATTTGCCAATAATATCTGAAAGCTCCATTAACAATGGACTGCAAATACCAGGGCAATTATAATAAACAAATGAAAGGATTGTCGGTTTAGTAAAAAGATCTTTAAGCACAACCTCTCTTCCGTTTTCATCTGTAAATGTTTTATCAAGCGGAATATATTTACCTAACTTCTCATCTATTCCGATTTCGTTATTTTTTTTATTTGAAAAAACCGTTATAGATGCTATTAGTGCGATTAAGAATATTTTAAAAAACAGTTTCATTTTTAATAAGATCAAATCAGCTTGTTCATAAAATTAAACAATACATTCCATTCATTAGAACTAAGATTATATATACTTCCGTTAAAACCATTCTGGTTAACATTGTTGACTAACAGATTTATAAACGAGTCTTCACTCTTTTTCCATTCATTATTTATAGTTAGAAATGTTAATGCAGTATTTTCATTTTTAACTACTTCATTAAAAACACTATATCCAGCTTCACCGCTTAATGAACTAATTTTTTCTTTCAGCTTAACAATATTCTCAACCTTAGTTTTACTTTCATTTTCTATAATAGCGCTTGCACTGCTGACAGGAATTTGTGCAGCTAATTGAACTCCAGCAGATAAGTTATATGTTGCATCAAGAGCTATTAAATCATCCTCTGTGTCAGCTTCAGCATCTGGTATAAAAGTTTGTCTTATATAATGCGCTACTGCAAACTTTTGTTCGGGTAAAAGAAAATCATAAGCAATCATAGCACTTGGCAATAAACCTTCCTCAAGAGTTTTATATATTCCAGAAAGTTTTGTACCGTTAACCCAATTTTCTTTAGAAAGAAAATCTCTGGGCGGAGGATTTAAACCTGTAGCTGCGGGTCCATCTCCAGCACCTTTATCACCATGACAAGATGCACAATTTGTTTTATAAATCTTTTCACCCTCGGATACAAGATTCGGTGATGGTTTTGATATTTCGCTTAGAATAACGGGTGGAACACTAACAGCTTTTTTTACTGTCAGTTCAGTTACCGTAACAGTAGTATCAGGTAAAACCGGTGGTACTGATTGTCTTGATATATTTTCAAGATTGCTTACATAATATAATCCTATTATTACTCCGACAATCAGAACATAAATGTAAAGTAAACCAAAACGAGCACCGGGATTAACAAATGCCTGCTCGGTTCTTTTTGTCATTTCTTTTACAACTTCTTTCATATAAAACCTTTTATCTCAATTATTATTAGAGATGAAAATCCATTCCTCTTTTTAATTTTGGATCACCAATTGGTAATAGATTATCTTTTTTGTAACTCATTATAAATATCAAAATAATAAAACCAACACCAGCTATAGGAAATACCAGATCAATCCAGCTAAAAGTATATCCATCTTTCATCGAATTCATATTCGGCATTATTAACCAGAACAAATCAACAAAGTGCGCAAACAAAAGCCATACTGAAATAAACTTCAATCTCTTTGGATTCTTCTTTGACGGCTGGGTTAACAAAGCAAAATATGGAACTAAGAATTGCACAATAATTAAAAGAATTGAAATGTAAGCCCAACTGCCATTCCATCTTGTTAAATACCAAAAAGATTCTTCAGGAAGATCAGCATACCAGATAAGCAGATACTGCGAAAAAGCTATGTAAGCCCAGAAATTTACAAAAGCAAATATCAGCGCACCAAGACTAAATAAATGATCATCATTCATCCAAGGACTAAAATAGCCTCTTTCTTTCAGCATTATAACAGCAAGAGTTATTGCAGCTAACGCAGCTACTACTAATCCGGAAAAGAAATAAACTCCATAAATTGTTGAGAACCAATGCGGCTCAAGACTCATCATAAAATCAATCGCGGTAAAAGTAATGCTTATTGCAAATACGGGAATAAATATTGCTGATAATCTGATATTCTTTGTTGTAAGATTCTGATCTTTTGTTGTATCCTGTTTACGGGAATTTTTTATCATCATCCAATAGAATAGTGTCCAAAGACCAAGAAATACAAATGTCCTTATCACAAAGAAAGTTATGTTAAGATAAGGTGCTTTACCCTGTAGTATTTTATCCTCTGCAACTGCTTCTTCATGCGCCCAATGAAACAGATCATGATTAAATATAAGAAGCGGAATTACCAGAATAAATAAAAAGGGCAAAAGCTTTGAAAAGAATTCCGGTATTCTTCTTATCGGCGTACTCCAATCTGCCCCTGCAATATATTCAAGAGCGACCATAAATAATGATCCTATTGCTATGCTGACTATCATCATATAAGTAACTAAATAGCCAAACAATGCTCTTTCTCTATCAACAAAAAACGCAATTAAAGAAAGAACAACTCCGATAGATAGCAGAATAAGTGCAAATTTTGTAAGACTTGCAGGCAGTTCTTTTTTCTGGTAATGAAAATCAGTTTGCGACATTGTTACCAGCCTCCTTATTCATTTCTGTTAAATCAGCATCACTTGCATTTTTTGCACGCTGTAATACTCTGATATAATTTACTATAGCCCATCTTTCATCTCTTGTTATCTGAGATTCGTAAGACGGCATTACATTTTGTCCGTTTGTCATTATATGATAAAGCATACCATCACTAAAATCTCTTGCCCTTTGCGAATGCAATGTTGGCGGATTCGGAAATTGACCATTTAATCGGCTATCTCCATCAGCAAAATAACCATGACAAGGCGAACAATAGATATCGTATTTTTCTTTTCCCAACGAAATATTTTCTTTAGTTGGTAAAAAAGGATTTGATAATACCTCTGTTGGATTGACCTGCCCTTTATAAGGATAAGGAATAAATCCTCTTGCTACAGTTCCGGCAACAGGTTTTCTCATTCCAAAACCATCAGCAAATAACTCACTGCCTTTTTGCGGAATAAGCTTATCCTGATCCATCATAAAGGTAAATGGAGTCATAAACATCAACTTATTTAATGAAAAATATGTTCCACCTGAAACAACCAAAGCAATGCCGGCTAATAATAAAAGAAACTTAGGCTGAAATATCGGATATGTTTCCACCGGCGGAAAATAAATATATTCAATATTCAGCGGGTTAAGTTTTTTAAGAAAGTTCTCAACTTCTGTTTCGTTAAATTTATCATCAATTGCTTCAATAGTAATTCCATATTTATCATTTGATACACTTTTCATATACTGAGTATCATGCAAAGGATGTTTATTATCGGGTAATTGAAAGAAAAGCATAATCATTGCAGCTACCGTTGATACAGTAGCCAGCAAAACTGTCAGTTCAAATGTAATCGGAATAAAAGCAGGCAGGGCAAAATATGGTTTACCACCAATTACCAACGGATAATCAACAGAGATATTCCAATACATAAAAAGTAACGCAATTGATGCGCCAGCTAATCCCATAACCAAGGTAACAAAACCAAGTTTAGATGGTTTTAGCTTCATAGCATCATCCATTCCGTGTACTGGATACGGAGTGTTTACATCAAAATGAGTATAGCCTGCTCCTGAAACTTTTTTTGCCGCATTGATAATTTCATCCGGAGTATTAAATGTTGCAGCAATGCAATATAAATTCTTATCATTATTCATGATGAGCACCTCCGTGGTGAGCGGGCTGTGCACCATCTGCTACAGCTTTAACTTCTGAGATTGAAACTACCGGTAATGATTTAGTAAATAAAATTACAAGAGTAAAGAACAAACCAAAACTGCCGATCAGCAGCCCGAAATCATATAATGTAGGAATAAAATAAGCCCAGCTCGAAGGCAGAAAATCACGGTTTAATGAAGTAACAGTAATTACAAATCTTTCGAACCACATACCAACATTTACAAAAATTACAATAATCAGCATTAGCGGAACTGAGCGTCTGATTTTTCTGAACCAGAAGAGCTGCGGAATTAAAACATTGCAGCTAATCATTATCCAATATGCCCACGCATACGGTCCAAATGCTCTGGTAAGAAAAAGGAATGATTCTGCCTGAACTCCGCTGTACCAAGCAATAAAAAATTCCATCGAATACGCATAACCAACCATCATACCGGTAAGTAAAATTACTTTATTCATTTTTTCAAGATGATCAATTGTTATGATGTTCTGCAGATCAAAAATTTTTCTTACAAAAATTAATACCGTAACCACCATTGCAAACCCGGAGAAAATAGCACCAGCTACAAAGTAAGGCGGGAAAATTGTAGTATGCCAACCTGGGATTATTGAAACCGCAAAGTCAAAACTAACGATGGTGTGAACAGATAGAACAAGCGGTGTAGCAAATCCGGCTAAAAGCATATAAGCTTTTTCGTAATGCGACCAGTGTCTGTTTGAATGTCTCCAGCCAAGTGAGAAGATTGAATAAATAGTTTTTTTAATTTTTGAAGTTGTTCTATCTCTCAAACTGCCAAAATCCGGAATAAGACCTACATACCAAAAAACCAGAGATACAGTAAAATATGTAGTAACAGCAAAAACATCCCAGAGCAATGGTGAGGTAAAATTAACCCAAAGACCATGTTGATTCGGATAAGGCAGCAAATAGCCATCCAGCCAGGGTCTGCCGGTATGTATTGCAGGAAAAATACCCGCACACATAACAGCAAAAATTGTCATCGCTTCAGCAAATCTTGCAATACCGGTACGCCATTTCTGTCTTAACAGAAATAATATCGCAGAGATTAGTGTACCGGCATGTCCGATACCAACCCAAAAAACGAAATTAACAATTTCAAAAGCCCAACCAACAGGCTGATTATTTCCCCACAGCCCAATTCCATAATAGAAAGTAAGACCGAGAGAAACAGCTCCGATAAGCAGGGCAGTTACAGATATTGAAAGCGCAATATAATATTTCCGGTCAGGTCTTGTATCCATAGGTTTAGCAATCAGTTCTTCGATCTGAGCTAATTTTAACCTACCGGCTATTAAAGGCGCTTCCTGAGAGTAATCGATATTCACTAAACTTCCTCCGAATGGATATTTCTAAGTTTTGCAATATAAGTTACATTCGGCTTGACGTTAAGCTCTTCAAGAACATAATATCCAAGCTCGTGATTTCTATATTTATAAAATTCTGATTCTTTATCGTTTATGTCACCAAAATAAATTGCGTTAGAACCGCAGGAATCCTGACAGGCAGTTGTTACATCTGAGCCTTTAAGATTTCTTTTCTGATGAGTGGCATCAGCTTTTGCTTCCGAAATTCTCTGAACACAGAAAGTACACTTCTCCATTACACCGCGTGATCTGACTGTAACTTCAGGATTATGCATCAATGCTAAAATCGGGTTTTCCTGATAACTATCTCTGAAGTGATCTCTGAAATTATAGAAGTTAAATCTTCTTACTTTGTACGGGCAGTTATTTGAACAATACCTTGTACCAACACATCTGTTATAGGTCATTTGATTTAGTCCATCAGGACTATGAGTTGTTGCTACAACCGGGCATACATTTTCACAAGGAGCCTGATCACAATGCTGACATAACATCGGCTGCACGCTTACTTTCGGATTATCAGGGCTGCCGGAATAATATCTATCAATCCTTAACCATTGCATTTCCCTGCTTTTCAAGACCTGATCTTTACCAACAACCGGAATATTGTTTTCAACATCGCAGGCAACAATACAATCTCCGCAGCCAGTACATTTATTTAAGTCGATTGCCATTCCCCATTTTACACCGTTATATGGATATGGATTTGAAACGCTTGGTAATTGTTCTGTGTTGTTTTCTTTTATGAATGAAGGATTCTTCAAATACTGAGTTACAGTACCTTCCTGAATTATTTTTCTAATTATGTGTAAATCCTGAACTAAAGGATCATCAAATGCGTGATGTTCCTGAGTTGTGGCTACTAAATATTTATCACCTGTTTTAGTAATGCTTGCATTATTATAAATCCAGGGAGATAGATCAGATTTAGCAGAAAGAAGTGAATTTACATTGAACCCAACTCCGGTAGCAACAATACCAGAATTTGTTCTGCCATATCCGCTTTCTACAACAATCACATTGTCCGCTGTTCCAGCCTGCATAAAAACTGGTAATATCAGTTTTCTATTTTCAACTTTCACCTCAATCAGATCATTATCTTTTAATCCAAAATCTTTACAAGTTTTTTCAGATAGTGCAGCGTAATTATCCCAGGTTGCCTTTGAAACCGGATGAGGCAGCTCCTGAAGCCAGCCATTGTGAGCAAATCTGCCATCACCAAGTGAATAATTTTCTTTAATAATGAGTGTAAGACCTTCAGACTTTCTCTGTTCATCCTTTGCTAAATCAAAAGTACCTGAACTGATTTCACCAGAAACTATTGCGGAAGAATTTGTTTCTACAATTCCATCGTGCAAAGCACCAAGCCAGAATTTTTCAAAATTTATTTTAGAGTTAAGAGTTGGATAAATATTTTTTTCCCAGTTATTCTTCAGATAACTAAGATATAAATACTCTGTAAAACTATCTGACTTGCCTGATATCCAGGTTAAAAATATTGACTCTTTTTGTCTTGTTTTATGAATTGGCGAAATAACCGGCTGTTGTAATGAAATAACATTGGTTCTTACTTGTGCATCTCCCCAGCTTTCAAAATTATGACTAAGCGGAAGTGTATAATTTGTAACTGCTGTTGTTTCATTAAATCTTTCTGTAAGGGTTACACTTAAAGGTACTTTTGAAAGAGCTTTCTCAAAACCAAGATCCTTTGCAAAATGGTAAACCGGATTGCAGTCTATATTTACAATAACAGCTACAGAACCGTTATTCATTTTTTGAACTAATTCTTCAAATTCTCCAACAGCGGAATGCTCTACAAGTGTAACTGATGATGCATCTGTTCGGAATAAGTTTTTATTCCCCAAAGCATCATTTAACAGATTAACAGCTATATGGACATTTTCTGAAAGTGCATTACCGGCAGTAATAATAGATTTACCTTTGTTAGAAATAAGGTCTGAAACAAGATGATTTAAAATCTTTGAGTCAAGATTGTATTTTTTTGCAAAGCTGTTAAGATCATAATTAGAAGCATTGATTGCGGAGGTGATATTTCCCTTTTGAACAATCTCATTAGTTAAACTTAATACAAATTCTAACTGTGCAGCCGGATCAATGCGAAGTCTGTAATCAGAATTAATTCCGGTTATCGTTAAACTGCTATCAGCACAATAAAGTCTGGTAAATTTTTTATTATCAACATCTCTGTTTTGTGAATACATCCGGGAATTTTCAACTTTATTTTCTTCTGTACCCAGAAAATCTGATTCAAGTGAAAGAATTATTTTAGCCTCATCCCATTTCAATAAAGGATAGTTTCCAGAACCGTGGGTTTTTCTCCAGGCTGAATTCTTGACTGAGTCATTAAATAATTCATAACTATAAAGTTTAGTTGTAGGATATTTAGTTTTAAAATCTTCTATAACTTTAAGCATCGTAGGTGAAACAATAGTATGAGAAATCAGTGCTATCTCACCTTTGTCAGCTAATCCGAGAGCTGTTATTATCTCATTGTCTGCATCCTTCCAGCTTACTTCAGTGAAAGATGAGTCAATATTTTTTTGGGGTGTCTTTACTCTTTCAGGATCATATAGATTTAAAATATTAGCCTGTCCTTTTGCACAAATTTTCCCTTTATTAACAGGATGATCCGGATTGCCATCAATCTTAATAGGGCGCCCTTCCCGGGTCTTAATTAATATTCCGCAGGCATTGGGGCAAGCTGTACAAGTAGAGGCATAATAATTAGGCTTTCCGACCGTAATCTCTTCTGGTTTTACGTTATAAGGAACTATTTCACCTTTATCACGATAATCTGTACAAGATGTACCTGCTAAAGCAGCAGAAGCACCTAATAATGCAATAAACTTTCTTCTGGAAATACTTGATAAACCAGAAGGGGAAAAATCATCAGTTACACCTGCTTTAAATTCGTGAGCTTTAGCTTCAATTACTGTTGGGTCATTATATAATGATTCAAAACTCCTCCAATAGTTTGGATGAGGAGTATTATCTTCGTTAGCTGCATTTAAACCATTATTCTGTTCAGACATTCTTACCACCTTTATTTTTTCTACTAACAGCCATTGGATTGATCTTCAACTTTATATTTGTATTGATTGCCTTTGATTTATCTTTAAATAATTTAAATGGATATGTATTGAAAAGAGCAAAGCCCAATGTGCCGATTGTTAATGATGTAAAAAATTTTTTTCTGTTCATATTAACTTCTGATTTTTAGTTATCCATTACCTGTGGCAAGCTGAACAATATTCAGGACCAGGTTTAATTTTGTCTCTTAATTCAGGGAGCTTTTCGTGTGCATTCCTGTGGCAGTTTAAACAACTCCTCATAGTAAACGAATTCATCTGACCGACTTTTTCCACTGTAGTTATTTCACCATGACAAGCAGTACAGTCTATACCTTTATTAACATGAACTGAATGATTAAAATAAGCATAGTCGGGAACTTTATGTATTCGTTTCCATTTAAGCGGAATTTCATTTATATAATACTCAGTGAGTTTTATTATTTCAGGTTTGTCTTTTCTTGCAACAGTATGACAGTTCATACAAGTTGCAACAGCGGGAACCATAGCGTGCCGGGATTTTTCTACACCAACGTGGCAATATTGACAATCTATTTTCATATCCCCTGCGTGTAGTTTATGTGAATAGGCAATTGGTTGATCAGGAGTATATCCAACACCATCACGTTCAGCGCTTGATACAAAATATGTTAATGTAAATGAAGCAATAACAACAAAAATCACAACAGGTAATCTGTTTCTAAAAATGTAATCCAGAAAAGATTTTTTCATCAGTATTCCTTTACCTTAAAGGCAAAATTGTAAAAATTTTTTCACAGGGTTAGCCTGGAACTATATTAATTAACTATTTAGATTAAAGTACGGATTGCACAGGAAAAAAATGGAAGGTTTTCCCTGTTTGTCAAATACCAATTATTTATATTTCAAATGTTCTAAGTTATAAATTTATGTTTTTAAAACAAACGAAAACATTATTTTATAAATTCAAAATTATTATTAAAAATATTATCTCAAATAATAATTGCTTATAACAGTCTTTTTAAAATCTGTTGAGTAATAAATCCTATTCCAAATATAAGCAGCAGATATAATAATATGATTGTAATTGAAGCCTGAGTAAACCTGATTATTCTTATAGCACCCCGCCATCCGCACTGATTACATCTGTAGTATTTATGAAATGAGAGTTTACTTACAAACTTTTCCCTCAGATTACGGCTGTGAGATCTTTGCAATGAACCTGATGCTTTACATGACGGGCAAACATCATAGGTTGGATTTACCCTGTAAAATGCTTTAACTCCTTTAATTAAAGAATTAGTCATAATTATTACAGTTTATTACTACTGTTGAGCAATCTAGGATATATATTTTTATCAGAAAATATTTTAAGAGCCGCATTAAACTGTCTATCATTCATTAAACGTTCTTTGATAGCACCGTTTGTACCAAAATATCGTGAAGCAATTTCAATTTTAAGTTCAGAAATAATCTCTTTTGAAAAATCATTAAACTCATTCTCAAAGATCTTATCCAGATCAGTTTTTACTTTTTGTAATGAACTTTCAATGTTATTTGTCTTATTCTTCTCATTAATTGTTTTAACAAATTCATTGAATTTCTTTTCTGTTTCTGATTCGTATTTATAATCTGAATCATTAAGATATTGTTTAAACTCTGCAATCAATTTCTTTTCATCAATTTTTTTAAAATCTGTTTTTTCATTTTTGTAAAAATATTTATCCGCAAAATCAAAAATCTTTCCTTTAGCTAACAGATCTTTCAACAGATCACTTTTTATCGAGTATTCCACAACAGTATCAGGGGTAATTCCACCAGCACTGTACACTACCCTTTTATTATCAGTCGAAAATATATCCTTTTTAAGCGAGTCATGTTCTGGAATTACTTTATTATCCTTTGAGTAATCAACTTTTTGGATACAGCGCCCGCTTGGAGTATAATATTTAGCAGTTGTAATCTTTAAAGATGTATTAAAGCTAAGCGGAGTTATAGTTTGAACTAAACCTTTACCGAATGATTGAGTACCTAAAATTACTCCTCTATCGTGGTCCTGAATTGCACCAGCTACAATTTCAGATGCTGATGCACTATTTCCATTAATTAAGACAACAAGTTTTTCAGTACCAGCCAAAGGCTCTTCATTTGCAAAATATTTTTTTTCACTGCTGATATCTTTTCCTCTTGTAGAAACAATCAAAACATCTTTATTAAGAAATTTATCACAAACATCTACAGCAACATCCAACAATCCGCCAGGATTACCGCGTAAATCAAGAACAATTGAGCTGATTTCTTTTTTACTTTTTAATTCGCGCAGAGCATTTCTTAACTCATCTCCTGCTGAACGGCTGAAATTAGTAAGTTTTATATAAACGTTCCCGGAATTTTCCGGAAAGAAATCTGCAAAGGCAACATTCTTAATAATTACTTCTTCTCTAATTAAATTAAATATTAAAGTATCGCTTTCATTCGATCTTAAAACTTTAATTTGAACAGAAGTACCAGGTTCACCTTTAACAAGCGAAGAAATCTCATCGATCTTTTCAACAGAAACGGATTTATCACCAACCGAAGTAATAACATCGCCGACTCTTAGTCCTTGTTTCTGAGCAGAATATCCATCAAGGATTTCAAGAATAGTAACTTTATCATTTCTAACCCCGATTGAAAGACCCACCCCACCGTATTTTCCATTTGTAAGCAGGTCAATATCATCCTGATTTTTTTCATCAATAAACACGGTATAAGGGTCTAATTTACTTAGCATACCTTTTATACCGGCTCTCATAAATTCCTGCGGATCAATTTCATCAACATAATTAAAGGAAATTTCTTTATAAACTTTTCCAAACAATTCAAGATTCTTTGTTATTTCAAAATATATATCTCTGTTTGAATAGATAAATCCAAATGTGCTTATTGCTGCTGCAATTAACATTAAAAACAAAACATATTTACGGATCTTCATTTATTAACACCTTCAAGAATATTTATTTCACTTATAATCTTTTCATTAATTTCTTTAACACTCTTTGTACCGTCAATAACTCTGAATCTTTTTTCTGATTCAGCAATTTCAAGATAACCATTTCTTACTCTTTCAAAAAAATTCTCGTCAGATATCTCAATTCTATCAAGGTCAGCCATTGACGTTTTAGCTTTTCTTTCAGCCGCTTCTTCGTTAGAAATATCAATAAAAAAAGTTATATCAGGTACAGTATTACCTATTGCAAGATTATTAATTTTAACAATTGAATCAACTGATAAACCTCTTCCGTATCCCTGATAAGCAGTTGACGAATCATGAAATCTATCTGATATAACATAATATCCATCCTCAAGACAAGGTCTGATAACTTCTCTGACTAATTGTGCCCTGCTTGCAGAAAATAGAAAGATTTCTGTTTCTATAACCATTGAGTTATTTTCTTTATCAAGTAAAATATTTCTGATTTTCTCGGATATTACTGTACCGCCTGGTTCCCGGATCAGCTTGACTTTTTTGTTCTGTTTTTTAAGGTAACTTTCTAACAGTTTTACCTGTGTTGATTTACCGCTAAAATCTATCCCTTCAAAGCTAATAAACATAAATAGTTGCCTTTGATTAAATTAAATTCAGTTAGTGCTATTCAAACTTTTTAATTATGTAATTAAGTCTTGCAGGTTTTGTAAACACAAGTTGTGTGTTATCAGGAATTATTATTCTTGGCTGGATAGTTCCTGTTGTATCATAAACAATCTGGCTGTAAAATACAGATGCAATTATCTGATCACTATTAATTTTTCCCAAGATGCTTATACCGCCTCTTAAGCTGCATTCAATTGTATTTGGAATAAGAAGAATTTGACGGTCTTTGGGAATATCATTTATTATTACTTTTATATCACTGAAAACTTTTTCAACAATTCTCTGCACATCCAGATTCAGTTCAACATTTTTCCTTTCAAACTGAAAACCTCTTATCTCTTTGATATCTGCAATTACTTTAGCCGGATTATCAAGTGAAGTTAATTCTACCAGATCAGTTTCAATAACTGAAAGAGTATCTACAATACTTCCCGGACCAGCAACAAAAACAGAATCAGGACTAACCTTAATCGGAGTAGCTAATCCATATCCTTCACTAAAATCAATATTGACATTAGGTCGGATCTTTACCTTCTTAACTTTAATTTTTTCTACATCATAGGTTATGTTTCTCGGAGATATCTCGATAATATTAATTCCTGAACTAACCCATGAGTTTTCATTAATCTGGCTAAATGGATCTTTTTTCCTTAATCCGCTGTCATTATCAGCAGAAATTAAAAAATAATTTTCTCTGCTAAGATTTAATGAGAGTAACTGCCAGCCCTTCGCTTTAATCTTTAGTGAAACTGTTTCAGGATTAACATATCCGCAGGCGTAACCATTAGGTTGATTTACAACTTTGATGTTCATATCAATAGAAGAAAAGAACTGCTCTGATAATGTAATTGATATCCAGATCGAAATCGAAAACAGTACGGATGCAATTATTATAATAATTTTATTTTTCACTTATCGCAGATTATCTATTTTATTAAAATGTTCTATCAGCTCATCTCTGTTAGCTCTGGATATTTCCCTGCCTTTAATTGGAAATTCAGAAAACTTCCGCGCATAATTTCTTAGTTTATGCACATTCATTGTATCAATTAATTCAAAATCTACTTTTAGATTTTCTGATTCAGATGAATCACTTTTTGGGTTTATCTTTTTAACTGAAGCTAACGGGACAGCATTTTCATTATAAACTTTTTTTGCAGAAACTCCTAAAGCTTCCTTTCTCAAGCGCTCAATAGTAGTTAGTTTTAACCCACTATCTTGAGTATAGTTTTCAGAATCATTCTGAAGAAGAATATTTTGCGGGGATGGTAAATCATCTTTCGCTTTAGATTTTTCCTGAACAACTTTGCCTGAAGATATTTTTTTAGTTTCCTTTTCAGAATGAATTGCTTTAACCGATTCTTTTGATATCACCCTTCCTTTAACAGCTTGAACTCCCTTATTTTTGATTTTTGGTCTTTCAATTTCAAAAGCTGAAACTCTATTGACCTTAAGGTTTGTTTCATCATTACTATCAGAAATCAGTTCATTAGTCTCCAAAGAAGCTAAAAACAAATCACCAAATATTTTTAATACTTGTTTAGGCGGTTGATCAATTACTGTAAAAGCATTTATTTCACCTACTCTTTTACCTGCATCAACTGCTGATTCAACAGCAGCGTTAACATAATCCTGATCACCGCTTACTGCCAAAGCAGTTAATCCGTTATTTAATTTATGAACTCCCAGAATTTCAACCGGTGAGTTTTTAAGAATTACATCAGCTGCTTCAACTAATGCAACCAATCCTTTTGATTCAATTAATCCGAAAGAAGTTGACATAATTTTAACCTCTTATTCCAAATAGAGAAAGTAAATTTTTATGCGGCATCGGAATAATATGAAAAGCTCTGAATTCATTTGAAGCACTTAAATGCTCCGCTCCTTTATTAAAAGCTTTCTTCATTGCTCCTAAATTTCCTGTAAACACTAAAGCAACTATTCCCTCTCCCAAAACCTGCTTATTGATAATATTTACAGAATTCTCTTTTATAATAAGCGACAGCGCTTTAATTGAAGCAGAGATGCTATTAGTTTCAAATATTCCGAGAGATTTATCAATCAAGTGTTTGCTCCAGATATAATTTTCGATAAGAAAAAATAAACCGTAAAGAATGCAAAGTCAAACGGTTTTAATGGAATCCAGATATTCCTGCAGGATTACCGCTGCAGCATACATATCAAGCAATCCTTTATCTTGTCTTTTTTTCTTTTTAGCAACTGATTCCATTATTTTCTGCTGAGCAATAGATGAAGTAAAAGACTCATCCCATAAAATAACTTTTACTTTAGTTTTGCTCTTCAGTTCTTCCTTAAATTTCTCAATACTTTTAACGACAGAAGTTTTTGATTCCTTGTTTTCCGATGGAATACCAAGTATAATTTCTTCAACCTGTTTAACTTCGATAATTTTTTTTAACTCATCAAAAAAATTTGAATCATTTGTTAAAGTAACATGTGGATAAGCAAAAAGCTTTAATGAATCGGACAATGCAATGCCGATTCTTTTAATACCGAAATCAATAGCCATAATTCTTGATTCAGTAACTACAGAACTCATGCAGATTCAAATCTTTCAACAGAATAAACACCAGTAACTTTTTTTAATCTCTCCATTATTCTGTTTAAATGATCGAGATTGCTTACATAAAGAGTAACACTTCCTTCAAACAGCGAATCATTTGTATTAATATTCAGCGATTTAATATTTGTATTTTGAAATGTAACTATGGAATGTGAAATATCATTTAAGATTCCTGGTCTATCCTTACCCTTAAGAGTAATACCGGCAACAAATAATGATCCTTCCACTTCAGGCCACTGAACATTAACCAATTTATCTGCATCGGTTGATGAAAGGTTAATAAGGTTTACACAATTTTTACGATGGATTTTTATCCCTTCTCCAACAGTGATATAGCCTATTACGGGATCACCAGGAATCGGATTACAGCACTTGGCATAAGTGTACATAATTCCTGATTTTTTACCATCAACTAAAATTCCGCCAATATCACTTCTTGAAGAATTAGCAAATTTTTTAAACTCAATTTCTTTTTCAAATTCTTTTTCATCTTTCTGAGAGCTTGCTGTCAGAACTTCATCAATATTTATCGTTCCCTGCGAAATTGCTTTAAAGAACTGCCGAGTATTATCAAACTTATTTGAATGAGCTAATTTAAGTACATCATCGGGTGTAAAAGTAAGCTTCAGCTTTTTTAATTTCTTTTCCCAAATCTCATTTCCTTTATCTACAATTAACTGTTCCTCTTTATTTAACCATTTTCTTATTTCATTTTTAGCTTTATGAGTCTTTACAAATTTTATCCAGTTTTTATTCGGATGCTGATTCTTTGAACTGATAATCTCAACCTGATCGCCGCTCTGAAGTTGTGTATCAAGAGGAACTATTTTACCATCAATCTTAGCACCAATACAATGAAATCCAACTTTACTGTGAATATCAAATGCAAAATCCACCGGAGTTGAACCCACGGGTAATCTTCTTAAATCACCTTTTGGAGTAAACACATATATTTCATCCTGATAAAGATTCAACTTGAAGCTTTCCATCAATTCTTTTCTCTGGTCATCTCTGGATGTATTTTCAAAAATGTCACGTATCCAGTTTACCCAGGTTTCAAGCTCATTGTCGGTAGCAGTTTTATTTTCTTTGTATCTCCAATGAGCCGCAACTCCTTTTTCTGCAACTTCATGCATTTCCTGTGTTCTTATCTGAACCTCCACTAATCTGCCGACAGGTCCCACAACTGTAGTATGAATTGACTGATAGTTGTTTGTTTTTGGAATTGATATATAATCTTTAAACCGGTCAGGAACCGGAAGATAAACAAGATTTACAATACCAAGCGTTGTGTAACAATCATTCTTATTTTTTGTATCGAGTATTATTCTAATCGCAAACAGGTCATAAATTTCTTCAAATGGCTTATTTCTTCTGACCATTTTCCGGTAAATGCTGTAAAGATGTTTTGGTCTTCCGCTTAATTCATATTTAAGATTTGCCTCATTAAGTTTCTGCTTAATTGGTTCAGCAAATTTTTTAATATAAGATTCACGATCTTTTCTTTTGGATTTTAATTTACGTGCAAGCTCTTCATAAGCTTCTTTGTTAAGATATTTAAACGCAAGGTCTTCAAGTTCCCACTTAACTTTTCCAAGACCAAACCTATGAGCAAACGGTGCATATATCTCCAATGTTTCCTGAGCAATTCTTCTTTGCTTATCAGGATTAACAAACTCAAGAGTCCTCATATTGTGAAGTCTGTCAGCAAACTTTACAAGAATTACCCTGACATCTTTAACCATTGAAAGCAAAAGTTTACGGTAATTTTCTGCTTTGGTAATTTCGTGTCCTCTGAAAATTCCGCTTATCTTGGTAACTCCATCTACAATTTCAAACACTTCCTGTCCAAATTCTCTTCTTAAAAAATCAGAAGTGTATTCAGTATCTTCAACTACATCATGCAGCAAAGCACTTACAATAGTAACATCATCAAGCGGAAATTCTTCGGCAACAACCATTGCAACTTCGTAAGGATGTGTAAAATAAGGCTCACCTGAAGCACGCAAATCATGTTTGTGAGCTTCAAGACTCAGCTCAAATGCTTTTGCCAGCAACGGTTCATTAACCGATGACAAATTTTTTTTGCTAACCTTAATAAGGTTATCAAGCATCTTCTGATATTTTGGATTATCTATAGCCATTATTCTTATTTAATGAACACATTAAAGATTTGCAGCTAATTTAATTTTTTTTACTGACTTGTTAAAGTGACTGGAAATACTCTGATACATTAATCATCTATTGATAAGCGATTTTTTAAGTTCTCTAACTCTTTCTATTCTTTCTTCAAGTTTATCATATTCAAACTCAGTATATCCGTTCAGATTCAAAATTTCATTGCAAATTTCCAGTGCTTCTTTATAGCGTTTTAGCTTTACCAATTGCTGTGCAATAATATGCTTTAATGTTATAAAATTTATCTTATTTGTTTTTAACGCAACAGGATAAGAATTTAAAATATCATAATAAACAGATATTGACTTTTCGGGATTGATATCTTCCAATGCTCTTGCTAAACCCCATTTGAACATTCTTGATTCGGGATAATTTTTCAAAGCATCCTCAGCAAGTAAAATTGCTTTATCAAACTGATCCTGCTCAATATATATCCAGACAAGCGAGTAAACTGCAAGATGAGAATTGTAACCGGAATGTTTAACTGCACTTTGCAAATACGAAATTCCAAGCTCTTTTTCATCATCAATAAAAGGCAGCCAGCTAAGGAACTCTGTTTTTTTACTTTTCCAGAATTTGTAACTGCCTAAGGCTATCATTGCTTCATAAAAATCCGGATCAGAAACAAAGCAATCTTCAAATGCAGAAACCGAATTTACTCCTGTTGAAAAGGCACTTAGCCATTTCTCGCGTAGTGCATCGTAATAAGCGGAATATCCTTCACTCAAAGCATAAAAATATTTATTCCAGATATTACCCGGATCTTTTTTCAATAATCTTTCAGAGATTTTTTTCGCTTCTTCAAGATATGCAGTAATCTTTTCGTGATCATATTCTGTTTGATAGTCATACGATCGGGCTATTAGAACTGCTGCCAGATATATTTTTCCAAATGGAATATCTTTACGGGTTTTTTCTAATTGTAAAAATACTTTCTCTGCCTGATCATATTCCTGTTTAATGATAAGATCAATTCCGTTTTTTAAAAAAATATTTACAGACTTATCAGGATAAGTTTGAGGAAAAATTATCTGCGGTAAAACACTAAGCAGAAAAAACAAAAACCAAATAAATCTAAAGCGTGCCAAATGTTCTGTCACCTGCATCGCCAAGACCGGGCAAAATATAACCTTTAGAATTAAGTTCTCTATCAAGAGCCGCAGCATAAATTTTTATATCAGGATGTTTTAAAAGAAGTTTCTTTACTCCTTCGGGTGCAGCAACAATGCAGACAAATACAGGATTTTTGGCACCATGTTTTTTCAGATATGATATAGCTTCTGATGCACTGCCGCCGGTAGCAAGCATCGGATCGAGCATTACTACTTCTGCTGAGGCAAGATTTTTAGGAATTTTATAATAGTATTCGATGGGCTGCAAAGTTTCTTCATCCCGCTGTAAACCAATATGCCCTACCTTTGCTTCAGGAATTATTTGCAAAAAACCGTTAACCATTCCAAGTCCGGCACGTAAAACAGGAACAAGTATCACTTCATTTGTAAGTTTACTCCCTTCTGTTTTTTCAAGCGGGGTTTCAATCATAATACTTGTCAAGGAAAATTTTTTTGAAACCTCTGCTGCCAGTAAGTTAGAAACCCTCTGCAGTACAGCACGAAAAGTTTCTGACTCAGTATTTTTATCTCTTAGTATTGTAACATCTCTTTTGATAACAGGATGCTCAACGATGAATAAATTATCTTTCATATTAAATAAATTATTTTTGTCTGAAACTTACCGTTATCGGCACTCCTTCAAAACCATAAATTTTTCTTAATGTTCTTTCAAGAAATCTTCTGTAATGATCAGGAATATGTTTTGGATAATTGGTAAAAAATAAAAATATCGGATAGTAGTCACCAACCTGATTAACAAATTTAATTTTTATTTCTTTACCGCTTGGAGATGCCGGGGGTGGATTTTTTTCAATCTCAGGTAAAACTGTATCGTTTAATTCCGATGTTGGAATTTTTTTACTTCTTTCGTCCTGCACCTTTTTACAAAGTTCTATAAGCTTAAATATCCTTTGTTTAGTAAGTGCAGAAATAAAAATCAAAGGAGCAAAATCAACGGTTCCGAGTTTTTCTTTTATAGCTTCTTCAAATTTCCGGGCAGTATTAGTTTCCTTTTCAATAAGGTCCCATTTATTAACAGCTATTATCAGTCCTTTTCTCCAGCGTACAACCTCATCAATAATTTTCTGATCTTGTTTTTCAAATCCGGTCTGTGCATCAAGCATAAGCACTGTTACATCACATTCACTTATTGCTTTTAAAGATCTGATATTAGAAAAGAATTCAATACTTTCTTCAACTTTCTTTTTCTTTCTTAATCCGGCAGTATCGATCAGGACAATTTCTTCTCCATAATATTTTAATACTGAATCGAGGCTGTCACGTGTTGTTCCGGGAATATCGGTAACAATACTTCTTTCGATACCAAGCAGTGCATTAGTAAGAGAAGATTTGCCAACATTTGGTCTTCCTACAACTGCAATCTTTAATCTTTTGTCCTCTTTTATCAAATCAGATGCAGGAAAATTTTTTGTAATATCATCTAAAAGATCACCGGTTTTCCGTCCGCTCAATGCAGATATATCATAAATTTTTTCAACACCTAATGAATAAAACTCTGCTGCTGCTATAGTGTGTGCTTCAGCATCAACCTTATTAACAACAAGAAAGAAAATCTTACCCGATTGCCGAAGAATATCTATAATAATTTTATCAACCGGATTAACACCATCTTTTACATCAACTAAAAAAATAATCGAATCGGCTTCTTGAATTGCAACTTCCACCTGTTCGCGAATTGCAGTTTCAAAAAGATCGGATGATTCAGGTACATATCCGCCTGTATCAATAATGTGGAATATTTTTCCATTCCATTCACAATCGCCATAATTCCTATCGCGTGTTACGCCGCTTTGATCATCCACGATTGCTTCACGTTTACCGATAAGGCGGTTAAACAATGTTGATTTGCCTACATTGGGGCGACCTACTATTGCAACAATTGGTAATTTCATATTAGAAAAATAAGCAAATAAGACTTCGTAATGAAAGGAGTAAAAAACCTGAATTAAAAACACCTTTACTTACTTTTATCGTCTTTTGAAAAACTATTTTAAATATTAAAAGTAGAAAATGTTTTCTGCCTGTTAACAACTGATATTTACAGACAATTTTTTATTTGATTCAGCAGTTAGTCAGGAATTTCTTAAAAACTATTTTTATGTGGTTCGGTTTACTTTATTAAATTCAAAAAATTTTAAAAGTTAAAACTCAAATTAATCTTGGGATAAAATATTGCTCTATCAGTTAATTGAACATTATCCATTCTTAATTGAACTGCCAGATCTTTATTAAAACTTACCGCAGACCAAACGGCATCCAAAGCACTTAAAAAGTGATTTATATAAATTCCGATTACAGCAGTTGAAGCAACAGAGTATAAATCGTTTGCATCACCCCGCATAGCAGCATAAAATAAAAAGTTAGGTGAAATTTGATCTTTATTTGGACCTCCTGTAAAATCATTCCAGCCAGATGAGTATTGATGATACTTTCCTATCAATTCATAGTACTGCTGTTCGCCGTATCTTGGTAATTTATGCGAGCCTTTTTCTGCAGCATTTAATTCAGCCCAGTTAACTCTTTGCCAGGGCGGTAAAGATTCATCGCTGCTTATTATGATCTTACTCAGTAAATCAGGATCGTTATTATGCTCATACTGCACTAACCATTGCGCATATCTTACAACGCTCCAGTTATGATCAGGATTATTATATGCATCAGCATAATTCTGAAATTCGGTTGTTTTATCATCTCCCTTTTTATCATACACAACGGCAGTAGTAATAACAGCCGCTTCAATTGCAAGAAATATCCCTGCCTTTAAGTACTCCTCTGAGTAAATTTCACCAGCTCCTGGTATTACCAGAGATAAAATGCCTGCAAGAAACGGTGATTTCTTATTTCCGCTCTGTAAAACTATCTGTGGTAATTCAGATTCATTAAATGATTGCAGTATTTGTTTTGCATCCGAATTAAGATTTCCGGTTTGAATAAAAGAAATTTTTTCTTGTCCAATTAAATCAGAATTGATTGAAAGGATTAAAAACAAATAAAATAAAATCTTCATACACTCACCGTTTTTTATCTTCTTCGTTGGGATTGATTAAAATTTAATATTTCAAATCCGAATAAAACTCCGCCATAAAAATTCCACTCTTTACCATATTTAATTGTTTCATTATTTACAACTCTGGAAAATTCATCAAAGCCATACGACGCATTAAAGAATATACTTGTTGGAAACAGATAATAAGAATTAAGCTGTATTCTTAATTCGGCACCAATACCTTTTTTAAATTTATCAAATCCGGGGATATCACCATTCCATGCATTACCAATATCAGCGCCAACAGAAAAGTAAATCTTATCGAGATAAAGATGCCCGATTTTAGTATCAATATTTCTGAACAGCGGAAAGCGGTAAGTAAGATTTAACCATGCGATTTCATTACCACTGATTGCATAGAAAGGATAGGCTTTCATACCCATCAATCCACCAAGATAGAAATCAAAGAAGTCTGGTTGTTCAGGTCCTAATATTGAGCCTAATCTTAATGTTGTGTTTAACGTATGAGAATCAAAGACCGGCAGGAATAATCCTGTTTTTAATTCAACGCGATGAAAATTAAAATCTGAATATAAAGGCTTTAATATTCCATCCTCAACAGTATATTCACCTTTGTCATTAAAGTCATTAAACTCATAGTTATAGGTAAAATTGATATCCATTCCAATTGGATTTATTTCATCATCTTTAGTCGGGAGGATTTCGCGCCAGGTGAATTTTGCTTCCAGGTTATGACCATTAAAATAATTATCCTTTGTTGTGGGATATAAAGTGTTATCGGCATCAGGTAAAAAGAAACTGCCCAAGGTTGCTGTATAACTACTGTAAACATACTTAAGCTGCAGGTTTTGATTTCTTGTAAATAATCTGTGGTTAATTATAAAATCAAATTCAAACAAATTATATGTTACATCGGTAGGAATAATAAAATCATAGTTAATTACAGTCCCGATTGTATCAGCGCCAAACATAACATCAACATTAGTTTTTCTGCTGATGCTGTAAAGTTCAAGCGAAAGCTCTGGTCTTAATCCTAACAAACTGACCAATGGTAATTTATTTTTATAATCAAAGACAAGAAAAAGATCTCTTTCCATTCTTGAATTAATTGAACCGCCAGCAAAAAGAGAATACCGGTTTAACATATCATCAGTGGTTACAAATACACCGGGTTTAATTTTCTCCATAAATGTATTTCCGGTATTATAATTATCAAACCGCAGGAACGGGAAAAAAGTCAGTCTGGAAAAAGCACCTCGGTATGTTTCTCGTTCTTTCCGGTTAATATTTTTATCATCATAATTAATCAGAGAAGTTATATTATAATTATTAATATCACCTAATGATTTGTAAGTATTTAACGGAGGATTTGATATCCGGATGTAATTGTTATTTTCAATTAATTTTTTTTGTTCATCTTGGGTTATATAAAAAATCTTATAACCGGATGAAGTGTAGCCTGCATAAACAATATCATTTGAATTATTGATTGCAGGCATAAATGCACCGCCAACTACGTTTGTTAACTGCTTTGATGATCCATCAGAGAAGCTGTATCTGTACAGATTAAATATTCCCGTTTTATCAGATGCATAAATCATGTTTCCTTCTTTATCAAAGACAGGATTTCTTTCATCATCAGCAGTAGCGATTATAAATTCAACATTTCCGCCTGACGCAGATACTTTCGCAATATCTCTTGTATTTCCATAAGAGTAATCAAATATGATAAATGAATCATCAGATGAAAATTTCGGATTATAAACCTGCTCTCCATTTTCATAAAAAGTTAGCCGCTTAAAGTTTGTGCCATCAATATTAACTGAACCAAGATTTGTTGTTCCATCTTTCTGATAGATAAACACAATTGATTTCCCATCATTAGATACAGCAGGGTTATTAGCTCTTAAGTTGCGGGTAATCCTCTTTTCTTCTTTTGTGTCAAGATCGTAAGTAAAAAGATCGTGGACATTATACCAGTTTTTATTGTCATCAGTTATTCTGGCATAAAGAATTTTATTTTGATTTGGTATAAAAGAAAAAGTGGATCTTACATTTTCAGTAATATTTTTTTCTTCTTTTGTCTGCAAATCATATTCAAAAATACCGGCTGGACTAAAGTAATCGGAAGATTTATTTGAGATATAATAAACTTTTTTATCATCAGCAGAAAAAGCCGGATAAAAATTTCCAAATCCGCTTTTACCAATTTCCTCACCAGCGATTAAATTTGATAAAACTTTCTCACTTCGCCTGCGATAATCTTCTTTCAGGAAGTTACTCCACTCATTATAAACTTCATCACCATCAACACCTATAACACTCCTCATTGCTGCATCTATTGTAAAATTACCAAAGCTGCCAAGTGACTTGGTAATATCACGTAATTTATCTTCTCCATATTTCTGAGCTATGTATCTGGTTAATGCAAAACCGGAATTATAAACCGATTCATTGCCAAGACTTGTCTTTCCAAATACTCCCATTTCATTCCAAGTCAGCATTTTATCTTCAAGAGCGTAAGATCTTAGAATCATATCACGATGCGAATCCCAGTTATCATAATTAAATTCAGTCCGCATATACTGTGCGGTTCCTTCTGCAAACCATGCAGGAACGTTTACAGTAGCCAATGGATATGATAAAACAAAATTAGGAAAACCATAAAGAATATCCGGACGTCTTTTGTCTTCATAAGAGAGCACCTGCAGAAAAACAGCAGGAATACTTCTCGTAGTCTTCATCGCCGATTGGATCTGAACCATGTGAGTAAATTCATGTGAGATAACATTTCTTAACCAGTTATGAGTGCCGCGCAAATCAAAATCAAGAGCGCTTGTCCAAATCTCAATCTTATTATCAAAGAAATAAGTAGCACCGTTTGAATAATCATCAATATCTTTAATAATATAATGCACTTTATCCGGCTGATATCCGTACAATGAACAAATTGGTTCCCATACTTCATCAGCAATTTTCAGTACTACCTGTGCAGTTCTTTCTGCTCCATCATGGAAGTGAACTTCGACATATTTGCCTTTAATTGTGTACCAATCAAGCTCGGGATGAAACTCAGTGAATTGTGCAAAAAGATTTAAGTTTAAAACAAAAATTAAAAACGGGAATAAGAATTTCATAAAGATATTAATAGTTGAAAAAAGAAATCACTTAACTACAGCTATTTTAATTACAACTGATTCTGTTTTACCGCTTAATCCAGCGGCTTCGATTCTCGCAAGGTAAACTCCGCTTTGAATATCATTAACATTCCAAACAGTTTCATTATTCATTCCACCCTGAGCATTATCATTAAGCTCAGCTACATAATCCCCGGCAAGATCAAATATTTTAATATTTATTTTTGAATCCTCGTTAACATAATATCTAATCACAGTCTGATTTCCGTAAACAGGATTCGGATAATTATATGCTTTACGCTCCGGGAAAAACTCATTTACAGTATTATTTGTAAATGCACTGGTTATAAATGACTGATTCATTTTATCGGCAAATTGGTCAGCCCAGTCTAATCTTCCTTCAGTAGCAGAAATTGACCATCCTTTAAAAGAATTTGTGTTATCAATTCCTGCAATATTTATTTTATTGTCAGCTAAAAATAAAATTGGATAAGTACTTAATTCATAACCGAATGAAATCGGAAAGCCATTGACAATTTTCCCGGTTCCTCCATCTATTGAATACAGCTTGCCGGAATCTGTATAAAAGATAATTTCTGATTTGCTATCTCCTTCAATATCTGCTGCAAGAGACAGCCCTTCAAAAGTTTCGGATGATTTTGTTGTAAATGGAAAGTTATCTGCTAAAGAACCATTTAATGAATAAGCATATAATTTTGAATCTGAAGCAGTAACAAGATAAATATTGCCGTCATTTTTTATATCGGCAAGTGAATAGTTTACTGCAGATTGTAAGGAAGGCAAATCAAATTTATTTATGATCTGTTCAGACAATAAAACATTTGCAAAATAATTGTTACTTTTTTCTGAAGTTACAATCGCCAAATCATTTCCTTTATTATCTTTTGCAATAGCAAGTCTGAAAAGTTTTTCATCATTAAACTTTATTAACTTCCCATCGGAATAAATAAAATCGTAATTCGGATCAGCACTGCGACTGCTTCCGATAGCAAATATTTTAAAATCAACAGATGCTAATTGGGTTATTACAGCATCGTCTTCAACAAGTTGTTCGGTTGCAGCAGCATTCCCGTTAAGCAGATCATTAAAATTTAAAATTAGAATTTTCCCTTCGTTCGTCCCGGTTAAAACCTGAAAAGATTCAGTAATTGTTTTTCTTACAACCGGAGGCGTAGTTAAATAATAACCGACATCAACTGAGTTTGAATTGAATTGGCTTCCATCAAAGCTGATAATATTTATCTTTGATGGATATTGCTGCAAAGAGTCAATTTGTTTTATGCCTGTCAGATAACTTGTATTTCCAATATTAAACGATGCGGGTTTAAAATCAGAAAAGTCTGATGCAGTGTATAAGAGTGAATCAATGCTCCGGATTACTAAACTGTTATCGGAATTAAATGCAAAATATTTATTATCAATACCAAAACCAGTTAAGCTATTAATATCTGATAAGCCGGTTATACCCAATGAAAACAAAGGTTTAATTATTGAATCACCATATTCAACCTTAAACGACATTTTATTAGAAACAGCAGAAAAATTCTTTATAGTAATTAAACTGTTTGCCCCTGTGTTAGTGCGGCTGTCAGGGCGGGTAACATTTGAAAAAATATTTTTATAAAGTAATGACTTATTACCTGCAAACCAAAAATCCTCATAAGTCCCTTCGCCAATCACCTGATCACCAAAGATTGTAAAAAACTTTTCACCAATATCCTGCACTCCATCTGCTTCTTCAACGTCAACACCGCGTCTGAATTTATCCGTATTGATTTTATTTTCAGATAAATTTTCATTTATAACATTATCGTCAATATGCCAGATTACGATTCCGTTACCCGGTAAAGCCCAATCAAATTCATCTGCATCCAGCACAACCCCTGCTAAAGAATCAGTGTCATAGCTGTAAAATCCAGTTGTGTCTTTGGTAAATTTTCTGTTTATAATATTACCATTTGATTTATAAACAATATTTGCTCCATCATTATTAACATCTCTTTGCCTGTTTTCAATTAAAAAGTACTCAGTTGAGTTAAACGGCACTTTAAGAATTACAGTATCAGAAACAGAAGCCGCAAGTTTAGCTGCTAAGGTTATGAAGTGATCACCCGGATTTATTACTTCTGCCTCTGCCCATCCCATATAAATTTTTTCCCAGGCAGATGGTTCAGGAGGGAAACATCCGTTATAAGCAAAAATTGACTGACCATCCATCAAACCAAATCTTCCTATTGCACTATAACCTGTTTCAGTATCAAAAAGGTCTGGTAATCCAAGATGACTTGCAACACTTGCAGCAAGCAGTCCGTTAATGCTTATTTCAAATAAAAATTTTCCAGTTATTGTTTCAAGCTCCCTGCTTTCAGTTTCAGGAATAATCATACTATTTTTGATGGCGAATGTGCCGTTTAAGACCGGAAAACCGGTAAAGCTATCGCCAAAAATATTTTTCAATGTGGTTTCACTTAAATAAACTGAAGGCAAATCTCTTTCGTTACCAAGGCTGCCGGGTAATGAAATATCTCTTCCAACTCCTGCATGGAATATTAAAAACAAATCAAAATCTGAAAAATTGAAAGTTGGATTTAACTGATCGGCTTTGTTCCATACTTCCTGTGCAAAAATTCCAACTGGTGATAAGTCATTAGAGCCAGGCGCCGGTGAATAATTACGCATAGTCTTTGAGACTGAAAAAGTATCGGGCAGTATTGTAAACTGAATCTGAACTTTTCCGTTTGAAACTTTTTGAAAGTAGTTTTTAACAAAAGTCAGATGTGATTCAAAATAATCTTTATCGTGTGGTAATGGATCAAGGATATTTGTACCGTAATTCTGAGAATAGATAGATCCAAATTTTCCGTTACCGAAAGTTGCTCCATCTTTATCCTCCTGAAAATTTACCATCACTGCCAATATGTTAACAGTATCGACCGCAATAATATCTTTCTTTTGAACAGGATTTGGATTAAGACTTCCAATAAAACTTTGGGCAGATAAACTGCCCAAAGTAAGTACTGAAATTAACAGAGTTAGAATTTTTTTTAACATAGGATTTTAGATTCCCCTTGGTAAACCTCTTGTTGATTCAGGAACAGCACCCCAGCCAATTAATACTGTAAATCTTAAAGTATCAGACAAAGGATGATTTTCACCATTTTTGAAAACAGATGTTGTTATGTAACTAAAATCGAAACCGTAAATATCATATCTGATTCCGGCACCAAAGGTTAAAAACTTTCTGTTACCGTATGATGGATCTTCATAGAAAAATCCTGAACGAAGAGCGAACTGAAAATCATTTGGCGGACCGTACCAGTATTCAAGACCCATTGATGTAACAATATCTCTTAGCTCTTCACTGAATGGCTTATCAGCCCATGAAGTAAATATTGCTTTGTACCATTCATCAGAAGTTGAAACAGTAGTAGTAGAATCAGTTCCCTCAATTTGAACTTGTCTGGTAATTCTTCTCACTAACAGTTTGCTAAAATCCAAAGTATAAATCAGACTATTGAACTCATCTGAAATAATCTGATATGCAAATCCTAATCTGAAATTGGTTGGTATCGGGTCAGCCTGTGCTTTATCAATGTAATAAATTTTTGGACCAAGATTGCTAAGATTAACACCGATACTCAATTTACCTCCGATATTTTCATCAGTAAAAGGAATAAAAAGCTCTTCAGGGCGCCACATTGCAGCAATATCAAAACTAACAGAAGTTGCAACGCCGCTGCCTTTTTCTTCTGCAGTAGGTTTATCAGAAAGTCTGCTATGGATTAATCTTGCATTAATACCGATTCCCCAATCAGGCGAAAGCTTTGTTGCATATCCAAGAGTTAATGCAGCATCAAAAGATCTGAATGTGCCAAGCGGAGTTGGATCAACTTCACCGGTTCTGACAAATTCACCAAAATTCATATATGTAATGCTTGCGGTAACACTTCCATCAAGTTCTTCAAAATACTGTCTGTAAGTTAAATAATCGTAGAAAAGATCAAGTTTAAACTGAGGCAGCCAGTTACTATGTGTAATACTAACTTCTGTTCCGGTAAGAAATGCAATTCCTGCAGGATTCCAGAAAATAGCGGATGAGTTATCTGCCAGACCTCCGCCGGATTCTCCGATACCGCCGGCACGGGAATCAGGAGCAAGTAATAAAAACGGAACAGCAGCTTCACCTTGTGCATACGAAACCTTGACAAAGTTTAACATCAACAAGCTGATCATCGTAAGTCTGAGAATTATTTTCATTAGTTATCCTCCGAGATAATTGAGTATATATTATTTACAATTTATTTTAGTGTATAAATATAGTTATTTATTGTCTAACGAAACACAAAAAATTATGTTCTGCTATTTAACAACCGCTAGTTTACCGAGCACACTTTTAGTAAATGAACCATCAGTTGATTTAATTATTATTTTGTAAAAATAAGTACCATTGCCAAGTTTATCACCATCGGCATCCCTGCCATCCCAATCAACAACAACAAACCTATCAGTTATACTGTTTTTTTCAATTTCATTTATAAGTCTTCCGGCTATTGAATATACTTTTATCTTGACATCAATTGGCTGTGAAAGATTCTGCTGAAAAGTAAATTGTGTTTTTTCGCTGAACGGATTCGGATAGTTATAAACATCTCTTACAATCAGATCGTTTCCGTCAACAACCGAAAAGTAGGTCTCTTCCTCTGATTGATTGTTAAATACATCCCATGCTTTAACAAGCAGTTGGTAATCACCTAACGGAATTGAAGAAAATCTGTAATTAATAGTACCCGACTTTCCCCCGGCATCTAAATCGCCGGTAAAATAATTAGTAAAATCAATTGGATTTGTTTCATCACTATTCAGGATTCCTTCTAACTTATGCCCAACTCCGGTACCTGTTGTGTTTAATCCTGTTTCATCACTTAGATTAACAATAAGTTTCGGGTTTTGGTTTACCAAATATCCATTATTAGCAGAGACATTATCGAAATAAATTTCAATATCCGGTCCTTTACCATCATTAACAATTGATGAATCAGTACCGCCAATAATTACTTTGTTTGTATAACCCAATCCGTCAGATTCATTGTTTAAAAAATAAAAAATTACTTTTCCATTTTTGTTTTCATAAGAAATATCTTTCGGAACAACAAACTCTTCAGAAAACTTTCCATTATTTACAGATACTCTACCGTTAAATATAACTCCGCCTGGAATTTTAACAGCATAATTACCAATCTGCTCCAGCAAAACAGTTCTTTCGGAATCATAAACAGTTAAAATCCCTTCACCGTTAAAATCTGTCCAGGCAGTATTATCCGGTTTTAATATCGTTCCTTTTATTACTGCTTTACTTAAAGCTTTTATCTGCACATCCGCTGAGAGATTTTGCCCATTTATTGAATCAATCGATGAAAAATATTGAGGCATATGCAATCTTAAAGTCGGATCGCCGAAAATGTTATACTTCTGATCATTTATAGCAAAATACAGGTCTTTATATTTTAATGATGCTTTACCTATAGGAATAGATAGATTTAATGTATCCCTTTGAGCGTTGAATAGATAATTAACAATCCTGAAGTTCAACTGATGATTAGGAGTAGAGTAAACAACCCTGTTTGCAGTATATGTAGCGATTGCACCTGAGTTAGGTAATAATAATAATGCTTCTGCTGAACTTTTATAGTTTGGAATATCAAAATATCCAAAATCACAAGTGGCTGCGCTTAAAAAGAAATATTTATCATTGTAAAGCTGAGGTAATACGACACTCTTTTCAAAAATAACTTCGTGTGCCCAAAGCTCAGGACTTCCATGACCGATGTAATTAAGAAATAATGTTCCATTATTGATTGCATCTACTATAGCTTTATTAACTTCAGGTTTTCTTCTACCCTGTCCTGTAATAACATCAGGATAAGCGGCACTATATATTTTGTTAAAGTTAAATGAACCCGGGAAATAAATATTTGCCAGATCTTCACACGGTTTGGTGTGTTCTGACCCCTCATAAGTTCCATCAGATTTTAATCCATCATCTGCAACTAAAGTAATCAGATTTCGCCAAAGACCTTTTTCACTATTTTGTTCATAGTTAATTATTTTATTTACAAAATTATTAGCCTCATTTAGATTAGAACAAGTGATTCTGCCGAGAGCTAAATCTACTTTATCATCATCATTTACAACACGAACAAAATAATCATCAGTAGTAAACGAATTACCTCCATTTATATAAATATTCGATTCAACAGTCTGCCAGGTTGGAATGAAGTTATCAGAATAACCTTCAAGATTTTTGTAATCATAAGTACCTTTTCCAAAAAGCAGAACAAATTCGGGTTCTATTTGCCAATTTTCATAAGCAAACTTTATATAATCCCTAAGGGCAGTCGGATCAAGTAATCCACCGGAAAACTCGTTATATATTTGCTCTATATCAGCAACATAAGTTGATATTGGTACCTGAGACTGAGTTTCACGATAGTTTTTAAGTTTATCAGCCGCTTCTCTGAAATCTTTGTGTGTTATAATTATAAATTTTGCACCAATTTCTTCGCCCCGAAGATTAGAGTTTTGAATTTCAATAGGATTAACCGGTGTATAAAAGATATCATTACCCAGAGCAAAATACTTGGTTCTTTGTGAAGCAGATTCATCAACCTGAAACCAGCACTCGCCGCCGCTTAACATTGAATAGTTATTTACAAGCTTAACATTTGCATAATCAGTTATATCAAATACTTTAATGTTGGTAGATGAAAATCCATTTAGTCTATATTCGGTTAATCCGGTATTTAAATTGGAAAAGAACAACAGCTTGTCGGTGAATGCCTTTAATTCTTTTTGGTATTCAATGGTAAAGTAATCCAGATATAAGATTGTAGATACAGTTGACGGATTAGCATTTATGGTTAAAACACTTCTGTTCTGAGGCAGCGGATTACTGAATGTTGCGTTAATTAAATGCTGGTTACCAACTCTGTATTCACCAACATAGCCGCTAAGATTCTGTTGAAATACAGAAGTACCATTTTCAGTAATATTAACATTCATAGCTGATGGGGCTGCGACAACAAATCTGAAATTGTATTTTATTGGTGTAGTATCAATTCTCCCATCAAGATTGTTTATATATGTACGAGATACAATTGATGCAGAAAAATTATCTCCTAAAGACTGACGCCCTGTTTTACCTATATTTATCCTATCAATTTCCCAATCAGCAAAAGCAAGAGTGTTTGTCTGGGTAAAGTCAGCAGTTCCTGTCAAACCTGTTTTGTTCTGCATACGCTTTCCATTTTGTCCGCCTGATGTTATCCAGTAATAATTTTTTGCGGAATATGGATTGAAAAATCTTTTAATTGAAATATTATCAGAATCAATATCCCAAAAACTACTACCCCTTCCATAGAATATAATGTAATCATTGTCATCAAATCTTCCATCTTCTTCACCAATAACAAGAATTGCATTTTCATTTAAGTCATCCGGTCTCGGAGCTGAATTCAACTCAGGTAATGCTTTCCCCGAGTTGTTATAAATTTTTATAGTACGCGGATCAACAGTATTAGCATCAATTCCGTATAAATATAATTCAGACTTTCCTATTTTATAAATTCCTTCGGTTTCTGTTTCAAATCTTACCCACTTACCAGTAGATAAAACCGAATTTGTGGTTGTTTTTTTATTAAGGTGCTTATCTGTTTCTTTATGGTTCCAGTATTTGGCAGTATTAAAATTAAGAATCACATCTTCCAGAAAATCGCCTGCAGGTACTGAAGAAATAACTGCATTCTTTGAAAAATTTATTCTGAACAGAATTTTTGTATAAAGTCTTATCTTTCTATCTAACGGATCGAATCTAACCGGATTAATATTAATTGTCTGCGAAGCAATTTCTCTAACCATTCCAAAGCCACCAAATTCAACAATCTCTTCCGGGGATTTAAAAGACAAATAATCCGAGCTTTGTTTGTATTGATATGAAATCGAAAGAGTATCAAAAACCGGAGTAGGAACCGGAACAAGACTGCCGGTTAATTCTTTGTACGCATAAGAAATAATTTCAATTGTATTCCCGAATTCCGATGGAACACCAATACTTATTCTGCGTTCTAAAATCATCGGTGAACCCCAGTCATCAATATTTTTAACTGAAGCAAAAAGAAATTCTGTTTTTCGGTATTGCTGTCCATCAAATGAGACTAGCGAAGTATCAATATACAATGGAGAATATTCAATAATTACAGAATTAAAGTCTGAACTAAGAACTCTAACATCATTCTGGGGATAAATAAATGATATGGTGATGAGAAACAGAATTATTGAGAGCTTGCTTTTCATTAATATCGAATTTTTATAATAAGAATAAATCTAATATGGTTTTTTCAGTATTGTAGCAAGAATCTCTAAGTTTCTCCGAATTTTTGAGCAAAAATGGTATCTATTTATCAAATAGTCAAGTCTTTATATTGGTTGCGATTTCTAAATTCTGGTTAATAATTGTTTAATCTGAATAAATTAATTTTAAGCCCGAATCAGGCTAATCTGATTTTTTATGTTTTACTTTTTACTCTATCTATAAACCTAAAACCTGTTTGTTTTTCCTCATCGCTTCAATGCAGAACATAATGTGTTCTTCCAAAGAAGTATTCAGAAGTTCAGCACCTTTAATAATATCTTCGCGATTTACTGCCTTGGCAAAGGCTTTATCTTTCATTTTCTTTTTAACCGAAGATACTTCAACCTCATCAATAGATTTTGAAGGACGCACATAAGCAACAGCCGTAATAAATCCGGCTAATTCATCACAAGCATAAAGAACTTTTTTTAATAAAGTATCCCGTAGTTCACCGCTGTAATCTGCATGCGAAAGAATTGATTTTATAAAATTATCTTCAAAACCTTTTTCTTTTAATATTTCAGCACCTTTAAATGGATGCTCAGTTAGTGAAGGATATTTTTCATAATCAAAATCATGCAATAAAGCCACGTTACCCCAATAATTTATATCTTCGCCAAATTTTTCAGCATAAGCTCTTACACAGATTTCAACAGCAAAAGCATGCTTAAGCAAGCTTTCACTTTTTGTATATTCTTCAAGAAGACTAAGGCAATAATCTCTGTTAGTATGGATATCCATTACTTTTTCTTAATTAATTTTTCGGGTTTGTAGCTTGGGCACAAATCTGAAATTACGCAATGATCACATTTTGGTCTATTGGCAATACAAATTTTTCTACCGTGTGCTGCAAGTAAATGAGATGAATTAATCCAATATGATTTGGGCAATAACTCTTTTAACTCAATTTCTATTTTATCGGGATTCTGTGTGCTTACAAATCCAAGCAGATTAGACAATCTTTTAACATGCGTATCAACAGCAATAGCCGGAATACCAAAAGCATTTCCTGCAATAACTGAAGCTGTTTTTCTTCCGACTCCAGGTAATTTTACCAGTTCGTCAAAATCAGCCGGAACCTTACCTTTATGATTTTCGATTAAAGTATTACAGCAAGCCAGTATGCTTTTAGCCTTTTGCTTGTAAAATCCGGTTGAATAAATTTCTTTTTCTAACTGATCATTGGTCAACTTAACAAAATCACCAGGTGTTTTATATTTTTTAAATAAAGGTTTAGTAACAATATTAACTCTTTCATCAGTACATTGTGCAGAAAGAATAGTCGCAATTAACAACTCAAAAGGATTAGAAAACTCTAAAGCAGGTTTAATCTTAGGATATTCTTTTTTCAGAATATCAAAAATTTTTACAGCAATATTTTTATTCGTCTGCTTCACTATCTTTGTTATAAAGAGGATGATTGATAAATAGTTTTTTTACGGGAGTATTTTTAATTATGTGCGATTGAATAATCTCTTCAACATCTTCCTTCTTTACCCCGCCATACCAAATTTGTTCAGGATAAACAACAATCGAAGGTCCAAATTCACAGGCATCAAGACAGCCGCAGCTATTAGCTCTGACTGTTGAATTCAAACCTAATTCTTTCAATCTTGATTTAAACAATTCCCTTATTTCAAGACTTCCTTTTTGAGCACAACAACCACGGGGATGTCCGGCAGGTCTTGAATTTTCACACACAAAAATATGTTTTTCAAATCGTTCCATGAAAAAGAAAGCGGAAGGCTCCGCTTAAATAATAATTGCTTAATATAAATTGTAGCGCGTACGGGATTCGAACCCGTGATCCCCGCCTTGAGAGGGCGGTGTCCTAAGCCACTAGACGAACGCGCCGTAATTAAAAAAAAATAACGAGCAATTTTTTTACCCGTTAATTTTTAGAGGTTCTGAATAATTAGTTATGATGTAGTTGTAATTCTTACGAATACGGAAATCTTGTAAAGAGCTAAAAGAATCAAGTTTATACAGGATAACAAAACGAATTTTTCAGAATCCGCTTTTAATTATTCATCATCAATGTTGATGTTGTCCCGTCAGGGGTCGAACCTGAACTCTTCTGATCCAGAGTCAGACGTGTTGCCAATTACACCACGGGACAATGAGATTTTTCTCTGTTTTTTGTGGGACAAATATATCTATTGATGCCTATAAATGCAATTTAACTATAATCAATTATACCTTGAGAATAAGAAGAATGTTGTTTTAATTTGCAGATGTTAATCAAGAAAATTGTTGATATGTACAGAATATTTTTATTACTGATTGCTTTAAGTGTTTGCTCTCCTGCTCAAAAGTTTGAGATTATTGATTCTTATGGTGATTTCAATAATGCAGTTTCGTTTTATATCACTGCCAATGGTTTTGTTTATGTATGTGATAAAGATGATGATGAAATTATCCTGCTTGATACTCTCGGAAATGTATTAAAAACATTTGGCGGATATGGCTGGACAAACGATTCATTTGATGACCCTTCAGATGTCTTCGCTGATCCTTTATCAGTTTATGTTTCTGATAAGAATAATAATTCAATTAAAAGATTAGATAAGAATTTGAATTTCCTTTCTTCGTTTAATAAAAAAGAAAGCAGTAATTCTGAAGAGCAATTTGGCTTTCCATCAAGTGTAGCGGTTTCAAACCAAGGTGATCTTTACCTGATTGATACTGATAACAGAAGAGTGATTAAATTTGATATCTATGGAAATTTTTTTCTTAACTTTGGCGGCATTGATGCGGGAAAATTTCAGCTTAATAATCCTTCACAACTTGCAATTTCATCTGTTAACAATATTTATGTAATAGATAACAAAGATATTTTTCTGTTTGATAATTTTGGCAATGGTATTACTAAACTTCAATTTGAAAACACACTTCAATCTGTAAGAATATTGTTTAATAATCTTATCATCACAGATGTGAACAGGAATATTTTCTTTTCTGATCTTAAATCCGGTGATGGAAATGTAATCCGGCTGCATTTTGATTATTCTTTTGAGAATATAAATATTAGTTCAGCTATTGTCCTGAACAGTAAACTTTATGTGCTTACTGATAAAAATATTTTAGTATTCTCAAAAATTGATTGATGCATATTGAGATCATCAATTCAGATAAAGTTACTGCTATTAAGATTTTTTTTATTTATCGCTTCTGTTATCTGGTTAACAGGCATTATTTCTCCCTGCCTCGATATCGGATTATTTAGAGCTTTATATCCTTTTCAAAAGCAAGTCTATTCCATAGTATGTCATCAGGATATTAATAAATCATTTAATTGCAGCAATATTTACTTTTTGGTTTGTGCAAGATGCAGCGGAATATATTTGGGTTCAGCTATAATTTCATTAGCCGTTATTTTTGTAAACAGACCTATTAAGATTAAAACAAAACTTCTTGTTCTCCTTTCTTTACCTTTATTAGCTGATGTATTGTTTACAACAATTAAGCTGTATAATTACAACAAATTGCTTTCAGCAATTACCGGTTTACTTTTCGGTTCAATCGTATTTCTATATATTTTAAGTGCAATTGAAAATTTACTTTTACAGAAAAAAATCCATGAATTTTAAAAAATATCTGCCAGCAATTGTTTCCGGATTCGGGGCAGCAGTTCTTTCAACTGTACCGGGAATAAAAAATTTTAGTTGTTGTTTACTTGTACCGGGAGCAGCAGCAATCAGCATTTTAATTGATAAAAAAATTAATAACTCAAACGAAAGGGTTTTACTTAACAAATCACTTGGTTTTGGTTTTCTCACCGGACTTACTGCAACAATTTTCATAACTATTTTTGATATGCTGATAACTTATATAACCAAAACTAACGACTTTATTCAAACCTTACCTCAGTCAGAGATTATAATGCAGCAATGGAATTTAGGTCCTTTGTTTGAAGACTCATTAAAAATGATGAAGAATGCTGCCCACAAAATTGAAAAGACCGGATTTTCATCTATCTATTTGCTGATGATCTTTTCAAGTCATTTTATTATTAATACAATTTTTGGATTAATAGGCGGTATCTTTGGTATGAGTCTGGCTAACAGAAAATTAAGAGAGGAAGAATAACTTAAATGATAACAGCACTTATTTTTTTCTGTCATCTGATTTTTGCACTTGTAATATTTACTAAAAAATGGCAGGATGATAATCTCGCTTCTGGCTTTCAAAATTTAGCTTTTATAGGAATTTTCTTTGCTGTTGGCTGGTCAATAACAGGAATGATAGCAAAATTAATTATGGATCAGGAAGGATTGGGTATCCACTTCGACAGAGATACATTTTCACTTGCCTTGCTTACATTGATTGAGTTTTTCTTTTATAAATTTTATTACAAAGAAGAACCTACTGCAGGCGGTAAGGAAAAACAATAATCGCTGTCTGATCAGTTTGAGCCTGATTAATTGTTAATGGTTCAAATCTCCATTGCCATAACGAATTAATAGCTGCATTCTCAAGTCTGGTATCAGCTTTTGTCAATAAAAATATTGAACCAACTGTCCCGTCAGGTTTAATTGTAAACTTCAGTCTGATATCAATTTCTTTATTAACACCTTCGGGATATGTCGGAATAACATAACTATAAATCTTCCGTGTCCCCAATCCGCCGCCTTCAAAATGGAAACCAAAATCACCACTACCCTGATTTAAATTTCCTTTTTTATCACCGGACGGATTATTACTAACTCGCTCATCAGTTTGACTGGTAGTTTCCTTCTTTATTTCTTTATCTTTTTTTGCAGGATTAACATCAGTAACATCAGTATTCTTTGCTTTAGGCAGTTCAACTTCCTTTACTTCAAGATTTTTATCTTTGGTAGTTTCCTGTTCCTGTAACTCGGCTTTCTCAAGTCTTTCATCAAATGCAACACCTTCAGTTCCCGATGATCCGGTTCCTCCGGTAGTACCGAATGATAATTCAACATAATCTTTAGGCTGATATTCAAACGAGATGTTAACCAGTAATAAAATAAGAAATAGAATAAGATGAAATCCTATTGAAGCAGAATAAGAAAACCTGTTAATATTTCGAATTGATATTTCCATTTTTATAGATTCTCTTTTTCAGTTTCTATTGTAAACTTTTCTATATTAGAAATTTTTGCAGCATCAATAACTTTAATAACTAAATCAATTGATACAGTTTTATCTGCACGGATTATCAGATTATCTTCATTTGTTTTTGTCTTTAACTCATTCAGTTTTGCTGATAGCAGATCAATATTTATTTCTTCTTCTCCTGCAAAAACTGCTCCTGCGGCAGTTAATGTAACAATCATCTGCGACGGCTGAGATCTTTCGTTCATCTTTGAACCGGGCAGCTTAACTTTTACTCCCGTCTGTATTACAAAATGTGATGTTAATAAAAAGAATATCAGCAGCAGCATCACTATATCAGTTAAAGATGAATAAGCAAAAATGCTTAACGGTTCTTTAGATAATTTAAATTTCATTTGATTACCTATAATTCCATTTCTACTTCATCATCTGAATCAGAATCACCTTTACTTTCGTCCTGTATAACATCAATCACATCGTTAGCAACTGTTTCCATCTCTCCAACGAGTTTTTTTACAGCTCCTAAAAAATAGTTGTAAAGTGCAAGAGCAGGTATTCCTATTATTAATCCAAAAGCGGTAGTGATTAATGCTTCCCATATTCCGCCTGCTAAATCACTTGGATTTGCCGCCCCGGCCAGTTCTTCTATTGTCATAAAAGCCTGAATCATACCTGTAACTGTTCCTAAAAAACCTAACAATGGAGCAATACCAGCAACCGATGCAAGTACAGAAAGTCCTTTTTCCAATTTACTGACTTCCTGACTGCCAGCATTTTCAATTGCATCTTTTACTCTGTCATGTCCGTACTTGTATTTATTTAATCCTTTCCTTACAATATTTGCAACAGGCGATTTCTCTTCAATACAATAACTAATTGCACCTGATATATCTTTCTTCTTAATAAATCCCCTAATCCTAACCATAAAAGCCGGTACATTTATTTTAGCTTTTCTTAACATCAAAAAACGATCGATTGAAACTGCCAGACCGATGATTGAGCTAAGAAGAATCGGCCACATTATTAATCCGCCTTTTAGAAAAATATCAAATAGGTTCATATTATTCCTTCAATAAATTTATGGTCTTATATTTTTGTTAATAAAATTCTGAGCTTCTTCTTTTGTAGAAAAATTCCCAACTCTTACTCTGTACCAGGTACCACGCCCCTGAATTTCGGCTGTTTCTACAAACGCATTGTAACCTTTGTTCCTGTATTTTCCTGCTTCATTTTCAGAAATTGAACTAGCCCTGAAAGATGCAACCTGAACAACGAAGTAATCTCCATATTTAAATATGTTGTTTCCAACATTTAATGCTTTAGGCTTTGCTAACGTAGTTGTTGTTGATGATAGTGGTTTTATATCAGGAATCTTAGCCGGCGGTTCCGGTTTGATTTCTTTCTTTTCAATTTTAACTTCGGGTTGTTTATCAATCTGTTCATTTATCACCACATCTTCTTTTTTAACATCTTCCTTTACAACTTCTTCTGATGTAGCTGCGTTTTGATTTAATGTAGTTCCCTCAGTTTGAAGCGGATAAGGAGTTGAAACGGGAATATCATAATCTCTTTTAATAACAGTTGTATTAGCTGTGTTAAGACTTATGTTAACATTCTTAACCGGAATTTCTTTCTTCTGGAAAAATTCCAAATACCAATAAAGAGCAAGAGAAAGCACAATTACAATCAATGGGAAAATAATAAATGGAAGATAATTTTTCTTTTCTACCGGTTCATAGTATTCAGCTTTTTGTTCAGTTTGTTCTTTAACAGCTTCTTCATCCTCTTCTATTGACTCTACATCAGATATATCATTTCTATTAGTTTCTTCCTGCAGATTGCTAGCACTCTCGTTTTCTGCTTCAGAAAGTTCGGGATAAGTATCTTCCTTTATTTCTTCTGAATGATTATGGTCTTCATTAATTATCTCATTATCGGATGATGCTGTTGCCTCAACTTCCTTTGATTCTCCCTGAGATTTATTAGGTATATATGTTTCAAAATACTTTGATGTATTCTCCCAGAATTGCTTATCCTCATCACTATCAGGAGTTTCGGTTATTTCTATTGTCTGTTCTGAAGTATCATCATTTTGTATTCCATCGATTTGTATTTCATCAATTTGTATTTCATCAATCATTAATTCATCACTATTACCCGAAATATCAGATTGAATTAACAACGGTTCAGATGATTCTGATGAAATAACATCTGCATCTTCATTTTTTACTTCGCTAGTATTCTCATTAAAGTTAAGTAATTCATCCAACTTTTCAGATGATTCAGTATCAGCATTTTCTGATAAAGAAATTTCAACAGGCTTCGTTAAATCTTTTTCACCAATTTCAATAAAAGATTCCTCAATTAAAGTTTCAGTATTCTCTTCATTAAATTTTTCTTGCTTTATTTCATCCTGAGTGGTCTCATCCTTTTTTTGATTTAAGTCGAAACTAATCTTCTCATCAGCAATATCAAGTATAGATTCCGCTTCAATCTGTTGTGATAGATCTTCACCAAAATCCCATGCAATGTTTTTGAGTTCCTGAGTTTGTTTTTCATATTCACTTAATTCAGTTTTCTGAACAGGCTGTTCATCAGGTATTACCTTCTCAGATGTTTCAGCATCGGCAGTATCAGTCCATTTTAACTGAACCTGATTAGAGTTATAAGACCTGGCATCAATAACAAGGATGGGAAAACTTTCTGCTAATTCAGCAATAACAGCATTTGAAATAACTTTATCTACTTTTGATTCAATCAATCTTCTGTATTCATATCCTGAAGTCGGAATATAAATATCGTCAAAAGGAACGCCTCTTAATGGTATTAAAGGTTTACCAATACTAAGGCTGAAGGCGGCATCAATTGGATGGAAATCATCGTCATCAGAAAACGGAATACTAAATACCAATCCTTTGGTATCAGAATTTTTAAGATCACTTTCTTCAGAAAACAAGATAAGATCAATTTCTTCTTCCGATACTTCGTTAGCATTATAACTATATACTGGTTTCTTAATACTTCCTTTAATCAAATAGAAATATCCAAAACCATTCAGAAATAATGACTGTCCGATTTTTGTATCTGAAGAAATTCTTTTTAACAGAAGCTCAAAAAATATCTTGGCATCCTGATCCGGGATACCCGAATTTTTTGCAAGTTTTCTTATTAATTCTGCTTTGGTCATAATCAGTTTTTTATAAACGATAATTTATACCGAAAATAACATTTAATGGTATTTCCCGATAACCGTTCCAAAAATAGTTTTTCTGATTTAAAAGATTATTAATATCTAATGTTAAATCAAGATTTTGCTGAAAAGAATATATAAAGGATAATCCTAAATCAAAATAATCGCCAAGGGATATTTCATTTTTTATATCAGAATATCTTTTTGATTGATAATCCAATTTTATGCTTGAGCTTAATCCGTTAGAAAAATTGTAACTGTAAATTGCATTTAATTTTAATGCGGACTGATAAGGTATCTGATTACCATCAATATCTCTGATATCCGATAACTCAAATGAACTGTAGAATTCACCATAAGGTCCGAGATAAAATAAAAAGTCAGCAAACGGACTAATGTTTTTCATATCAGCGTATTTCAAATCGAATTTACCAGAATCAGCTGATGGAGTAAAATAAGGAAAATTTTCTGATGTAAAATATTTTAATCCGCCATCTATCTGAAAATACTTGTCATATTCATATTTAACAGAAGCTGTTAAAGCACTACTTTTTTTCCAGTAAATACTTCCAATACTATCAACTCTGAAGTAATGATTTTTTCTTAAATAATTACCCGGACTTTCAAACTGAGCTGAAGGAGCATATTCAGCAAACAATGTAATATCTTTGTTTAATTTCATCGCTATCGAAGCATAAATTGCATTATATACATTACCATCTGTTGTTGAAAAAGTCCAGCCTATACTTCCTTTGATTAGTTTAGTAAAATTTAAACCTGCCGCCGGTCTGATCTGGAACAAACTGTTTCCTGAATTATTGCTTAAGTTATTCTTAATAATATGGTTTTGATAGTCAATTACTGTTTCAAGATTAAATGCTGAAAATTTGGCTAATGCTTCGGCTTTTAATCTGAGATTTTGTTCACTAAAAACTTCCTGAGAAATATTGGTAACATTATCATTAAACTTAACACCAAATAAAAAATACTTACCAAAATCATTTTTGATTGAAGCTTCAATTTTACCGTAATTCAGAGTTCTTCTTTCGCCTGGATTATCTGAAGCGAAAAACTTAAAGCTGGTTGTTCCGTAGTTTCCGTTAAGTGATAATTGAGTGCCTGGAAATATCTCACTATTAATATCAGACCAATAAGTTAAATTAAAACCAAATCTTGTTTTATATCTGTCACTGTTATCTTCGTATGCTCTTATATAGTTACCGCTAAACATCCCTTCTAAAATTCCGTTTTCAAAAGGATAAGCATAATTACCGGAAACTGTTGGGATTGTATAAATTCCGATGCCTGCCGAAAGATTTCCTTTGTAGAAAGTAACATCATCTAAAAAACTCATATCACTTTTAAGCGGATTTGAAAAACTGCCGATCTCCAATTCTTCCGGTGAATATGATGGTTTTATAAATTCTTCATTAACAGATGAAATAAAATCCGGTTTAATCTTATCAACCTTTTTTATGTTAAGCTGACTTCTTCCGGTAATTACAAAATCAGGAAGTTCTACTTCAGGATTTTTTGTTTTATCATCCTGTGCAAATGAAACAAAGGCTGCAAAAAATATTATCAGAGAAATATATAGTTTCATTGTACTTTCCTTAATTTTTGTGCTGCTTCATCACCTATTGGGGTGCCCCTGTATTTTGCCAGAACTGCCCGGTACATTTCAGCAGCGTTTCGTTTATCATTAAGTTTTACATAACAATCACCGCTTAACAAATAAGAACGCATCAGCCACTCCTCATATCTGGAAAAAACAGTTCTAACTCTTACCAGCGCCGTAATAGCATCATTATACTTTTTCTGATCATAAAGTGACTGACCAAGGTAGTATTGAGATTTAGCACCCAACTCATCTGTCCGGTTTTCTGCAAGTGCAATAAGATACCCATCTGCACTTGAGAATCTGCCTCCGGCAATATCAATAAGTGCTAGTTCAAATTTTGATTTGTCTCCGAAGACAGTTTCAGGATAATACATTACAACTTCCTCAAAGACTGAATAAGCTTCCTGATATTTTGACATCTCTAAATACGTCATACCCTTATTATACTGAAATTCCGGAACCTTGTTTGATTTTTTCAGTTGGTTTATTCCTTTGTCGTAAATATTTATAGCTGATTGATAATTTTTAGTGGAACGATAAATATTTCCAATCTCAAGAATAGAAGCAGATGCTAATTCAGAGGATTGATAATTATTTACAACTTTATCAAAATTAAAAATTGCTTCTTCACCCAAGCCTAAATTCTGCGAGCTTTTTCCAATCCAATAATATGCATCCGGGATAAGACTACTGTTTGGATATGCAGAAGTAAAATGTGTGTATTCTGATTTGGCTTTATCATATTGCCGTAAGCTGTAATAAATCTCACCTTTCTTAAACAACAACTGATCTGAGTATGCCAAGCCGGGATTTTTAGAAACAAATTCACCAAGAAATGATACGGCTTTCTCCGGATTCCCTTTTGCAACATAACTATACTGAATACCATTTACGGCATCAAAAACATATTGAGATGATGGGAATTGTGATAATACTTTTTCGTAATTAACAATTGCAGAATCATACTTACCCTGATTAAACTGAGCATCTCCTATTGAATAATAAATTACTGGTTTAAGTTTAGTACCGGGATATTTTATAATAACATTATTATACTGAGCAATCGATTGAGGATAATTTCTTTGTTGAAAATAAATCCAGCCGATAGTAAATAATGAAACCTCAGCATATTCAGAAGCAGGAAATTTTTCCTGAATATTGATAAACTCATTTATTGCTTCTGTGGTTTTACCGGATTTATATAAAGCCTGAGCGTATTGATATCTGGCATAAGGATTTATACTTAGTCTTGTATCTGCTGTAAATAATTCTTCATAAATTTTACTTGCAGCGGAGTAATTCTTGCTTCCAAAATAGCTGTCAGCAAGTCTAAGTTTTGCATCAGAGAATCTTTTATCATCTGTATATTTTTTTACAAAGTCTAAAAACTGAATTGCTGCATTTTCATAATCACCGCTATTAAAATAACAATAAGCTTTACCGTACACTGATTGTAAATTAATTTCTGGATCGTTACCTGCTGCAAAATTATAACGATTTAATGCTGCACTATAATTATTCAAAGCAAAATGATTTTCAGCAATGAAGAAGTTTAGTTTTTGTGCTTCAAATGACGGATCAGAATTATCTAACTGATTTAAATGTTTTAATGAGTTTCTATAATCATTCAGATGATATTCTGCTATACCAATCCCAAGCAACGCTCTGTTAAAAACCGGTTTTTCAGTGTTCTGATTATCCAGAACCAACTGAAAATAATTTTTTGCAGACTTATAATCTCTTTTACTTAATTCAATTTCACCAAGCATTGCAAACGATTTTGCTTTGATTAAATCATTGTCGGAAGTATTGGCAGAAATCAGATAGCGCGTAGCCAGATCTGTATTGCTGGTATTAAAGTAAACAACACCAAGCTGATATTTAACTTCCTCAGCAAGCTTGTCATCAGGAAAATTTTCCAGAAACGCTTTATAAATATTATTCGCTTCTGTGTATTTGCCCAGATACCGTTTACACTCGCCTTTCCAGAAGAAAGATTTAATTCCAATAGAATCGTGTTCTGTTGATAATTCATCAAACTGATTGAAAGCATCATCATATCTTTTTTGCTGAAAGTAACACCAGGCAAGTCCGTACTTTGAAGGACGGTAATATTCAGATTCCGGAAATTTCTCCATCACTTCCTGATAACTTACTTCAGCATCCGGAAATTCATTAACTCTATAGTGAGCAGTGGCTAACAAATAAATGCTTTCAGAATACATTTCATCAGATAGATTTGTAAGTCTGGGACTTTTTAGTTCAACAATCGAGCTTTGATAATCTTTTAATTTAAAATAACATATCCCGATTCTAATCTGTGCAGATGCAGCCAAAGAGGAATTCTTATGATATGTTAACAACTGATCATAATACTTAACAGCATTATCGTAATCACCTGTTTGTTCATAAGCATTAGCTAAAGCATATAAAGAATAATCAGCAAATTTTTTGTTCCGTTTATCGGCAACAGCTTCTTCAAGAAATTGAATTGCTTCTTTTGTTTTATTTTCAATTGAATAAGATTCCCCAATCCAATATAATCCGTTGCCATAAAAATCACTTTCAGGATATTCGTTAAGAAGTTTCTTCAGTCTTAATCTGCACAATTCATATTTGGCAGTACTAAAATAAATCAATCCCAAATTGTATAAAGCTTTGTCGCGGTAATTCGACCAGTAAAATGTGTTTACGACATATTCAAAAGAAATTGCAGCCTCATTTTTTCTTCCAAGTTTAAGTAAAGATTCAGCAGAATAATACTTTGCTGTGGCATATAATTCATCAACAATTTTATAATCGTTAAAAAAATCTTCAAAAAGTCTGTTAGCTTGTGCGTATTGCTGATTGTGAAAAGCATTCATAGCCAAATCAAACTTTTCTGATATTTGTGGATATATCTGAAAAAAAGCGGAAATGAGTGTAATTAACAGGAATTTCTGCATACTTAATCCTTGCCTTGAAATTTTGTGTAACTGAGTTTTAGACTAATCTAAAAGATTTAAGTTTTCAGGTAAATTTTATTAAAACTCAGCTCAAATATAAACCTCAATATTTCATAAAAGCAAGCCACTAAATGAAATATGGCAATCTTCTAAAGAAAAGTCTTAAAAAGTTTGGATGAGTTAAGGAATTATATATCAGGACGATGATTTTTTATTTTGTCTTCTGTTATAAAGATTAAAAACTGTTTCACCAAATTTTGCTGATGATTCCGCGTTTATCAATGACAGATTTCTAATTGACTTTAGTATTACTTTTTTTTCAACTTCAATGTTTACAGCACCAATTATATGTGAATAAAGCTGTTCTTCAAATTTCATTGCAGATAAAATTGAAATAATACAAACTTCCCTTTCTTTAAGAGAAAGTCCTTTTCGACCTAAAACTTTTCCGTATCCCTCAATAATCAGCCACTCAGCCATTTCTGGTGAAAATGATCTAATATTTTTTAGAAGATTCTCATATTTATCTGCATAAATAAGTTTACAATTATTTTGACCACGATTTAAGTATTTCTTCAGGTCAAATCCAATATAACTTTTTTGTTTACTAACTGCCTTATGAAATATTTTAAGTGAAACGAGTGCTGAGGGAAAACCGGCAAATAAATATGTTTGCAGCAAAGCTTCATAAATCTTTTTTGAAGGAGTGTTATTCTTTAATAATTGTTCAAGAATAATTCCGAAATAATTTTTCTTTCTCAAAACTGAAGCAGCTGAAAGTAATGCTAATAACTCAACCTCACTCAGGCTTTTTAGCTCAGTTGTTTTTTTCATGAATATTTAAAATAAAAAAACCCTCACAAGGAGGGTTTAAAACACTTATAAAATTATTTTAGACTGCTTAGTTCGTAATCAGCCGTCTTTTTATATGTTGGATCTGCTGAAGCAAGTTTAAAATTTTCTTTTGCTTTTGTCATATCACCTTTGCCTTTATATGAAACGCCCAAATAATAATAAGGACCGCCCTTTGTAATTTTAGACCGATACTTAAGAGCATTTAAAGCAGCTTCAATTGATTCATCATACTTTCCTAATTCTGAATAAACCTTTGCAAGTGAAAGGTATGCTGCATCATAATTATCATTCTCAACAGCCTTTTTCAGAAATTCGATTCCCTTATTAACATCTCCGCTTGATAAATAATCATTACCCAATTTTGCATACGCAAGTGATATATTTTTCTTAACTTTTTGTTTAACCGAATTACTTGCATTAGAATTTAGAATCTTTTCAAAATTATCAATTGCAGCAGAATAATTTCCCATAGAAAAATAAACACCACCAAGTGCATTTAATCCGCCTTCAAAATTACTATTTAGTTTAATTGCTTCTTCAAAAGCCGTTTTCGATTCCTCTAATCTATTAGCTTTTTTAAGTGCAACACCTTTCTGATAATAAATTCTATAATCTTTTTCAATCTGTAATGCCGCATTATATTTCTCAATAGCCCCATTAATATTTTCACTTTTCAATAATGCATTACCTTCATTATAAAGTTTACCAGCTTCAGGTTTCATTTCCTGTGCTATACTATTTATTGAAAAGCTAAAGATTATTAAAGCTATGAATAATAAGCTGTTTCTATTCATAATATCCTTCCTTTTATTTTATAAATATTAGAGCTATGTGCGGAAGGCGGGACTTGAACCCGCACGCCAAACGAGGCACTACCCCCTCAAGATAGCGTGTCTACCAATTTCACCACTTCCGCTTAAATTTTGGTGGGCAAATTATATGTATCAGCTGTGAAAATCAACCCTAAACAGTTGTGCATTGAATTATTTTTATTTTTTATTTGGCGATCTTCTGTCAAATAATACATTACGAATCTCTTCCCTGAAGCGCTTTTCAAAAACCAATAACCTTGCGATTTGTTCAGTTGATAAGATATCAGAAAGCGAATTGATAAATTTTTGTTTTTCTGATTCAATTTGTAGTCTGGTTTTCAACAAATCCGCAATAAGCCGCTTTTGATTCTCGTCTTTAGGTGAATCCTTTTCCTTCATAGTATTTTCAAGCTGAACAATTATTTCATCAGATTTTTTTTCTAGTTCATCAATATCTTTCTTTGATTGATTTCTCCGCGCAAAAAAACGTATTGATGTTTCCTCATCAAGTTCAAGAGCCTCAATCAGTTTCGCTTTTTCTAATTGTGCCAGTTTATTTCTGTGTTTATTTGGTTTATCATGCATTCTTTGTGGGATACCAACAAAAGAGATAATCCCAATTAAAAAAAGTGATAATAATATTTTTTTCATTTTAACCTCACATTAAAATTTTTTTTCCATCAATTGAGCATAAATCTGATCAATTTCTTCTTCACTGATAAATTGTTCGAGATCAGCATTCTCAATATCAAAAGCAAATGCATCAAAATCATCAGTCTCAGATTCAACGTTTATATTCTGACTTAATAAATCATTATAAACGGAATCAATTATCTGAAAGCTTTCAGAGTCTGCTTTGGAAATAAGTTTATCAGATATGTCAAAAGAATTTATTATTGAATCTCTATCATTTTCAATAATAGTAATCAGGTCAGAAGGCTTATCCGGATCGGTTTTAATAAACAGATTAACAGTCAAAACAAATCCAATTATTACTGATGCAAAAGCAGCTGTAATTGCACCAAGATTATAATATATTTTATTTTTTTTATTTTCCTGAAGCTCATTTCTGAATCTGGGAAGGATACCAGATGAATACTCTTCGCTTAATTTAATTGACCGGGTATTAGTTATTAATTCTTTAAGCTTTTTATAATTATCAAAATTGTTCTGCAGTTCGGATGAAGCAATTAACGAGTTTTCAAATTCATTTTTTTCACTTTCAGACATCTTACCAATTAAGTAATTTTCAAAATCTTCATCATTATATTTCATTGCCAACCAGCTCCTTAATTTTATTTATTGCATGAAAATAATTTGCCTTTAATGTACCAATCGCACGTCCGGTAATTTCAGAAATCTCTTCATAACTCATCTCATCATAATTTCTCATAATAAAAACTTCTCTTTGCTTGATTGGAAGTTTCTGTAAAGCTCTTTCTATTATTTGTAACTGCTGTTTTTGTTCAAGGTTTAAAATAATGTTATCACTATCTTCCTGACCGGCAGCCGTTTCAAGACTAAAATATTTTTTTACAGACCTCTTTTTAAGATAATTAATACTTCTTGTATTAGTAATTGTATAAATCCACGTGTAAAATGACGACTTAAATTTAAAAGTTTTAATTTTATTATAAATAACAAGCAAAACTTCCTGAACTATTTCATCCGCGTCAAGATGATTACCGGTCATTCTTCTGGCGTGCCAGTAAATCTTATCCTGATATTTATAGATTAGCCGATTAAAAGCAGATTCATTGCCATCAATAAAATTTTCAATCAGCTTAAAATCATCATCAGTATTATGCATAAATATTTATATTATGATTTTAGACAAGCAATAAGAACTTTAGGTTTAATCTTTAATATTTAAACCAAATCTAAACCTGATTTGTCAAAAGGTCAAAATTAAAAATTAAAACAGAAAGGAATAGTTATGAAAAAGTTCTTAATCTCATTCATTGCTTTATTGGTAATCTTTGGATTAAATCAGAATATTTTTGCTCAGAGAGATCAGTATAAAGGCAGACAGTATCAAAGAGAAAATAATTTTGAGAAACTAAATTTAACAACTGAGCAAAAATCCAAAATTGAAGCGCTTCGTTTAACAAATCAGGAAGAAATGATCAAGTTAAAATCAGAATTAGAACTTAAGGAACTGGAACTGAGGAAATTAAAATCTTCAGACAATTTTTCCAGAAAAGATGTGTTGAACTTGACCAAAGAAATAAATGAAGCAAGAGGAAAAATTGAACTTGCCAGAGCAAATCACAGAATGGATGTTTATGAAATTCTTGATGAGAATCAGAAAAAGATCTGGAACGAAACGGATAGAAATCCCGGATTTATGAAAAACAAAGTGAATAGAAAACTTATGCATCGAAGAATGCAAACAGATTAAAGTAAAAAGCCGGTTAATCCGGCTTTTGCAAATCACCACTGATAGGTTTTAATAAAATTTCTTCAGTAACAAGATTATCCTTTTGTAAAAAAGCCCAAACTAATATACGTGCAATATTTTCTGTGTTCATCATTCTGTCTGAATATTTACTTCTTACCTCTTTAGACCACATTGCTGTTTCTGTAGCACCGGGGATAATATTTATCACTCTTATATTGTATTGTCTTAATTCTTCTCTAAGTGAATTTGTATAAGCGAGTAATCCGGTTTTCGAAGCTGCATAAGCGGAGCTTTTTGTAAAGGTTTTCTTTGTAACAACAGATAGAATATTAATTATTGTTCCGCCGTTATTTGAAATCATATGAGGTAAAACAGCTTTTATTGTGTAGATAGAACCTAAAAGATTTGTTGTAACGATTTCATTTATTTCATTTACTGAATTATCTTCTGCTAGTTTAAAGGAGGTTATCCCTGCATTATTTATCAGACAATCAATTTTATAATTCTGCAGTATTTTTTTTGCTGTCTGATCTACATTAGTATGAGAAGCAACATTACATGGATATATTTCAACTGACAGATTATCTGCTTCTAACTCATTGTTTAATCTTTCTAATTCAGAAATTCTTCGTGCAGAAGCAAATACTTTTGCACCCGTCTTTGCAAACTCAATTGCCGTTGATCTACCGATACCAGAGCTTGCACCAGTAATCCAGATACCCGGCTTTTCATCTCTCATAAATTTTTTGTTGCAATTAAATTAAGAAATTCAGTCCTTGTACGAGCGTCTTCTTTAAAAATGCCATGCATTGCACTCATTGATGCTGACGAATTTTGTTTTTCTACTCCTCTCATCATCATACACATATGAAAAGCCTCTGATACTACTGCAACACCGATTGGCTGTATAAATTCTTTTAAGGTATCAGCAATTTGCTGAGTCATTCTTTCCTGAACTTGTAGTCTTCGAGCAAAGACATCAACTATTCTCGGAATTTTACTAAGACCGATAATCTTACCATCAGGGATATAAGCTACGTGTACTTTACCATAAAAAGGAAGCATATGATGCTCACACAGGCTGTAAAAATCTATATTTTTAACAATCACCATGTTACTATACTTTTCATGAAAGATTGCACCATTCAAAACTTCTTTAATATCCTGATGATAACCTTTTGTTAAAAATTCGTATGCTTCAGCTACGCGTTTAGGTGTACTTAACAAGCCTTCCCGCTTCGGATTTTCACCAATTTCCAAAAGCAAATCGTTTATAAGTTTTTTTGTTTTCGTTTTATCCATATCATTCACCGCGATATTCAAAATAATTATTTTCAGTTTCGTAAAGTTTAATTGAGTAAAGTTTACCAGCAGGAATTTTATCTTCAAGTTGTTTCCAGATTGCAATAACTATGTTTTCAGAAGTCGGATTTAAACCAATCATAAAATCAGTATCAATATTCAGGTTTTTATGATCGACTTTAGAAATTACATGTTTATGAATAATCTCCTTTAGTTCTTTTAAATCAAGAACAAATCCTGTGGCAGGATTGACTTCTCCCGCCACAACAACCTCCAAAGTATAATTATGTCCATGCCAGTTAGGATTACTGCATTTTCCAAATAGTTTAAGATTTTCTTCATTACTTAAACCGTCCTTAAATAATCTATGAGCAGCGGCAAATGTTTCTCTACGCGTAATATAAACCATCTCAATCCTTCAATGCTTCAATTACTTCTTTAGCATGTCCGATAACTTTAACTTTTTTAAAAATGTCTTTGATTCTGCCTTTTTCATCTATTATAAATGTTGTTCTTTCTACTCCCATATATTTTCTGCCAAACATACTTTTCTCTTTCCATACTCCGTAAAGCTGAACAACTTTTTTATCTTCATCAGCAAGAAGATCAAAACTTAACCGATATTTTTCAGCAAATTTTTTGTGAGAGCTTACTGAATCGGGACTAATGCCAATAATAATAGCATCAGATTTATTAAATTTTGGGAAAGCGTCTCTAAAACTACAGGCTTCTTTTGTGCATCCGGGTGTATTATCTTTTGGATAAAAGTACAGTACGATTTTTTTGCCTAAATAATCCTTTAATGATACTTCCTTTCCATCCTGATTTAACAAAGAAAACTGAGGAGCTTTAGTATCAACTTCTAACATTTTAATATTACTCTGTATTAAGAAAGTGCTTTTTTTATTGCTTCATAATTCGGCTCATCACCTGGGCTGGAAAGTACTTCAGTATATTTTAGAATTCCATCTTTATCTACTACAAACGCAGCTCTTTTTGCAACTTTCTGGTAATCAAATTTACCCGGTGCAAAAACATCTAAAACAACATCATAATCGTTTATTACTTTTCTATTAAAATCACTTAATAAAGGAAAATTGTAATTATTTTTTTCCTGAAACATTTTTAAGGAATAGTGCATATCAACACTAATTCCTAAAACCTGCGCATTCAGCTTTTCAAATATCTTCAGATCATCTCTGAACGTACACATTTCTTTGGTACATACTCCTGTATTAGCAGCAGGGAAAAATAATACAACAACATTTGAACCCTTATAATTGCTTAATGAAACAGTTTCACCATCTTGATTAATTAATTGAAAATCCGGTGCTTTGTCTCCAACTTTTAAAGCCATTTTACACTCCTCTGAGATATAATTTGATATAATTAGTTAGGTTAATTAGAATTCACTTTGAAAAATTAGCCAAATCGGATTCTTTATCCAAGTAATCACTATGTTAACTGTGATTGTTAACAATCTAAAAAAATGAAATCATTTAGATATTAGAGCTGATAATTATTTCAATAATCAGTTTAATAAATGATAGAGAAAAAAGATTTACAATTTGATTATATACAATCTTGTGTGGTTCCATACAGATGCATTAACAATGCAATTGAATTTTTAATGATTACTTCCATAAAAAAGAAGAAGTGGATTTTTCCGAAAGGATTTATTGAATTTAATCTGACAGCATTCGAATCGGCAAAGAAAGAAGCATTTGAAGAAGCAGGTGTTATCGGAGAAAATGATACTTCTGAACTCGGGTCATTTATTTTAATTAAAAAAAGCGGAAAGTGCTTGGTCAAAGTTTTTTCAATGCAAGTAACTAAAGAATTAAACGATTATCCGGAAAAGAATTTAAGAAGAAAAAAATGGATGCAACTAAATGAGGTGATTGAATTAAGTGATAGCCGGGAAATTAAACAACTAGTAAATAAACTTGCTGAACAAATACTTAGGAGTCGATGAAATCAGTTTTGATAATTTTTCTGACTGCATTAGATGCTAATTCATAGTTGTAGCCTCTACCTACCAGAAAAGAAATAAGTTTCCGGATTATTTTTTTTTCATCAGTCTCTCTTTTTTTTAAGATAGAATACTTTTTAATAACTAACTCATTTATGCGGTTTAATTCCAGTTCTTCCAAGCCGGCGGCAGATAATACTTCATCAATAATTTTATAGTTAATGCCTTTACTTATTAATGCAGATTTGATTTTTAATTTGCCCCATTTATTTCTTTGAGATTTTTCATTTACAAACTGAACAGCAAATTCTCTATCATTTATAAACGATAGATTACGAAGTTCCTTAATAACTGATTTAATTAAATTTTCGTTATAAGATTTAGTTTTTAGTTTTATCAATAATTCTTTTTCTGTGTGGGCTCTTCTGGCTAAAAATGATAGGGCTTTCTTTTTTATATGATAGGATATGTTGCTCTCGATTAAAAGAGTGTAGCGGTCTTCAGAAATTTCATCATCTTTCTTAAGACCGCTTTTAAATAAAGTATCAACTGATATAATCAGTTGTTGAGAATCGTCTAGTTTAATAATTACGTTTTCATCGTCTTTTTTTCTTATACTGACAATCCTCATACACAAAAATCATTACTTCTTTTTTGCTTTAGATTTATCTTCAACTTTTTCTTCAGTTTGAGCAGATACTGGTTCTTTAAGAATGCCAAGTTTTTGTTTTATATCGCGTTCAATATTTTTATACATTTCGGGAAATTCAATTAATTTCTGCCTGAACTGCTCTCTGCCCTGAATTCTTTCTTCACCATAAGTAAACCATGCACCGCCTTTTTTTATAATACCTAATTCAGTTGCAAGATCAAGCACATCACCGGTTTTACTGATTCCCTCATTATACAAGATATCTATTTCAGTTTGCTTAAATGGCGGAGCAACTTTACTTTTTACAATTTTTACTTTTGTCCGGTTACCAATTACTTCATCACCTTCTTTAATTGCCGCAATCTTTCTGATATCAATTCTTACAGAAGCATAAAATTTTAATGCGTTACCGCCGGTTGTTGTTTCAGGATTACCGAACATCACACCAATTTTACTTCTAAGCTGATTGATAAAAACAACTGAAGTTTTTGATTTTGAAATTGCACCGGTTAGTTTTCTTAATGCCTGCGACATCAATCTTGCCTGAACAGCCATAGTAGCATCACCCATTTCACCCTCAATTTCAGAGCGCGGCACAAGTGCTGCAACTGAATCAATAACAATAATATCAAGTGCGTTACTTCTTACTAAGGTATCGGCTATCTCTAAAGCTTGTTCGCCATAATCTGGTTGTGATATTAAGAGATTAGCAGTATCAACTCCTAATTTTTTTGCATAGTTAACATCAAGAGCATGTTCAGCATCAATAAAAGCAGCAAGTCCTCCCATTTTTTGAGCTTCGGAAATGATATGCAGACAAAGGGTTGTTTTTCCGCTTGATTCAGGTCCATATATTTCAATAATTCTTCCTCTCGGAATTCCGCCAATTCCTAATGCAATATCTAAAGAAAGTGCGCCAGTAGGGATAGCTTCAATATCGCTGATAACCCCATCACCAAGCTTCATAATTGCACCTTTGCCGTATGTTTTTTCAATACCGGCAATTGCATCATCGATAATCTTTAATTTTTGTTCTCTGTCAGAAGCCATGTTATCTCCAATTAATTTAAAAAATATTTTTTCATTTCATAATATGCAGAGCCTTTAGGCTCTAAGACACTATTAAAAAGGGTAATTGAATTCGCCTGAAATATGATTGGTTCAAAACTAAAGTTTTTGAATGTGTTTACAAAACTAATTCCAGGATCCTTTCTAAATCTCATTAATGTAATATGCGGTTTAAATTTCTTTTTATCAGAATTGATGGAAAGACTTTCAAGTATTTCATCAATATGCTTTATCACTTTTGTTATGGATTCATCAATTTTTAATCCAGCCCATAATATTGATGGGATATCATCTCTGTAAAAAAAATCAAATTTTTCCAAAGAGCATTTGATAACTGAGTAATCAGTAATAATCTTTAACCGATCTATCAATTCATCGGTCTTTCCCTGATCAGTATTTCCGATAAACTTCAAAGTTATATGAAGTTTCTCTCTTGATTCCCATTTTAATTTTTCTTCATTTGAACATAAGTTTCTTAGTTCTAAAAGTCGATCAATTACATAATCCGGAATATTTAAAGAAATAAAAAGTCTATTCATCAAATGGAATTCCGAGTAAACTTCTGCGAATCATCTCAAGTGCAGCTTGTGTAGCACGGTTTTTATTTAAGATTCTGTCTTCTCCAAACTGAAATCTTTTTGCAGTACAAAGTTTATCATCGCAAAAGCCAATATATACAGTTCCAACTGGTTTATCTGTTACTCCTCCCGAAGGTCCCATAATTCCGGTCAAAGAAATTCCAATATCACAACCGCTGATGGATTTTACACCTTCAGCCATTTGCATTGCAACTTCAGCCGAGACAGCGCCTTTTTCAGCCATAATATCTTCATTGACTTTTAGTAATTCAACTTTAGCTGCGTTGCTGTATGTTATTACTCCTCTTTCATAATATCTGCTGCTTCCGCTGATATTAGTTATTCTATCTCCAAGTCCGCCGCCGGTGCAGGATTCAGCAGTTGCAATTCTGAGTTCACGTTCTTTTAACATTCTTCCGACAACTTCTTCAAGTGTTTCATCACCTCTGCCATACACATAACGTCCAATTTTACTACGAAGCTTTTGTTCAATTTCTGAAAGAAAATTATTTGCTTGTTCTTCCTCAGTTGATTGAACTGTAACTCTCAGTCTGACACCGTATTGATTCGGTAAAAAAGCCAGTTTAGCTTCTCCGAGCAGTTCATCCAGATTTCCTATCCTTTCTGCTAACAGAGATTCTGGTAAACCGGTAGTCTGAAGGGTAATTTTTTTTATATATTCTTTTGGTTTACCGATATAATCAACCAATTTTGGAATGACAAAATTTGTAACCATTGCTTTCATTTCATAAGGAACGCCGGGCATAACAATTATAATTTTGTTATTATCTTCAATCCAGTATCCGGGTGCTGTTCCATTTTCATTTCTTATAATAATTGCATTCTTAGGAACCATTGCCTGATCTTTATGAGCATCCTTTAATTCCCTGCCCCTTCTTTTAAACATAGACTTTATATCTTCAAGGGCTTGTTCATTAAAGACTAATTCCGTGTTAAAATACTGAACAACTGCCGAACGGGTTAAATCATCAACTGTAGGACCAAGACCGCCGGTGCATATTACTAAATCTGCAAGTGATACTGCAAGATTAATTTCATTAATTATTGTTTTAATATCATCGCTGATAACCGATGATTTAATAATTGAAATATTATTATCAGACAACTGAGCACCAATAAATGCAGCATTTGAATTAACAGTTTGCCCAATTAATAATTCGTCCCCAATCGAGATTAAATAAGCTTTCATTTTTGAAGTACTCCAAAGTAAACAGTTAAATGAATAATTATCAGAGTATAAATTCCTGAAATAACATCATCTAGCATAATTCCTAAACCTCCTGATAACTTTTCAGAATTCCTTGCCGGAAAAGGTTTAACAATATCTAATAATCGCCATACTAAAAACGCAATTATAATAATGATTATTTTTTTGGGAAGTAAAATAAATGAAATCCAGGTACCAACGACTTCATCCACAGTACATTGAGAAGGATCTTTGCCATATTGTTTTTCGAACTTACCTGAAACATAAATGCCATAGATAAATAAAACTATTATTGAAGGAATAATTACATAAGAATTTTCAAATCCGGGAATAAAATAAATTAGGGTACCAACTAAGCTTCCAAAAGTTCCTGAAGCAAATGGGATATAGCCAGTATATAAACCAGAACCAACAATTTTTTCAAACGAGTTTATTGGTTTCATTAAATAACTTTGCAATTAAGTGTTTATTTTTCACTATGTAAGATACACCTGAATGGACAGTAATAACAGTTATTATCAGCATTGTTGAATAAATAAATTTCTGATTTGAGAGTATTTTTAAAATATCCTGGTAATCATTCATAATTTGTGCAGTATGCAATCCAACATAAAGGAGAAGCAGATAATAAAGGAATACCATTTGAAATACGGTTTTCCATTTTGCATAGTAGCTGGTAACAAAATTATAGCCGCGGTTTTCTGCATATATTCTTAGTAATGTTATCAATAAATCTCTAATAATTACCAAGATTACCATCCAGAATTGCAGAAAGCCAACTAAAACAAATCCAATAAATGCTGCGGATGTTAAAATCTTATCTGCAAGCGGATCCCAGAACTTTCCCCATTCGGTTATGTAATTAAATTTTCTCGCAAGCCATCCATCGTACCAATCAGTCAGTGCGGCTACTAAAAATATTCCTAAAGAAATCTGAATATAAGTGCTATCATCAGATAGAAAGAAAAATAGGAAAACCGGAGTTAGTATGATTCTTAATATTGTAAGTTGATTAGGTAAAGTCATATTACTAACCGACAGGTTGGAAATTTTTTAAAAATTTGTATTCATAAATCCCTGTATCATGTCCATCCTGCCATCTTATTTGTATTGCATAATTTCCTACCTGACTAATAGACCTAACACTTATCTGGTTTTCAGTATATAAAGGTATATATTTTTTCCCTTGCTTATCTCTTTCAGCGGAACAAGTAGCACAAGGACAGTGTTTCCTCAAATTTTTTAAACTTATATATTCCTCAGACCCATCATTCCAAAGGATCATCAAATTTATTCCATCTACCAGCTTTATTTTTTTAGGCTGCATTTTTACAGACTTTCACCAGTAAGCATTTTTAGTGCTTCCAAATACTTTTCACTTGTTTTATGTATAATATCCTCCGGCAGCATCGGCGGAGGTGGTTGTTTATTAAATTTCACAGATATCAGATGATCGCGGACAAATTGCTTATCAAAACTTTCCTGGGATTTTCCCTTTTCATATTTATCCAAAGGCCAGAATCTTGAAGAATCAGGAGTTAATAATTCATCTACCAGAATTATCTCATTTCCAATTCTTCCAAATTCCATTTTAGTATCTGCTATTATGATTCCTTTACTAAGTGCATAATCAACAGCGCTTTTATAAATCTCAATTGTCATTTCCTTAATAAATTTTATTGTATCAGCACCTGCAATTTCTTTAGCTTTTTGTTCTGAAATATTTTCATCGTGTAAACCAATCTCTGCTTTGGTTGAGGGTGTGAACAATGGTTCTGAAAATTTTTCTGACTCTGCCATTCCTTCGGGTAATTTAATTCCGCATACTTCGCCTGTTCTTTTGTAATCAGCCCAACCAGAACCTGTAATATAACCTCTTACAACACTCTCAATTGGAATTACATCTGTTTTCTTAACAAGCATACTTCGACCTTCAAGAACATCAGCATACTTTAGACATTCATTAGGAAATTTATTTATATCAGTAGTTATAAGATGGTTTTTAACAATATGGCTGGTATGATTAAACCAGAATTCAGATATCCTGTTAAGTACTTTACCTTTAAAAGGAATTCCTTGTGCCATTATCACATCAAATGCAGATAAACGATCGGTTGAAACAATTAAATAATAATCACCCAGATCATACAGGTCTCTTACCTTGCCCTTTTTTACAAATTTGAGTGTCGGAAAGTTAGTTTCGAGAATTACATTATTTTTCATACTAAATCTATATTTATATGTGATTAAATATATAGAGATGGGCTTCAGAATTCAATAAAACTCTGGTAGAATTAATTTTCTGAAAATTTTAAAATAAAAATAGAGACCGTTGTTATGTCTCTATGTTAGATTGTGGGCAGGGACGGAATTGAACCGCCGACACAAGGATTTTCAGTCCTTTGCTCTACCGACTGAGCTACCTGCCCTTAAAAATTTAGTGGCGTAAAAATATGGAAAATCTGCAAAATCACAAAAAATATCTATAAATATTCTATTCTACAGTTACACTTTTTGCAAGATTTCTTGGTTGATCTACATTTAATCCTTTTTTAACTGCAATATGATAAGCTAATAATTGAAGAGGAATTACAGTGAGAATCGGCATTAACATTCTAATAGTGCTGGGAATTCTAATTGCGTAATCAACTAATTTGTTCAATTGCTCATCTTCCTCAGTAATAATTGCAATAATTCTACCGCCTCTTGCTTTTACTTCCTGAATATTACTTACAATTTTATCATAAGTTGAGTCTTTTGGAGCAATAAATACGACCGGCATATTTTCATCAATCAGTGCAATTGGTCCATGCTTCATCTCCGCTGCCGGATAACCTTCAGCATGGATATAAGATATTTCTTTTAATTTTAATGCACCTTCCAATGCAACCGGAAAATTATATCCTCTACCAAGATAAAGAAAGTTTGATGCATCCTTAAATTCCTCAGCAATTTTTTCAATCTGAAGGTTAAGTTTTAAAATTTCTTCCACCTTTTCGGGTATAAGTTTTAGTTCACTTGCGATTTGCTGCCCATCAACTTTACTGAGATTTTTCTTTCTAGCAATTAAAAGTGAAATTAAAGCTAATACTGTCAATTGTGTAGTAAATGCTTTAGTAGATGCTACGCCAATTTCAGGCCCAGCATGTGTATAAACACCTGCTTGAGTTTCTCTTGCTATTGAACTACCAACCACATTGCAAATTCCTAAAACTAATGCTCCTTTAATTTTTGCTTCTTTCAATGCCGCTAAAGTATCAGCAGTTTCACCGCTTTGTGAGATAAAAAACACAGTGTCTTCTTTTTCAATAACCGGATTACGATATCTGAACTCGGAGGCATATTCAACTTCAGTAGGGATTCTGCAAAACTGTTCAAACATATATTCACCAACTAATCCTGCATGCCAGGATGTTCCGCAGGCTGCAAGAATAATCCTTTTGGAATCTGCAAGCTTATCAACTACATCTCTCAATCCACCCAAGATTGCTCTTCCATCTTCATCAATAATTCTACCTCTTATTGAGTTGCGCAAAGATTCAGGTTGTTCCATTATTTCTTTTAACATAAAATGAGCGTAGCCGCCGCGGTCAATCTCATCAAGCGTCATAGAGATTTCATGAATCTCTTTTTCAATTTCATTATCAAAAGCAGTTTTAGCTGTAAACTCATTTTTTTTTATAACAGCAATTTCACCATCTTCCAGATATACAATTTGCTTAGTATAAGAAATTATAGCAGAAACATCGGATGCTATAAAATTTTCATTATCTCCGATGCCAACAACTAAAGGTGAGCCTTTACGGGCAGCAATTATTTTATCAGGTTCTTTTGATGAAATTACAGCTAACCCATAAGTTCCTTCAACTTCGTGAAGTGAAAGTTGAACAGATTTTGTTATATCGTGTCCGCGTTTAGTAAAACTATCTATCAGATGTACTAATACTTCAGAATCAGTTTCACTTTTAAACTCATAACCAAAGGACTGCAACCCTTTTTTAAGCACCTGATAATTTTCAATTATACCGTTATGGATTAAAAAAATTGTTTGATCTTCATTCGCATGCGGATGTGCATTCAATTCATTTGGAATACCATGCGTAGCCCATCGTGTATGCCCAAGTCCGATTTCTGATTCCAGATCTAACTTATCAACTTTTTCTTCAAGAAAGCTTACCTTCCCTTTATTTTTAACTATGGTTATCGAATTATGGTTGACAATACCAATACCAGCTGAATCATAACCGCGGTACTCAAGTCTTTTTAAACCATTAATTAAGATTGGGACACAATTCTTATTGCCCACATAACCAACAATTCCACACATCTAATAAGTTACTCCTGAAATTAAAATCATTTTAACAAAAACTATTTAACTTTAGCCAGCTTTTGTGTTGTAATTTTTGTTTCATCACCATGCTTGGAAATAATTTTATAGAAATATAAACCATTTGCTATATCATCACCATCTTGATCTTTACCATCCCAAAAGATCTTATTAAATCCAATTTGCAAAGCTGATGAATTTAACTCAAATTCTTTTATCAATCTTCCTGCCACAGTAAAAATCTTAATTTTTAATTCTTCAGGTGGAATAGTACCTCTTATTTCAAAAGTAAAATAAGTATTGTCTGAAAATGGATTTGGATAGTTGTAAACTTGTAACAAATCGGGATTATTATAAACATAAAAGACTGATCTCGAAGAAGTAGAATCAAAAAAGTTACCCGAAGCATCTTTAGCTAATACTTCAAGGACATGTCTCCCATCTTCCAATTTTGGAGTCCAGGTTATCACAGCTTTGGAATTGGGATAAGGAGTATATTCATATTTAATATCTTGTCCCGGAATTTTAATGATTTTAGGAACATTTTTGAAAGTATGAACAATAGTAAAAAAGGTACTATCAAGTTGCAACGGACTGTTATCTTCAAGTGTAATCACAACCTCTGGTTCAGAAGAAATAATATCTCCATTTATAATTTCTCTTCCATCAAACGTGATATTGAATATCGGTTTAGCAGAATCTCTAATTACATAAAAATAATTATTAGTCATATTATTAAATGTGTAGTATTCTTCGTTTTTTGGTGTAGCGATTACCTTGACGTCTATAGTAGAAACAGGTGCAGTATATAATAAATTATTTGTTGATATAGTGTGGGTTATACTTGCAGAAGAATCAGGATCAACATTTAAATAAGTTGAATAAAAAATTGTATCAGCAAGATTATGATAGAAATCCAATCTTACACTATCAGCTTTTATATAACCAACATTATTAACTTTAAAGTCCATTTGAACTGGTAAACCGTGTAACATAGAATCCGGTATAAATGTAAAATTATTTGGAATTACCGAAATCTCCGGCAGATATTCATAGTTCACTTTAAGTGAATTGAACTTCATCGGTTCACCAGCGCCAAAAGAAGAGTCAACTAAATCAAATCTGAGTTTAATATAATTAAAATCTTTTACGTTAACTGATGATAAATCATAATTTGGTTGAATTAATGAATCAAGCAATACCCATTCGGAGCCGATTCTTCTTTTTCCCAATAAAAATGATTTGTAAAGACCATTAGAATTAGTCTGATCAATATTAAACTCCAGATTATCCCATCTGGAAGCTGGGCCAATCTCCTGAGAAGTAATCCTGCCGTTGGCTTCTATATATGTTCCTTGATATTTAAAGAACGCTGGAACGTATGGGGTATTCCCTGGTCTAAAAGTATTAAAGTAAACAAAATCATTTTGATGATCATAGGCTATCGCATAGTAATCTTTAATCTTTGGAGCATACCACCATTCCTCTTCAAAGACTCCATCAGATAAACGATATCGTCTTAAATTAATTAATGTGTAATTTTCATATAAAATTAAATACCCCTGACTTATAAAAAAACTGACAACTCTTGGTATAGTGTTACCGCTTAATACTAGGTCTTCGCCAACTTTGCCCCAGTTATTTTGAGGATCAAATTTTCTTAAAACAAATTTATTCGGATACTTCCAGGTACCCACACCCAAATTATATACATACTGCCCATCAGAATAAAGATATATTCCACCAATTTGTGTTGGTTTACTTAGAGAAACTAAGAGACTATCAGGAATTGTAATGACGGAGGTGTCACCAGAATTGATATCAATTTTAGTTAATCTATCAGTTGCTCCAGTACAACTGTATAGAAAATCTTGATGAATCATTAAATTTCCATAAATGTACAATTCCAAATTGGGTATCGATCCATAATTTTCACCAGCTATTGTTCCATTAAGACCTGTTCCAATCTTATATACTTTAGACTCTGCACCATTATTAAAACCGGGCAGATTACTAAAATAAAAATATGATCCATCAGTTGTGAAGATTGATGGTTTTGTCTGATCGGGAGGTATATCGAAAAATATTGAATCTAATAAAAATTTTGGACTAGGATGAGGAGGTTTTATTTCTGTATTTAATACCAGCCCATTAAAATTTTCTGAATAATCCATATTCAAAATATCAAATTCTTTTAATTGTAGATTTTGAGCAAGGTAACCTGAACCTTGTTTATTTGTTATGCTGAAAATTCTTGGTGCATTAAAATTAGTATCGATATTATCATAAATAAATGCCCTCCAGAAATATTCACCTGGAGTAAACTGACCAGCTTTCCATTTTACAAGTGCATCTGTTGCATTTATAACAGGTGACTGCATTAACAATTGACCGGAGAAATCTGGACTATCATTGATCTGAATCAAATAATTAAAATCTCTATCGAAGTAAAATCCAATATCTGCAATTACAAATTCTAAGCTATCATCATTTGAAAAATATCCGTTTACAGGTTTAATGATATTAGGTTCACCAAAATCAAACACACTAAATGAATTGGAGGCTGTGTTATCAGAATGATCATCTTCAAGGACTCTATTATCCTCATTAACTGTTGCAATCAATGTTTTTAATCCTGGCTCAGTTGGGACCCACACAAAAATAGTTGAATCCACTTCTCCGAAACTTGACAAGTAAGAAGTGTCAATTACAGTAGTATCTGAAACTATATTTTCATACAATTTTACGGTTAATGTATCATTAGGAAATGATCTGCCTAAATTATGTATAGTTAATTTTACAGAAACAGAATCATTAACGAGTGGATTGGTTGGGTCGATTTTAATATCTGAGGGTTTTATAACAAAATCAGGTTTGTCAGGTAAGGTTAATTCCAGAGCTGGATCACCAAGTAATGTTAATAGTGCAATCATAGTACCATAAGATTGATTTGATTTAGCACGATTAATTGCCTTACCAATAATATATTCCTTCTGAGTAAATATATAATAGAAAAGATCCTGATTAAAATTTGCAGTTGTGGGCCATAAGGTAACTCCGGAACTACCTAAAAATGCAATACTTCCTCTATCAGGTAATGAGTTAAAAATTTCACCAAAAATTTCCTGATTATCAAAGTGAGCTGTATAACAGGTTACGCTAACAACAAAAGGCATTTTATTTCCATTCCTAAGTTCCAGAATATCATCATTAGTGAAAACAAGATCCCATTGCAATCCCCCGCCATGTCCATAATAATTAACAACCACAGCACCATTATCTATTTCTCTCCTTATAGCCGGACCTTCCCCCTGGAATGGGATATACTCTGGTTTGTTTGGATATCTAAAGACTTTTGTAGACTTAATTCCAGCTGGTCTTAAATAAGTATTTTCAAGTAAAATGTTTCTATCATTGAACTTGAATTGATTCTCATCTTCTGCCGATAGACCTGAAGATAAAAGCAACACATTTTGTTTCCACTCTTTACCTGGATCAGCAGGATAGTTGATTATTTTATTAACTAAAACATTTGCCTCTTCCAGAGTTTCACAGGATAATCTGCCAATAGCTAAATCAGGCACTATATCATTACCGACAACTGTAACAATTGCATTATCACTCGGTGCCTGTCCATATATAATTGAGTGATAAGGAATAGAAGGAATAAAATTTTCTCTGCTTTCTGGAAAAATCTTCCTATAATCATAACTCATATCACCCATAAGTACTACGTACTGAGGTGCAGGTTGCTGCCAGTTTTCAAAAGCATATTTGACAAAACTATTCAACGCTTTAGGATCCATAAGCCCATACGAAAATTCATTATAGACTTCTGATACTTCAACAACTTTTGTTCTGGGATTTGTTATACCTTTAATATTATTCGCTCTGAAATTGGCAAGTAATTCAGCCGCTGGTATAAAATTCTTGTGAGTTATTATAATATAGTCTGCACCATTATTATTATTGCGTAAGTCTGAAGAATAACTTTGTCTGATTGAATCAACAGTTAAGTAATAATCATCAGCTACACAATAATATTCTGTTTGAACTGTAATTGTATCATTAAAGTAGGCACTTTTATCATTATCATTTGGTATATATGGATTAACTAACAATGTACTTCGTGAGGGTATATAAATCTTCATATTATCCCTTTGCCATCCAAAAAGATAATATCTGTTTTCCTGGAAATTTCCTGGAGGGCTAACAAACGTATAATAATTAGAATAGGTTCGATTGTACCGCCAATACTCAAATTCAATAAAATTAATTAAAACATAGTCGGTAAATGCATTTGGACAAATATCACCTAACAAATTAATTTCAATTTTTTGTTGGTTTTCAAATATCTGAGCTGTGTCACCTCCCCCTAAAGTAAAGGGAGCAACAAAAAAGTTTTTTTCAAACACTGCTGTAGCCTGACCGTTCCACCGAATATTACCAAGAACTTTAGTATTAAATTTAACTGTTACATCGTGACCATTTCCTCCAGGACAGGAGATATTTGATAATCCATGCATTCCAATCCTGATCTTTACATCATGCTTGTTTAATACTCTTTTGTAAGCAATGCTATCCCTCATAAAATATATAAAATCCCTGAAAGGAGCTCTATATCTTGCTTCTGCGGATCCCCAATACCAGTAGTCTCTTTCATCGTTAGCTGCATAGCCCAATTTATGATACTCTTTATCTTCCTCCCAGGTTAGTTTCTCAATAGTATTTGTTATAAGTGGTGTAACATTACTACTACTATATGCATTTTTATTTTTATAATTATTTACTGAATCAGCTTGATAAGAAAAGAAATACACATTACTCAAATTATAAATATTCATTCTTGTAAATTGATCGTGAGGTTTGGCTGGTTTACCCACAAATTGAAAATAATCTCCAGAATTAAACACTCCATCCTGTTGGATATCAACAATATCTATTGGTAAAGAAATACCATCATTATAAATCTCAAGTTTTCCATCTTGTATTCCACTTGAAGGAGAGATTCCTGCAGCAATAAGCTGATCATAAGTTACTCTGTAAACACCTTTCTTGTTTAAATAAATCTTATAATAGTTCTTATTTGGATTATACCAATAATTATCAGTGATTCTGTTAACCTGTTCATCGATTTTACCAGTAAAAGTTAGAGCTGCATCGGGGTTAACTAAATTATATCTTATGTATTCCTCAGTCATATTATCCTGAACAGGTATAATATTTTCTGTAAATGAAATATCTTGTTTATAATCAATCCTTATACGGATCCTTCTGTTATGAATTAATGTTCTTTCAACAGGATTAAATTGAAAAGGAGAAATGAATAACGAAGCTGTCTTTAAATATCTGAAAATTGCTGTTGAATTAATGCTCACTGAATTAGCTGGGAAATAGCTGTTGACTCCGTAAACTTCCTGATTGTATCCCAGGTCTTTATACGGCTGATCAGCCGAATCAGGTACAGCAATTATAAATTTATCCTTAATAAAATCTTTCTTTTCATCCAATACAGTAACCTTTGCTTCAGAATTTAACGGGATACCAATATTATAATATCTTGTTGGTAAATAGGGATTACCAGGCTCTTGAATCGGAAATATTGGGTCAACAATTTTTGTGAATTTTATTCCATCAATGAAAAAATCTTCAATAGAAAACTCATTCTCAAAATTAAATTCAAGAATTACATAATTTTCATTGGATTCAATTACTTTATAATCTTTAGACAAAGACTGGCTGAATATTACATTTTGAAAAAATAAAATATTCAAAAGTATTATAAGATAATTCTTCATTATTGCTCGCCTGAATAATTAAAGTTAATAAGATTTGTAAAAAATTAGGTTTAATACTAAACCTAAACAAGGTCAAAAAAAACTGATATATTAATTATTGACCCAATGATCATCAGTAATTAAATATTTCCTTTATTTGTTACAATTACCCAAAAAGTTACAAAGAATATTCTGAGATCTTTCCAGAAAGTTTCATTACTGTAATATTCAATCTCCATTTTATTCCTTTGCTCAGGTGTTAAAGTCTGTCTGCCATTGATCTGTGATATACCTGTTATACCGGGTAAAAATTCAAACACTTTCTGATGCTCCTTTGAATATGAAGCGGTTATACTTGTAATTTCAGGTCTTGGTCCGATTATACTCATTTCACCTTTTAATACATTAAAAAGCTGAGGTAATTCATCAATACTTGTTCTTCTTAAAATTTTACCAACCCTGGTAATTCTTGGATCATTTACCTGTGTAATACCTGGTCCGTGTAACAAAGCATTGTCTATCATGCCACGGAATTTTATCATCTTAAAGGGTTTGCCTTTAAGACCGGTTCTTTCATGAAAAAAGAACACCGGACCTTTGGAATCAATTTTTATCACTAATGCGGAAATTAATAGGATAGGTGATGTTATAATAATAGTTATTATACTAATAACTATATCAGTAAATCTTTTTAAGCAACTTCCCTGTTTTCCCATACAAGAAAATTTATCTTCGATATTTATTTAACACTTCTCTTACTACTGTAATAACTTTTTCAACACTTTGTTCAGTCATACCGGGGTATATTGGTAAAGATACTAATCTTGGAAAAGCAGCGGATGCTACAGGAAAATTTTTATCATCCAATTTAAAAGTTTCACTATAATAAAGGTGTTGATGAACAGGCATAAAATGAACACCGACACCCACATTATTAGCTTTTAATTCTTCAATAATCTGAGCACGATTTTTTGTTAGCATATTCAGATTTAACCTGACTGGGAAAAGATGCCATGATGATTCTCTATCACTTTTTATAACTGGTAAAGTCAATAGATCCAAATCTTTGAATGCTTCATAATATTTTGCTGCAATACCTTTTCTGGATTCCCACATCATATCAACTTTTTTTAGCTGAGGTAAACCTAATGAAGCTTGTAAGTCAGTAAAATTATATTTATATCCGGGGGCAACAACCTCATAATACCAGGAACCAGATTCGCTATATCTTTTCCAGGCATCTCTGTTTATTCCATGTAACCGCATAATTGCACAACGTTCTGCAATCTCCAGATCATTTGTACAAATCATTCCACCTTCGCCGGTAGAAAGGGTTTTAGTGGCATAAAAACTAAAACAGGTTACATCAGAGATGGTACCAATCTTTTTTCCTTTATAAGTTGCTGGTAAAGAATGAGCAGCATCTTCGAGCAATTTAAGATTATGAGCTTTTGCAATTTGTTGTATTTCATCAAGGTCACAAGGCTGCCCGCCATAATGAACCGGTATAATCGCTTTTGTTTTTGGTGTTATTGCTTTTTCAATTTCTTTAAGGGAAATATTCAACGTCTCCTCTTCAACATCAACTATTACAGGTTTTGCACCAAAGTAACAAACAATTTCTGCTGTTGCAGGAAAAGTCATTGTTGGCACAATAACCTCATCTCCTTTTTCAATTCCAAAAGCTTCTAAAGTTAAATGCCCCGCAGCAGTCCAGGAGTTGACAGCAACAGATTTTTTCGCACCAATATACTTATTAAATTCTTCTTCAAACTTGATAGTTTTAGGTCCCATGCTAAGCCAGCCAGAACGTAAAGTATCAACCATTTCATTAATTTCTTCTTCAGATATAAATGGTTTGTGGAATAATAAGTAATCTTTATTCATAAAAATTTTGTTGTAATTGCAATTATAAGATAATAATAAGAATCTGTAAGTAAAAATTACTTCTCAATATTAAAATACTCCTCAAAAATGAAGTCAAAGATAATAATATATTTTATTTTTCAAAATTAGCTTAAACTATTTATTACAAAATAAATGACATCAATAAATACTCTCAAGATTTTTCTTTAGAAACTCAATAACTCTGTCATTATTTCTTATATCGGTTGGTAGATTAATAATGGTTTTAGCGATTTGAGAGGCAACTGGAAATTTAATACTCTCAAAGAACCATATACTTAAATCATCTTCAACCGGATGTAATGGAGATATAAACCAATCACCTAAAGTAATTCTCATTTCCCTTGCAGATTCGTTAAATAATTTTCTATCTTTAACTAATAAAGGATATTTCAGAAACATATGATTTTTGAAGTAACTTTCTTCAACATGATTTTTATTCTCTGATTTAAGGAAATCTGTATAGTCCTTAGCATTTTTTAATCTTAATTCATTCATTTCTTTAAGTTGACTAAGACTCTTAATTCCGGTTTTAATCTGTGTTGTTGAAATATCTTTAAAATACGATTTTGGTTTTTCTATAGAATTTAATTCATTTCCTTGATTGGAACCGAGTATTAAATTCTTATTACTCAAAAATCTGTAAAATGCTACTAATAGCGGTTGAGTAAATTTATTTACAGCAAATTTTCTGAATATTAATAAGAATCTTAATAAACTAATTTCACCAATTCCCGGTTTTATTTTTTCTGATTCAAGTTTTTTCACCTTATAAAACAATTCATTATTACTGACATATAAAAAACCACCTATTCCTGTTGAAAATGGTTTGTTCCATTGAGTCGAATAAAACGCAGCATCGCAATAAGAACCATTTGGTTTACCATTGTAATATCCTCCAAAACCATGTGTGCAATCTTCTATCGTAAAAAGATTATACTTTTTTGCAATCGTCAATATTTCTTCAATATTTGATGAAAGCCCGTAAGTATTCTGACAAACAATAACTTTTGTTTTCTCAGTAATTGCAGATTCAATCAATGATACATTCATATTGAAAGTTGCCTTTTCAACGTCAATATAAACAGGTTTTAATCCAGCATAAATTATAGCATTTGGAACAACTACGCAGGTTAAAGCAGGTATTATCGCTTCGCTGTCTTTATCTAATTCCATTGCTTTAAGAATTGCATATAATGCAACTCTTCCTTTCCAATAAAGAAATATTCTATCAGGATCGCTTTCCAAAATAGAAGCAATGGATTTTTTATAAATATCTGATTTCATTTTTCTTAAATAGAAAATGCAGTCTGAATAAGCCTAACAAAGAACCAAAACCATATGAAAAGTGCAAAACGATAAAAGCAACAATCAAATTGAAAAGTGTTGTTGTATTATCTAAAATTCTTATACTTACACTTACTATTAAGATAAGGTAGCTTATCAGGCTCAATAATGAAATCAATCCAAAGTAAACATTAAAAACCATTAAAATAAGCGGGACAAGTAATGACAGTAAAAATAATAATGGAATTAAATGCCTGAGACTAATTGAATTAAAATCTTTAGTAATATATATAGTTAGGATATTCCATAATCCTGTAGCAAAGTTATTTTCTGCAATACCATTAAATGTCTCACGTGCATAATAAATACTGTATGGTTCAGGTAAGAGTACTATTTTTCCACCGCTTTTGATTATTCTTTTATTTAGTTCAATATCTTGATTTCGAACTAATTGATTATTGAACAAACCATATTTATTAAAAACACTTTTTTTAAAACAACCAAATGGAACAGTATCAACCTCCATTACTGAATTAGTACCTATTCTAAAATGTGAATTGCCAACGCCAAATTTGTTACTTAAAACTTTTCTGATTGCTGATGATTTTGGATTTTTGTTTTTTACGTCGGTTATACAAATTGTACCAATATTATCAGCTCCCGTTGATATTGCAAATGAGACCAACTTTGAGAAATAATCTTCTGGAATTTTACTATGAACATCAAGTCGAATAATATACTCTCCTGTACAATTTTTAATCGTCTGATTCAGAGCATACGGAACGGTCTTTTTTTCATTAATCAGTAAAGTGATAAAAGAATAATCCTTTATAAAATCACTAACTAATTCCATAGTTCCATCTTCGCTCTTACCGTCAACAATAAATATCTCAATAAGTTCTTTTGGATAGTCATTATTTAAAACGCTTTCCAAAAATTCAATTATATATTTTCTTTCGTTTCTACAAGGTATTATGACAGATATTTTTACCATATAATTCTAAATAATCTTAGCCGGAACGCCAACTGCTTTTGAATTAGAAGGAATATCTTTGTTAACCAGAGAACATGCACCAATAACGCTATTCTCTCCAATTACAAGACCATCATTCCCAGCTATAATACTTGCTCTCATTCCAATGTAAACTCCTTTGCAAATTTTTATAGATGAATGTTTTTGTCCTTTACCATGTAAGGCAAAGTAGCACCCATAAGAAATCGTAACATTTTCTTCAATAATAGTTCGTCCGGGTTCGAGATCATCCAGGTAGCATTTCATACCAATAAAAACATTTTTACCAATCTTATACCCAACTAAATACCTGTACATTAAAATCCGTAAGTTTGAAAATGGTGTGTTGGGTATTATAACTACATTAATAAATTTTCTGATTGGTTTCCATATTATTAACCAAAGAGGATACCTGGCGTAATATGGTACCGGCTTTTTAAACAAACGATATAAAAACTCAGCGATTTTCATTTATGAATAATTATTTGTTTTTAAATCTTATAATGTTCAGCCATTGATGAAACAGATTTTTTCCATTCATATTCTTGTATGACTTTATCTCTTCCTTTTCGTCCCATTTCGACTCTTAAAGATGAATTTATGATCAACTTTTGGATCGCATCAGCTAACTCAATTGGATTCCTTGGCTCAACGATAAAACCAGTAACCCCCTGATCAACAACTTCGGGCAATCCACCAACATTTGATACAACAACAGGTTTATTGCATGCACTGGCTTCAAGTACGGCGACACCAAAGCTTTCCTCTAATGAAGGGGCTACGTATATATCTAATTTATTATGATAATATTGTATCTGATCGTGATTAATATACCCGGCAAATATCACATCATCTTGAATACCTAGCTCAGAAGTAAGAATCTTCAATTTATCTAACAATGTACCTTTTCCGCAAATTAAAAGTTTTATTTTTTGTTCAAGATTTTTTTTCTTCAGTATTGCAAAAGCCCGAATCAAATATTCAATTCCATATCTTGTTTCAAGAGTTTTAATTGTTCCAATTATGATACAATCATCATTAGAAACTTTCTCAACTTGAATTGGTTTAAATCTTTCAATATCGATACCGAAAGGTATAACAAAAATCTTTTTATCAGTATACTTCTCAATTTCAGTCTTCATCACCCTGCTCGTAGAAAATATTTTGTCAGCCTTTGATATTGCAAATCTAAAAATAATCTTATGTATTAAAGAATACTTTGGAAATCTAAAAACATCACTACCCCAAACAGAAATAAAAAGAGGGTGAAAATTAACCATAGCCCCTAAAAACCCATAACTTGAAGCATAATGTGCATGAACGATATCAGGATTAAATTTGGCAATTGCCTTTTTAACCTCACTTATAGCTTTCAAATAGATTAGTTTTGATAAGCTTGTTTCCGTTTTACTTTGGATCTGCCTGGAAATGTTTAATGAAAATAATTTGATCTGCGGAAAGTCTGAATATAATTCAAGATTGGGTTTATGTATAGAAAAAATGCCAATTCCGATTCCTCTTTCAAGCAATGATCTAGCCCACCTGAGCGTATGAGGAGAATCTGAATCTGATAATAAAAGTACTTGCATTATATTATTTAATCATCTGTCTGCAAAAATAATGTTATTTATTCTATTATCTAATTTAAGTTTAAGCGTAAATGGTATCATCAGTAGTTATAATTGAACTATTTAGCTCTTTTATAAAAGGAACTAACTTTTCTTTTACCTCATCAACTGTCAGTAAATACGAGCATTCATTGGAAGGGCAACCTTCTCTTCCGCCATTAGTAAAACACATTTGAGAATTATATCCAGCTGAACATTTTATTTTTTTATAAACATAACTATGCCATTTCCCAAATGGGCCAGAGTATCTTGGATTTGTCGGACTATAAACAGTAAAAGTTGCACAATCTAAAATATTAGCCATATATAAAGGACCGCTATCATTACCAATAAATAAGTCGCATTGTTTGAGTAAATCTATAAGGACTGGAATAGAATCTGAAAGAAAATATTTGATATTATTTTCTTTTAAGATTTCCAAATATTCTTTGTATTCTGCTTCTGTGGGGATAATAAAATTAACATTAAATTCTTCTGAGAGGAATAAACCAATATCTATAAATTTCTTTAATCCCCATTCTTTAGATTTCCAGCCGGCAAAAGGATGTATAAATATGTTTTCAATATTTTCTTTTTTCTTCCTTTGAAAACTATGTGTTAATGAAATTTTTTTGTTAAAAAATAATTCAACAAAGTTTAGATATCTTAAAACCAAATGTGTTTCGGATTCAATTCTAGAAAATGAATCATAAATTCCTTGAAATAGATCCTTATTGATACCCGCAATTTGATTGGCTTTTGAATTGAAAATGATAGAAGCAGAATTGCATTCACCAGTCAGATCGAAAATTAAACTTGGATCTAAAGAATTAATTTTTTTCCTAATATAGCTTTTAGCTATTCTATATTTGAAATAAAAATCATCTCTACTTACTAACACACAAGTAATATTTGGTATAAATAACTTATAGAGATATTCTGAATGTTGACAACATAAGATAACTACTTGATTTTTTACTTCTTTTCTTAATGCTAATACTGCAGGTATTGTAAATATTGTATCGCCTATTTTATGTAAAAGAATTATCAGCGTTTTATCAGATTTCGAGTCAGCACTTTTGCGAAAATATCTTATGGTTTTAAACAAAGAGAAAAAAAAAGCTTGTATCGCTTTAAATAGTTTATTTCTTTTTTGAATTTTTTCATAAAAAGTCATAAAGCTTCAAAATTATTTACTAAAACTATTTGCAAATAGGATTTTACTAATCAGTGCTTTGCTTTTAAGATATATACTTTTGGATGCAGATTCCCATTTCTCATAATAAAACTTAAATTCAGTAGATCCGGTTATTAAATACATTACCTTAAGTTGCTCGATAACTAAAATATGATAGGTTAAAGAAGAGTAATATTTTTTTGGATAATCAAAAAGATAATATCTTGACCAGCCTTTTAAATCATAGTATGGAAGAAGCTGCTTAAGTGAATAAACTCCTTCACTAAAAAGATGATAAGATTTTTCATTCTTATTAAGTAAGTAGAGATCATATAATCCAAACAAAGCAAAAAAATATCCGTTAAGTACTGCCATTGTTCTTATGGGAGTTGTAAACTCTTCAAATACTAATAAAGAATTGAAATAATTCCTTACACCTCCTTTATTCACGTCAAATTCAAATGGAGTTAAAGCACCAACAGCAATGTCAGAATATTTTCTTTTATTGGATAGTAAAGCAGCTCTTGTTAATACAGATATCGCCTCGCCCTGAGCCATAGCCGATACCCAAGGTTCAGTAAGATTATAATGTGGATAAAGATGTTTTATTCGCCAACAATACCCTTCTGTAAATAATTCTTTATTATCACAAAACCAGTCAGCAATATTTAGGAACTTTTTAATCATTTCATTTTTTTTTGATCCTTCATTAAAGATAACAGATGATAGTCCCAGTCCGTATTGTGCAATTACAATTGGCTGCTCAACAGGTGGCTGTCCTTTATAACTAAATAAAGGAATCCCATTTTCAGAAAAGTTTCCAGGGTAATCTATCTTGGAACTAAAATCCAAGTAGTAATTAGAAAGATTTATCGGCTTTTCTCTTATAGAACATTTGGTAATAGAATTCCAATACTCAACTTTCTGAGGATTTATGAATATTGATATTTTATTAAAATATGTTTTAAGTTCATCAATCGTCATTATTTTCATTCTTTAATTGGAAATTTTTCAGTACTCAATTCCATATAAATTTTAATTAGAATGACAAATAGTAACCAAAAAGGTAAGTCTCTGGTTATGTAACCATAAGTTAAAAGTCCGGATATTTCAATAAAAGTGCGGATTAATAAGCCAACTCCAACACCTGTAATGGCAATTGAAAGGACATAATAATCTTTATTCACTCCTTTACTCATCTTTATAGACAAATAACCGATTCGAAAAAATATTATAAATAGACTAACCGCTGTTACAAAACCCAAAATACCATTTTCGGAGGTGAAAAATAGAAAAAAGTTATGTGGATGAGGTTTCCCAAAAATGTTAGCGCCTGTTTTGAAAAGTAATAGATGACTTGATGAAGCATAATTATTAAAATGCTTATCAAACATGTCTGCTCCCACACCAAATATGGGATATTCTTGAATTATCTCAAGGCCTAAATTCCAATATGCTTCACGATGACTAACAGTATCTAATCTCAAATATCCTTCTACAGCCTCTTGAATTGGTGAACTAATTAAAAATGATAATATAATTGTTAGAATAACTGCAACTACACTCTTCAAAAAGATTCTTCTATTCATAAAAAAAAGTAAGAAAGCAATACTGCTAATTGAAGCAATGATGCCTCCTCTGGAGTTCGCGAGAATAATTATTAATATATTAAATAATAATAGAGGCGTAAATAAGAAAACTTTTAAAGTTTTTGAGAATTTGTCAAGAAAGAAAAAGCTAACAATCATTGAGATGGAAATAAAGAAAATTGTAAACCCTGTATAACCCAAATTCCCCTGTAATTGAAAAGCATCACTTACCAGAACCCTCATAAAATAAAGTTGCGGACCCAAGATCATTAAATCTAAAATCATTCTGTACCCAACTAATAACACAACCAAAAGAATTGAGAATATGTATAAATACATAATTTGTTTACTTCTAATCATTGCATAAAACAGGTAAACAATAATAAGAAATATTGAAGTACGGATAAGAGCAATAGAACTAGTATAAAAATTTGTTGAGAAGATTGTTGATAATATTAATGTAATTAGCAGTAATAGAACAAAGATTTTAATAACTGAGGGGAAATTAGGATAGGTAGTATAATCTAACCCATAAACTTTCATGAAAAAGATAATTAAAGAAAAACTACTTAGAACTAAAAAATATGTTCGATACTCCTCATAAAATTCAGAGCTAAAGGCAATATAGCCCATTATTATAAAAAACAGTATATAATTTGAGTTCTGCTTAAGGGATATATATGCAAACATGCCCAATAGAATTATTATTATTCCTTGATAAGCAAAAAGGACGATAATAACTGCTAATAGAAGTGATATTACAATAAATACTAAGCTATTAATTTGTTGATATTTATACAAATCTTCCAAACAATATTCACCTATTTTTAAATGGTCTTTTAAGCTTCCTTCGTCAATAGATTATCGATAAACGAAATAATTTCTTTTTTAACAAATTCTACATTTAAATTCTCCATACACTCATAAGATGGGCAAAAAATACCTGCGTATGTAAAGCATACTCTTTCCTCTTCTGGAGAGCAATTTATTTTGTATTGTACAAATCTATGATGCTTTCCATATGGTAAAGAATATTTAGGATTAGTTGGTCCATAAATTGTGAAGGTTGCTTTACCCAATAAACTAGCAATATATACTGGACCAGAATCATTGGAGATAAAAACGGTACAATTTTCGATCTCAAACATCAAATCTTTAATAGTATTCGTTTCACAAAATTCTATTTCAAGATTATTTATCTCATCTATTATATCAGATTTAATGAATCCTTTGGGTGAGACGATTTTTACATTGTACTGACTTTTTAATTCCTTAGCTATCTCAACATATTTATTCAAATCCCATTCTTTAGCCCTTCTAATAGCAAATGGATGAATTAGAATTCTAATTTCCTCTATTGATGAAGGGGGAAAGTACTTTATTCTTTCTATATCATTATTTGGGACTATCAATTTAGCGACATCCAAATACATATCCATATAATGAGGCTTTTGCCTAATAGATGTAAAATGTGTATAAATCTTACTAAAATATTCCAGATTCATTCCAACAATTGTATGAGCATTTGAGCTATAAATCAAAGAAGCAGAATTAGGCATTCCAGTCAAATCAAATATAATTTCAGAATTTAATTGTAAAACTCTTTTTCGAATAGTTTTTCTGGCAATTCGTCTTCCTAATACAAAATCTACCTTATTTAATTCAATGTATTCTTGATCTTTAAATAAAAGTTTTAGGATGGGAGAAGTTTCCACATAACAAACAATAATTATTCTGTAATTGGAATAATGCTCTATAATAGCCTTCATTGCCGGTATAGTAAAAACTGTATCACCTAATCTGTGTAGATTTATAATAGTTAAAATCTTAGAGTCATTCTTCGGGCTGATATTTATCCATCTAATTAAGCTGATGAATATAGAAATAAAAAATATCACTCCTCTATTGATCAATTTAAATTGTTTGAGCCACAGAGTAACTTTAAACGAGCGACCCCATGATTCAAAATATTTCCTTTCTGATAATGCATCCATCTTCTTTTAAATGAACTCGTTTTTGAGAAAATTTTCCAGAGAAGTCTTTCTATTCATATATAGTTCTACAGAAGCAACTTTAGTAAGTAAAAGATATAATTCAGTTCTACTTATCGGAGACAAATTCTTAACTGCATCAGCATTAAATATTTTATTTACTTCAGAGGATTCGAATATATCATTAAAAATCGCGGCGATTATTTTATCATCACTAATCCTAAATAATTTTTGTTTGTTTAATTTCATCCTCAATATTCTTTTTATAGATGCCGGTAACCTTGGATAAACCCTGTCTTTAGCAAATAAAAAATATTTAAATCTGAGATTACCAGGATCAATTGGGACACCCCAGAGTGCGTTATTTAATTTTAATGCTTCCGGGTTCAACTTATTGATAAAGTCACAATATAAAAGATGATTGGCTTTAAGATTATCGTTAACATTCATAATATATTTAAAGAATTGATAATTATACATCGGTGCAACCGACCAGAAATAAAAGCGATTCCGATCTTCTCCCTCGAAGCACCATTTTATCCCTCTTTCAACAATTATAAACCTCTGAAACTTGTATTTAACCGATTGTTCGGGATATTCAGAAAAAAAAGAGTATAAATGTTCGAATAGATCTTTCTCAGGTATGGATAAAATGTTTGATATTTTTTTGATTGAAAAGAAATATTTATTTGAAACTAAATATTTTACTAGTAAACTAACATCATTCTTCAAATCTAAAGCAGGTCTATGATCTGGAAAAGCTTTGTCTCCACCATCTCCGGTGAAGTAATGTAATTTATTTCCATACTTATGTTGCAGTTCTTTGAGAAATAGTAAAAGAAAAGAAACACCTAAAGTATTAAGTCCATACTTGTAATTTAATAACTCTTTAAGTTCCAAACCTTTAGGATTTTGCAATTGAATTAAATCCCATTGGAAATTTAATTGATCTGCTAATCCCTTTGCAACTATTGAATCATTATCAGCTGTTTTACTATATCCGATGTAGGTTGTCGCCCTGAATTTTGCGTTCAATTTATTAAAAGCAGTTAATACTGATCTGGAATCCAGTCCACCACTTAGTGACAAAATATTTTCATCATCAATGGATAATCTGTTTTTTGTCCCTTCAACAAAAAGTTGAACTAGGTTATTTGTAATTTCATTAAGGTTTTTATTGGAATGAATTTTATGACTAAAATCGAAATCAATATATTGATGAATTTCAATTTCATCAGAATTTAGGTTACAACAAATTACTGAACCATGTTTAACTCTTTTTATGTTCTTTATGAAAGTTTTTTCACCAAGTGGATAACCAAATAATAAATCTTCTGCAATGCCAAATTTGTCTATGTCCGGATATATTAAATTCTCTAAGATAAACCCATAATTTCGAGAAATGATCGTTTTATTTGAAGAACAAAATAAATAAAGAGGGAGTCTCCCTAATGGATCATTTATTATGTATAGTTTATTATTAAATGAATCATATAAATATATTATATAGTCACCATCAAAATTTTCAAAAAAAGAAGAAATTCGATTAAAATAATTGGAATGACTTATTAGTAAAACTAAATCTTTAAACAATTTGATTAAATCAGTGTGAGAATAGTTAAAAATTTCACCTTCCAGAAAGATCTTGACATTTCCTAAGTCAAAAATTCTAAAAGGATATCCTTCGTACGCCTCAAAAAATGCAGTTAACTTTTTAACATCTCCAAATGGATTTTCCAATCTGAAGTATAGAGAGTTTGATGGGCGTGATTTTTCTGATTTAGAATCTGGTATTGAGAAATTCTGTTTAAAGTCAATTAAAAGATTAAAGCCTGGCATAGTCTGTAAAAAATAATTTGTTTTTATAATAAAAATAATTGAAACTCATAAAATTTTTATGTTAAATAAAAATTTTACTAAAACATTTTTAATTACTTAAATAATAAAGAATAATATAAAATAAGTCTCTTTAATTTTTATTAAATAATTTTTTTATGGTTGATTTAATAATATTCACTTCACTATCATTTAATAGATTTGATGTAAAACTATATGCAAAAATGAATAGAACTAATGAAATTATCTTATTCGACAAATACTCAAACTGAAACAACTCTGTTAATTGCTGAGATATAAGAAAAGCAATTATTAAGTTTATAAAAATGAGAGTAAATTTGTGTAACAGATGTCGGAATTTTATTACTTTTATATTAATTAACAGGAAAATACTTCCTAAAGCCATCAAGAAAACATATAATAGCGTTGTGGATAGTGCCAATCCTTCTTCTCTAAATTCTTTAACTAATAAAGCACTAAGGAATAGCTTTACTACTATAGCTGAAACTGAAATAATCAGTACGTAATTGTACTTTTTAACACTATAAAACATTTTTACAAAAATGTGATAGATCGATATGAATACCAACCCAAAGGAATAGTATTTTAATACCGAATAAGTTTTAATTGTGTTAGTGCTAGAAAATTTTCCACCCTCATAAAAGCTTGTAAAAATTAAATCTCCCCAAAAATAAAACAAAAATGATATCGGTAGCATTATATAAAATATTATACCATATGCATTGCGTATGTCATCAATCAATGTGTCAGGTGTTAACGAAAATTTAGAAAACAATGTTGTTACCAATGGAATGGAAAACAATGAGATGGGTAATGAAAAAACAACAAATGCATAGTTAAGGGCTGATATACCCCCAGGAGATACTTCAGAAATAAATAATCTATCTATTAAAACATAAGATAGTGATAAACCTTCAATTAGAATCAATGATATGATTATGCTAAAATTGTCTTTTTTCTTCCTCAAGAATATTGACTTAAATGGTAAAATCTTTACATCTCGTTTAACCATCAATAATAGGAATCCAAACGAAAATAAATAAGCAAAAGAAAAACTTATAGGTAGAACGTAAATTTTAAAATATTCAGATAGTAATAATAATCCAGCAATAATAATTACATTCAGCATAGTTAATGAAACAGCAGGAGTAACAAAATTAAACTTTGCCTGCTGATAAGCCATTATCACCGACATACCGGAACTGATTGGAATGGTAATTAAAAAAATGGTGAACATATTTCTTGCAATCGTTTTTGATACCTCTGAATGAGTGTCTAAAAATAATCCTATGATAATGTCAGAAACAAAAAACAATACTATAGAAATCAATAATCCAGAAATTATGAACAACAATAATGTTCTATTAAAAAATTCTTTACCATTAGTATTTGATACTTTATTTTCATCATTAAAAGCAGGGATGAAGTAATGCTGGCATAAATAAATTGTTGCAGTGTTGATGATATTTGGAATAGTGAAACTGATAAGGAACAAATCAAATTCAATGCTCAAACCGAATTTATTAGCATAAATGATCTCTCTGATAAATCCGATGCCTTTACTTAAAAAACCTAAGAGAGTTAATACAATTGAAGCACCAGCAACAGATTTAAGAAAATTATTTTTCATAAGAGATTTTGGAAATGAATCTCACATAAATATCACCATCGATAATACCATTCAAATGCAACTGATTAAACAAACTGATAAATTTTTCCGGTTCAGACCAGTAATCAAGTGCTAATTTAAGTGTTTCTCCAACTGAATAATTACATTCAATTTTTCCAATACTGTTTAAATGATCGATACACATTATAGCTTTATCAGTAAATTCTGGGATGGTATATTCAAATGAAATGATATGTATCGAATCAGACAATCCTTTAATTACTTCAAATTCGTAACCCTCAACATCAATTTTACAAAATTCAGGTTTACCATACTTCTTGATAAGTTGATCTAAAGTAGTTAAGGGTACTAAAATTTGGTCATTCCAACTTGCTTTGGAAAAACGTCCATTACTAACTTTATCAACCCATTCTTTGGATGCAGATGTTAAGCTAGTTGAGCTGCTAATAAACAAAGAAACTGTTCCTTCAATTTCACCTAAGGCCTTATCTACTATGGTTACACGATCTTTGAATCTTCGTTTTAAAAATCTAAGTGGTTTTGGTTGAGGTTCTATTGCTACAACCTTGGCTCCTAATTCAAGAAATGCTTCAGTTCTATTTCCATAATTTGCTCCCACATCAAAACATAAGTCTCCATTTGAAATAAATTGTGAATAAAAGTTTACTCTTTTTTCAAACTCTCTTTTCGATGCGCCAAATCTGAAATATTTATCTTTAATGATTTTAAGAAAGTCGAATAAATCTAATTTCTGTAGTAGGATGAATAGGAATTTCTTCATATCTGATTAGTTAAATAACAAATAATATGTATGTAGTTTGTATGTGAAATATTGGTTTATTTAGTTCTACCAATTTTTCTACTGACAAAGAACAGCGCTGATATCATAAAAATAAAGGATCCTGAAACAATTGTAGCAAAAACTATTTTTGGTTCACTTTTTTTCTTTGGTGGTATCGCTTCATCCAATATTTGAATAGTTGGGATATCTTTATTTTCCTGAATTTTTTCCTGATAGTATTGCTGTTGCAATAAAACATAAACTTCGTTCTGGATTCTGACTTCCCTATATAATCCTGCAAGTTTTTTCCCTAGAACAGGTACATCTTTAAAAGCCAAAAGATAATCTGCACTGCCGTTTTCAAAATTTGAATATTGTTCCCTTAGTTCCTGAAGTTTTTTGTTTAATGAAGTATATAACCGATTGCTTTCTCCAGCATCAGTTTTAATCAACCCTAGTTCAATTTCGGTTTTTATTATTTCAGTTTTTAGTTGAGCAGATCCCTCAATCGCTGCCTTAATCTGATCAGTCATTGCTATAGCTTTGTTTTTACTTTGAAATTCCATCAAAGCAGTTTCAGCTGAATCTAATAAAGCTTTTGTCTGGACTATCTGTTCCTGAATATATTGTCTGGCACTTTTGGCTTTTGAAGAAAGTTTCTCTTTATTGATTGAATCCAATGCAGCAATATATGTGTTTGAAATTCTTGCACTTAGTTCCTTCAATGAATCTTCATCACTAAATAACATAGGTACTAAAGTTGACTTAACATCAACATTTAATGTTATTATCCCTTCTTTGGAGATATCAGTATGTAATCTGTCGAGTAATTTTTCAGCTGCTTCAATTCTGTCATCAGCATCATAAAGCTTTGTAAGGTTCAGTTTATCGACAACGTATAAAGCTGCACTTCTGCTTTTTAATATTTCAACATATAATTGTGAAGTTGCAGTTGCCATTCCACCAGTTAAAATACTTGAAAAATTTCCTCCACTTAGCAATGAACTTATTCCACCAAATCCTTCCTGCTTTTCGGGCGGCATAATAGAAACATCAGCTCTGTAAGTTCTGGGATAGATTAACCATAAAATCAAAAAAAGAAAGAAGGTGCTGAGTATAGTAATTTTCAGAATGGTCTTTATATTAAACAAAATAACATTTAGTATTTCATGCCAGCTCATTTTTTACCTCGTTGCTACAATTACCGCTACAGTAGCTGCAATTACTGCTGCTACTTGTCCGAGTACGGAAAGAGTTGTTGTAAATATTTCCCAGAATTTTGGACCAGGCGGATCTTCTAAAACCCAGATAGTGTCTCCTGGATCCAGTTGTTCAACATCATCTGCATCAATCCATTCGCCGGTATTTACTTTAATTACTCTTACATCGTTTTCAATCGCTCTCCAACTAAAGCCGCCGGCTAAAGTAATATAATCCACAACGGATAATTTTGAATCATAGACTATGTTTCCTGGATTAACTACCTGCCCAATTAAAGTAATATAATTTCTTCTCTCGGGAATTGTAATTACATCATTGCGTTTGAGAACAATATCTTCGCTTAATTGATTTTTTAAAAACAAAGCTCTAAAATCAACTACAACCTTTCCAAAGCGCTGTCTTGATTTTGCTTTTAAATAGTCATATTCATCATCGGTCATATCTGCACGCGGTATTAGTCTTATTCTTTCAAATTCCGGATCATAACTTGAATCGGCATCAGTTCTGAAAACTGAAGCATCAACCAAACCAGCATCTTTAAGAAATCCACCAGCATTATTAATCAGCTCACTTAAAGTTGTTTGATCTTTAACAATCTTATAAATACCAGGATATTTTACAAAACCACTTATTGTAACCCACTGCTCATCATAATACTCACTTAATTCTCTGACTAAAACCTGATCACTATATTGCAGATGGACATTATTATTTTTTAAATACTCAATTGAATAATAGCGGCTTACTTGATTTACTCCATCTTCAGCAAAACTAACTACTTCTATAGAATCAGTTTTTGCTTTGTATTTTAATCCGCCAGCAAGTTTAATGAAGTCATAAACAGATTCACCTTCCCTGAATTCATAAGTCGCAGGATATTTAATCTGCCCGCTTATAAAAATTGTCTTATCAACTTTATCAACAATCACAGCATCCCCATCTATCAGATAAGGATTGCTTTCGATTTTTCCTAATCTAAGAAAAGAAAGGAAATCTATACTCATCGTATCATTATTTCTGTTAATGATTTTAATATTTCTTATATCTGAGGTTGAATTTAAACCCGGAGATGTCTTAATAAGATCTAATAATCTTGAATTTGAAGTTAAAGTATAAGTTGCTGGTTTAATTACATCACCGATTAAGGATACTTTAATTTTCCTGACATCAGCTAGTGCAATATAGATATCAACATTTCTGAAATTCTTTTCAAGTATTTCAAAAATACTTTTTTTTGCTTCTGCAAGTGATTTATTTCTTAAATCAACTGCACCTACTCTTGGTATGTATAAGTAACCTTCATGATTGATCAGTAAGTTAAAGATTCTTTCTTCTACTCCACTGATTGAAATAAATATTTTGTCACCCGGTCCAACTTTATATTCATCAGGATTGATAACTCCTTCCGAGGCTTCCATTTTTTGAAATATATTAGCGGAAGTGTCCTTTATTGAACTGAAAGATCTTTCTGGATAAGTAGGAAGTATCTGCGAGTATAAGTTAGTTAATAGTAACAGGGAAAAAACAACAGATAATATTTTTTTGCTTATCAATTTGTAACCAAGATTATTTAAGTGCTACAAAGTTAATAAATAGATAATAATTATTGAAAGATATTTTCTTTGATACTAAATTTTTAATGATATCTTTCTTAAAGAAACTACTGTAACAAATACTCCGATAAGCGGTCCAATACATAATAGTATCGCTGCAAACAAATATTTGTTCCTGATTATTTGATCAAGTGAAAATAAATACTCACTTGCATAATGATACAACAGTATTGAAATTGCCAATGCAGTTATGCCTGCAATAAGTCCTGCTAAAGCACTATTTAATATTATAGGCATCTTTATTGTTGAAAGCTTTGCGCCAACAAATTTCATTGTTTCTAACTCAGAGTATTTGGAATTTAATATCAGCCTTACTGTACTATAAACCAGATACATTGAAACGAGAAATATTAATCCGGTTAGTGTAAAAACATACACTTTCCCTTTATCAATATATGATAAAATCCTCTGGTAAAAATCCTGCCTGAAAACAACATCATCGCTCCAGCTTAATTTTGATAAATCTTTTATGATTAATTTTATCGAATCGTTAACAGCATATTCACTTTTCAGTTTCAGATTAAAAGATGCCGGTAAAGGATTATAATCAAGAATTTTTCTGAAATCTTCACCGGTCTCTTTAACAAAAATTTCTGCGGCTTCTTCTTTACTTACATAATCAACTGATTTGAGAAAGTTAAGATTTTTCATTTCATTTTTAATTGAATCAATCTCTGTCTTTGCAATTTTATCCTTTATAAAAACACTTATAACAATATTGCCTTTTAATTCCTGTTCAAAATGATTAGAAAATTGTATAATGAACACAGATAAAGTTATTAGTATTACAGAAAGTGTAATCGAAACAAGTGAAAGAAAAAAAGAGAATTTTGATCTTTCAATCAGTTTAAATGCTTCTTTAATCCAGAATTTTATCATAAGATTACTTAAAAATTTGATTCATCTATCCAGCGCTCTATTTTCCAAACCTGAGTTGATGGGTTCTTATTTAATGATAAATTCACTCTTCCATCAACGTGAACAACATCAGTCGGATTAAATGTAATTGTCAGATTGAAACTTCTAACTATATTAGCTGAAACTGAATCTTGTGTACTTAATACAATATTATTCCATATCAGATCGAGACTTTGAGCATTTTGAAAAAGTCCGTTGGTTGTACGCATTTCATCATCTCTTCCCCAGGTAACATCAAATCCCTGATCATAATCTCTGTATGTAAATGTAAAACTGCCTGAAAGAAGATTGCCATAAATAGTTGTGTCTTTGAAAGAGTAGGCATATTGAAAATTTTGAAAGACCCCGGGAATATCTTTCTGATCAGAAATAGGAAGCACAGTCTGATCAGGATCTAAATCAAGTTTTGGTGCAAATGGATTTGTACAACCAGCAATCAGAATTAATGTAAACGATATAGAAATAAATTTACTAATAGAAAATTCCTTTTAATTCACTCCAGCTCGGAAATAATTCACCTCTGGTATCTTTCCAAAAATAAATTACCCATTCAGCCCTTGCATCTCTTAACATATTAAACTGCAATATACCTGCATAGTTAGCTGGTGTCGGATCAGTGCTTGAAATAGGAAGATTTATATTATAAGCAGCAGTATAAATCAGTGAATCACCACTTAAATTACTATAGTTCTCATCAGAAAATGTTAATGATATAGGAAAATCAACGGGTACTTTATTAATTACACTGCTGAAATATCTTTTTTCTTCATTCAATCCCCAGTCTTGCAAAAAGACCTGATAAAGAGCAATTGCTTCGCTTGAGGCAGAGAAACTGAATTTTTTATCTCCAAAAAGTGTATCAACAAAACAGGCAATGTAGTTCTGAACATTTTTATCAGCAAAGGAATTTTTAAGGTTATTAATAACATCTTCTGCTCTTACAGCAGGTATAAAGTTTGATTTTCCTTTGTCAGGTGCTTCAGCATCTCTTGTATCAAATAAATTACAGGAACCCAGTGAAAAAGTTATAATCGCAATAAAAAATATTTTTTTTATCCTTTGCATATCAAAATCAATCTTTACAAAGTAAAATGCTCAAATTTATTATCAAAAAAAACATTAAAAATTTTAAAAAATGAATTCCGGAATTTCACAGAACTATTTCCAATCTTACTTATAAAAGATGTGAATCTTAAAGACAGAATTCCTTCGATGCTGTTTATTTTATAGTTCACTAAAAGATTTAAGATAAATATCCAAGTAGCTGTCTAACCTTATCAGATTTAATTTTATAAATCAATTCGATTTACCATTGCCCTGCCGATTGTTGCTTCATCAGCAAACTCAAGATCACCTCCGATTGGTATTCCACGGGCAATTCTTGTTACCTTAACATTTAATGGCTTAATCAATCGGGCTAGATAAAGAGAAGTTGTTTCACCTTCAGTATCGGGATTTAATGCAAGGATCACTTCTGAGATATTTTCTTTCTCAAATCTTAAAAGTAATTCTTTAATCTTTAAATCATTTGCAGTTATACCGGAAAGCGGGGAAAGAACTCCGCCTAAAACATGATATAAACCAAAATATTCATTTGATTTCTCTATAGCTATCACATCGCTTGCTTCTTCAACAACACATATTTTACTTGTATCACGTTTAACACTTTTGCAGATTTCACAAAGGTCTTCTTCGGTAAGATTAAAGCATCTTGAACAAAAATGTAATTTTAGTTTTAGATCAGAAATTGATTTAACTAATCTGTCAACGGAATCCTGTTCAGATTTTAATATATACAAAGCTAGTCTTTGCGCAGTTTTTTTCCCAATCCCGGGTAACTTACTCAACTCTTCTATTGCAATTAAAAGAGGTTCTGCTATCTGCACTTAAAACCCCGGAATATTTAACCCAGGGGGTATCATCCCTTTGGTAACTTTTGCCATTTCTTCTTCAGCCATTTTATTTGCTGATTGTAAAGCTTTATTAACTGCTGCAACTACTAAATCTTCAAGAATTTCCTTTTCTTCTGCATTTATCACTTGCGGGTCAATTTCAATGGAAATAAGCTCTTTCATCCCATTAGCTTTAGCTTTAATCATCCCGCCGCCAGCTTCTTCCGTAACGCTCATATTTCCTAGCTCATTTTGTACTCTTTGCATCTCAGCCTGCATTTTTTGCACCTGTTTCAACATTCCCTGCATACCGCCTTTCATATTCATCTCCTGATTTTTGTAATTTTTAAGTTTTTTTGAAGCCAAATATAATACAATCGTTTGACTTTATATATTTAATTTGCCTAATTTCAAATTGAAATTTTATCAAGTAAAAATAAAAGATTAGAGGTAAAATGGTAGAAACTTTACTACATAAAGATATTCCTTTGGATGAAGGCAATTATCTACTGCTTGAGTATCTGGATAGTTACCAGGTTAATGGCAAAAAAGTAAAAGTTAAAGATATTGGCAGAAAAATAGCTCTGACCAGCGCATTTTTCTTTGATTATTTAAAAGAATATCATATCCCAACAACATTCTTAAGAAAAGATGGTGAAAATTCATTAAAATTTTCTGTAAGTAATGAGCTGTCTTTCAGGGTAAAAATTCTTAATAATGCTGATAAAAGAAATTCTAAAATTTTTGGAATGAAAGAAGGTGCAGAATTAAATCTGCCTGTGTTCGAGTTTCATTATGGATGCGGTAAAGAGAGCATTATTAGTGAGAGTCATTTAATTGCCTTTGATCTTTGTAATACCGAAGATATGAAGTTAATTACAAGAATGTGCTCAAAAATAAATGCAGTTCTTAAATCATTTTTTGAAAGAAGAAATGAAAACCTTGCTGAAGTATGCTGTCATTTTGGGAAAACTGATGATAAGCTTTTTTTAATCGGGGATTTTTCACCAGCAAGTATAAAAATCTTTTCTAAAAATGATTCTGTTAAAGGAATAAACCCATATAAACTTACAACTGCTGCCGAAATAAGAAAATATACAGACCAGCTTTTTAATATTGCGAGTGTAAAATAATGTTTACAAAATACGGTTACAACACAATGGGTGTTGTATTTTTTGTTGTTTTCATTCTTATCGTTCTGAGTATTTTTTCAAGTGCCAATTATATCAGATTCCCTTTGATTCTTATTGCTGTTTTACTTGCTGCCTTTACACTAAACTTCTTTCGCGATCCTGAAAGAAAGCTACCTGAAAAATCAAATATAGTTGTATCGCCTGCAGATGGAAGAGTTTTATTTGTAAAAGACATAATTGATGAGAGATTTCTTAACAGCAAAGCAAAAATGGTATCTATCTTTATGTCTCCTCTTAATGTTCACGTAAACCGAATACCAATTACAGGAAGAGTTGATTATCTGAAATATGTTGAAGGAAACTATATTGCTGCTTTTGAAGATAAAGCATCGGAAGAAAATGAAAGAAACGAAATTGGTATCAGTTCGCCGGCTGGAAAAGTTTTATTTATCCAGATTGCCGGTTTTATAGCAAGAAGAATTGTCAGCGAAGTAAAAATCGGAGAAACTGTATCCATTGGAAATCGGTTTGGTATGATTAAATTTGGAAGTCGTGTTGATATAATTGTTCCGGAACAGTGGCAGGTAAAAGTAAAAAAAGATGACAATGTTACTGCCGGTGAAACAATTCTTTTTGAATATTAATTAATGAATCGATTTAGACTTACACCTTCTGTAATACCAAATCTGTTTACCGCTATGAATATGTTCAGCGGTTTTTTTTCGATAATTACAGCAAGTCAGGGAAACTATACATATTCAGCATGGTTGATTGTTGTAGCTGCAGTATTTGATGCGCTTGATGGATTTATGGCTCGTCTGACAAAATCAAGCAGCGAGCTTGGAGTTGAACTTGATTCGCTTTCGGATGTAATTAGCTTTGGTGCAGCCCCCTCGTTTTTGCTTTACAAAATTTATTTCTATCAGTTTGAAACTCTCGGTATCATTCTCAGCTCTCTGATAATGATTGCAGGCGGTTTTCGTCTTGCAAGATTTAATGTTCAATTAGTTGGATTTGATAAAGCGTATTTTACAGGTCTGCCAATCCCCTCTTCAGCATTAACAATTGTAAGTTTTATCCTCGGATTTTATGATAATGGATTTCACGGTGTCGAAAAACATTTTATTATTCCGCTTGTTCTTGGTTTATCCCTACTTATGGTCAGCAATGTTAAATACGATACTTTATCAAAATATGCGTTTAAAAATTTCAAAAAAAATCCATATTTAATTTTAGTTTATCTTTTAGTATTTGTATTACTTGTGTTCTATACTGTTAAAGGTTTGTTCTTCATTTTTGTTTTCATGATTGTATTTGGTATTTTTAGACAAATTTTTAACTATTTCTCAAATAAAAAATCTGAGTGAAAAGTGTTTAAAGCTACAGTATTAATAAAAAGACGATCTTCAATACTTGATCCACAAGGTGTTGCCGTTGAAAAAGGTGCTAAACATCTTGGAATCACAAATATTAAAGGAACAAGGATAGGAAAACTAATTGAGTTTGATGTTGATGTAAATGATCGAACAGCAGCCGAAAAAGAAGTAACTGAGTATTGTTCAAAACTTCTGGCAAATCCTATTATGGAAGATTTTGAGTTCAATCTGGAAGAAGTAAAATGAGTTTAAAGTTTGGAGTTGTGGTTTTTCCCGGTTCAAATTGCGATCACGATGCTTATTACTCGTTAAAAAAAGTTCTGGATTACAGTGTTGAATTTCTATGGCATAAAGATACAGACCTGAAACAAAGCAGTGTTGTTCTTTTGCCAGGCGGATTTTCTTATGGTGATTATCTTCGTACTGGTGCAATTGCAAGATTTTCTCCTATTATGAATTCTGTTATAAGTTTTGCAAATAAAGGCGGAATCGTTATCGGTATTTGTAATGGATTTCAGATTTTATTAGAAGCAGGTTTATTGCCCGGCGTTATGATACGGAATAATTCACTTAAATTTTCGTGTAAAGATGTATATCTTTCAGTTGATAATCGTGACACAATCTTTACAAGTGAGATTTCGAAAGATTTATTATCTATAAAGATCCCTGTTGCACACGGTGAAGGTAATTATTTTGCTGATGAGAAACTGCTGGAAGAACTTATATTAAATAAACAGATTTTGTTCAGATATTCTGATGCAGATGGCAATGTCAATGATGAGGTAAATCCAAATGGCTCTCAATTAAACATTGCAGGAATAGTAAACAAAAACGGTAATGTTATGGGAATGATGCCTCATCCTGAAAGAGCTTGTAACCCAACTCTTGGCAGAACTGATGGGCAATTAATTTTTAAATCAATTGCAAATTATATATTAAACTAAAGGTGATATTATGTTTGGAAACTTAGGCACTGGTGAAATAATAATAATTGTGCTTGTTATTCTTCTATTATTTGGTGCGAAAAAAATTCCTGAACTTGCTCAAGGTTTAGGTAAGGGTATGAGAGAATTCAAAAAATCCCTAAAGGATGTTGAAGATGAAATTAAAAAGACTGATGACGATGTGAAGAAAACTGATAAGTCTTGACCAGCGTTTTGTAATTCTTTATACAAAAAAGTGCTGATGCGAAATCTTTTGCATTATATTAGCTTTAATTTCTTTTATTCCCGCTACCAACGCAGCGGGAATTTTATTTTACAATAGATATTCCGATAGGAAAAATAAAGACTAATATTTCTAATAATCTTTTGATTAAACATTGTCTGCTCTTCTTCCAAATAAATAGATAATACCAATTAGTACTGCAGCGATCAGTAACAAAGCAATATATGGTGATAAGCCAAACGCTGTTAAAATATCACCGATCAACATTGTAACAACAGCAACCGAAACAGCATAAGTAAGTTGAGTGCGTACATGATCAATATGATCGCAGCTTGATGCCATTGAACTTAAAATTGTTGTATCAGAAATCGGCGAACAATGATCACCCCAAACACAGCCAGCAAGAACAGAACTGACAACTCCAATTAAAATTAAATGAGTATCAGCGGGCGAATAATTATTCAACTGAGTAACTGCTGCAGAAAGCGGAATTACAATCGGAAACATAATTGCCATTGTACCCCAGCTTGTGCCGGTTGCAAAACTAATCAGTCCGCAAACAGCAAAAACAATAACAGGAAGAAATCTTGGATCAATGGATTGACTGATTAAACTAATCAGATAATCAGCAGTCCGCATTTCATTTGTAACAGCGCCAATACTCCAGGCAAGTGTTAATATAAGAATAGCCAGAAGCATTGAACGGATACCGTTAAACCAGGCATCTATTGTTTCTTTAACAGATAGAATTTTCTGAGCAATTATCATAACTGCAGCAACTACACACGCTGAAGAGCTTCCCCAGAGCAGAGCAAGATATGAATTTGAATTGCTGATTATATCTCTTACACTATAACCGGTTAATCCTTGTTCTTTTAATGAAATCAATCCGGTATAGATCAAACCGGCAATTGTAATGAGCACTAATGAGAATATCGGAACAATCCCATTATACCATTTTGCTTTATCTTCATTCCCAAATAACTCGCTGGATTCCAGCAATTTATTGCTTGATGATGTCGGAGATGAAACTAAACCTTCTCTTACCGCCCTTCGCTCCGCTTTTAACATTGGACCAAAATCTCTGTTGGTAATAGCAGCAACAAGTATAAAAAACAGCATCGCAATCGGATAAAATCTGAAGATGATTGAATCAAGAAAAACTGAATATGCATTTAATGTGGAACCAATCGAAGTTAAACCATCCTGGATCAATCCAACTTCATAACCTATCCACGAACTGACAATAAAAATACTTGCGACCGGTGCCGAAGTTGCATCAACTATAAAGGAAAGTTTTTCACGCGAAATTTTTAACTTATCAGTTATTGGACGCATAAGATTGCCAACCACAAGTGCATTTGCATAATCATCGAAGAAAATTAATAATCCCGAAAGCCAGGTCGCAATCATTCCGGACTTTCTTGTGCGTGCTAATTTTGAAAGTGAATTTGCAATTCCAGTTGTACCGCCGCTTTTAGAAATTAAACCAATCACACCGCCAAACAACAAGGTAAAAACGATAACCTGCGTATGAGACACATCGCTTACAGCTTCAATAATATATTTATCAATTAATCTTAAAAATGCAGTAAGCGGGTTATAACCATTTATAAATAGCGAACCTGAATAGATCCCGAGTATCAACGAAATAACCACTTGCTTAAAAAGCAACGCAAGAACAATAGCAAGAAGCGGAGGCACGATACTTAAAATTCCTGGTATGACATTTATCGAAATATCATCGCTGCTGCCGGAGATATTCAGTTTGTAATTACCTGAATTTGGGATTGTTAAAGTTGTATCAAATGAACCTTTGGTTAAAACAACTTTTAATTCTTTCGTATATGATTCACCAAGTAATTTTATTTCAATTGTTTTTAATGTATCAGAATATCCCGTTCCACTTATCTTAAAACTTATATCACTTAACACTAAAGAAGGTGAAGTGATTTTTTGAGCAAATGCACCCGAATAAAAAAATAAAAGGAAAAGTCCTGCTAAAATGTATTTGTTCAAATTATTAAATGTTAAGTGGAATAATACTTGATTAAATGACATCAAAAATATATACTATAAATTCAAATAATTCAAAAAATATTTTGATACTTGCATTTAAACTGATCTTCAGATACACAGTAGTATTTTCTTTTAAAGCTTACAGACAAACAATTCTGTAATTAGCTCAAAAGTATTATTTTAAACATCAAAATCTTTATTAAAAAAATAAGATGACTTTCTACAAAAACCACAAAGAAAAATTAGAACTTATTAAGGCAGGCAAATTAAGTCTTACAGATAACGTAAAACATTTTCTAAAATAATCGAAAACCTGAGATACTTTGATGTAATTAATTCTTCTAAAGAATTTAAATCAGCCCGCTAAGAAATTTTCCTGCTGAAATCACTCGAATGTTTTCTTTAAGAACATCTACACCTTGCTGCCTAACCACCTGATAATTAAACGGAATCTGAAGTCTATCATTAAAATAGATTTGATTATTTGAAGGAGTAGTTTCAGAAAGTTTTACTTCAACAGAAAACCAGGGCTTATTATTTACGGTTATTAAAAAATCAACCTCTTTTTTATCAATATTGCGCAAATAATGTAATGCTGTTTTATGTCCGTCTCTTTCAAAAAGCGTACTTGTAAATTTTAATAAATGTGCAGCAATAAGATTTTCAAATCGTGTACCTTCATTTTCAACTTCCGACCAATCATTTAAATAAATCTTTGGCTCTTTTTTAATTGATCTAATAATTTTTGATGAATATGGATAAATCCTAAAACTGTAGTAAAAGGATTCAAGTATGTTTAACCAGCTTGTTAGTGCACGATGACTCACTTCAAGGTCTTCTCGCAGATTATTAATTGAAAGTGGCGAAGATGCTTTTGATGGAAGAATGTCTCCCAGTAATTTCATAGTATTTATATCACGTATATCTTCAACATCTCTGATATCTTCTCTGAATAAACGTTCTAATTTTTCATTATGCCACCTTCTTAAAACTCTTGCATCCTGGGCAATAAGTGGTTCTGGAAATCCACCAAAAGTAAATAAAGTTTCTAATGTACTTTGAAAATTTTTACTATTGAACCGGATTTCCTCAAAAGGTTTTGCATTACTTTGGATATTTTCAAGTTCAGCCAGAGAGAAAGGATGTAATGTATAGTAATGATATCTGCCCTGCAGAGAGTCTCCACTTTTTCTGTAAATGTTTAATCTTGCAGAACCTGTTACAAGAATTTTATATTCGTTTTTATGTTTATCATAAATTCCCTTAATTAAATTCTTCCATTTCTTGAATTTATGGATTTCATCATAGATGAGTAAACCACCCTCCCCTGGCAATTCACCTGAATTAATTTTTTTTCTATCAGGCTGATAATCCCAGTTATAGTAATTACTCGAATTAAAATTTTCAGCAATTAATTCTTTAGCAAGAGTTGTTTTTCCGACCTGCCTTGCACCACCAAGAAAAACCATTTTATCCTTTAGATCTTCAAGAATATTCTTAGTTAAGTATCTTTTTTTGTTCATTTTGTCACCTTTACAATTTAAAATTATAAGCATTTTTGCCTGAAAGCAAAAAAAATAGCGATAATTTTTGCTTTGAAGCAAAAATTCGCCAGCATCATTAATCTACTTAATCATATACAATAAAAATAAATTCAATAAAAAAATGTATTTTTGAACATTCTCAGAATACTATAAAAATTAAATGACTTTCTACAAAAACCACAAAGAAAAATTAGAACTTATTAAGGCAGGCAAATTAAGTCTTACAGATAACGTAAAACATTTTCTAAAGAATATAGATGACCAAAAAGATCTTAATGCTTTTAATTTTGTTTTTAGTGATGAGGCAATTGAAAAAGCAAAAGAAGTTGAGCAGAAAATAAAAAATAATTCTGCCGGCAAGCTCGCAGGAATGGTAATTGCAATTAAAGATGTTCTTGCTTATAAAGATCATCCTCTCACCTGCTCTTCAAACATCTTAAAAAATTTCACTTCGCTTTATACAGCTACCGCAGTGCAAAAGCTGATTGATGAAGATGCAATTATAATCGGTAAAACAAACTGTGATGAGTTTGCAATGGGTTCATCAAATGAAAACTCTGCTTTTGGAAATGTTCTTAATCCTGTAGATAAAACAAGAGTTCCCGGCGGCTCAAGCGGCGGCTCTGCAGTTGCGGTAGCGGCAAATCTTTGTGATGTTTCTCTTGGAACAGATACAGGCGGATCAATTAGACAGCCTGCGGCATTTTGCGGTGTGTTTGGATTTAAACCTACTTATGGAAGGGTTTCCCGATTCGGGTTAACTGCATTCGCATCATCATTTGATACGATTGGTCCATTTACAAAAAATGTTGAGGATGCGGCATTGGTAATGGAGGTAATTTCAGCAAAAGATGATAATGATTCCACATCAGTTGATAAAATTGTTCCGGATTTTCTTGCATCGCTGAAAGATGAACGAAAGTTTAAGATCGGGATACCAAAAGAATATTTTGCCGATGGACTTGATGGGGAAATCAAAACAGCAGTGTTAAATGTAGCAGATAAATTAAAACTTGAAAATTACTTTGTAAAAGAAGTCTCTCTCCCCAAAACTGAATATACCATTGCGGCTTATTATATCTTAACCACTGCTGAGGCTTCATCAAACTTAGCAAGATTTGATGGGGCAAGATATGGAATCAGATCAAAGGATTTTAATGACCTGAACGAAATGTATGTAAACACACGAGTTGAAGGACTTGGTAAAGAAGTAAAACGCAGGATAATGCTTGGTACTTATGTTTTGTCCACCGGATATTATGACGCATATTATCGCAAAGCACAAAAAGTTAGAAGACTAATCAAAGAAGATTTTGATAATGTGTTTAAGCAAGTTGATTTATTGATTACTCCAACAACTCCGACAACTGCGTTCAAAATAGGTGAGAAATCCGATGATCCGTTAAAGATGTATTTGAGTGATATCTACACAACATCGGCTAACCTTGCCGGGCTGCCGGGAATTAGTATTCCAATAGGCAGGAACTCAGAAGATATGCCAATAGGTTTACAGATTTTATCACAACAATTTGACGAAGAAAAAATATTACAGTTAGCAAAACATATTCAGGATGAAGTTACAAACTGAAATAAACATCCGCGAATGGACTAAATCTGATTTTTCTATTGTAAAAAATATTTTACTTACGACGTGGAAAGACACTTATTCCTTCATACCAATAAAAGATATTGAAAAATATTTTTACGAATTTTATTCTGATGACAGGTTAAAGGAAATACTTATCGATCCTTTTTCAAATGGAATTTTAGCAGAAGTAAATTCAAAATCTGTTGGCTGGATGAAATTATTTGATAATTATGTGGAGAAAAAATTATTTGTTTCTTCTCTATATGTGCTTCCAAAATTTCAAGGCTTCGGAATCGGAAAGAAATTATTAAATCATGCCTACTCAATAGCTGAACAAAAAAAATATAATAAAGTTTGGCTTGGAGTGATGAAACAAAATATAAAATCTTTGGAGTGGTATATTAAACTTGGATTTGAATTTGTTAAAGAAGAGCCTTTTCAGATGGGCTCAACTTCAGTAACGCATCTGATAGGTTATAAAAATATATCATAAACTAAATCAGACAGCAGAATTATCTTCAAATCATTTTACAATTTAATCGAATATTTAACCTGCAACATTTATCATCACAAAATTAGATTTATCTATATTCAGGAATTTCATTATTTTTGCTCATAAAATTTAATTAAGAAAAGGATCATTATGCCAATTATCATAAATAAAAATACTCGTCTGCTTGTGCAAGGTATTACAGGTAGTGAAGGTTCTTTCCATACATCACAGATGGTTGAATATGGAACAAAAGTAGTCGCAGGAGTTACACCCGGTAAAGGCGGTACAGAATTTCAAGGAGTTCCGGTATTTAATACAGTTGAAGAGGCTGTAAAAATTCAAAAGGCAAACACATCAGTAATTTTTGTTCCACCAGCTTTTGCTGCGGATGCAATTTTAGAGGCTGCTAACGCCGGAATAAAATATATCATCTGCATCACAGAAGGAATTCCGACAAATGATATGTTAAAGGTTTATGATTCTATCAGAAATAAAGAAGTAATACTTGTTGGACCAAATTGTCCCGGAGTAATCACGCCCGGAATTGCTAAAGTTGGAATTATGCCCGGCTTCATTCATAAAAAAGGAAATATCGGTGTTGTATCACGCTCCGGCACTTTAACTTACGAAGCAGTAAAACAATTAACCGATGTAAATCTTGGACAATCAACTTGTGTTGGTATTGGCGGCGACCCTGTTATTGGATCAAGATTTATTGATGTTATCAAAATGTTTAACGAAGATCCTGATACAGAAGGAATTGTAATGATTGGCGAAATCGGCGGAAGTGCCGAAGAAGAAGCTGCTGAGTTTATTAAGAAGAATGTTAAAAAACCAGTTGTTGGATTTATTGCCGGAAGAACTGCACCTCCGGGAAGAAGAATGGGGCACGCTGGCGCTATCATTTCGGGCGGTAAAGGAACTGCATCAGAAAAAATGGCTGCAATGAAAAAAGCAGGTATTCTGGTAATTGAAAGTCCTGCCGATATCGGTACAACGATGTTAAAAGCAATCGAAAAACTTAAAAGTAAAAAACCAGCTGCAAAGAAGGCTGAAAAAATTAAGAAGTCAAATAAAAAAAATAAATCTGTTAAATCTTCTAAATCAAAGACATTGAAAAAAGTTGAGAAGAAGAAGACTATTAAACCAAAGAAACAAACTAAAAAATCAAATAAGGTAAAAAGTAAAAAGAAATAGGAGCCTTGATTGAACAATAAAACATTGGCAATAATAAAACCTGACGCTGTAGGTGATAATCATATCGGAGAAATTATTTCTATGATTAACAAAGCAGGTTTTAAGATTAAAGCACTTAAAATGATTAAACTCTCTAAGGATGCTGCAAAAGCATTTTATGAAATTCATAAAGACAGACCCTTCTATGATGAGTTGGTTGAATACATGACCTCTGGTCCTTGTGTACCAATTGTTTTGGAAAAACAAAATGCAGTTGAAGATTATAGAAAACTTATCGGTGCAACTGACCCTGCTAAAGCTGCAGAAGGAACAGTAAGAAAATTATATGCGAAAAGTGTTCAGTTTAATGCTGTTCACGGTTCTGATTCTGACGAAAATGCTGCAAGGGAGATTGCATTCTTTTTTAGCAGTAAAGAATTAATCGAAAATTTTCCGATGTAAAATTAAATTTCAATATGTCACACTGAGCTTCGTCCTGGTGTGACATTTTAAATTTCAGTCTCCTTAAAGATAAACCTGAAATTTACGATTTAACGAAGTAGTAGAAGGAGTATAAAATGGTCTCGAAATACAAACTCGGATTTTTATTCTTTATTATACTTGCAGTTTTCCCTGTTTCAAATATTGCACAAATACTTACTGGTACTGACTTACTTTTTTCAGAAAATCAGAATCTTATTGCTGGTAAAAACATTGGAGTGATTTGTAATCATACAGCATTACTTTCAAATGGAACTCATTTAGCTGACACTTTAATCAATCTGCCTGATGTTACTTTAAAGGCAATCTTTACTCCAGAACATGGATTTAAAGGAAGTGCTGAAGCTGGTGAACTTATCAATAAAAAAAGTTTGTATAAGCAAGTTCCTGTCATTTCTATTTATGGCAGTAACAGAAAACCAGCCAAGGAAGATTTAAAAGAAATTGATCTGTTGATTTTTGATATACAGGATGTTGGAGCAAGATTTTATACTTATATCTCAACACTTTATTATGTATTGGAATCTGCAATTGAAAATAATATTCCTATAATTATTTTAGATAGACCAAATCCTATCGGCGGCAATTATGTTGATGGACCAGTGCTTGATGAAGAGTTTAAGTCTTTCGTTGGGATAGCTCCTATTCCGATTACGCATGGAATGACAGTTGGTGAACTTGCAAATTATTTTATTGGTGAAAAACTGATATCAAATTCTAATAAAATAGTTCTTAATATTATTAAGTGCAGAAACTGGAAAAGAGAAATTCCTGATCAGTTTTATTCAAAGTGGATTTCACCTTCTCCGAATATTAACTCACTGGAAACTGCAATTGTATATCCGGGGATCTGTTTATTGGAAGGTACAAATATATCCGAAGGAAGAGGGACAAAATTTCCGTTTTTACAATTTGGCGCTCCATTTATTAATTCTGAAGATGTAATTACAAAACTTAATTTGTTAAAAGTTGAAGGTGCTGAATTGCAATCGGTTGCTTTTGTACCTGAAGATATTGACGGTATGGCAACAAACCCGAAATTTAAAGGGAAAACCTGTTACGGAATTAAACTAAAAATAACTGATCCGCTAAAATTTGAATCTGTGAAGTTTGGTGTAAAATTATTATTCGTGCTGAATAAATTATATGGCGATAAATTAAATTTTACTAATTCTTTTGATAAGCTTGCTGGCAGCAGTGAATTAAAAGAGCTTATCAAGAAAAAAACTGCACCTGATAAAATTTTTGGCAGTTGGCAAAAAGATCTCTCAAAATTTGAAAAGAAAAGAAATACTTATTTACTTTATTAGAGGAAAAAATGTTAAAAAAATTATTTGTCCTGATTTCATTCGTATTTTTATTAATTAGCTGCGGTGAAAAAAATGATAAACCGGCTAATGATTTATCCGGTGAAAATAAATTTAGTTTTGATTCAACAAACCTTAAAACAGAAGGTATAGATAATTCAGGGAAACCTTTCCTGATGGAGTACAAGTTCAAGAAAGGCGATAAACATCTTTACAGGGTTACCAGCATTTCAAAAAATATTCAAAAACTTGTAATGGATACAACCATCACTTCCGGAGCAGAACAAAACATAGTTTATCTGATTGATTTTGAAGTTAAAGATGTTGATAAAGACGGAATTACTGAAGCGGAATTAAATATTAATTCCATTAAACTAAATGCAGAGGTTAACAAGGAAAAATTTGAATTTGAATCAGGAAAAGATACAGATACTTCAAAGTTAATTCAGTTTGCAGAGTATCATTCGCTTCACAATAATCCTTTTAGTGTAACCTTCAACAAAAAAGGTGAAGTGATTGAAGTTTTTAAGGCTGATAAAATATCCAATAAATTTCTTGAGTTGAAAGGTGCTGCCGATACGATTTCTGTAAATGACCGTAATACAATCAGACAAGAATTAATTGCAGGAATTCTTGCACCATTAATCACTCAGATTATCCGCAAACTTTCTGATAAAGAAGTTTATAAAGATTCAACCTGGGAACTTAAACAAGCACCTGTTTCTATGATGGTCTATCAGATTAATTATGTAAATCAATACAAAGTTGAAAATGTCGAAAAGCTTGATGATCATAGAATTGCAGTAATTAATGCCAGCATAAGCTTTAACTACCAGGGGCAGCCGAAATTAAGTCAGGGAAATGTAACTTATAATTTTGATAAACCTAAATCTACTGCCGAGGGGAAAATTTATTTTGATGTCGATCAGGGATTACAGATTAAATCCAGAACAAAGACAAGCATGCAATTAAACTACTCTATGGAAGCAAACACACCACAAGGGAAACAAAAAGGCAGCAGATCGGATGTTGTAACCAACACCAATATTGTTGAGTTAATAAAATAAATCTTAAACTTAAGCCGGCTAACTACCGGCTTATACTTTTTATTTCAATGCCCCTAATTTTTTTTTTCAATCCGGTCTGTTTCAACTAATAGATTTTACGTAAATAAAATTTTACTTATAAGTTATTAGCAATTAGAAGCAACAGGAATTCTAAAAATTTCATCAGTCCTTAACAGCAGTTACAACTACCTTAATACCTTCAACACGAATTACTTTGATCTTTTTGTCTTTTTCAATGTATTCCGAATCAGCAACAACATCTACTTTCCTATCATCAATTAATGCAGTACCGCCTGGTCTTAAAGTTGTATAAGCAATTCCAGTTTTGCCAATTAAATTAGTATCAGAAGGAAAAGAAACAAATCCTTTGTCAGCAGTCTGAGTTTCGGCTAATACAAGTCTGCTGAATGCAGTAGATTTTGGAAGAAACTTTGCCAATAAAAATATTCCTGTTAAAGCTGCAACCAGTGAAACTGAAAGTTGTATTATTGCCATTGAAACTGTTTTCATATCCAGAAAAGGATCGCTGCCTAACAATGCCAAAAAGATTGAAACCAATATCAATGCAATACCTGATACTCCTGTTACCCCAAAGCCTGGGATAATGAAAATTTCTGCAAGCAGCAGAACTAATCCTAAAACAAAAAGTAATATCTCAAGCATAGAAGCTAATTGCAGAATGTATGAAGAGCCGAAAAACAAAATTAGTGCAATTAATCCTGCTGTCCCCGGCAATCCCCAGCCCGGTGTTTTAATTTCAGCCATCAAACCAAAAAATCCGATCATAATTAATATTGAAGAGATAATCGGATTATTAAGAAATCTTACAACCTCTTCTGCCCAATTAGATGAAACATGTACTATTTCAGCATTTTTCAAATTGAATGCAGTAAGAACGTTTCTATAATCCGTTATAAGTGTATCTGCAATTTTATATTTATAAGCTTCTTCTGATGTAAGAGTAATTAGATGAGTTGAATCGGTTAACCCCTCGATTACAACTCTTTCATCAACCATTCCTTCTGCAATATCGGTTCTTCTTCCATTCCTTTCGGCAGTCGAGCGCATTTCAGACCTCATATAGGATTGATATTTTTCTCCTACCTTTTCTCCAGACTGATCAACAACAGTTGCTGCACCGATTGAACTGCCAGGAACCATAACAATTTTATTACAAGAAAGTGCTATTAAAGCACCGGCAGATATTGCACGGTTATTTATAAAACCAATTGTTAATATTTTGCTGGAAAGGATTGCATCTTTAATTTGAGTAGCTGCATCTACCCTGCCGCCAAATGTATTAATCTTAAAAATTATTGCTGAAGCATTATTCTTTTCAGCTTCACGAACTACACGGGTTATATAAGGAGCTAATCCAAGATCAATCTCTCCGTCAATATCAGCTAAATAAACTAACTTTTGCTGAGAGTAAACTGAAACTGTTATCAGAAGAGCCAATAAATATTTCATAATAATCTCACTCTTATTTTTATGAGTAAAAAAAATATTTTACCATTGACTATCACCTTCACGGTTTTCATGAATTATTCTACCGCCGCTTCCGCTGTGAATTTCGCAATATCCGGGTGCTTTACTAATATCAATAAGATCAGTATAAGTCTTCGGACAGGCATCGGTAGCAAGTTTTGCATCCCCAAGGTCCATTGTTTCCTTACAGAATGTTGCCATCTCCACTCCATCAGCAAGTGTAAAGTACTTAAGAGGAAGTTTAAGTTCTTTATATGCACCTTCCATAAACATTGCCCAAATTGGTAACGCAGCTCTGCCTCCTTGTCCATACCAGTTAGTAAACTTAACTCGATGATCATCAAAACCAACCCAAGCTCCGGCAACAAGGTCCGGTGTAACACCAACAAACCATGCATCAGAAAATTTTTGTGTTGTTCCGGTCTTTCCTGCTGCAGGATATTGAAAGTATCTTCTGACTCCTGCTCCGGTTCCATAGTTAATAACATCTGCCATCATATCAACAATTATTGAAGAAGTTTGAGGAGAAATTGCCTGCACAGATTCAGGTACAAACTCGTCTATCAATACACCGTTTCGGTCTTCAATTTTTAGTATTGAAATCGGATCAACATGCACACCCTGATTAACAAAAGTGCCCATTGCAGAAACCATTTCTAAAGGCGTTACTTCCACTGTTCCAAGTGCAATTGAGGGATAAGCATCCATTTTAGATTTGATTCCCATTCTTTGAGCAAACTTAACTACCTGATACGGCGGAGCCATATCTGAAATTGTTAATCTTCCGGCAATCACATTTATAGAATTTGCAAGTCCCCATCTCAAAGTTTCATAACTGCTGTATTCATTACCTGCATTAGATGGCGACCAGCCGTTATAATCAAATTTCTGATTGAGGACAGTTGTTGCCGGAGTATATCCATTTTCGATAGCAGTTGCATAAACAAAAGGCTTAAATGATGAACCAGGTTGTCTTCTTATTCCGGTTACATGGTTTAATCCTCTTCCGAAATCCTGATTTTCACCTCCAACAAGTGCTCTAATCATTCCTGTTTTCGGTTCAATAACAACAAATCCAACTTCTACTTTTGCAGCAACTTTTTTAACAGAGTCAATAAAATCAGGATCATATTTCAGCTTATTATAAATTTGAGCTTTATCATTTTTTGATTCGGCAGTTTTATATCTGATATCGTTCTTAATTGATTTATCAAGAATATCGGTAAGCAGACTTTTATTACGATCCCAACTCCAGTTTTTATCAAACAATACCTGATAATCAGCAATATGCTTTTTTGCCGAGCGGTTAGCGATTCGCTGCATTCTCATATCAAGCGAAGTATAAATATTTAAACCGTCACGATACAGGTCATAACCATATTTATCTGCTAAAGCTGTCATTTGCTGACGGATATATTCAAGGAAATGCGGCGCATCAGATTTTACATGGCTTAATCTTTCTGATGCAAGCTGAATAGGCTGCTGTTTAAGTTTATCATACTCATCTTTGCTAAGCATATCAGTTTCAACCATATTATACATTACAACATTTCTTCTCTGCAATGCACTTTCGTAACGGGTAACAGGATCATAAATAACCGAAGACTTTAGTAATGCTACAAACAATGCGGCTTCAGGCAGGGTTAAATCTTTTGCTCTTTTATTAAAATATACTTTAGAAGCTGATTCAATTCCGTAAGCACTTCTACCGAAGTAAGAAACGTTAAGATAAAGCTCTGCAATTTCTTTTTTAGTAAATGTTTTTTCAATCTGAACTGCAGAAATCCATTCTCTGATTTTTCTTACACCTTTATCAAGAAAATTTTCTCTTCCTTCTTTAAGCGAGTAAAGATTTTTTGCAAGTTGCTGTGTAATTGTACTTGCACCTTCGCGCAAAGAAAGCGAAAAAACATTTTTTATCATCGCTTTAACAAATCTTGTAAGATCAACACCCCAATGATCATAGAAATTTCTGTCTTCGGTTGCAATTAAAGCTTTCAAGACATAAGGCGGTAAACTATCAATCTGAGTTTCAATTCTGTTTTCTATAAAAAACTGACCAATCAATTCACCGTCGGAAGAGAAAACTCTGCTTGCAAGTACCGGTTTGGGGTTCTCCAGTTCTGCCAGAGACGGAAGACCGCTAATTGTGTAAACTGCAAACAACAAGAAAATGAAAGTAACACTTCCCCAGATAATCCATTTCTTTTTATTGTTTTTATTTTTTTTCTTAAAAGATTTAGTCATACAAAACTCTTTATTTCCAGTCTGTTATTTCAAATTTATCTGTAAACTTTCCATAGCAAGGATTGTCTATCCAGGAGCCAAGGTTAATATAAGTTCCCTGTTTGTAATTATAAAAACATCTTTTATGCAGATGTCCAAACAGAACATAATCATTACCCTGATCTATAAAATTTTTTGCAGCTTCAAACAAGCCATCTTCTTCACCGTAATCTTTTTTTGCAGTATAATCTCTGCTTGATTTACTTGTTCGGCTTGCAATTGCAATTCCAAGATCCGGATGAATCAGTCCATACATCCATTGAATAAACCGATTGCGCAGTATTTTTTTCAGGATATTATAACCAAGATCATTTTTAACAAGTCCGTCGCCGTGACCAATAAAAAATTTTTTATCATTCAAAACAAATTCTTTTGCTTCAGGATATAACTGAACTCCGATTTCATTTTCAAAAAAATCTTTATGGAAAAAGTCATGATTACCGATAAAGTAATGTACTTTAATTCCACTTTCGGTTAGATTCTGTAATGCGGTTAAAGTTCTGAAGTAACCTTTCTGATATACTCTTTTATATTCAAACCAGTAATCAAAAAGATCACCAACAATAAACAATTCATTACAATTATCTTCAGCAAACTCAAGAAACTTAACAAGTAGTCTTTCTTTTTTAGTCTCGGTCTCTTTTGATTGGAGACCAAGATGTATATCGGAGATGAACAGATAAGTTTTATTCACACAGAATCGTTTTTGTTTACAGGAAATTTACAGAATACGAGAAATAAATAAAACTCATCTTTTGTTCTTGTTTAATATTCACTATCAAACTCTGCCAGAAGTTTAGACTCAGGATCAGGTAAAATTGCTTCAACTTTCCTGCCGGTTGTAAAATTAAATTTGTTCTTTATTTTATTTATGAAAAAACTTTTAGTTTCAGATGTGCCATCTTTATAAAATATTTCTACATCAAGATTAAAATGAAATTCCGGATAATCTCTTGTCTTTTGATCTATGTATAAAGTTACCTCTTCCATACCTTCATTGCTTTCTGCTTCAAAACTGTAAATAAAATAAATATTCTCTTTACCGTTGTAAATCCACTGATCAAAAAATTTAGTAAGGTCTTTACGCGAAATATTTTCACAAATTGTTTTAAAATCATCTATTGAAGCATTGGAATATTTATAAATGTTATGATAGCTTTTCAATGCTTCAAAAAAATCCGTATCACCAATTTCATTACGCAGCATATGCAAAACCCATGCTCCTTTATCATAAATTGTTTCGCTGAACAGATCTTTTGGCGCATACAACGTACCATTAAAATTACTGCTAAACTTACTAAGCATTTTGGATTTCAATGCTTCTTTACCGTTCTTTGCTTCAGCATACAACGCTTCAGAATAGGCTGCAAAACCTTCGCTTAACCAGATATCATTCCATGTTTTTGGTCCGACAGAATTGCCCCACCAGTGATGAGCAAGTTCATGCACATAAGTGTCTTCAAAAAAATTATTGCCACTAACGAAGTTATAACCAAACCCTGTAATTGTTTGATTTTCCATTGCGCCGTAATTCCATAAAAATTCTGCAATACCGTACTTTTCTTTAATAAATGGATACTCTCCGAAAAGTTCTGATAAGGTTTTCATGTAATCTAAATGTCCTGCAAAATCAATTTTAGCATTATCAAAATGTTCAGGTAAAACATAATAATAAATCTGCATAGTATCTTTTTCATCAAGACTGACATAGCTGTCAGTGAAATTTTTATATGGAGCTGAATAAACAGCAATCAGATACGGAGATATTGGATAGACAGTTTTGTAATGATAAGTTTTTTTATTCCCGCTATTTTTAGTTTCAATCAAATTTCCGTTTGAAACCGAAACAAACTGTGAGTCATTTGTAATTTTTATATCAAGCAAAGCCTTATCAGACGGATCTTCATCACACGGAAAAAAAGTAGAAGCTAAATCCGGTTCACTTATATTATAAACAAGTGAATTACCTTTTACCCAACCAAAAACAAATCCATCAAATCCACCTCTTTGCGGTGCTCCTGAATACTCTATCTCAATTTTCAAAGTATCCAGAGAGACTTCTGTTTCTTTAATAAATATTCTGTTTTTCCTTCGGCTATATTCTGCAGGTTTGCTATTAATCTTAACATAATGGATCTTCATATTATCATAAAAGTTAAGTTCAATCTCTGAATCAGAATTGAAATAATTGGATTGATCTTTAACTGCGATTAAGATTGCAACTCCATTTACTACTTTTTTATCAACATTCAGATCAATTGAAAGATCATAATGCAGTATGTCGAGGGCTTTTTGCTGCTGGCTTACAAAATACTTTTTATCGTTATATTCCTTATTTTTTTGAAAAGATTGAGGATAAACAGCTACAGTAAAAATTACAGTAACAATAATAAAAAAGGAAAATTTTCTGTAAAAAGTCATTAAAGGATCAACTCAAATTATTAAAATTACTTATGTTAATTTAACCATTAGTCCAATTGTCAAACAATCGATATTTCAATATATTTCATTAAAGATTTAAGGATTTAATATGCCATCTCAAGGTTCATCAATTTTAAGAGATACAATTACAGTTATTCTTGCCGGCGGACAAGGTGAGAGATTACATCCTTTAACTGCTGTAAGAAGTAAACCAGCCGTTCCATTTGGCGGCAAATACCGAATAATCGATTTTGCATTATCTAACTGTTTAAACTCAGGCTTTAGAAGAGTTTATGTATTAACTCAATATAAATCTGACTCTCTTAATATGCACCTTTATGAAGCCTGGAGTATTTTTAATCCTGAGCTTGGAGAGTTTATTTATTCTGTTCCACCGCAGCGCAAGCTTAACAACGAATGGTATCTTGGAACAGCAAATGCAATTCATCAAAACTTAAATTTATTTTCAGATAAAAAAGCAAAATGGGTTTTAATTCTCGGCGGTGATCATATTTACAAAATGGACTATCTGAAATTTTTGGATAATCATATCGAGAAGGGTGCTGATATGTCGATTGCTTCTTTAGAAATTCCTAAATATGAAGCAAGCCGATTTGGTATTGTCGGAGTTGATGAAAATTATAATGTAACTTCCTTTATCGAAAAACCGGCTAATCCTCCTGTCATTCCCGATAAACCTGATTATTCCTTTGTAAACATGGGAATCTATGTTTTCAATGCAAATATTCTTAGAGAAGTTTTACTTGAAATGGAATCAAAGAAGATGAAAAACCATGATTTTGGTCAACAAGTAATTCCATATATGATACAGGCAGGACTAAAAGTAGTTGCATATAAGTTTTTAGATGAAAATAAAAAAAGTCAGCCCTATTGGAAAGACATTGGAACACTTGACAGTTACTACGCTGCGAACATGGATTTGATCAGCGTAATACCAGAATTTAATCTTTATGATCCTGATTGGCCTTTAAGAACTTATCAGGTTCAGTTTCCGCCGGCTAAAACTGTATCGCACGAAGGTGAGCGTGTCGGAAGAACATTAAATTCACTTGTTTGTGATGGAACTATTGTTTCAGGTGGTTTGGTTGAAAGATCGCTGCTTGGTCCTAATGTTAAGGTTAACAGTTACTCTTACATAACTGATTCGATAATTATGAATAATGTTGTAATCGGAAGACATGCAAGAATCAGAAGAGCAATAATTGATAAGAATGTTGTTATACCGGAAGGATGCGAGATTGGTTTTGATCCTGAAAAAGATAAAAAGAGATTTACAGTTACTGAAACCGGTATTGTTGTAATTGCTAAAAATCTGGTTGTATCTGACGGAAAATAATTATTAAAAAACTAATTCATATTATTTTTTCATTGTTACTTTTCTGACTGAGAAATATGAATCAGAATATGCCTTTTAACTTTCATCTTTGTATTGATAAATCTGTATTTAATCACATGCTCTCACAAAGCCATTTTTATTAAAATCAATTTGTTTTAATTTTGTCCGGAATTATCCGTGATAAACATTTTTAATAATTACTTTATTCATTGTGAATCAGAAATTACAAACCAACTTAAAAAATCTGCCATCCTCTCCCGGCGTTTATCAATTCTTAAATAAGAATGGCAAAGTTATTTATGTTGGCAAAGCAAAAAATCTGAAGAACAGAGTTCGCAGTTACTTTCAGGAAAATCCCGGCTCTGCAAAAACCATTGCACTTGTCAGTAAGATTGATGATCTTCAATTAGTTGTTACCGATTCTGAACTTGAAGCATTGATACTTGAAAATAACCTGATCAAACAATTTAAACCCAGATACAATGTTAATCTTAAAGATGATAAGTCATTTCCATTTATAAAAATTACCAACGAACTATTCCCGAGAATTTACGCTACAAGAAATGTTGTAAATGACGGCTCAAAATATTTTGGACCTTATACAGATGTAAAGAGTATGCGAACTTCGCTGAAAATAATAAATCAGATATTTAAAGTAAGAAGCTGCAAACTGGATCTTACAGAAGAAAACATTGCTGCAAAAAAATTCAGAGTCTGTTTAGATTACCATATTAATAAATGCGATGGTCCTTGTGAAGGTTTAATTTCAGCAAAAGATTATAACGATATGGTTAATGAAGTTGTTAAACTTTTAAAAGGTAAAACAAATGAGTTAATAAAAGAATTAAAACTGAAAATGGAGGAAAATGTTACTAAACTTGAATTTGAAAAAGCTGCCGAAGTAAGGGATAAGATAAATCAGCTTGAAAGCCTTTCTGCAAAGCAAAAAGTTGTCAGCGATGATTATGAAGACAGGGATGTATTTGCAATTGCTTTTGAAGGGAAGGATTCGTCCTGTGCAGTTTTTAACATTCGTGATGGAAAACTAATTGGTAAAAAACAACTTAAACTTTTAATTGAGGCAGGTGAAGAGATTGAAGAGATTTATTCTTCTGCAATTAAATATTATTACGGTGAGTCAGCAGAAATTCCAAAAGAAATAGTGCTTGAAGTAAAACCAACTGATGAAGAAATACTTATTGAATGGTTAAAATCAAAATCGGATAAAAAAGTAAAAATTACTGTGCCGCAACGCGGTGATCTTAAATCGTTAATTAAGATGTGTAAAGAAAATGCAATACTTCAGTTAAAAGAAATTCAGCTTCAAAAGATGAAAAATCTTGGTAATGTTTCTTATTCCGTTTCTGCTTTACAAAGAGACTTAAGATTAAAGATCCTGCCAAAAAAAATTGAATGTTTTGATATTTCTAATCTGCAAGGTACGGATACAGTTGCAAGTATGGTTGTTTTTGAAGATGGTAAACCAAAGAAAAGTCAGTATAGAAAATTCATTATCAAAACAGTTGCAGGTCCCGATGACTTTTCAAGTATGCGCGAAGTTATTGAAAGAAGATATTCAAGACTGCTTAAAGAAAATCAGCCGCTGCCTGATTTGATTATGGTTGATGGAGGTAAAGGACAACTATCAAGTGCGGTTGAGGTTTTGGATAATCTTGGAATTAAGAATTACAGTATAATTGGTCTGGCTAAAAGACTTGAAGAGGTTTATTTACCGGGCAAATCAGATCCTGAATTGATTCCAAAAACTTCATCAGGATTAAAGCTGCTGCAGCAAATCCGAGACGAAGCTCACCGTTTTGCAATTACATTCCATCGTGAGCGAAGAAGCAAGAGAATAATCAAAACCGAACTAACCGATATAAAAGGAATAGGTAACGAAACTGCTAAACAGCTTCTTGAAAAATTCGGAAGTCTTGATGCCATAAGAAACAGCAGTATAGAAGAACTGGAAAGTGTTATCGGCAAAAAGAAAACCCAATTGCTCAAAGAATACTTTAAAACAAATATTATAGCCATACATTAGATTATTAATTATCTTAGCATAACATTATTTGCAAATTATGACTATTAAAATTTCTTCTTCAATCTTATTGTTATTTATTCTTGTTTTTACTGCCTGCAAAAAAGAAATTAAAGAAGAGCCATTTGTTTTTAACGGAACTTCTTTTCTTGAACAGGTTACAGAAGCAATAAACGGAAATGAAGCAAGTAAAAAAATTTTTCAGGGCTTGCATAATTTTAACGTTCCGTTAAACAGTTACAATAAAATTCTTGTCGATAGTATTTTGATAAACAATATCAGATATTTTGCTTTACTTATGGAAAATCAAAATCCTATCCATAATCTTTTTGCAATTGTTGATGACGAGCTAAATGTTTTATTAAAAGATGAATCTCTTAACGGTTATCTTAATTTGGATTTTAAAAAATCTGGTTCCAGAATTTTTGCGGTAATTACTGAGGATTTTATTTCAAAGGCAAGTATAAAACTTAGAAGGATTTCATATTATTCTTTAGAACAGCATAACTCTGAACTTACTTTCAGGCAATTCACTAACATAAACACTGATGAAAAAGAAGCCGAACAGATTATTACCGGTATATCTGATACTGCAATCGTTACAAATATATTTTTTACAAGACCAAAAGATGAACGCAGCCTTAAAGATGTTTTTAATTATAATGCGGGACTACAGAGATACTTAAGCAATAAAAACTTATTTGATTCACTAATTATCAGAGAAATAAGAGCTATAAAAACTTTTTCAAATAAAAATTTAATTACCGATACAACTAAAAAGTATTAACATCTGAAATTTATAATCAATGTACAAACAACTATTTTTTCTTCATAAAACTGAAGAAGACAAAGCACTTTCGCATTTTAATGATGTAATTGTTCCATTGCTCATAGAAATTTCCGGTAAGAAAATCGAACTTGCTGAAGTTGAAAGTAATCTGCTTCTTGACCAGAAGTATTCTTTTTATTGTGAAGCAGAATTCAATTCAAAAGATGATATGGATAAGTTAATGAATTCTAAAGCCGGCAAACAATTAGCGAAAACACTTATGGATTTTCATCAGATGATTACGGTTATTTCTATAAATTATGATCTGAAAAAATGAATCTTTACTTAATACGACATAGTATTGCAGAAAATATTGCAATGGATAAGAAAGACTTTGATCGTGAACTAACCACTGAAGGTAAAACTGTAATTTTAAATTCTGTTAAAAACTGGAAAAACTTCATAAAAAAAATTGATGTTATATTAACTTCACCTTTAATTAGAGCAGTCCAGACATCCGAGATAATATTATCTGAGTTTAACCCTGCTCCGGTTATCATTAAAGATAATAATCTTGGAACCGGCAGCCGTTCTTCAGACCTGATAGAATTATTAAACACATTGGAATATGAAAATGTTGCTGTAGTTGGTCATCAGCCTGACTTGTCAATCCATATCAATAATTTTTGTAATTCGGGCAGCCTGAGCATTGCTTTTCCTCCGGCAGCACTTGCAGGAATTGAGTTTGACAATGCAATTAAATACAACAGAGGAAGATTGTTGTTTTTAATTCCTCCCATTCATCAATAATATAAGCTGCATACTGTTTTTAAAATTTTAACAAAAACAGAGTCAAAAAAAAAAGAGGCACACAGTTACACAAATTATATACTGACCGCTGCTTCCTTCCGGACCTGACGGGGTTGGGTATTAACCTGTTAACCGGTGCCTTAAAATTGTTGTATCGGGTTGCAAAAATGTAGAAAATAATTCAACAATACAAGAAACAAAACTTTTGAAGAGTTTTTATTATAATATCAAAAGCTTTAATTAACTATTACAGCACAACTTTAATCTGATTGTTCTTTCTTTTGTTCAATCAATGTATTTCTTTCCCAAAACACTCCACCACTGTAACCCTGAATAGATTTGTCCTTTTCAGCTATTTCTAATCGTTTAAGTGTTAAGGCTGCATATACTTCATCAATTTCGATTCCGCTGAATTTGCGATTGAGTTTTTTTGCGGCTGCTGCAGTAGTACCTGAACCAAGGAACGGATCAAAAATAAAATCATTTTTGTTTGAACTTGCAAGAATAATTTTTGCAAGTAGTTTTTCCGGCTTTTGTGTCGGATGATCTGTATTCTCAGGCATAGACCAGAATGGAATTGTTATATCATTCCACAAATTTGAAGGATGAGTAATTCTGAAATTCTTTCCATTTTCATTCTTCCAGTCTTTGGGATTTCCATCATCAGATTTATAAGGAGCGCGGACTAATCTTTTTAATTTTACAGCATCAGTATTAAAAGTAAATTTATCCGAAACAGTGCAGTACCAGATATCTTCATAAGAATTTTTCCAATTATCTCTGGCACCTCTTCCCTTTTCACGTTCCCAGGTAATCCTGTTTCTGATAATAAAATATTTTCTTAAAATATTGTAAGCGGGAATTGAAGTTTTCCAATCACAACAAAAATAAACTGACGCTGAAGGTTTTAAGATTTTAACAATTTCTCTGAGCCAGGAATCTATCCACTTTTCATATTCATTATTTTTCATCTCTCTGAATTTAAGAGTTGAAAAATTTTTATTCAGATTATACGGAGGATCAATAAACAATAGATCAACAAATTTAGCCGGCAAATAATCGGCTGTTTTAAATATATCCTGATTGATTATTCTATTGGTTATTTCTTCAACAGTTGTTTTATTATTTAATTTTAAAAGCGACTTTCGGAAATGAGCAACTTCCCTAGCGGTAATATTTAAAGTTCGGTTTAACGGTGCCCGTTTTTTATTAGCGTGATTCATTTAGTTAATATCAGGGAAGCTGACATTTGCATATTTGTTCTTTAACAAAACAATATCCTCTATGATCTTTTCGAACTGAGCTGAGACTTTTTTAAACAGAACGATTGATTCTTCAGTGATATTATTATCCAATGCCATATTCTCGAGTAACTTGAAATATTCCAGGACACTTTCTATTCCAAGTGTTAAAGATGAGCCTTTTAATTTATGAACATAAAAACGCAAATGTTCAGCATTATTCTGAAAAATTGCATTTCTAATCAGCTCAATATTTTTCGGGATTTCATTTATATATATATCAAGCATTTCTTTAAAGAATTCAAGATCAGCTTGCGACTTTAAGTCCTGCAAGAATAATATTTTTTTCTCCTCAATAAATTTAAGCTCAATCTCTGATCTATGATCGATAGATATATCTGTTTGTTTTTCCTGAACTATTGATTCAGTCCATTTTTCAATAATCATTTTCAGATCATCAATATTTACCGGTTTGCTGATATAATCATTCATTCCGACTTTCAAATAATTTTCGCGATCACCATGCATAGCATTTGCGGTCATTGCGATAATCACCGGCTGTCTTTTTAATTCTTTGTTTGAACGAATAAGTGAGCAAGCCGTAAGCCCATCCATCTCCGGCATTGAAATATCCATAAATATTAAATCGTAACCGATACTTTCCAATGCTTCAATTGCTTCCCTTCCGTTAGAAGCAATATCTGCAATGTAACCGATTCTTTGCAGCATTCTTGTGGCGACCATCTGATTAACATTATTATCTTCAACAAGAAGTATTTTAAGTTTATTTGCAGGGATGTACTGAGTGAACTCTTTTTTTACAGGTTTTAATTGTTCGTCTTTAATTTCCGATTCAAAAAAGCCTAAGATTGATTGATATAATTGTTTTCGTCTTATTGGTTTGGAAATGATTTTAATGTAAGGTGTGCGGTCATTTTCCAGAACACCAATTTCTTTACCATAAGTTTTTAAAATGATGAATCCAATTTCTTTGGACTTAAATGTATTTTTAATTTTTTCAATAATGATTTGAATTTTATTTTCAAATCCCTGTGAATTAATTATGAATAATTCAGCGTTGTTATTTGATTCAAGCTTCGGAATTAAATCGGTTAGACTGTTAATTAATTCCGAATTCATTTTCCATCTAATCATTAAATCTCTAAGCATCATTCCATTTGAAAAATTCTGATCGAGAACCAAAACAGTTTTGCCAATCAGTTTGGGTGAGGATTCAAAAGAGTAAACTTTTTTATCCGAAGTAACAGATTCAGTTTTTATAGTAAAGAAGAAATTGCTTCCCTTATCCACTTCACTGATAACACCAATTTCACCGCCCATTAATTCAACAAGTTTTTTGCTGATCACAAGTCCTAAACCGGTACCTCCGAAACTTCTGGTAATAGATGAATCAACCTGACTGAAAGGTTTAAACAGTTTGTCAAGTTTATCAGCAGGAATTCCAACGCCAGTATCTCTTACATTAAATTTTAATAAATATTCCTTATAATCAATTTGTTCAGATGTTACTATTATCTCAACTTCACCTTTCTTTGTAAATTTAACAGCGTTGCTCAAAAGGTTGGTTAGAATTTGTCTTAATCTTGTAACATCACCGTTAATTGCATAAGGAGTATTTTCATCTATGTTATAAAATAGTTCAATTTCCTGCTCTGCTACTTTTGTAGAAACAAGATCCATAGAATCTTCAATACATTCTCTAAGATCAAAGGGCTGTGTTTCAAGCTCAAGCTTTTCAGATTCAATTTTTGAAAAATCAAGTATATCGTTTATGATAACCAGAAGCTGCTCACCACTTAATCTTATAGTGCTAACATAATCTTTCTGAGATTCATTCAGCATTGTTTCAAGCAATAATCCAGTCATTCCGATAACTCCGTTCATTGGAGTTCTGATTTCGTGGCTCATCAAAGCTAAAAATTCACTTCTGGCTTTTGCTGCGTTTTGTGCTTCAATTACTGCCTTATCCAGCTCTGCGTTTTTTCTTAACAGTTCATCACGAAACTTATTCTTCTTTAATATTTCACCAAATGTAGCAGCAAGTGCACTTAACATTGATTCTTCATCACTGCTCCATAATCTATCAGAGTGGCATTCATCAAATCCGATAAAACCCCAGTAAGCGCCGTCAATCATAATTGGAACTAATATAATTGAGCGGATATTCCTATCAATAAAAACTTCACGAAATTCCTTTGGCAGTTCTTTAATTATAAATTTTAATGATTCACCATTAATAAACGATTCATAAAACTTTAATGGAGCAAATCTGGAATAAGATAGTTTGCCTAATATAGAATCTTTGTATTGGGATTTAATCCCGGGTGCTGTCCACTCGTACTGAGGACTGAAATATAATTCGCCGGTTTCGTCATCTTCGAAATGTTTATAGATATAAACCCTGTCGGCACCGGCAGCTTCACCAAGGATTTCCAGAGCAATATTAAATCCATCTATATATTCAGAATCAGTTATCAGTGCGTTTGAGGCTTTGGCAATTCCCTGAAGCAACCTTCCCTTTTTATCAATCAGATTTTCATTAACTTTTCTTTCACCGATATCTCTGAAAATACTTAATAAAAATCTCTTTCCGGCAATATCATCAATTATTGAATTTGAGACTTCAAAATACAACTTACTTCCATTCCATAATGTTGCAGATGCTTCCAGATAGTCTCTAACTGTACCTTGAATAAAATTTCGTTTGTAGTTTTTAATAATCTGTTCACTTCTATCTGTACTGTAAAGATCGCTGAACGGGTGATTGATAATATCTTCGACTGGTTTACCAAATAGATTAGCAAAAGCAGTATTACAAAGTACAACCATTCCATCCTGATCTGTTAATCTCATTCCATCCTTTGTATTACTCCAGATAGAATTAAAAATGTTTTCAGAACTGAATAATTTCTGCTTTGTATCATTAGGAGTTCTTATATCTCTTATTGTTCCCTGTGCATATTGGTTTCCCTCAATCTCTATTCGTTTGAGAGAAAACTCTACTGCAACTTTTTCATTCTTATTGTTAATTAATTCAGATCTGAAACTATGAGTTTTATCAGATTGGAAAACTTCTGAAAGTTTAAATTTAAACTCTTCCACTTGGTCCTCACTGACAAAAGCAATCAGTGATTTGCCATATAAATCCGAATTCAAATACCCGATTAAATAAATAGAAGAGGCATTCAGATAACAGATTGTTGCACTATTAGAAATTCGTATTATAACATCAATTGAAGAATCCAATAATGATTCGAGATTAACTTGCTCTAAAGATTTTTCAGATAGATTTTCAGGCATTTTTCTAATTTTGGCAGATTATTATCATATTATCGTCAAATTCCTTACTAATTTAATATTTTTGTCAATTAAAACTAAATTTTCTTAACCTTTCAAAAGCTAACGCAGGCGTTAATCCTTGCTTTGATCATCTCCAAATGGCTAAGTTTGAGATGTCAATTTTTTCTAATTATACAGGAATTTTTTTTATGAAGAGAACCATCGTTTCAATGCCTGGAGACGGCATTGGTAAAACAGTATTACCCGAAGCAATAAGAGTTTTAAATGCAGCCGGTTTTGAAGCCGATTATGTCCATGGAGATATTGGCTGGGATTTCTGGTGCAGTGAAGGAAATGCACTTCCACAACGCACAATTGATTTATTAAAACAGCATAAACTCGGTCTTTTTGGTGCTATCACTTCCAAACCAAAAGATGCAGCCGATAAAGAACTAGATCCTTCATTGAAAGGAAAAGGATATGTTTATTTTTCACCAATAGTTTCTATGAGACAAATATTTAATCTTGATATTTGTATTCGTCCTTGTATCGCGTTCAAAGGAAATCCGCTTAACTTTATCAGAAAAGATGGTAAAGGCAGCTATGAAGAACCAATTGTTAATACAGTTATTTTCAGACAAAATACAGAAGGACTGTATGCAGGAATTGAATGGACTAATCCACCAGCAAATGTTCGCAGTGCTTTTGAATCTCATCCCAAATGGAAAGCATTTAAAGATGTTCCGAATGAAGAGCTTGCAATATCAACGAGAATAGTAACCAAACAAGCTGCAACAAGAATTATCCGCGCTGCTTTTGAGTATGCAAAGAAATTCGGTTATAAAAATGTAACTGTTTGCGAAAAGCCAAATGTTCTTCGCGAAACTTCAGGAATGATGTTAAAGATTGGAAAAGAATTAGCAAAAGAATATCCCGGAATTGCTCTGTGGGATACAAATATTGATGCACAGATGATGTGGCTTACAAAAAATCCTGAAGATTACGGAGTTGTGGTTGCTGAAAATATGTTCGGTGATATTATTTCGGATGGTTTCGCAGGATTAATTGGCGGACTTGGATTTGCCTGCAGTGCAAATATCGGTGAAGAGGTAGCAGTTTTTGAACCAACTCACGGAAGCGCACCAAAGTATCAGGAATTAAATCCATCAATTGTAAATCCGATTGCAATGATAATGAGTGCTTGTATGATGCTTGATCATATTGGTGAAACTGCGAAGTCAGAAAAAATAAAAAAAGCAATTGCAAAAGTTGTTGAAGAAGGAAAAGTTAAAACTTACGATATGATGAAACTTCGCGGTGGTCCTGATGTATTTAGCAAAGGTGCCTGCACAACTCAGCAAATGACTGACGAGATAATTGCTAAATTGTGAGACGAAAGAAGTAAGACGAAAGACGGCTATAAGTTAAATGTCAGAACTTAGCTATAAAAATTTTGACGTTTGGAAAAGGAAAATTGAACTTGTTTCCGAAGTTTACAAGTTGACTTCAAAGTTCCCAATTCAAGAACAATTTGGTCTTACTTCTCATCCTTGGCGAGCTGCAATTTCGATCCCTTCAAATATTTCCGAAGGAGCGGCAAGATCAACAAAATCAGAAACAGTCCGATTTCTTGATATTGCTCGAGTTTCATTAGTTGAATTAGATACTCAGATTGAAGTTGCAGTTAAGTTAAATCATTTAAGCATTACGGGTTTTAATCGACTCATAGAAAAGATTAATCATTCGTTTGCAATGTTATCAAAATTCATTAAGAGTATAAAAAATAATAAAAGAAGTGATTGACTTTTTTTGTCTTACTTCTAGCATCTAACGGAGAAAAAAATGAAAGAAAAAGTATTAAAAATTTGGCCGGAAATAAACTGGATTGAAAATAAAGAGCTAAGAGAAAAAGTTTTAAACTGCTGGGTCTATGCAATTGAAAACTCAGTTCTTACCCCTGAAGATCTTGAAGTCATTCCATTTTCACTTTTAATTAAAGACTGCAAGATCACATTTATGAATCACAAACGTACTGCTGTTCAGCTTTCAGTAGATATAGCAAAAAGAATGAAAGAGAATTTCGGTAATGAAATAAAAATAGATATGGATTTGCTAATCGCCGGTGCGATCTTAATTGATATCGGAAAGCTTATTGAATATGATAAAGTCGATGGAAAACTTGTAACAAGCAAAGCAGGACATTTACTTCGTCATCCGTTCAGCGGAGTTTCAATTGCTGATAGATTTGGTTTGCCGTATGAAGTTCAGCATATAATTGCTTATCATGCAAAAGAAGGTGATTTAGCAAAACGCAATGTTGAAGCAATAATAGTTCATCATGCAGATTTTGTTTCGTTCGATCCGTTTAAAGCTTGACACAGTGAAAGTCATTGCGAACGAGTCTTCGAGTGAAGCAATCTCTATGATAAATGAAGAATTATTACATTTACATATTATCTAATAAAAATAATTCTGTACTTTATACTGGAATGACTAATAGTTTGATGAGAAGAGTGTGGGAGCATAAAGCTAAGTTAATCGAAGGTTTTACAAAAAATATAATGTAGATAAGCTTGTTTACTTTGAATCATTTGATAATCCCAGAGCTGCTATCAAAAGAGAAAAGCAAATAAAGCTGGTTCTAGAAAAAAGAAGATAGAACTTATTAATAAATTAAATCCTGATTGGAAAGACTTATATAATTTTGAAGAAGTTTATAAATGATAATATTACTGTCATTGGTAAAGAGTCTTTTTGTGAAACAATCTTCAATATAGTATTTCAAAAAAAATAAATGTAGAAAACAATTTTACAGATTGCTTCGTCACGATTGGTTCCTTAATGGCAACTCAGATCGTGACTCGCAATGACAATCATTAGGAGAAAAATATGTCACAGACACTAATAGAAAAAATAGCACAAAAATACGCTGTTGGATTAGACCCAAAACACGAGGTTAGAGCAGGCGACTATTTATCAATTAAACCTGCTTATGTAATGACGCACGATAACACCGGTGCGGTAATTCCAAAATTTAAATCAATTGGTGCAAAAAAACTTTTTAATCCCCGGCAGGTCGTAAATACACTTGATCATAATGTTCAGGATACTTCTGAAAAAAATCTTGAGAAGTATAGAAAGATTGAAGAGTTTGCTAAGTCAATGGGAGCAGATTTCTATCCCGCCGGCAGAGGAATCGGACATCAGATTATGTGTGAAGAAGGATATGCCTGGCCCGGAACAATGGTTGTTGCCTCAGATTCACATTCAAATATGTATGGCGGACTTGGCTGTCTCGGAACTCCAATTGTACGTACTGATGCTGCCGCAATCTGGGCTACCGGAAGAACCTGGTGGCAGGTTCCACCAATTGCAAGAGTAGAATTAAAAGGCAGTTTAAGACAAGGTGTAACCGGCAAAGATGTTATCATCGCACTTTGCGGATATTTCAATCAGGATGAGGTGTTGAACCATGCAATTGAATTTGTCGGAGATGGTGTCAGATATTTAACTATCGATGAAAGACTTGCAATTGCAAATATGACAACTGAATGGGGCGCGCTGGCTGGAGTTTTTCCAATTGATCTTGCAGCTATTCTTTGGCTGAAGAAACGTGAAAGATTTATTGAACACCGGGGACTTCAAGGAGTTTTTTCAGATGCAGATGGAAACGGACAGCATCCAAGAATTAATAATAAAAGAATTGAGGAATTAGAGCATAATATTACAAAGGCTGATGTCGATGCTTTTTATGCAAAAGAATTAACAATAGACCTGACAACTATCGAACCTTATGTTTCAGGACCAAATACTGTTAAAACATACGCCTCTGTTTCTGAACTTAAAGGAAAGGAAATTAAGATCAATAAAGCTTATCTAGTTTCTTGTGTCAATAGCAGACTTGATGATATTGCTGAAGCTGCAGCAGTTGTTAAAGGTAAGAAAGTTAATCCCAATGTTAAATTTTATATCGCTGCAGCATCAAGCGAAGTACAGAAAGAAGCAGAAAGATACGGCTACTGGCAGTCACTTCTTGAAGCTGGTGCGATACCACTTCCTTCCGGATGCGGACCGTGTATCGGTCTTGGAACAGGTTTGCTTGAAGATGGTGAAGTCGGAATTTCCGCGACAAACAGAAACTTCAAAGGAAGAATGGGCTCGCCAAATGCACAGGCATATCTTGCTTCACCTGCAGTTGTTGCTTCATCTGCTGTTTCCGGTAAGATTGATTTTGACTGGAACAACAAAGAGCTTCGTGAAATTAAAGGCTCGGTAAAGATTAATCCGAAAAAGTCAGATGTAAAAGTATCAGTTAAAATTATTAAGGGATTCAAACCAGTAATTGAAGGTGAATTACTTTTCTGTCATCAGGATAATATGAATACAGACGGAATTTATCCCGGCAAATACACTTACATTGATGATTTTACTCCGCAGCAGCAAGCTGAAGTTGTTATGGAAAATTACGATCCTGAGTTTGTTAAGATTGCAAATTCAGGAGATATTTTGGTCGGTGGTTTTAACTTTGGAACAGGTTCTTCACGCGAACAGGCAGCAACTGCACTAAAGTATAAAGGGATTCAGTTGGTGGTTGCAGGAACATTTAATGAAACTTATAAACGTAACGCACTGAACAATGGATACTTGTTGATTGAATGTCCTCAGCTTGTTAATGATTTGAAGGCAAAGTATGGTAAAGATAAATTGACCGTTAAATCCGGAATGAATCTTAGAATTGATTTTGAAAATTCAGCGTTAGCATTTAATAATAAAACCTACTCAATTGACCCCGTTGGAGAAGCTGCACAAGAGCTAATCGTTACCGGCGGATTGGAAGAATGGGTGAAAAAGAATATATAAACTTTTCGTCATTGCGAATTCCGATTTAGCGGGATGAAGCAATCAAACTCTAAATTATTTTATATGCCTAAAAAAAATAAATACACTGACTGGACTAAAGAAGAGCTAATAAAACGCGTAACTGCTTTAGAAAAAAGAAAAAAGTATGGCTTGGTTTGGGATGCTGAAAGAGAACCAGAAAAAATAGTATTAAAGTGTAGAGAAGAATTACCCGTTCTAAAAGAAAATCGTCAAAAAGAAATTAAAACAGACCCTTCAAAACCAATTAACTTTTTGGTAGAAGGAGATAATTATCATTCTCTTTCCGTTTTAAACTATACACATGAGAAACGCATTGATGTCATTTATATTGATCCGCCCTATAATACTGGTGCTCATGATTGGATGTACAATAATAACTATGTTGACGAAAATGATGCATACAGACATAGTAAATGGATCTCAATGATGTATAGCAGACTGAAGGTTGCAAAAAATCTGTTAAAGAAAAACGGAGTTTTGATTGTAACTATAGATGATCATGAGTTATTAAGTATTTTAGGAATACTTGACGATTTAAATGCAAAAACTCTTGGCAGAGTTGTGATTTGTATTAAACCGGAAGGTAGAAGGCAAAGCAAGTACTTTATGGAAGCTCATGAATATGCAATTTTTGCAACATGGGGAACTCCTGCTATTAGAGGGATAAATGCTGACTTTGGATTAGACTTTCCAGAACAAGACGACATTTCCAAATTTAGGTGGGAAGGATTAATGAGAAGAGATTCCTCTCGTGAAGATCGAGGATCAGATTACTGGTTCCCATTTTATGTATCTGAAAATGGAGAAATTAGTGTCGATGAGAAAAAAAATTATAAAGAAATTTTGCCTATTAACACTAAAGGAATTGAAAGAGTTTGGCTATGGGATAAGGAAAGAGCAAGAAATAATATTGATCAATTGAAAGCGGTCATTCGAAAAAAGAGAATTACAATCTATTACAAGAGAAGGGAATTAGGGAGAATTAAACCTACTACATTCTGGTATGGTAGTCTATATAATGCAAATGCTTATGGAACCAGAGTATTAAAGAAAGTGCACCCAAGAAGTAATTTCGATTACCCTAAAAGCATTTACTCTGTACTTGATTGTATTGATAATTTTTTACCATCAAACGGTATCATTTTAGATTTTTTTGCCGGTTCTGGAACTACAGGCCATTCTGTTCTTATGCTGAACGAAAGCGATGGTGGAAATAGACAGTTTATACTGTGTACTAATAACGAAAATTCTATTGCCGAGAATGAAACCTACCCAAGAATTAAAAATTGTATTAGTGGATACAAGGATGGTAAAAAAATAATCAAATATGGTGGTAACCTTAAATATTTTAAAACTTCATTTGTATCGAGTGAACCAACTGATAAGAACAAAGAATTCCTAACAAAAGAAGCAACCGAAATGCTTTGTCTAAGAGAGAATTCATTTGAGTTCGTATGTGAAAAGAATGGATATAAGATTTACAAGAATGATAAAAAGTATGTTGGAATAATTATGGAACAGGAAGAGATTGAAAACTTTAAGAAAGAAGTTAGTAAATACAATAAACCAGTCAATGTTTATGTATTTTCTCTCACAGATGAAGATTTCAGCGATGAGTTTTCTGATATGAAAAAGAAAGTTAAGGTCTGCTCGATACCTGAAGCCATTTTAAGAGTTTACAGAAGGATATTCAAATAATGGAATTAAGAGGATATCAGGAAACAGCGGTTAAAGAATTACGAGAAAAAAGTAACAAGCTTCTTCAACTTAGCAGGAATAGTACTATAACTTTTGAAGCACCTACTGGCTCAGGCAAAACTGTAATGATGGCAGCATTTCTAAAACAATTGGTTGAAGACAGGAAAGACGACAGAAGATTTTCTTTTATTTGGACAGCACCCAGACATTTACATACTCAAAGCAAAGAAAAGCTTGAAAAATATTTCTATGACAGTAAAGCAATGCGCTGTTCTTATTTTGAAGACCTTAATGATAAGAGCATTGACGAAAACGAAATTTTGTTTCTAAATTGGGAAAGTATAAACAAAGCCGATAACATCTACATTCGTGAAAATGAAAATGATTTTAACTTGTCAAAAGTAATCAGTAACACCATTGATGATGAAAGAATAATTATTCTTGTAATTGATGAAAGTCACTTTGCTGCAAAAACCGAAACCTCACAAGAATTAATCCAGCTTATTCAGGCAAAAATTTCAATAGAAGTGTCCGCAACACCACACATAACGAATGAAGATGAAAAAGTAAAAGTTCATCGAGAGCATGTTATTGAAGATGAAATGATTAAAAAGCGTATCATTATAAATCCCGGATTCAAAAATATTATAGAAAAACAAAAGCTTGATGAATTAAAAATAAAAAGCGAAGCTGCTGAAAGCACCGATGAATTTGTAGTACGAAAAGCGATTGAAAAGAGAGTTGAATTGAAATCGGTTTTGGGACAGGAAGATTCAGAAGTTAATCCTTTGGTACTAATTCAGCTCCCGGATAAAAATCGCGGAGGTGAAGATTTAAAGGATGAAATCATTTCTATACTTAAAGACAAGCACAAGATAACAGTTGAAAATGGGAAGCTTGCGATTTACTTATCAGAGGATAAAGCTAACCTTGAGAATATTTCTATGAATGACAATGAAGCTGAAGTTATGATTTTTAAACAGGCTATTGCTTTGGGCTGGGATTGTCCTCGGGCTTGTATTCTTGTTTTGTTTCGCGACTGGAAAAGTTACACATTTTCAATACAAACAGTTGGTCGCATTCTTCGTATGCCAGAACTTAAGCATTACAGCAATGATGAACTAAATACTGGATTTGTATTTACAAATCTTTCTGATATATCAATTCAGGAAGATATCGCCGGTGACTACTTACAAATAAATTATTCATACAGAAAACCTATTTATAAAAATATGTCCTTAACATCTTATCACTCGAAGAGATTTAGGGAAGAAACAAGGTTAAGTCCGAAATATGTTAAAGATTTTTTAGAAGCTGCTGATGAGTTAATGTTAGCAAAGAATATCAAAACGGAAGTTGACGAAGTTTTCGCAAAGCTAATTTCGGATGGATTGATAACAAACCCTGACAAGCCTTTTGAACATCTTGAAGCAGACAAAGATATGTTTGATGAGCATTCTAAAGAAACCGTTTCTTTCAAACAGAACGAAGTAGAAATTCAAAAGTTATTTGACTCATTTGTGATAGACAGTTTGCATCCCCTTTTTCCCGAAAAACGATCTATCGATAAAGTAAAAAGAGGCATTTATAAATTCTTTCAATTCAACTTCCCTACTAAATTTGAATACAACGGAATACAAGCACAAATGGTTGTGCTTCATTCATCAAATCAACAAAAATTTATTGATGTAATTAACAGGGCGAAGGAAGTTTATCTTTCTAAAGTTGGTTCAGGTAAAAAAGAAATTTTAAAGAATGAAAGTTGGGAAATACCTTGTTCAATCAGTTTAAACAACAATTATGAAGAGACTAAAAATAAACATTCAATTATGGAACCATTCTTTCAATATTCACATGCGTCAGAAGTCGAAAAAGATTTCATAAAAGAATATCTGGACAAAAACGATAAGGTAGAATGGTGGTTTAAAAATGGAGATAGCGGTGCGAACTATTTTGCTGTAAAATATATTAAGAACAAAGAGGAATTTCCCTTCTATGTGGATTTGATTGTAAAATACAAAGATGGCAAAGTTGGTTTATTCGATACAAAAGAAGGTTTGACCGCTGAAACAGCAAAAGAGAAAGCAGAAGGCTTAGCTAAATACATTAAGGAAGAAAATAAAAAAGGGAAAAAACTTTATGGCGGGATTGTAATTCATATGGATAAAAGTTGGAGATACAATGACAACGAAACTTATGAATACAATCCAAAGGATTTAAGTAAGTGGAAGTTTTTACATTAATACAATTTTTTATTGTTAACAAATAATTTTTCAAAATGAATGATATAGTACTTTCAGGTAGCGAAAAATTTTTATTTTGGCTTTATAAGCATCTTAATAAAAAACTACTTAAAAAATACTTTCCTCTGAACGAAAATGATTTTCAAGTAGATTTAGCTAACCAACCTCATATTTATATTGATGAACAGAATAACCACTGCAATATTTTCTTTTCTATTTCCTTAAAGAATTATACCAACTATGATTTATTTATTCCATTAGTTCAAATTGATTTGACTGTAAATGATTATACCTTTCTGAAATTCGAAAAAGTTATCTTAAATAATTTAAAGCCAAAAGAAGGAACTCAATTTTATTTGGAAATTCCAATTACTTTTTATCAAGTAAGGAAAATCATTCAAATGGTTTCAGATGGTAGTCGTGTTTTAAATGCACATTTCTCATTAAGAATCCCATCTAAAAATATTTTTGGTGATAAACTTTTTGACAAACGCTTATTTAAGAGAATTGAAGTTAGATATATTCCCTTTGAAGGACTTAAACAATAAAACAATTTAACAATACAACATTATGAACAAATCTATTTCAAGAACAATATCAGCCCGACAAGTCGGGATTGCAGTTAATAACATTAAAGGAGTTCTAAAATGAATAAATCTATTTCAAGAATAATTTCTGAATACTCTGTAGGCTTACAATACAAAGACTTACCGAAAGAAGTAATCCACGAAGTGAAAAGGTATCTTTACGATTCTTTCGGATGTGCATTTGGCGGGTATCATACAAAAGATGTAAGAATAATACGTAATATCTACCACGATATGGGTGGAACTGAAGAAGCAACGGTAATAGGATATGGCGATAAAATTCCTGCTGTTAATGCAACACTTGTAAACTCGTTAATGATTCGTGCACTCGATTTTAACGACATTTACTGGAAAGAAGATCCATCGCATCCATCGGACATAATTCCTGCTGCGCTTGCAACTGCTGAATTAGTCGGTGCTTCAATGGAGGATGTAATTACAGCTATAGTTCTTGCTTACGAATTTGAACAGCGGTTATGTTTATTTGCTTCACCCGGAGTACGTGAACGTAAATGGCATCATGCTACCTTAACACAATTTGTTTCTCCTATTGTTGCAGGAAAAATTCTTGGTCTTAGTGTTGATCAGATGGTAAACGCAATTGGAATTAGCGGATGCCATAATCACACAATCGGCTGTCCGACTGCTGGTAAATTAACAATGATGAAAAACACCGTTGATCCTATGGCTACACAATCGGGAGTATTTGCTGCATTGATGGCTCAGCGAGGTTATTCTGGAACCGAAGCAGTCTTTGAGGGGAAAGAAGGATTTATGGATACATTCCTCGGCTGGAATGCTAAAGAACAAAAAGTTGAACCGGTTAGTATGAGAGGACGTGACGGTGTTTCTGAATGGAAATGGAATATTGATAAATTAATTGGTGGACTCGGTGAATCATTTAAAATTCTCGAATGCAGTATGAAAGCTTTTCCGACTGAAGCTTTAACCCATACTCATCTTTCTGCAACTTTAAAAGTTGTAACAAAGAATAATATCAGTTACGATCAGATTGACACTGTAACCCTTACTACTCTTGCACAAGCTTATGATATTCTTTTCGACCCGCATAAGTATAGACCTGAATCAAGAGAAACAGCAGATCATTCTCTTCCCTATTGTATAGCTGCTGCTTTGGTTGATCACAAGATAACAACACAGTCATTCTCTGATGAAAAACTAAAAGACCCGAGAATCTGGGAAGTAATTGACCGGGTTAAAGGTGAGCCATCAATTGAATTTGAAAAGATGTTTCCCGCAAAACAGCCAAGTAAAGTTGTAGTAAAAACAAAAGACGGCAGAGAATTTTCGGAATATCTCGAATACCCGAAAGGTGATCCAAGAGAACCGATGACAATGGAAGACCTTGAGAATAAGTTCGATGGATTATCTTCACAATTATTTGTTGCCGGAAGAAGAAAAGAAATTAAAGACGCAATCTTTAACGCTGAGCTGATGACAGCAAGAGAATTTATGAAGAAGATGATAATCTAAAATTGTCAATGGTAGTCATTAAGTCATTGATTGTCATTTTTTATTTTTAATGGAAATAAGATGAAATTGGAAGAACTTCAAGTTTATCAATTATCAATACAAATTGCAGAAAGAATCTGGGATATTGTTATTGAGTGGGACTATTTTTCTAAGGATGTAATAGGGAAACAACTCATTAAAGCAGTTGATTCTATTGCTGCTAATTTGAGCGAAGGATTTGGAAGATATTTTTACAAAGAAAATAAACAATTTTGTTACTATTCCAGAGGGTCTCTATTTGAAACAAAAACCTGGATTAAGAAAGCAAATAATAGAAAATTAATAGATGATAAAATCTATTCTGAAATCATAGTTGAACTAGATACAATTGGAATAAAAATAAATAATTACATTAAGACAATTGGGAAAACATCTAACAATGAATGACTATAAATGACACGAAGTAAATGACCATCAATGCCTGTAACTTAAAATAATTTTATAATCAAAAAATCATTCAGTAATAAAATGGTAAAAACAAATAAAAAAGCCTCAGCTGGTAAACGCGGCGATTCAGTCCGCTCGGATTGTTACTTTGAAATTGAGTTAAAAAGTTCCGGAGGAATTAAACTCGACATTAAAAGTAAAGTTCAGTCAATGTACGGAGAATCAATTAAAGAGATGATTCTCGATATGAGCAAATTCTTCGGATTAAAGGATGCAAAAATTCTTTGCGAAGATAGTGGTGCACTTCCATTTGTAATGGCAGCAAGATTTGAATTGGCAGTAAAAAGATTATTCCCTGATAATAAAAAAGAGTATCTGCTTCCATTCAATAAAAAGAATTTATATTCTACAAAAAAAGATCAATTACGAAGAAGCAGACTTTATCTTCCCGGTAATGAACCTAAGTTTTTTGTTAACGCTGGACTTCATTCCCCTGACGGAATAATATTGGATCTTGAAGACAGTGTTGCACCAACTGAAAAAGATGCAGCACAATTACTTGTCCGTAATGCACTTCGCTCAGTTGATTTTTATAATGCAGAAAGAATGGTTCGTATAAATCAACTGCCAAAAGGTCTGGATGATCTGAAATACATTATTCCGCATAATGTAAATTTAATTCTTGTTCCCAAGTGCGAATCAGCAGAGCAAATTCAGCAACTTGAAAAAGAAGTGGAGAAGCTTAGGAAACAGCATAAAGTTCAAAACCCAATTTATTTTATGCCGATTATTGAAAGCGCCCTTGGTGTAATCAAAGCATTTGAGATTGCTTCTGCATCAACAAATAATTGCGCTCTTGCAATCGGACTTGAAGATTACACTGCTGATATCGGCACACAAAGAACAAACGAAGGACGCGAAAGTATTTTTGCAAGACAGATGCTGATCAACGCTGCAAAGGCTGCTGGCATTCAAGCAATAGATACTGTTTTTTCTGATGTATCTGATATGGAAGCACTTCGCCAAAGTGTGCTTGAAGCAAAATCACTTGGCTTTGAAGGTAAAGGCTGTATTCATCCAAGACAAATTCAGGTTGTTCACGAAGCATTTGCACCAACTTCAGAGGAAATTGAAAAAGCAAAAAAGATAGTAGATGCTTTTAATGAAGCAGAGAAAAAAGGACTTGGTGTCGTATCACTCGGAAGTAAAATGATTGATCCGCCGGTGGTTAAGCGTGCACAGAGGATTTTGTCATTGATAAAAGGTAATTGAATCATTTGTAGTCATCTAATTAGAACAGAATAACAATAAAACAATTTAACAATAAAGCAATGAAACTAATAAAAAACGCAGCGGGACGATTAGTCCCAACAGAAGTAAACGGATTACAACAGATTCCTTTTAAAGGAGTTAACAAATACAAACCAACTGGTTTAAAAGCGAAACCAAAAATAAAAACTTGCATAGATTATCCAACAGATGGAAATAAAGTCGTTAAAGATTTAAAGACTGCGCTTAAGAAAGCAGGATTGAAAGACGGAATGACAATTTCAACTCATCATCATCTTCGTAATGGTGATGCGGTTACAAATATGCTGTTTGATGTAGTTAAAGAGATGGGAATAAAAAATATTCGCTGGTTCCCTTCTGCAAGTTTTCCTGTTCATTCACATCTGATAAAATATCTTGAAGATGGAACTATTCATCATATCGAGGGAAGTATGAACGGACCTCTCGGAAAATTTACAACCGAAGGAAAGATGAAAGGAGTAGGCGTTCTTCGTTCACACGGCGGAAGGTATCAATCAATTCAGGACGGCGAAGTACATATTGACATTGCAGTAATTGCTGCCCCAACTGCCGATCCTTTTGGAAATTCAACTGGTGACCGCGGAAAATCCGCTTGCGGTTTGATTGGATTTGCACTTGGTGATTCTGAATATGCTGATAAAGTTATTGTTGTTACAGATAATCTTGTCCCCTTCCCTTGTGTGCCATGGCAAATTCAAGGCAACAATGTTGATTATGTAGTTGAAGTTGAAACACTTGGTGATCCTGCAAAAATTGTTTCGGGAACAACTGAAGTAACAAAATCACCTGATCGTTTGTTAATTGCAGAGTATGTCGCTCAGTTTCTTGACGAAGCTGGAATAATGAAAAACGGATTTTCTTTTCAGGCTGGCGCTGGCGGAACAACGCTTGCATTTGCAGTCTATCTGAAAGAACGGATGAAAAAGAAAAATGTAAAAGCAAGATTTATAAGAGGCGGCTCAACAAAATATCTTGTACAAATGCTTGAAGAAGGATTAACTGATTATATTCTTGACGGACAAACTTTTGATCTTGAAGGCGTAAGAAGTATGAGAGAAAATGCCGGACACGTAAACACTTCTCCATTTACAAGCTACAATTTTCATGGAAAAGGAAATTTTGCATCAATAGTTGATGCTGCGGTTCTTGGTGCAACTGAAGTTGATGTAAACTTCAACGCAAATGTAGTAACACATTCAGATGGATATTTACTTCACGGAATTGGCGGCTGGCAGAATTGTCTTTATTCAAAATGCACAATACTTGCGATACCAACTTTCAGGGACAGAATTCCGGTTATTGTTGATGAAGTAACAACACTTTGCGGACCAGGAGAACTAATTGATGTCATCGCAACCGAAAGAGGTTTGTGCATTAATCCAAAGCGAAAAGATTTATTGAAAGCGATGAAGGATTCTTCAATTCCTATTATTGATATAAAAGAATTAAAGAAAGAAATTGACATAATCTGCGGCGGTGCTCCGGCAAAACCAAAGGTAAATAAGGAAAAAGTTGTTGCAATAATAAAATGGGTTGATGGAACTGTGCTTGATTCAGTTTTTCAGGTTGAAAAATAAATGGAACACGGATATTACTGATTAAACGGATTTAAACTGATCAGGAAAATTGAATGAGTGAAAAGAATGCGGACACCACTTCCATAGGAATTGCTTTCGGTGCCGGTGGTGCCCGCGGTATTGCACATCTGCTGATGATTGAAGCTTTAGATGAGCTGGGATTAAAACCTTCGATTATTTCAGGTTCAAGTATTGGTGCTGTTGTCGGAGCATTTTGTGCAGCGGGATTTTCTTCAAAAGAGATGAAGGAAATTCTTAATCAGCTTATCAATCCTAAAAGTGATTCAGTTTTTGATTTTCTGCTTAAATCAGATATTGTAAAAATGTTTACAATGTTTGACCCGCAATTTATTAAATCAGGTTTCATTAAAGGTGAAAAGTTTCAGAGTTATATGAAATCTAATTTAAAAGTTTCCAGATTTGAAGAATTAAAAATTCCGTTAATCGTAGTTGCAACGGATTATTGGAAAAAAGAAGCAGTTATATTTGACAAAGGTGATTTATTAAATCCAATAAAGGCAAGCTACTCCCTGCCCGGTTTATTTACGCCGGTAAAAATAAAAAACAAAGTTCTAATTGACGGCGGTGCTGTTAATCCTTTGCCTTATGATTTATTAAAAGATAAATGTGACATAACAATTGCTATTGATGTAACAGCTTTTAAATCTCAAACAGAAAGTGAAATTCCTCCAACTTTCGATTCCGTATTTACAACATATCAAACTATGCAGAACTCGATTATAAAAGAGAGACTGAAATTCTATAAACCTGATATTTATATCAGACCGGAAATTTATGATGTAAGAGTTTTTGATTTTTTGAAAGCAGATTCAATATTTAGTCAGGCACAGCCAGCAAAAGAACAATTAAAACGAGAACTCGATAAATTGCTTACAAAATAATTTACTTGATGAAACTGTGATTATTTTAAAACAATTCTTATCCTGCTCTTAAAGCTTTTACAATATTTAATCTTGCTGCACGTACAGAAGGAAAAAATCCGCCAAGGATACCCATCGCAATAGCAAAAATCATTGAAGCGAATATAATCACCGGTGAAAGCGAAAAACTAAAAGCCAATTCTGAAAATGAATTCCAGTTTAAAGTTGATATTGAAAAGAACTGTAAAAACGAAGCAAGAAACAATCCGATTACACCGCCAATACTCGAAATTAAAATTGCTTCAAACAAAAATGCGCTTAGAATACTTCTTCTGCTAAATCCGAGTGAACGCATCGTTCCTATTTCCACTGTTCTGTTAGCAACTGCTGAATACATAGTTATAGTTGCGCCAATTGTTGCCCCAAAACTAAAAATTACAGTAATGAAAATTCCTAATACTCTAATAAAAGTAGCGAGAATCTCTGATTGCTCTTCAAAATATTTCTGTTCGATTTGAGGTTCAAATTCTTTTAATCTTTTATCAGTTTCAAAAGCTCTTTTAAACTCTTCAAAATTAGCTATATCATCCAGTTTAAGTGTAACAGTTGATACAGCAGAACCACGATTAAAGGCATTTAATAATTGCTGGCTATCGCCCCACATTTCAGATTCAAATCCACTGCCATCAGCTTCAAATATTCCTACAACTTTCCACTCATCACCAGCAAATCTAACCTTACTGCCGATTTGAGCGCCTTCAAACTTATCATCAATTGATTTCCCAACAATTAATTCACGCAATGAAGGATTAAATAATCTTCCGCTGATTAATTTAATCTGCGGTCTTAACTGATAAACGGATTGTGAAACTCCGCGAACAGTAACATTACTCATTCCACCGCCTTTTATCTCGAGATTAATTATTACAACTGGCTCAGCTGAGATAAGTAAATTTCCATCGCTTCCTTTTGCAATATGCGGTAATGCTCTTATAATACCCTGTGTTTCGCCGTCAATAATACTTGTAATTTCTCCTTGTGAAGATTGACGAAGTATTTTAATATTATCTGGTGAACCGGTAGATACCAGAGTTTTTTCAACACCATAAGCCATCATTAATGCAGCAGCAAATACAAACACAACCAGTGCAATTCCGGTAACTGTAATGATTGCAGTTAATTTTCTGGATTTAAAACTTCTAAAAGTATATTTAAATGGAATCTTCATATTAATCAGCCTCTCTCTAATCCTCTGTTAACAGATGAATAGAAAAGAATAAAAGTTATTAAATATTTTATCTATGGTTCAGTTGTCATTTGTTCTAAATTACTTTTTTAACCAACAAATCTAAACCCATCAACAATATTGGTTTTTAATGCACGTTGAATCGGGAAAATTGAAGCCAGTATTCCAATAATAATAGCTGCACTTAAAGCCAAAATAGTTGTAATTGGTTCGATATAAAAGAACGGGAAAAATCCCTTTGGCATTGCCTGTTCAAATCCAGCTACTATTGGATAAGTTAAAGCAATTCCTATCCCGCCTCCAATCAAAGCAATTACTAATGATTCACCTAAGATTAATCCAATAATATGAAAAGCTGAGAAGCCAAGTGTTTTTAAAACTGCGTATTCGCGGGTACGCTCTCTAGCTGCCATTATCATTGTATTGGCTAAAACAAGCATAATAATTCCGATAATTACAAATGACATAAAATTCATAGCTGTAATTATTGCGCTTGAAGCAGCTACAAATCCCTGGGTAAATGCTTTTTCAGTTTCAGTTTTTGTTTCAGCAGATGAATTTTTAAACAGTGCATCAATCTTCTCAGATACTTCTGCTGCATCGTTAGGATTTTCAATCTGAACAATATACCAGCCAACACTACCAGCACGTAAAGGAGCTTCAGCCTTCATTCTTTCATTAATATAATCCCAGTGAAAGAGCATTTGTGTATCATCAGTATTTTTATTTTTTGGTTTATAAATTCCCCGTACAACAAACTCCCATTGTCCTGGAAAAATATCGCCCTCTAAAACCATTTGATCTCCAAGCTTTAAATTATATTGAACAGCGATTTCCTGCCCTATAACACAAGCGTTTCTTTCTTTCTTGAAATTCTCAAGTTCTTCAGGAGAAATTATAAATTCAGGCAGCACATCAAAATAAGTATCAGCATCAACACACATTCTTGTAAAAAAATTATTTTTATCTTTATATACACCGCCAAACCAATTAGCAAAACTAACTTCTTTAACTCCCTCAACATTTTTTATTTTTTCTTTATATGCATAAGGCAAAGGAAAGATAAACGAAACTGCCTGTCTTGTAATCAGTCTGTTTGCAGCCGCGGCATCAACACTGGAATCCCAAACAGTAACCACAGTTCTTAAAACACCAAAAGCAATAACTGCAATAGCAATTCCCAGAATTGTAAGTGTAGTTCTTAACTTGTGCCTTAGTGCATTTGCAAAAATTATTTTCAGGATTTTCATTTTATGCTCCTACCAAATCACCTTTATCAATATGCTTAATTATGTTAGCACTTTCAGCAGCGTGCGGATCGTGTGTTACCATAATAATTGTTTTTTGAAACTCCTTGTTAAGCCTTCCAAGCAGTATCAATATTTCCTCAGCCGAACTCCTGTCAAGATCGCCGGTAGGTTCGTCGGCAACAATTATAACAGGGTCTGTAACAATTGCTCTTGCGATTGCAACCCGTTGTTCCTGACCGCCAGAAAGCTGCTTTGGTGCGTGATGCATCCTGTCACCCAAACCAACAAGTGTTAAAGCTGTTTCTACCTGTTTCTTTCTTTCAGCTTTGCTTAGTTTTGTTAAAAGCAAAGGCAGTTCAACATTTTCAAAAGCAGTTAGAACCGGAATCAAATTATAAAACTGAAAAACGAATCCAACATTATTCGCTCTCCATTTTGCAAGGGCTGATTCCCCAAGTGATGAAATTACAGTTCCATTGATAATAATTTCTCCTGCACTTGGCTTATCAATTCCTGCAATAAGATTTAATAAAGTAGTTTTGCCTGAACCTGAAGGTCCCATCAAAGCTAAGAATTCACCTTGTTCAACATTTATACTAATATTATTTAAAACGGGAATTTCAATTTTATTCCGCCAATAAGATTTAGAAACATTTTGAACAGTTATTATAGATGACATTTTAACTCCATGATTTTTTATTTATTAAGTCATAATGAAAGAACCTTTGCATAAGACAATCTTAAACAATTATATCAGATTGTCTCATCTAAAAAGAGACTATCAATGAACACTTTTTACTTATCTAACTTTACTTCTACACCATCTTTTATTTTCTCATTAAGATCAGATATTACTTTTTGTCCTGCTTGCAATCCGGAAATCACTTCTACATAAGACCCTAACTTCTGTCCTGTAATAATTTCGTTCTTAACAGCTTTATCATCAGAGATTGTGAATACATAACTTTTACCGTCTTCACTTCTAACAGATGAAGAAGGAATAACTAAAATTGGTTTCTGATTTACTACTGAAGTATCAATTGGATTTGTAAAGAAGGAAACTTTAGCGCTCATTTCCGGTAAAACTCTTGAATCATAGTTTTTGAATCCGACTTTCACCAGTACAGTTGCTTTTGATCTGTCAGCAGTGGGAACGATTTTAAATACATAAGCTGCGTAACTTTTTTCAGGATATGCATCAAGAGTTATTTCACAATCCTGATTTAACCTGATCATTTCAATATTTGACTCAGAAACATCAGCTTCAACAAGCAGCGAACTCATATCAGCAATTGTAACTACAGCAGTTTTAGAAGTTGTACTGCCGCCAAACGGTGCAACAATTTCACCAACTTCTGCATTTTTGGTTAAAACTGTTCCATCAAACGGCGCCCGGATTAATGTATTCTCAAGTGCTACTTCATATTGTTTTATTCTGGCTTTAGCTGCTTCAATTGATGCAAGCAGTCTATTATAATCCGCCTCAGCCTGATCAAACTGTTGTTGAGAGCTTAATCCCTTATTAAATAATTCACGTTCGCGGTCAAATGTATTTTCTGCATTTATCAGATCCGCCTGTACTAATTTAAGATTAGCTTTTGCTTCATCAAGCTGAGCAAGTATATCAGTATTTTCAAGACGAGCAATGATTTGATTCTTCTTAACTTTATCACCTTCAACAACGCCAAGGTAAATCAATCTGCCGGTTCCTTTTGATGCAATAGCAGCTTTTCTTTGTGCAACAACATAACCGCTTGCATTTAGTGAAGCTGCAGTTTGTCCCGGTTTTTGTAAAACAGCAGTTGATAACCTGACTTCAACAGCTCCGCTTAATATTTTCGGCAGGATAAAATATCCCAATACAATGAATATGATTACTATTGCAGCAATAATAAATCCAGTTTTACCTTTGCTATTATTTTCTTTATCAGACCTATTAATCTTTAAAGATGATAAGTCAGCGTTTTTAGTATCCATCAGATTAGTTTGATTTTTGATTCAAGCGAAACTATTTAATGGGTGATTCTTTACCAAGAATACAATGATGAAAGGTAAATTTAAATGGTGAGTGCAAAAAAAGAGTATTAGAAATACCATTTTTTAATTTACACAGACTTCTGAAAAATTTTTCTATCAATTATGAAACGAATAATATCATTCCAATAATCAGAGGCAGATAATTTCAAAATCCATTGCTTTGATTGTAGAATGAACCGGAATTCCTAAAAATTTCAGGATTACCTTTAGTCAGTTCTGAATGATCAAAGCAGTAATTTTTCAGAAGTCTCTTACAGATAAATCTGATCAATTATCTTTCAATTTGAATACCCAGCCAATTTTCCAAACGCGAATAAATTAATTCCTGATCTTTTTTGGAAAAGCTTTTTATCTTCGAACCGTGAGAACCATTTGGACAGACCATTTTAATTGAATTTGTTTTTCCTGTTAAGCATACACCCGTGGATGTCCAGGGATCATTTCCGCCATAGATATAAATAAAATTTTTACTTTTGTTCGATGCCCAATCATTTATCTTCTTTAGCAGTCTTGGATCGTAAGTTGGGTTTGAATCTTTAGGAATAAAGAACGGAGTCTGTCCATCAGCATATTTTAAATATTCTTTAAACGGAGTTACATCATAAGCATAATACCCGAATTCAGTATAACACTGATAGAAAAAAGGATATATACCTGTAATACTTGCGTCATCAAAATAAGTAACACCGCCATAGTTTGATAGTTCATCCCATATCTCATCAAGTGAAGAGTTTTTATCCGGTATTTTAGAACAATCACCATCACTCCATTGCCAGTATGCAAAAGAGAATTCCAGCACCGAATATTCAAAAGCCTTTTCGTTACCAACAATATCATAAGTTAGTCTTTTGTTTTCAGCATTCTTCATAAACAGCGGAAAAAGCTCATCTCTCTTCTCAAAACATAACTTCTGGAAATTGAAAACTTTTTCCCTGCATTCGGGAGTTGAAACAGATTTTATCCATTCATAAACACGATTATCATCAATAGAATAATTTAACGGACCAACATAAGGTACAGATACATCTACATCATCAGGAAAAAAATAGCCGTGAAATATTGCACAGGAACCACCTTTGCTTATTCCGGTAGTAATCCATTTACCTGAATAATATTTTTTAAACAATTCAATAATTCTGTGATGATCATTTGCTGCCTGTTCAATGGTAAGAAATTTCCAATCAAACGGAGCAGGAACAGATTCACCAAAATATCTATGCTCAACCATTATCTGATTGCAGTCTAATATTCTTGCAAGTTCAGTAGTTCTGTTATCAACTGAATAACCATCAAGTTCAATCACCATAGGTTTATCTTTATCAGTATGGGATAAAAATATTTGTTCCTTAAATTTTAATCCGCCGGGATTATTATGATCAACAGGTTGAGTAATATATAACTCATAAACTTCTGAAAAGTTTTTTGAATCAATTTTATTTACCACTTCTATATCAGGCTGGCTTTTAAGCCAATTTAAGAGGTCAGAATCCTGTGCAAATACTGCTGAATGAAGAAGGATAATAATTAAAATGAATTTAATCGTTTTCATATTACCTCGATAAATTAATTTGAAAATTAATTTGAATTAAACTTAAACTTATTTAAACCGTTAGAAGAATTAGTAACCCAAAGTATGCCGTTTTTATCAATTGCTGATGAAGAAATTACGTTTGAACTAATCAGTGAATTAGCTCTATTATAAATAAGTATGTTATTGTTTGAACTCAGTCTTACCAAGCCTTCATTAGTTGAAACCCATTTATTATTAAACATATCAACGCTTATATGATTTACTGAATTTAAACTCGAACCCGGGAAAAAATTAACAAATTGAGTACCGTCAAAATATGAGATCCCATTTCTTGACTTACTGGAATTTTTATGGCAGAACCAAATATTACCAATCATATCTTTGGCAGTTGATGAAACTATAAATGATGGATAGTTATAATCGGGTTGTTTATAATACTGAAATGCACCATTAGTAAACTTAACAACTCCTTCATTTGTTGCTATCCAGATATTTTCATTGTCTAACTCGATATCATTAGCCCAGATTGATAATAACGAATCATTATATCTGTTCCATGTATTACCATCAAATTTATAAAGACCGGAAGAGGTTCCTGCCCAAAGTGAATTCTGCGGATCAATTTTTACAGATAGTATTTCGTCAGTACGCAGTCCAGAATTATTTTTATTGTAAACCGTCCAGCTTGTACCATCAAATCTTCCAATTCCACTTTGAGTGCCGACCCAGACAATATTAAACTGATCAACTTCAACAGTCAAAACTCTGTTGCTTGGAATACCCGAATTAGATGTATTGTAATTAACAAAATCAACATCATTAAACTTTATTAAACCTTTGTCAATCGATCCAATCCATTTGTTTCCGAAATCATCAATTGCAATACTGCTGAGTATATTACTTGTAAGTCCGGAGTTCGATACCAGATAATCAACCCACACAGAAGTGTCTTGCAATGATTTTGAATAAGAACTTGTCTGACTGCTCGTTACTAAAGCATCGAATGATAATGATCGGAATTGAGGATAAGTTAATTTAATACTATACTCGCCGGGCAGTAAATGAGTAAAAGTATAAGGGGTAACCTGTTGAGTTAAAGAATCGTTTATATATATTGCAGCACCGGCAGGAAGGCTGAATATATGTAACTTTCCATACATAGCCTGATTATTCAACAGATCAACATCTAATAATATTTCCTGATTTTCAGTTAAGTGAATAACAACAGATGTATCTCTGAAATATTTCTTTTTTAATGTAATCTGATAATCGCCCGGATTCATAAACAGTAAACTATCCGGAGTTAAAGAGCCTGTATTTTTGTTATTCAGATAAATTGAAAATCCTGCAGGCTCAGATTGAATAATCATTTTACCGGTAAACGGCGGCAGTTCTTCAGGACTGACTGATACTTCTTTATCACAACTTAATAGCAATAACAAAACTAAAACAGATGCTAAACAAATACTTAATCTCTTTGACAACATATTATCTTTACTTTGGATCATAAATAAAGTTAAACTTAAAACCTCTTATATAACTATCAATAAACTTCAGCTTGGTATAATTTGTTTTAATCTGCGAACCAAAGATTCCTAATCCGCCATTAATATTTGTGTAGTCACCTTCATCAAATCTAATGGAAAAATTATCAATACTGCTTGCAGATATCGAAATATAACGGGATAGTTCCAGATCAAATGTCAGCAATTCCAGAATTAAGTTTTGATGGACACTGAATTTAACTGGCTCCGATAATGAATCGGCTATTGATTGTAAATACCAACTGATTGCATCAAGATTATAGACAACGTAATTATTTCTGGAAGCTTTTGGAAAAACTGCATATTGTTTCCCTTCACTAACTGAAACCGAATTTGGCAGTTCTTTATAAAATATTTTATTTATCCCGTTTTCAACAAATTCACATTTAAATTTCAGACGCGCCTGATAAAAATTCTGACTTCCGGCAGGGTCCCAGTAAACCTGAACAACATTTTTTCCGATTGGCGGGATAATTACTTCGCTTGTATTTTTAAACTCTGTTTTAGATGGAGTTTCAGAAATCGCTTTCAGTCTTTTTCCATTTGAAAGCAAAGCCTCAATTTCAATTAACTTTTCGGTTCCAACAGAAAATTTTTGAGTATAGTAACATTGTATTGAATCCTCGCCTGCATCAGAAGTCAAGACTGTATCTCTTAATCTATAAACAGAATCACCGTACCAAATTCTTACATCTGCATTTTTTTCAAATAATAATTTATGTGCTGAGTTATTATTTTCATCAAGATAATTTTTAGTAATAGTTGCAATCTGCAAAGTAGTATCAGATCTTAATATGCTGACCAGAGAATACTTCTCTTTGAAGGTTGTATAAGGATTAAAAGAATCATCACAACCTGAAAATGATAAAACAATATTTACCACGATTATTATTCGCAAGTACTTCATATCTCTATCTTCACAGTTCCGGTTAACAGGAATGGCAGCATATTTACTCTTCTTCCTGTATCACGTTCATAATAAAAAATATTTTTTCTGTTATACACATTAATTGCATCGATACTTAAGGTAATAATAGTTGATGCAATTGCGATCTTTTTTGATAAACCAATATCTAATCTGTGGTAAGATGGCAGCCTGCCAAGATTCTTATCAGCAAGAATAAGGTAGGGAACATAATCAGACGCACCTGGTGTTATTTCAAATGGATTTACAAGATTATATTTATCATAGTAAGAAATTATTTCGGTAAATGGTAATCCGGAATAAACCGACCAGATGGAAGTAAGATTCCAGCCTGCTCCGGGATTGCAGCTAAACATTAAATTACCTGAATGTCTTGAATCGTATTTTGGATAATATATATAGCTGTCAATTTTCTTATAAGCCCAGCTTAAAGAGTAAGAAGCAGATAAACTAAAACTTGTTTCAGTTAAATCGTAAGTAAATTCCCAGCCGTAGGATTCCTGACTGCCTTCTACTAAATCAGGATCAAAATTAAAGTACTTTTCATCATTTAAGACCGGAGTATTATTTGAATTCCTGTGATAGGCTTCAATCTGGATATTTGAATTTGAAGATAAGTTATATTGAATACCGCCTGAAAGACTATATCCCGTTGCTGGATTCAGATAATCAGGAATTATAATCCACGGATCAAAAACAGAAATGATTTCATCTTCATCAGATATTGTTGTCATCTCTTGCAGATAAATTCCGGCTGAGCCTTTAATTATTAAATCTCCGATTGGGTTATAAGTTAAGCTGACTCTTGGTTCCAATTTGCCGGAGGAATTTGTATTTAATCCTGATACATTAATTCTCGATCCAATATCAAGACCAAAATTTTCAAATCTTAAAAGTTTATATTTTGCATAAGCACTGATATTGCCTGTAAATCTGGAAATATCGGATTCGATTCCGCTTTTGTTTTCTAAACGCAATTCAGAATCCATCAGCTTAATCAACAAACCAATATCAATCTGATCTTTACTATCAAACACAGCATTTAAATCGAAAGAAATTGAAATATCCTGCAGATTATTCACTAAAGGTTTCAAATTACTTCCGTTAGGAATTATTTTACCTTCAAATTTACTTAAAGATATCCCGAGTCTGGAAAAAACCGGGGCATCATAAACCTGAAGCCATTCAAATCCTAATAAATTATTTTTCCATAAATAAGATTCTCTTAACGGATCAGAATATTTTATTTTGTCATCAGTTATAAATGCAAACAAACTGAACTTTGCATTGTTAAAAATATCAGGACTTGAATAATTAATTTTGGCTGCTATATCATAAAAATTTACAGGAACAGTTTTTTGATCTAAAAAACTTTTCAGGATTTTGTCCGAATAACTGAATCTACCTGAGAGCATAAAAGAACCATTCGGAATCGGACCTTGAATCATTCCTTTACCTGTTAAAAAACTTGCGCTGGCAGATGCGTTAAATGCGTTTTTATTTCCATCTTTTGTAATCACATTCAGAATTGAAGACAATCTGCCTGAATATTCTGATGTAAATCCTCCTTTAAAAAACTCAATTGAATTTATCATATCAGGTTCTATTGAACTGAACAAACCGAGTGAATGGAATGGTGCATATAAAGTAATCCCATTAAGTAAAACAAGATTCTGATCACTGCTTCCGCCCCGTACATAATATCTTGCAGAGATATCCCCGGTAGAACTTACTCCAGATAAATATTGAAGAGATCTCATAACATCTGTTTCAACACCTTTGGGTATAACTTCGAGCTGCCTCATAGAAATAATTTCAAGCCCAAGATCAGTTACATTTTTATCAACATATCTTTCCCCGATTTTTTCTACAGCATTTAATTCAATATTTAATGGAGTCATCTGTATTTTGAGATCTAATAATTCATCAGGCTTTAACAGAAAAGAAATTTTTTTTGTTTTGTATCCGATGTAAGATACCATAACGGTCATCTCGGTATTAGCCGGAAGTTTATTCAGAACAAACATTCCCCGCTTATCAGTAGCAGCTCCGATTTTTAAATCTTCAATAACTATATTACAAAAAGCAAGCACTTCACCATTTGTTGAATCAGTAACTACTCCACGCAGTCTGCCAGGTGCCTGTGCCTGCGAGTTAAAGCTCAAAAGTGAAATGGATATTATAAATATCTGAAAAGTGAATAAGAAAATATTCCGCAATGTTGTCCAGTGTATAAATAAAAAATTAATGCGGAACTAATATAAAGTAATAAGTTTTTATTTTTTATATCTTTTTTACAGGATTATTTAAAGTGTATAATTATACGGACTCCATCCAAAATATCTTTCTGCAAGCGGATCTACCTGCAGCCATCTTCCAATCCTGCTGTCATAATACCTCGCACCCTGCCTCCGCCTTTCAGACTTCGGCAGGCAGGCAAAGTAATCATAACCTGTTTCCACATCTCTTTCTTTGCTGGTAAATTTATATTTTGCGTTTGTGTAAGCAGCCTTAGTACTTCTGCCGTTTAGTATTATTCCCCAAGGATTCCCGCCAAGGGCGGGATAAACTCCGGCATCACTGCTAACTATGTCTCCTATTTCGTTCAATATAATCTACTTGAATGGATTGCTTTGATATCATAAACATTAATTTGTTCTGAATCAAAAAAGTTATACCAAATGTAATTCTCCATATCAATAATGTTTTCTTGATCCTCACAAAAATAAATGTAATTGATTACTTCTTGTGTTTGAATCTTATGGAAAATACTATCCTTTAAATCTTTTGGAATTTTTAATCTAAAATTATCAAAGAAGTAACTGCTATCTTCTTTTAATATTTCTCCACCATCATTGATAAATACAGCACTAAAGTTTCCCTCTATATTTAAATCAAATATTTTTATTCGCTTGATATTTTGAATTTCCAATCTGAAAGTCTCGGAGTAGCCAGCATAGGCAGAATCTATCTTCCAGTTTTCATTCCTATCATTGAACGAAACCTTAATCGGAAACCTTAAATAAAGTGCATCTTTAACAATTTCACCATAATGGCTGCAACTTATAAAGGTTAAGACCAAAATAATTGAGATTAATATTTTCATTAAAATATAAATCAACTGGTGTTGGTGCAAATCTTCCAATGGTTTCATTGCCGGAAAGTATGTTAAAGAATTTTGCTTCTTCATTTGCCTCTGAATTATTACATAAATACAAGATATCTCAAAAATAAATTTACCACTACTAAAACGTTGCTGAGATATAATATTATTTTTGAATAATTATTGTCATGCCAGCAAAAAAGAGATATATCAATAGAATAACAGCCATAAGTCTAACTCTAAATAAATACTTTATTCCAATGGGATTAAAATATCTTTCAGTAATGAATATTCCTTTACTTATTATTCTAAATTTTAGACCACTATATTCTTGCTTAATATTTTTTAATAATAGATATAAATACTTCACATAAAAGTAACTAACAATTACACCTACTACTATGATTATGATTTTCTCTGTCTCCATAATTTATTTTATTTATAATACAATAAAGGTTTAGGTAATGGATTTATTATTTTATTAATATTTTCTATGCTTAAATTAAATGTTTTTGTCTCATAAGATTGAAATGTTTCATTATAAATGACACCACCGGGACCTCTTCCTGCTTGTACGCTAAAACCTAATAATTCCTGTCCTTTTTCTTTAGAATCAAAAACTAAAGCTCCACCAATAAAGCTAAACCCTCCCTCAACTTCAGTTGTATTTTTTTCAGGGGCAATCTTTAATCCACTTCCACTACCACGAGTGCTCTCTATATCCTGATCTAAAACTGTTAAACCTATACTTGCTGAAGCAGATATACCAGCAGAGAATCCGTGCCTTATAAAACCATACATTTGAGATTGCCCAGGATTATAGGCTAAACCAATACTTCCGTTATATCCAAAAAGTGTTGCCAGAGAACTACTAAGACTTAAAACAAAAGTTGGAGTTGATGATTTACGGCTTTCTCCTCCGCTATTAACATTTTGTGATGATGATTTTCTCTTAGGTTTTTCCGCAAAAAACTTACCATCATCACCAAGATTTAATTCATTGTTTTCATCTAACCACATCCCATTCGGATCAAAATATCTTATTGGGTTATTTAAGGTATAATTATACGGACTCCATCCAAAATATTTTTCTGCTAGCGGATCCACCTGCAGCCATCTTCCAATCCTGCTGTCATAATACCTCGCACCGAAGTAGTCATAACCTGTTTCTGCGTCTCTTTCTTTAGCGGTAAACTTGTACTTCGTGTTTAGGTAAATAGTGTTTACACCCGTTGAGTACAACAAACTCACCAGAGTTTGACGACATATAGTTTCATTACTACCAAAGGGACGGGCTGCATTTATGTTAAAGAATTTTATTGAGCCACCTGCATTAAACACGGCTTCGGTTTCGCCGTTTATTCCCAAAACATAAACCTCATTTGTTATTCATTCCCACTTCCTTATGCTATTGCTACTAATAACTAGTACTTTTAATTTCTTTCAGTGATTTGGTATTTGTTATTTGCTCAATTTTTTCTGTATTAAGATTTAAAATATAAAGGTCTGTTTCTTCAAAATGATTTCCACCTTTTTTGAAACCTGTAAATATTATTTCATCATTTCCAACGAAGTTCATCTGACCATAAATTTCTAAGGAATCCTTATCAATGATATCAATTGGTTTTACAATCAATGATGGATATTCTAAAATTTTTGGTCCGCGTGAATTAAACAGAAGTTTTTTCCGATCCTTAGACCACTCATATAATAATGCACGATATGGAATTTCTTTTCTACTTATATTTTTAAAATCATAAAGATAAATATTACTAGGTCTGTATCCATTATGCTCATCATCATAAATATTATAATTAACAGTAAATAAATTCTCATCATAAACTGCAAACTGGGCAATTCAAGAATCTGTAGTATATTCTTTGAACAATTTAAAATCAAAATTGAAAAATTAAACTTATTTTTTTGACAGCAACAGTGGACACAAAGATTTGCAAGAATATTATTAGAAAAGTTAGTAACGGGATTATAAGCAATATAATTTGTACTAATGAGTTAGCATTTTCAATACAAAATGTTATTCTTGCAAAATTTTTCCTTTTCCAATGTCAATTGTCACGTTTCTTTAATTCTGAATAAAATACAAAAACACCTTGATACTCTCCTTCAATTATGTAGTAACTATTATTGAACATAATTCTAATTAAGTTATAAGCTTCTTCATTACATAATTCATTTCTTAATTCCAGTCTATTTCCTTTATCAAAAAAATATTTATTTTTCAAAAACTCTAATCCAAGCTCTATATATTCTACTTCTATACAAGAATGTTGGTCGATACGAACATATAAAACGCTATCAAGCTTATCAATAGGTACTTTAATACTGTTTGTCAAAATTGATGTTAGGAATTCATTAAAAGTTTTATTATTACCCGAATAATACTTTTTATATACATAGTTATATAAATCCGTGTTAGAAAGACAGACGTCTATGACTCGATTACTATCGATTACAGGTATAACCATTAACACTTGAAAATCTCTAACACTTGACCCGAGCTTTGATATAAATTCGTTATTTGGTTGCGAATACCCATTAATCGAAAATAAAAGAATTATTACTGGTGATAAGTATAAATTGGTAACTAATCTAAAATATTTATTTGGTTGCATTAATTTTCTTACCTCCATAGGTTTTCCTTGGGTCTAGACCCATTTTATTTCTTACAATATTTTCATAATAGACTGCCCTTTGTTCAGAGGACCTTTTATGATGTGGGACATTGCGTTGATCAAAATACCCCTTAAGGTTACCTTGATCAAAATCATAAGAATGACTCAATTCGTGAGCAAGAGTTGATTCAGGTGTTGATGGTAGATTATTTTCGATTGGTCCTCCAAGTAATCCAAGTGCTAAATGAGAACCAGTTTGCTCACCCCTATTTGATCTTACCCCATCTGTCGAAGTAACTCTATCATTTTCTGGAAAAAACTCGTCAAATTCAGCCCAATGTTTGTTAGTACTATTTTCAAGAGTCTTAATCATTTCTGTCAGTTCTGAATTATTTAATTTTAATAAATTATTTATTGTTTGCTTAACTTTTAATGCAAATAAATTGTTCCCTTTATATTTAGTACCGTCTGAATTAAACAAATTACCTTCTTTATATTGAACATATTCGGTTGCATCTCCGTTACTATTTCTTTGTGTAATAATCCAAATTTCAGAACCATTTGGATCAACAAACTTGATTGGATTATTCAAAGTATAATTATACGGACTCCATCCAAAATATTTTTCTGCTAGCGGATCCACCTGCAGCCATCTTCCAATCCTGCTGTCGTAATGCCTGGCACCCTTCCTCCGCCTTTCAGACTTCGGCAGGCAGGCAAAGTAATCATAACCTGTTTCCACATCTCTTTCTTTGCTGGTAAACTTATATTTTGCGTTTGTGTAAGCAGTGTTAGTACTTCTTCCGTTAAGTATCATTCCACAAGGATTCCCGCCAAGGGCGGGATAAACTCCAGCATCGCTGCTTACTATTTCTCCTGTTTCGTTTACTACTACTCTTATGCTTCCCAAGTGGTCTTTGAGATTATAAAAACGTTTTGCTGTGTTTGGTACTGTTTCTATCTTAGCAGTGAAATTGCTTCCATAATCTATGTGAAAACCAGGTTTAAGAATTATTGTGTTTCCGGCTTTAAGTGTCGCCGTTCCTGTCACGGTCACATTATTCTCGGCAGTGATTGAATTAACTGCCTCGTAAGTGTCTTCAAGTATTGTATTTGTTAAATACAAATCCTGATAACCAATAGTTGTTACTTTATAAATACTTATCCGTTAAATTTCTCATAATATTTAGCAACAGATATAAAATTATTTTTATCAATTTCCTGCCAAAATTTATCATTGGCAAATTCCCAAAATTCCTTCCTTGCTATTTCAATATCTTTATTTAACATATCTTCTACAAAGTTTTTTGATCCTGCTAAAACCTGATAATCGCTTGGAGAATTGAATAAAACAGCATCAAGCTTTGCTGGAATTATTATATAATAAAAGGAGACTAATTCCACAAAAGCTTTCATTAAATCTTCTTGGGAATTAGAAATTTTAAATATTTGCAATTCTTTATCATTCCATTCTTCAACTTGTATAGCAATTAGTTCTTCGATACTGTATAAATCTAATTTCTTAGAAATTGATGCAGAAAGTTCAATACTAAAAGACCCTCTTTCATAAGGAACTGCCGCCCAATTATTTGACAAAAGAAAATTCTCTTTTATACGAAATGGTTTTTCGAAAAAATACTTCACTTTTGAAAACCACAGCTTTCTTTCTTCATCATCCAAGATTTGTTTCATATCAATACCTAAAAATTATTTATATCTAATTTTAATAACTTTACCTGTTGGTCGAATAATTTCCAATGTTGGACTTCCCTCCTTGCTCGGTCTGACTGTAACATGGGTACCTTCCGGAGTTTTGGTTGTTCTTACACCATTAGGATACTCCTGTACGCTGGAACCTCCTGCATTTACAATATCATCAAAATCCTTATTGGCTTGCTCTTCTCCTCCTTCCCTATGTCTCTGCTTTGAACTAGATACTTTCCCTTGCTCAGAACCCTCAATTACTTTATCGATAGCATTTTCAGCACCTTCATTCATCAACAATTGTCTTTGCTGTGGATCAGTATCACCACTTAGTCCGATGGTTATCAGACCTAACAATCCTCCTAATACCGTTGTTGTACCAATTGCTATTGTACTAACTCCGGTAACAAGGAGTGTTGTTGCTAAAGAATTATCACCGTTATGCTCTACACTATATTTATTGAGTTTTTCCCTGCCAGTTATAGCTAGAATTTCATCAATAGACCTTAATCTCCACCTTCCAAGTTCATCATCCCAAATATAATTTGGTTCGTCCCAAGGCCACTTTCCATCTGGGTCTGTATAATTCAACGGATTATTAAAACAATAAGCATAAGGACTAATTGACGAAGATAAATCTGTCAGCGGATCAACCTGCAGCCATCTTCCAATCCTGCTGTCGTAATACCTGGCACCCTTCCTCCGCCTTTCAGACTTCGGCAGGCAGGCAAAGTAGTCATATCCTGTTTCAACATCTCTTTCTTTGCTGGTAAACTTATATTTCGTGTTTAGGTAAATAGTGCTTACACCCGTTGAATCCAGCAAACTCACCAGAGTTTGACGACATATAGTTTCATTACTCCCAAAGGGACGGGCTGCGTTTATGTTAAAGAATTTTATTGAGCCATCAGCATTAAACACAGTTTCAGTTTCGCCGTTTATTCCCAAAACATAAACCTCATTTGTTATTCATTCCCACTTCCTTATGCTATTGCTACTAATAACTAGTACTTTTAATTTCTTTCAGTGATTTGGTATTTGTTATTTGCTCAATTTTTTCTGTATTAAGATTTAAAATATAAAGGTCTGTTTCTTCAAAATGATTTCCACCTTTTTTGAAACCTGTAAATATTATTTCATCATTTCCAACGAAGTTCATCTGACCATAAATTTCTAAGGAATCCTTATCAATGATATCAATTGGTTTTACAATCAATGATGGATATTCTAAAATTTTTGGTCCGCGTGAATTAAACAGAAGTTTTTTCCGATCCTTAGACCACTCATATAATAATGCACGATATGGAATTTCTTTTCTACTTATATTTTTAAAATCATAAAGATAAATATTACTAGGTCTGTATCCATTATGCTCATCATCATAAATATTATAATTAACAGTAAATAAATTCTCATCATAAACTGCAAACTGGGCAATTAAAGAATCTGTAGTATATTCTTTGAACAATTTAAAATCAGATAATGAATATGCATAAATCTTATTTAGTCTTCCAAAATAAAAATTATTATTAAAAATGTTAATGCTGATAAAACCTGCCATATCATTTGCGCGATAATCAATTTTAATCTTATCATCTTTTAATACCTCATAAATAAATACATCACCTTTTGAATCAACACCATAAGAATTAACAAAAATATTTTTACCGTCATTATAGAGTAAAAAATCACTTAGCTCTATCTCCTCAAATTTATCGAATTTTAATTCTTCGTTAGTATCAATATTTAAAAGCACTAATTCACTCTTTTCCTCAAATTCATTGATATACAGTACTTTTCTACCAGAAAAATTAAAATTTATAGTTTGATTATTGCAGCTATAAAACACAATTATTACAAAAGCAGAGGCAAATAGTATTTTGGCTCTACGGATTTTCAACGTCATAGGTATTCTCCCATCTTCTTTGGTACCAGAAATTCATTGCTGCTTTAGCAGCGTATTGCTGTCTGAGTATCTTTACTTGCAATTCTAATGATTTCTCGGGAAGTCCTATCTTTGGATTGATAAAAAATACTCTATCCAACTGACTTAGTACGTTTTCTTTATTATATTTTTTGTGTTCTAAAACTAACTCTTCAGGATCTATTACAAGGTTTTTCCATTCACCTGATGTTGCATCGAACACTGTTAAATTATATATGTTCTTTATCATCTCTTGTTCTCCTCTCCATAGATATTCAGTTTTATCATAATCTGATAATCCACTTACAAAATCATAAAAACCTTTTCCAATTGAGTAGGTAGTTGCTAAACCTTTTTCACCAGCCCATTTAAGCGTTTCTCGCACTAATTTATCTATAACTGCACCTTTTAGAAAATCTGTTGTTGCATTTGGGTTAAACAAATTATCTCTGGAAGGTATGCCAATTTTTGAAAGATAATATTGGAATTTCCAGCTTGAAGAGAAGGATAAAAACTTACCATCAATAAGAAATCTACCGTCTGTATCTATTAGTCTTAATGGATTATTCAAAGTGTAATTATACGGACTCCATCCAAAATATTTTTCTGCTAACGGATCCACCTGCAGCCACCTTCCAATCCTGCTGTCGTAATACCTGGCACCCTGCCTTCGCCTTTCAGACTTCGGCAGGCAGGCAAAATAATCGTAACCTGTTTCAACATCTCTTTCTTTGCTGGTAAATTTATACTTTGCATTTATGTAAGCACTGTTAGTACTCCTCCCATTCAGAATTATTCCCCAGGGCTTCCCGCTAAGAGCGGGATAAACTCCAGCATCATAACTAACTATTTCCCCTACTGTGTCAACAACAACTTGTATACTGCCAAGGTGGTCTTTCAAATAGTAAAAGCGTTTTGCTGTGTTTGGTATCGTGTTATAACTCAATTTTATGCTTTCCAGCCAAAAAATAAAATCAACGCCCAAATAGATGCATAAACAAAAGGCATTAGAATATAGATAACCTTTACATTTATTTCTTTGTCCTTATTGTACTGAATACTAAAAAGAGCAAGAGAAATCATTCCAAGTAATAAACCGAATATTGGAAGATTTAACGGATGTAACAGGATGAGCAATGGAAATTTTTGTGTTATCGCAATTGTCTGTTTAATCCACTGATATTCTTGAAAAAATAACATTATATGGAATAGAACTTTTATAAAAAAAAACAAACTGGTAATAAAAAAGTTGATTCTAATAATATTTTTGATCACAATAGCCTCATTAATCTTCTTTAATAGTTCTTTTTATTTCTTTAATAACCTCGTCTCTAACCTTCTCATCAAGTTCCCCGTGTGTGGTATCAGTAACTTTCCTGTTTTCCACCTTGGTCTTCATTTTATTAGCAGTTTTGTTTGGTGCGCCAACAGCTCCTGTCATTGCTGATGTCTCCTGATAAAAATTAATATTCTTTTCAACATTCTCTGAAATTATACTCTGAGTAGTTCCAATTAAACCACGGGAAGCATCTATGGTAATTAGAAGGTCAACGCTAATACCTTCTTTCCCTAATAAGTTAACAAAGTCAATAGCGTTTGCACCGCCAAGGCTATAACCGTATATAATTAATTTTTCACCCTCTGATAGATTTTCCTTTATAAAATTTACAGCCCCAAGCAATTCCTCCCCGCTTAATGAACTCAAGTAACCTTTTTGGTCGTAATCAACAATTTCTTGCTCTTTTGCATAACTCTGAATTTCAGACATAATATAGGCTGTCGTACTAGATGCACCTTGGCTGCCTGCTGAAAATTGTCCAAATCCAGAAATAGCTATAAATACATCCTCCCCATCCAGATCAAAGAATTTTAAAGGATTATTTAGTGTGTAGATATAAGGACTCCATCCAAAATATTTTTCTGCAAGCGGATCAACCTGCAGTCATCTTCCAATCCTGCTGTCGTAATATCTTGCACCCTGCCTCCGCCTTTCAGACTTCGGCAGGCAGGCAAAGTAGTCATATCCTGTTTCAACATCTCTTTCTTTGCTGGTAAACTTGTATTTTGCGTTTGTGTAAGCAGTGTTAGTACTTCTTCCATTTAGTATCATTCCAAACGGATAATAATCGTCGCTGCTTACTATTTCTCCTGTTTCGTTTACTACTACTCTTATGCTGCCTAAATGGTCTTTTAAATAATAAAAGCGTTTAGGTGTATTTGTAACTGTCCCAATCTTTGCAGTAAAATCAATTCCGCCTGGTGCGGTAAAGCCGGGTTTAAGGTTTATTGTATTTCCTGCTTTCAATATTGTTGGTCCTATAACGGTTACATTGTTTTCAACTGTTATTGAGTTAGCTGCTTCGTAAGTGCCGGACAATGTTGTGTTGCTAAAATATAAATCAACAGGTGTTGGTGCAAATATACCAATGGTTTCATTACCCGCAAGAACGTTAAAAAATTGCAAAGTGTTGTTTGCATTAAACACTGCCTCTGTCTCGCCGTTTATTCCTAATACATAAATTTCATCTAAATTGCTTTCCTGTTTTCTAAAACGATTACCGTTGTTATCGTACCAGTAGTTAACAGTATTTCCACTTGCGTTTAACTGTTCGGGAAGATTGCTTAGGTTATATGTTATGCCGCTAATGTCACGAAACTCATCACTTGTTAAGTTTAAATATTTTTACTAATTAAGATTATCTAAAGAGTCCAAATATTTCTTATAAGACTTTTGATAAAGTTCACCTGAAATAATAAACTTTCCTGAAAAATATTTATTACTATTGCTGGTTGAAACGAATTTGAATTCCATTTTTTCAATGCTAACTATAATCTCCGAAGCTTCAAATTTATGATAGCTTACAAATGCCCATGCCTCTTTTAATAGTCGGATAATTTCTTGTATTGTATGGTTTTCATAAACTAATTCACACTTCATTAAAAGAATAAAAATATCGTCTAAGTTAACTTCTTTTTTTGATACTATAAGCAAATCTTCTAAATTTTTAACTTTTAGAAACTCATATATAATAGAATCATAATCGTCCTTTTTTATAGATTTGAAACTACTTTTTATTTTTCTAACTAATTCTTCTAAGTAATTAAAATTATTACTCATATTCATCACTTCTCCTTGGATTCTTCCAGAACTTTTTTTATCTGTTCATCAAAATATTCATTAGAGTAAGTAGTAACCAACTTATTTTTATTACTCGGATCTATCACCGCTGCTCCCTTTCCAGTGATAAATATTTCTTTACTTCCTTGCTGTAACTTTACTTCAGGAGATTCCAGTATTTCCCTTAGTAAATTTTTACTCACTCCTCTTTCACTCATCATCTCGGCACCGTGCCCCTCAATTAATACTTTTTCAAATGCTTTTCCTTCTTTACCAATAACAGTACCTAGTTTACCATATGTTTTACCTAAATTAGCAACTGTTCCCACACCAGTAGGTGCATTTGATATGTTTTCCATTAACCCAGTTGCTAGCTCGTTTGCTCGTACTGGATTTCTCATCCACCAACCTGCAACTCCTGCAACAACTTCAGGTGTATAATATACAGCAGCACTTACTGCCATCATTCCAAAGAAGGCAATGGTCCTTATTTTCAATTCTTCCAATGATCTGGGAAGTGTCATTGGCATTCCTAAGCTCCATGGAGATACTTGTTTCCCATCTGGATCTATCAACTTAAGCGGGTTGTTCAATACGTAGTTGTAAGGACTAAAGTCGGGATGCTTTTCAAATAACTGATCAACCTGCAGCCATCTTCCAATCCTACTATCATAATACCTCGCACCGAAGTAATCGTAACCTGTTTCCACATCTCTTTCTTTGCTGGTAAACTTGTATTTTGCGTTTGTGTAAGCAGTGTTAGTACTTCTTCCATTTAGTATCATTCCAAACGGATAATAATCGTCGCTGCTTACTATTTCTCCTGTTTCGTTTACTACTACTCTTATGCTGCCTAAATGGTCTTTTAAATAATAAAAGCGTTTAGGTGTATTTGTAACTGTCCCAATCTTTGCAGTAAAATCAATTCCGCCTGGTGCGGTAAAGCCGGGTTTAAGGTTTATTGTATTTCCTGCTTTCAATATTGTTGGTCCTATAACGGTTACATTGTTTTCAACTGTTATTGAGTTAGCTGCTTCGTAAGTGCCGGACAGTGTTGTGTCGCTAAAATATAAATCTGTCGGTGCGCCGGGAATAAACCTGCCGATAATTTCACTGCCTGAGTTAATATTAAAGAACTTTACAACTCCGCTTGCATTAAACACTGCTTCGGTTTCGCCGTTTACTCCTAAAACATAAACTTCATCCAAAGCACCTTCCTGTTTTCGGAAACGGTTTTCGTTGTTATCATACCAATAATTAACAATCAAATAACAAATCTTTCAACATAAATTATTTACTTTGCTTTAACTGCCTTTTATAAAACAACGAGAGTAATATGATATTAATAAAACTGTATATCATAAATAAAATAAAAGTTGTATAAATTCCTTTTACTAAATCTGGTATTACACCTGGGGAGCCTTCACCAGTATTTACTAATCCTATAGCTCCCTGATAATCAATAAAAGCAATAATTATAATATAGGCACTTAGAATTAGGAAAAGAATTAATGAAATTCTAAAAAAAGATTTTTTGATTCGAAAGAAACTCAACAACAGTACTAAAGAAAAAATTATTATAGAAATATCTGTTTGTTCCATAATTTATTACCTATTTTATTTCCTTAACTGGTAATGAATGTTGTGCGTTACCTATTGGTATTATTAAGTTATTTTTTACATGATCAAAAATAAGATTCACATGATACTTCCATTCATGTTCAGCTGCATTTTGAGGTAGCAAATGTCTCTCGGGGTTAAACCAAATATTAAATACCAAATTACCTACTGACATATTCAAAGGACCGACAGGATTTTCGCCGCGGAAAAAAGTGCCCGGATCACTACCATGAAATCCAAATGATGTTAAAGCATCATAGCGATTCCAAAGTGATTTACTACGTCTAAATAGACCAAACAAATTTGAAAGCGTACGTTCCGGATAAGGCATTGTTCCTAAATTGAAGTTAATAGTTGTGCTTTCATATTTACCACCTTCACCAAATAATCCTTCTACGGTTTCTTTATTTTCACTCCACCAGCTTTGGAAATCTGTTCTGTGTATTTCCGCTGGCGTCATATCTTCTCTGCTTTTTGGTTTTCCTTCTGTATTTACAACTGGCTTGAGCAGTTGCGGATCAACATTTACAGTGTCACCAAACGGATCAGTATATCTTAATGGATTGTTAAACACATAAGAGTAAGGAGAGACATTAGGATATTTTTCAGATCTTCGATCCACCTGCATCCATCTTCCGGTACGTCCATCATAAGGTCTCCAGCCAAAATGAAAGTAACCTGTTTCTGTGTCAAGCTCTTTGCCCGTAAACTTGTACTTTGCGTTAAGGTAACTTCCATCAGTGCTTCTGCCAGTAAGTATCATTCCCCAAGCGTCATAGTCATCACTGCTTACAATTTCTCCTGCTTCGTTTACTACTACTCTTATGCTGCCTAAATGGTCTTTTAAATAATAAAAGCGTTTAGGTGTATTTGTAACTGTCCCAATCTTTGCAGTAAAATCAATTCCGCCTGGTGCGGTAAAGCCGGGTTTAAGGTTTATTGTATTTCCTGCTTTCAATATTGTTGGTCCTATAACGGTTACATTGTTTTCAACTGTTATTGAGTTAGCTGCTTCGTAAGTGCCGGACAATGTTGTGTTGCTAAAATATAAATCTGTCGGTGCGCCGGGAATAAACCTGCCGATAATTTCACTGCCTGAGTTAATATTAAAGAACTTTACAACTCCGCTTGCATTAAACACTGCTTCTGTCTCACCGTTTATTCCTAAAACATAAACTTCATCCAAATTGCTTTCCTGTTTTCTAAAAAGGTTACCGTTGTTATTATACCAGTAGCTAACAGTATTTCCACTTGCGCTTAACTGTTCGGGAAGATTGCTTATGTTATAATGGTTATTGATATTATAAGCCCTTATTTTTTATCCAGCCTTTCTGAATAAGTGAATCAGCAATAATGTAAATATCATTCTCTGGTAAATAGTTTATTTTTAGAATTAAATGGACAAAGCTATTTTTAGAGAAAATGCTTTTGATACTTTCATATAAACTCTCATCTACTATATAATAACCTTCACTATTCTTTTGGTCATCTAACCACATTAATACTTTCTTATTAGAAATGAATTTTTCATTTCTAATAGAAAATTCTGTTACGTAAGCTCTTATTTCTTTTATAAAGCTTATTTTATTTCGTATCAATCTTTCAAGAGTTGTATCTCGCTTAACAAAACTTGCATCTAAATCAATTTTATATTTGCCATTGTTGTTGAAGACGAAAAACTCTTTTGTTTTATCCACTATTTTCCCACCTACTGAAATTTTATCTATCACTACTTCAACTATTATTTCTTTGTCATCAACTATTTCTTTCGAATGTTTTATTTCAATATAATTTTGAGGCAGCTCTTTTAATAAATCTGATATGTTATTGTTTCTCAGATAATCACTACTGTCCCTGACATATTGCATTTTGTTTTGTGGATTTGTTTCTGCTAAAAATTTTTCTACAACTTCTACGGCTTTGTCTTGCTGACAACTGGCAAATATGATAAAGCTTATTAGAAAGATAAATTTAGTTGAATGCATTATAATATATATTCCTATTTTAATTCATTGATAAAACGTTTATAATCTTCCCAACCTTGCGTGCCACCTGTAATTCCTCTCATAGTTTTTTCATTTTGCATTTGCTCATCTAACCATTGTTGAGCTTTTTCTAGATCACCACCAAATTTCTTCTCAACAAATTCTGGTCTTAATCGTAGTGTTGTTCCTTCCTGTTTTCTAAATCGACTGCGGTTGTTATCGTACAGATAGTTAACGAACAAAGAGCAAATTTTTACGGCTTAACTATCGCATTTTGCTTTAACTGCCTTTTATAAAACAACGAGAGTAATATGATATTAATAAAACTGTATATCATAAATAAAATAAAAGTTGTATAAATTCCTTTTACTAAATCTGGTATTACACCTGGGGAGCCTTCACCAGTATTTACTAATCCTATAGCTCCCTGATAATCAATAAAAGCAATAATTATAATATAGGCACTTAGAATTAGGAAAAGAATTAATGAAATTCTAAAAAAAGATTTTTTGATTCGAAAGAAACTCAACAACAGTACTAAAGAAAAAATTATTATTACAAAATCTATGTTTTCCATAATTTCACCTATTTAATTGCCGGAACTTTCTGTTTTTAATACTCTTTCATTATCAGCCGAGTAATTAAATGACATTGTCTTGTTAAGCGAACCGGAAACTGTTATACTCTTTTTCATCTGTGTAAATGGATCATAAGAAATAGTTGGAATATTCTTTGGGGTTGCTGTTGTAATATTTCCATTTGCATCATTAACATAATCGTTTCCACTTCTGGCAGTGATTTGCAGCTTGTTCGTTCCATAATCCAAATTATTCATCTAATACATTAACTTATGCTTGTGCACAGGAGACTTTAAATATATAATTTATTACCTCTTTAGAACAAGTTCCTTTATTACTTTTATTTTATTGCCATTAATAACTGGGCTTAGATTTAGAAGATATATTTCTCTTTCTTTATCGAGTTCGGTTTGATTATTAATTGGTTTAGTATCAAAGAAATAATCTATACTACCTTTATCATCTTTTTTTATTGAAATTCTATTTGGTTCAATGAACACTAAATCTGTTGTTCGATGATTAAATTGTATTATCACTGAACTCGAATCAAAAATAATTTCTTTTTCTCCTTTGTTTTCAATATCCAACATTATGTGGGTTTCAATTCTATTTGTTGAATCCGGTATATAGTAAGCTTTTATATTTAGGTTAAAAAGATTTAAACTATCCAGGTATTCAAATTCTCCATCGTAATAATTACCTTTATAAATAATTGTATAAGGAAATTTCTTCGTAGGTGGTAAATCTAACCGAAGACATGATGAAAAAGATAAAAATAGAATAATTAAAGCAATAAATAATTTATAACAGTTCATTTTCTATCTCCAATAATATCCATAACCAAGGGCTATCAATTGTGCCCCATATTCGACATTCCCGGGCATATTATAATTTCCAGAGAATAGTGAGCTGCTGAGAACGGAAGCCCATCCAATATTTATCATTTGATAATAATGTCCAGTTTCATGCAACGTAGTATATTCTCGGTGAAACATATTTAAACCTAAAACATCTGCTCCGCCTCGAGTATTGGGAACAAATAAATTTCTGCCAAATGCAAAGCCTCTTCTTGAATCGAAAATTTGCTGAGCTAAATCAAATAAACCCCCTCTCCTATATACTGGTGCATAACTTCCATATCCATTGCCAACACTTTGCATATCTGATTCCATATTACTCAATTTTTGATAATACGATTCTGGGACAAAAGCGGGTCCAAATATCGCTATCATTGCAGCCGCGTGAGCAGCTCCAAGCTTTGCCCCTTGCAATCCACCTTTGCCGAATGCATTCATTATTCCTCCAAAGTCGGCACCAGAAAGTGTTGCAGTAACTGCACCACCTACACTTCCTCTAACAAATCCTGTAAAGCTTTCGTGTACTAATTCGCCAAAAATATTTCCAATCGTACTTGTTCCACTTGCTGTATAACCAGGTATTGCTCCTCCAACAAGTCCACCAGCAAGCATACCTGCTACACCAGCATAGGTAATATCACCGCCACTAACAGCAGTAGTTGCTGCATAACCTATAGTGTTTGTTAGCATATTATAAGCTGTATTATTGGCTAAACTTCCGCCTATTGCACCTAGACCTCCTGATATTCCACCCCCTAAAGCACCAAGACCAACAGCAGTTCCAAATCCACTCCAAGTCCAATCATGTCAGCAAAAATAGAATATGTTATTCCACTGATTCCGCCGCCAATTGCAGCTCCTATTATGATCGGTAAAAACCAAAATCTTCCATCTTTATCTACATAAACCACCGGGTTATTACCAGTATAAGAGAAAGGAGAAAAGTTTTGTCCCGCAGGATCAACCGCATAAAAAATTCCAAGCTCATCATCATAAAGTCTCGCTCTAAAGTTATACAGAGCAGTTTCGCTGTCAAATTCCTGTCCAGTAAACCTATAATCTGTATCTCCGCTTATTGATGAACGCATTAAACTACCAAACGGAGAGTAATCATAAGTTGTGTATTGTGTTCCGGTACTTCTAAAAAGTAATCTTGTATTACCAAGATGGTCTTTTATTACAAAGTAAGTTGCCGTTGCATCCTTGAATGCAATTAATCCTGTCGGTCCATAGATATAAATCTTATCATTCAATACTGAGTTTAAATTAATCTTCTCCGTAATTGGATAATTGTTATTACCTCTGATATAAAGATTGGAATTTTTCGTAGTGCCATAACTTTCCGTTTTTAATACTCTTTCATTATCTGCAGAGTAGTTAAATGTCATTGCTTTTGTCGGTGAACCGGTAACAGTTATGCTTTTTGTCAGCTGTGTAAATGGGTCGTAAACTATCGGGTTTAATTCTTTATGAAATGAAGAAGTAATATTTCTGTTTGGACCTGCAATCAGGGACAAGTAGGGATACTCCATAGTACTTCCCAGGTATTAGTTTCATGAAGATAAAGAATGCCTTCTACCTCAAGAGCGAAATACTTACCATCGCTGCTAAAACTCCATTCGCTAAGTCTTCCAACTTTATCACCAACCTTTCCAAAATCCTTTATTAGTGTAAACGTCAAAGAATTTAAAATGCGTAGATGATCTCCACCAATTCCAAGCAGGTTATTTCTGTTTGAAACATCTATGTAAGATGGATCCCCTTCAAAATCTTTGATGATTTTATTTGCAAGTAGAGACCATACTCTAATTTTTTTATCCTCACAACCAAGGAACACTTTTTTTCCATCGGGAGAAAAAGCAACCGAAACAATCTTTGATAATGGCTTCTGAATCTCTGATATAAGTTTATTTTCTAAAATATCCCATACAGCAATGTTTGGATTAGGGGAAGCACTAAATAAAAATAGAAAAGAAATACCCCACTCATAATTTATCTTGTCATTCCATATTATCATATATTTACCATCAGGACTGAGTTTTTGTCTCAGAACTCTTTTTTTACTTTCAGCATAATCCGAGAGTTTATCCTCAAGAGGAGTTTTCAATATATTTTTATCTCCTGACTGCACTTCAAATTCTTCAATAGCATTTTCATTTATCGCAATTAAATATTCATCATCCTCAGAGAATGCGATAGAATTATAATGTGATCCTGTGTATTGCCATAACCATTTTTTGCCTTCTATGAAAAAAGTCTGTAGCATTATACTATCTTTGAATGATCTTATTGCTAGGTAGTTTCCGTTATTGCTTATGCATATTTCTTGTATCCGAGCTCGAAAAAGCGAATCTGCTTCCCCATCTGATAATGACCATGTCTTTACGACTGTTCCTATTCCTCCGCAGTCACAAACCCCAACCACAAATTCAGGTGTGAAGCCAAGAGACCTTATGTTATTCATATTATTGTTTTTAGTATTCCAAACATCTTGTGACGAACCTACTATTTGGAATAAGAAAAAAAATAGAATCAATTTTATAGAGTTAGACATTACAGTCCTTTACTATTATGCATTTTTTATCTTCCCCTGATTATTGCGGGTACAGAATAAGGATGCTTATAATCATCCCACAGATGAAGAATTGGATTTCTAACAATACTAATAAGATCACGATGAAAACTTATTGTTCCACTTTGATATCGCACATGTAAATCACCTCCAAAACGCAATGTTTCAACCCCGAGTTGAAAATTGCCCAAAGATTGAGATGTTGTTCGTGGACCTATCATTTCATTTTGCTGTAATTGTTGTAGTTTTGCCCATAATTCCTCAGTGCCAATTTCTCTAGTTAACTCTGGATAAGTACCTTCTGGATATTCACCATTAGCATATTCAAGGGCAGCCCATTCCTCATCTGTAATACCCAGAATTTTCTTGGCTTCTTCAATAGTCATTTTACCCGAGTAGACTTCATCAATAATTTCAGCTGCAACGCCAGACATTGCAGCACCCATAGCCCCACCTGCAAAACCCTGCATAAATGTACCACCAAAAACAGACGATGTTAACCCACCGGAAATACCACCGCCCACGACCCTCAATCCAAATTGAATGTCCGATGAAATTGACAATGAAGATGCCCCCAACTGAGCAGCTCCTCCTAAAGCACCACCTACAAATCCAGATAGGAAATTAGTCCCAAAGTTTCCACCTACCCAAGGAGTGAAGAGTGAACTTGTTATTCCGCCGGATAAACCACCGGCGAGAGTTGTCGAGAGTCCTTGCGATAGTCCCAATGTTGAACTAAAGTATGGCGAAAGTGCTGAAGTAACGCCCCAACCAACAAACGACATTGACCCTGAAATAAGTCCTTGACCAATTGCTCCCCAACCCCAGTCATCATAAGTTAAAGCATGTGACAAATACCCAGTTGAGAAACCAATTAAAAGCGGTATCCACCAAATTCGGCCATCTCTATCTACCCTGATAACAGGGTTATTGCCTGCATAACTGAATGGAGAAAAATTCTGTCCGCTTGGGTCAACCGCATAAAAAATTCCAAGCTCATCATCATATAATCTTGCTCTAAAGTTGTATAAGCCAAACTCGCTGTCGTACTCCTGTCCGGTAAATTTATAAACTACATCGCCGTTTATCGTTGCTCTCATTAAGCTGCCAAATGGTGAGTAATCGTAAGTTGCGTATTGAGTTCCAGTACTTCTAAAAAGCACTCTTGTGGAGCCGAGATGGTCTTTAATTACAAAGTAAGTTGCCGTTGCATCTTTAAATGCAATCAAACCAGTTGGTCCGTAGATGTAAACTTTGTCAGTAAGAGTATTGTTTGTGTTTATTTTTTCTATTACAGGATACTCGCTAGCTCCACGGATATAAAGATTCAAATTATTCGTCGTTCCTTGTTTTTCATTTTTCAGTATACGTTCATTGTCGGCAGAATACTGAAATGACATCATCTTGTTAGGAGTTCCGGTAACAGTTATGCTTTTTGTCATCTGTGTAAATGGGTCATAAACTAAAGGATCTAAGCCTTTCGGTAATGACTTTTTTATATTACCATTTAAATCATACTCGTAATCGTTATTACTTCCCCCGGTATTCTTGAGTTTGTTTGTACCAGTATAATAATTGTAAGTGTAATTCGTACCGCCTCTGTTTATGCTTATAATATTTCCATTGAGATCGTAACTGATGTTGGAAATATCATAAGGGTTTAGTGCAGTAATATTGTTATCTGCTATCTTCAACCGTCCAAGGTTATCGTACTGGTACAGAGTTTGGTAAGCAGCAGGTCCGCCGGAGTAATAAGAAAAACTTGCAGACGCAATATTGCCGTGATAATATCCCACTCCGCCGTAACCGCCTGTTTCGTAAGTAAGCGATTCGGTAAACAGAGGAGATGAAATTTCAACTGAAAACAAATCCAATGTGTTCAACTTATGATTCGTTCAACTCTTTTTTCTTGGGCTTAAAATTACTACCGGCAAATCTAAATTATTTCCCTCTACGAATAATTTTAATTTTAATCTTAAAGTATCATTCATAGGGACCTCAGTGACGTTATCATTATTCGATGATCTAAAAAGAAATTTAGACTCCTTGTTTTCATTGGGCTTTAATTCAAATTCTTGAAGTGTATCAATAAGACTGTATCTATAATAGTTGGAATGTAATTCAAGATTTGTATATGAAACTTGCAAATTATTTACACCATAATTATTAATACTCACAACTACATTAGAAAAAAGTACGCCCCACTCGCCTTTTGTAAAAACAAAGCCATATCCTTTAGTATTGATCATAATATTTAAGTTCTTATCGAAATAATTAAAAGATGAATCATTTGAATTGTTATTCAAAATATAATAGGAGATTAATTTAGGTTCTGGTAATTCGTGACAACCAATTAAGATTATTATTAATGAGAACCAAACTAAATACTTCATAGACATTTAACCTCTATTTTTTTAAGCTAAAGAATTCCAAGGCTGCCACGCTCGTACCGAGACACCATTTGAAAATCATAAACGTCACGGAGCGTCCGGGACAACCAAGGAAATTACTCTGTCTTCAGAAATTAAATTCTCTTCTTCCAAAATTCTGGCTCACGGTGTAAATGCATAATAGCTGCGATAATTAGTTCATCATCAACTAACGAATATAAAACCCCATAAGGAAATCTTCTGACAAGCGATCTTCTAATATTATTTTCGAGTATCGGCCAGGCTTTGGGGTATGACAGGATTCTTTCAATTGAGGAGTAAATTTCAAAAGCGAATTCTCTACCCAAGCCTTTTTCTTTTTCTTCATAAAACTCTATTGCCTGAATGAATTCCTGTTCTGCTTCAGGATGAAATGAAAAAATCACGATGAAAATCTTTGCCAGATTTTGTAAAATACTTCAGCACCGGGTATTGTTTTAATTTTACCTGACTTTAACTCATTCAGGCGTTCCTTCGCTTCATTAATCCATTTTGAATCAATATCAGATTCTACTGCATTTAAACTTCTTAATATTGAATCTGCAATCAGTGCTCTTTCTTCTACCGGAAGAGAATTCACTTCATCAATTATTTTTTTTGTTTCCATTTTTATTTTCACCTTCTGCAGTTAATTAAAGAACTTTATCGTTCTGTTATAATTTAATAATTGAGATGTAAATTTTAAACTTATTTTATTCTTCCAGCGTAGATAAATTTCCCGGATCAATTCCAAGTGCTTTTGCTTTAAGTACTCTTCGCATAATTTTTCCGCTTCTTGTTTTAGGAAGCGAATCAACAATTTCGATGCTTTCAGGTTTTGCAATTGGACCAACTTCGTGACCAACGTGCTGTCTTAGTTCTTCAATAAGCTTATCAGATTTTTCAAACCCTGCTTTTAACAGAACATAGCAATGTATAGCATGCCCTTTAACACTATGGGGCAATCCAATTGCAGCAGCTTCGGCAACTGCCTGATGACTAACAAGCGCACTTTCAATTTCTGCAGTTCCTAAACGATATCCTGAAACTTTAATTACATCGTCAACTCTTCCGATAATCCAATAATATCCATCTACATCCCGCCTTGCAGAATCGCCTGTAAGATACATACCCGGGAAGCGGCTCCAGTATTGCTGTATGTACCTTTCAGGATCGTTCCAGATAGTTCTTAACATTGAGGGCCATGGATTTTTAATAACCAAATAACCTTCTTCATCATCATCGGTACGCATACCTTTTTCATCAAGAATATCTACCTGAATTCCGGGAAAAGGTTTTGTTCCTGATCCGGGTTTTAAAGGCGTGCAGGGTAATGGAGAAATCATAACAACTCCTGTTTCAGTTTGCCACCAGGTATCCATAATCGGACATCTTTCTCCGCCAACTACTTTGTGATACCATCTCCAGGCTTCAGGGTTAATCGGTTCGCCAACGCTTCCAAGTAGTCTTAAAGATGAAAGATTGTATCGTTTAACCCATGCATCACCGTATCTCATAAATCCTCTGATAGCAGTAGGAGCGGCATATAGTATATTGATTCCGTATTTTTCAATCATACTCCACCATCTGCCGGGATTAGGAAAGTTCGGTGCTCCTTCATACATAAAACAAGTTGCCCCGTTTAACAAAGGACCGTAAACAATATAACTGTGCCCTGTTACCCAACCGGGATCAGCAGCACACCAGAATCTATCTTCATCACTCAGGTCAAAAACATATTTTGTTGTTGAATATGTTCCAACCATATAACCGCCATGAGTATGCATAATCGCTTTAGGCTTTCCGGTAGTTCCTGAAGTATAAAGTAAGTAAAGAGGATCTTCTGAATCCATTATTTCAATATCACAGGAGTTTCCGGCTATCGGAGAGGACATTAAATCGTGATACCAAAAATCCCTGCCAAACTCCATATTGATTTCGTGACCTGTTCTTTTAATAACCAGAACACTTTCAACTGTTGCTGCCCGCTGCAAAGCTTCATCGGCAATCTTTTTTAACTCAACAATTTTGCCTCTTTGATAAGCTCCATCAGCTACTATCAAAACTTTTGACTGGCTGTCTTCTAATCTTTCGTGCAGTGATTCTACAGAAAAGCCTCCATAAACAACCGAATGAATAGCACCGATTCGTGCACAGGCAAGCATAGCAGTTACAATTTCAGGAACTCTGCCCATATAAATCGTAACCCTGTCACCTTTTTTAACACCAAGACTTCTAAGTACATTTGCAAAGCGGCAGGTTTCTCTTCTTAAAGCAAAGTAAGACAAGGATCTAAAGTCACCGTTTTCTCCTTCCCACACTAAAGCAACTTTATTACGTCTGTAAGTTTCGCAGTGAACATCCAGGCAATTATAAGCGATGTTTGTCTTTCCGTTAATAAACCATTTGAAGAAAGGTTTTTTTGAATCATCGAGAACTTTATCCCATTTCCTGAACCAATGAAGCTTATTTGCTTCATTTTCCCAAAATGACAATGAATCTTTTTCAGCAGATTGATAAATACTTTCGCATTGTACTTGTGTACGATCAAGAACTTCTTTACTTGGATAAAAGACTTCACCGCTTAATTTCCTATCAGACATATAAACTCCTGAATTTTAGTTTGTGGAAAAAATCTGAAAGGAAATTAAAAGTAGTTTAGATTAGAATCAATAATAATTTGAGTTGTTTTTGCCCGCAGATAAATAAGATTATGTTTTAGAAGTAAATATTTTGTCAGACTTCAACTGTGTTTAGCCTGATAATAACGCTTACTCAATTCTCATCCACTTATTGCAGAGTTAAGAAATACCATTCAATGATTTGTTAGTAAAAAATATATCTCAACTCTGCTTTGTAAAAGTGTAAAGTTAATTCAAACCTTGTCAATATTATTAAGAAATAATTTAAAGATGGCTTTCCACAAGCTCCAGTACTTTATTTAATCTTTCCTTAGCCTGCATTTTCAGTTCATTACAAGTATTTCTCATATCAGCATTAAACTTATCATCCTTAATATCTTTAAGATTTGTAAGTACATTATAAACACCGCCAAACACTCCGGTAAAAGCACTTTGTGCACCAACTCCAACATCAGTAATAGAACTTGGGTTTCCATGCTTTGCAACTTCTTCTGCAATTTCGATTATCTGATAACTTAACTGTGCAGTTTGTAATGGAACAAGCACTGCATGTTTCAATCCATTCTGCATTGCTTCTTCACGCAATTTTTTTTCTTCAGAAGTTTTATTCGGTAAACGCTTTGCAATCATAAAATCATTGTAAGCATTTGTATCATCATCTACAGCTTTGACTAAAGCATTTTTAATTTCCTGACACTTATCCGCCGCTCCGTTAAGAATCTTATCTGTTTCGACACTGCTGCCGCGTTTGTTTGCTGTAAGATTAGCCACCATTGAAGATAATGCAGCGCCAAGTGCACCTGCTAATGCAGCAACAGAGCCACCTCCGGGGGCAGGGGTTTCTCTCGAGACCTCATCAACAAAATCAGTCAGTTTCATTTCAGCTAAAGCTGTATCAGGATTTTCAGGCAGCCCCAATACTCTTTCTTCAATATTAAACTCCGATACATCATTTAATCCAAGCGATTGAACTGCGGTATTAAGAATATCTTTTACCGGAACACCGATTGAGCGATGTTGTTTTCTTAAATAATATTTACCGGTTTCAAGTAAAGCCGGATAAGGAACCATCCCAACTATCTCACTTCCTGTTACACGTAAACCTCTATCGGCAGCAAGTTTTTCTGTTGCATCAAAAACATCATGCATAGAAGTAATTTTATAATTTGTTAGATTTATTGATATCTGTGCGCGATCAAATTTATTAACCATCCAGCCAATTGCTTTACAATGTTTAAACAAGCCTGGAATTTTAACGGATTGTCCTTCGGGTCTGGATGGATCAATTCCATTTAATTCCAGCAGTTCAGTCAGATCATAATTATGTGAATCTTTACAATGTTTAACAGTTTCAGAAATTGTTTTTCCTATAAAATCGCAACTGCCGCAAGGATATTTATCTTTTTCATATTTTAATATTTTCTCACTTTTAAAATAAAACGGACCTTTGCTTCCCTCTCTTGCACTTCTTCCCTTCTCTCTGAGTTCAAAAGCAATATCAGAAGCATATTTTTCTTCACGTGTGTTCAGATTAATATTATATGCAATTAAAAACTCACGCACGCCCATTACTGTTGCGCCGGCTTTTGCATTAAATTCAGAGGGTCCGTAATCAGGTTTCCATTCCGGTTTTTTTAATTTCTCTTCGAGTGCTTCATACTCTCCTTGTCTTATCTTAGCAAGATTTTCTCTTTCAGGCTTAACGGCTGATTTTTCATAAAGATAAACGGGTATATTTAACTCCTGTCCAACTCTTTTTGCAACTTCGTTGGAAAGTTCGATACACTCTTCTGTCGTTATTCCGCTTACCGGAACAAACGGGCAGACATCTGTAGCACCCATTCTTGGATGTGAACCCTTATGTTTGCTCATATCAATAAGTTCAGAAGCTTTTTTAATTGCATTAAATGCGGCTTCTTTTACACCCTTTGCATTGCCGATAAATGTTACAACAGTCCGGTTCATATCGTAGCCGGGATCAACATCAAGCAGTTTTACCCCTTCAACCTTCTCAATTTCATCAGTAATTTGTTTGATGATCTCAGGACGCTGTCCTTCAGAAAAGTTTGGAACACATTCAATTATTTGATCATTCATATTTATCCTTTAACTATTTTGCTTTGTTAAATACCGTAAATGTAATTTAATTAAACAGAAATTAAATCAGTGCCGTAAAGATAATTAAAGTATTTAATATCTGATTTTATCTATCCGGAATGAATATTTTGTTGTGAGCTACGGAATAAGACACAAGCTGTAAATATGCTAATAGTTTTTTATTAAGCTCAGAAACTATTTCCGGTTTATCCTCAGAAAGATCAGTATTAGAGGAATCATTATTAAAGTATAAAGTTGGAGCTTTTTCCAAAGTATTCCCTAATCTGTATTGATCTGTAAGAATAGTATATTCGCTATGAAACTTAAAAACAACAAACCGCCCTTCCGTATCAAAAATTGATTTGCCCATTGACGAATGTTTTGTTGTAATATTAAGCATATCAATCAATGATGGAACTATATCTATCTGCGAAGCAGGTTTATAATATTTTGTTCCTGTTGAATTTTTTGGATTAAAGATGAGTAACGGAATATGAAAAGTAGATTCAAAATCTTTTCGGGTATTATATAAAGTATGATCAGCGGTTATTAAAAAGACAGTATTATCGAACCAGCTTTTTGTTTTTACATATTCAAAAAATTTCTGCAGGCTGAAATCCGAATATCTTATTGACCTTTCAAGCTCTTTTTCACCGCTGTATTTTTCAAACAAAGATTTTCTCTTATCAGGGATTCTGAACGGATCGTGTGATGAAAGTGAAAAGATAACAGAACAAAAAGGCTGATTAAACTTATCTATATTTTTAGCAGATTCAATAAAGAACGGCTCATCACAAATGCCCCACATTCCATCAGTATCATCATCATCATATTCACTCATATCCTCTTTCCCAAAATAATTATCAAATCCGGCAAGTTTTGTAAATCCATCAAAACCCATCGAACCTCTTTTTGCTCCATGATGAAATGATGTGGTATATCCTTCTCTCTTTAGTATTGATCCTAATCCTTTAATATTATTTAACTCGGCTCTTGATCCGATTATTGAAATATCAAACAATGAAGGAATTGAAGCTGTAATTGAAGGAACACTTTCTATTGATCTTTGACCGTTTGCAAAAAAGCTGGTAAACAAAATTGAGTGTTCAGCAAGGCTGTCAAAAAAAGGTGTAAAAGAATTTTTACCAGTTATACTTCCGCATAAATTAGCAGACCAACTTTCCATTATGAATATTACAACATTCATTTTGTTTATTCCTGAATCAGCTTCGGTAATCCTTAAAAACGGAAATCCGTCATCAATAAATTTATCTTTGTCAGTTGATATCATTTTTCGTACTGTTGTTAATGCATCATCGTAATCAAGATTCTCTATAACTTTAATATTATTCTGAAAATAACTTCTGGTAACAGTATATGATGTATTAAGTGCAAGATATCCAAGTTCCAGATTTTCATTTGGAAACGCATTTGCCTGCCTTAAAGGCTTTAATTGTAATCCGCCTCTTATTGCAATAACTGAACAGATTATCAGGACTATCAGGAATAATAATTCTTTAACAAATGTAGATTTCCGCGGATGCTTTATATGAAATGATTTAATAAACTTACTGCTAAAGTAAATGATTGCCGCAGCAGTTAACAAAATTATAATTGAAATAATGTAATGGGAAATAATAAGTCCGGGCAAAATGCTTATTATATCCGAAATCATAAAATACAATTCATAACTTAAACGGCGCTCCGTTATATTATAATAACCATAGTCTGAAAACGATATAATAATCATTAAAAGATTAGCTGCGACGAGTATAGTAAAAATTGTTCCTTCATAATATTTATTTCTAAAAATTTTACCCGGCAGATTTAACAGAACTAAAGGGAAGATATTAATAAAAAAGATTGAGCTGATATCGAATCTTAATCCAATCAGGAAAGCTGAGAATATTTCACTTGCCGAAAACTGACTAAACCTGTTATAATTATAAATCAAAAAACCGGTTCTTATTAAAACATATAATAACAACAGAGAGAAAATTATTATAAGTGTTAATTTTACTTGTCTGTTAAGCTTTAATTTAAATGTCATTACCAAACCAATCTTAAATGCAGAAAATAGAAATGCTTTCTAACATTAAGCATACTTTTTATATTTGTATTGAATATTTAATTATTAACTGATGTTATTCTTCTGAAAAACCTGACGTCCCAATGATTTAATCGGTTAAATAATTTTAAAATTTTACTCGCAATTAAAATAAGAAATTCTATGGAAAGATCAGTTTACCGGATTGATAGTTCTGGTTCACTCAAAAACCTGAAATTATTAACTGAAACCCTTTCACAACCTGCACCGGACGAAGTTACTGTTGAAGTTAAAGCTATTGGTTTAAATTTTGCCGACGTATTTGCTATTCAGGGTCTGTATTCTGCAACTCCAAAAGGAAGTTTTATTCCGGGTTTAGAGTATTCGGGTATAATAATTAATAAAGGTAAAGATGTTACTGAATTTGAACCTGGTGATAAGATAATGGGTGTAATCAGATTTGGTGCATACGCAACACATCTTAATATTAATAAGAACTATGTAACTCCGTTACCTTCAAACTGGAGCTTTGAAGAAGGAGCTTCATTTATAGTTCATTCTTTAACAGCTTATTACTCTCTTGTTATTTTAGGAAATATCCAGACTGATTCGACAGTGTTGATTAATTCGGCTGCCGGCGGAGTAGGAATTTATGCTAACAGAATTGCAAAGAAGTTTAATGCTTTTACAATCGGCACTGTAGGTAATTCGAACAAAACTGACTTACTGATAAAAGAAGGCTACGACAAAGTTATTGTCCGCAATAGTAATTTCAGTCAACAACTGAAAGAAAGTATTAATAACAGAAATCTTGATCTTGTTCTTGAGAGCATTGGCGGTAAGATTTTTTCACAAAGTTTTAAGCAAGTAAGTGCAGGCGGAAGAGTAATTGTTTATGGTGCAGCACATTTTTCAACCGGAAGTTTTTCACCCAATTACCTGAAAGTTATTGGCAAATATCTTTTGCGTCCTAAAATTGATCCGCTAAAGCTTAGTGACAGTAATAAAAGTGTGATGGGTTTTAATCTTATCTATTTATGGAATAAAGCTGAAATTCTGAAAAAATATTTATCTGAAATTCAAAATTTATCCTTAGCTAAACCATTAATTGGAGAGCGGTTTAATTTTAGCAATCTGATTGATGCCATAAGAAAATTTCAATCAAGGCAGACAGTTGGTAAAGTTGTGATAAACATTAATAATGAAAAATAAAGTATAAAAATATTTTCTGCTTTCAGTCCCGCTTAATTAAATTAGCACCTTAATTTTTAATCACTATTTTAAAACGATGAAAAAAATCAGAAACATAGCAATCATTGCTCACGTTGATCATGGAAAGACCACACTTGTAGATCAGATATTAAAACAATGTTCAATCTTCAGATCAAATCAGATAGTAAGGGAAAGATTCCTGGATTCAAATGACCTCGAACGCGAAAGAGGAATTACCATACTTGCAAAAAATATAAGCATTACTTATAAAGATTATAAAATTAATGTAATTGATACACCGGGACATGCCGATTTCGGCGGAGAAGTTGAACGGGTTCTTAAAATGGCTGACGGTGTTTTACTTTTAGTTGATTCATTTGAAGGACCAATGCCGCAGACAAGATTTGTGCTTGAAAAAGCACTTTCTCTAAACCTTAAACCTATTGTGGTAATAAATAAAATAGACCGGACAGATAACCGCCCGGTAGAAGTGCTTAATGAGATATACGATTTGTTTATTGATCTTGACGCAAATGATGAGCAATTGGATTTTCCTGTTATTTATGCAAGCGGAAGAAACGGCTGGGCGATAAGAAATTTAAATGATAAACGTGAAAATTTAATTCCATTGCTCGATTCAATTATTAAAGATGTCCCCGCTCCGATAATTAAAAAAGGCAGCGTTCAAATGCAGATTACAACTTTGGACTATAATGATTATGTCGGAAGAATTGGAATAGGCAGAGTATTCAGAGGTAAGCTTAAAGATTCTGATAAACTTTCTATCATTAAACGCAGCGGAATTGTTCATCCTGTTTCGATAAAGCAGTTATTGGTTTTTGAAGGACTGCAGAGAGCAGAAACCGAGGAAGTTTTTTGCGGTGATATTTGCGCAATTGTCGGAATTGATGATGTGGATATCGGTGATACTATCACTGATTCCGAAAATCCTGAACCACTGCCCAATATTTCTATTGATGAACCAACAATAAGTATGACATTTACCGTAAACAATTCACCGTTTTATGGACGCGAAGGAAAATCCGTAACATCACGTCAGATCAGAGAAAGATTATTTAAGGAGCTTGAACATAATGTTGCCCTCAAAGTTCAGGAAACAAGTTCACCTGATTCTTTTAAAGTATCAGGCAGAGGAATTCTTCACCTTTCGGTACTTGTTGAAAATATGCGGCGCGAAGGTTTTGAACTCCAGATCCGCGAACCAAAAGTGATATACAAAGAAATTGACGGGAAAAAAGCAGAACCAATTGAAGTATTGGTAGTAGATGTGCCGGAGGAGCTTTCGGGTAAAGTAATTGAACTTGTCGGTCAGCGGCGCGGCGAACTTATGAAGATGGAAAAGAAAGGTAATATGTCTAAGATTCATTTTCATATTCCTTCCCGCGGAATTATGGGATTGAGGACAAAAGTTTTAAATGCAACACAGGGTGAAGCAGTAATGCATCATCGTTTTTATCAGTATGAATTTTTCAAAGGTTCTATTAACGGTTCAAAAAACGGAGTAATTATTTCTATGGATGAAGGTCCTTCCACCGCTTATGCTATTGACAGTTTACAGGATCGTGGAAAATTTTTTATAGACCCGGGAGATGTTGTTTACAAAGGTCAAATCATAGGCGAGCATACCAAAGAAAACGATATCGAAGTAAATATTCAGCGAGGTAAAAAGCTTACAAATATGCGAGCTTCGGGCGCTGATAAAGCAATCAAGATAATCCCCGCAGTTAAGTTCTCGCTTGAAGAAGCTCTTGAATATGTAGATGATGATGAAATGGTGGAGGTTACTCCCAAATCAATCCGTTTAAGAAAACTCTATCTTGATACGAATGAAAGAAAGAGATATAATCTTGGTAAGCTTAATAAGTGATTGTATAATATTTTCAGTTAAAAATTCTTCTCAGCAGTTGTATTGAGAAAAGCTATTAACTAATCAACTAAAAAATTAATAAGACAATCTTATCAGATTTTACCGCAATATTTTTATTTAGCTGCTGTGTTTTATTAAATCAGATATTTTATCCGAATTGTAAATAATTATCTTTTCTGATGAAGCTGAATTTGCAGTTTCAATCATTGCTGCTGCTACTACTGATGCTTTTATTGGTTTATATTTTTTTAATACCGGGATAACAGTGGTAACTATTTCTGCTGCTTTAATTCCGATTGTCTCTCCAAATCTTTTTTCACTTCTTAATCCGACTAATACAGATGGTCTGAAAATCCTAACTCTTTCAAAATCAAATTGCTGAACTTTTTCATCAAGGCTGCCTTTTAATCGCAGATAAAAATTACCTGATTTATAATTTGCACCAAGTGATGAAACCAGAAAAAATGATTTAACTCCGTTTTCAAGTGCGGCTTTGGCAGTTTCAAATTGATATGTAAAGTCTATTTTATATTGTGCTTCTTTACTTCCAGCTTTTTTTATAGTTGTTCCAAGTGCGGAGAATAGTTCATCACCGGATATTTTTACTTTCCAGTCTTTCAATAAATCAAAGTTCACAATATTCTCTTCAAGTTTTGTATGCTTTATTCCCAGGCGATTGCGAACAAATACTTTAACTTTTTCATATCGCTCATCATCAAGAAGCTGCAGTGTAATAAAACTTCCGACCAAACCTGTTGCACCGATTACAATTGCGGTTTTCATTTCCCATAATCTTTTATAAAATTTTCAATTACCGGTAACAGCTAAGAAACCAGCAGTAATTAAAATTCAATTATTTTTTTATTAAAGCAGCAAGTAAGCTACTCAACTATTATCTCATCAATCATTAGCCAGGGTTTTCCATGTGCAACCGGATGCCATTTTGGTAATTGTTCATAATTCTTTGCAAAGATTTTAATATATCTTGCATAAGTATCATTTAACTGAACACTAAAATCTTTTTGAATCCAATCCGGATTTTTTAATGTAGAAGGGATTTCTACCTTCCCGGCATTCTTATATTCATATCCATCAACTGAAGTATAGAACTCAACATACAAAGGAAATACTACCAATGAAGAAGAGGCTTGAAATATTCCAAGCGATATTTGATTAAAAGTGAACGGCTTTTCTAAATCAACTATTGCTTCAAAATCAGTTCCATAATAGCCCTGCCAGGTATTATCGCCGCCTCTAAAACTATCTGAACCTCTGATACCATCTGTTAAAGCTTCGATTCCGCCTGCAGAATATTTTTCGCTGTAAGGATAAGAAAGTTTAACAGGTTTTCTGTTGGCTTTATTAAAAGAAATCCCAAAAGCATAAGTTTTACCGACCTTCTTTTCACCTTTTTGTAAAAAGATATTTACCAGATTTGATCTATCTATTTCAAATTGATATTGGTTATCCGAAATTTTATTTATCATAAGTTCGCTGACGAATGAACCGATTTTAAGGTCAATATCTTTTTGTAATTGAGTTACTTTAATATCATAAACTTTTTTTGAAGGATTAAAAGTTTTAGTAATATCAAAGGGCTTTGTTTCCAAACCGTAGTTAACACCAAGTAAGTCTAATCTTTTATAATGATTCTGGACTCTTTGTCTGAAAGATTCAAAATCTCTTTCCTGCGGATAGTTCCATATTATCTCGCTAAGAGCTAACATTCTCGGAAATAACCGGTCATCAACTAATTCCTGTGGTGCATATTCTGTCCACATCAATCCCTCGCTGCCAAGAACATGTTTCCGCTCATCAAAACTCAATTCAGGCGGAACCGGATCAAAAGAATACGCCTTTTGTAAATCAGTAGTTTCAACCGGATAATCAAAATAGCAGTGTGTTGTTGGCGAAACAATTACATCGTGTCCCATCTTAGCGGCTTCAATTGCGCCTTTAAGACCGCGCCAGGATTGAACAGTTGCTGCCGGTGCAAGCCCTCCTTCCAATATTTCATCCCATCCAACAATCTTTTTCCCTTTTGAGTTGATGAACTTTTCCATACGCTTTACAAAATAGCTTTGTAATTCATTTTCATCTTTTAAGTTTTCATCCTTAATTCTTTGCTGACATTTCGGACAGTTTTGCCATCTTGTTTTCGGTGCTTCATCACCGCCAACATGAATATATTTACCGGGAAATAATTCAACTACTTCACTTATCACATCTTCCAAAAACTGAAATGTTTTTTCATTACCGGCACAATAAATATCAGGATAAATTCCCCAAAGAGTTCCGACATCAAATGGTCCGCCTGTGCAGGAAATTTCCGGATAGCAGGACAGTGCCGCAAGTGAATGTCCGGGCATTTCGATTTCAGGAACAACATTTATAAATCTGCTGGCAGCATATTCAACAATTTCTTTTATATCTGCCTGTGTATAGTAACCGCCGTAAACAGTACCATCTTCATAACTTCGGTAAGCACCTTTCTTTGTTAACTCCGGATATTTTTTAATTTCAATCCTCCATGCCTGATCTTCTGTAAGATGCCAGTGTAAAGTGTTAAACTTATGATAAGCCAGAAGGTCTATATATCTTTTTATAAAATCTTTCTCCATAAAATGTCTGCAGCAATCAAGATTTAATCCGCGCCATTCAAATTCCGGTTTATCAAAAACTACCACTGCTGGTAAATTCCACTCAATACCTTCTACTCTTGCTGGCGAGTTTATATAAGGATCAAAAAGCTGTCGTAATGTTTGAACGCCATAAAACAATCCGTTCAGCTCGTTTGCTTCAATCAGAACATTAAATGGATTTATTACAAGTGTATATCCTTCTTTACCATATTCATTCGTTTTACTTTTTAATGAAAGTATGATTGAATTTGCTTCCATCATACCATTCCAGATTTCAGGTTTTATATTAAATCCGGTAACCGGATTGATAACCTCTGCCAAATAATCAGCAACTCTTTTTGAATATTGATCAAAACAAATTTTTGTTTTACTACTCAGAGTAAATGAGCCTTCATTAATTACAATACTTTTGGGATTTGGAATCAGATTTATATTGTTGTCTGTCATCTGTGAAAATGTCCAATGATTTACTCCCGATACAAATACTGCCAATACAGTTATAAATAAAATTTTCATATTCACACCTATAATTTGTTTTGTAAATAGTCTGCAAATAATTGTTTAATAAATTCAAACTCTTCTAAAGTTAACGGATTATCCATACCGCTTAAATTTGATTTAACCTGATCAAGATTTCTGAAACCCGGAATTACAGCACCTGTTTGTTTATAAAATAATATGTACTGCAAAGCTGCTCTTGATAACTCCTGATTTGATGGTCCAAATTTTATTTTAAGCTGTTCAATTTTAGGTTCCAGTCTTGCAAGATTTTCTGAATAAAAGATTTTCTTTTTCGCTCTATGATCACCTTCTTCAAATTGAGGCGGATTTCGATGATGATATTTACCGAGCAGCAACCCTTGTGCAATCGGTCCAAAAGCAATAAAGGAAATATTGTGTTTATCAAGCAGTTTTCTTGTGGGTGATTGATCTGCTAAGAATCTATCATCAAGTGCACTGGCAAAACTTTGAATAACATCCGGTTTTACCTTCGGGATCAGTTTTACAAATTCTTCATGTTTGTATGCAGATTGTCCAATCAGTCTTATTTTCCCCTCTTCACGCAGCCTATACATAACTTCTACAGCATCATTAAGATACATATCGTTTTCACCAAAATTACCGTGATGAAAATAATAAATATCAATGTACTCTCTTTTAAGATTTATTAAAGACTGTTCACATTGATGGCGAATGTGTCCGGGTTCATAGGAGTGTTCTGCTGTACCGGGAAACCATCCGACTTTAGTTGCAATAATAAAATTGTTTGATCGTTTTCCAAGTATCCGGGCAAGCATACGTTCTGCTCTGCCGTTACCATAGACATCTGCATTATCGAAATGATTTACACCGTTATCAATCGCATAATTTATCGCTTCAGATATTTCTTTTTCTTCAACATTAGCCCAGCCATTCGGAACTCCATCTACCCAGTTTAATCCGCCCATTGTCCAGCAGCCAAGACTGATTTCAGAAATACTTACATCTGAATTGCCAAGTTTTCTGTATTTAATACTTTTCTCCTTTCTTATTTAAATCAAAGATAAAAAAGAATAACTGCAATGTAAACGATATTACCAAACAGATTTTTGCAGTTTGGAAATTATCCATCTGTGTAATGAAAAAACTATCTGAGCAATAACATTTTTTTTGATTCGGCAAATGTACCTGCACGCAATTGGTAAATATAAACTCCCGTTGAAAGATTATTAGCTCTTGATTCTGAATTAAATTCAATTGTGTATTTACCGGCAGGTTTTTCTTCATTAACCAGAACAGCTATTTCGTTTCCTAAAACATCGAAAACTTTCAGTGAAACAAATTGCCTGCTGTTAATTGTATATTGTATTTGTGTTGCAGGGTTAAATGGATTAGGATAGTTTTGAGATAAAATAAAACCGTTGAGAAGTTCTGTTTCACTTTCAATGGAAACCGGATTTGATTTATTCAGGAAAACATAATTCCCGATATTCTGATCCCAGTTTGTTACTCCTATATCTATATCTTTTGAATAAACATACTCAATTATAATTTCTGCTGCTGAATCCGGCTTAGCTGCCAAACTGATCCAGCCATTTTCAAGATTATAACAGTACTCATTTAACTGTAAAGTGTCTCCTGCAACAATTATTCTGTTGATCTTTTGTATATGATTCCGGGGCAGATAAAATAATTTTTTCGGACCCACATCATACATAACTTCTGAAATCAACGCATCATTATCAACATCACCACATACTATTACTTCAACAACACTCGAGCTTGTACTAACATAATCAGGAGTTGAACTGAAATTTCCATCATCATTTAAATAAATTCTGACCGGCTCCCACCAGCCGCCAGTAATTAGATCCAGATCATCATCATTATCAATATCAACAAGATTTATCCCTGAACCCATTCCCGAAAAAGATGAAGACCAAAAAGGAGTTGTTTCCAAAGTACCGTTATTATTAAGATATATTTTAAATCTGCCTGTCCCGCCAAGCTGATTGTTATCTGAAATTGCCAGATCAAGAAAACCATCATTATTAACATCACCTGCAAATAAAGAATTTGCGTATTTACTTGCATCTGCAGATTGCCAGGTTGGAGTAACGCTTATTGAATCACCATAATTTTCAAAAATATAATTCGGATTACTTTCTCCTGCACATACTAAATCAAGGTCTCCGTCATTATCAAAATCAGCCCAGCATACATCATAGCTGTAAAAAGAAATCTGACTCTTCCATGAAGGAATTGATTCCAGATTTCCATTTTCATTATAAAAAATCCTTAACTGATCAGGATTGACATAATAAGCTTCACCAGCAGCAACAGCAAGGTCGAGATCACCGTCACCATCAGCATCACCAAATGCACAACTGAAAGTATAAAATAATTCAGCTGATACCCAATCCGGATTTGAAGAAAGCGTTCCGTTATTATTCAAGAATAATTTAACTTTTCCGGGAGTTGAAAAGCCGCCTTTTCCTATATAAACCGAGACAGCTACATCAGCCCATCCATCTCCGTTTACATCACCAACCGCTAAGTGACCATGATAATCTGAATCAACTGACTGCCAATATGGTACTGAAGGAAATTTTCCTGTTCCATCATTATAATAAACAACAAGTGTTTGGATAGAAATATCGTTACCGTTTGCAACAACAAAATCCAGCCAGCCATCATTATTAATATCTGCAAATGCTCCTCCTGTAGCTACATTTGAGATATCAGCAGATATCCAATCCGGACTTTGATTAAAAGGTACCTGGGAATTAATATTAATAAATGAAAAAGAAAGAAAAAGGAGGAGAAAAAAAATTTTCATTTCTAAAACTCATTTTAGTTTATTATGAAAAATTTATTTAACTGATGTTAAATTAAGCATTTCTCTTATTAATCTCATTTATAATAAAAAACCCCTCAATCAGAGGGGTTAATCGGTTACTAAAAGATCACTTGATTACTATCATCTTTTTCACATCAGTAAATTTATTTGTTTCCATTCTGTAAAAATATATTCCTGATGGTATAGAGCTTGCATCAAATACCACTTCGTGATATCCTTCTTTCATTGTGCCGTTTACAATTTCAGCTACCCGCTCTCCAAGAGTATTAAAAACACTTAATACTACTTTCGTTTCTGAAGGAAGAGAGAATTTTATATTTGTACTTGGATTAAAGGGATTTGGATAATTCTGTTCAAGTGAATACTGCAACGGAACTGTTACCTCTGCGTTTACTTCCTGTGAATATTTAACTGCTCCATCAAAGTCTATCTGCTTTAATCTATAAATATATTTCCCGGAATTAAGTTTTGAATCCGTATAAGAATAAGATTTCATTTCTATTGTTGTTCCAAATCCCGGAACAAACCCAATTTTAATCCACTCTGAGCTTTGAGTTCCGTTTTCAAAACTCTTTCTTTCAATCTCAAAACCCTGATTGTTTATTTCGGTTGCTGTAGTCCAGTTTAGCTGAACTTCATTAGCGAGTTTTGTTGCTGTAAAAGATGTCAACTCTACGGGAATGATCTGACCAATACATAAATCATCCCAATATATATAATCGATATTAAATGAATTACCCTCGAACCAAATCTGTAATTTAGCACTATCGGAACCCGAAGCAGGAGTTGTAAAAGTTCCTGTAATCTGAGTAGGACCTACATTAGCTGTCGGATTAACAACCTGATGTAATATCTGCTCTGTAACACCGCCATCATAAGTAACGCTTACTGTTGCTGTACCGCTTGGGTCAGCATACCAGTCAAGGAAAAATCTAAATGAAAAGGATGTTTCATGGTTATTTATCAAAGGCAAAACACCTGATCTAATTACTGACTTACCGTTAAATGAAGGCGACCAGCCCATTCTTAATTCAGGAGCTGTTCCTCCAGCACTCGCAGAGTTACTTACAGTCCAATTTGTCATACCTAATGGTCCTACTGCAGTCCAGTTGCTTATATTATTAAACGGCTCACAATTCTCAACTAAATTGGGGTCTTGAACAGATGTAAAACTCCATAAAGATCCGTTTGTATTACAGGTATCACCAATCTCTACTACTCTCCAATAATAGGTTGTTCCATAAACAAACGTAACACCAGTTATAGTCCAGCTATTTGCTAATGTTCCGCTTTGGACAAGTGTAAGAGCATTTGGATCAGTTCCGAAATAAAGTTCATTTGAAACCGCACCGGTACCGTTTGTCCAGCTTAATTCACTTAGAGTAAGCGCAACATTAGTTTGACCATTTGAAGGATTTGGATTTGAAGGAGGTTCGACCGGGCATCCGCCGGCTCCTTCATCAGCAGCCGCCCAGAACGCAGTATGAAATGTACTTGTTCCATTATTATTACCGCCCGAAGTAGTACAACCTCCGTGTGTGTGAATACCTACAGCAACATTATTTAATGCATCAATTACAGGGCTTCCGGAATTTCCTCCTTCTGTATCTGTTACATATCTCATTGTTGTGCCGCTTGAACCTGCATTCGGTCCTACATGTGTCTGCTGAACCTGATTATAGTTTTGATTATCATAATCCACTCCATAGCCCGTAATTCTAATAGAATCAGGACTATAACTCTGAACCAATGGCCAATAAGCACCTTGAGCTTGCTTTGGCATTAAACCGGTATTTGAATTAGGATAAACTTCAAATACTCCCCAATCGTTGCCTGTCCCGCCATCCTGATAAACTTTTGTAGAAACATTAACTGAATACTGATCTTCAGGACCGGGATGCTGAAGTGTTCCGTTTGGTAAAGATAATGGAACATTGAACTCAACTACATTTGCACTACTTCCATCAAGGCAATGCCCGGCAGTTGCAAACTTACCGTTAGGGATAATCCAGGCAGTGCAGCCAACATTTAATAGCCTTGCTGTTGCTGGCTGATTTGATAATACTCTGTCATCAGTTGGTCCGCATTGAGATTCTGTTACAACACCATTTGCCCATTTACCAACAATTACTTCATCAACATTTATTAAAATTTCTTTATCAAAGGGAGCGACAAAAAGTTCAAGTTTAACAGAATTGCCGTTAAAGAATGCACTGTAATTATTCCATTGCTCTAGCGATGCTACATTCAGCTTTTGCCATTGATGGTCGAATAAAGAAGTAATAATCACATAACTTTCTTTACCGAGATTAGTTTTGTCAAAATGTAATTGTATCCATGGAGCATCAGGTATTTCAATTACAGCAGAAAATGAAAGCTCAGGATTGGAACCGTAATTTTCATTACCATCTTTACTGCCGGAATTAAGTTTATATCCCTGAATATAATACTCAAGTGGAGCAGTTTGTCCTAAAGCATCCAACGGCAGAAATAAATAAATTGCCGTAAACAATATGAAGAGAGACTGTAAAAATGTTTTCATATAATTTAATCCTTCAATTAGTTAGTAAATGAGATGTTGACTGAAAACAGCTGTTAATTATTTGTTTAAGTTAAAAAAAAATTTAATACTACCAAATTAGTTTTGCTAGGAACTGAAAAGATTTTTGATACCTGTATTTTTCAAAATTAAAAACGCAGTTAAGTTTTATCAGGATTTTAATTTTTTAGGATTTTGATTTCCTTAAAGTTCTAATTCCCTGCCTGATTTCACTAATTTTTGCAATAGGCTGTTTAATTCTTTTTAAACCGGGTTAACATATATTATTAAACAAAGTAACCGCAAAAACCATACTTTCTATTGGAACCGATATAAGTTGTGTTTTGAAAGGATTAGCTAAATTAAATCAGCATATCTCCCATTAGTAATCATTATAAGATCATCAGGTAAGATCAGCAATTGAGTACCCCTGACACCAGCACTAATATAAATCTGCTCAAACAACTGAGCTGTTTCATCAATAAAAGTCGGAAAATGTTTTTTCATACCGATTGGAGAACATCCTCCCCTTACATATCCGGTCAAAGGAAAAAGATCTTTTAATTTTATCATTTCAACTTTTTTATTTTCACTGGCAAATGCAGCTTTCTTTAAATCGAGTTCCAGTGTAACCGGAATGCAAAAGACAATGTGCCCGGTTTTATCTCCTTTACAAACAAGAGTTTTGAAAACGCTTTCAGGGTCAACTCCTATTTTTAATGCAACAGTTTCACCGGTTAAATCACTCTCATCTACTTCATAAGAAACAACTTTGTGCCTGATATTAAGTGATTCAACTATTCTTATTGCGTTTGTTTTGTTCATCGTTAAAGTGAGAAATAATCTCTTCTTTTGATAAAGTTAAAGACTGTGCTCTAAGCAAGAATTTTGTATGCTTGATTTGAGGATTATCAAATATCTGATTTGTGGTTCCGCTCTCAATTATCTTTCCGTCAGAAAATATTATAATCTCGTCAGAAAATTCTCTAAGCGTAAAAATATCGTGAGATATACAAATAATTGTTGTATCCATTTGCTTATTTGTATTTAATATCAATTTTATAAGTGATGATTTTGCTTCGATATCCTGTGAAGAAAAAGGTTCATCAAGTATTAATAACTCGGGTTCAATTATTAATATCCTTGCAAGTGCAATTCTTTGTTGTTCTCCGCCGCTTAGTTGAGAACCTTTATTGCTCAGCAGTTTATGATCTAATCCAAGAGCAGAAAATAAGTTTTCGATTTCATTGAAATAATTTTTTTTGGATTTGTTTCTTATCCTGTATGTTTCATTAAATATATCTTTAATTTTTCTTTCGGGATTGATCAGATATCCATCATTCTGAAAAAGCATCTGTACAGGGCTAGATAAAACATTATTCCAGTTGTTTTTATAATTAAATGTTACCTTACCTGAGTAATCTTTAATTACTCCGGTAATTAATTTTGCCAAAGTAGTTTTGCCGCTGCCAGATTCACCAGTTAATCCATATATCTTTCCTCTCTCAAAGCTAAATGAAATATCTTTAAGGATACTTTTTATTTTTGGCTGCAGCAGATTTTTATCTTTGGCGGCAAAAGAAACATTATCCAATTGTAAAATTATATTTTTCATAAAGCAGCTGCGGTTTTATAAAAAACATCTTTATTAACAAAATCAGTGATAGTACCGTTTTTTAAAACTGCAATTTCATCAGATACAGCTTCTGCAAATACCATATCGTGTGTTACAATAATAACTGAATTTGCTTTGCTGCAGTGATTTGTAAATAAAAATTTTAAAAGATTTGTATTGATATAATCCAAAGCTGAAGTTGGTTCATCAAGTATAATCAGCTTCGGGGCAGGAATAACAGCCAGTATTAAACTTAATCTCTGAGCCATTCCCCCGCTTAATTCGTAAGGATATAATCCGGATATAATTTTAAATTCAGGTAATAAAAAATCTGATAGAAGCTTATCAACAGCAGTTAATTCCAATTCAGTTTTTGAAAAATAATAGCTAAGTTTTTTTAAAGGGTCAAAATTGTTTGTTAAATCCTGAAAAACATATCTAATCTGATTCTTTCTTAAACCTTGTAATTCTCCATCATTCATTTTATAAATATTTTTACCATACCAGAACACATCAGCATTTACATTAAATGTTTTCGCATCAAGTAATTTTGTTAATGATTTGATAAGAGTAGTTTTTCCGCTTCCATTTTTACCCAGTATCGTATAAACTTTGCCTTCTGATAACTCGAATTTGATATTTGAGAGCAAAGAAAAATTCTTAGCCGATTCAGTTCGGATTATTTCCTTAATATCAGTTTTAAGCATAAACATTTTTTTGGTTTTGTTATCCAAATTAATAAATTAACGTAAGAATAATTAGTGTTTACTGCAAGAAAACCTAATTGAATAAAAAGCTTTTATTTTAAGACAAGTTCGTTAGCAAATGAAATCAGAACTATTGAAACTTTTTATCAACAGAATTTTAACTTCAATACTGGTTTTGTTCTTATTAATTACACTTGTTTTCATTCTGATCAGATTAGCTCCCGGCGACCCGGTTCAGAAATTTATTTCACCAAAATTAAGTCCCGAACTTGTAACGCAGGTAGAAAAATCATTTAATTTAGACAAGCCAATACTCGTTCAGTATTTTTCATTTCTTACAAAAGTATTTACCGGAGATTTTGGAATCTCTTATTCTTACAGAGCATCGGTATTAACTGTTATAAAAAATTATTTTCTGTTTACCCTTATATTTTCATCTATAAGTTTCCTTTTACAGTTTTTGATAGCATTTTTTATTGCAGGATTTACATTCAGGTATAAAGATAGACTTATTGACAGAATAACAAACCGTATTGCGGTAATTATCTACACTATCCCTTCTTTTGTGCTTGGATTGTTTTTAATAATTATTTTCTCTGTAAGTCTTAATTTATTTCCCACATCAGGAATTGAATCTATACACCGGGATTCAGCTTCGATACTGCAAAAAATGCCAGATCATCTGTACCACTTGATTTTGCCTTTAATAACTTTAACAGCTGCAGGCTCCGCGATGTTTTACAGATATCTGCGGGACGGTTTTTCGGAAATTTCTGATATGAATTTTATAACCAATCTGAGAGCAAGCGGATTTTCTGAAAAAGAAATTTTTAAAAGACATATTCTTCCAAATGCAATTCAGCCGGTGATATCCGTAGCAGGAATTGAGTATGGAATTTTATTGGGCGGAGCTTTAATAACCGAAGTAATCTTTTCATTGCCCGGAATGGGAAGACTTACAGTTTCCGCAATAATCAACCATGATTATCCATTGGTGATCGGCTGCACTTTTATTGCTGGTCTTACAATGATATTTACTAACCTGATTGCTGATATAGTAAAAGTTAAGTTTGATAAAAGACTCACAAAAGAATTGATCGAATAGAGATGAAAAAATTTACTTTATTGACATTGATTTTAATTCTTTTTCTATCGTTGATTTTTTTGAGGACTAATTACATAATAAATATGCTGTATTTACTGTATGTTTTTATAACAAGTTTGTTTACACAGGATAGCAGCATCCTGAAGATTATTGACCTTTCATTTATAGATAATGTTATCTCACTCTTTTTATTATTCATATTGCTTTTTGTGATAGTCTTATCAAAATCAATTAATAAAAAACTTCAGCAGAAAATTAATTTTATAAATATTGTAATTACATTATTGCTGATGTGTTTTCTATTCGCGCCAATTATTACTTCACAACATCCTGAATTTCAAAAAGATATTTCTGTTACAAAACTCTTGCCGCCGTTTTCAACTATTAAATATGTAAAACTTAAAAATGAAAGTATTGCTGTAACTGAAAAAGAAAAGTTGATGTTTTTGTATAATTCTATTATTTATAAACCATACGATAATAAAATAATTTTCTTTGATAGCTCAAAAACAGATTCTGAATTTAAATATTATCAGGCTGGTAAAGAGATAGTAATTGATAAATCATTATTGGAAACAAACGGTAAGGAAATACGGATATATAATAAGAATTTTCTGTTTGGGACAGATGAATTTGGAAGAGATGTTTTTACAAGAGTTATCTTTGGTTCACGAATTTCGCTTTTGGTAGGATTTTTTGCCGTACTGATTTCATTTTTATTAGGAATTTTTCTTGCTTATATAGCAACACAAAGCAGAAGATTAACTAATGTAATAATCTCAAGAATAACAGATTTGTTTTTAACTGTACCTGCAATTTTCTTTGTATTGCTTTTCCTTGCATTTTTCGGAAACAGCTTAATTACAGTTGTTTTAGTGTTAGGTTTTACGGGTTGGATGAGTTTATTCAAAGTTACAAAAAGTGAAATGATCACTGTAAAACAAAGAGAGTTTTTTCTTACAGCAAAACTAATTGGTTTAAGCAGAAGAGAATTGTTAATAAAAGAAATATTACCCGTTATTATTGTTCCGGTTATGGTAAACCTGATTTTCCAGTTTAGTAATGTTATATTAGCTGAGTCAGCATTAAGTTTTTTAGGCTTAAGTGCCGGCAGTGATTATTCTTCATGGGGAAAAATGATACAATCAGGACAAAGATACTTAAGTGAAGCCTGGTGGCTTGTAATGGTGCCGGGTTCAGTTTTAATAATTACATTGCTGGCAATAAATGAAGCCGGCAGAAAATTGTGAAATAAAAAAATAAAATCTGAACAATGATTAATGGCAGATACATAATTCAAAAGAAGATCGGACAAGGCAGAAGCAAAGTATTCAGAATTATTGATACTGAATTTCCTGAACGTGAAGTTGCAGCTAAGTTTTTACCGCTTAATACTTCCAATGAAGAAAAGCAATTTTTTAGAGATGAATATTTTACTTTGCAGGCTCTTGATCATCCTAATATTATCAAACCGTTTGAATTAGGTTCAGTTCTTATTAAAGATGAAGATGATGATGAGATTGAAATTGGTTCAACTTTTATTATTGTAGAGTTTTTCAACTCAGTAGAGCTAAATAATTATAATAAGCTCAGTGAACGACAGCTTTGTTCCCTGATTAAACAAATTTGCTCTGTATTGTTTTACCTTCATCAATCCAATTACATTTATTACGACCTTAAAGCTGAAAACATACTGATATCCGAAAAAGATAATAAGCTGTCTATAAAGTTGATTGATTTCGGATTTGCAGGTAAAGTATTTGAAAGTGAAAATTTTGCAATCAGAGGAACTCCGAATTATTTATCTCCTGAAATTTTAAAAAATGAAGCTCACGATCATCGTGTTGACTTATATGCACTTGGTATATTACTATATAAAATTGTTTATGGTAGATTCCCTCATCAATCTTCAAATGAACTTGAAATCTATAAAGCTCATCTGGAAAATGAAATTGAGTTTGAAGAGAGCATCTATTCTAAAAGGATAATAAAAGTAATTGAAAGACTGCTTAAGAAAAGTCCCTTAGAAAGATATTCAAATGCATTAGACATTCTTTCTGATTTGGATATTAAAATTGATTTTGAGATAACAAAGGATTTTATACCTGCTAAAGTTCTTTGTGGAAGAAAAGATGTTATCAATATTATCCATCGCTACCTGAATGAAGAGAACAGTAATGAGGTATTTACACTTACAGGATTTGATGGCGCAGGAAAAAGTTCACTATTGAATTATATTCATAAAGAATATCAAAATTCTATATTTATAGAAAATCCGGGGACAAAAACGGGTTTGGAGTGTGTCAAATTTATTTTAAAGAAAATTTTGCTTAATGAAATTCTTTATCGGGATAGAGTTGATACTGTACAATATGTTTTGGATGCGATGAATAAAGATTCTTCGGAGATTATTCAATCAGCTAAAATGGTTTTTAACACATTAACTGCTGGATTCAAATTAATAATATTGTTCGATAATTATAATTTATACGACAGTTTTACATCTGAAGTTTTAACAAACCTTATCAGAATTTTTCAAATTAAGGGTATAAAAGTCATACTTACTGAATCATTAGATTACGATCAGAGCTCTCATAAAATAAATAATACATACGAAATCCAGCTAAATCCATTTACGGAACATCATCTGAAGGAGTTTTTAAATCTAAGTTATATTTCCTCTTTCCCAAAAGATGAATTGCAGAAGTTCATTGCATTATATTCAGACCTTTTACCGGGGAACATAAGGCAGTTTATTAAAGATTTAATACAACTGAATGTTTTACAGTATAACAACGGAAAAAGTTCATTTGATTCTTCAGAAGAAACAATTTTAGCTCTTCAAAGTTCACATGAAGAAATCTACAGAATAAGATTAAGTAATTTAGACAGCCTCGAGTTAAAGCTTGCTCAAATTATTTCATCGTTTAATATATCCGTAGAACAAACGGTTTTATCCGCCTTGGTTGATGTTGGAAGTGAGAAATTAAAAATCCTACTTAATGAGCTTGAGAAAAAAAATATCATTGGATTATTAAATCAGAGTTCTACACCTGATATAAATTCTTTTAGTTTTAAGAAATATGTTTATTCTACAATTAATAATAAAACAAGATTTCATCTGGTAATTGCAAACTCAATTAAGAAATTATTCCCAGAGTTTAATAACATTGAACTGGCAAGACAATATGAATTAGCCGGCGAATATGAAAAAGCAGTTGAAATAATAAACAGGGAAATTATAAAAGCTGAAAAGGAGAATGCTTTCAGCTATAAACGTACACTTCTTGAGAATTCTCTCAAACTTATAATTTCAGACAGAACACGCGAGAATTTATATCTTGAATTGGTAAAAACTTTATACAAGTTAAGTGATTACAGCTCAGCACTGCAAATTATTTACAGCCTTAAAACTGATAATCTATCTGAATCGGATTTGAACGAAATATTGTTTATCAAAGGCAGCAGCATGATAGAACTTGGTGAAACATCTGAAGGGAAAAAAATTCTGCTGAACCTTATGTCAAAAATATCTGAGGATAATTTTCTCCAAAACATTTACGTTAAACTTGCTTATGCTGAACTTGATCTAAATAATATTTCTGAATCAGAGCAATACTGTAACTTGGTTATAGATAATAAAAACTCTAATGATGAAGCATGCGGTAAAGTGCTCAATTTGTTATCAATAATCGAGTTTCAAATAAAGAATAATCCTGAAAAAAGTCTGCACCTTGCTCAACAAGCTTTACAGAAATACGAATCATCTCAACTTAAGAGCCGTATGGCTGGTATGCTTGTAAATATTGGTAATTACTACGATATCCTTGGGAATCAGGCTAAAGCACAGGAAAACTGGGATGAAGCCTTAAAAATTAATTCCAGTATCGGAAATCTTGAACAAGAAAGCGCAATATATTTTAATTACGGAGTATTCTTCAACAATAAAGGAAATTATGAGTCAGCTTTAAATAATTGGTTCAATGCAATAAATATATTGAACTCCATAGGCTTGAAAATTCAAATAGCAAATGCTTCATATAATATCGGTAATTTATATATTCAAATGTGTGATTATCAAAAAAGCTGTGAATATTTATTAAAGGCTAATGATCTGTATAATAAATTCGGCACTAATGAAGAAAAGATTCTCTCACTTATTTCACTTGGCAGATTATGGTTTGTTTTAGGTGATTTTGAACAATTATATAAGACACAGAATAAAATTGAGCAATTAGGTAAGACTGCTTTGATTAACCCTGAACAACATTATTTCTTTTTTAATATTCTAATTTTTTTACTTGAGTTAAATCCTGCATTCACAATTAAAACTAATAACAAATTGGAAGATTTCTTTGAGCAAGTAATTAACGATATACAAATAGAGGATAAACTTGAAATAATTATCATCTATTGTGAATATCTCTTAAAAACTGAACAGTTGGATAAGCTCTTAAATTTATTTAACCTGCAAATAGCTAATGAACTTATTGAAGAAAATATTATCTTACTGGCATATAAAAACTATTTCTTAGGAAAAATCTGTTCCTTAAAACCTGATAATCTCGAAAAATCATCAATTGAATATTTTGAGGATGCCTATAATATTCTGGAAAATCATAGTATTTCTGAATTAACCTGGAAAGTTTTGTTTGAGATAACACTTATACACTATGAAAGAGGAAACTTCTTTAAGTTAAAAAAACCTCGTCTCTATTCTTATGAATTACTAAATATGATAGGTGAAAATATTTTAAGTAATAATTTAAGATCAGCATATTTTAATCATCCGGAAAGAAAAGCAGCTATAGAAAAACTTTTATTAATCGGAAGTAAAACCCAAGTTAATGAATACCAGCAAAGTCAACATTAAAATATTTTCTGATAACGAGGATATAAGCACTATCAATTCTGCTTTACGACAGGTTGAACTGGAAAGTGTTCCTATTGCATTTACTAATCCAAAAGCATTTGCTGCTGAAGATGATACAATAATTATTCTTCAGATAGATTCGCTTGCCTCCGGTTTGCTCAACGAAGTTTTTCCGATAAAAAAAGAAATTAAAAATAAGATAATTGTTGTTGTCAGAAACAATAATGCTCTTTTAGTAAGTACTATTGCTAAAATGGGTCTTAAAGATATTTTTGTTTTTCCTTATGAGATATTAAAGTTTACTAATTACATAAAAGAAATTGTATCTGATGGGCTGTTTAAAACATCCGATGATGAAAATGGAAATTCAAAACTGGATAAATTTAATCTTACGAACATCATAGGAAGCTCTGAAAGATTTTCGAGAACAATTGAACTATCAAAAAAAGTTTCTGAACAAACTACTTCTAATATTTTAATCCTGGGGGAAACCGGTACAGGTAAAGGTCTGTTCGCAAGAGCTATTCATAATCATGGAAAAAACAGAAAACAGCCTTTTGTTGATATAGTTTGTACTGCTATTCCGGAAAGCTTACTTGAATCTGAATTATTTGGATATGAAGCAGGTGCTTTTACAAATGCCCGGACCCGTAAACTTGGACTCTTTGAGATTGCCGACGAAGGGACTCTATTCCTTGATGAGATAGGAGATATGAGTTTAAATCTTCAGTCAAAGCTTCTAAGAGCAATTGAAAAAAAAGTTATTAAAAGATTAGGCGGAGTTACTGATATACCTATAAATGCCAGAATAATTTCTGCAACAAATAAAAACATTGAGCAAATGGTTGCTGAAGGTTCATTCAGAAGGGATTTGTATCATAGGTTAAATGTAGTTACAATTGAGCTGCCACCTTTGCGAGACAGAGGCGAAGATATTATAACATTGGCAGATTTCTTTATTTCAGAATTCAATAAAAACTTTAATAAATCTGTAAAAAAGATTGGCAGAGAACTGAAATTCTTTTTCCTTGGATATCCCTGGCCTGGCAATGTAAGAGAATTAAAAAACGTTATTGAAAGAGCTGTTCTTTTATCAGACAATGGTGATTTAAGACTAAATGACTTTTCAAATTTAAGACATTCGGTTCCTGCTGTTACATTTAACGTAGAACCGGATAAACAACTGCCCGATAACATAATCAGATTGGATTTAAACTTTGGAACAACAGATTTAAAGAAACTAACAAAATTCTACGCTAAGCAAGTTTTAGATAGAGTAGGTGGAAATAAATCCCAGGCTTCTAAATTGTTGGGTATTTCAAGACCAAAACTCGATTCTTTAATCTCCAAAAAGAAATAAAATCACAGGATTTTAAACATTTTTATGTAAAATTTGTTTACAAAAAAAACTAATTTTCTTTTAGTTAATTGTAAATTTTACCGCCATTTCTTGATTTTTGTCTTATCTTCTCAATTTCCAAACCTCTTTATTGGCACTTCGATTGCGTAATATAAATACTTAAAAGAGGGCAAACTTTAGTTAAAGTTTCTTTTAAGAAAAAAATATTTTTTTCTAATTTATCATCAATAGTAAGGTGGGTGCTATGCAAAAATCCCTTATTGTATTGATCTTGTTTGTTCTATCATTTGCATCTTTTGCTCAAGTGGAAGAGGCAGTAAGATATAGAGTGCAGGGCGAAGCAACTCTAATTGAACAACAAGTCACTATATCTAACTCAAGTGAATCTGCTGATAAGATGGTCTTTCAAAACAGATCAAATTCTCAGTTGGATGAGCTTGGCGCAAGATATATGTTTGTCAGATCAGGTTCTCAGTTGGATGAACTTGGCGCAAGATATATGTTTGTCAGATCAGGTTCTCAGTTGGATGAGCTTGGCGCAAGATATATGTTTGTCAGATCAGGTTCTCAGTTGGATGAGCTTGGCGCAAGATATATGTTTGTCAGATCAGGTTCTCAGTTGGATGAACTTGGCGCAAGATATATGTTTGTCAGATCAGGTTCTCAGTTGGATGAGCTTGGCGCAAGATATATGTTTGTCAGATCAGGTTCTCAGTTGGATGAGCTTGGCGCAAGATATATGTTTGTCAGATCAG